>Ga0208297_1000012_pt1 | contig 566700 bp, 518 predicted proteins | sample LMS_cellobiose_e_FD_187367 | JGI IMG/M metagenome (GOLD analysis project Ga0208297, IMG submission 187367) | Rumen-fistulated moose microbial communities from Alaska, USA - LMS_cellobiose_enrichment (SPAdes) (version 2) | ecosystem: Host-associated > Mammals > Digestive system > Stomach >...
TCCTTGCCTAACTTCTGATAGTTGAGGCTGTGGGAGATTTCCCGGCCCCGGTTTTCCCCGGTGTTAAAGCTGTCGATTGTCTCTTTGCCGAGGATTTCCGAGATTTCTTTCAGCGTCGTTTTCTCCTTGCCGCCGAGGAATAAAGTGCTGTCACAATTCCCTACAATCGTATCTGCATTGTCCTTGTAGATGGCCTTTAGCTGGCTCTGGCTCTGCAAAATGATAGAAGCCGAGATTTCCCGGCTTCGGATGGTGGCGATCAGCTTTTCAAACTTCGGTATCTGCCCGATGTTGGCAAACTCGTCCAAGAGGCACCGCACATGAACGGGGAGCCTGCCGCCGTAAACGTCATCCGCCTTGTCGCAAAGCAAGTTGAAAAGCTGGGTGTAGAGGATCGAGACAACAAAGTTAAAGGTGTCGTCGGTGTCGGAGATAATGACGAACAGCGCTGTTTTCCTGTCGCCTATGGTGTCCAGCTCCATTTCATCCGTTTCCATCAGCTCCCGCAGCTCCCGGATGTCAAAGGGGGCAAGCCGCGCTCCGCAGGAAATGAGGATGGATTTTGCCGTCTTGCCCGCCGCTAATTTGTATTTGGCATACTGCTTCACGGCAAAGTGATCCGGGTCTTTCTGCTCCAATCGCTCAAACATGAGATCGACGGGATTCTGAAAGTCCTCGTCGTCCTCGCGGGCTTCGCTGGCGTTTATCATATCAAGCAGGGTGGTGAAGTTCTTTTCGCCCTCCGGCGCTTCGTACCAGATGTACCCGATCAATGCCGTATAGTAGAGCCGTTCGGCCTTGATCCAGAAATCTTCCCCGGATTTTTCCCCGTCGCCTTTGGTGTTGGCGATAATGGTATTTACCAGCTTCAAGATGTCCTTTTCGCTGCGGATATATGAAAACGGGTTGTATTTCATGCTCTTGGAGAAGTTGATCGTATTCAGTACCTTGATTCGGTATTTCGCTCGCTGCAAGAGCTGGCCGCATTCGACTAACAAGGTACCTTTCGGGTCAGTCACAACATAGCTGGAATGGAGCTGCATCAGGTTGGGTTTTACAAAAAATCTCGTCTTGCCGCTTCCGCTGCCGCCGATCACCAGCACGTTTTTGTTTCTCGCGTACTTCGGATTTTTGGGGCGGTTACTCATCATCAGCCGTTCCGTCTGGGTTAGGATCACGTTGTTGTCAAAGATGGGATCGACGTAGGGTTTTATATCTGTCGCCTTGCCCCAGCGGGCGCTGCCGTACTCAATTCCTTTGCGATATTTCTTTGCGTTCCTACCCTTGACATAGACGATCAGCCGGATCAGGGCAGCCCCGGCAAGCCCCATAAGCAAGTCCGCAAGGACAAAGCTGGGCGCGGCGCTGGCAAAGGCGGCGGCAAAGCCTTTCCCCAGATAGAGTATCTTGCAGGAAAGGTCAGCGCCGGGGGCAAGCCGGAACGCCTGTGCTGCCTTGTCAAAGAGATAGACAAAGAACAGATACGGGAGATTGGGAAGAATCCATTTCTTGAAAAACTCTGTATTCATCGCTCGATCCTCCTGTCCTTGTTCTTGACCTTTGCCCGTTCCGCGTTTTTCTGCTGCGCTGCCTCCTTGAATATCGACAGGGATTTCCGCAGGGAGGGCTTTTGCTCCTGTGTCAGCTTCTTTACGGAAAACTCCTTGAACGCGGACATCAGCACATCGGCGTCCCTGCCTTTGAAGAACACAAGGTAGCGGTTATCCGCTTTTTTCAGGGCAAAGTCGATCCCGTATTTCTTCGCCGTATGCTCAAAGGCTTTGATATTGTCTGCGGTGATCTCGATATTGGAGACACCGGCATTTTGCCGCATGAGCTGTTTTAGGGTCTGCTTCCCGTGGGGGATGGTCTGCTGCTTCTTTGCCAGCCCCTTTTGTATTTCCGCAAGGAGGGCTTTGATCGCCTGTTGCAGAATCCTTGCGGTGATTTTTGCGCCCCGTATGGATAGGACAATCGTTTTTTCATTGATTTCATCCTGCATTTACCGGCCTCCTTTCCTCGGATTTGCAGAAATAACGGTTAAATTCGCACCCGCAGACCGGTCAGGTCGTCCGCACGGATGCCGACAAGAAACCAATTCTCGCCGTACTCCATCCGGGCAGGCTTCCATTTGCCGCCTGTGAATACTTCCAGACAGTCCCCGGCGTGCAGCCCGCCGTAGTAGTCCGCCAGGTCAAAACGGATGTCGTAGCGGTCTGTCAGCTCGTCGTAGAATAATGCTCCTTGCTTCATGGTCTGTTCCTCCTTGTGGTTACAGGCTTTCGCCCTCGTTGTAGGTGTACTCCCGCTTGGGCGGTGTCAACTTGCCGCTTGCCATATCGTGAGAGACAAGGGACGTGTAATAGCTTCCGATGGTGGACGGTGCATTGAACAGCGCCGCCCGTAGATACTGCTTGATGTTGCGTATCTTGGTGGTGTTCTCCCGCATACAGTCCAGCACAAAGCGGATATGTTCGCTGTCAAGCTTCATAAACTTGGATTTCACCAGCTCTGCCGGGTAGTCATCCCCGGCAATGCGGAGCGTCTTTCTGGCGCTGCATACGGTTTCAAGGATCAGGTCAACGATTTCATCTACCCGGTCTTTCTCAAAGCGGAAGTCCTGCAAGAGATAGTCGTACTCGATGTTCTCTTTGATGATTTCCTCATAGACCTTGTATGCGTCGTTCCGTTCCGTTCTTTTCCTTTCCGTCGGCACAGCCGCCTCCTTCAAAGGAGAGGGTAGGGAAAGGATAGGAATGGAATCGGTAATTGATCCATCTTTCTTTTTTTGATCTTTAGTTTGTATATCTTTATTTAATTGCATTGGATTTTCCAACGTAGGATTATCCAATATTGGATTTTCCAACGTAGGTAAATCCAATGTAGGCGGCTGCTCATAGATCACATAGTCCGCGCCTCGCAGCCGTCCCTTTTCGTCCCTTGTCCGGGATCGGACGATATACCCGGCCTTTTCCAATTCACGGATAGCCTCGCGGATGGCGTCAATTTTTTCTTTGTTGATATGGGACAGCCCCGCAAGGGTATAGTCCCAATCCTCCGGCAAGGACAGCATTTGAGAAAGCAGCCCCTTTGCCTTTAGGGAAAGCTCCCGATTTCGCAGATGGTGGTTGCTCATTACGGTATAGCCCTTGTTTCGCTCTACCCGGAAAACTGCCATAGTCTCACCTCCTTTAATCGTCTGGCTGTTACGCATTAGAACGTCGATTTTGAGGGAAAAGGTATAAACCCCTTACCTCGCTGCAATCGAGCACGGAAAACGGCTTCTGGCAAGGCAGAAAGGCCGCCCAATGCGTAACGGTGGGCATGAAAAAAGCGGCATAGACTTCTGACAGAAAATCTATGCCGCTGGTATAAGCGAAAAGGGATGCTCCATTCGGAAACATCCCTTTATCGCTCGATTATTCGATTTTTGACCTTGCCCTGTTTGCCCGCTGCCATAGAAAACCATTGATTTTACTGCATTTTCTCATGTTTTCTTATGTCAGCGCGCCATTCGGGGAGGCTTTTTTCGACAAACTCAGCGGACCAGCGCGATGACGGGCTCCTCGTGCTCGTACTGCGCGATAGCCTCGTCGTTCCTTTTCAGCATCTTTTCCCTGTCCCGGGGCAGATGGCCGCGCACGCGGACCTCCAGCATGTCGTGCATGCCGTCGAAGTCGCAGCTGTCAAGCTCCAGCAGCTCCAGCAGCCTGCGCTGCTCGCGCATGTTCTCCACCTCGTCGGCGGGGGTGAAGACGCCGTTCTGGATATCGGTGTAGATGGACGAGCGCCTGTGCAGGAACATGGAGAAGTTGACGATGGCGGCGGGCTGGGTGCGGTTGAGGAAGGCGGCCAGCGCCTCGGCGTTCTCGATCCCGCGGCCGTGCCCGGCCACGCCCGTCATGATGTGGGCGGCCCAGGTCATCCCGGCAGCCTTGAGACGCATGATCTGCTCCTCGGCGCTGGCCATGGTCTTGTGGTCCTTGTTCATATAGACGAGCACGTCGTCCAGCCCCGTCTCGATGCCGAGATACAGCCGGTCCACGTTCAGCGCCCGCAGGGCGCGGAGCTGCTCGTCGGTCTTTTCGGAAATATTGGTCACCGTGGCGTCCATGTTGATCCGCTGCACGTCGGGGAAATACCGGTGCACCAGCCGGAGGATCGTCACGAGGCGGTCGAAGTCCGTGCCGAAGGCGTTGCCGTCGCCCAGATAGACCGTGGCCGGCGCGCCGCCCGCGTCCTTGACGCGCTGAAGCTCCTGCTCGATCTGCTCCAGCGGCAGGTCGCGGTATTTCAGATGCTTGAACAGCTCACAGAAGCGGCAGGCGTTGTAGCTGCAGCCCACGGACACGGGCAGCATATAGGAGGCGCGCTCCATGGGCCCGCGGCAGATGCGGCCTTCATATTCCATCGTTCAGGACTCCTTTCAGTTCATGGGGATGAGACCCAGCTCCAGCTTCCACCGAAGCACGCGGCGCACGGCGGCGTCCAGGGTCTCCATGGGGATGCGGCCCGATTCCACGGCCTCCCGCACGGCGGGGATCTGCGCGTCGTATTCCGAGCAGCAAAGCAGGTCGTTGCCCGCCAGCACGGCCAGCACCGCGGACTCCTGGGCGGTGTAGCTCTTGCGGATGGCGTCCATCATCAGGTCGTCCGTGACGATGACGCCGTCAAAGCCCAGCTCGTCCCGCAGCACCTGATGGACCGCGGGGGACAGGGAAGCGGGGACCTCCGCGTCGAAGGCGTCCACGATGTTGTGGCACACCAGCACGGCGTCGGCGCCGGCCTCGATGCCCGCCTTGAAGGGCAGGAAGTCAGAGGTCTCGAAGACGCTGCGCTCGCGGCTGTCGCGGGTGACGGCCGTATGGCTGTCGGCTGCGTCGCCGTAGCCGGGGAAGTGCTTCAGAACGCTGCCCGTCCCGGCGGACTTCATCTCGGAGACCACTGTCCCGGCGTACTCCGCCGTCTCGGCAGCGCCCACGCCGAAAGCCCGCTGAGCCATGAAGGCGCCCTTGCTCAGCGTCACGTCGCACACCGGGGCCATGTTGACGTTGAGCCCCAGAGAGCGCAGCAGCGCGCATTTCTCCTGCGTGTCGCTGCGGATCAGGTCGAACCCGCCCTGATTATAGAGATACGAGGGGGAGAGGAACGAGCTCGAGCGCAGCTGACGGTTGCGGCTGACGCGGCACACGGTGCCGCCCTCCTCGTCCACGGCCATCAGCATCGGCGTCTTCGCCGCGCTCTGATAGCCCTCCAGCATCGCAATGACCTGGGCGGCGGATTTGTTTTCGAAATCCCGGCCGAACAGGATGTACCCGCCCGGCTGATACTGCTCGATCAGCGCGGCGGCGCCCACCTCCGGGCAGCGGACCAGAAAGATCTGGCCCACCTTCTCCTCCGGCGTCATGTCAGCCATCAGTGCGTCGAGCCGCGCCTCCACGGGGTCGGGTTCCGGCTCGGGCTCCGGCTCGGGCTCCGGCTCGGGCTCCGGCTCGGGGACGGGCGTGACCGGCTCCTGCTGAGGCTGGACCTGTTCGATCGGCTCCGGGGCCATCACCGTGGGGTCCTTGCCCACGGGGCCGCAGCCCGATAAGGCCAGCAGCAGAGACAGCAGCAGAAGCGTCGTGCTTTTCATCGGAGACCACCTCCGGATCAGATTCCGCATGATTATTTATGCTTGCGCTGGAAGTGACTCATGTCGCCGTACAGTTCCTTGAGCAGCGCGAACTCCTCCTCGTCGTAGAACTTGCACTGGCCGCGGGTGAAGTCCTTGGCGACCTCCACCAGGAAGCGGGCCGTGACCTCCACGTCCACCAGATGGGTGGCGCCGGTGGCGCAGCCGGCCACGGGCGTCTCGGTGGTGATGGCGACGCCCACCACGGGGGCCGTGGTCGCCACGCTGGGCTGGAGGATGCTGTTCATATGATACACACCGTTGCCGTAGGGCGTGATGTCCTGCTGAGACAGGGGGAAGACGTAGGCGGGCTGGCCGGTGACGCGGCTCATGATCTCCACCAGATCGTCGGCCGCCTTGAGGATGTAGCCCTCCTTGACGGGGCAGGAGATGGCAAAGCCGCGCTTGCAGATGATCTTGTTGCCCTTGGTGGTGTCGGCGGACAGGACGGCGTCCACGTCCATCTCGACCTCCAGCTTATTGATCGTCTCCATCTCCACGGGCGAGCCCATGAAGGGGGTGGGGAAGTGAGGCTGGGTCGGCGCGTGAGGGCAGACGTGGGTGGTGATGATCACGTCGCCGGGCAGCACATCGCCCTTCTTTTTCATCTCGCACAGTTTCAGCGCCGCGGACAGCGCCGTCAGCGCGCCGTCGCCGTCAGAGGTGAAGCCGATCATCTCGGGACGCGCGCCCAGACCGCCCAGACGCCCGGTGATGCCCAGCGTGGGGGCGCTGCCGCCGTCCAGCTTGCCGTCGGAGCCCTTGACGATGATGCGCACGAAATCCGTCGTGCCCTTGGGGCCCTCCAGCGTCTGCACCTCGACGCAGTCGCCGAAGCCGCGGGCGGCGAAGAGGTCCTTGACGCCCTGACCGCTGGCGGCGGGGTCGTCCAGCAGTTCAAAAAGATCGATCACTTGTTTCAGCATATGAGTACACGCTCCTTTGTTTTCATAGATACAATTATTTTACCACAGCAAAGCCCTGAACGCAAGGCGCTTGACCGCCCCCGCGGGGCGGGCTATAATGGAGAAAAACGCTATGGAGGCGCCTATGCACGAAGCGATCCGCGCTTATCTCGCGGCCCATCCGTTGATGGAGCCCCGGGACCTCATCAAGTTCTGCTATCAATCGGTCCTCGGCCCCGGCCACGCGGCCCCGGGCCGCGCCTCCGCCCGGGCATGGGCGGAGGAGGAGTATCGAGCCGTCGGCCCGCGAAGCGGCGAGCCTGCGGTCACGCCTCTGGCGGGAAACGCTGCCCGGGCGGACCTGGACTGCGGGATCAGCCCCGCGCATCTGGCGGACCTCTTCTGCCTGACGGCGGAGCAGTGGCAGGGCGGCAGTCCGGACGACGTCGAAGCGCTGCTGCGGGACGAGACGCTCCCGCTGCCCTTTCCCCGGCAGGCGCTGGACGAGGCGCTGAACGAATGGATCGAAGCGGGCCGCCCCGCCGTCCATCACAGCGAGACGTACAAGCGTCACTACCGCGCCGCCTACCGGGTCATCGACAGCCGGTTCGTCCCCTTTCTTCCCGCCATCGCCGCCGTGGAGCATTTGAAAACGCCAGCGGTCGTGGCCGTGGACGGCATGTGCGGCTGCGGCAAATCGACGCTGGGCGCGGTGCTGTCCTACGTCTTCGACGCTCCGCTGATCCACATGGACGATTTCTACGTCCCGCTGGAGATGAAGACGCCCGCGCGCTTCGCGGAGCCCGGCGGCAACGTCCATTACGAGCGCTTTTCCAAAGAGGTCGCGCCCTTCGTCGGCGGCCCTTCGCCCTTCACCTTCGGCCTCTACGAGTGCGGCGTCTGGGCGATCACGAGTCATCAGACCGTGCAGCCCGCCCCCTTCACCGTCGTGGAGGGCTCCTACAGCTTCAACCCTAAAAACGGCGTTGACTACGACCTCCGCCTGTTCGTGGAGAGCGACAGGGAGACCCAGCTCGCACGCCTCCTCGCCCGTGAAGGCCCCGCGCGGCTGGAGGATTTCAAAAGCAAGTGGATCCCCCTCGAAGAGCTGTATTTCGACAACATGGACGTCCGCAGCATGGCCGACCTCATCGTCAGAACATAAAATAAGCGCCCCATATGGGGCGCTTTCTTATTATTTGAGGGACGCTTCCACGAAGCCGAGGAACAGCGGGTGCGGGCGGTTGGGGCGGCTCTTGAACTCCGGGTGATACTGGACGCCGACGAAGAAGGCTTCCTCCGTCAGCTCCACCGTCTCCACCAGCCTGGCGTCGGGGGACAGGCCGCTCAGGGTCAGCCCCGCGGCCGTCAACGCCTCGCGGTAGTCGTTGTTCAGCTCGTAGCGGTGGCGGTGCCGCTCCCGGATCGACAGCGTGCCGTAGCACCGGGCCATCGTGGTGCCTGGCGCGATCTCACAGGGGCAGCTGCCCAGCCGCAGGGTGCCGCCCTTGTCCACGTCGTCGCTCTGTCCGGGCATGAAGTCGATGACCTTGTCGCGGCACAGCTCGTCGAACTCGCCGGAGTTGGCTTGCGTGATCCCGCAGACGTGGCGGGCGTACTCGATGACGGCGATCTGCATGCCGAGGCAGACGCCGAAATAGGGAATGTGGCGCTCCCGCGCGTACTGTGCCGCCAGGATCATCCCCTCCACACCGCGGCTGCCGAAGCCGCCGGGAACGAGAATGCCGTCCAGCGGAGCCAGGGTCTGCTCCAGATTGTCCTTTGTGAGATGTTCGGAGTCGATCCAGTGCAGCGTCACGCTGGCGCCCAGGGCCCCGGCCGCATGGCGCAGCGCCTCGGCCACCGAGAGATACGCGTCGTGCAGCTGCATATACTTGCCCACGAGGCCGATGGTCACCTGCCGCGTCGGGTTCTTGAGCCGCTGCGTCATCGCGCGCCAGTCCTCCAGCTGCGGCGGCGGGCAGTCGAGCCCCAGCCTGCGGCACACGATGCCGGACAGGTTTGATTGCTCCAGCATCAGCGGCGCCTCGTACAGGCACTCCAGCGTGCGGTTCTCGATGACGCACTCCGGCGACACGTTGCAGAACAGCGCGATCTTGCGGAAGATGCCCTCGTCCTCGATGGGCTCGTCGCTGCGCAGGACGATGACGTCCGGATGGATGCCCATGCCCTGCAACTCCTTCACCGAGTGCTGCGTGGGCTTCGATTTGTGCTCGGCGGAGCCGCGCAGGTAGGGGACCAGCGTCACGTGGATGAACAGGCTGTTCTCTCGCCCCACCTCCAGCGACACCTGACGCGCCGCCTCGATGAAGGGCTGGCTCTCGATGTCGCCGATGGTGCCGCCGATCTCCGTGATCACCACGTCGGCGTCCGTGTGGCGGCCGACGCGGTAGATGAACTCCTTGATTTCGTCGGTGATGTGGGGGATCACCTGCACGGTAGAGCCCAGGTATTCGCCCCGTCGCTCCTTGTTCAGCACGTTCCAGTAGACCTTGCCCGTGGTCAGGTTGGAATAGCGGTTCAGATCCTCGTCGATGAAGCGCTCGTAGTGCCCCAGATCGAGGTCGGTCTCCGCGCCGTCCTCCGTGACGTAGACCTCCCCGTGCTGATAGGGGCTCATGGTGCCCGGATCCACGTTGATATAGGGGTCCAGCTTCTGTGCGGCCACCTTCAGCCCCCGCGCCTTCAGCAGCCGCCCCAGCGACGCCGCCGTGATGCCCTTGCCGAGTCCGGATACAACGCCGCCCGTGACAAAAATATACTTCGTCATCACTCCACCTCGTTAAATCAAAAGAATGAAATCACGATACACCAAACGGAAGAAAAAGTCAATAAAAATCAAAAGGCGCCCGGGAAAGAGCGCCTTTATGATGTGATATGAATATGAAAGTAACGTTTTGCAGCGAAGTCATCAAATATCAGTTCAGATGAGAGTGGAAAGATCATTATATGCCTCAAGTTTATTGCCTGTGATCTCATAGTTTAATACTTCTTCTTGGCAGTGGCATATCATGGCTTCATAATCCTCATAGGTTTCAATCACATATCGCTGCATCTCATCATTATCGTTTTTATTATTATCTATTTCTGGGTAAAACTGTGTAGTCCCTGTGCAATACATCCAGGTAAACACAGAATCGCGCGACATCACGCTTCCTATTGTATCGAAAACCTCATTCTTTAACTCATCCACAATTATGTTTAAGACATAGTCTAATTCGCGGTCTTTGTAAATGCACCCTGTGTATTGCCCGATGAATTGCCATAACTCTTCTTCCGGAATGGCTTCAAGTGCCATATTTGGTAAGTCGAATGATTGGCCGATTTCAAAAGCAGCTTTGCAGAAATCGTCGTATACTTTAGTAATTGTCAATGCATAGAAAAGCACTTTATAGTATTCATAGCGGGAAGCATATACTGTGTCACCCTTTTCCTCCAAGGCACTCCATGCACATTTATACCAATAACGCTCATAACCATTGATCCATATTTCTGCCTGATCAAACACACATCGAGCTTCGTTAAAAGAAACTGAAAGCGATGGCAAAAGTCGATCATCATGTTCGCTGAGAGTTGTTGCGATAGATTCTGTTAGAGTTGAAATTGTGCAGCACAAGTGTTGATTATCATATCTGCTAAAATCATCATCTGTATTCTTAAAGATACGTTCACGAGAACGTAATGATCTGTATAGTTGGATATTCCTAGAAAATGTGTATCGATGAAGCTCAACAGTTGCAATATCATCTATCAACCTATAGCGTAAATCGTTTAATATAAAAACTTGAACATGACTAACTATACCATTCTTATCAATAAATGCCTTAGGACGCCAATCTTCAACGTCTAAATCAATTAGCCAATCACGATTATAATGCAGTGGGTGCTTGGTCATATAGGGCCTGTACCTGATAGGATCCATCCTATCTGCTAAATGCTGAAATAATATGGCTTCAAATGCGCCTTCCGGAGAAGCATCTCTAAACAAAGCGTCGCCTAATGGAATACCATTTGAAACCTCAAAAGTATTAATAAGAGGCAAAGTAATCTTCACATCTGGAACGGCATTGATTTTTACAGCACCAGTAGCATAATTGGAATGATAGCTGTGACAGCAAAAATGAAATATACGATAGTTGGGGTTTAACGAAAGGTGAGGGAAGACTTTCACAACATCAGAGATATCAATGTAATCAACCGAATTAGTTCGCTGATAGTACATATCTCTAATTGATTGGTTTTGATCCAAATAAGTGTTCCATCGCTCTGCCAGAGCGTCAAAGGGATAGTTGCTTAAATCGACAAAAGCTCTCAGTGGCATTTTGTGCCCCCTTTCTCACGCAAATAGATCGTAAACCAGCTTGGCGAACAGCAGGCCCAGCACGAGGAACAGCACCTTACGGACCTTGGCGCTGCCGCCGCGGACGGCGTAGCGCGCGCCGACGTAGCTGCCCAGCATGGAGCACACGGCGGCGGGGACGCCGATCAGATAGGCGATCTTGCCCGCCCCGGCGTAGAGGAAGATCGAGGTGACGTTGGAGGCCATGTTGGACACCTTGGCGCAGCCGGAGGCGCGCAGCAGATCGACGCCCAGCACCGTGGTGAAGCCGAGGATCAGGAACGTCCCGGCCCCGGGGCCGATCAGCCCGTCGTAGCAGCCCACCGCAAGCCCGATGAGCACCGACAAAATCGCCTCCTTTTTGCGGTCCATGACGATCTCGTCTTCCTCGTCTTTCCCGAAATCCTTCCGGGTGAACAAAAACAGAGCCGCCAGCGGGATGGCCGCCAGCATGATCATCCGCAGCGTGCGCTCCTCGAAATACAGCGCCAGCCGCGTGCCCGTGGCCGCGCCGACGATGCAGCCCAGCGCCGACCACAGCGCCACGGCCATGCGCACCTTGCCCTCTTTGATATACTTGAACGACGCCATGGCCAGCCCGCAGCTGGAGCTGAACTTGCCCGTCCCCGCGGCGTAATGGGCCGGCAGGCCGGCAAACAGATACGCCGGCAGCGAGATCAGTCCTCCGCCGCCCGCGATCGCGTCGATGAACCCCGACAGAAAGATCAGCGGCAGCACGATCAGCACCATGCTCCAGGAAACAGTCATCTATATCCCTCCAGATAATTGCTGAGCCTATTGTACCATATACGGAACTGGCAGGGAAGAGAAAAGCGTTTGACCGTCCGGCCAAACGCTTTTTTCATGCGGTTTTCAGTTTTTCGCGATGGTCTCGACGAAGGCCAGCAGGACCCTGGCGATGTCGTCCAGAGGCATGGAGGGGGTGCCGGGCTTCTTGTCAGTCACCTGCTCGGGGAGGAAGGGGACGTGGATGAAGCCGGCGCGGAGGGCGGGGTACTGCTGCTCCGCCAGACGGAGGCAGCCGTAGAGGACGTGGTTGCACAGGTACGCCCCGGCGGAATAGGAGAACCTCGTGGGCACGCCGGTGGCCTGCGCGGCCTCCAGCATGGGACCGTAGGGGAAGGTGGAGAAATACGCGGCAGGCCCCTCGGGGTCGATGGGCACGCCGAAGAGCTGGACCATCTCGTTGTCGGGGATCGACGCCTCGCAGAGGTTGATGCCCACGCGCTCGATGCGCATGGCGTCGGAGCCGCCGGCCTGGCCGCACATCATCACCACATCGGGCTTTTCCGCTTCGATGTAGTCCTTCAGGATGTCCAATGCCTTGAACCAGACGACGGGCAGCTGCTTTTTGACGATCTGCGCACCGGGGACCTCCTCTGGCAGGCGGCTGACGGCCAGCCAGGAGGGATTGACACTCTCGCCGCCGAAGGGCTCGAAGCCCGTGACAAGAATCTTCATACGCGACACCTCTTTCATTATTATAAATGTATTGTACCGCATTCCGCCCTTCTTTGCAACGGTCACAAAGAGCGCCCCGGAGGCGGGCGAAAACTTGGGTATTCTGACAAACAAATCGATAGATTATCTTGATAAGTGTTATAAACGAGGCGTTTCATGCCGAAAAATGTCAGCGGATACAGAAGGGGAAAAGTTTCATTCTATTAGACCCTGCGCTGCATAGGGATCGATTCATGAAGTGATAAGCGTGCTTATCACTTGCTATTTGATTTATCTATCTATAATTATTATAGGTTTTGATTTTTCTATAATATTTGACATTGCACACTCGGTTCGTATAATAAGAATGCTTGACTTTGACTTTTAATAAACGAAAGCGGAGGTTTGTCATGCTTTTCAGCTGGTCCTATCTGATGGAGGCGTTCCCCGTCATTCTGAAGGGTCTTCCCACGACTCTGATGCTGACGGTCATCGGCGCCGTCTTTTCGCTGCTGCTGGGTACGATCCTGGCGCTGCTCAACTACTACCGTGTGCCGGTGGTGGTCCAGTTCCTAAAGATCTGGAGCTCCTTCATCCGCGGCACGCCCAGCGTCACCCAGATCTTCTTCTTTTATTACGGTCTGGCCCGCGTCAGCAAGCTGATCCTCAACATGTCGCCCATCGTCGCCACCGGCGTCGTCATGAGCCTCGGTATGAGCGCCTTCATGGCGGAGTCGATCCGCGGCGCGCTGATCTCGGTGGACGAGGGCCAGCGCGAAGCGGCCATGTCCCTGGGCATGACGGGCTTCCAGATGACCACCCGCATCGTCATCCCGCAGGCGGTCCGTGTGGCGCTGCCGACGCTGTTCAACGATATGATCAACCTGTTCAAGATGTCGTCCCTGGCCTTCACCATCGGCATCCGCGACGTCATGGGTAACGCCAGGATCGAGGCGGCGGCCTCGTTCCGCTTCTTCGAGACCTACGCCATCGTCATGATCATCTACTGGGCCTTCTCCCTGCTGATGACCGGCGTTCAGCGCCAGCTGGAAAAGCGCAGCAACGCCATTTATGAATAACTCGTTATTTAGACAATTCTAAATAAAATCCGACACGTCATATGCTCACAAATCAAAAGGAGACACAATCATGAAAAAGCTTATTGCTCTGCTGCTGTCCATGGTGCTGATCTTCTCCCTGATGGCCGCCTGCGGCGAGAAGGAAGAGCCTGCCACCAATAACGGCACCGCCAACACCGAGACCAAGACCGAAGAAAACAAGACCGAAGAGACCACCGAAGAGCCCGCCGAAGAGACCCGCAAGTTCACCATCGGCACCGTCGGCAGCGGCCTGCCTTACTCCCTGCTGGAGGACGACGGCACCTGGACCGGCGTCGAGGGCGAGCTGTGGGACAGCATCCTCGAGCGCACCGGCTGGGAAGTCGAAGTCGTTCGCTGCGCTGATATGACCAGCCTGTTCGGCGAGCTGGATTCCGGCCGTATCGACGTCGCTGCCAACTGCGCCGCCATCACCGAGAGCCGTCTGGAGGCGCACATCTGCTCCGATCCTATCTACGGCGATGCTCAGGTCATCGTTGTCCAGCCCGATTCCCCCTATCAGACCTTTGAGGACCTGCGCGGCCAGATCGTCGGCGTCTCCGCCGGCCAGGCTGCCCAGAACACCGTTGAGAAGATCGCTCCTCAGTATGACTGGGACGTTCATCCCTATGAGAACACCGCCGCTCTGTTCCAGGAAGTCGACCTGGGCCGCATCCCCGCTCTGGGCCACACTGTCTCCACCGTTGAGAAGTATCAGCGCGAGCAGGGCATGAAGCTCCGCATGCTGGACGAGAAGCTGTTCGGCAACAACGTCGGCTGGTGGTTCCGCGATGACGAAGAAAGCGCCGAGCTCCGCGACGCCATCAACGAAGTCCTGGCTGAGATGCACAAGGACGGCACGACCGCCGAGATCACCGAGAAGTACTTCTATGAAGATATGACCAAGCTGATCTCTGACGAGTGGCTGCACGCTACCCATTGATCCTCACTGTTCAACCGATCTGATAACAAAAAGGAAACATATTGATGGTCGAAGTGAAAAACCTCTTCAAGACCTTTGACGGTCAGACCGAGGTCCTGAAGGATATCAACGTACATATCAAAAAGAACGAGGTCGTGGCGATCCTGGGCCCGTCGGGCACGGGCAAATCGACGCTGCTGCGGTGCCTCAACTATCTGTGCGTGCCCACCAAGGGCACCGTGCGGGTGGGCGACATCACCGTCGACGCCGAGAACCACACCAAGCAGCAGGTGCGCGATCTGCGCCGCCAGTCTGCCATGGTGTTCCAGAGCTACAACCTGTTCAAGAACAAGACGGCAAAGGAAAACGTCATGGAGGCGCTGGTCACCGTCCAGCGCAAGCCCAAGGCCGAGGCCGAGGAGATCGCCCTGCGGCTGCTGGACAAGGTCGGCATGCTGGAACGCAAGGATTTCTATCCTGCCAAGATGTCCGGCGGTCAGCAGCAGCGCGTGGGCATCGCCCGCGCCCTGGCGGTCAGCCCCAACGTCCTGCTGTTCGATGAGCCCACCTCCGCCCTGGACCCCGAGCTGGTCGGCGAGGTGCTGAACACCATTCGTCAGCTGGCCGAGGAGGACACGACCACCATGATCCTTGTCACCCATGAGATCCGCTTCGCCCGCAACGTGGCGAGCCGCATCCTGTTCATGGACGAGGGACGCATCGCCGCCGACGGCAAGCCCGAGGATATCATCGATCACCCCGAGAATCCGCGCCTGCGCCAGTTCCTCAATTTCGTCAGCAAATAAACCCAAAGGCCGCACGGAGACTGCGTGTCGGTTGAAGCGGCACGCTTCGCCGGAAGACCGCTTCTCTGGGTCTTCCGGCGAGGTCACTCGCGCTTGATCGTCCTCGGCTTCGCCTCGGTTGGTCGGCGCGAGCGCTCGCTTCGTTCGCTGTCAAGGTGTTTTTTGTGAGGCGCATGTCCTCACAAAAAACGGATCGGAAAAACCGCGCTCCGCGCGACGGGTGCTGCGGCACTTTGTCAAAAGTCAGAGCCGCACGGAGACTTGTTTCCGTGCGGCTTTTCCTTTAGAATGAGACCATCAGATAAAAGGAGGAGTTTCCCATGCTCACCAATGAGATCAAATCCATCGCGGCGCAGATCGAGCCTCAGCTGATCGCCTTCCGCCGCGATCTGCACATGCACCCCGAGCTGTCCATGCAGGAGACGCGCACCGCCGCGCGCATCGCCGAGGAGCTGCGCAAGCTGCCCGGCATCGAGGTCACCGAGGGCGTCGCCGGCGGCACCGGTGTCGTCGGCCTGCTGAAAGGCGGCGCAGGGGAGGGCAAGACCGTCCTGCTGCGCGCCGACATCGACGCGCTGCCCATCGAGGAGGAGAGCGGCGTGGAGTTCCGCTCCTGCAATGAAAACGTCATGCACGCCTGCGGCCACGACGGCCACGCCACCTGGCTGCTGGGCAGCGCCATGATCCTGTCACAGCTGCGCGAGCATCTGAAGGGCAGCGTCAAGTTCGTCTTCCAGCCGGGCGAAGAGGGCGGCGGCGGCGGACGCAAGATGGTCCAGGAGTCCAAGGTCCTGGAGAACCCGACGGTGGACGCCGTTTTTGCGGCCCACGCCTGGCCCGAGATCGACGCCGGGCAGGTGCACATCGCGGCCCGCAGCGCCTTCGGCTTTGCCGGCGGCTTCACCATAAAGATCACCGGCAAGGGCGGCCACGGCTCCTGGCCCCATCAGTGCATCGACCCCATCGCCGTGGCCAATCAGGTCTACAACGGCCTGCAGCAGATCGTCTCCCGCAGGCTCAACGAGACCGCGGCCCGCGTGCTGAGCGTCTGCACGATCCACTCCGGCCCCCAGGACAAGAGCAACGTCATCCCCGACTGCTGCACCATGACCGGCACCATCCGCTCCGACCGCCGCGACGTCATGGAGGAGATGAAGAAGCAGATCGAGCTGGTCACCAAGGGCATCGCGGAGGCCAACGGCGCGACGGCCGAGGTCACCACCCGCTCCGGCGAGGCCGTCATCAACAGCCCCGAGGCCATTCCCTTCTGCGTGGAGGCCGCCTCCAAGGTACTGGGCGCCGAGAACGTCAAGATCGACAACATGCCCCACCTGGGCGGCGAGGACTTCAGCGAGTACATCACCCGCGTCCCCGGCGCGTACATCTTCGCCGGCATCGCCACCGACGAGACGAGAGGCAAGTTCGGCCTGCACTCCAACCAGTTCATCCTGGAGGAGTCCATGCTGGCCAAGGTCGCCTCGGTCTTCTCCCAGTTCGCCGTCGATTTCCTCGAAAAGCAGGGATTTTAAGCGTAAAAAAAGACGCCCTCCGGGGCGTCTTTTTTATGTGTCATCAAGCGGCCTTCGTCTCTCTCTTCTTCAGCCACAGATAGCGGATGAAGAAGCATCCGGCAGCGAAGAATCGCGCCACGGACGAGACGTACATGGTGTTCCGCGCGCCGATGCGCGTGTAAAGCGCCACGCCGAACAGCGGCGCCACGAAGTTGGAGATCTGCATGACCATGTTGTAGATGCCGATGTACAGCGACTTGTTCTCCTCCGGCAGGTTGTCCAGCATGTCGTTGAACAGGCCCAGCTGGAAGCCCGGGCCCGTGCCGCCGCTGAAAATGTAGCTCGTCAGGATGATGGGGAAGCTGCGGGTGAACACGGTCCACGCGGGGACGAGAGCCGAGCCCAGCAGACCCAGGATCGTGGAGCCCCGGGGGCCGTACTTGTCGATCCGGCGGCCCCACCAGTTGGACATCAGCGTCTGGGACAGGTAGGACGTGACGTCGAACAGGCTCTTGGTCGCCTCATTGAACCCGACGTCCTTGACGAGGAACAGGAAGAACATGGGCCACGCCATCTGCCACGAGAAGTAGAAGACGAACAGCAGGCCCAGGAACAGGCAGAACTGCGGGTGCTGCCGCAGGTTTTTGATCGCCTGGACGAACTCCTTCAGCGGGTTGCCGGAGTGATCCTGCTTCGACACCTTGTAGAGCATCTCGGTCTTCTGGATGCACCGGCGCTGGAAGATCGACGCCACGAACGCCAGCGTGAAGAAGATCTGATAGGCCAGGATCTTGCTCTCCTGCGTCTTGCAGACGTAGCTGAGGATCAATCCGCCGGCCATGATCGTCACGATGGGCACGGCGTAGGTGGTCATCTGACGCCGGGCGTAGGGGATGGCGCGCTTCGAGGGGGGATAGAGGTCGGAGAAATAGCTCTGCCACGATACGGTGTAGCAGATATAGGGGATGTTCCACAGCGAGATGCCGATGATGAAGAACCAGTAGCCCCGGTCGCCCAGGAACGGCGACAGCGCCACGATCGGCAAAATCACGCCGCAGACCGTGATGGCCGTGGCGAGGAACTTTTTCTTGTCCCTGACGCGGTCGATGTACAGGGAAGCGGGCAGCAGCACGAACAGCGCGCAGAAGGCGGGCAGTGAGCTGATCAGGCCGATGGCCACGTCGTCCGCGCCCATGGCCGAGGCGAACAGCTGATAAAACGGGTTCGTCAGCTGCAGCACCATCCCGGCAAACAGCGCCTCGCCCATGATCATCAGCGTGTTCCGATCCTCAAAGGCAAGACGCTCCTGCGCGATGCGGCGCATTTCTTTCATTAATCCCATAACTGATTGCTTACCTCAATGATGGTCCGTCGGACTCGGTTTATTTCGCCAGCAGTTCCCTGACGGTCTCCACGGACCAGTCCACCATGGCCCAGCACTTCTGCCGCAGCTCGGGGTGCGCCTGCATGTAGGCATGGCCCTCGGGGGTGGAGGTCTCGACGCCCAGCAGCTCGCGGCAGGCCAGGCAGCCGAACTTCTCTTTATAGCGCTTCGTGAACTCGATGTAGTAGGCGTAGGCCTTCTTCTGGGCCTCCTTGTCGGTGCGGTCGGTGTTGCCGGTCACGTAGCCCAGCGCCATCAGCGCGCCGCTGGCCGCGCCGCACAGCTCGCCGCTGCGCGCGCCGCCGCCGAAGGGACATGCCAGACGCATGGCCTGCTCCTCGGAGAGGCCGGTCTCCTCGCAGAGACTGCACAGCACCGCCTGGGCGCAGTTGCAGCCGTTTTTCATCAGTTCGCTTCCGCTCAGTTTATCCATGATGTGATCCTCCCAATTTCTGTTTGATACCTATTATATACGGCTTTGCCTCCCGTTTCAAGAGCATCTTGCACTGGCGGCAAAAGCGCTATCTTTTGCCTGCGCGCAGGGCTGTTTTATGGACAAATCGCCAAAATGATAAGTTAGCGCTATCAAACTGTTGCGAAAAAAAGGATTTAATTGTATAATTACAATGTATTTTTAGTTTTCGCGGAAGGGGACGGGAAGATGCTGGAAATGCTTGTACGGACGGTGAAACGCGAGCTCGATCGTTCCGCGGGCATCTCTGCGCCCGGCCGCGCCGCGCTGTCTTGAAAAGCACCCGAAAACGGGTGCTTTTAGCTTTTTATCTCAGCAAAAGGAAAGGATGGGATCATGAAAAAGGTAATCGTCGTCATGGGCTCCGATTCCGATCTGCAGGTCATGGAGGGGTCCATCCGGGTACTGCGCAGCTTCGGCGTTCCCTTTGACGTGCGCATCGTCTCGGCTCACCGCACCCCCGCCGCCGCGGAGGAGCTCAGCAAGACCGCCGAGGAACAGGGCGCGGGCGTCATCATCGCCGCCGCGGGCAAGGCCGCACATCTGGCCGGCGTGCTGGCCGCCAACACCGTGCTGCCCGTCATTGGCGTCCCCGTCAAATCCAGCACCATGGACGGCCTCGACAGCCTGCTGTCCACCGTGCAGATGCCCTCGGGCATCCCCGTGGCCACCGTGGCCATCAACGGCGCGGAGAACGCCGCGCTGCTGGCCGTGCAGATCCTCTCGGGCAGCGAGCCCTCGCTGCGCGAGGCCATGCGCCAGTACAAGAAGGACATGGAACGCAAGATCATCGAAAAGGACGAAAACATCAGAAATCAATACAGCGTAACGGAGGTAACATTATGAAAAAGCTGGAACAGCTCTACGAAGGAAAAGCCAAGAAAGTATTCGCCACCGACGATCCCGAGCTCTTCATCGTCGATTACAAGGACGACGCCACCGCCTTCAACGGCGAGAAGCGCGGCACCATCGTCGGCAAGGGCGTCATCAACAACAAGGTGACCAACTTCCTCATGCAGAAGCTGGAGAAGGAGGGCGTCCCCACCCACTTCGTCGAGCAGCTCAGCGACCGTGAGACGCTGGTCAAGAAGGTCTCCATCGTCCCGCTGGAGGTCATCATCCGCAACATCTCCGCCGGCTCCTTCTCCAAGCGCTACGGCGTCGAGGAGGGCATCGTCTTCGACCAGCCCACCATCGAGTTCTCCTACAAGAACGACGAACTGGGCGATCCCCTGATCAACGAGTATCACGCCCTGGCCCTGAAGCTGGCCACCGCCGAAGAGATCGAGACCATCAAGAAGTACGCCTTCAAGGTCAACGAGTTCCTCAAGGCCTTCATGAAGGAAAACGGCATCGACCTGGTGGACTTCAAGCTGGAGTTCGGCCGCCTCAGCGACGGCACCATCGTCCTGGCCGATGAGATCTCCCCCGACACCTGCCGCTTCTGGGACAGCAAGACCCATGAAAAGCTGGACAAGGACCGCTTCCGCCGCGATCTGGGCCATGTGGAGGATGCTTACCAGGAGATCCTGCGCAGGCTGATGGGTGAATAACCGATGGGCGGATTCTTCGGCATCACCTCCAAGAACCCCTGTCATTACGACCTGTTCTTCGGCGTAGACTATCACTCGCATCTGGGCACCCGCCGCGGCGGCATGGTCATGTACGACCGCGAGGCGGGCTTCCAGCGCGCCATCCACAATATCGAAAGCTCCCCCTTCCGCACGAAGTTCGAGCATGAGGCCGACGATATGGTCGGCAACGCCGGTATCGCCTGCATCTCGGACTACGAGCCCCAGCCCTTGCTGATCCGCTCCCACCTGGGCAACTACGCCATCACCACCGTGGGCAAGATCAACAACGAGGAGGAGCTGGTCACCCGCGTCCTGAACCAGAACCGCCACTTCCTCGAGATGAGCGGCGGGCGCATCAACGCCACCGAGCTCGTCGCCGCCCTGGTCAACGAGGGCTGGACGATCCCCGAGGGAATCCGTCACGCCCAGGAGAAGATCGAGGGCTCCATGTCCATCATGATCCTGACGCCTGACTGCATCTACGCCGCCCGCGACCGCTACGGCCGCCTGCCCGTGATGCTGGGCCGGCGTGACGACGGTTACGCCGTGTCCTTCGAGTCCTTCGCCTATCAGAAGGTGGGCTATGTGGACATGCGCGATCTGGGCCCCGGCGAGATCGTCCGCATCACCCCCGAGGGCGTCGAGGTGGTCCAGGAGCCGCAGAAGAAAATGCGCATCTGCGCCTTCCTCTGGACGTATTACGGCTACCCCAACTCCCACTATGAGGGCGTCACGGTAGAGACCATGCGCACCCGCTGCGGCGAGATCATGGCCCAGAACGACATGAACGAGGGCCTCGATCTCGACATCGACTACGTGGCCGGCATCCCGGACAGCGGCACGGCCCACGCCATCGGCTACGCCAACCGCTCCCGCGTGCCTTTCGCCCGCCCCTTCATCAAATACACCCCCACGTGGCCCCGCTCTTTCATGCCCACCCGCCAGAGCATGCGCAACCTGGTGGCGCGGATGAAGCTGGTGCCTGTGCGCGAGCTGATCGAGGGCAAGAGCCTGCTGATGGTGGACGACTCCATCGTCCGCGGCACCCAGACCCGCGAGACCGTCCAGTTTCTCTATGAAAGCGGCGCCAAGGCGGTCCACATCCGCTCGGGCTGCCCGCCCATCACCTACGGCTGCAAGTACCTCAACTTCTCCCGCTCCAGCTCCGAGATGGAGCTGATCGCCCGCCGGGTGGTCATGAAGCTGGAGGGCGAGGACGGCTTCAAGCACATGGACGAGTATTCCGACATCATGACGGACCGCGGCAAGGCCATGATCGAGGAGATCGGCCGCGAGCTGAACTTCACGAGCCTGCGCTTCCAGACGCTCAAGGGCGAGCTGGACGCCATCGGCATCGACCCTGAAAACATCTGCACCTACTGCTGGACAGGAAAGGAATAAATCATGAGCCACAACGACAGTCACAGCGAGAGCTACGCCAAGGCCGGCGTCGATATCCGCGCCGGCTATGAGGGCGTCCGACTGATGAAAAAGCACGTCGAGAGGACCTTCATCCCCGGCGTCGTGTCCGATATCGGCGGCTTCGGCGGCCTGTTCGCGCCCGATCTCACGGGCATGAAGAGCCCCGTTCTCGTCTCCGGCACCGACGGCGTCGGGACAAAGCAGCGCATCGCTCAGCTGATGGACCGCCATGACACGGTGGGCATCGACTGTGTCGCCATGTGCGTCAACGACATCATCTGCTGCGGCGCGAAGCCCATCTTCTTCCTGGACTACATCGCCATCGGCAAGAACATCCCCGAAAAGGTGGCCGCGCTGGTCGCCGGCGTGGCCGAGGGCTGCGTGCAGGCCGGCTGCGCCCTCATCGGCGGCGAGACCGCCGAGCATCCCGGCACCATGACCGCCGACGACTACGATCTGGCGGGCTTCTCCGTCGGCATCGTCGACCGGGAAAAGGTGCTGGACAACAAACGCATGCAGGCGGGCGACGTCATCCTGGCGCTGCCCTCCTCCGGCATCCACTCAAACGGCTACTCCCTGGTCCGCAAGGTCTTCGATGTGGAGCACGCCGATCTGGGCAGGTATTACGACGATCTGGGCACGACCCTGGGCGACGCGCTGCTGACCCCCACGGTCATCTACGTCAAGCCCGTGCTGGCCGCCATCGCAGCCGCCGACGTCAAGGGCGTCAGCCACATCACGGGCGGCGGCTTCTACGAGAACATCCCCCGCTCCATCCCCGACGGTCTCTGCGCCCGCATCGAAAAGGCGGCCGTCAGGACGCCCGCCGTCTTCTCCCTGCTGCAGCGCACCGGGGATATCCCCGAGCGCGACATGTTCAACACCTACAACATGGGCGTCGGCATGACGATGATCACCTCCAAAGACACCGCCGACAAGGCCCTCGAGGTCCTGAAGGCCCAGGGCGTCGGCGCCTATGTGCTGGGTGAGGTCGTCAGGGGCGAGGACAAGGTGGAGCTATGCTGAGCATCGCCGTCTTCGTTTCCGGCGGCGGCACCAACCTGCAGGCGCTGATCGACCGGCAGCAGTCATCCGGTCTGGGCGGCGGCGAGATCACGGCCGTGATCTCCTCCGCCAAAAACGCCTATGCGCTGGAGCGGGCGAAAAACGCCGGGATCCCCGGTTACTTCGTCTCCTCCAGGGGCCTGAGCGTCGAGGAGTACAGTCAGGCGCTGGACGAGCTGCTGGAGCGCGAGGTCAAGCCCGACCTGATCGTGCTGGCGGGCTTCCTCAAGATCTTCAGCGCCGCCTTCTGCGAAAAGTATCGCGGGAAGATCATCAACGTCCATCCGTCCCTGATCCCCGCCTTCTGCGGCGACGGCATGTACGGCCTGCACGTCCATGAGGCCGCGCTGAAAAAGGGCGTCCGCGTCAGCGGCGCCACCGTCCACTTCGTCGACGCCGTCACCGACGGCGGCCCCATCATCCTGCAGAAGGCCGTGGAGATCCTGCCCTCCGACACGCCGGAGACGCTGCAGCAGCGCATCATGCGCCAGGCGGAGCACGTGCTGCTGCCCCGGGCCGTCACGCTGTTCTGCCAGGGCCGCCTGCACATCGAAAACGACCGCGTCATCATCGAATAGGAGCAAGCCATGGAAGTATTTGAACTGAAACAGCTTCTTTCTGAAAACACCTACCCCGGCCGCGGCATCATTCTCGGCCATAACGAGAAGGATCAGACGGTCATCGTCTACTTCATCATGGGCCGCAGCCAGAACAGCCGCAACCGCGTCTTCGTCGAGACCGAGGACGGCATCCGCACCCAGGCCTTCGACCCCTCGCTGCTGGGCGACCCGTCCCTGGTCATCTACCACCCCGTGCGCGTGCTGGGCGACGATCTGATCGTCACCAACGGCGACCAGACCGACACCATCCGGGACGCCATGGCCGCGGGCAAGAGCTATATCGAGGCGCTGCGCACCCGCTGCTTCGAGCCCGATCCCCCCATCTACACCCCCCGCGTCTCTGGCGTCGCCTGCGCCGACGGCTCCTACGTCCTGTCGATCCTCAAGAGCTTTGACGGCGACCCCGCCTGCAATAAGCGCTTCTTCTTCGAGTACGACAAGCCTCTGGCCGGGATCGGCCACTTCATCCACACCTACAAGATGAACGCCCAGACCCCGCCCTCCTTCGAGGGCGAGCCCGAGACCGTGCGCCTGCACGGCACGGCGCAGGAGATCGCGGACGAGGTGTGGACGTACCTCAACGAGGACAACAAGGTCTCCCTGTTTGTCCGCACCATCGACCGAGAGACGAAGCAGACCGAGACCGTCATCATCAACAAGAACCGGTAAGGAGAGCATCATGACCGAACTCGAACTCAAGTACGGCTGTAATCCCAACCAGAAGCCGGCCCGCATCTTCATGGCCGAGGGCGAGCTGCCCCTGCAGGTCCTCAGCGGCCGGCCCGGCTATATCAACTTCATGGACGCGCTGAACAGCTGGCAGCTGGTCAAGGCCCTCAAGGAGGCCACCGGCCTGCCTGCCGCCGCGTCCTTCAAGCACGTCAGCCCCGCCGGCGCCGCGCTGGCCAAGGAGCATCTGACCGAGGTGGAGCGCAAAATCTACTTCGTCCGCGACGGCCTGTCCCCGCTGGCCAACGCCTACGCCCGCGCCCGCGGCGCGGACCGCCTGAGCTCCTACGGCGACTGGGCCGCCCTGTCCGACGTCTGCGACGAGGACACGGCGAAGCTCATCTCCCGCGAGGTGTCCGACGGCGTCATCGCCCCCGGTTACACCGACGCGGCGCTGGAGATCCTTCGGAACAAGCGCAAGGGCGGCTACAACGTCGTGCAGATCGACCCCGACTACACTCCCGCGCCCGTGGAGCGCCGCAACATCTTCGGCATCACCTTCGAGCAGGGCTACAACGCCCTCAAGCTGGACGAGAGCATCCTGCAGAACGTCGTGACGAAGAACAAGGAGCTGCCGCCCGAGGCCGTGCGCGACATGCTCGTCAGCCTGATCACGCTGAAATACACCCAGTCCAACTCTGTCTGCTACGTCAAGGACGGCCAGACCATCGGCGTCGGCGCCGGCCAGCAGTCCCGCGTCCACTGCACGCGTCTGGCGGGCAACAAGGCCGACAACTGGTTCCTGCGCCAGCATCCCTACGTGCTGGACCTGCAGTTCGTTGACAAGATCAAGCGCCCCGACCGCGACAACGCCATCGACGTCTACATCTCCGACGAGTATGACGACGTCCTGCGCGAGGGCACCTGGCAGACGATCTTCAAGGTCAAGCCTCCCGTGCTGACGGCGGAGATGAAGAAGGAATGGATCGCCAAAAACACCGACGTCACCGTCGGCTCCGACGCCTTCTTCCCCTTCGGCGATAACGTCGAGCGCGCCCACAAGTCCGGCGCCAGATATATCGTCCAGCCCGGCGGCTCCATCCGCGACGACAACGTCATCGACGTCTGCGACAAATACGGCATCGTCATGTCGTTCACGGGCATCCGTCTGTTCCACCATTGATACTGAGAAAGAAGAGTCTATGCGTATATTAGTGATCGGCGGCGGCGGGCGCGAGCACGCCATCGCCAAAGCCCTTACAAAAAACGTTGCCGTCGAGCAGATCTGGATGGCCCCCGGCAACGGCGGCACGGAGAACTTCTGTGAAAACGTCCCCATCGCCGCTACCGATCTGGATGGTATCCTGAAGTTCTGCCTCGAAAACCAGCCCGATTTCGTCGTCGTCACCCCCGACGATCCTCTGGCCCTGGGCATGGTCGATCTGCTGGAGGACAACGGCTTCCAGTGCTTCGGCCCCACGAAGGCCGCCGCACGGCTGGAGTGGTCGAAAAACTACGCCAAGGAGTTCATGGCGAAGTACCACATCCCCACGGCCTCTTATCATCTGTGCTTAAACGCCGCCGAGGCGGCGGAATATGTCAAGACCTGCCCGGTCCCCGTGGTGCTGAAGATGGACGGCCTTGCCGCAGGCAAGGGCGTCGTCGTCTGCAAGACCCGCGAGGAGGCCGTCAAGGCCCAGAAGACGCTCTGCAAGGGTAAGGAAGACCAGCAGGTCCTCTTTGAGGAGATGCTCACGGGTCCCGAGGTCTCCGTCCTCTGCTTCACCGACGGCGAGACCATCGTCCCCATGCCCGCCGCTCAGGACCACAAGCGCGCCTTCGACGGCGACGAGGGCCCCAACACCGGAGGCATGGGCGCCTATTCGCCCGTGTCCGACTACACCCCCGCCATGGCGGACGTGTGCATGCACGAGATCTTCCTGCCCACCATCCAGGGCATGCAGCAGGAGGGCCACCCCTTCAAGGGCGTGCTGTACGTCAGCCTGATGCTCACCGTGGACGGCCCCAAGGTCATCGAGTACAACGCCCGCTTCGGCGACCCCGAGACCCAGGTGGTGCTGCCCCTGCTGACAAGCGACCTGCTGAACATCATGATCGCCTGCCGCGCCGGCCGTCTCGCCCGGGCCAGAGTCAAGTTCCTGGACACCAGCTCCGCCTGCGTCGTCATGGCCAGCGGCGGCTATCCCGGCTCCTATGAAAAGGGCAAGGTCATCCGCGGCCTCGACGAGGCCGCCAAATACGGCACCATCTACCACGCCGGCACCCAGCGCCGCCCCGACGGCACCTTCGTCACCTCGGGCGGGCGCGTGCTGTGCGTCTCCTCCCTTGGCAGGAGCCTGCGCCAGGCGCTGAAGAACTGCTACAAGGGCGTGGAGTATATCAGCTTCGACGGCGCCTTCTACCGCAAGGACATCGGCAGCAAGGACGCCTCCATCAGCAAGGAGGACTGAGACATGGCTCAGGTATTCAGATGCTTCACCGAAAAGCGCCGCGGCTTTGATACCGAGGCGAAGGCCCTGCTGGAGCGCCTGACGGCCGAGGAGGGCATCGGCGGCCTCCGCCGCGTGCGCATCCTCAACCGCTACGACTGTCAGGGTATCGACGAGCCCACCTACGAGCTGGCCTGCAGGGGCGTCTTTTCCGAGCCTGCCTGCGACGACGTCTATCACGAGACCATGCCCGCCGAGGGCGACTGGACGCTGATCGTCGAGGCGCTGCCCGGCCAGTTCGACATGCGCGCCGACTCCTGCCGCCAGTGCATCGCCCTGATGACCCGCGGCGAGCGCCCGCTGGTCAAGAACGCCGTCGTCTACGTCTTCGAGGGCGAGCTGACCGAGCAGGACAAGGACAGGATCCGCAAGAGCCTCATCAACCCCGTGGAGTGCCGCGAGGCGTCCCCCGAAAAGCCCGAAAGCCTGGAGGACAACTATCCCCATCCCGACAAGGTCGCCGTGCTGGACGACCTGATGGACGAGGCTGACCTGAACGCTTACATCGCGCGCTACGGCCTCGCCATGGACGAGCACGACCTGGCCTTCCTCCGCGATTATTTCCGCTCCGAGGGCCGCGCCCCCACCATGACCGAGCTGCGCATGATCGACACCTACTGGTCCGATCACTGCCGCCATACGACATTCCTCACCCGCCTCGACGACGTCGCCATCGACGACGACACGGTCAGGGCCGCCTATGACCACTACCTGCAGGGCAGGGAAGAGGTCTACGGTCCCGAGAAAGCCGCCGCCCGCCCCGTGACGCTGATGGATATCGCCACCGCGGGCGCAAAGGTCCTCAAGCACGAGGGCGTGCTGACGAACCTCGACGAGAGCGAGGAGATCAACGCCTGCTCCATCCGCATCGAAGCGGACGTGGACGGCGTCAAGGAGCCCTGGCTCCTGATGTACAAGAACGAGACCCACAACCATCCCACGGAGATCGAGCCCTTCGGCGGCGCGGCCACCTGTCTGGGCGGCGCCATCCGCGACCCGCTGTCGGGCAGAGCCTACGTCTATCAGGCCATGCGCGTCACGGGCGCCGCGGACCCCAACCTTCCGCTGGATCAGACGCTGCCGGGCAAGCTGCCTCAGCGCACCATCTGCCGCAAGGCCTCTCAGGGCTACAGTTCCTACGGCAACCAGATCGGCCTGTCCACGGGCCTCGTCTCCGAGCTGTACCATCCCGGCTACGTCGCCAAGCGCCTGGAGACCGGCGCGGTGGTGGCGGCGGCTCCTGCCTCCAATGTCGTGCGTGAGCGTCCCTCTCCCGGCGACGTGATCGTCCTGCTGGGCGGCAAGACCGGCCGCGACGGCATCGGCGGCGCCACCGGCTCCTCCAAGAGCCACAGCAGCCAGTCTCTCGAGACCTGCGGCGCCGAGGTCCAGAAGGGCAACGCCCCCGAGGAGCGTAAGCTCCAGCGCCTGTTCCGCGATCCCCGGGCCACCCGGCTGATCAAGCGCTGCAACGACTTCGGCGCGGGCGGCGTCTCCGTCGCCATCGGCGAGCTGGCGGACGGCCTTGAGATCGACCTCGACAAGGTCCCCAAGAAGTACGACGGCCTCGACGGCACCGAGCTGGCCATCTCCGAATCCCAGGAGCGCATGGCCGTCGTGCTGGCCCCCGAGGATGTGGAGACCTTCACGGCCCTGGCCCACGGCGAGAACCTTGAAGTCGCCCTGGTGGCCAAGGTCACCGAGGAGCCCCGGCTCCGCATGACCTGGCGCGGCGACGTCGTGTGCGACATCTCCCGCGAGTTCCTCAATTCCAACGGCGCGGAGAAGCACGCCGCCGTCCATGTGCCCGTCCAGTCCCTGGCCGTGCGCGACCTGCCCCACGGCAACATCGCCGAGGCGGTGACGGACCTGCTGTCCTCCGAGCGCTTCTGCCTGCAGAAGGGCCTGGGCACCCGCTTTGACGGCTCCATCGGCGCGGCCTCCGTGCTGATGCCCTACGGCGGCAAGAACCAGCTGACCCCCACCCAGGTCATGGCCGCCAAGCTCCCGCTGATCCAGGGCGAGACGAACACGGCCTCCGTCATGTCCTACGGCTTCGATCCCTACCTGATGGCCGAGAGCCCCTATCACGGGGCCATGCTGTCGGTGGTCTCCTCGGCCTCCAAGCTGGCGGCCGCGGGCTGCGACCCCGAGGGCGTCTATCTCAGCCTGCAGGAGTTCTTTGAAAAGCCCAACCGCGAGCCCGACCGTCTGGGCAAGCCCTTCGCCGCGCTCCTGGGCGCCTACGAGGCACAGCGCGCGCTGAAAATGGCCGCCATCGGCGGCAAGGACTCCATGAGCGGCACCTTCAACGACATCGACGTGCCGCCTACGCTGATCTCCTTCGCCATCACCACCCTGGGGGCCGACAAGGTCCTGTCCCCGGAGTTCAAGCAGAAGGGCAGCTATGTCTATTACTTCGAGTGCCCCCGCGAGCTGGAGCAGGTCCTGCCCTTCCTCAAGAAGATCCACTGCCTCACCGAGGGCGGCACTGTCCTGTCGGCCTGGTCCGTCACGGGCGGCGGCATCATCGAGGGCCTGTGCAAGATGGCCGTGGGCAACGATATCGGCTTCATCCTCGAGGACGGCTTCGATGAAACGCGCCTGTTCGGCGGCAACGTCGGCGGGATCATCGCCGAGCTCAGCGAGGAGTGCGGCGAGGGCGTCCTGCTGGGCCGCACGGGCGGCAAGTCCATCGCCCTCCGCTCCGCCGACCTGTCTCTCGACATGGTCAAATCGGCGCTGACGGGCACGCTGGAGCCCATCTTCCCAACGAAGACATCCCAGATCGCCCGCGACGTCCCGGCCTTCAGCTACAAGGTCCGCGCCTCTCACGCCATGACGAAGGTCGCCGCGCCGCAGGCCGTGATCCCCGTCTTCCCGGGCACCAACTGCGAGTTCGACACCCTCCGCGCCGTGGAGCGCGCCGGCGGCAAGGGCAGGATCGTCCTGATCCGCAACATGTCCCCCGCCGCGCTGGAGGAATCGGCCAGCGAGCTGATCGAGGCCCTCAAGTCCAGCCAGATGCTCATCATCCCCGGCGGCTTCTCCGGCGGCGACGAGCCCGACGGCTCCGGCAAGTTCATCCAGGCCTTCTTCCGCAATCCCGCCGTCACGGAGCAGATCCACGAGCTGCTGTACAACCGCGACGGTCTGGCGCTGGGCATCTGCAACGGCTTCCAGGCGCTGATCAAGCTGGGCCTGCTGCCCTACGGCAGAGTCACCGAGCTGGACGCCCACAGCCCCACGCTGACGTTCAACACCATCGGCCGCCACCAGTCGATCTACTCCTACACCCGCGTCTCCTCCGTCAAGTCTCCCTGGCTGCTCAAGTGCCGCGTGGGCGAGGTGTACAACATCCCGTTCTCCCACGGCGAGGGCCGCTTCATGGCTGACCCCAAGACGCTGACCGAGCTGGCGAAGAACGGCCAGATCGCCTTCCAGTACTGCGACGAGAAGGGCAGACCCAACATGGACATCGATATCAACATCAACGGATCGGTGGCCGCCATCGAGGGCATCACCAGCCCCGACGGCCGTGTGCTGGGCAAGATGGGCCATTCCGAGCGCACGGGTGCGAACGTCGCGAAGAACATCGCCGGCAACAAGTTCCAGCCTCTGTTCGAGGGCGGCGTCGAGTATTTCAAATAACGTCGCTTCAGTCGCGCAAAACTGTCCGAATCATTGCGGGGCGCCGGTCCTCAGACCGGCGCCCCGTTGTTTTTATTCTTTTTCACTTTATCGCTGAAAAGTGTTGACAAACTCGCCAAAGTAGATTATAATGGCTTCAATGTTTCTTGAAAGGAAAGGTTCCGGCAGAATGAACGGTATTCGTCTGAACAGCTGCAGCATGTGCTCCATGATGCGCGCTATGCGTACCATGTGCATGTGCATGCCCATTTTCAGCGATGACCGCAGAAAAACGTCGTAAAACCGCCAAAGAAACAGCAGTTTTATCATACGACCGGTCGTCGCTTTCAGCGATGGCCGGTTTTTTCTTTTGTGCGGAAAGGGTGAGAAGGGATGAGCAAAAGACCTGTCCTGAAGGAACGAATGTGACGCTCCTGATACAAAATAACCGATAAAAGGAGCTTATCATGATCCGTCTGGAAAACGTTTCAAAGACATTTCACACAGAGTCCGGCGCGGTGGCGGCCGTCAAAAACGTCACCCTGCATATCCATGCGGGGGAGATCTTCGGCATCATCGGCCTGTCCGGCGCGGGCAAGTCGACGCTGGTCCGCTGCATCAATCTGCTGGAGCGGCCCGACAGCGGTACGGTCACCGTGGACGGCAGGACGCTGACGGGGCTGGACGACAAGGCCCTGCGCCACGCCCGCACGTCCATGGGCATGATCTTCCAGCAGTTCAACCTCATGCCCTCCCGCACCGTGTTCCACAACATCGCCTGGCCGCTGAAAAAGCAGAAGCTGCCCGCGGAGCAGATCGCCGCCCGTGTGCGGGAGCTGCTGGAGCTGGTGGACCTGACCGATAAGGAAAACGCCTACCCCTCCCAGCTGTCCGGCGGCCAGAAGCAGCGCGTGGCCATCGCCCGCGCCATCGCCTCCTCGCCCAAGGTCCTGTTGTGCGACGAGGCCACCTCGGCCCTGGACCCCGCCACCACGCGCTCGATCCTCGCGCTTTTGAAAAAGATCAACCGTGCGCTGGGGCTGACCATCGTCATCATCACCCACGAGATGGCCGTGGTCAAGGAGATCTGCGACCGCGTGGCCGTCATGGAAAACGGCTTCATCGTGGAGCAGGGCGACGTCCTCGACGTCTTCTCCGCCCCGCAGGCCACGGTGACGAAGTCCTTCGTGGACAGCACGGGCAACCTCAGCAAGCTCACGGAGCTGGTGGAGGAGCAGTCCCCCGTGGTGGCCCTCAAGCCCGGCGAGGTGCTGGCGCGGCTCAAATACCTGGGCCGCAGCGCCGATCAGGCGCTGATCTCCCGGGTCTCCCGGCAGTTCGACGTGGACTGCAACATCATCTTCGGCAGCATGGAGGTCATCCGGGACGCCACCATCGGCAACCTGGGCCTCATCTTCTCCGGCGAGCCGGACAACGTCCGCGACGCCGTCAAATATCTCAGCGAAAACAACGTACAGATCGAGGTGATCGACCGATGACCATCCTGTCCACGCTTTTCCCCAATATGGCCGACAAGGGCCCTCAGTTCCTCAGTGCCATCCTGCAGACGCTGTCTATGGTGGCGGTGTCGGGTCTGGCGTCCTTCTGCATCGGCCTGTTCGTCGGCGTCGTGCTGACGGCCACCCGCCGGGGCGGCGTGATGGAGCATCCGAAGCTCTACGCCGTGCTGGACAAGTGCATCAACATCTTCCGATCGATCCCCTTCGTCATCCTGCTCACGGCCCTCGTGCCGCTGACCCGCGCGGTCATGGGCACGGCCATCGGCACCCGGGGCGCGATCCTGCCGCTGATCTTCGGCACCGTGCCCTTCTTCTCCCGCCAGATCGAGGCCGCGCTGGCCCAGCTGGACCACGGTCTCGTGGAGGCTGCCCAGAGCATGGGCGACAGCCCGCTGGAGATCCTCTTCAAGGTCTACCTGCGGGAGAGCATCCCGGCCATCGTCCGGGGAACAACCATCACGCTCATCAGCCTCATCGGCCTGACGGCCATGGCCGGCGCCGTGGGCGGCGGCGGTCTCGGCAACTTCGCCATCATGTGGGGCCACCAGCGCCAGCAGACCGACTGCACCTACGCTGCCATGATCATCATCCTGGCCCTGGTCTTCTCGGTGCAGGCCCTTGGCAATTTCATCATCAAAAAAACGACTCACTGATAAGGAGAATCACCATGAAAAAGACACTTGCGATCCTGAGCCTTCTGGCTCTTCTGTTCACCCTCGCCGCCTGCGGCAGCGAGGAAGAGCCTGCAGCGAACAGCGAGCCCACGGTCATCAAGCTGGGCGTCGTCGGCGAATCCAACGAAGCCTGGCAGGTGGCGAAAAAGACGCTGGCCGACCAGAACATCGACCTGCAGATCGTCTCGTTTTCCGACTACACCCTGCCCAATCAGGCCCTCAGCGACGGCGAGATCGACCTCAACGCCTTCCAGCATTACGCCTACCTGCGCAACGACTGCGAGAAGAACGGCTATGACCTGACGGTCATCGGCGAGACGGTCATCGCGCCCCTGGGCCTGTTCAGCCAGAAGATCAGCGATATTTCCGAGCTCAGGGAAGGCGACAAGATCGCCATTCCCAGCGACGTGACGAACGGCGGCCGCTCCTTGAAGGTCCTGGAGGGCGCGGGCGTCATCGAGGTCGATCCCGCCGCCGGGTACACGCCCTTCGTCACCGACATCACCTCTAACCCGCTGAACATCGAGTTCATCGAGGTGGAGGCCTCCCTGACCGCCGGGCTCCTGCCCGACGTGACGGCCGCCATGATCAACAGCGGCCACGCCGTGGACAACGGCCTGATTCCCTCCCAGGACGCCATCTATCTGGAGCCTGTGGCCGAAGGCGCGGACAACCCTTACATCAACGTCATCGTCGCCCGCACCGAGGACAAGGACAACGAGGACTTCAAGAAGGTCGTCGCCGCCTACCAGACCGACGAGGTGATCAAGGTCATCGAGGAGGTCTCCAAGGGCTCGTCCATCCCTGTCTGGACGAAGAAGTAAACCTTGACCACGCAAAAAGCCCTGCGGGCAGGAACCGCAGGGCTTTTCCATTATTTCTTTATTGCAGCATGTCCAGTATCTCGCCGATGCTCATGCCCTGGACCTGGCCCTTGTAATACGACACCTCGTCGGAGATCAGCTCGTCCATGGCGCGCATGCTCAGCAGCTCCACGGGGGCGCGGTCGTCGGTCATGACCCGGTCGCCCGCCTCGTAGACCGTCAGACCCTCCCGGACTCTGGCCATCAGGTCCACCATGGCCACGTTCGTCTCCTCCAGCAGGTTTTCATCGAAGGTCCCGATCAGGTCGCCGCGCCCGGCGAACAGCTCCCGGTTGGTGGAGCCGCGGACGTCGGCGGTACAGACGACAGGGAACACGGACGCGATGGTGTCGCTGAGCCAGTCGTTGATGCTGTCCTCGGTCTGGCCGCGCATGTTCATGTTCACCACCATGACGCCGCTGTCCCGCAGATGGTCATGCACCAGCGTGAAAAACTCCCGGGACGCCATCTGAAAGGGGATCGTGATGTCCTGAAAGGCGTCCACCAGAATGACGTCGTAGAGCCTGTCGCTCTCCAGCGCCTGCAGGTACGCCCGGCCGTCGTAGGTGACCACGGGCACGCTGTCGGGCAGCTGGAAATAGTCCCGGGCCAGCGCGGTGATCTTCTCGTCGATCTCCACGCCCTCCACGTTCATCTCGCCGAAGTACCGGCTGCACTGGGTGGCGTAGGTGCCCGTGCCCATGCCGAGGATCAGCACGTCCAGGGGCCGCCCGGCCTCCCGGACGCCCGCCATATAGGGCGCCGCCATGGCGTAGTCGTAATACATCCCCGTCAGCCCGCCGTCCTTCTGATACACCGACTGGACGCCGAACAGCACGTTGGTGCTCAGCGCCACGGCCCGGTCGTCCTCATAGACGCGCAGGTAGTTGTAGATCGACTCGTCCTCCACGGTCAGATCGGTCTCCCAGAAGGCGAAGCTGCTGCCGCTGCCGAAGACGCAGCACAGCGCCAGGATCACGCAGGAGACGATCGTCTTCCCCTTGCCGATCCCGGCAGAGAGGAAGTAAGCGGCGGCCAGCGCCAGCAGGATTCCAGCGAAGATCAGAAACGTCACGGCCGTCCCCACGGCGGGGATCGTGACGAAGGTGGGCACGAATGTGCCGATGATCGAGCCAATGGTGTTGGCGGCGTTCAGCATGCCCACCACCTTGCCGCTGTCACCCAGACTGTCCATGGTGTACTTGGCCAGGGACGGCGTCACCGTGCCCAGCAGGAACAGCGGGAAGACGAAGATCACCATGCACGCGGCGAAGGCCGCGGCGATCAGCAGGTTCGTGTCGATGGCGAAGATCATCACGCCCGTGATGCCGATGATGATATACTTGCCCGCCACCGGGATCAGCCCGATCCACAGCGCGGCGATAAGGATGCGCGTGTACAGCCGGTCGGGATCGGGGTTTTTGTCCGCTGAGCGGCCGCCGTAGATGTTTCCCAGCGCCATGGCGATCATGATCGTGCCGATGATGATGGTCCACACGATCTGGGACGAGCTGAAATACGGCGCCAGCAGCCTGCTGGCCCCCAGCTCCACGGCCATGACCGACATACCGGAGAAGAACTCGGTCAGATAAAGATACGTTTTGTTTTTCAGGATGGCGCGCTGCTTCATCAAAGCTCTCCTTTCACGAAAAAAGCGTTCCTCACAGGGAACGCTTTATCCACGTCATTTGCTTTTAAAGCCCGTTCTTTTTCCCCTCTAAGTTGTCGGAGACCGTGTGCAGCAGGTTGAGCATCGAGGGCGCTAGCTGCGGGTACCGCGACTGCAGGGCGTCGATGGTCAGGTCGGCCACGGCCTCGTCCTCGCGCCGCAGCTCCGTGCCGCGGGTCAGGGACAGCTCGCACTTTTTCAGCTGCATGTCGCACATGGCGTCCACATAGTCGTAGGGGATGGGGAAGGCCGAATCGGGGTTCGTGCGCCCGTAGGCGTACACATGGCGATAGACCTTGTAAATGGAGGTGTAGAGGTAAAGGCCGCATTCGGCGATCAGCGTGCGGTCGCCGCACCGGCCGAGGATATCGAAAAACAGGGAGAGGCTGTTGGTCAGCACCTTGCGGGTGAACAGCGCCATGGCGCTGCCCTTCAGAGTGTGGTCCCGCTGCTCCATCACGTCGGGAAGCTGCTCCGGGATCAGCGCGCTGCCGTCGCGGCTCATGGTGCGCCCCAGCAGATAGTCGGCCGACACGCCGTAGTAATTGGCCACCTTGACGAGGAACTCCAGGCCCGGCTCGCGCATGCCGTTTTCGTAGTGAGACAGCAGCGCCTGCGACACGCCCAGATCGCCCGCCGCCTTGCGCTGGCTTATTTTCTTTTCCTTCCTCAGCAGTGAGAGGGTCCGTGGAAAATCGTTGACCATGATGCTTCTCCGTTGTGTGATGTATGTAAAAGGGCGAAACGCCTCGAAAACAGTATAACGCCAAATCGGCCTGCCGTAAAGGATTTTTTTAAAACTCCGCGTAATAATTTGTGATTCAGATTTAGTCAAAATGATGATTTGCCCCGCTGAAACACAAGATATGCGGGCAAAATGATTACAGACCGCAATATATTGACTTAATCAAAAAACAGCGTCATCAGCGGGATCGTCACCATGCTCAGCACCGTGGAGACGAACACCACCTGGGCGCCGAACTCGGCGTCGCGGCCGTACTTGGCCGCCAGCACGGCGGTCATGGAGGCCGAGGGCATGCCGGACAGCAGCGTGCTGACGCCCGTCAGCAGCGGGTCCACGTGCAGCAGCTTCAGAACGATGAACACGCAGGCGGGGATGAAGATCAGACGGATGAAGCTGTAGTAGCTCAGCAGGCCCATGCGGATGCGATTTAAGTCGATCTCCGCCAGGATGCCGCCAATGACCAGCATGGACACGGCCGTGGTGCAGCCGCCGATGGAGCTGAGCGTCCGGGGGATGAAGCCGGGCAGGTCGAAGGGCAGGAACATGTAGCCGAAGCCGATGAACACGGCGATGACGCAGGGGTGGGTCAGAAGGTTTTTGATGACGGAGCGGCTGTCTGTCTTGGTGTACAGGCTCAGACCCGCGGACCACAGGAAGATGCGTACAGGGATCAGCGCGATGGAGGCGTACAGCAGTCCCTCAGAGCCGAAGACGCCCTGGGCGATGGGGTTGCCCAGAAAGCCCGCGTTGGAGGTGATGGTGCCGTGGCGCAGGATCACCTGCTGGTCCATGGGCACCTTCGTATAGGCCACCTTGCTCAGCGCCCAGGAGAAGAACTGAATGCCCATGAAAATAGCGAACACCAGCCCCATCGATCTTAAAAGCTGCTCCGTCACCTCGATGCGGAAGGAGTTGATGATGTTGCAGGGCAGGATCACGTTGATCAGCAGGTCGCTCAGCACGCCCCGGGTCTTCGTGTCGATCATGTTCTTCCTGCGGCAGAAGAACCCCACCAGCATGATGGCGAACAGGCTCAGCTGCATGTTCAGCATGGTCTGAAAGGTAGACATAAGCGGTCACGCTCCGTTCGTAAAGGTCATAACTCACTCATTTTACACCTTTAATGGGGAAAAGTCCATACAGAATAAAAGGGCTCCGCATGACTGCGGAACCCTTTTCATTTGCTGGTTTACAGCTTACAGGCTGTGCTTGACCCTGTCGCGCTCCTCGGCCTTCTTGGCGTCGTTCCAGCGGTCCATGGTGCCCACCAGATAGCCGGTGATGCGGCGGATACGCTCGAAGGGGACGGGGACGAGGGTGTAGTTCAGATCGACGTATTCGCCGTCCACGGTGATGGTCAGCTCGTCCACGACCTGATGGTTCTTGTCCTGAATGTAATCGATGTAGGCCTGGATCTCCTTCTTGGAGAGCTCGCCGCCTTCTACGTTTATCGTCATGATAGGATCCTCCATACAACATTTTGTGGTCTATCTCTATTATACACACAAAATGTGTGAACGCAAGCCCTCTTTTTCATTTTCGTCGGAATACCCAAAAGAACCGCTCCGCCGGCGCTGCTCTTTGACGCGGCGGATTACCAACATCTTGAAGCGAGAGAGGGGAGACGGGGAAGAGAAAACAACATCTTGTGGTCAAAACTGTCGAAATCCTCTTGTATTATATAACGAAATGCGCTAAAATATAATCTGTATAAGGAACAATCCGGCCTTCGGACCGGTCAAAGAGACAGAAAAACCTGAACAGGGGGTATGTGAGCATGCAATACAAACATGACGCCGGAACGCCCGCCCGCACCCAGAGACGTCGCCGCCGCCGTCCCACCGTCGTTCTGTACGGTCTGGCGCTGCTGGCCGCGCTGATGGCCGTCACGGGTCTGGTGAAGCTGGTCACCGGCCGCGGCGGCGATACGCCCGCCGATGTGACGAAGAACGCCGGGAAGACCGCGGAGGCGACCACCGTCGCCGCCGACGGCACGAAGACCGACGACGCCGCGAAGACAAATGACGGCGCGCCCGTCGTGACGGCGGAGCCGCTGCCCGAGGACGAGGCCATCCTGAAGGCCGACACACTGGCCCGCGGCTATTTCTACGACGAGGCCATCGAAGCCCTGCAGGGCGTCGACACCGACGCCGCCAAGGCGAAGATCGCCGAGATCCAGGACCTCAAGAGCAAGCTGGTGCTGTATGAGGGCAAGTATTACCACGTCTTCTTCCACAGCCTGATCGTCTATCCCGATCTGGCCTTCGACAACAAGGGCCATCCCGCCCAGGGCTACAACGAGTGGATGACCACGGTCAGCGAGTTCCAGAAGATGCTGCCGCTGTTCCTGGAGAACGACTTCGTGCTGTACGACATCACCGAGATGATGGAGCTGGACGCCGACGGCAACGCGCAGCCCAAGCCCATCTATCTGCCCGCCGGCAAGAAGCCCCTCGTCATCTCCATCGATGACGTCAACTATTATGACTACATGAAGCCCGACGGCTTTGCCGATCGCCTTGACGTGGACGAGAACGGCCGCGTCGTCACGATCGTCAAGGATCACGACGGCGTGGAGCACGTCACTTACGACGGCGACGTCATGCCGATCCTCGACACCTTCGTCGACGAGCATCCCGAGTTCTCCTTCCGCGGCGCCAAGGGCATCGTGGCCGAGACCGGCTATGCCGGCGCTTTCGGCTACCGCATCACCGACCTTGAGCTGTTCTCCGAGGCCGAGGGCAAGGCCATGCTGGAGAAGGTCAAGGAGGTCGCCCAGGCTCTGCGCAATACCGGCTGGCAGATCTCCAGCCACAGCTACACCCACAACCAGTACTGGAACAAGAAGACCATCACCATGGAGCAGATGCAGTATGACACCGGCCGCTGGCAGAACGAGATCGAGCCCTACGTCGGCGATACCAACATCTTCATCTCGCCCTTCGGCGTCCAGTTCGACGACAACGCGCCCGTCTTCCGCTACCTGATCGAAAAGGGCAAGTTCAACATCTACTGCCCCGTTGGCTCGCCCATGAACGTCCGCTTCGCCGGCGACGTCATGTTCATGGAGCGCCTGAACCTCGACGGCTACACGATGATGAAGCACCCCGAGCGCATCAGCAAGTACTTCTTCGATCCCAAGCTGGTCCTCGACCCCGCCCGTCCCCCGATGGACTAAAATCGGATCACACAAGAGACCGCCTCCTTCGAGGCGGTCTTTTTGCTGTCCGGTTTCGTAAAAAGATTTTGCATTGGGGTTGGAAAGGTGCTATACTATTTATCGTTTAATGAAAGAAGGGATCCTCTTGAGCGAGAGCAAGACGCATATCAACGACTTTACGAAGGGCAACATCACCAGCCAGCTGTTCCGGTTCGCTCTGCCGCTGTTCCTGTCGAACCTGCTGCAGGTGGTGTACAATATGGTGGACATGCTCGTCGTCGGCAACGTGCTGGGCAAGGCCGGACTGTCGGCCGTGGCCGTGGGCGGCGACGTGACCAACTTCCTCACGTTCATCGCCATGGGCTTTTCCAGCGCCGGGCAGGTGCTGATCGCCCGGTACATCGGTGCGGGGGAGCGGCACAAGATCGGACGCTTCGTGGGCACCATGGGCGGCTTCCTCGTGGTGTGCGCCGCAGTGCTCAGCACCGTGGGCCTGACGCTCCAGAGCCGCATCCTCGACGTGATGAACACCCCGCCCCAGGCGCTGGAGGGCGCGGTGGCCTATTCCACGGTCTGCATGGCCGGTCTGATCTTCATCTACGGCTACAACGCCGTCAGCGCCATCCTCCGCGGCATGGGCGACTCGAAGCACCCGTTCATCTTCATCTCTATCGCCGCCGTGCTGAACCTTGTCCTCGACATCGTCTTCGTGGCGTTCCTGCACATGGGCCCCGGCGGCGCCGCGCTGGCCACCGTCATCGGCCAGGCCGTCAGCTTCATCGCCTGCGCCGTCTTCCTGGGCAAAAACCGCCGGAGTTTCGAGCTGGACATCACCTCCCGTGAGTTCATCCATTGGGACGGCTCCATGCTGGGCGCCCTGGTCCGCCTGGGCGTGCCCATGGCCATCAAGTCCGCCTCCATCCAGGTGTCGAAGCTCTTCGTCAACTCCTGGATCAACTCCTACGGCGTGGCCGTCTCGGCCTTCGCCGGCATCGCCAACAAGGTCGCGTCCATTGCCAACCTGATCTCCAACGCCATGAACACCGCCGGCTCCACCATGGCGGGCCAGAATATCGCCGCCGCCAAGTTCAGCCGTGTCAACAGCATCCTCAAGACGCTGGCGGCCATCACGCTCACCGTCGCCACGGTGATGAGCCTCGTCATCGTCCTGTTCAACCAGCAGATCTTCGGCCTGTTCACCACAAGCAACGACGCCGACGTCCTCGCCATCGCGGACGGCTACGTGCCCATCGCCGTGCTGCTCTTCTTCGGCAGCGCCCTGCGCGCCGTGGCCAACGCGCTGATCAACGGCAGCGGCGACTACAAGATGAACTTCGTCACCGCCATCCTCGACGGCTTCATCATGCGCATCGGCCTGGCCGTCCTCTTCGGCCTCGTTCTCGACATGAAGCACTACGGCTTCTGGCTGGGCGACGCGCTGGCGGGCTTCACACCCTTCTTCATCGGCGTCGTCTTCTACGTCACGGACCGCTGGAAGAAGTTCGCCCGCGTCAAGCCCGCGGAGGAGGAAGTATGATCGCCTACCTCTGGCCGCTGGCTCTGACCGTCTTCTGCAATGCCGTCTATCACGTCTGCGCCAAGTCGATGCCGAAAAATGTCGACCCGCTGGCGTCCCTGACTGTCACGTATCTCGTCAGCGCCCTGTCCTGCTTCGCGCTGTACTTCCTGCTCAATCGCGGCGGCCTGCTGCGCGAGTACCACAAGCTCAACTGGACGTCCTTTGCCTTCGGCTTCGTGCTGGTGGGGCTGGAGGTGGGCTTCATATACGCCTACAAGGCGGGCTGGCAGGTCAGCACCGCCTCCACGGTCCAGAGCGCGTTCCTTGCGGTGGCGCTGATCTTCGTGGGCTACCTGTTCTACCACGAGGCGCTCACGTGGCACAAGCTCCTGGGCGTCGCGATCTGCCTCCTCGGCCTCGTGATCATCAATAAATGAAAAAAGCGCCTGACACGCGTCAGGCGCTTTGCTTTTGCCTATCTATTCTATTATACCGCCGCCCAGCACCACGTCGCCGTCGTACACCACGGCGGACTGGCCCGGCGTCACGGCCCGCTGCCCCTCGTCAAAGACGATGCGCACGCGCCCGTCCGGCAGCGCCTCGCACACCGCGGGCTGCTCCGGGTGGCGGTAGCGGATCTTCGCGCTGCAGCGGAACGCACCCTCCGGCACGAGCCCGGCGCACCAGTTGAAATCGCGCACCAGCACCTCCCGGCGGAACAGGTCCTCGTTGTACCCCAGCACCACCGTGTTCGTCTCCGGCTCCACAGATACGACGTAAAGCGGCCGCTCTGCCGCGATGCCGAGACCGCGCCGCTGGCCGATCGTATAGTGGATGATGCCCCGGTGGGTGCCGATGCGCTCGCCCTTCATGTTGACGAAGGGCCCTGGCTCCGGCTCCCGGCCGCTGTGCAGCGTGACGATCTTTGCGTAATCGCCGTCGGGGACGAAGCAGATGTCCTGGCTGTCGGGCTTCTGCGCCGCCTCCAGCCCCGCCTCCGCGGCCATGGCGCGGACCTCGCTCTTGCGCAGCGAGCCCAGCGGGAACACCGTGCGCCGCAACTGCGCCTGGGTCAGGCTGTACAGCACGTAGCTCTGGTCCTTCGTCTCGTCCACGGCCTTTTTCAGCAGATAGACGCCGCCGCGCTCCTCGATGCGGGCGTAATGGCCCGTGGCGATCACGTCGCAGTCCAGCAGAGCCGCCCGTTCGTACAGCTTGCCGAACTTCATGTATTTGTTGCAGTCGATGCACGGATTGGGCGTCTGCCCGCACTCGTAGCACCGCACGAAACGGTCGATGATCTCCCGCCGGAAATCATAAGTGAAATTGAAGATGTAATAGGGGATGCCCATGCGCAGGCACATGGCCCGGGCGTCCTGCACGTCGTCCGCGGCGCAGCAGGTCTTGCTGCGGTCGACCCCGGCGTCCTCGTTGTTGTAGAGCTTCATGGTGCAGCCGACGCAGTCGTACCCCTGCTGCTGCAGCAGCAGCGCGGCCATAGCCGAGTCGACACCGCCGCTCATGGCGATCAGAGCCTTCACGGGCGCCCCTCCCTTCGCAAAAATACAAGGCCATTATAGACAATCGACGGGAGAAAGTCAATCGACCGCGGTTTTGCGGCGCTCTCCGGCGAACATATTAACAGAGGATGCTTCCAATTCTTGTATCGCCGCGGGAATCGTGGTATACTGTTTTTGTCCGGTTTCCCCATTGCAGAATCGAGGTGTGCTATGAAACGATTCAAATACGTTCTGATCCCCCTGCTGCTGACGCTGATGCTCCTGCCTGCCCGCGCCGCCGAGCCCGTCTGGGACGTCACCACGGCGGAGGATTCCTGGTTCGCCGCCTCCGCGCCGCGCCTGATGAGCGCCTCGGACAGTCAGCTGGAGGCCCTGGAGCATGCCATGCGGCAGGCCGTCTGGGAGGGCAAGCAGACCTTCACGATTGATTATGATACCTACGGCATCACCTATCAGGAGCTCCGCGAGGCGCTGAACCGCCTGTACTACGCCCCGGAGACCTTCGCCGTGGATAACTATTATTCCTCCAACTACGGCACCTACGCCACCGTCCGCCCGGTGTACTACTCGAACCTGATCAACGATTACGATGCCGCCCGGCAGGTCTATCTGGACGGCATCGCCGCGATCACCGCCGGGATCGACCCGGGTTGGTCCGATCTGGATAAGGTCCTGTACGTCAACGATTACCTCTGCCTCAACTTCGCCTACGACAATTCCTACCAGATCTACGACGCCTACGGCTTCTTCCAGTACGGCGTCGGCGTCTGCCAGGCTTACACCCGTGTGTTTCAGGGCGTCATGGACGCGCTGAACATCCGCAGCTCCTTCGTCGACAGCGACAGCTTGAACCACACCTGGAACATCGTGCAGGTGGGCGGCCGCTGGTACCACATCGACGTCACCTGGAACGACCCCAGCATGATCCCGGAGCATCAGGCGAACCACGAGTATTTCCTCCTGTCCACCGGCGCCATGAAGGCCGCCCGCGACCACTTTGAGCAGGACGACTGGCGCTTCGGCCGCGACGTCACGTGCAGCGATACCCGCTACGACAGCGCCTTCTGGCAAAGCAGCGTTTCGCCCTTCGTTCCCTACGGCGACGGCTGGCTCTATGTCAGCGCGGATGGCCTCGTCCGCTGGGACGCGGATCATGACAGTCGGACGCTACTTGCGGATTACGGATCCATCTTTTCTGAGATCCACTCCGGCTACACCTTTGGCAGCTACGTCTGGCGCTCGGGGCTTGCGGTCCGCAGCGGCAAGATCTATTTCAACTCCTGGTACGACGTGCTGTGCTACGATATCTACTCAGGCAAAACGACGTGCCTGGCCTCGCTGCTGGACGCGGGGAAAAATATCCATTCCTGCTGGATCGAGGGCGATTCGCTCGTCTTCCAGAGCGGCAATGATCATTATAAGCTCGACCTGCCCCAGCAGAAGATGTACACCATCACCTGGGAGGATGACGACGGTTCTCTGCTGGGCGTCACGCGGGTGCCGGAAGGGGAGATCCCGACCCGCAGCGCGCCGCAGAAGCCCGGTGACGGCGTGTTCGAGTACGTCTTCACGGGCTGGACGCCCCAGGTCACGGCCGCTTATGCGGACGCCACGTACAAGGCGACCTACATGCGCATGGAGGCCATGTACAGTATCACGTGGCTGGACGACGACGGCTCGGTGATCGACGTGACGTCCGTGATGCCCAGCCTGGTGCCCTCCCATTACCCTCCCCAGAAGGTCTCGTCGGGGCCCATCGCCTACGTATTTGACCACTGGACCCCCGCGGTGGAGCCTGCCTACGGCAACGCGACGTATCAGGCCGTCTACCGTGAGGTCGTAAGCGGCACCCGCGTCGTCTCCGGCCGCTACACCTATCGCGTCTACGGCGCCCAGCTCTACGTCCAGGCCGATGAAGGCGCCAACGTCATCGTCGCCGCCTACGGCTCCGACGGCTGCCTGGAAGACGTCACCTTCCTCGACAGCGGCATCAACGCCTTCAGCATGGACCGCACCTTGAGCATCTTCTCCCTCGACGCCCACAGCGCCCCCCTCTGCGCCGTCTTGGTCTTAGGGTCATAAGTCAGCAAACGTATAAAAGAGCACCCGCCGGTCAACCCCGGCGGGTGCTCTTCTGTACACGCGATCTCCCGCTGCGTCTCCGTACCCTTGAGGGAATAATTGACATTGCCTTCGCCCTGTGGTACAGTAGCCATAGAAGCATCACGCAGGAATGTAGACTTCGGGTTTTCCCCGTATGAGCTACTGATGTCCTGTGTGATGTTTTTTATTTGCGTCACGTCCTTGAGCAGCAGCCCCTTCTTGACAGGCATGACATTAACTACACCCGAATAATACTCGTTCCCAACCTTGAAAACAGTATCGAAATACCTGAAATCCCCGACCATCTGGGTATGCTTATGACCGTCTCTGCCGTCAGGTTCCGTTCTGAAATAAGTCCCTGCGTCGAGCAAATTATCCAGTTCTGGCGCCGCCCGCATTTTGGCCTCGTGCAGATCAGCGTCCAGCTTTTTTTAATCGGAAATCCGTATTCTCCCGCTGCCCGTCCGTTGACAAACACGCGGTTATCTATGCCGACGACCTTCCCCGCAAACTTATCCTTGATGATTTTGGTCGCAAGCGTGCCCATTTCCCGCGGCGTCAGTCCGTCAAACTGCTTCTGATCCGTTTCAACGTCAACAAATCTCCGGCCGTCTTCAAAGGCTTTCAGGCTGAACTTCGCGCCCTCGACCTGGTTGACCTTCTCCACGCGCTCCGCGTCGTTGTCCTTTTCGTACTCGGTGATGTTCTGGACGCCTGCGTCGCGCAGCTGCTGGATCAGTTTCGGGTCCGTCCCTGTCGGAACGATCGCCGCAAGGACTTCATCAAATCGCACGGCCCTCTCCGGCTTCGCTTCAAAAATGTTCACCGGCATCTGCGACACGTCGAACAGCAGCTCCCGCACGTCCTCGGCCAGCGCATTGTCCAGATTATACCGATACTTCTTAAACACGCGCTTGATCGTCTCCGGCGTGATGCTCCTCTGCTCCGTGACCTCCATCAGCGTCTCGCCGATGTTGTCCATTTCGATGAATGAATTATCGCTGCTCCCGTGCGTTCCGCTGTCGTAAATGCGGACCAGGATATCGTTAAGCCGCTCGGCAAGCGCGTCGTTGATCTGGTCGGCCTGCTCCTGCGTCAAATGCTGCAGCTGTCCTTCCCGCTCGTGCATCTGCGCGATGCTTGAAAAGCGCTCGGCCATGCCGGCGCGCAGGCTCTTTACACCATGGAATCCCGACACGTTGCGGCTGTTGCCGTTGTTCTCCGCCGCCATTGCCTTTGCGATATTCTCCAGCGTCACCTCGTAATGCGTCGCCTTGAAGCTGCGCTGGTTGCCGCTGGACGTATACCGATCCCGGCCGTTGTAAATTCCTCGGCTCTTTTCCAGTCCGTTAAAAATCTCGTGCAGCCATTCGCTGTACGCCGCCTGATCGACCGCCGCCCTGATCGCGTCCTGGGTCTTGGGGATGTTCGTGGTCGTCTTCCTCGTTTCCGGGCCGTTTTTGATGTAGTTGCGCATCTCCAGCGCCTTGCGCGTCTGCGCGGCCACTGTCTCGTGCTCCAGGACGTTGCCGATCTCCTCCTCGGAAAAGCCCAGCTTCGTCATGTAATCCTTATAGGCCGTTTCAAACGCCTCGCCGTGCTTGCCCCACCATTCGCGCCGCACCTCGACCGGGTTCTTCCCGTCTGCCGTTGAAAGCTCCGCAAAGACGTCTTTGCCAAGGGCATTGATGAAGTGATCGTAGAACTGGCGCGTCCCGTCATCGATCCGCGTCACGCTCTCCTCCGTCACCGGCCCGGGCACGTCGAGCCCACGGTCCATCAGGAACAGCTTCATCATGTCCGTGTCGTCCATGGCTCTTTCGATCACCCCATCCACGCCGCCGCTGCGGTTCAGCTGATCCTCGGCATAGTTGCCCCACGGATACAGCGGGCGCGTCGCTTCATCGCCGAACTTGTTGCGCATCTCGTAGTACCTGCTGCGCAGACGGCTCTCCGCCTTCGGGTCTGCTTCATACTCGATGCTCGGGAATGTCGGCGTCCAGGCGTCGGCGGAGTATACCGTATTTCGCCTGTCGGCCTTCGGATCGACCGTGGATTTGTTCATTACGAGGGTAATGTCGCCGAAGTTGGTGTGCGGGATGCTGTCCCTCGTCACCGCGATGCTCGGCATCGGGAATCCTCCCAGCGCCAGTGCCTTAGACAGCTTGTCCGCCGTCAGATTGTGCAGCGCCAGCAGGTCCTTCGTCTCCTCCACCGGCATTTGGAGCGAGAACTTGCCATCGCTCTTGACAGACTCGTCGGGATGTGGTACATTTTCTCTAGAAGCATTCCTTGTGGGTAGCGACGTCCCTTGACCGAAACGGTCAACACGGCTATCGGTTCCTCGGAGTGCTTTTTTTGTATCTATGACAAATTTTTCTCCGCCCTGAAGCCCAACATTCACAGCTCTTGGGCTGCCATTGTTTTGGAACTGAATGACCACCCCTACATTAACTGGCTGCTCATTGATAATAACGGGCGCAGCAAAGGTTAGTGTCGTCAATCCGGTATTCTCGTGGTTTTTTGCCCAGCAATAAGTTTGCCATACTTGGCGACATATGGCGCAGCCATAGCAGCCGCTCTCATCTCCGCCCCTGTTGCATGTCCATTTATCCGTTTTGCTCCCGGAAGATCAAAAACAAAGTCAACACCACTGTTTCTGATATATCCACCGCCCATTTTGGGAAGCTGGCTCATCATGATGTCAACAAGATCCTCACGAAGATTGTGATTGTACACTACAACAGCAACAGGCTCCATCTGATTGATTTCCCCTGCATGCGTTCTGAGTTGCTCCTTGATGCTTGAATTGTTGCTCATCCAGTCAACACCAGGTAGCGCCAGAACTTCCTGCTTAGTGCTGTATTTCCCGCCGCCCTGTGCGGCGTTTTTCTTTGCCTCCCGCGCCTCCGCGGTCACGCCGTTCTTCGCGTTCTCCCTCGCCTGCTTCGCCGCCGCGTCCCGCACTGCCTCCTGCGGCATGATTCTCGTTAAAGATGCAAGCGCGTCCGGTGCAGCCCACCATTTCGCGACCGACGATCACAGCACAGAGATGCAGATGCTTTCGTTGCCCGTGTTGTGTCCCACACCAAATTCCGGGCCCTCCGACGGCTGTTGAATAAACGGGGGAGCGTACTTGCTGTGATAAACCGGCAGACAGCACAACCTTCGAGTGTCCCGCTTCGCGCGGAAGCGGAACACTCGAAGGCTACGGCAACGATAACCCAGGTGCATTTCAATCCACCCGCTCCGTGGGGAGCGGGACGCCGGCACGGTGCGGATAAAGTGCTTGCAGGTCTCTTTTCAATCCACCCGCTCCGTGAGGAGCGGGACATCAAGTTCCTCCAGCAGATCTGCGGGCTTTCGGATTTCAATCCACCCGCTCCGTGGGGAGCGGGACCCGACGTCGGACTCGAAATGCTGGCGTCGTTCCTATTTCAATCCACCCGCTCCGTGGGGAGCGGGACAGCAACAGCATTTCTCAAATCATCAGTGAGCTTCTATTTCAATCCACCCGCTCCGTGGGGAGCGGGACTGCCACGGCATACAAGAGTGTAATTGCTATGGTTATTTCAATCCACCCGCTCCGTGGGGAGCGGGACAGTGGAAGTATTCAGATTCCCCAACCTCACCAACATTTCAATCCACCCGCTCCGTGGGGAGCGGGACGATTGAGTATGCTTGTGACAAGCTGGAAGAGCTTATTTCAATCCACCCGCTCCGTGGGGAGCGGGACATAAGCCGCATAGCCCACGGCCCTCGAACCTCCCCATTTCAATCCACCCGCTCCGTGGGGAGCGGGACGCAGGCAGAGGGCGCAGCCATCAAGGGCGCGGGTATTTCAATCCACCCGCTCCGTGGGGAGCGGGACCGGATCCCGCACGCGATGTCCTGGGCGGGGAGAGCATTTCAATCCACCCGCTCCGTGGGGAGCGGGACGGTATGTCGTTCGCGTTTTCCGTCGACAGCGAAATTTCAATCCACCCGCTCCGTGGGGAGCGGGACGTGGTGCTGATCTGTGTCGGGCTGTCGTTCGTGCTATTTCAATCCACCCGCTCCGTGGGGAGCGGGACAAGAATGGGCCGTCAAGGCATGGAGCGAAATCAATTTCAATCCACCCGCTCCGTGGGGAGCGGGACTGTAGCACTGGATACCGGATGTCTCATGATCAATCATTTCAATCCACCCGCTCCGTGGGGAGCGGGACACGACCGCTTTCTTTTTAAGCGACTGTTTTAGCATCATTTCAATCCACCCGCTCCGTGGGGAGCGGGACCGGTTTCATCGACATTCCAATTGAACCCGTCACAGATTTCAATCCACCCGCTCCGTGGGGAGCGGGACTCGCAAGGATGACCCCGAAAATGGTGACCGCCGATATTTCAATCCACCCGCTCCGTGGGGAGCGGGACTTGTCCGGTATATGGCCCACTTGGACAATCCGGAATTTCAATCCACCCGCTCCGTGGGGAGCGGGACGTCCTGCATCTCCGCGATCAGGGCGTACCGCTCCATTTCAATCCACCCGCTCCGTGGGGAGCGGGACCGTGTCCGCGTGCGCAGCCCCCCGCAGCAGCCCCAATTTCAATCCACCCGCTCCGTGGGGAGCGGGACCGCCAGCTGGAAGGCGCGCTCTCGGGGTAGACGACATTTCAATCCACCCGCTCCGTGGGGAGCGGGACCTGGGTCGAGGGCCCGCTGCACGACCGCGATCTATTTCAATCCACCCGCTCCGTGGGGAGCGGGACTAGCTGAAACTGTCAATCTGCCTTTTGTCCTCTTCGATTTCAATCCACCCGCTCCGTGGGGAGCGGGACTACCCTGCCATTCAAAGTTGCGGCAAGGTAGCTATTTCAATCCACCCGCTCCGTGGGGAGCGGGACGCTGGGTCGAGGGCCCGCTGCACGACCGCGATCTATTTCAATCCACCCGCTCCGTGGGGAGCGGGACATGCTCTATTTTAGGCGTATCGCGGCATTTACTAAATTTCAATCCACCCGCTCCGTGGGGAGCGGGACGGTCTTCACCTATGCGGCTGCTGTGAGAAAGGTGGAATTTCAATCCACCCGCTCCGTGGGGAGCGGGACAAGTTAGATATTGCTTTAGCGTGTCCGGTGACTATTTCAATCCACCCGCTCCGTGGGGAGCGGGACTCGGCATGGGCGCAGCTGAGATGCTCGACGCGACATTTCAATCCACCCGCTCCGTGGGGAGCGGGACCGAAAGGACAACATAACAATGGCACTTACCGACGAATTTCAATCCACCCGCTCCGTGGGGAGCGGGACCAGATGGCGACGCAGCTCCAGCGCCTCATAGGCGATTTCAATCCACCCGCTCCGTGGGGAGCGGGACGACATTGCGCTGTTCTGCGCTTCTGTTGTCATACACATTTCAATCCACCCGCTCCGTGGGGAGCGGGACTGTGACCGTCCAGCAGCCGGAGGGCGACGGTTGATTTCAATCCACCCGCTCCGTGGGGAGCGGGACGTATCTGGTGTTCAGTGTCATAATGAGGTGGGTATTTCAATCCACCCGCTCCGTGGGGAGCGGGACCAATTTCTAAGTCATTCAAGACCCGTCTTGAGCTATTTCAATCCACCCGCTCCGTGGGGAGCGGGACGCCCCCCGCAGCAGCCCAGGACGCCGCAGGAGGCGCATTTCAATCCACCCGCTCCGTGGGGAGCGGGACCCCCCCGCAGCAGCCCAGGACGCCGCAGGAGGCGCATTTCAATCCACCCGCTCCGTGGGGAGCGGGACCAGCGGCCGAGATCACGCGCTCCGCGTACCGCTGATTTCAATCCACCCGCTCCGTGGGGAGCGGGACGGACACTGGGAGTCCGTATCCACTCGCTCTCGAATTTCAATCCACCCGCTCCGTGGGGAGCGGGACGCCCCACGGTCATCTGACAGTGACGGGGAAGACGCGGACATTTCAATCCACCCGCTCCGTGGGGAGCGGGACTGTCCGGGATTGCCGCACGATAAAAGCCGTTCTGTCATTTCAATCCACCCGCTCCGTGGGGAGCGGGACAGCAAAAGCAGACAATTCTTCGCCCGCTTTTGACAAAAAACAAAACAATAATTCCAAAACACACCGAAACGCCCGACACCCGGGGGCACATTTCCGGACACTGCGCGGACTCGTTGTGATATTTCACGGTGCGAACCGCCGCGGTCAGGGATGATCGCTTGCACTTCGCGTCAGATCATCAGCACGCCTTCGGGCTCGTAACTCTTTTTTGCCCCGAAATGCTCGATCTTTGACTGATAGCGATCTCCGAGATAATAAAACCGCAGGCTGTCAGTCGATTCGTCCATGATGCTGACCAGCTTATGCTGGAGCGTCTTGCACTGAGCCGGATCCAGAAGGCATTCGAAAACGGAGTTCTGCACACGCTGACCGTAGTTGACGCACTGCTTGGCGATCTGGCGCAGGCGCTTTCGCCCGGCGGGCGTCTCCGTATTGACGTCATAGGTGATCAAAACGAGCATCCTGCACCTCACTTCCACAAAAACGGCGGATATGCATCCAGATCTCCTCGCATATAGCGCGCCAGCAGCAGCGCCTGGACATAGGGCACAAGGCCCCAGGGCAGCTTTTCCTGCAGGAACGGATGCGTGATGACATCCTGCTTCCGCTCCTGCCAGGCTTTGATAAAAGTCCTGCGGCCGTCGTCCGTCAGCCGTACGCCGCCGCTTTCCTCCTGCAGGAAATCGCCTGACGACAAAACGCGGTTATTGATCAGCGTCAGGACGAAGCGATCGGCAAAGCACGGCCGCAGCTCCTCCATCAGGTCGAGCGCAAGAGACTGCCGCCCCGGGCGGTCGGTGTGGAGGAACCCTACATAGGAGTCGAGCCCGACGCTTTCCAACGCGGAGGCGCAGTCGTTCGTCAGCAGCGAATAGGCGAAGGAGAGCATCGCGTTGACGTTGTCCAGCGGCGGCCTTCGATTTCGCCCACGAAAGAAGAAATGCTCCTTGTCCCGCAGGATCATCTGGTCAAAGGCGTCAAAGTACGCCTTGGCGCCGACGCCCTCCAGCCCGCGCAGCGAATCCTCGTCCGTTTCCTCGGCGACCTGCGGCAGGAGACCCTTGATCACATCGATGCTGCCGCGGAAGGCGTCACTGTCGATCCTGGGCGCGTGGTCGCGGGCTGTGCGCTCCATGCTCCAGCGCGCGTTGTAGAGCTTGCCGAAGACCATGCTCCGGGCGATACGGCAGCTCTGCGGCGGATCGTCGGCGATACGGTATTGGGTGCGGCGCAGCAGCACGTTGCCGCCCTCGAGCCCGGATGTCCGCGCCAGAAAACGGCCGGAGGGCGTGCAGAAGGCCAGCGTGACGTCACGCCGGGCACAGGCGCCCATGAGGGCAGGGGATGCGCCCGCGTAGGAGAAGGTGACGATGGCTTGCAGTGTGTGGAGCGGGTACCGCGCCGCGACCTGTTTATCGCGGTTGGCCACGACGTTTTCGCCGTCCAGCGAGAGATAGACGTCCTCAGAGGTGACGAACAGGGTGTTGAGCAGATGTCTCATGGTTCCTCCTCCCGGCTTGCGGCTGCGATATAGGCGCTGGCCGAGACGGTGCGCATCAGCTTCGGCAGGCACAGCTCCTTCAGGGAACAGGCGCGGCAGGAGGCCGTCGGCTTGACTCTCGGCGTGTGACCGCGCTCGTAAAGCGCGTGCATTTCGCTGAGCATGCTGCTGACCTGGGCGCGAAGCTCATCTGTGAAGTGGACGATCTCCCGCCGGCGGGTCTCGCCGTAGAACAGCGCGCCCTCGGGGACGGCGCAGCAGTGCATCTCCTCCAAACACATCGCCTGGGCGCACAGCTGCAGACGGTCGGCGGGGCCCTCCTTGGAGGAGCCACGCTTGTATTCGACGGGGTAGGGGACCCACAGACCATCCAGCCCGGCAAGCGTCACGCCGTTCGGGTCGCGTCGGTACTCCAGCACATCGCATTGGCCGGAAATGCCGAGCGAGGGAGAGCTGACAGCTGCGCCGCGGATCGTTAGCAGATCACCGCGCCGCTCCCGCTGGGAACGGTCATGGGCCCGCTCATGCAGCAGCGCCCCCTCCGTCGTGCGCAGATTCTCTGCCCAGAGCCCCTCCACATGGATCAAAGCCCACTGCCGCCGACAAAACGCAAAATGCTGCAGCCCGGACAGCTGGAGGTAGTCAGAGGGATCATACGCCATCGATCACTTCAGGCTCCAGCCCGGGCAGGACGTCATACGTGATATTATAATCCGCTGCTGAGGAAGGAATCGTGTCGGGATCCTTCAACGAAACGTGGACGCTGCGGTGGACTTTGGCGGACGAGTACTGACCATCCTTGCAGTTGTGTTTCCACCAGAAGAGCTTAACGACCTCCATGGAACCCTCCGGTCTGGCAGAAGAGGCGTCGTTAATGAAGAGCGTTTTCAAGCACTCTTTCAGAACCTCGGCGTCCTCATCGGAAAAACCGGTCTTTTCCGCCAGCTGCACATTGATGGCGCCCTTGATTTCGTAAAGACCAAAACGAACGAAGTGCTTCATGCCCATACGATCGGAGGAAAGTCCTTCACTGCTGTCTTTCTTTTCACCGTTGACACTCTTGGTGATCTGGAGCGATTCGATCTCCACGGGAGACAAACTGACAGCCTGATGAATAGAGACCGGGCCGCGTACACCGACGGAAACGCCTTTCGCATCTTTAAAAGCAAATACCTGACCAAAGGAACGGACATCCAGCCAGGTCTTGCAGGCTGTTTCGGCATAGACCTGACGATCCTTGATGCCCTTCAGCTTGGAGGAAGCACGCTCGCTCAAGCTCCCGCAGCCATCATCGCTGCGATCGTCGGACTGAACGAAAATGCTCTGACCGAGATCCTGCATACGGTTGCGGAGCTTTCTTTTGATGCTGACGTTGGACATCTCACCCATGCCGTTATAATCTGTTCTCGGTCTGTTGCCGTTGAGAGGATCGCCGTTGGCGTTGGCTTTTGTGACGGAAACGAAAGCGACGAAATCGATCTTATTCTTGAGAATGCTCATGATTATTCCTCCTCAGTTGTGGTCGTGTTGTTTGTTTTCTTCTCAAAAAAAGCGGCGTGCTGAAGGTCGTACCCCATGAGATATGCATCACTCAGAGGCTTGTTCAGTTCGGAAGCGGGGAATTGCGATAGAATGGTGACGATCTCATCCTTTAACTGCGCGTAACGTCTGCGCTGATAGTCGTCGATACGGGGGATATACGCCTGCAGCAGATGCCTGTTGATCCGCTCGTAGGTGTTCCACGGACGCTGTCGGAAGTCAGACATTGCCTTGATGGCTGAGGTTTGCCGCTCCTCCTGCGTCTTGTAATAATAGTCAGCTTCGACACGCTCCATGGCTGCCAAAAGTCTGCCGAACTGAAAACTGCGGTCCTTTCGATCCAGAGACCAGTCCATTTCCTTCATTCCTTTCTTGTCATGATCGTATTTGTTGAGTATGGCGCAGGTCGTAAAGAGGATCCGCCTCCATTGATCCTCTTCATATGATTGGGGAGAGGATGCATGATCGACCAGTGATTTGACCAGATCATAGGGAATCTGCGCCTTGTCGATGCGGCAAGAGATCAATCGCTGCATTTGCTGCCGCAGGATGCGGTCATCAACGACGAGCTTTGTACCGCTTTTATCTTTTCGCTGTACACCGTAGGCGGAACAGGCGATCTGGAACAGGGAGGGCGACTGGATGCCGAAGGGGCCGTTGATCCAGCAGCAGTATTCTTCCCAGTCATGGAGCCTGTCCAAGAAGTCTGAGCCGAGGAGCTCATTGTAGTAAGTCACGGAGAGCCGTCCTGGCGTGGCGGCATCGAAAGCCGCGATGACGACGCCGTCCTTCGCCGCTAGTTCCGAACGGTATCCAAGCAGTGTCTCGTGAAGAGCTTCGCGATAATCGCTGGGTTTAATAAGGGGCGTAGAGCGGCGCATAAAAGGCCCTGTTGCCGACGCCACCTTCTTTCCTTGAGGGTTCCAGCATAAAAAAGTTCGACCTCCGAAGGAAACGCCTTGGTCCGCAACCAGCCACCGAAGCGCGTTGTGAGCTTTTTGGGTGGCCTCTTGACTGATGGTAGCTGCCTCCCTTGCATCGGCAATACGTCCGCGAAAGGTGAAGTTGGTTTCGTCGTTGGACGAGATCAGCTTTGCGTTGGCTTGAAACGGGACAATCGTTTTCGGATGCTTGTCAGCAAGCGGAGAGATTCGCCCGGTAATCAAACAAAGGTCGTTTACAGCATCCGTGTTCATTTCCTGCGTATGACGGATGTGTGCCTGATAAAGCGAAGGATCCTCCCAGCATGCGCTGGGGAGGGCGTCGTTCAGACCGATGATGCGCCAGCGAACCAAATCGTTTCCGTTGTATTCGATTCCGGATGAAACAAGATCATTTTCTATAGTCCCCATCTGCACATATTGATAAACAGGAGCCAATTTCGGGTGGGAACTGTTTGAATCAATCCATTGCTTCAATTGAGGGAGATAAAAGCTCGGATTACGTGTCAGATGTTTCATCTGTTCGCAGAGGGGATGTGTAAAGAGATATGCTTTTATACCTGCCCGGTTGGCAGAGGCTTCAGTCACAGGAATGATAATGGATATTTCATTCTTTTCGGCATCGACAAATTGCCCAGACGGATCAAGGGAAATCTCAATTTGCGATTTGGTGACCGTGTGATAGATCGGCGCAAACAACGCTTTACCTTCTGTGACTTTGCCGGCCAACTCATTCAGGTACTCATATGTCTCTACTGCTTTCTGAAACAAACCCATTATTTCACCTCCCCGTATTCGGCAAGGCCGCTGAAATTGTTCAGCTCACAGCCGAAAGGTTTGATCTCCATCGGTCTGAGCGTTTTGTGAAGTTCCGGGGGGATCTCATCGGGGCGAGGAAAGGTAATGACGCCCCTTTGCATCACCGGGAACCAGAAGCGCGCCGTCATTTTACCGGAAGTCTCATCAGAATAGGCTTCATCCGCATATGTCATGCCGTGATACATCAGACCGAAGCTCAGCTCTGGCAGATCGTCGTAAGCGCCGCTGCCTTCCCCGAAATCACACGGTTCGACGTAAGCCTGACACTCTCTGGAACCGAGAAAGACGTCGCGTCGTCCGCCCTTGCAGATCATCTTTTTAGCGATCTCATGGTGCTTGTTTTCGTTGCGGTCTCTCGCCAGCTCAGGACGATTATCGTTCCATTCGAAATGAGCCTGCACCTGATAGCGACAGTCCTTCAGGTAAGTATAGTACGCAAGATCGTTGCCGCCGCTGTATTTGATCGGTCGTATCCCCTTGACCTCTGTCTGGATCCGATTCATAACACGGACCTTGTCAATGTACCAGATAAAGGTCGGCTTCCAGTAAACACTGCTGAGCACGCCTTTCAGCGCCTCGTAAGTCGGGATCTGATAGGTGCACTTTTCTCCGCCTACACGCGTGATCGGATCGGAGAAAAGCGCATAGCTGCCATAGACTTCAAAGGTCACGATGTTGGGGAACCTTGTGTTTTTCACATTTTACACCTCCAATAATTCCAAATGGTTATTGATCATCAAGCCAAGGTCTTTATCATAGCAGCTTTCGGAAAGCAGATAGATCCCGGCATGCTGCACGATCCCACCGGCCCTTTCCAGCTGTTCGAGCTGGTAACGGAACAGGGATATCGTGAAAGGCTTGGCTTGCCTGAGCCATGCGGCCAACGCTTCGTCGCTCAAGTATTCGCCGCCATTGAGCAGCGACGAGATATACTCGCGGCTTTCGGCATAGGGGACGACGGCGTCGATGGATTCGTCGTCGAATACGCGGAAAAGTGATCCGGCGAGCTTGAAAGCCTGACGCATGTAATAATGGTCACAGCCCACACAGTCTTCATCGGCGTATTGACGGTTCAGAGACAGTAAATCGAACAGCGTATGCCCTTCGACCGTATAATCCTGGTATCCGTGAGGCATGTTCCTGTACAGGGAGCGATAATAATAGCGGATCGCCTCGTCTGAAGAGAGATCATCACCGAATCTTGCTGCATCCGTGCGATAAAGCGTCAACAGATCCAGCGTTGCCGTACGGGCGTCACGTATAACGCGAAGAAAGGACAACTGCTCATCCGCGCATGGGAGCAGGTAAACGGGGGCTTCGGTCTCTGCTTCGTGATTGCGATTGCAGCGCCCCGCAGACTGGACCACGCTGTCCATCCCTGCTGCCAGACGCACGACACACTCGAAAGAGATATCGACTCCCGCTTCTATGACCTGCGTTGCGATGCATATGACTTTGTCACCGCCTTCTCTGCTCTTGGCCAGCGCTTGCGACAGCAGTTGAAGGACTGTTTTGCGATGGGCCATACACATCGACGCGGAAAGATGGAAGCAGACGGTGTCAGCTCCGCGCATCGTTTTGAAAAGCGCTGCAGCCTGAGCTTTTTTATTGCAGACGACAAGAACGCTGTTGGCTTGTTTCAGCACTTCATTGATGAAGAGCGGGATCTCCGCAAGAGGCCTCGCTGTGACGGGAACGATGCGGGTGCGGCGGAATGGCGCCCATAGAAGGTCGTCATAGGGAACAAGCTCAATCGGCGTAGATGCCAGCGGGTGAACCGCTGCTTCCAGAGACGGCTGAGTCGCTGAGCACAGTACGACAGAAGCGCCGCAGACGGATGTGAGAAAATTGATCGCCAGATTGAACAGACTCAGCATCCTGCTCGGGACAGTCTGTACTTCATCGATCACGATGACACTGTCGCACAGCGCCTGGAAGCGACGCACAGACGGTGAACGCCCCGCGAACAGAGTATCCAACAGCTGTACCATGGTCGTGATGATGATCGGGGCGCTCCAATTTTCCATCAGCATCGCTTTTTGATCCAGCTCTTCTGAAGAAGCATCCTCGCGGATCAGATCGGAATGATGCTCAAGGATCAATTCGTCACAGCCGACATACTCTTTGATAACGGCGGCATTCTGATCGATGATCGTCAGCAGCGGCGCTGTGAAAATGATGCGTTGTTTGTTCCACTGTGCTGCATGAGCAAGGGCAAATCGTAGAGAGGCCAACGTCTTACCGCTGCCGGTGGGTACGTTGAGCCTGAAAACACCGGGCGGCAGCGCAGCGTTATTCCGACATCTGTCTGAGATCGCCTGACGAGCCCTGTTGATCGGCGTGTCAGAAGACAGCGCCGCAAGGGCGGATTCCATAAACGATAGTCGATCAGACCAGAGGGAGCGCATATCCTGCCGGGTTCTATGAAGTGTCGTTCCCGACATGAACGCTGCCGTATCAGATCGGTCGCCATCCATGACAGACGACGTGAGCAGACGGGCAAGGAGACCGATATAGAAGGACAATTCTTCCCCTTCGGGATCACGATCGCCATTTGCCAGCTCAAGCAGCTTTTCATAAATAGGAGCAAGCGATTCATGCGCTGCACGGAATAGCTCGTCCAAGGCTTCGACGCCTCCCGTGAGTGAGAGTGCCTGAGTATACGCTTCGTCATAGGAAGTGTTTTCATGCGTTCGCCGATAGAGAAAGCCCTGCCGTCGGTTCTGGTCCACACAGTCAAAAAGCCCATGGTGAGCGGCAACGGCATATGCCAGCAGCTCACAAGTGATGTCCTCCAGCCGGGGCGCACCGTCCCGATGATATGCGTCCAGAAGAAGCCGACAGCCCTGAAACGTGTGGATCACGCTGCCGCGTCTGCCGCTGCTGTAGAGAATGTACTTGCGGAACACTTCCGTCAGTTTTCCGATATCGTGAAGCAGCCCCGCGAGCCGCCCGGCCTTGCCAAGCTCGATCGAGCTGAGAGCGGCTTCAGCCAGATCCGCTGTGCGCAGACTGTGTTCCCCCACAGATTGAATCGTTTGCCCGCCGTCAGACTCTGTGCGGATATGTGCAGGATATAACAGTAAGACCATCTCCTTTCATATCTAAATAGAATTGTAAGATATTAACAGGATGCCGTCAACCATCTGCAGATACTATTATAAAGAAATAATGGACGATAAGCAGGACAGATAAGACAAACTTTGCCCCCTACCCAAACGGGTGTTGTCCGGGGGTGCGGGGTGCTGTATACTATAAGTGGAATACTATACCCTGAGTGTCAGAAGGAGGGGCGTTATGAACGGATATGCGATCGGGAAGCGGGTGCTGACGGCGCTTTTGGCGCTGGTGATGGCGGCGGGGATGCTGCCGGCGCTGGCGCTGGAGGAGACTGACGTCCCAGTGCGCGAGACGTCGTCCGCCGGGAGCGGGGCGTCGTCCGGCGAGGGCGACGTCTGGGAGGCCATCGACCGCTTTGAGGAGGAGACCTTCGCGGCCATGCCTCGCCTGATGGGCGACGAAGCGCCCACAGAGGAGGATTACGCCGCCATCTCCGAGCAGGTGGAGGCCTTTGTCCGCGCCCGCGAGGATTTCGTGGAGGGCAGCCTGCACCGCAACGGCGACTTCTTCTACTGGCGCACCGCTGACGGCGAGCTCAACGGCTATTCGCCCTACGAGCGCAAAATGGCCCAGGGCGAGCAGCTGACGGAGGACGTCAGCGAGGCTTATGTGGACGGCGAGACCGTCACGGGCTCCCAGGTGGTGGAGCTGATGAGCGAAACGGCCACCAGCCGCGACATCGCGGTCATCAACCCGTGGAAGGGCTTCTATGTCGCCGACACGGGAGAGGAAGAGTTCTTTGACGATTCGCCCTACACGCTGGCCCAGGCGACAGCCGTGGACACCGGGGGCAGGGCATACCATCTGGTGGGCCTTGACGCCACCATCGACGCCATCGGTCAGGCCTTTTCCAACTGCGGCGTCGTGTTCGTCTATACCCACGGCAACACGGACTACGGCTACCAGCCCTACAGCGTCGGCCATATCGAAAACAGCCAGACGGAGTTCGCCAACTGCTCCTATATCACGATCCGCTCCGAGGAGGGCATCACAGACCTCGACCGCTCGGAGGGCGAGGGCGAGTTCGGCTCCTACCCCCACTGCTTCAAGAGCGCCCGCCACCGCCTGTGCGTGGACGGCTTCGTCATCCGCAACCATATGCCCAAGCCTGCGCCCAACAGTCTGGCGTACTTCTACAGCTGTCTGCTGATGTCCACAGACAAGACAATCGGCCCGCTGCTGGAGTACGGCGTCCACACGGCCGTTGGCTTCACTCAGCCGGTTTATACCGCCTATGCCGATGCTCACAGCAGGTACTTTTTTGACGCGCTGCGCAGCGGCAGCAATGCCGGCGATGCCTTCAATTATGTAACAAGGTGTTATGGAAATGGCTGGGACCTCACTAATCCAAACAGCCTTGTCATGAGTCACTTTCAAAAGGAAGCGGAATGGTTCACGCTGGACTGGGCGCTGGAGCATCACTACGCTTTCCCGCTGCTCGTCTCGCCTCAGGAGCCTTATCCTGGCCACGGCAATGTGGACAAGGTGTCGCATCCTGTTTCAGACTGGACTCTGCCGCTGGAGCGCAGCCGGAATGAGGCGGGCGAGTACATCCGCCGCTTTGTCTTCGAGCAGGGGAGCTTGTCTAATGATGTCGTCTGCAGCGCCTGGGATTACACCTCTGCCTGGACCTATTTTTCACAGGGTCCCAGGGACGCCATGAAATACTTCAAAGTCAGCAGGGAGGACAATGCCTACCGTTTGTATGCGAATCTGAAAGACAATCCCGGGTTCGTATCGAAGGGCTCCGACCCCCATCCGATCAACCACTTTGATGGATTGTGGGAAGCGAAGCGGAGTGATGGGTCGAAGGATAGCTATCGCTTCGATATCCTGCTGCTGGAGGCGGACAGAAAGATCGCAGAGCTGGAGCAGTCTACCGCGATCCCCTTTGGCAGGACCTTTGACGAGCACAACGGCATCGTATTGCGCACGGACGCCGGGGAGGACGTGGACGTCTTCTCTGTCGAGCGCGTCAGCGGCGCCGAGCCCGAGGGCATGGCCCTCGTCTATGACGGCAAAAACGCTCCTGTGCTCATCGGCACTCCGAAACGGCCCAGGCAGTACGATACGGTCTATCATATGATCCTCACCGACGGCAGCGAGGTCGAGTTGACGCTGACGCTGAACGTCACGCCCGTCCGGGAGACGACGACCAGTCAGAACATCACGATCCTGGCCGACGGCACGCGGAAGGACTGCGCCATCCATTGCGGCGCGTTCCAGCAGCCTGTGGTGGAGGTCGAGAATATCGACGGCGCGATCCCCGGCATGTTCCTGAGCTGGACCATCGACCAGCCGCCCGTGCTGACGGGCATTCCGTCTCAGAGCGGCACTTATGACGTATCCTTCCGCATCTATCTGAAAAACGGCGTCGTCTGCACCCATACGATTCATGTGACGGTCATCGGCGGCGCAGAGCCCATCGAGATGTATTCGATCGACTGTTCCCTGAGTCCCGTGACGCTGTCCGACGAGGCGCATTTCGGCCACGTGATGCCCTCTCTGCGGGCAGCGGCGCAGGTCGGTCAGATCGCCATGGAGGAGGATCGGGAGGCCAACGGCGAGATCGGCTCGCCCGTCGGGACGACCGGCCTCTGGACCGTGGTCGACCTTGACAAGAACGGCAGCTGGGACATGGCCATCGAGCATCTCGTGGACGGCTACACCTATTCGGTGCTCAGAACCACCTCCCTGCGCAACAACTTCATGCTGCGGCTGAACGACGAGGCGCTGGCGCTGCTGGGCAAGGGTGCGGGCAGCGCTGACTGGGCGCCGGACGGCTCCACGACGGCGGCGGCGCCTTACGCCAAAACGATCCTGTTCGCCACCTATCGCGAGTGGCTGGTCTATGTCGACGGCGTCAAGGTGACGTCGCTCAACAGGAAGAACGTTCTGGGTGACGGCAAGGTCAGCTTCGACGGCGTCCGCACCATGTCGGTCAAATCCAGCTGTGAATCGCGCCTGGCGAAGGACAGACCGCTGATCGAGAGCGAGATCCCTCTGACGATCCGCATCGGCAAAAGCGACTCCACCGTCGTCACGCTCACCTCGGATGAACCCGTCATCGCGGCAAAGAGGGATCTTGTGATCCAAAACACCAGCTTGGTTGTGATCCGTTCGAATAAGAGCGACGCAATCGTGGTGGGCGATACCCGCGGCAGCGCGGAGCTGTATCTGAACGGAGGCGAATCCCTCTCCGTCGAAGGCGTTCATGCAGTCCGCGGCGTTTCCGGGCGCGAGACGCTTTATCTGTCCAGCGGCGATTACAGGCTGACAGGCGAACAGGAGGCAGTCACGAACCTTTCATCCGTCACGCTGGACCACTGCTCCGTGGAGAAGCCGCTGAACGCCGTCGTTTCCGACAACTTCTATCTCGACGGCAGCCCTGTAAACGAAGTGCAGATCAAGCCCTTCAACGTCAGGTACGGCTTGACGGTCACGGGCGTCCCGGTCACGGACAGGAATGCGGGCAACATCCTGGGCGACAGGGTCTTCCGGTTTGACGCGGCGAGCAATACCCTGTATATCGACCGATCCTCGGAATACCATACCGAAATGCCCCTCGTCGAGAGCGCGATCGACGGTCTCACCGTCCGCTGCTCCGACGCCGCAACGCTGGCAAACGACGGCGATCTGTTCCGCCTGGGCGGCAGAACGACGTTCACCGGCGATGAGCTGACGCTGCGCTCCGGCGGCACGGCCGTCGGGATGACGGGCAACGGTCAGCTGCAGTTCAAAAATGTGACGCTGGACGTCACGGCCCCGCGCTGCTTCAGCGGCGGCGGAAAGCGCACGACGCTGTACTTCGACGAGGGCGCGAACGTCAGCCTCCACGCAGCTGAGGCTGCGGCGAGCGGTTTCGCCTCCATCGTCAAATACGAGCTCACCACCCGCATCGAGGAGCCTGCGGACGCCGACGTTTCCAGCGGTGCGATCTGCACCGGATCCGGTGCGGTGGCCAAAGAGGTCCGCGTCGTCTCCTACCGCCTCTACGACCTGACAGTCAACGGCGTATACGTGGCGGAGGACATCCGGGATGATATCCTCGGCGACGGCGTTTTCTCGTTTGACGGCAATCATACGCTGACGATCAGCGGCGATGTGAACAGCAGCTCCGAGTTCGTGCTCTTCAATAAGATCGACGGTCTGCAGGTCGTCATTGCGAAGGACTGCACGATCTCCGGCAGCTTCTATAAGTTCCTCTTCTCCGACGGCGACGTGACGTTCACCGGTCCGGGCAAGCTGACCATCGACGCGCCAGACTGCCAGACGGCCCTCGACATCGCCTACGGCCATACACTGACGCTCAGCGACGTCGATCTGACGGTCCGCGCCCAGTTTGGCGTCCGGGGCGGTTACGGTGACGGCGTCGTCTTCGACCACTGCCGGGTGTCTCTTGTGACGGCCATCAGTGCGGTGGACAGCCTGCAACGCATCGAGTTCAAAGACTGCCTTGTCACGGAGCCTGAGAGTTATCAGATCAAAAATGGCGCCATCCGCGTCAGCGGAAGCGACGAGTACGTCACAACGCTTCTGATCGAGCCCAACGGCACGTATCCGCTGTATATCGCGGGCACGCAGGTCGACGAGCGCAACTGCGCCGATATCCTGGGCGACGGCGTCTTCTCCTTCGACGGCGACCGCACGCTTAGCGTGCGCGGCGTCTGCACGACGGAGGACGTGCACGTCATCCAAAGCGCGGTCCGCAATCTCATCATCGACTTCAAGCCCGGGTCGAAGCTCATCACCACCGGCGTCGGCGACTGCGTCCACCTGCTGGACGACGCGCGGCTGACAGGTGGGCCCGTGACGCTGGACGCCTCCGAGGGCTGGGCGGGCTTCGCCATCGCCACCGAAGGCCGCACCACCGTGACGCTGGACGAGCTGACCATGGACGCCGTGGCTTATTGGGGCACCATCGCCGGCAGCGGCTACGCGGCTCCCGCGAGCCTCGTCGTCCGCCGCTCCAGCGTCGACGTCACCACCACGGGCGACTTCTACGCCATTCCCTATTTCACGGGCAGTATCACGCTGGAGGACGCCGTGATCGACGAGCCGTGGAACGGCCGGTTCACCATGATCAGCGAACAGTGGTATCCCGAGACGGAGGACGGCAAGATGGCCACGCACGTGGTCATCCGCCCCGTGGAGGAGTCCATCGAGGTCACGCCGGAGGGCGATTCCGGCACGGTCGACTATGACGTGGAGCTGCCCCGCAGCGGCCGCGGCGCCCGGATGCTGGTGGCCCGGTACGACGGCGAGGGCCGATTCCTGGGCGTTGAGATCGCTACTGTCACCCAGAACGGCCGCACCGAGGGCTCCGTGACCGTCGACGGGGCCGACGAATACCGCGTCTTCTTCATCGGCGAGGACGACGTCCCCATCCACGAAAGCTGGTCCAGCGAGGATCGATAGCATACGGCAAGGCCGGGTCCGCTCTGCGGGCCCGGCCTTTTCAGCCGCCCCCTTGACAAAATGCCGCTCGTTCCCCATAATATACCTAAAGATATTACGCAACATTACATCCCTGTACTGTCGAAAGGAGACGTTATGATCGATCTGAAACAGATGCTCGAGGCGGTCCCCGAGATGCTCACCGTCACGGAGCTGCCCGCGCCCGAGCTGTTCCCCGATACCGTTCTTTACGGCATCCGCTACAAGAGCGACGACTGTGAGGTCACGGGCTACGCCGCGTTCCCCAGGACCTTCGAGACGCCGCTGCCCGCTATCGTCTACAACCGCGGCGGCAACCGTGAGTTTGGCTTCCTGCGCCCCGAGGGCGTCTGCCGCTTTGCGAAGCACGGCTACGTGGTCCTGGGCAGCCAGTACCGCGGCAATCAGGGCGGCACCGGCCACGAGGAGTTCGGCGGCGCGGACGTCAACGACGTGATCAAGCTGATCGACATCGCGCTGGAGCTGCCCATCACCGTCAAGAGCGGCGTTTACATGATCGGCCACTCCCGCGGCGGCATGATGACGTACCTGTCCTGCGCCCGCGACGCGCGCATCAGGGCTGCCGTCGTCGGCGCCGGCATCGCCGACAGCTTCATGATGTACGAGGATCGCGAGCAGAGCATGAAGGACGTCTACCACGAGCTGGTGGGCGGCGGCCCCGAGGAGAAGCACGACGCCTTCGTCGCCCGCTCCGCCACCCATTGGCCCGAGAAGATCATCCCGCCCCTGCTGATCTGCCAGGGTACTGACGACTGGCGCGTCGATCCCCGCCAGTCCAAAACGCTCCATGAGCGCATGGTCGCCGCCGGCAAGGAATGCGAGCTGATCCTCTACGACGGCGCCGACCACTCCCTCCAGGGCACGACCTTCGTCCCCGACGCCGTCGAGTGGCTGAAAAAGCATCCGCTGGCCTGATAATAATATAAAAAAAGGAGCCCCGTAGGGCTCCTTTTTTATGCTTTCTTTTACCGCAGCCTTGCCGAGAAATCGGCCAGAGCTTCAGAGATCTTGATCTGCTGAGGGCAGACCTGCTCGCAGCTGCGGCACTGGAGACATGCCTGCGGCTTCTTGTCGTCGGGCAGGGCGCTCAGCGCCATGGGCGCGATGAAGCCGCCGCCGGTGTAGGCGTGTTCGTTGTACAGGGCCAGCAGGGCAGGGATGTCCAGCCCCATGGGACAGTGGCTGACGCAGTAATGGCAGGCCGTGCAGGGCACAGTGCCCACGGACAGCATCCTGTCCGCGATCCCCAGCAGGGCGCCCTGCTCGGCGTCGGACAGCTTCCGATCCTCGGAGAATGTTTTGAGGTTCTTCTCCAGCTGCTCCTCGTTCGACATGCCGGACAGGATCATCGTCACGCCGGTGATCGTCTGCAGGAACCGGAAGGCCCAGGCGGGGATCTCCTCGTCGGGGCGCAGCGCGCGCAGCTCGCTCTCGTACTCGGGCGACAGCTTCGCCAGCTTGCCGCCGCGCAGCGGCTCCATGACCCACACGGGGATGTTTCGCTCGTTCAGCAGCGCCACCTTGCCTTTGCCGTTCTGGAACGTCCAGTCCAGATAGTTCAGCTGCAGCTGGCAGAACTCCATATCCTTGCCGTAGGCGTCCAGGAAGCGCGTCAGCACGTCCATGCCGCCGTGGCAGGAGAAGCCCAGATGACGGATGCGGCCGTTTTTCTTCTGCTCCATCAGGTAGCTGTAGATGCCGTATTTCTCATCGTCCAGATACGCGTCGATGTTCATCTCGCACACGTTGTGGAACAGGTAGAAATCGAAGTGATCCACGCCCAGCTTCTCCAGCTGACGCTCGAAGATCTCCTCGACCTTGCCCCAGTTGGAGGCGTCATAGCCGGGGAACTTTGTGGCGAGATAGAAGCTGTCGCGGGGATAGCGGGCCAGCGCCTTGCCCATGACGAGCTCCGAGTTGCCGCCGTGGTAGCCCCAGGCGGTGTCGTAATAGTTGATGCCGTTCTTCATGGCGACGTCCACCATGCGCAGGGAGGACGCCTCGTCGATCTGGCCGTCGTTGCCGGCCAGCACAGGCAGGCGCATGGCGCCGAAGCCCAGGGCCGACAGCTTCAGCCCCTGGAAATCTCTGTAGATCATTGTTTTCCTCCTTTGATGATCCATGTTGATCTTAATTATAACGGATATCGCGTCTCTGCGCCAATAGGAATATCGGATAGCTTGCTATTCGTTTTTCGCATGGGAGAAATGCTCCCGGGCGAACGTCATGTCCTGCACCAGCTCCACGGTGCCCAGATACGCGCCGTCTCTGTCCCGCACGGACATGTACCGCACGAGCATCGGGCGGCCGTCCTTTTCCATCCACACGGGAACGCTGTCGCGCCGTCCGGCCCGGAAATCGTCGACGATCTGACGCACCATGGGCTCGATCTTCGGCGGGTGGCAGGAAAACACCTCCCGGCCCAGGGCCATCTGCGGCCGCTTGAAGACCTTCGGGCCCTCGTTGAAGAACCGGTTGATATTTTGATCGTCCACGAACGTGATCTCCATGGGGATCACGTTGAGCAGCGCTGTCAGCTGCCGGAGCGTCAGATTCCCGCCGGGCAGGACGATCTCACCGTCCGCAGCCGGGGCAGGGGAGACCTGCGCCGCGCCGTCCCAGACCGCGCGCTCCACGCCGAAGCAGACGCCGTAATCCGCCTCGTCCCGGTAAATGCCGCGCCACTCGTCCTCGGTGAAGTTGACCGCGCAGATGGGGAACAGGACGTGCCGCTCCTGAAGGATCATGTTCTCCACGCGCCGGAGCAGCGCATCCAGCCGCGCTTGCCGGGCGTCGCCGCGTTCGTCGTCCCGCGTCAGGGCGCTCAGCTCGGCGCGGATCTCGTCGTCTGTCGTCCACATGAGGTCCGAGGGGCCGGCGACGCCGTAGCGCACCTTCAGCAGGGGATAGAGCAGGTCGCCCTTCTTGGCATAGTGGACTGCCAGCTCGCTCAGCTGGGCCAAAAGCGCTTCGTCACATGTCTCCCGCAGCCGCGCCAGCAGCGCTTCCAGCGCGTCGTTCTCTCGCGCCAGCGTCTGCAGGGGATGGCCCTCGACGGCGATGAGCGCGGCGGCTTTCGCGTGTTTGTCGCTGTAGTCCCGCTGAGGGTAGCCCTCGCGCCTTGCAAGCTCTGCCGCGATGCGCTGCATCACGGCCGGATCGGTTTTATTTGTCATCGGATGCGTCTCCTTTCGATGAATGAGGGGCGGGCGCAGTCAGCAGCGCCTTTTCGCGGCCGCCCTTCATCGGCTCGCCGCAGACGACGGCGAAATCGCCGCCGAGGACGATGACGGCGTCCGGCGCGAAAAACGCCGCATCCGCCGCCTCCTCCGCAGGGAGCGTCAGCCCGTCGAAGGCGCCGTCCGGGGAGAGAAGCACGCAGCTCTCCCGGCGGGCCGCGAGAAACGTCCGGAACGACGGCTGACGCTCCAGATCGCCGCCCTGCAGCGCGATGCGCGCCGGGTCGAGCAGCTCCCCCATCTGATGGCAGAAGCGGCTGAGGCCGCGGGTCCGCTTTTTGGGCGAGGTCAGCTCGTGCAGCAGCCGCTCCCGGTATCCTTTTTTCACGAAGGCGCGCACGAAGCGCTCCTCCGGTGTTTCATTGATCTGCTTCATCGGATCAGGTTTTCAAGCGTCTCGAACAGCAGCTCAGGCTCCACGGGCTTGCTGAGATGCGCGTCGAGGCCCGCCTGCATGCTCCGCTGGACGTCCTCGTCGAAGGCATTGGCCGTCAGCGCGATGATGGGGATGGATTTTGCGTCCGGGCGGTCCAGCTCGCGGATGGTTCGCGTCGCCTCCAGACCGTCCATCTCCGGCATGCGCATATCCATGAGGATCGCGTCGTAATAGCCCGGCTCATGGCTGCGGAACATGTCTACGGCGATCCTGCCGTTTTCGGCGTGCTCCACCTCCATCTCCCGCATGGAGAGGACCATCATCATGATCTCGGCGTTGACCATCACGTCCTCCGCCAGCAGGATGCGGCGGCCCTTGAGATCGACGGTGTCGCGGACCAGACGGGCGTTCTTGCGCTTGAAGGCCTCGCGGAACTCGTCCATGACGGTCCCGGCGAACAGGGGCTTGGCGGCGAAGGTGTCCACGCCGGCCTCCCGGGCCTCCTGCTCGATGTCTTCCCAGTTGTAGGAGGTCAGGATGATGATGGGCGTATCGGGCCCTACGATGGTGCGGATCTGACGGGTGGTCTCCAGACCGTCCATCTCCGGCATCTTCCAGTCCACGAGGATCAGGTTGTAATCCTCCCGGCGGGCGTGGCGCATCCTGACCATCTCCACGGCCTCCCGGCCCGACAGCACGCTTTCGCAGCTGATGCCCACCTGGCCGAGGATGACCTCCGCGTGCTCGCAGGCGATGCGGTCGTCGTCGATGACGAGGACGCTCATCTCATGGGGCCGCAGCTCGATATCGCCCGGCTCCGCGCCGGGGTGGTTCGCCTGCGTCAGCGTGACTGTCACGGTGAACGTCGTGCCCTTGCCCTTTTCGCTCTCCACCTCGATGGCGCCGTTCATCAGCTCCACGATGCTCTTGGTGATGGGCATGCCGAGCCCTGCGCTGCCGTAGCGGTTGGTGCTGGAGGAATCCTCCTGAGAGAACGCGTCGAACAGCCGGGGCAGGTACTCCCTGCTCATGCCGATGCCCGTGTCGCTGATGGTGAAGCGCAGCGTCGCCTTGTTGTCCATGCGGGCGACGTCCTCGATGATGAAGGACACCGTGCCGCCCTCCGGCGTGAACTTGACGGCGTTGCCGAGGATGTTGATCATCACCTGGCGCAGCTTCATGTCGTCGCCGATGTAATATTCGTCGATCTGCCCCCTCGTGCGGCATTCGTAGCTGAGTCCCTTGTCGCGGCACTGGCCGCTGATGATCGTGTTCACCTGCTCCAGCGTCTTGGAGAACGAGAACTCCTCGTTCTTGATCGTCAGTCGGCCGGATTCGATGCGGCTCATGTCGAGGATATCGTTGATGATGCCCAGCAGGTGATGGGCCGAGGTGCCGATCTTCTCCAGATACTCCCGCGTCTGGGCGGAGATCGACGTGTCGTTCAGCGCGATGCTGTCAAGGCCGATGATGGCGTTCATGGGCGTGCGGATCTCATGGGACATATTGCTGAGGAACGCGGTCTTGGCGCGGTTGGCGGACTCGGCCTCCTTCAGCGCCTCCTGCAGCGCCTGCTGCTGCTCCATGCTCTTGCGCGTCTCGCGGTCCACGTCGACGAAGCAGGCGCCTACGGCGTGGACTAGATGGTCGTTGCGGTCCTCCGGGCGACGGACGCCCGCGAAGCGGACCTCCTCCCAGGTGTCGCGGCCGTGGCGGCGGACCATATAGCGATAGGCGATGACGCGCTGCTCCTTCAGTCCGGCCCGGACGTTTTCCGGCTGGATGAAGCGCAGGAACTCGTCCAGATATTCCTCCCTGATGTTGGCCCTGGCATAGGCCGTGACGGAGGCGAGGTATTTGAACCGGTCGCCCACACGGAAGCCACTGTCCAGATCCTCGTGAGACTGATAGCACACGCCGTCGTCGGTGTCGAGATCGAGGTAATAGACGCTCCAGTAGTCCGAGGCCAGCGCCGTGATCATGCGGTTCTGCTCCTGCTGCTGCTGCTTCTGGGCCAGCAGCTCGTCCTGCAGCGCCAGCTGCCGCGCCATCTCCTCCTGCTTGACGCGGTTCTCCGCGTCGGCCAGCGTCAGCTTCGCGTTCCGGCGCGCCTGACGGAAGATATAGCCGAACATCCCGATCAGCACCAGCACCGTCAAGCCCGTTTGGAGCATGCTGCGCCGGATGATGCCGGAGGAAATGGCGCTGATGTTGTCGCTGATGACGCTCTCGCGGATCAGGTAGGTCAGGAACCAGTCGGTGCCCGTGACGGGGACGTAGCTGAGCGTCTCGCGGATGTTGTTGTAGGTGAAGCAGATCTCGCCGCTGTTGCCCTCGGTGAAGTCGCGCACGAAGCCCGCATGGGAGTAGCCGGGGTCGAACTGCGCGTTTTCAAGGGCCTCCAGCAGGTTGTCCTCCTCTGCCAGACCGCCCAGGACCGTGTTGGTCAGGGCGATGCCGTCGCTGGTGTACATGTTGCAGTACGTGGCGCCGTCCGCCTGCGCGGCCATGGAGACGCCGGACAGCATCTCGTCCATATCGATCTCCATGAAGCAGACCGTCAGCTCCTTGCCCTGGAACGTCATTTCCACGGGCACGGCGATGATGACCTTCTTGTCCTCGTTCTCCGGGTTCTTGATGGAGATCTCCGGCCCCTCCATATGGAGATAGTCGAAGCGGTACTGGTCGATGTCCGTCTGCATGCCCATGGAGGTGTAAATGACACCGTCCGCGTCGACGAAGGCGAACTTCTCCAGCTTGAACAGCCGCTTTATCTTCGCCTGGTACGCCTGCAGATGCGCCGTATCGCTGAGGTCCTCCTCGGTCATCAGCTCCAGCGCCGTCTCGATGACGTCCTCCTTCTCCTTCATGTTGCCGGCGACCACCTGCTCGCGGCGGCTCGCCAGCTCGTCCAGATACAGCAGGCTCACCGAGCGCACCGCGGACTCCGTGTCCGCACGGGCGCTGCGGCCCGTCCAGATCGTGCCGAAGACAAGGATCAGCACCAGCGCGATGCTGCCCGCGACCACGATGAGAGTAGTGGTATTCTTTTGACCGTTCAAGATCATCACCTCGTAAAAACAAGAGCGCCCCGCGTCGGGATCATATTTCTTCTGTCCATATTATAAAGCATCGACCCGCCGGGTTCAAGATAGTCCCTTTATTTCGTCAAAGCGGCTTGCCAAGGTGAAGAAGCCTGCCTGCGGAGGCCTGCAAGGAGCCTGTTTTCCGATTTGTCGTCTTGTATGAGACTGCTGTTTCTTCTATAATATAACAATCCACGAAAAGGAGGCGAGCGCCATGTCCGAGAGAGCAAAAAGAGATCTGTCTCTGACCGGACTGTTCGCCGCCTTTATGTTTCTGCAGTTCACCGTATTGGGACTCGGGAACCGCGCAGGCGAGGGCTACCTCTCCGCCGGGCGGCGGGAGCAGGTCTACTACGTCCTGCAGGTATACGTGATCCTCGGCTTTCTGGCCTATGCGGGCGCGGACTGCCTGATCCGCGGGGAGCGCGCCCGCCGGACGATGCTCGGCGCCGCGTTGGCTGCCTTTGCCGCGGCAGCGGTGGCGATGCTGTTTGCGGACAGAGCGTCGCGGTTCTATCTGGCCGTCACCTACGCGGTCATGCCCTGCCTCGGCTGTCTGGGCGGCGCGGTCTATCGCCGCATGAGCCGCGCATCAGCTGCGGGGGAGAAGACCGCCCGGAGCATGGGGATCGGCAGCGCCGCGGCCGTGGCGCTGCAATACGTCCTGCAGCTCCGGTGGGGCGTCACGCCGCTCCTGCCCGTTTTCGCGCTGGGCGCCGCGGCGCTGCTGGCGGTCCTGCTGCTGCGGGGCTCGCCGGAGTCTCAGCTGGGCCCCGCGCCGGAGGCGGCAGCGCCGCGTCAGCTCCTCTTCGCCTGCCTGATCGCGTCGTCCTTCCTGCTGCTCACCAGCTTTTACAACGGCTATATCCATCATCTGCAGATCCGGTCCGGCTACACGGCCTACAACGTCTACAGCTGGCCGAGGCTGCTTTTGGTCCCCGGCTACCTGCTCTTTGCTGCCATCGGCGACAGGCGGCAGGGGAGACTGGTGCCGATGGCGGCGCTGTGCATCGCGCTGGTCGCCATGCTCAATTCCGTGCTCAACGGCAGCCCGGGCGCTTACTGGCTGAATATGTGCCTGTTCTACTGCGCCATCGCCGCGGCCGTTTCCTACTACAACCTGACCTTCTGGCGGCTGGCATTCCGGACAAGGCAGCCGGCGCTCTGGGCATCCATGGGCAGGGTCCTGGACAGTGCCATGGTGCTGCTGGCCGGGCTGCTCCACATCTCCGCGCTTCCCGCTGCCGCGGTACTGGCGCTGAACATCTTCGCGCTGGCGTGCATGATCGTGCTGCTGAGCGTCAGCGACGGCTTCGATCTGAGCGCCTCTCACGAGACGCATCATGCGCCCGCGCTGCTCTCGGCGGAGGATACCTTCGACCGGATGCGCGAGAAATACGCGCTGACGCCCCGGGAGACAGAGGTGCTCCGGGAGCTGGTGCTCACCGAGGACAAGCAGACCGTCATCAGCGGGCGGCTCTCCATCCAGGTCAAGGCCCTGCAGAAATACGTGACCCAGCTCTACCGGAAAACCGGCGCGACGACCCGCTCCGGTCTGACAGAGCTGTACCACAGCACGATGCTCGGACGTTAGCTCCCAGCGCGGCGGCCCGCCGTTGACGCGCAGACCACGCATAAAAATAGAGCAGGCCCTGCGCCTGCTCTTTTTGCTGCACAAAAAAATTGAGTGGTCATAACCTCAAATCAGTTATGACCACTCGATCTGGTCGGAGTGTTCATAACGCAAGTGAATTTATATTATGAAATCCGGCGCGATACACATTCCGAAACCGACCGTAACGACCGTTTGACTTATCTGAAACAACAAATCAAAGATTATTTGGAGGTTTCAGATCATGAAAGAACTTGAAAAGTACATTACAGACGAAAGAACCGGGTTGAAGTATGAGCTGGTAGGCGACTACTATTATCTCTGTTTGGAAGCGCCGGAGGCACCAAAAGTCGGCAGATTCGGGATGATGTATCACGATTATCTGCGCAACCATAAGCGTGTCATCTATTCGGGGCTTATGCTTTCGGGCAAGCTGAAAGAGCAAATCGAAGAGATTGACAGGCAGGCGGAGGAACTGTTTTCTCAGTTGGTTGAGCAAATGAAACAGGCTGAGGGCGTAACCGAACAATTAAAAGCCGCCAATCAGATGGAATGGGTGCGCCGCATGAACAATATCCGCAACCGCGCCGAAGAGATCGTGAATAGCGAGGTGGTGTTCGCATGACATTACTCGAAAATTTGTGGTACGGGAACGTCCATCCGGTCGAGGAATTCCTCGAGGGGAATAAAGAGTATAAAAACCTGCTTCGCATTGCGGCAATGGATCAGGAAAAACTCAGCGCTTCTTTATCCCCTGAGCAAGCCGAACTGTTTGAGAAATACGACTCAGCGGTAAAGGAAATGCACTCCGTAGCAGAGGCCGAAGCGTTCTCCTGCGGCTTCCGGCTCGGCGTCAAACTGATGATCGAGGCAGGCGGGATCCTAACAAAGAGCGACGTATAGTATAAAAGGCGCCTCCGAGCCGAAAAGGCTCGGAGGCGTTCTGTTATCCGTTTACATCGACGATATGTTCATAGTAGGCGTGGACAAGCGAACGGTAACCGAGTGCTTTCAGATCCTCATACCGCACGTTAAATCGCGTTTTTGTGTGCCTTCCGCTGATCAGATATCGCAGGCAGTCCTGCGCGTAGAGATCGATGGCGTGCAGACTTTCGGGCGTGTCGATCACCGGGAAGAACCAGTGGCTCCAGGAAAGCTCGTTGTCGCGCGGAGATTCGAGCAGTTTGGCGTTGAAAATACGGATAAACGCTTTCGCCGCTTTCTCACCGCCGAACCCGTTGCGCTTCTGCCATCGCGCGAGCGCGTCGCGCTTGCGGCGCATTTTCTGCTTCAACTTTTTCACGGTTGCCGGAGCGATATCCACCTTGTCGCCGACGCAGGAAAAGCCGAGAAAAACGAATCCTTCTCCGGGTGCGCCGAAGTTTTCCTTTGCGGGATTCACGGTCAGCAAGTGCGCGTCAAGAAACGAACGGATAAGTTCAGCATGTTTTTTAACCTCGGATTCATCGGGTGAAAACACGATCATATCGTCGGAATATCTGGCGTAGATCACGCCCGATTCATCAAAATGCCGGTCAAGCCCGGAGAGGTACAGATTTGCAAAAAAAGACGACAGCGGCGTTCCCGCCATAATGCCCTTGCGCTCGACGGTCTCTTTCCCGCGATCCGATACGCAAGGTTCGAGGAGCAGTCTTTCAAGGAACGAATACAGCTCTTCGTCGTCTTCAAGCGCGGTTTTGAGCACCTGGAGCAGCCGCTCGACGGGGACGGAATTGAAATAGTCGTGGATATCGACCTTGTAGGAGTACGCCTGCGAGACCTTCCCGGTTTTCAGCAGGTCGCGCACCGCGTCCTTTGCGGTCCTGCCGGGGCGGAACGAATAGAGGTTACGGCTGAATATCCGGTCGTATTGCCGCAGGATCAGCCAGGTCAGCAGCTTCATCACCGTGTTTTCGTCTTCGGGATAAGTGTATACCACGCGCTTTTTATCGCTGCCCATTTTTGAGATGACAGACTTGCGCGGGATAGGGAACCGCCCGCCTTCTTTTATAAGCTCCGTCACCGGCAGATACCGCTTCCCGTCGATAAAACGGCGCAGCTCACCCGTAAACTGTTTTGGGCAGGCGAGCGATAACTTATATTCATAAAACCTATTCCAAACGGCTTCGTCCGAAAGCAGATCCAAAAGCGACATACTTCACCCCGAAAAAAGAAAAAGCAGAAAGAGAATCCGTTAAATCCCGAAAATTTCGGGATGTATAAGACCGTACACGCACAGACTGCCTGCGAAGTCATACGTTTGTCCGTGCCGGGCCCGCCGCAGGCGCAAAAGCGTTCTCTTTCTGCTTTTTTTCAAGTTTTGGTGCGCGTCAGGCGTTGAGGACGCCGCGCATACGTCCGACCACGTAAGAACGGGTATTCCACCAGCCCTCGTGATCGTAGTAGAAGCGAAGATACGGGACGCCGGCTTTTATACAGTCATTTCTGAATTTTACCGCTTCGCTCGATTCGGTCATAAGTTCAACGACAAGGGCTTTTCCCGCGCCGCTGAAAAACGTGTAGATCACGCGGTGCTTGCCGTAATCGTCGATATACGACTTTTCAAACCGGTAAGCGGGGAAATCCTCGGCGAACACGTGCTCAAAATACTGCTCATACGTGCCGTTATAGTTGTACTGGTTCTCCTCCGCCGGTATGCCGCCTGGCGCGTTGCTCTGTACAGGCTGAGTCGAGGGTGCGGATGCGGGCGTTTCCGGCTTGGCTGCCGTAGGCTGTCCTGTCTGCGCATTGCCGAACAAACCGTTCAGCAGATTTTTTACCTCTTTTTCGGCGTTTTTATCTCCGCCGAAAAGTTTAGACAGTAAACTCATTTTATCCTCCCTTATTCAGTTCTTTTTGGTCAGAACCAGACCGTAAGAATCTCCAAAATCTCCGGCCCCGGAATCCGGATTGACCATGATCATATATTTGACGCCGCTGTTCTCCACGTAGTAGCTGCCTTTGCCGCTTTCCTTCAGTTCGCTTGCGGACAGTTCTATATTGTCGTTCAGACCGTCATAGAATTTCGCACCATTTTCAGCGAGCTTGTCGATCAGAAGCTCCCGGCACTGATTGACTTCCTCTTCCGTGGTGATGTGGTCGGAGTAAAAAACAAAGTTGATCGAGCTCATATATGCCGCTTCGCCCATACTCACCTTGCGAACGTTTTGCAAGCCCTTCAGGTCTTCCGCTTTCAGCCCGAGCGAAGCGAATTCGCCCTCATATTCCTCTTTGTTGTTCATGGGATTGAGAGAAACGCACAGGTTGTATTCGATGTAAGCGTGCTCTTCGCCGTAATCGTCTTTTCTCTCTACCACGGTGTAGTTGGGATTCGGATCGTCGTAATACGCATAATATTCAAAATCCATGCCGTCTCCAAAGTCAAAGCTGATGCGCATCCTGTACGGCTGTTTTTCTTCCTTGCCGTAGATCATAATATCATAGAAATACGTAGAATTCGTCAGCCTTTCCTTGTCCCTGTCGGCAGCGCGAAAACCGTTTTCAAAAAGACCGTTCGTCCAGGCGACAAGCTCTTCGCGCGTAACACCGTTGTAATAGACCTCATATTGATACGAGCTATCGTTCTCAAAATTGGTATAAACGATCTTTCCCTTTGTGGATATTTCGTCGATCCCGTACTTGGAATAGACCGACGCCGGCCACTTACCGTCGGCAAGCGATCCGCCCTGATTTTCACCGCCCTGATTCTGCCCGGAGGGGGTGCTTGGCCCTCCGATGCCGCAGGCGCAAAGCCCCAGCAGCATAAGCGCGGCGATCATCATGCAAATGGTTTTCTTTAACATCTCGACTCCTCCTGTTTCATCACTTATTCATCATTGTTTCTTTATTCCGGGATCGTGGTCACGCCGACGGCGAATACGCCGTACGCCCATTGCACGTAAGCGTCGTAGCCTTCTTTGTTATGCGCCTCATAGAGCTTGACGTCATCGTCGTCGTCATATTCCGGGGATACCGTGAAGCCCGCGTTTTGGAGACTCTGCATATAAGGCGCAAAGTTCGCCGCCGTCGCGCCGGTAACCGAAACCGTGATGGAGTCGCCGTCGTCCCGGATGGTGAAACCGGTCCCGAAATCCGGCTTCGGGATCCTTGTGAGCGGTCCGCTCGTCGGCCACGAATCGGTTCCGGCGGGGATATTCGTCCCGCTTTGGGTCTCGATCAGGTCGATCTGCAACTTTTTCTCGAGCATATTCAGCGAGATATGGATCTCATATTTATCTTTGGTGTAAACGGCGAAATAGACGTCGCTGCCGTCGTCGTTTTTATTCTCCTGGACCATCCGCTCCTCGTATCCGTTCGAGGCGCAGCGGGAAGCAAAGGTTTTCGCCTCGGGAAGCGTTCCGCCTGCTTTTTCTACGGAATAAAAATAGTCGTTATTATATACGTCGAAGTCGCCTTTCCCGTCGGGCAGCATGAAGGCGAAATGCGCGGGCAGATCGGAAGGTGTTCCGGCAGCTCCGCCGGGCGTTACGTCGACGCCGGGATCGTCTGTGTGTTTGCCTACCGTCAGAGCGCAGGTGATCTCACCTCCTGACGCCATATAGGAAAATTCCGCTGTGATCCCGTCGGCGTTCGTGCCGCTGTAGCTGTACATGCCGTTCTCTTTCATCTCGAGCTCGCTCGGATCGACCGTAAAGCCTGCGGAAGCGAGTTGTTGTCCGTACGCCTTTGCCTGATCGAAGCTGACATCCTTGAACATGATCATCAGGCTCTCGTCGTCTTCGACATGCATTTTGATCCCGAATTCGGCTTTCGGAACGGCAGATCCGAGAGCGGACGAGGGCCAATCCTTTTTGTTGGAGAAGCCGAAGGGCTGCCCGTCCGCGTCAACGCCCTCAACAGAGCCGTCCGAGCGGACTGTAATGCGGCTGGAATCGCTGCCTGTGATGTTGATCGTACCGTCGACGTCAAAGGTAACGCTGCCGCCCTGTTTTTCAACGTCGGCACGTAAAGCCGCCTGCTCGGAGGAGGTAAGTACGCGCGGCCGGAAATATTCCGTGTCGCCCGTCTCGACGTACATCAGGATCGCCTCCAGCGACAGTCCCGTGCCGTCCTTGATACCCTGAGCGCCGCTCGGTTGGGTTTGGGAGGTGTTTTCGTCGCGGGGCTTCAACGGATCATCGGATGAGCCGTTTTCGCCGCAGGCGGCGAGTGAAAGCGCCAAAGTCAGCGCAATGAACAATATCAGCAGTTTTTTCATATTTGCATCTCCTTCGGTTTTGTATCTTTTTTATTCAAAAACGGATATCGTCAATACGGGCGCTTCTTCAAGCTGTTTCCATACGGTGCCGAGATCCGAGGGGGTGATCAGCATATCCTGCCCGGACCCGCCGTACATAACGTCTCCCACAGACCCTTCCATCATCACCCGTGCCGCCTCGTTGCCCACCCATGAGCAATGCAGGGAACCTATCGACTTCGCACCCTGCAAAAGCGCTTCCACATGCCATTGCTGGATCGGGACGCCGAGATCGATAATAGTGCCGTACGGTCCCACTTTTGTCGCATGGGTCTTGAATTCCTGGCCGAAGGTCATGCGGAAGAGAAAGTCGATCCCGTCGGAAACGTTGTTGAACGCGCCCGAAAGCACCGGCGTCATCTTTCCTTTGATCTCCGCCTTCGGGATCACCACCTTGAAATGCCCGACAAGAGTTCGTTTGAGATAAGTCGGTCGGTTAACGGTGAAAATGAATTTGTTCAGGAATTCGTCGCGGTAGACAGAGGCCGCTCCATCAAAGCGGTACAGGATCTGTCCCCAGTCGTTGACGTGCCGCGTCCCTTTCCAGAGAGTGCTCTTATCGGCAAACACGGCGTCGAAATCGTTTGCAAGATCAAATCCTTCGATCTCGAGCTTCAGATCTCCCTCGTACGTGCCGGAATTGTCGCCCGCCACGACCATTTCGTCCGGACCGACCTGCTTTTTGAGCATTCCCGAAAGCTTATAGCGCAGTTTCACGCCGTCCACCCCAAGGAACGTACATTCGGACGTCGCGGCGGAGTATTCATCAAACTTGATCACACCTCTGCCGAAATTCTTGAGCTCGGCCTCGTCGTTGAGCTTCCGGCTGCATTTTGAATAGAATTCAGATACCTTTTGATATTCTTCCTCAAGTTTTTTGCAGAATTTGTCATATTCGGTATCATCGAGCAGGTCTTGTCCGGCGGATATGGAATTCAGGGCAAAGCCTACGAGCCACAGACCGCCGCCCTGCTTTGGGATACGTTTTCCCGTTTTCGCGGCCTCTTTCTGAAGCGCGTCGATTATCTCTTTTTCGAGGGCGTCCTTTGTTTTTCCCTGCAGAATGCTGCCGGGAGCGGCGGCGATGGGATCGGTGCCGTATAAGACGTATTTGACAACGTCTGTCGGGCTGATCGATCCCCCGGGTCCGACCGACGGAATGTATTCCGAAATGGCGACGGCAAGCTTTTTGCCGAACTCGATCCATTGCGCGCGCTCAAGATTTTCCCCGAGAGAGGAAAGCACGGCGATCTCTTCCAGATCAAGATGCATAAGAGACAGTTGTGACAGAATAATTTCGTTGATCTCGCCCATCGTCAGGCCTTCCGACCCGGCGAACAGGCCCTTGAGCTCTACGTCACCGATCTTCATCCGGACGTCAAAATTCGACATGGCGGTACTCGCCTTCTGCGTCAGCCTTGTATAGTCGATCCCGTCGAGCGGCGCGTTCGATGCGGCGGATACGTTCAAGGAAAGCGTTTGAGGCATCATAACAAAGAGCGAGCAAATGACAAGCAGTATTGCCGCGAGTGATTTTGCTTTCTTTTTTATCATCATCCGTTTACGCCTCCTTCCGCTCCTGCGCCGGCGCTGATATCGGTCAGCGCTTTGCGGAGAATGCCGAGACCTTCACTCTCGGGGAAATACTTCAAACCTTCCTCAAGCCATTTTGCCGCCTGGTAGGGTTCGTTGGCATACATGGCTGCCGTGACGGCAATTACCCAGCCGTCTTCGATTTTCGGGTTCTGTCGAATCCCGTAACGCGCCGGTACCATCGCTGCCTCGTAGCTCTCGTGTTCAAGAAGTTCATAGGCGTCGAGCAGTAAATACTCCGCGGACGAAGCGTAGACCGACCGCTTATAACCGTAGATGACGGGCGAATAATACTCATAGATCCCGTTTTCTGTTGCGCGTAGTTTATCGCGCAACGCATAAAGATCCGTCACGCTCATATCCTTGAGGTAATAGAAATCCAGACCCCCGTCCGGGAAGTTGGTCATGATCGAAGCGCGGGAATACGCCTCGCCCGCTTCTTTTTCCATTCCTTGAACGTCGTAGAGAAGCCCTTCAAAATAATAAGGATAAGGAGATGCGAAACAGAGCTCTCCCAAAGTGTCCCAGTCGGTATATCGGCTTCCTGCGGTGAGGGCGTCAAAGCTGTCGCCTTCTCCCTTCAGCCACAGGATGCGCTCGACGGCAAGCCGCATAGAGCCGACGGCGGAGCCAGCAAAGCCGTAGAAGTACGCCGCCGTTTCGTCCATCAACAGATTTTGAAACCGCTGCCCCTGTGAAATACAAACGTCAACGGTTTTCAAAAGATCCTTTTCGGCATCCTGCTGCGAATTGCTCCCGGGCTGCTGGAACGCATCGCAACCGGATAACAGAAATACGATCATACAGAGAAGAAGCACGGCGATCCTATTTGAAAGGCTTGTTATTCCACGTTGTTTTGAACATTCTTTTTCCATTTCAGCACTTTTATTCTCAGTTGACGACCGCGATCAAAAGCGCCAGAGTATTGTCGTATCCTTCGCTGTTCAAAATTTGGGCTTCGACCGTGATCTCCTGCCCGTCTTTGAAATAATTGAACGTGGCGGAATTAAAGATGTTGTCCGTCTCGGGAGCGGCGGTAAGCACGCTTCCGTACTTTCCGAGGTAATCGTATATTTTTCCTTCGTCAGCCAAGCCGGAGCAAACGTCAAACGCCGCCTTTGCGAGCGCGTTGATATCGGCGGCGCCTGCCCCCGAAATATAAGTAACAGCCACTTTGTTCTTTTTTCTGATGTTGTACTCGTAGTTCCCGAACGACGTCTTGATATCGTCACAGGTAAAGCCGAAGACTTCTTTCATGATCTCGATCTTGCGCTCGTCCGTCGGAGGATCGACGTATTTCGTGCCGCCGCCCGCATAGGTCAGCGTGTAACCCAGGAAGTCTTTTTCCACCTCTTCGATCGCATCTTCAACCGAAGTATAATCTTTGAACCCCTGATCGATGCTGAAATAGGTTTTATCTGAGCTCCAGACCGCTGCAAAGCCGCCGCCTTCAAGCTGCGATTTTGCGTCTTCGTAATCGGAAGCGCTCTTCAGGTAATAAACGGTATCCCTGACGGTGCACTTTCCGTCTTTGTCAAATTCGTATACCGCCTGGATCTCTTTGACGTGCCAATACTTGTCCGCCTGCGAACCGGCGTTCGGCTCATAGAGATCGCTTTTGACTCCGACTACAGCGCCCGACGGATTCGAGTTGTTGTTCGTACCTTGCTGTCCGCCGGGCTTTGATTCCGTGTTCCCGCCCGGATTGTTTACTCCGCTCCCGCAAGCCGCCAGACTGACGATCATTAAAAATGCAAGTGCGATCATGATCAGTTTTTTCATTTTGATTCCTCCACTTATAGGTATAAAAAGGGCATTATGAAGCTTTCTGTTTCCATTCTACAAAAATGCCGAAAAAAATAACAGTGCCAAAAGTCATTCCGTGTGTCACTTTCGGCACTGTTATGCTATTCTTCTTCTTTATTTTTGATCCGGCTTTACCAGTTTGTTGTCAAGTGCATACCGCGACAGGGCGGTGCGGCTCACGCAGAAGGTCTTGTTGAGCATGATCGAAACGAGGTTTTTGATCGTTCCCGGCTGAAGCGAGAGCTTTTCGGCGATTTCCTTATTGGACAACCCTTCGCAGATGTACCGAAGGATCGACAGCTCCCGTTCGCTGAATTCTCCTGCAGCCTTTGCTTCCTCTCTGCGGCGCAGCCTTGCCATAGCTTCGTCGTCGAACACGCCGACTCCGTCCATCACGGCGTGAAGCGAGGTGCGCAGCTGCTCCGGACTGATGATCTTGAGTAAAAACCCGTCGCAGCCGGATCTGAGCGCGTCGGCTACCGTTTCGTCGTCGTCAAAGGTCGTTAAGGCGATTATTCTTATATTCGGATGATCCCTTTTGATCTTAGCCGTCGCTTCGGCGCCGGACATGACCGGCATCTGCATATCCATCAAAATGATATCCGGCTCCGATTTTTCGCAGAAATCCACCGTATCCTTGCCGTTCGACGTGATCCCCGCAACTTCGAAATCGTCCCATTGTCCGATCTCGAGCTTCAATCCCGAGGTGAGAAGCTGATGATCGTCCGCGATCAGAATTTTGATTTTCTGTTCCATTATGATTCCCTCCTCCATGTAATTCGGACGGTGAAGCCCTTTCCTTCTTCCGTGATAAAATCTATCGTGCCGTTTGAGGCTTTTACGGCGTTTTCCATAGCAGAAAGACCAAACCCCTTTTCAAACGTCCCGTGAAAGCTGCCGTCGTCTGTCAACGTCAGCGTCACCTGTTTTTCATCCATTTTGGCGTAAATGTAAAACCGGTTCGCCAGAGAATGGTCAAGCGTGTTGTGGTACGCTTCCTTGCAGATTCTGCCGATCAGTTCATATTTATCTTTGATAAATGGCGGCTCGTCTCCCGTGACGGTCACCTCTGTCGGGAAAGCGCTCTTCCCGGCGAAATCGTAAAGCAGCTCATGAAGCGATCCGAACGCGGTCTGACTTTTTTTCTCCGTGGCGCGTCGGCAGATTTCCGCCCCTTCGTGAAGAAGCTGTCTGCATTTTTCGGGGTCCGTATCCTTCAGCGTCAGGCACATCTGACAGATCACAAATAGTTCCGTGAGGGCGTGACCGTAATCGTCGTGTATCACCCTTGCGATCCGCAGCTGTTCGGAGTAATCCGCCAGTTCCTTGACGCGCATCACGAATTCTGTCAGCTCGGCGTTGCTTTCCGACAGCTTGCTCTCAAGCTCCGCAAGCTCGCGGCTCCGGTGTTGGAGCTGCTCGTCAAGGCGCGCTTCCTCGGTTATATCCGACAGGCGCACGGTATATCCGGTATCGTTCTTCCCGTTATCGAGCTTGGCGGTGTACCGCCTGAAAACCTTGTCCGCGATGCGGAATTCGCCCTCGCCGCCGTCAAAACAATCCGGCAGGAAAGAGGTGAGTTTTTTGCCTTTTTTCAGGTGGTCAAAGGGCGTATTGCGGTTGAAATCGAGGATATATCCGTAGGTGTCGGTAATGACGACGGTGTCGGGGATCGAATCGAAAAGCGTTCTTGTGGTCTTCATACCGGTCCCTCCTTCATTTTTGTGACGGCTTTGCGTACCGAAGCGAGCGTTTTCTCGGACTTTTCGATGGTTTCGTTCAGCAGCGGTTCACAGTCCGCGATATCGTCTGCGGCGCGATCCATATTGCTCTGCATGGCGGCAAAGGCTTGCACGGCTTCTTCTTTCGTTCCGTCAAACAGCGCCTGTTTTTCTTTCAGATCCGGGATTTGATACAGCGCTTCAAGATACGCGTCGATGTTGCGTCGCTTATCCTCCAGCTCGCGTACGGCTTCGTCCCGCTGTACGAGCTCTTCTTCCAGGCGGCTGTGCTGCTCGGTCAGGGAGGTGACGTCTGTCACGGTGATAAGGCGGGAGGCGCCGTCTCCGTAATCCGAAACGCGGATACGAAGGGTTGCGGGACCGAACTTTTCTTCGCTGACGTCACCCGGCTCGCCCGCACATTGCAGGATCTGCGGGAGGTATTCCGCGTACGCTTCCGCCGCCCGGTTTTTATACGTGATCGCACCGCTGCCGCGATCGTAAACGACGAGGGCGCTTTCCGTCTGCTCCAGCGCGCTTTCCATAGATTGGGGGATCAGGTTGACGTAGTTGCGGCGGAACACGATCAGATACATACAGAATACCGAAATCGCGACGACAAGCGGCGTATAGTCAAGCTCGTCCACGCCTGTAACGGAACGGATCAGAGCCGCAATTGCGGGAAAAAGCGGGAACATCGAAAACACGGCGATCCGCTTGATCTTTTCTTTTCCTTTTCGGATGATGTTGACGACCGAAATGACATACCCGACAAACAGCATACCGTAAACCCACACGATCCACGGCGTGTGCGCCGGTCCGTGCACGACCGGCTCGCCCATGACGAGTTTTTCATAAAACAGCCCGAAATGATGATTCGTACAGATCACAAGGCAAAGCGCGGCGGAAACGGTGAACAGACCGATGCGCAGCGCCTTGCTTTCCGCCGCCCGTTCCAGTCCCGCGAGATGAAGATTCCAAAAGAGATAGGCGTAGGTCGCAAAGGTCGTACCGACAAACTGCCAGTAGACTGCAAAGGTATAAAAGGCGTTGCTCGGCAGGAACAGATACGCGACGGACTCGAAAAAGCGTCCGGAGATCAGCATCCAAAGTCCTACCGTGACGACGACGAACCAGCGCCAGATCGGCGTAGACTGCCGGCGCCTGAGAAATCCGATGATAAACAGAAGATGCAAAAGTACGCAAACGGCCTGCATCACGAAGTTGGCGATCCTGTAACCGTCCATAAGTTCGATCCTTTCTTTTTTATTTTTCTATCGTTTTATCCGGAATGAATTCAACGATTTTATCCATTTCGCAGTCGAGGGCATCGCATATCTTCCCGAGCACCTCGATCGTGACCGCTTCGTCCTTTCCCATTTTGGTTATCGAATAGCGCGAGATCCCCGCTTTTTCGGCAAGCTCAAGCCTGGTCATCCCTTTATCTAAAAGCAAGTGCCAAAGTCTTTTGTAACTGACTGTCATCGGAATTCCTCCGTATCATTTGATGTTCAAACACGATTATTATATCATACTAACGCTCGAAAATCAAGACTTTAGCTCGATTATCAGTTTCCAAATATCGAAACAATTGTGAAATAACAAGGGAAAATGGCTCTTGTCGATTTTTAATTGTCGGTAAATACCGACATTTGAGAAAATCGGCGCGTTTTTTGACTTAGCCTCTTGACAAACGAACAAATGTTCGATATAATGATATTTGTAATTTTGTCGCTTTATGCGGGAAAAGCACGAAAACTGAATATCGGTGTCAACATATTTGCGGGTTTCACGCCCGACAACGCGGCAGCAAGATAGCCACCCCAAAAAGTCTATCGACTTTTCGGGGACCCCGGACTCGTAATTGCCGCACACATCCCATCTGCCTTGGATCACAGGCTGGGATGCAAGCCGTTAGTGATCCCGGACTCTTAACAGGAGCCGTTACATAGACACACTTTTTAAAGCGAGGTAGTTGTCTCGCCTTTTGGTGTTTCTATGCAACGGCTCTTTTTTGTTCTTTGACAACCGAATGACCGTCTGAACGGGATATGACTGCGCGACGACGCCGAAAGGCAGAGCGAAGCGACGCTGCGGTGAGACTCCGGGGCAGGTACACAAAAACGACGTTCGGGTAAAACGGCGAGTGTAAATGTTTTGTAAAGATTCCGGAACAGTGATACTTTTTGCTTTTTTTCGCTGGCTACCTATTGAGGGCAGTCGAAAAGGAGAAGTTTTTGTAAATATTCCGGAGATATTGCAATTTCGGGCACTTCTCGCTGGCTACATAGTGAGGGGTATTGTAAAAAAGCGGACATTTCGCTGCCTACATAGTGAGGGAAACTTAAAAAACCGTTATTAGACAACTGCCCCCAGTTTTGAAATCGCAATTACGAATACTGCGCCCACCTTGCGGAAAGTGACTGTCATATTTGACCCCGACCGGCGAAAGGATGTCGGGCTGACTGCCACTTTTGCCTCCCTGTGACGGATATGACGGATGTGACGGATCATTCGCCATATACCGTCCGTACATCAAAATTAAGAAAGGACGTGAAAGAATGTCAAAACGCAAAACACGAAATACCGTTCTCGATGAGAGCGAAAGGAAGGAGGTGACCACGATATGAACGGACTGAATGTAAGCAACCGTATGCAGGGCTTCGATATCATTGACGCCGATACGCTGATGACTAAGCCCCTGCCGAAGAACCGCTTTCTTGTGGAAAGCCTTGTGCCTCAGGGAGTGAACATCCTCGCGGGCGCGAGCAAGACCGGCAAGAGCTGGCTGATGCTGGATATGGCGCTGAAGATCGCAGCAGGCGAGCCTTTGTGGGGATTGGAGACGACGCAGTGCGACGTGCTGTATCTCTGCCTTGAGGACACCTATCAGCGCATCCAGGAGCGACTGATGAAACTGACCGACGAAGCGCCGCAAAACCTGCGATTCTCGGTTGCAGCAAAAACGCTGTCGAACGGACTGGAGCAGGATATTTCGGATTTCCTTCATTCCTATCCGCTGACGAAACTAATCATCATAGACACGCTGCAGAAGATCCGCGCGCCGAAGGTCGGCAGCGTCGGCGGCGTTTACGCGAGCGATTACGAGGATATGTCTGCGCTCAAGAAGATCTCCTCAGAGCGCGGCGTTACGATCATGCTCGTACACCATCTGAGAAAGCAGAAGGACAGCGACGTGTTTAATCAGATATCCGGCTCCACCGGTATCATCGGCTCGGCGGATTCGGCGTATGTGATGATGCGCGACGCGCGCGGGAGCAACACGGCTCTTCTGATTGCCACCGGACGCGATATCGACTACCAGCAATTTCGCATCAACTTTGAAAATCTGCATTGGGTGATGGTCGAGCGCAAGGACGGAGAGGAACTGAGAAAGGAACGCATCCCGCAATTCCTCTTTCAGTTGGTGGACTTCATGAAAGACAAGCCGGAATGGTCGGGTACGACGACCGAGCTTCTCGCCGCACTCGGAGACGAGGATACCTCGCCCGTTTCGGCGGCGAAATCCATCGTGCATTATTATTACGAAATTCTGTACCCGGCGGGGATCGATTTCAAGGCGACAAGAACAAGCAAAGCGCGGGTACTGAATTTCAAAAAGCGTGACGGATGTGACGGGAGTGACGGATGAATCGCTATATACCCCAACAACCGTCACAAGCGTCACACCCGTCACCAAGGTGAGCCAAAAGGAATCGTTTTGGCTCAGCGAAACGATAGTTGAGCCACTATGGCTCAAGGTTTCGGGAAGCCAATGCGGCTGCCCTTTTCAAAGGGCAATGAGCATCGGGAAGACGACCGCAGTCGTCGAGGGCGGAGCCCTGACCGCAAGAGAAAATGTGCGTCCGGTGGGCGCGGATTTTCCGCAGCGGTATGCCCCCTCGGAGAGCCCACTGACATCTTTGCACGGTGCAGCCGTGAAAGTGTCATAGTGGGTTACGCGCTTTGAAAAAGCTGCGTAACCGCGAAGCGAACCATTGTAAGAAAAAATATGAAAGGAGCGATGAACTATCGCAAAGAAGAACTACAGCGTCGCCCGCGTAAAGGCGTACACGACGGACGGCGTAGGAAAGATCGAACGCCATAACGAACGCAAGAACAAGAATTACGGGAATCTGAACGTAGTCCCGGAGCGGTCATCGATGAACGTCCACTTCAAAGATCCCGGCGGGATGACCTACAACGAAACGCTGAAAAAGATGCTTGAAGAAGGAACGGCATCCCGGCGCGGTCAGAAGGAAAACGCAAAAGTGTTTGACGAAATGGTGGTGGATATCAACACGCAGTATTTCGAAGAACACGGCGGTTACGATTACGCCGTCCGCTTCTATGAGGAGGCGTACCGTTTCGCCGAAAAAGAATACGGCGAGGAGAACATCATCTCCGCCGTTATGCATGCGGACGAGCTGAATAAGGCGATGACCGCACACTACGGCTATCCGGTGTATCACTACCATATGCACATCGTGGCGATCCCCGTCGTTGAGAAAAAAGTGCTCTGGACGAAGCGGTGCAAGGATCCGAAGCTCGTCGGAACGGTAAAGGAGACGATCCGGCAGATCAGCCATTCAAAGAAATGGAAGTCCGCACCGAAGTTCGACGAGCGCGGCGAGCCCGTCAAGAATCCCGATGGTACTCCCGTTCTCGTCACGTCGTACAGTCTTTTGCAGGACAGATTCTTTGAGCACATGAGCGGCGCCGGATTTGAGGATTTCGTGCGGGGTGAGCGCGGCAGTACGACGGAACATCTTTCGTCCCTCGACTATCAGATCAAAAAGGATACCGAACGGCTGAACGAGATCCAGAAGAAAGTGCAGGAGGAAACCGTCCGCTATTCGGTCGTCAACCCGGAGCATAAGACGTTTTCGGAGATCGACGAGATGGGCAAGAAAGGCATCACCGGCAAATACACCGTGGCGAAGGAGGACTACGAAACGCTGACCAACCTTGCCAAAGAGGGCATTTCAAGCCGGGGCAGGATCCGCGATCTGAAGGACGAAAACAATCGTCTTCGCAGCCGCGTATGGAGTCTCGAAAGCCAAATAGAGCGTTTGCAGGACTATATTCAGCGCCTTGAAGACTTTTGCCGTCCGTATCTGGAAGCGATGAAACGCTTCCCGGAAAAGGTCAAAGAATTCTTTACAAACCTGCTGAAGCCAAAGGAAAAGGTGAAGGAGCAGGAGCCCGAAATCCAAATCAAACCGAAAAGAAAGAAAAAGGAGGAAATCAGCCGATGAATGAAGAGAGATTCATCGTAGGGATCGGACAGGGGGATCACGAATACACCGTCAACGGGGTGAAATATATCGTGAATCCGGTATTCAGACCGTTCGATTTCAAAAACTTCAAGGACACCCTTGCAGACGCTGTTGAAAGGTACCTGAAAAACGATCTCGCAGAGTGGACAAATGACGAAAAAGGTGGTATAATGAGCACGGAATGTGTATCGACTGCCGGAAAGGAGGACTAATGCAGTCGAACAAGAAAAAACAAAACGCGGGGATCACCGCTCTATACTGCCGTCTGTCCCGTGACGACGGCACCGAATGCGAAAGCAATTCTATTGCCAATCAGAAGAAGTATCTGGCTCAAAAGGCAAAAGAGTACGGCTTTACCAACACGAAGTATTACCTTGACGACGGATACACAGGTACGAACACCAACCGCCCCGGATTCCAGTCGATGCTCGACGATATTGATATGGGCTTCGTCAGCGTGGTAATGGTCAAGGACCTGTCCCGTCTCGGTCGTGACTACGTGGCGGTCGGCTCGTTTCTCGACAGCTATTTTCCCGAGCACGGCGTCCGCTTTATCGCCGTAAACGATATGGTGGACAGCGCTGAGGGAGAAAACGAGATCGCGCCGTTCAAGAACGTCATGAACGAGATGTATGCGAGGGATATTTCGCAGAAGATCAAGACGTCTCACCGGCTGAGAGGCAATATGGGCGAACCGCTCTCACCGCCGCCCTACGGGTATATGAAGGACCCGCTGAATAAGAAAAAGTGGGTGATCGATCCGGAAGCGGCAGGCATTGTGCGGGATATCTTCCGTATGTGCATCGAGGGCAAGGGTAACGAGACCATCGCCCGGCTTTTGCAGGAACGGCAGGTACTCGTTCCGATGGCGTACTGGCAGAGCAAAGGTTTACCGCGCGGAGGCAAGAAAACGCAGGAGAACCCGTACAAGTGGTGCAAATCGACGGTTGCCAAGATTCTTGCGCAGCAGGAATACTGCGGCGACGTGATCAACTTCAAATCCTACTCGAAGTCGTTCAAGAACAAGACACGCATCCCGAACGATCCGTCTCAGTGGAAGATCTTCAAGGACGTCCACGAGCCGATCACCAGCCGCGACGTATTCGAACAGGTGCAGGCGCATATCGCCAAAACAAAGCGCCGTGCGCCGAACAAGAAACTGGCTGAGAAGAATATGTTCTGCGACCTCCTCTACTGCGCCGATTGCGGGCATAAGATGTGGTTCAACGTGTGTCATCCGAACACGAGCATCACCCACTTCAAATGCTCCAATTACAAAAGCAACAGAGGAACCTGCGAAGGCACCCACTATATCCGCGCCGATTCGCTTGAAACGGTTGTACTGATGGAACTGAAGAAGCTGACGAACTATCTGAGGGACGACGAGGAGGAATTCGCCGGCGTTCTCGAAGCCAAGACGAACAGCAGTATTGCCGCTCAGCAGAAAGCCACTCAGGAGGCGCTTCAGAAAGCCATCGTCCGCAGTAAAGACGTGGACAGGCTCTATGAAGGACTGTATGAGAATATGGTAAACGGCAAGGTCACGGATCAGTGGTATATGCACATGTCGCAGAAGTATGAGATCGAGCGCGGCGAATTGCAGGACAAGATCAGGAAATACCGTGTGGAGCTCCTCGGTTTAGAGGACGTCCGCCACGAAAAAGAGCATTTCCTTGCCGCGATCCGTACCTTCATGCGTATGCAGACGCTGACGCCCGTGCTTCTGCGGGAGCTGATCGAGAAGATCGAAGTCCACAGGATCGAAGGAACCGGCAAGAACCGTACCCAGCAGATCACGATCCACTACAAATTCATCGGAGCGCTGGAGATCCCGGCGGGTCCGAAAAACGAACGTCTCAAACTCGATACCCGTCGAGGCGTCGCGGTTGAATATCTTCCCAATACCGTGACCGCCTGACAAAAAACGAGCAGACTCACCGAGCCTGCTCCCTTACATACGAATATCAGATAAGTTGAATATAGAAAAACTGAGTGTCCATAACTCACTTGCGTTATGAACACTCAGCATGGTCCGAGTGACAGGAGTCGAACCTGCGGCCTCTTGAACCCCATTCAAGCGCGCTACCAAACTGCGCTACACCCGGTCGGCTCAACTATAATAGCACGATGAGCGGCAAATTGCAAGCCCTTTTTCAAAAAACTTTTCGGGTAATTTCACCGATTCCGTGGACGAAAGCGGGGGAGATGTGGTATGATGTCCACAGAATACGAACAGAAAAGGAGCGGATCGGTCATGTTCAGGATCGGCTGTCATTTATCGGTATCGAAAGGGTATCTGGCCATGGGCAGGGAAGCGGCCTCCATCGGCGCCAACACCTTTCAGTTTTTCTCCCGCAATCCCCGGGGCGGCTCGGCGAAGCCGCTGGACCCCGACGATATGGCGGCCTACCGCGATTTCGCCGCGGAGCATGACATCGCGCACATCCTCTGCCACGCGCCCTATACGCTGAACGCCTGCGCAGCCGATCCCGGCCTGCGCGATTTCGCCCGGAACACCATGCTGGACGACCTGCAGCGCCTGGAGTACCTGCCGGGCAACTGCTACAACTTCCATCCCGGCAGCCACGTCAAGCAGGGCGTGGATGTCGGCACCGACTTCATCGTTGCCATGCTCAACGACATCCTCTGGCCCGGGATGCACACCACCGTGCTGTTGGAGACCATGGCGGGCAAGGGCAGCGAGATCGGCTGCACCTTCGAGGAGCTCCGGGCGATCCTCGATCGCGTGGAGCTCAGCGACAAGATGGGCGTCTGCCTTGACACCTGCCACGTCTGGGAGGGCGGCTACGATATCGTCAACGACCTGGACGGCGTGCTGGAGCAGTTCGACCGGATCATCGGACTGGACCGTTTAAAGGCCATCCACCTCAACGACAGCAAAAATCCTATGTCCGCCCACAAGGACCGTCACGAAAAGATCGGCGAGGGCGCTCTGGGCCTGGCGGCCGTGGAGCGGATCATCAACCATCCGTCCCTGCGCGAGCTGCCCTTTTATCTGGAGACGCCCAATGAGCTGGACGGCTACGCCCGGGAGATCGCCCTGCTGAAGAAGCACTATCGCACGTAAAAGCTTTCAAGCACTCAATACAAAAAAAAGCTCAAATGAGAAAAAGAGCTGTGCAAAATGACGAAAAATAGCCTTTGAAACAGCAATTGTGACAAAAATATGAAAAGGTGAAAATCATCCGTTTCTTTTTGCGCGGTGATGTGCTATGATAATAACACATTATGTGAGCTGTTCAATAAATCCGAAAGCGGGTGCGTGATGTATAAGAGCAAATTGCAAAGTCCGGAGACCGACCGCCTGTTTCAGGCTGTCTTATCCCTGGAGGATCTGGAGGAGTGCTACCGGTTCTTCGAGGACATCTGTACGGTCAGTGAGCTCAAGGCCATTTCACAGCGCTTTGAAGTCGCATGGATGCTCCGTGAGGGGATGACGTACACTGCCATTGCAAACAAAACGGGGGCCTCCACCGCGACCATCTCGCGCGTCAACAGGAGCCTCCAGTTCGGCGCGGACGGGTATAAGGTCGTATTTGACAGACTGAAAGAGAAGTAAAGAAAGAGGGCCCGTGCCGATGGCACGGGCCCTTGAACTATTCATTATAAATATCCTTTTTGCTGGAGAGGGAAGAGAAGCTCCGCGGGCTGACCTTGAAGATCGACTTGAAGGCGCGCAGGAAAGCGGAATAGTCCTCGTACCCGCACTGCTCCGCCGCCTTTGCCACGGGCGTGCCGCGGCCGATGAGGCCCGCCGCCGTCAGGATGCGGCGGCGCGTGACGTACTGGTGCAGGGTGTAGCCGCTCTGGGCCTTGAAGCGCCGCATGAGGTGGTAGCGGCTGATGTAGAACACCGACGACAGCTTTTCCACCGACAGGTCGCCGTCCAGATTGCGCTCGATGTACTCCATGACGCCCGTGATCTTCGGGTCCACGGCGGCGTCGCGGCTGGTGTCGCCGGCGGAGAGGAAGATCCGGCATACGGCGATCATGAACGAAACGAACTGGCTTTCCGCCGCCAGCGCGGACAGATACTGCCCTGACCGCTGCGCCTCCTGGATCGATGACAGCTGCCGCAGCAGCTCGGCGCGGGTGCCCAGATCCAGCGGGCACAGCCGCCCCTCCGGCGCCTCCGCGCGGTCGAAGCACACCGACAGCCGCCCCTCGGGCCGCTCCCAGCGGTCGAGAAACGACGGCGTACACCAGATGACGTACCGCTCGTACTCCTCCTCCGGGACGATCAGAGGCTTGTGGATGGCCCCGTGGGGCACGAACAGCAGGTCGCCGGGCTTCATCAGCCAGGCGCGGCCCTCGATGTTGTAAGTCACGCCGCCGGACAGCAGCAGCACAAGCTTGTCGAACTCGTGATAATGGTAGTCCACCTGGGGCGCCTCCCGGTCCCGCAGGTGGAAGATGCGGAAGTCCTCGTTGAGATATCCGCGCTTTTTGCCGGTCTCCATGTGCTCACCTCTCTTACCATCATAACCTATCCTTGCCCGATGCGCAAGAAAAAGGGGAGAGGCCGTTGGCCTCTCCCGTGCGAGCGTGTCGATCCATGCGACACGCTTCGCAGGAAGACCGCTTCGCTGGGTCTTCCTGCGAGGTTACTCGCGCTGATCGCCTTCGGCTTCGCCTCAGTTGGTCGGCGCGAGGGTTCGCTGCGCTCACGGTAAAGGTGTTTTTTTGGCGGCGCATGTCCGCAAAAAAACAGATTTGTTGCTCAGTGAAAGTACGTTATGCATACAATATACAAATAGTACAATAATGGGAGAGGCCGTTGGCCTCTCCCTTGCGGTTCGTGTGATTTGTTCGTGTGCTGCTTATTTATAAAAGACGTGGTCGCCGATGGTCATAACGTAGGTCCTGTTGTTCTTGATCCATCTGGACGGATACCGTGGATTGAAGAAGAACAGGCTGCTTTCGGTGACCGAATAGCCCTCCAGGCACAGCTTGGCGGCCACGATGCACTCCTCGGTGGGGCTCTTGTCGATGGCGCCGTTGTAGGCCGTGGTGAACTGGATGCCGCTGCTGCGGTCGTAAATGACGGATTTGATGGAGTTGGGGAACATCTTGCTGCGCACGCGGTTGAGCACCACGTTGCCCACGGCGATCTTGCCGGTGAGGGACTGGTTGCCCGCCTCGGCGCGGATCAGCTTGGCCAGCAGCGTGCAGTCGCTCTGGTTATAGAACTGGTCGCCGGTCAAAAACGGCTGACCGTTGTCCGTCAGCGTGACGGCGCGGGTCTTCGCGTCCCATTCGATATCATAGGAAAACACGGGAGCCAGCACGCGGATGGGGACGAAAAGACATCCGTCCTCCTCGAAGCAGGATTCGCTCATGGGCAGGACCCTGCCGTCGATCTTGCAGTACCAGACGCCCTTGGGGAACTCCATGCGATGGCCGCCCGCCGTGGCGGTGACAGTGTATTTGCCGTAGTCCAGCTGGCTGTCCTCGGCGGCCTCGGCCAGAAAATCATCCAGCGAGACGTAGGTCCCCGCCTCCTTCAGGCGGGTGCGGATGGCGGCGGACGCGCCGGAGACGGGCGCCGCGGCGGTGATGGCGATGGATTCGACGGCGAAATAGCCCTCTGCGACGGCGTCCAGATCGGAACCGCCCGCGCCGGGACCGACGCCGTAGGGGATCAACAGCTTTCTCGTTATGGTCTGCACGGCCTCGGCCGCGGCGGCCGGCGCGTCGGCAAATACGATGCGCGGCGCCTCTTCGGCGGCGCTGACCGGCAGAACGAACAGTGAACAAATCACAATAAAAGCCGCCAGAGATCGGTGCTTTTTCATGGACTCACTCCTTTACCCGCTCAGTTTACACGATTTGTTACCATTTTGCAACCTTTTGTAACCGTTATTATACCCACTCAGACCCTGCCTGTTTCTGGTCATTTCGTACTAAATTACAAACCGGTAACAGGAAGAATCTGTGCAAAATGAATATCCAGTTTGTGGATATTGTTAATGAATAAAATCGAAAAATGGTGAAGGTGCACAAAAAATCAGATATTTTTTTCTCAAAAATGCAAGAAAGCGCAATCGGCTGGAAGATTTTCATTGCAAAGAGACGCTTATGTGTGTATAATAGCATTATTCAAAGATCGGTGAGCGGTCATCCTTTTTCGGTGATGTCGGCGGGGCCTGGCGTCGTGACAGGACGTTGGGTCGGCTATGGTGGGTTTTTCCGTTCGACATGGCCAAAAGTGATGCCGTGATCCGGTTTTTAATGCTGTTTGCCGGGGGCAGACAGCGATTATTTTGCCGACTGACTAATATATTTATATGAGCCGATCGACAAAGTATCATCTTGTATCGGGCAACCGGTACAATGAAAAACTCAAGGAGGAAACATGTGGAAATTCATCGTTAAACGACTCATCGCAATGGTTCCTGTTCTTCTGGGCGTCACACTGATCATTTACCTGATCATGAACATGGCGCCCGGCGATCCCGCCAAGGTTATCCTTGGTGAACAGGCTACCCCGGAGCAGATCGCGGCGCTGCGTGAGGAAATGCACCTCAACGACCCGGTTCTGATCCAGTACGCCCGCTACATTCTCAATCTGCTGAGGGGCGATATGGGCACTTCCTACAACTCCGGTCTGAACTGCGCGACCGAGATCTTTGCCCGCTTCCCCAACACCCTGCGCCTGACCGTCACGGCCGTCAGCCTGTCCATCATCCTGGCGCTGCCCATCGGTATCCTGGCCGCCGTTCATCAGAACTCCGTGTTTGACGGCGTCAGCATGTTCGTCGCTCTGCTCGGTCTGTCGATGCCTGTTTTCTGGCTCGGCATGCTGCTGATTCTGCTCTTCTCCCTGAGATTGGGCTGGCTGCCTTCCTCCGGCTCCGAGGGCTTCAAGTCGCTTGTCCTTCCCGGCGTCACCCTGGGCTTTCAGCACATGGCCGCCATTGCCCGTGTCACCCGTTCCTCCATGCTCGAGGTCATTCGTGCCGACTATATCCGCACGGCTCGCGCCAAGGGCGTGTCTGAGAACAAGGTCATCACCAAGCACGCTCTGAAGAACGCCCTGATCCCCACCGTCACGGTCATCGGTATTCAGTTCGGCGGCATGCTCGGCGGCTCCGTCATGACCGAGTCCGTCTTCGCATGGCCCGGCATCGGCCGTCTGATGGTCCAGTCCATCAACAAGCGTGACATCCCCATGGTTCTCGGATGTGTTATCATGTTCTCGGTCTCCTTCTCGATCGTCAACCTGATCGTCGATATCCTGTACGGCTTTATCGATCCGCGAATCAAGTCTCAGTACAAATAATCGGGAGGTGCTAACAAGATGAGTGAGAACAAGAACACAAACGTAGCTGATCTGAAACAAAAATATAAAAAGCAGAGTCAGTTCAAGGAAATCTTCAAGCGTCTGCTCCGCAACAAGTCCGCTACGGCCGGCGCGATCGTCGTCATCCTGCTTCTGTTTATGGCGATCTTCGCCGACGCCCTGCATGACTATGAGACCCAGGTCATCAAGCAGGACATCATGAACCGTCTGCAGTCCCCCTCCGCCGAGCATTGGTTCGGCACCGATGAGATGGGCCGCGACATTTTCGCCCGTGTCTGCTACGGCGCGAAGTACTCCCTGCTGATCGGCTTCACAGGCGCCGTGACCTCCCTGGTCCTCGGCATCGTCCTGGGCGCTATGGCCGGCTTCTATGGCGGCAAGATCGATAACATCATCATGCGTTTCATGGACGTTCTGCTGGCTATCCCCGGCACGCTGCTGGCCATCGCCATCGTCGCCTCCCTGGGCTCCAGCATCCGCAACCTGATCATCGCCCTTTCGATCTCCGGTATCCCCGGCATGTCCCGTATCGTACGTTCCTCGGTCCTTACCGTTAAAGACCAGGAGTACGTCGAGGCTGCCCGCGCCATCGGCGCCAATGACCGCACGATCATCTTCAAGCACGTGCTGCCCAACGGCATGGCTCCTATCATCGTCCAGTCGACCCTCCGTGTCGCCAGCGTTATCCTGTCGGCCGCCGGTCTGTCGTTCCTGGGCCTCGGCGTTCCCGCTCCTCATCCCGAATGGGGCGCGCTGCTGACCAATGCCCGTGCCTATATCCGTGACAACAGCTACATGTGCTTATTCCCGGGCCTTGCGATCATGATCACCATCCTCAGCCTGAACCTGCTGGGCGACGGTCTGCGTGACGCTCTTGACCCGAAGCTGAAATAAGGGGGCGCTACAAACATGAGTGAAAAGAAATATTCTGTTGAGATTAAAGACCTTTGCGTAGAGTTCAAGACCGACGCCGGCGTCGTCAAGGCGCTGAACGACATGGAGCTTGAGATCGAAGAAGGCAAGACGCTGGGCCTGGTCGGCGAGACCGGCGCCGGCAAGACCACCACCGGCCTGTCCATCCTCCGCCTGATCCCCAGCCCTCCCGGCGTCATCACCAAGGGCACGATCAAGCTGAACGGCCAGAACATTTTCGATATCTCCGAAGCCGAGATGCAGAAGCTCCGCGGCAAAGCCGTATCGATGATCTTCCAGGACCCCATGACCTCCCTGAACCCCGTCATCACCGTCGAGGAGCAGATCGCCGAGGTTATCGAGCTGCATGAGGACGTCAACCACGCCGGTGCCATCCAGAGAGCCAAGGAAATGCTCGAGCTGGTCGGCATCCCCGGCGAGCGCGGCCCCGAGTATCCGCACCAGTTCTCCGGCGGCATGAAGCAGCGCGTCGTTATCGCTATCGCTCTTGCCTGCTCACCCGCCCTGCTGATCGCCGACGAGCCCACCACCGCTCTGGACGTTACGATCCAGGCGCAGGTTCTGGAAATGATGAAGGGTCTGAAGGAAAAGTATAAGACCTCCATGATGATGATCACCCACGACCTCGGCATCGTCGCCGAGATCTGCGACGACGTCTCCGTCGTTTACGGCGGCCACGTCATCGAGCATGGCTCCCTGGAGGACGTCTTCAACTACACGAGGCATCCCTACACCGAAGGCCTGTTCCGTTCGCTGCCCGATCTGGATAACAGAACGGCCAAGCTCCGCCCGATCAAGGGCCTGATGCCTGACCCGACCAACCTGCCTGAAGGCTGCGTCTTCTATCCCCGCTGCGATTACGCCATGGAGATCTGCAAGACCGTGAAGCCCAAGAGGGTTTACAGGAACGAGACACATTACGTCGAATGCCATCTGTATGATGAGCAGAGCGTGAAAGATGGAGGGAAGATTGGCAAATGAGCGAAGTATTACTTGATGTAAAGGGCTTAAAAAAATACTTTACCACGAAGCGCGGTCTGCTGCACGCCGTTGACGACGTCACCTTCACGATCGAAAAGGGCAAGACCCTTGGCGTCGTCGGTGAGTCCGGCTGCGGCAAGTCCACCACCGGCCGTGCCATCCTGAGACTGCTGGAGCCCACCGGCGGCCAGGTCCTGTTTGAAGGCGAGGACGTCGCCAAGCTCAACGCTGCTCAGCTCCGCGCCAAGCGCAAGGAGATGCAGATCATCTTCCAGGACCCGTTCTCCTCTCTGAACCCCAGAAGAACGGTCAGCCAGACCATCGAAGAGCCCCTGAAGCTGCACAACGTGTATCCCAATGAGCAGGAGCGCACCCAGAAGGTTCTGGAGATCATGGAGACCGTCGGCCTGGCCGAGCGTTACGTCAACACGTATCCCCACGAGCTGGACGGCGGCCGCCGTCAGCGTATCGGTATCGCCCGCGCCCTGGCGCTGGATCCCAAGTTCATCGTCTGCGACGAGCCGGTTTCCGCTCTGGACGTTTCCATTCAGGCTCAGATCCTGAACCTGATGGGCGAGATCCAAGAGCAGCGCGGCCTGACCTACATGTTCATCACCCATGACCTGTCGGTCGTCAACCACTTCTCCGATGATATCGCCGTTATGTACCTGGGCCGTCTGATCGAGAAGGCTCCCTCTGAGGTCCTGTTCTCCAACCCGGTCCATCCGTACACCCAGGCTCTGCTGTCCGCTATTCCTATCCCCAAGGTCGGCGGCAAGAAGGATCGTATCCTGCTGAAGGGCGAGATCACCTCCCCCATCAACCCCGAGCCGATCTGCCGTTTCGCCAACCGCTGCCAGTACGCCACCGATCGGTGCCGTTCTGAGGAGCCTCAGCTCCGCGAGATCGAAAGCGGCCACTTTGTTGCCTGCTTCCTGACCGAGTAATCAGGATTACTTGAGTTTTTGAAAGCGGACCGCCATCCGGCGGTCCGCTTTTCTCTTTGAAAAAAGGAGCGATGACCGATGAAGCAGAAATCACCGTCGCGGTTTCAGATGATCGCTTTTTTGCTGTGCGCCGTCATCTGGACGATCCGCGTCGTGCTGGGCCTGTTCTATCAGGAATACAAGACGGACATCTTTTTCTTCTCTCTGAACGTGGTATGTGCCGCGATCTGGTGGCTGAACTATACCCTCACCGCCAAAAGACGGCGCAAGGCGCTGCATCAGGACGAGGATCCCGGCGTGGAGGAATAACAGGCAAAAGAAAAGGGACGCGAGTGCGTCCCTTTTTGATTTACTGAAAACTTACCTGTTCGCGATCAGCAGCTCGGCGATCTGCACGGCATTGCCGGCGGCGCCCTTGCGGATCTGGTCGCCGCAGCACCACAGGCACAGGCCGTTCTCGTTCGTCAGATCCCTGCGGATGCGGCCGACGAACACGAGGTCCTGGTCGCTGGTGTCAAGCGGCATGGGGTAGACAAGGTTCTGCGGGTCGTCGGTCAGCTTGACGCCCTTGGCCTTTACGATGACCTCGGCGGCCTCGGCAGGGGAGACGGGGCGCTCCGTGACGACGTTCAGCGCGATGGAGTGGGAGCGGACCACGGGCACGCGCACGCAGGTGCAGGAGACGAGCATCTCGGGGGCATGCAGGATCTTGCGCCCCTCGTTCTGCATCTTCATCTCCTCGGTGGTGTAGCCGTTCTCATTGAACCCGCCGATCTGGGGGATCAGGTTTTGGGCGATCTGATAGGGGAACGTCTCGCACTTGACGGTCTCGCCGCGGCTCAATGCCGCCGTTTGCTCCTCCAGCTCCCGGATGCCGCCCACGCCCGCGCCGGACACCGCCTGGTAGGTGGAGGCGACGATGGTCTTGATGGGGCTCAGCGCCGCGATGGGGTAGAGCGCCATCAGTGCGATGATCGTGGAGCAGTTGGGGTTGGCGATGATGCCGTTGTGGCGAAGAGCGTCCTCCGGGTTGATCTCCGGCACCACAAGGGGGATGTCGGGATCGAGACGGAAGGCACTGCTGTTGTCGATGTATACGGCCCCGCTCTTCTTGATGGCAGGGGCGAAGCGCTTTGAAATGTCGTTCTCAGCGGCGCCGAGGACGAAATCGAGACCGTCGAAGGCGCTGTCGGATGCTTCCTGAATGGTCACGGTGCGGTCGCCGAAGGCGACCTCCTTCCCGGCGCTGCGGGCGCTGGCCAGCAGGCGCAGCTCACCCACGGGGAACCTGCGCTCCAGCAGGATCTTCATCATCTCCTGCCCCACGGCGCCTGTGGCGCCCAGAATGCCGACGTTGTAGGTCTTCATATTACTTTTCCTCCATTTGTTCCATTTCACGGCGGACAGCGTCAAAATACGGGGAGAAATCGAAGGTGGCAAAGTAGTCCAGCGGCGTCTCCGCCCGGCGGATCAGCTTGACCGACCCGTCCGTGCGCAGCAGCAGCTCCGCCGAGCGCAGCTTGCCGTTGTAGTTGTAGCCCATGGAATGGCCGTGGGCGCCCGTGTCGTGGATCACGGCCAGATCGCCCACCTCCACCTCGGGCAGCAGTCGGTCGATGGCGAACTTGTCGTTGTTCTCGCACAGGGAGCCCGTCACGTCATACAGATGGTCCGCGGCGGCGTCCTCCTTGCCCATGATCGAGATGTGGTGGTAAGAGCCGTACATGGCCGGACGCATTAGATCGGCGGCGCTGGCGTCGAGGCCGATGTAATTCTTGTAGATCTGCTTTTTGTGCAGCACGCGGGTGACGAGATAGCCGTATGGCCCCGTGATGTAGCGGCCCAGCTCCGTGTAGATCGACAGCTCCAGCCCCGCGGGGACGACGGTCTTTTCGTACTCCTTCTGCACCAGCTCGCCGATGAGCCTGATGTTGATGGGCTCCTGATCGGGGTAGTAGGGGATGCCGAGACCGCCGGACAGATTGATGAAGCTCAGTTCCACGCCCGTCTTCTTTTTGATCTCCACAGCCAGCTCGAACAGACTGCGGGCCAGACGTGGATAGTATTCGGTCTCCATGGCGTTGCTGACCAGCATGGCGTGGAGACCCAGCCGCTTGACGCCCTTGGCCTTCAGCGTCGCCATGGCGTCCAGCACCTGCGCCTTCGTCATGCCGAACTTCGAGTCGGCCAGATGGCCCATGATGTCGTTTGTCATGGAGAAGGCGTGACCGGGGTTATAGCGGCAGCAGACCGTCTCGGGGAACCGATCCAGCCGTTCCAGCATGCGGATGTGGGAAAAATCGTCGAGGTTGATGATGGCCCCCAGCTTCGCGGCGTAGACGTACTCGGCCGCCGGGGTGTCGTTGGAGCTGAACATGATGCGGTCGCCGCTGACGCCCGCCGCCTTGCTGAGCATCAGCTCCGGAGTGGAGGCGGTGTCGCAGCCGCAGCCCAGCTGCTCAAGAATCGACAGGATGTAGGGGTTGGGCAGCGCCTTGACGGCGAAATACTCCCGGTAGCCCTTGTTCCACGCGAAGGCTGCCTGCAGCTCCTGCACGCACTTGATGATGCCGGCCTCGTCGTAGATGTGGAAGGGGGTGGGGTATTGGGTCGTGACCTCCTCCAGCCGCTGTCGGTCAAAGGGAAGCGTTTTCATGAAAATGACCTCCGTGGATCATGGTTTAGTTGCCTATACATTTTTATTCTACCATGCTTTGCGTCGATGCACAAGAGCGAAGCGCTTGAAAACAGGGGAGAGGCACGGTATAATAAGCTATCATATTCCGATTATCGAGGAGACATTTCTATGGATTCGCGCGTCCGGGCGTTGATCGACCTGTTTTTCAGTCCGCTGCCCTACGACGAGGAGACGGTTCAGGCGAAGCGTGACGCCGCGGCCGCGCTGGAGGCTGAGCTGCAGCGGCTGACGCAGGAGCAGGGCGAACAGGCAGCTCTGGATACGCTGACGAAGTCATACGGCTCTCTGGCCGATCTGGCCGTGCTGGCGGGGAAGACGCCCGAAGACGCTGCCCGCTGGCGCGAGAGCGCCGGGGCCCTGAGCCTGACGGAGACGAAAACGGTCTTTTCACGCCTGCGGTGGCGCGTTTACCTGTTCTCGTTCCTGCTGCTGGCCACGATCACGGACCTCGTCAACGTCTTCGTCTACCGCACGGTCCCCAACGTGATCGCCCTGGCGCTGATGGGCTGGCTGACGTGGCTGTGCTTGACGAAGCTCCGGACGGCTGAGCGCGCGGCCTTCGGGATCGACCGCTGGAACGCCGACGCCTACGAATGGCTGCGCGTCAAGAGCGACCAGTACGCCAAGCGACAGCTGAACAGCATCGCGCTGCTGTGCGGCGCTTTTGCCCTCTTTGTCCTCAGCGAGCTAAGCTTCTATTTCTTCGGAAACTCCAAGGCGGCGGAGCTCTATGAAAACGTCAGCGCCAACACGATCTTCCTGGATGTGCCGCTGTTCCTGCTGATCAAAAACGTGATGTGCACCCGCCTCGTCCACGGGATGATCGGCCTGCCGGTGATGGAGCTCTTCAAAAAGCACGTCAACGGACTGACCGCCTTTTCCGTCGCCTACTGGCTGGCCGTCACGGCGCAGACCGTGGCGATCAGACGCAGGCTGACGTATCCCGGCAACTTCTTCGTGATGGCGGGCGTCGCGTTCACACTTCTGGTGCTGGCGTATGATCTCACGCTGCGCAGACGCGTGACCTTCCGCAATATCGTTTTCAACCGCAGGCGCGTTTCGTTTGTGCTGGCGCTTCTGATGCTGGCGGGAACGTACCGTGCGCTCAACCGCGACACCTGGTACACCCAGCCCATCATCAACGAGACGCCCGTGGTGGCGCACCGCGCCAGTGCCATCGACTATGACGACGAGACCGGCGTCTACACCATTACCTGCGGGGGCGGCGACTTCAAGGTCCTGCACCTGACGGACATCCATCTGGGCGGCAGCCTGTACTCTTACCGCAAGGACGCCAAGGCCCTGCGCGCCTGCCTGGCGGAGATCCAATACGCGCAGCCCGACCTCGTGATCGTCACGGGCGACCTGACGTTCCCGCTGGGCGTCATGTCCATGTCGCTGAACAACTGGGCGCCCGTCAGTCAGTTCGCGGCCTTCATGCGCAACACGGGCGTCCCCTGGGCCTTCACCTACGGCAACCACGACACCGAGAGCCTCGCCGCCATGAGCAAGGGTGACCTCAACAGCCTCTATATGTCCCTGTCCTACAAGACCTCCGGCAATCTGCTGTACCCCTACGTCCAGCCGGACGTCACGGGGCGCAATAACCAGCTGATCGAGGTCCGCAACCCCGACGGCAGCCTCATGGAGGCGCTGTTCCTCATCGACTCCAACGCCTACACCGGCGAGGGCATCAATGGCTACGACTACATCCACGACGATCAGGTGGACTGGTACGCCCGGGAGGTGGAGCGGCTGAACGCGGAGGAGGGCCGGACGGTGAGCTCCATGGCCTTTTTCCACATCCCGCTGCAGCAGTACCGCACGGCCTACGAGCTTTACGAGCAGGGAAGCGATGAGGTGACGTATTTCTTCGGGGAAAACGGCGAGAAGATGATCGACAAGGTCTGCTGTTCCGACTATCCCAGCAGCCTCTTCGACCGCATGGTGGAGCTGGGCAGCACGAAGGCCGTCTTCTGCGGCCACGACCACTACAACAATATGTCGCTGGAATACCGGGGCATCCGCCTGACCTACGGCATGTCCATCGACTATCTGGCCATGCCGGGCATCGAAAAGGACACGGCCCAGCGCGGCGCGGAGCTGATCACGCTCCACCCGGACGGCAGCTTCGACCTGCGTCAGATCCCGCTGACCGGCATCACCGATTGACCGTGGTGCTTTGCCATGGTACAATAAAAAAAACGACCCGGGAGGGACCAGTATGATCGAACGCCTCAATTCCGCGCTGAACAACGTCAAAAAGAGCGGCATCCGCACCTTTACGGCCATGGCCAGACAGGTGGAGGGCTGCATGTTCCTGACGCTGGGCGAGCCGGATTTCAATACGCCGGACGAGATCAAGGCCCGCGCCAAGGCCGATCTCGACGCAAATCTGACCCATTACCCCGAGAACAACGGCTCGCCCGCCCTGCGCAAGGCCATCGCCGCGTTTGAGAACGTCCGCGGCCTCGACTACAGGGAGGACGAGATCATCGTCACCATCGGCGCCACCGAGGCGCTGTTCACCGCGCTGTTCGGCATCCTCGACCCCGGAGACGAGGTCATCGTGCCTGTGCCCGCCTATGTGCTGTACGAGCAGGTGATCAACCTCTGCCGCGGCGTGTACGTGCCGCTGGAGACCGGCGACACCGCCTTCCAGCCCACCCGGGAGCGGCTGGAGGCCGCCATCACCGACAAGACGAAGGCGATCCTGCTGACGTCGCCCAACAACCCCACGGGCTGCATCTACACGACCGAGACCCTCGACATGATCGCCGACGTGCTGAAGGACAAGGATATCTTCGTCATCTGCGACGACGTCTACGCCCAGCTGGTGTACACCGACAGCTATAAGAGCTTCTCCTCCTACCGCCAGTTCCGCGACCGGATGCTGGTGGTGCAGAGCTTCGCCAAGCCCTACGCCATGACGGGCTGGCGCGTGGGATACCTGATGGCCGACAAGCCGATCAAGGAGCGGATCGAGGTCATCCATCAGTACGCCGTGGTGTCCGCCGCGTCCTTCGTCCAGAACGCCTGCATCGAAGCGCTTCACAGCGATCCGGGCTATATGGTGGACATCTACCGCAAACGCCGTGACTACGTCTACAGCCGCATCGTGCAGATGGGCCTGCCCTGCAACAAGCCAGAGGGCGCGTTTTACATCTTCCCGGACATCTCGCAGTTCGGCATGGACTCCATGACCTTCTGCACGCGCCTGGCTCACGAGGGCAAGCTGGCCGTGACGCCGGGCGTCAGCTTCGGCGCGGACAACTGCATCCGCATCTCCTACAGCTATTCCGACGAGCAGCTGAAGGAGGGCATGGACCGCCTGGAGCGGTTCATCAAAAGCCTGTAAAAAAGACCCGGCTGAGCGTCATGCTCAGCCGGATTTTCATTATAGATACAGCAGCCGTTCATACAGCCGCAATCCCGACAGCAGGACCGATTCATCGAAGTGGAACTTGTCGGAGTGAAGCGGCTCCTCGGTGCCCGTTCCCAGCAGGAAGAACAGGGAAGGGACGCGCAGGCCGTAGAAGGAAAAGTCCTCGGCGATCATGAAGGGCTCCGTGACCCCCGGCATGTCGCCGCCGAGGAACGCTTTCACGCGGTCATAGAGCGTCGGATCGTTGATCACGGGCGGGTAGCCCTCGTTGATATCGATCGTGACACTGCAGCCCGTTTCCTCCTCAACGTTCGAGGCGATCTCCAGCAGGCGGCGCTTCATGAAATCGAAGGTCTCCGGGGTGAAGGAGCGCAGGCTGCCCATCATCTGCGTTTCGGCGCTGAGGGCGTTGCGGGCCGTGCCGCTGTCGAAGCGGCCGAAGCGCAGCAGCCGCGGCTCTTCGGGCGGGACCTCGCGCTCGACCATGTCGTAAGCCTTTTTCAGAAAGTCCATCCCGGCCAGCAGCGCGTCGCGGCCCTCCCAGGCCCGGGCGATGTGAGCGCTTTTGCCCGTCACGGTCACGTTGACCTCGCTGCTCTTCGCCAGCATGGGACCGGAGCGCGTGACAACCTCCCCAGCGGGCAGCGCGGGCCACAGGTGCGTGCCGAAGATATGGCTGACGCGGTACCGCTCAAAGACGCCTGATTCGCAGATGTACCGCGCCCCGCCCGTCGTTTCCTCGGCGGGCTGGAAGATCAGCAGGACGTTGTGGGGCAGGTCCGGCGCCAGACGGTCCACCGAGTGGGCCAGCTCCAGCACCAGCGCCATGTGGCCGTCGTGGCCGCAGGCGTGCATGCAGCCGGGGTGCGCCGAGGCGAAATCGCAGTCCGACGTCTCGGTCACGGGCAGAGCGTCTATATCCGAGCGGAAGGCCACCGTGTCCTCCTTCCCGCAGTCGAAATAGGCGCATACAGCGCTCTGGGCGGGGGAAAAGACGGTGCAGCACAGCTCAGACAGCGCGTTTTTCACGTATTCGACCGTCTTCGGCAGGTCGCGGTCCAGCTCCGGGATGCGGTGCAGGTCCCGGCGGAAGCGGGTCAGGCGGTCAAGGGATCGGTCATCCATGGCAGCTCCTCCTCTCGTTTGACAACAGTATATCACATGACGGCCCTCCGCAACAGGCAAAAGTTGCCTCAGACATGGCAAATAATGCTCAGTTCAGCCCTGGAAACCCCGGATATAACCGTACGATGTTGCAATTCGTTCGTCTCTCTGCTATATTATAAGCAGAAAGAATCCGCTTTTGACCATCGTTTGGGGGACTGAACCATGAACGTTGTCCATAAATACGGCGGCACCAGCGTCGCCACCATCGAGAAGATCCAGGCCGTGGCCGACCGCGTGGCCGAGGTGAAGAAGGCCGGCAACAACATCGCCGTCGTCTGCAGCGCCATGGGCAAGACGACCGACCGGCTCATCGAGATGGCCAAAGCCGTCGGCGGCGAGCCCAGCAAGCGCGAGCTCGACTCCCTGTTGTCCACGGGCGAGCAGACCACCTGCACGCTGCTGGCCATGGCACTGCAGGCCCGGGGCGTCCCCGCCGTGTCGCTGACCGGCTTCCAGAGCGGCTTCATCACCGACACGGTCTACTCTCACGCCACCATCCGCGAGATCAACAGCCACCGCATCGAGCAGGCCGTTGCCGCGGGCGTCGTGCCCGTGATCACGGGCTTCCAGGGCATCACCTCCGAGGGCGACATCACCACCCTGGGCCGCGGCGGCTCCGACACCACGGCCGTGGCCGTGGCCGCCAAGCTGGGCTGGGACTGCGAGATCTACACCGACGTCGACGGCGTCTACACCATCGACCCCCGCCGCTGCCCCAAGGCGCGGAAGCTGGACTACATCACCTGCGACGAGATGATGGAGCTGGCCGCCGCGGGCGCGGGCGTGCTGGAAACGAGAAGCGTCGAGCTGGCCAAGAAATACGGCGTCAAGCTGTATCTGGGCCGCTCGCTGGAAAAAGACATGACAAAGGGGACTCACATCGTGGAAAAATATTTTGAAGACGCCGTCGTCACCGGCATCGGCGTCACGGAAGACTGCACCATGCTCAGCATCAAGTGTCCCTTCGGCGGCGGGACCGTCAGCCGGCTGTTCAACGCCATCGCCGAGATGAAGATCAACGTCGACATGATCTCCCAGCAGCTGGACGACAAGACCACCATGCTGTCCTTCAGCACCACCGAGGAGAACGCGAAAGAGCTGATGCAGCGCATGCCGGAGGAGCATTTCGCCATCAACGAGGGCCTGAGCAAGCTGTCCCTGGTGGGCGCGGGCATGGCCACTCACAGCGGCGTCGCCGCCAAGGCGCTGGCCACGCTGTTCGAGAACAGCATCCAGCATTACCAGATCACCACCTCGGAGATCTCCATCTCCATCACCGTTGACAAGGAAAACCTGCAGAGGGCCTGCGACGTGCTGACCGCGGCCTTCGATCTGTGCGAGGAATAAGGAGGATTCATCATGAAGCTCACCGGTTCCATCGTCGCTCTGATCACGCCCTTCACCGGGACGGGTGCGGTCGATTTCGACAAGCTGAAAGAGCTGATCCAGTGGCATATCGGGCAGGGCACCGACGGCATCGTCGTGCTGGGCACCACGGGCGAGGCCGTCACCATGAGCCACGAGGAGTGCGTAGCCGTCGTGAAGGCCGCCGTGGAGACGGCCAAGGGCCGCGTGCCCATCATCGCGGGCTCCGGCTCCAACAGCACCGCCGCCATGCTGGAAAAGAGCCTTGAATACGAGGCGCTGGGCGCGGACGGCCTGCTGCTGATCTCGCCCTATTACAACAAGGCAAACCCCGAGGGCATGTACCTGCACTTCAAGACCGTGGCCGACGCTGTGCACGTGCCGTGCATCCTCTACAACGTCCCGGGCCGCACGGGCTGCTCTATCCCCGTGGAGGTCGTCGGGCGGCTGGCGAAGCATCCCAACGTCGCCGCCATCAAGGAGGCCTCCGGCGATATCGCCTACGCCGCCAAGGTCGCCCGGTTCGTCTGCGACGATTTCGCCATGTACAGCGGCAACGACGACCAGGTCCTGCCGATCCTGTCCCTGGGCGGCAGCGGCGTCATTTCCGTCTGGGCCAACGTCATGCCCGCCGAGGTCCACGAGATGGTGAGCTGCTTCCTGAACGGCGACCTCAAACGCGCGCAGCAGCTGCAGCTGGGCTGTCTGCCCTTCGTCAATGGCCTGTTCATGGAGGTCAACCCGATCCCCGTCAAGGAGGCCATGAACCTCCGGGGCATGAATGTCGGGCAGTACCGCCTGCCCCTGTACCCCATGAGCGAGGGGAACCGCGACAAGCTCAAGACCATCATGAAGGAGTGTGGACTGCTGTGAAAGCCGTCATCGTCGGCTACGGCCGCATGGGCCGGATGATCGAGGAGGCCGCCGAGGCCGCCGGCTTCGACATCCTCGCCATCGTCGATATCGACAATCTGAACGATCTGGATGCGCTGCAGGAGCGCGCGAACGTCGTCTTCGACTTCTCTGCCCCCGCCGCGCTGGATGTGGTTTACGATTACATCAAGCGCACCGGCTCGCCGTATCTCTGCGGCTGTACGGGTCACTCGCCCGAGGAAAAGGAGAAGGTCCGCTCCCTGAGCGCATACGCCCCCGTCATCCACGCAGCCAACTACTCCCTGGGCGTCGCCGTGGTCAAAAAGGCGCTGGAGCTGATCTCGCCCGTCCTCAGGGGCAGCTTCGACGTGGAGGTGCTGGAGAGCCACCACAACCGCAAGGTGGACGCTCCCTCGGGCACGGCCATCCTGCTGGCCGACGCCGTGGACCCCGCGCACGAATACCGGCGCGTCTACGAGCGCCACTCCGTCACGGCCCCGCGCGGGGAGAAGGAGATCGGCATGGTCTCCCGCCGCGGCGGCAATCTGGCCGGCGAGCACGTCGTCGCCTTCTACGGCGAGGACGAGACCATCGAGCTGACCCACCGGGCCACCTCCCGCCGCATCTTCGTCACGGGCGCCGTCAAGGCCGCCCTGATCCTGAAAGACAAGCCCAACGGCTTTTACACCATCGAGGACCTGCTGTTTTAACGGAAAAAGGAGAGCAACATGAACGCACAGGAAATCATCAACTATATCGCCACCTCGGAAAAGAAGACGCCCGTCAAGCTGTACGTCAAGGAGAAGGAGGCCGTCGATTTCGGCGCTGCCAAGGTCTTCGGCGCGGGCGACAAGATCGTCTTCGGCGACTGGAAGGAGCTCAAGCCCATCCTGGAGCAGAACGCCGACAAGATCGAGGATATCGTCATCGAGAACGACCGCCGCAACTCGGCCATCCCCATGCTGGATATGAAGAACATCAACGCCCGCATCGAGCCCGGCGCCATCATCCGCGAGCAGGTGGAGATCGGCGACAACGCCGTCATCATGATGGGCGCCGTGATCAATATCGGCGCCGTCATCGGCGAGGGCACGATGATCGACATGGGCGCCATCCTGGGCGGCCGCGCCACCGTGGGCAAGCACTGCCACATCGGCGCAGGCGCCGTGCTGGCCGGCGTTATCGAGCCCGCCTCCGCCACTCCCGTCATCGTGGAGGACAACGTCCTCGTCGGCGCCAACGCCGTCGTCATCGAGGGCTGCCGCATCGGCAAGAACTCCGTCGTGGCGGCCGGCTCTATCGTCCTCAGCGACGTGCCGGAGAACGTGGTCGTCGGCGGCGTCCCCGCTCGCATCCTCAAGCAGAAGGACGAGAAGACCGTCAGCAAGACCGAGCTGCAGGACGCCCTGCGCACGCTGTAGGTTTCGCCGCAGGAAGAATCAAGCTGCAAAAAGTTCTTGACAACCGACGGTCAAGCGATTATAATACAGACAAATCGAGTTCAAAGATGTTGACAGAGAAAGTAGACGCGCACGAACGTCACAGCGAGCCGGGGGCGGTGGAAGCCCGGTACCAGTAAGACGCGGCCGAAAATCACTCTTGAGTCGCAGCCCGAACCAACAGTAGGCGCTGACGGATTTCCCCCGTTATCGGGAACGCATTTGATGGAATGTCGTAACAGGTGGTTGTGAATGGCTTTTCGGAGCGTTCATCCTTTTACGGATGAACGCTCCTTTTGTTTTTCACCCTGGACATTTCCGAAAAAAACTATTATGAGGTGAAAAACAATGAAGAACTCTACCAAACGCATGCTGGCCCTTCTGCTGGCCGCCGCCCTGGGCGTCACCGCCCTGACCGCCTGCGGGCAGAAGGAAGAACCGAAGAACGAAACGAGCACCTCTGCCCAGCTGACGGCCTCCGCCGCCGAGCCCAAGACCGAGGACAAGGAGCCCGAGCCGGAGCCCGCCCTCGAGAAGCGCGACGATCTCGTCGTCGCCATGGAGAGCGAGCCGCCCACGCTCCACCCCTTTGACCACAATGCCGTCACCGCAGGCTATATGAACCTGCTGACCTACAACTCCCTGTTCAAGACCGATCCCTACACCCTGGAGCCCGTGCCCGACCTGTGCAAGAGCTATGAGCAGGTGGATGACGTCACCTGGCGCTTCACGATCTACGACAACGTCACGTTCCACGACGGCAGCCATATGACCGCCGAGGACGTCAAGGCGTCCATGGAATATGCCCGCAATTACCCCACCACGAAGCTCTACAGCGCCTTTTGGACCGACGTCAAGGTCGTTGACGAGTACACCGTGGAAGTGACCACCGACGGCTCCTACGCGCTGACGCTGCTGGATATGTCCAGCAACAAGATCGTCCCCAAGGCGCTGATCGAGCAGGACAACGACTTCAACCTCAACCCCGTGGGTTCCGGCCCGTATAAGTTCGTCTCCCAGTCCCTGGGCGACAAGCTGGAGTTCGAGGCCTTTGACGACTATTTCGACGCCGGGCATCAGCCCGTGATCAAGCATCTGACCTGGCGCATCATCCCCGAGGGCTCCTCCCGCACCATCGCCCTGGAGGCCGGCGAGGTCGATTTCCTCATCGAGGTGGAGGCCAACGATATGGGCCGCCTGCGCGAGGATGAGGCCGTTGAGGTCCAGACCGTCAGCGGCACCCGCATGAACTTCTTCTCCATGAACAACGAGGTCGCGCCCTTCAACAACGCGCTGTTCCGTAAGGCCGTCAACTGCGCCGTGGACCGCGACGCCGTGCTGACCGTCGCTCTGAACGGCGAGGGCGTCAAGGCCACCGGCACCTGCCCCAGCGTCTTCCCCGGCACCTCTCAGGACAACGTGGAGGAATATGACTTCGAGAAGGCGCAGCAGTATCTGGAGCAGTCCGGCGTGGACGTCAGCGATCTGACCTTCTCCTGCATCGTCTCCAACGACACCACCCGCCGCGCCGCCGAGGTCGTGCAGGCCAACCTGCGCGAGCTGGGCGTCGAGATGACCATCGAGAGCCTGGACTACGCCGCGTGGCTGCAGGACGTCATGGGCGGCACCTATGAGACCGCCATCACCGGCTACACCTCCGCCAGCCTGGCCCGCTACCTGAAGGGCTCCATCCACACCTCCGCCATGAACGCCGCCAACCAGGCCCGCGTCAGCGACAGCAAGCTGGACGCCTGGATCGACCTCGGCATGACCCAGACCGACGAGGACGAGTCCAACGCCACCTTCCGCGAGGCCACGGCGTATCTGAACTCCCTGACCCCGTACGTCCCCCTGTACGAGTCCATCGTCACCCGCGCCTACAACAGCAGCCTCCAGGGCGTCGTCGTCGGCGCCTCGGGCAACGTGCACTTCGAGGATATCTCCTGGGCAGACTAAAACTGAAACCGATCGGCCCCCGCTCCCGCGAGCGGGGGCTTTTTGTATACAGTCTACCATCAGGAAAATATTTTTTGAAAAAAGTTCTTGACAGGAAAGAAATTTTGTGCTTTAATAAGACGCAGTTGAACAGCAAAGACGCTGAAGGAGATTAGTAGGCACCCCGGGGTCCACAGAGAGCCGGCAAAAGCTGAGAGCCGGTACCGCAAGCTGCCGAATGTCACTCCCGAGTCGCGGGATCGAACAGGCGCAAGCCTCAGTAAAGCCCGCCGGGTTTCCCCCGTTATTGGGAACGCATTTGATGGAATGTCGTAACAGGTGGTTGTGAACGCTTTTTCAAGCCTTCATCCTTTTACGGATGAAGGCTCTTTTTGTTTTCACCGGCCGAACGGCAATTTCGATCCTGCTGTTCGGCCAATTCTTTTATGAGGTGAAAACAATGAACAAGAAGCTCATCGCCCTGCTGCTGGCCGCCCTGACGGCCATCGCCCTGTTTACCGCCTGCGCCAGCGCCTCCGCAACGGACGGCCAGCCGAAGGAAGAAGAACCGACCGAGACGACGCCCGCCGCCGGGACAAGAGACGACCTGATCATCGCCATCGAAAGCGAGCCGCCCACGCTGCACCCCTTCGACCACAAGGCCGTGACCGCGGGCTACATGAACGCGCTGACCTACAACTGCCTGTTCAAGCTGGATCTTGACACGCTGGAGCCCATCCCCGACCTGTGCGAGAGCTGGGAGCAGCTCACCGACAGCCTCTGGCGCTTCACCATCAAAAGCGGCGTCAAGTTCCACGACGGCACGACCATGACCTCCGACGACGTGCTGGCCTCCATGGAATACGCCCGCACCTTTACGACGACGGCCGACTACACCTCCTTCTGGACGGCGATCAACAAGATCGACGACCGCACCATCGAGATCGACACCGGCACGCCCTACGCGCTGACGCTCAACAATCTCTCCTCCATCAAGATCGTCCCCAAGGCGCTCATCGACGAGGAGAACGACTTCAACCGCAACCCCATCGGCTCCGGCCCGTACCGCTTCACCGATTACGTCCTGGGCGACAAGATCGAGTTCGAGGCCTTTGAGGATTACTTCGATTCCGAAAACGCCGCAAAGATCCGCAAGCTCATCTGGCGCGTGATCCCCGAGGGCACCTCCCGCACCATCGCCCTGGAGGCCGGGGAGATCGACATGATCATCGAGCCCGACGCCAACGACATCAGCCGCATGGAGGAGAACGACGCGATCACGGTCCTCAAGCAGGGCGGCACCCGCGTCAACTTCCTCACCGTCAACACCGAAAAGGCCCCCTTTGACGATATCAACGTCCGCAAGGCCATCAACGCCGCCATCGACAAGCAGGCCGTCATCGAGGTCGCCATGGGCGGCGAGGGCGAGATCGCGCTGTCCCAGACTCCCATGGTCTTTGAGGGCGCCTCCGACAAGGACTGTGACGCCTTTGATATGGACCTCGCCAAACAGTACATGGCCCGGTCCGCTCACAGCGGCGAAACCATCTCCTTCTCCTGCTATGTCTTCAACGACTCCGCCCGCCGCGCCGCCGAGGTCATCCAGGCCAGCCTGCTGGAGCTCAACATGGAGATGAGTATCGAATCCCTGGACTACGCCACCTACCTGACGCAGGTGTTCGCCGGCGACTACGAGATGGCCGTGTCCGGCTATACCTCCGGCACCATGTACAACTTCCTCTACGGCATTTTCCACTCTGATTCCATCAACGCCGCCAACATGGCGCGCTATAACGACCCCGAGATCGACCGCCTCATCGAGCTGGGCCGCACCCAGACGAACGATGCGGAGAGGGGAGAGACCTTCACGCAGCTCACCGATTATATCAACGCCCGCACCATCTATATCCCGCTGTATCAGGGCACTGTCATCCGCGCCCACAGCGCGGCGCTGCAGGGCTTCCGCGTCAGTGCCGCCGGCGGTATGCGTTTCGAAGAAGTTTACTGGAACGAGAATTAATTTTTAAAAAAGTTCTTGACAAGAGAGAAAAAGTGTGTTTTAATAGTACTCGAAGTTCATACAAAGACTTTGACGGAGACAGTAAGCGTCCGTGCGGTTCCCAGCGATCCGGGGCCTGGTGCGAGCCCGGAAGCAGTGCAGACGACTGAAGCTCACTCCCGAGTCGCGGCCTGAACGCTCATTCGCCAGTAGGCGCCGCCGGATCTTCCCGCCGTTATCGGGGACGCATTTGATGGAATGTCGTAACAGGTGGTCGTGAAAGCCTTCCGGGCCTTCATCCTTTTACGGATGGAGGCCCTTGTTTTTTCACCCTGTGACATTCAAGTACTATCAGAAAGGTGAAAAATCATGAAGGAAAACACGAAGAGACTGATCGCATTCATCTGTGCCGCCGCCTGCGCCGCCGCCGTTTACACCGGCTGCGCCAGCGCCGAAGCGGCGGACCCCGTCACCGTCGAGCAGACGAAGGCTGCCGAGGAGCAGACCCAGCAGCAGGCCGAGCCCGAGATCACCCCCGTCAGGGACACCGTCGTCATCGCCACCGAGAGCGAGCCGCCTACGCTGCACCCCTTTGACCACAAATCCGTCACTGCGGGCTATATGAACCTGCTGACCTACAGCTGCCTGTTCATGATCGACGTGGACACGCTGCAGCCCGTGCCCGACCTGTGCAGGAGCTATGAGAACGTCAGCGAGACCGAGTGGCTGTTCACGATCTACGACAACGTCACGTTTCACGACGGCACGCATATGACTGCCGAGGACGTCAAGGCCTCCATGGAATACGGCCGCACCTTCGCCACCACGAAGGACTACACCTCCTTCTGGACCGATATCGAGGTCGTCGACGACTATACGATCAAGGTCACCACCGACGGCCCCTACGCGCTGACGCTGTTCAATCTGGCCTCCATCAAGATCGTGCCCAAGGCGCTGATCGACGAGGGCAATGACTTCAACCAGAACCCCATCGGCTCCGGTCCTTACGTCTTCCAGAGCTACACCCTGGGCGACCGCATCGAGTTCGAGGCCTTTGAAGATTACTTCCGCGAGGGCCACAAGGCCCAGATCAAGCACATGACCTGGCGCATCATCCCCGAGGGCTCCTCCCGCACCATCGCTCTGGAGGCAGGGGAGGTCGATCTGGTCGTCGAGGTGGACGCCAACGACGTCGCCCGCCTGGAGAGCAACGAGAACGTGGCGGTCTGCAAGGTGGACGGCACGCGCCTGAACTTCTTCTCCGTCAACACCGAGGTCTATCCGTTCAACAATCAGGATTTCCGCAAGGCGCTGAACGCCGCCATCGACCGTGACGCCGTCGTGGCCGTTGCCTGTAACGGCGAGGCCACCAAGGCCATCGCCCAGACCCCCGTGATCTTTGAGGGCGGCACGGACACGAACGCCGTCGACTACGATCCCGAAGCCGCGAAAACGTATCTCGAGAGCTCCGGCATCGATCCCGAGACCATCTCCTTCTCCTGCATCGTCTCCAACGACACCGCCCGCCGCGCTGCCGAGGTCGTACAGGCCGAGCTGCTGGAGCTGGGCATCACCATGGACGTGGAGAACATGGACTACGCCACGCAGCTGACCGCTATCATGAGCGGCGACTACGAGGCAAGCATCATTGGCTACACCTCCAGCCATCCCTGCATCTATCTGTCGGGCTTCTATCATTCGTCGGCTATCAACGCCGCCAACCTGACTCGTCTGAACGACCCTGAGGTCGACCGCCTGATCGACCTGAGCAAGACCCAGATCGACGATGCGGAGCGCGCCGCCACGCTGACCGAAGTCAACGAGTACCTGAACGAGCTGGCCCCGCTGGTCCCGCTGTACCAGACCCGCGTCGTCCGCGCCGCCAACGCGAAGATCGGCGGCTTTGACGTCAGCGCCTCCGGCAACAGCCGGTTCGAGGACATCTTCTGGGCCGAGTAGAAACGATTTTCGGTCGGCGCGTGTCCGCCCGAAAAACAGATCGATAAAGGATCACTTGCCAATACCTTTCTCTTTTCTCTTATACACCTGCGCGAAAGCGCGGCAAAAAGCGAGAGCCGTACTGCATGGCGGAAATCAGGATTTCCGCCAGTAAAGGGCCCGCGGCGGAAAGAGCATCCGCCGCTCGGGTCGGTACGCTGCGCGCACGGGCGACGCCCGCACGCTTCGCTTTCCTCCAAGGTGTTTTTCGGTCGGCGCGTGTCCGCCCGAAAAACAGATCGATAAAGGATCACTTGCCAATACCTTTCTCTTTTCTCTTATACACCTGCGCGAAAGCGCGGCAAAAAGCGAGGGCCGGACCCTCGCTTTTTGCTGTCCGGGGGGACAGTTTTGTAAAATCCTGTTGCAAGGGGGAGGGGTTTTATAGTATAATCTAATTTGAATAATACTGTACCCGACTGTCGGGAATCTGACTGCAAACTGGAGATGGTTTTGTCCTATGGACAGTAGCGGTAGTTTGATCTACCTTCTGTTGGCCGTGCTGGCGCTGGCGGGCGCGTATTTCGCCGCCGCCGAGACGGCCTATTCCTCCATGAACACGATACGCATCCGCAACTACGCCGAAAACGGCGTGCCCCGCGCCAAACAGGCCGTCCGCATCGCGGACCGGTTCGACAAGGCGCTGATCACCATGCTCATCGGCACCAACATCACCCACATCGCCTTCGCCTCGCTGACCACCATGCTGGCCACGCGGCTTTGGGGCCCGGGGTCGGTGCCGGCCATGACCGTGGGGGCCACCGTGTTCGTCTTTTTGTTTGTCGAAATGCTGCCCAAAAGCTACGCAGGCGACCACAGCGAGCAGCTGGCGCTGGGCTTTGCGGGCTCCATGTCCTTTCTGATGAAGCTGCTGACGCCGCTTTCCTTCTTCTTCAAGGGCGTCAGCGACCTGGCGTCGAAGTTCTTCGGCGCCGACGATATGCCCACCGTCACCGAAGAAGAGCTCCATGACATCATCGATACCATGGAGGAGGAGGGCGGCTTCGAGCCCGACAAGAGCGAGCTGGTCCAGTCGGCCCTCGACTTCGGCGAGACCACCGTGCAGGACGTCTTCACGCCCCGCGTCGATATGGCCGCCCTCGACATCGACAGCACCTCCGAGGAGATCCTCGACATGATCCGCCGGGAGAAGTATTCCCGCATCCCCGTTTACCGCGATACCATCGACGACATCGTCGGCATCCTGCAGACCCGCAAGTACCTGAAGGCGTACCTGGAAAACCACGACGTCCGGCTGGCGGAGCTGCTGACGCCCGTCCACTTCGTTCACAAGAAGACGAACATCCACGAGCTGCTGGACGAGATGAGCCGCCAGAAGACCCACCTCTGCGTCATCACCGACGACTACGGCGGCACCATGGGCATCGTCACCGTTGAGGACATCCTTGAGGAGCTGGTGGGCGAGATCTGGGACGAGGACGACGTGGTCGTAAACGACCTGACCGAGACCGAGCCCGACGTCTACGAGGTCTCCGGCGACATGCTGGCCGAGGACGCCTTCGAGGCTATGGACGTCCCCTTCGACGAGGACACGCTGGAGCACAAGACCATGGGCGCCTGGGCGCTGGAGATCTTCGAGGCGATCCCCGAGCGCGGCGACCGCTTCGAGCGCGGCCATCTTCGCGTCACGGTCAAGGAGTTGAGCAACAACCGCATCACGCTGCTGCGGGTCGAGGTCCTCGAGCGCGGCGAGCAGAAAACGGAAAACTGATCATTCACATACAGGAGTTGGTTTTACATCATGGACAGTAGCTACTGGCCATATATCTGGATCGTCCTTCTGATCGCCCTGTCGGCCTTCTTTTCCGGCTCGGAGATCGCTTTCGCGTCCCTCAATAAAACGCGCCTGAAAAAGAACGCCGCCGAAAAAGGCGGCCGCGACAAGGTGGCGTACGATATCGCCGAGGATTACGACAGCGCCTTGTCCGCCATCCTCATCGGCAACAACCTCGTCAACATCGCCGCCTCCTCGGCGGCTACGGTCATCGCTCTGTCCGTCTTCGGGCAGGACAGCTCCAAGGGTCCCGTTATCGCCACGGCCGTCATGACCGTGCTGATCCTGATCTTCGGCGAGATCGTCCCGAAGATCGCCGCCAAAAAGAACAGCGACAGCTTTTCCGTCGCCGTCGCCTGGCCCCTGCGCCTCGTCATGATCCTGTTCAAGCCCGTCAACGTCCTTGTCCTCTGGATCGTCCACGCCTTTGAAAAGCTGTGGGGCAAGGGGAAAGAGGGCCCCACGGTCACGGAGGAGGAGCTTGCCTCCATCATCGAGATCATCGAGGACGAGGGCGTCATCGACGAGGAGCAGAGCGAGCTGCTGCAGTCGGCGCTGGAGTTCTCGGACATCACGGCCCAGGAGATCCTCACGCCCCGGGTGGACATGATCGCTATCGACATCGACGACCCCATGGACGAGATCAAAAAGCTCGTCTTCGATTCGCCCTATTCCCGCATCCCCGTCTATAAAGACACCATCGACAACGTCATCGGCGTGCTGTTCATCGACCATCTGCTCAAGCGGCTGGTGGACGAGCCCAACCTTGACTCCATCAGCGACCTGCTGATGCCGCCCGTCTTCATCCACAAGACCATGAAGCTCCCCGCCGTCATGAGCGAGCTCAAAAAGCACCAGACCCACCTGGCCGTGGTGCTGGACGAGTACGGCGGCACCATGGGCATCGTCACGATGGAGGACGCCGTGGAGCAGCTGGTGGGCGAGATCTGGGACGAGACCGACGAGATCGAGAGCGACATCACCGAGACCGCCCCCGATCAGTACCTGATCTCCGGCGACATGTCGATCTACGACTTCCTCGAGCATTTCGACCTCAGCGATCACCGCTTCGACACCGAATACGTCACCGTGGGCGGCTGGGCTATCGAGATGCTGGACGGCTACCCCCAGAAGGGCGACAGCTTCGACTACAAGAACCTGCACATCACCATCGCCGAGGTGGACGACCTGCGTATCACCAAGCTGGCCGTCATCGCCGGCCCTCCCATCGTGGAGGAAGAGGAAGACGAATAAAAGGGAACCTTCGACAGTTCACGAAAAGCGGCACGCCCCCGGGACGTGCCGCTTCTTTTTCTGATCGTATGATTCATGCTGTCAAGGATGGATCTTCATCTGATTCGAGGGATCATGAAAGGCGCACATTTCACCATTTGTAAGGTGGTGAGTAAGTGCGCCCTTCAATTTGACAAACTGGAGTCAGATTATTATAAATTGAAATAAGGGTAATCCTTCAATGGAATCGCGGCGCTATTTTTTGCCCACCAGCAGCGTCGAGCCGGCGAGGAACAGGCGGGCCGCCTCGCCCTTCGTCATGAACAGGCCGCTGGATGTGTCGATCAGCTCCGCATGCTCATATCCCTCGTCCAGCAGGGAGCGGACGAAAGCCTGCATATCGCCGTAGCGGGACGGGGACATGATATCGTGGATGGCGAAGACGCCGCCCTTTTTCAGCACGCGCAGCGTCTCCCGCAGCAGCATCTGCTTGTCGCGGCCCGTGACGTTGTGGTAGACGTAGTTGCTCGTCACGGCGTCGAAGCTCACGTCGGGGAAGTCCAGCCTGACGGCGTCGCCCTGCATGAACGTGACGTTGCCGGTCTCTTCGGCCTCGGCGTTGCGCCGGCACAGGGCCATGCTGTAGGAGGCGTACTCCGGCCCCCAGCGGTCCACGCCGATCATCCGGGCCGCAGGGTTCTTTTTGGCGCAGGCGATGGTCAGCGCGCCGCTGCCGCAGCCCACATCGAGCCCCACGCCGCCCTCGGGCAGCGTGATATATGACGACGTGCCCTCGATGATCCTTTTGGCCATGCCGTTTTCATTTCCGTAATCGAAGGCCTGCCGCGCCATCAGGCTCCAGGCCGTCCCAGCGGCGCACCCGGCCGCGCCGACGGCCGTCACGGCGGCCAGCTTCCGTTTGCCGCAGGCGTCCAGCAGCAGCGCCCCGGCGCCCAGCGCGCCCGCGCCTGCCGCAAAGCCCATCAGCATGCCCAGAGGCACCCAGTTTTTGTAATCAGGTTTCATAGCTCCTCCTTGCCCGCATCAGCGGTCAGCCCGCCGGATGCAGAAATCGCATTTCTCGCCGCCCGTGCCCAGCGTCTGGGTCCGGGTGAAGCGCAGCCCCCGCAGCGCGCCGTAGGCATACTCGTCGCTCCGGCAGAAGACGGCGCACAGCTCGGGACATCGCATCCGCGCCGTCAGCACCTGATAGGGGCACTTGGTGAAATCCGCGTAGAAGGCGTCCGGCTCCCGGGCAAGGCGCACCTCAAAGCCGTTGTTCGGCCCGAAATAGCGGTTGACGAACCGCGGCAGCAGCTTCATGGCCAGACTCTTCATGCCGGGGATCGCCATAAGAACGTTGAGGAATCGGCCGATCGACTCGCTCCGGCGCCGCATGACGGTCTCCGTCACCTCCAGCGCCTCCTTGGGATGGTTGAGATGCAGCTGGTGGTAGATGCACGCCATCGGGAAGATCGTTTTTTTGCCGTGCCAGAACACGCCGTCGGGCAGGTGGCAGTATTCCATCAGCGCCCGGTTGTACTCCAGTTGGGCGCCGTCGATCATCGTCACGGCCTCCTCGCGGCCGTACCGCCGCGTCAGCTCCCCGCGGAAGCGGCTGATCACTCGTGATGTTTTCATAGGTTCCTCTCCTTGTGCGGCGGTTTCAAACGCCGCCTATTTGATGCAGCAGAAGCAGGCCAGACCCTCCACGGCCTCCACGCTGACCTCCCGATACAGCCGCTTGAGCCTGGCGCGAAGGCCGGGGACAGTCTCGAAGGGCGGCGTGAAGAAGCCCGCGGGGCGGTACAGCTTGTCGATGAACCAGTCGGTGCGGCGGTTCCGATCCTTGACGTAGAAGCAGCCGCAGAAGACGCCGCCCTTTTTGAGCACCCGGAAGGTCTCGCGCCAGGCAGCCTCCTTGTCGGGGAAGGCGTGGAAGCCGTTCAGCGACAGCACCGCGTCAAAACTCTCGTCCTCGAAGGGCAGCGCGCCCACGTCGCCGCGGACGAAGGAGACGTTCGTCAGCCCAAGCTGCGCGGCCCTTCGCCTTGCGTTGTCCATCATGTCCTGCGAGTAGTCGAGGCACGTGATCTCGGCCTCCGGCAGCGTCTGATAGACGGGCATGGTGATGACGCCCGTGCCTACGGGCACCTCCAGCAGCCTCCCGGCGAAGTCCTCCGGGATACCGGACAGCGCCTTTTCAAAGGTCAGGTTGTTCTGCTCCCGGTCCATGCCCCAGACGATACGGTTGATCGCCTTGCCCAGGGGCGTGGAGCAGGTGATCATGCCGTCATAAAACGTGGCGCTTTCGCCCAGCTGGCGGTACGCGCCGCCGATCTGTTCCTTTCGTGTCATGGAGACGCCTCCTGTAGTTAGTATTTGCTAACTATCATTATAGTGCCTCCGCATGATTTCGTCAATAGAAAACGGTCAGCGCAGGGCGTTTTTGTAGCCCTCGCCCCAGAGCCTCAAGGCGTTGAGGACGGGGCCGAGGGACAGCCCCAGCGATGTCAGCTCGTATTCCACCCTGGGCGGCACCTCGGGGTAGACCGTGCGCGTCAGAAGACCGTCGCGCTCCATCTCCCGCAGCTGGGCGGTCAGCACCTTCTGCGTCACGGCGCCGACGCTCTTTTTCAACTCGCCGAAGCGCTTTTTCCCGTCCATCAGATCCCGCAGGATCAGCACCTTCCATTTGCTGCCGATCAGCGAAAGCGTCGTTTCCACCGGGCAAGCGGGCGTGAAGGATTCCATAAGCGTCCCTCCCTCCATGGTATCGTTTCGGTGCCTATGGCACGAAATCGTGCTTACTTTACAAAATATACTATAGCTGATATGATGTTGTCAAGAAAAGGGGAGAACGCGAGAAAAACACAAGGAAAAGGAGTCGACGTCGATGGACCATGCGGAACAGAGAAGATGGCTGATCAGGCAGCTTCTCGATGAGGAACCGGACTACAGATCGTATTCCGTTCCCGAGGATACACAGGAGCAGAAGAACATGCTGAGAGCGCTTATGAACGTCAGAGCGCCCAAAGCAGTCAGCGACGAGTTCCTCGCTGTCCAGGATGAATACCTGACGCGCGAAAACACGTCATCAGGCGTCACAGACGTCGACGATCTGTCTCCGACCAAAGCCGGCGGCCACATTTATCTTTGGCAGGGCGATATCACGACGCTGCGGGCAGACGCCATCGTCAATGCCGCGAACAGCGGACTTACAGGCTGCTACATACCGCTGCACAATTGCATCGATAACATCATCGGGAGCAAGGCGGGGATTGGCCTTCGGAATTACCTCGGAAGCATTATGGATCGGCAGGGCCATCCGGAACCGGCCGGTCGGGCGAAGATCACGCCGGGCTTCAACCTGCCCTGCAAATACATCATCCACACCGTCGGGCCCATCGTTCAGGGCAGGTTGACAAAGGAGCATGAAGAGCAGCTGGCGTCCTGCTACAGATCCTGTCTGAAGATCGCGGAGGAAAACGGGCTCAGGACCATCGTCTTCTGCTGCATCTCGACCGGAGTCTTCATGTTCCCCAACAAGAGAGCCGCGGAGATCGCCGTTTCGACGGTCAAGGAGTATCTCAGGGAACACGATGGGATCGAAAAAGTCGTCTTCAACGTATTTAAGGACGTCGATCTGGAGATCTATGACCATCTGCTCAACCGGTGATGCGCGCGGAATAAAAGAGCAGAGGCTTGCGCAGTCTCTGCTCTTTCTTCAAAGTGTCTTATACGCCGGGGAGGGAAGGTCGATCATTGGATATACACGATGGCCGTTCTCCGGAAGGCGGTGATGATGCGGAAGATCGCGGAATAGATCAGCCCGGCGACATAGATGTAGACGGCCAGCTGCACGGAACCGATGAAGATCAGGCACAGCAGAGCCTGGAGCAGGTCAACGACCCCGTGCAGCAGCCGGAGCCTCCAGGACCCCGTGCCCACGCGCTTTGATTCCAGCGTGCGCATGATGCCGACCGCTCTGGAAAAGGCATGGATGGACGCCAGATAGAGCATGACGTACGGCAGGGGAATGCTGTTGAGGGTGGCTGTGAACAGCCCCAGATCAAGCAGTATGATCGCGCGGTAGAGGATCGTCAGACCGCCGACCATGTGTCTGGCCATCGAAAAATAATAGACGAACATGCGGATGCCGCCGATCACCAAAGCGGCGGAGAGGACCGCGACCACGACCGCGATGCCCTCCTGCGGAAATGCGAAAAGCGTGACCGCGAAAGCGATCATGATCAGTGAAACGAGCAGACTGCCGATCTTGTCCAGCTGATCCTGCCCTTCCTTCGTGCCCAGACTCTTTGCCATCGTGGGGATGGGATTGTAAAGCTCTTTCAGCGAGTTCCACATCATTTCCGGCGTCCCGGGCCAGAGCTTTCCGTCCGGGGAATAGGCATCGCCCCTCGCCTTGCCTTCTCTTTCGGCCTTTTGGAACTCATCCAGCGCCTTTGTGTAATCATCCATATTCTTGAACTGTTTCGGCGAAAGCGGCTGTACCTCCTTCGATTTCAGTTTCAAATAATCCTGCATCACCTTGGGATCGTCTTCGGTCTGGCGGGCGTCCTTGAGGATCGTTTTTCCCGCGAGTTCGGCCTTGAGGATGCTCTTGAGCGCCTGCCGCTTGACGTTTTCGTCGAGCTCGCGGTTTCCGACCGCAGCTGTATAAAGCGTCTTCTTCGCGGCCGTCCTTTCCGTATCGAGCCTGTCCAGCTCAGCCATGCCCTTCACGGCTTTATAGGAGGCCTGATCCAGACCCTCCTCCTTGGCCAGCTTTTTCAGGTCCTCGTCGCGGTCCAGAAGCTCCGTGAGCTTGCCGGTCATATTGAAGTAATTGAGCGCGCGGCCCTGAAGTTTTCCCTCCATGGTCGAAAGCGATTTCGCCGCCCGTTTGACGCCGAAGGCGATGATCTTCGCGAGATCGCGTTTGCTCTCCGGATCGTTCGGATCGTATTTCTGCAGCGTATGTCCAGCATAATGAAAGGGTTTTTTCAAAGTCTGTTGACAGGGCGAAAGTTTTCCCTGATATAATAAAGAAACAGAGCAGCGGATGAGGTTATCGATGCGGTCAAGCAGGGAATCAGCATTTATCCCATAACCCTGCGGGGATGTCATTCAGGAGGTAAACATGATGTTCAGAAGGAGAATACCTGCGTCTTCGGACACACCGGATGGAATCAACAAACTGAAAAGAGCGCTGGAGGAAGCGGATGCGGTCATCATCGGAGCCGGTGCAGGACTCTCCACTTCGGCAGGTTTTGTTTATACCGGAGAGCGTCTTGAGGAGTACTTCTCGGATTTTGTCGGCAAGCATCATTTCGAGGACATGTATTCCGGCGGCTTTTATGCGATGCAGTGGCCTGCTGAGGAGCTGTGGGCTTACTGGAGCCGGTATATCTATATCAACCGCTACATGGATCCGTCAAAGCCGGTTTACAAGGAGCTGTTCGAGCTGGTAAAGGATAAAGACTACTTTGTCCTGACGACCAACGTGGATCATTGCTTCCAGAGAGCTGGATTCGACAAGCACAGACTCTTCTATACGCAGGGCGATTACGGCCTCTGGCAGTGCAGCAAGCCCTGCCATCAGGCGACCTACGACAACGAAGAGACAGTGCGCAGGATGGTGCTTGCCCAGGGCTTTTCCATCGGGGAAGACGGCGCACTGACCGTTCCGGAAGGCGCGACCCTCAAAATGACGGTTCCCACAGAGCTTGTCCCGCGCTGCCCGGTATGCGGCGAGCCGATGAGCATGAACCTCCGGGCCGATGATACGTTTGTGGAAGATGAAGGATGGCATGCTGCGTCACAGCGCTATTCCGACTTCCTCCGTAGGCACAAGAATATGAAGGTGCTCTTCCTGGAGACAGCCGTGGGATGGAACACGCCAGGCATAGTCAAATTTGCTTTCTGGCAAATGACGAACGAGTGGCCGGATGCCACTTATGCCTGCCTGAACTACAACGAGGCTTATGCTCCGGACGAGATCAAAGAAAAATCGATCTGCATCAACGGAGATATAGGAAATATCCTGGACAAGCTGAAGTAAGAATACGGGATCCAAATATCAGTCATTTCTTTCCCTCCGGTATATCAACAGACCGTTATTCTCTCCGGCTTTCCGGAAACCATGTTTTTCGGCAATGACCCTTGTCGCCTGTTGTTCCGGAACGCATTCAATAACGGTGCCTTTTCCTTCTGCTGCAGCCGTGGCAACAAGCTGCTTTGTAAGCAGGCTCGCCATGCCGTGTCCCCAGATTTCCTTTTTCAGGATCCAGCCTATTTCCTTGCTTGCATCGTCATAATCATGATAGATCACATAGCCGATGAAACTGCGATCTTTATCATCTACGGCCAGTATCCGGGGTAATGCCGCCAGTCCCTGTGACTTCAAAAAATGTTCTGTCTGCTTTCGGGTAAAGGGCGGCTCCAGATATTTCATCACTTCCGAATCAGAAAGAAGGTCATGAAGGGGTTCCAGGTCCTCTATTGTAAACTGTCTGATATAGAAGCGGTCATCCTTTACCTTATGCTTCACGGATATGTCTGTGATGTCCAGTTCTGTTCTGAAGAATTCCGGAAAGAACGTCCTTTGCTCATCCGGAGAGACCCATTCCAGATATTCCGTCTGACCGTCCTCAGTAATACTGTCACAGACCGGCTCGAAGTCCTCCGGCACCTTCATGTAGAAGTAGTATCCAATTTCGTAGACCTCTTTCCCGAGCTTGGACGGGACATCTGCAATGAAGTAATTCTCCTGCACAAAGCCCAGATGATCGATCTCCATTCTGACACCGGTCTCTTCAAACACTTCTCGAATAACAGCTTCTTCAGCTGTTTCCCCAAACTTAATTCGTCCACCGACAGAATAGAAATAGTCCGACAGATGATTCCTGACCATCAGGAAACGTCTTTTTTTCAAAATAATAGCCCCGACCCGGATGTTAATGATCCCTTCTCCGCAAGAAACACTCATGTCCGGAGCTTCAGGCTGAATGCCTTTTGTTTCCTTGTCTTTTCTGACACTTTGGTGGTAGTTATACAAGGCTGATCTGAACACCTCTGATTTAGGGGCAGCAGCATACTCACTGGTTTCTGTCAGAATACGATTCTCCTCTTCATTTAAGCGCACCTTATAAGTAATTGTACGAGCGTCAGCCTTCTTGGGTCTTGCCATGTCAGATCCTCCATTCTCGTGGGTACAATAACACCAAGCAACTATACCACTAGTTGTCAGAATAGTCAATGTTTTTGTGGCCACACAAACATATGTACGAGGCAGCTTTCACTGCCTCTCTTAGCTCACAGCTCCGGACCCTTCTTAGATTTGGTCTTGGCCTTAGGCCTTTCTGAAGATACTTTTGCAGCCGTATCCTTCACCAGGGCATCAAGCTTTTCCATGGCGGATTCCCGGGGTTGAGTCTCCTTCGTCTGTGGTGCTCTGGTCTTGTAGGCCTCCACCATCGCCTTCAGCTCCGTATTCGGCACCTGGGTCTTTACATCCTGCCAGATGTTCTTACCCTTATCGTCCTGCCCCTGAATGGTGGGTTTCGTCACTACGGTCGTTCCATCAGCCGGGATCTTCGCCCATAAACCTTTGCCATACTGGTTTTCATGCACGGCCTTTGCGGGGAGCACAAAGCGTGCCCAGGGTGTCTTGTCCGCCGGATCCTGATTGGGAATCGAGATCCTCAAAAACTCCCTGCCGTCTTTCGACTGGAAAGGCTCCGCCAGGCCCTTGCCAAACTTGATCGTTACTTCTCCCTGTGTCGGGAGCTTTACTCCCTTGGCGATCTGGTCCTCGACTTCCTTTACGAAGTCAGGAACAAACTGATCATCTTTTCTACCGTTCTCAGGCATTGTCTCATTTCCTCCTTTATAAGCTGATCCAATATGATTCGATCGCCGTAAACACGATCGTGAAGAACAAAACAGGTGAAGTGAGCTCCTGCGACATACTGGCTGCCATGGAAATGGAACAGTTCAATCGGGATTACCTGAAATATACGCGGCAGGTCGCGGAGACCTGCGCCGACAGAGACCTGTCTTCCGACTGCATGGTCATAGGAACTTTTGCGATCATCGACGCCGAGATCGACGGCGCTGTCGGCATGAACAGCGGCATTTTCAACAACCTGTTTATGATATGGGGAAGGTACAGAAGGAAGCTGTTCCGGTATTATCTGCCGGTATCGTTTCAGTTTCATCATACCCGGATGGACGGCGCTCATGCAGGCTGATTTCTGGCCAACCTGCAGAAAGAGATCAGCTGTTTGAAATAGCCATCCTGCGGAGAATGCTTTTGTTGGCTGAATGAAAAACAAGCGGCGAGGAGGAGCCTATGAAAACGCTCTGTCTGTACTATTCGAGAACGAACATGACGAAGACCGCCATGAAGCTGCTGGCGGGGACGATCGGCGCGGATATCTTTGAATATACCGACGGCAGGGACCGCAGCGGCGCCGCGGGGTATGTGGGGGCCTGCATCGACTCCTTCAGGCGGACGCTGCCGAAGGTCACGATCAAGGGCGCGCCGGATCTCGGCGCGTACGATCGCGCGGTGATCGGCATGCCGCTCTGGGCGGAGTCGCCCTGCGTCGTGGGACGCGCGCTGCTGCAGCAGTACGGCCCGCAGCTGCCGCAGGACGTCTACCTCGTGGTGACGCACATGGCCGGGGCCGATTACATGAAAAAGATCCTGGCGCTGGACGACCTGCTGGGACGCCCCGCCGGAGGTCACCTTTCCCTGCGCACGAAGAACAACGACTATCTCAGAGAGATCAAAGCCTTCGCATCGACGCTGTGAAACACTATTGTTTTTCCTCCCATTGTGTGATATAAATACAGCATTCCCGATCGTCGGCCCGGGCCGACAGCGCAGAGAGGACTGACCTGTTTTTGTATCAGCCAACACGTGAAAGTCTGCAGCGCGCGCTGCTGGAGGAGCTGGAGGAGCGCTCGCTCGACAACATCACCGTCAGCATGGTCTGCCGCCGGACCGGCGTCAGCTGCCAGACGCTGTACAACCACTATTACTGCCTGATGGACGTTTACAAGGAGCTGCTGCTGCAGCAGCTGGAGAACGCGATGGCCGACTGAGGTACGTATCTCACCTGGGCGGCGGGGTTCTGCGCCGTGCTGGAGTGCCTGACGTTGCGCCGGACGGATCTGCTGCACGTCTATCACTCCTCCTATCAGGGCGAGCTGCTGCAGCTTCTCGGTCAGTTCGGCAGCGGCCTCGTCAGGCGCGGCATCGACCGGTGCGCCCTTGATCTGAACCTGCCCGTGCCAGAGCAGGACAAGGCGTTCATGCTGAGCCTGTACATGAACGCCTTCATGGGCGTGATCCGGCGCTGGCTGGAGGACGGGATGGTTCTGACGCCTGCGTACATCTCCAGCCGATGCGAGGCGGTGATGCACCGCTCGATCCGCGGCTCCCTGAGCCGGCTGAATCGGGGGCAGACGGTTGACAATTCCGCCTTGATGTAAAATGATTTGACAGACCGCAGGGAATGTAAATTGCGGCGAACCATTTATCCCTCTACAATCGTGAGCAGAGCCTGTGTGATCTGCTCAGACTATGAACAAAGCTCGCTTTTTGTATTAAGTGTGAAAACGATCTGTATGGAATCGTTTTTTGGCGGACATGCGCCGCCAAAAAACACCTTTACAGCGAGCAAAGCAAGCGCTCGCGCCGACCAACTGAGGCGAAGCCGAAGGCGATCAGCGCGAGGATCTCGGAGGAAGACCCAGCGAAGCGGTCTTTCTCCGAAGCGTGTCGCATTAGTCGACACGCGGAGCAGAGCTTAAAAGCTCTGCTCTTTTTTTATGCCCGCGGGGCACGGGCGGGGTACGCCCGGGAGCAAAAACGGTAACGGCGGCTCGCTATAATAGTGTTTGATGGAACAGAACGGCTTTTCTCCGCAGCGCCTCCGAACAGCTTCACGATTTGCTCGACCACGCGGACAAGCAAGCAGGGGGGGAATGAAAATGATCTCAGACAGGAATGCGCAGTTATTTTTGACCCATCCGAGAAGGCGTTTCGGCAGGATCCATTTTTCCGTGAAGGGAGCGCCGTCGATCTCGGAGCTGAGCCCGGAGATGGTCAGGATGCTGGGCGCGGAGCGCGACAAAACGTGGCTGCAGGCAGTCATGAGCGACCCGCGGCTGATCCTCCCGGATGAGGAGGAGACGCATCTTGCATCGTGTCTGCACGACGTCGCTCTGAGGGATGAGCCCGCGCTGTACAGCGGCAGTCTGCTCACCGTCAGCCGCAGGCCGCTGCCCGTGTTCGGGGCCATCGACCGCAGCACGGGGGAGGGCGATTATCTGGCGCTGCTGTACGACTGCCGCGGCGACCTGGAGGAGCGGGCCGACGCGCTGCTGGCCCATTACAGGAAGGTCTGGAAGGATGTCTGCGAATGGATGGCGGAGCTGGACCTCAACACGCAGGCGGCCCGCTGTCTTTACGCGCGCAGATTCGCCGTGCCCGATATGTGGGTCAGGCTGGACGACGTGCTGCACCTGCGCATCGAGCGTCAGGTGGCAGCGCAGGACAGGGAGCGCGTCAGACACTTTTTCCGCCAGAACCTGCGCCGGGACAACACGACGAACGACTACGCCGAGATCGGCTTCCACATGACGGACGGTGGGGACACGGCTGCCTTTCGGGGCATTTTGATCGGCCTCGGCAGCGGGCGGTTCCTGTTCTGCGGCATGCGCAGCGGTCAGACGGAGGATACGGGCCGGGATGCGGCCCAGCGGAAAAACCGCACGTCCCACGGCCATATCGTGGACGTGACGACCTTCGGGGCCTTCAGCGTCAGCGTCGACGGCGTCCCCATCCTGTTCCGGCACGAGAAGGCCCGGGAGCTCATGGCGCTGCTGATCGACCGCCGGGGTGGCAACGCCGCGGCTCAGAGTCTGATCACGTTCCTGTGGGAAAACGAAGCGGCCACAGAGCGGACGTATTCGCGGCTGCGCAAGGTCGTCATGCAGCTCAGGGACGCTTTACGCGCCCACGACGTCGGCGATATCCTGGAAAGCGTCGCCGGCTGGCGGCGCATCGTGCCGGAGAAGATCAACTGCGACCTCTATGCATATCTTGACAGCGGCTGCCGGCCGGCGGCCCCGGGCACGTACCTGCCCGAATACAGCTGGAGCGAATACACCCATGGAGAGCTGATCGAGGAGAGCGGGGAGGGAGCGTGATGAAGCAGTACAGAAGAAATGACAACCGGGAGAGCCTTTATTCCGGCCTGACGGCGGCAGCGGTGTTCTGCTTTGCCGTCTTCACCGTCCTGATCGTCCTGTGCGTCAGCGCGCAGGCGTCCACGGCAGAGCTGACGACATCGGGAGAGTTCTTCCGCGTGGGGGATCACGGCGACACGGAGCTGCTGCCCGGCGACGTCACCGTGTCTGAAAGCGACGGCACGGCGCAGGCGTTTTTCACGACAGACCACGCGGGGATCATGGGCATCGTTTTCAGCGAGCAGGCGAACGCGCCTTTGCGCATGACGCCGGAAAGCTGCATCACGGAGTTGACCGTGACGCCCCCGCAGGCGGAGAACTACGGGAAAGTGCGCATCAGCGTCTCCTTCAGCGACGGCGCGCCCGACGAGCACGTGTTCCACCAGGGGGACACGCTGACCGTCTCGTGGCCCTCCGGGGGTGACGCGTACCTGAAGGGCTACCGCACGACGATCCCTCTGATCAACGCCGAGGGCGTCACCTACGGCGTCGTGGAGGTCACTGAGACCGGGGCCGTGCTCACCTTCAACGAGGAGGTGGACGCGCTGTACGACGTCCACGGCAGCTTTTTCTTTGAGGTCATGGCGATCAACGCCAGCCCCACCAATGAGGAGGACACCCAGAGCGTGACCGTGACCGCCGGGGACAAGACCGCGGAGGTCTCTGTCCACAAGCACGCCGCCTCAGGTGAGGGCGGCGAGACGCCCGACTTCCGCAAGGACGCCGATTTCATCGGCGGCGGCTACACCTGGGACGAGGGAGTGGGCTGGGTGATGTCGCTGGACCCGGAGGACCCCACCTACGTTCAGTGGACGCTGACGGCCAACGAAAATCAGCACGCGATCGTTTCCGACGTGACGATCACGGACACCATCGGCCTGGGCATGCGCTTCGATCCGACGTTTCTGACGATCTACAGCGTCGGCACGAACCAGTCCACCTTCAGCGGCACAGCCGCGGACGCCATCGACGATTGGCAGTCGTCATATCCCGGCAGCAGTCTGACCATCGGCGATGCGGGCGGCCTGACCTGGACGATCAGTCAGGAAGCGGCAGACGGGACGTTCTGGGGCCTCGTCTACCGGTGCGATATCGTCGATTTTGAACAGGCGTATTATGAGAACACCGCCGACATCATCTGGGAGGAGGACGGCGGCGAGACGTTCTCCGCCCACGATGAGGCGCGTTTTTACGACGTCGGGCAAGGCGGCGGCGTCCACGTCCTCCCCAGAGGCGTGCTGCAGATCACAAAAAAGGTCGGCGGCACGGACGTGACCGTGCCCGGCGTGACCTTCGCCGTGGAGAAGCTGGTCGGCGGCGAATGGCTCCCGCAGGGCGAGCTCATCACGGACGACTCCGGCCGGGCGACCATGACGAAGCTGAAAACGGGGCGTTACCGCCTGTACGAAACGTCGCTCCCGTCCTGGCTGGCGAGCGTTTACACGGAGGACGACCCCTATGAGGTCACCATCGACGCGGAGAGCGGGATGAGCCACGGCCTTGCGCTGACTGTGGAGAACCCCGTGAAAACGACGTCCGTCACGGCGGAAAAGACATGGGAAAACGCGGATGGATCTCCGGACGAGGCGGAGCACCCGACGATCCGGCTCCGGCTGCTGCGCCAGTCCGCGGCGCAGTCCGTGCCGGTGCCCGTGGGCGATATCGCCGTGCTGACGGACGGGACGACGCAGGCCGTATGGGACGATCTGCCGGTGAGCGACGTCTTCGGCAACGCGTACACCTACACCGTCCGGGAGGTCGATGACGACGGCAATGACTGGACTCCGGCGGGCTATGAGAAGCAGGAGGACGGGCTGACCGTCGTCATCCGCAGGCGCGCCTATACGGTCCGCAAGGTCGATCCGGCGGGGGAGCCCCTGACGGGCGCCGTGTTCGAGCTGGCCGTGCGGGAAGACGGGGTGTTTCAGCGCCTCGGCGAGGCGGTCTGTCCGGACGGCGACGGCGCCGCGCTCCCCGATCTGGAGCCTGGCAGACTGTACCGCCTGGAGGAAAAGCAGGCGCCCGAGGGGTATGTGTTCACCGAGCAGTATATCTATTTCATCCTCGATGAGACCGGTCTCGTCCTGACGGACGAGACCGGCGCGGCGCAGGACTGCGTGCAGGTGCAGACGTCCGATGACGGTTTCGCGCTGATCGTGACGAACCTGCCCGGCGCGGCGCTGCCGCAGACGGGCGGCCCCGGCCGAAACGCTTTTGCGCCGCTGTCGTTTCTGCTGTTCGCCGCCGCGGCGATCCTCCGCAGACTGCACTGACATTAAAAGGGTTCTCTTCCGGCGGGAAGAGGGCCATTGAAATCATGGATAAAGCTCTTTAGTGTATTCAGTGTAAAGACGACCGGTATTGAATCGTTTTTTGCGGACATGTGCCGCCAAAAAACACCTTTACAGCGAGCAAAGCGAGCGCTCGCGCCGACCAACTGAGGCGAAGCCGAAGGCGATCAGCGCGAGGGATCTCGGAGGAAGACCCAGCGAAGCGGTCTTCCTCCGAAGCGTGTCGCATTAGTCGACACGCGCAAGGGCCCTCTTCCCATCGGAAGGGGGCCCTTGCGCGTGTTTTTTCGATCAATTCAGCGCCGCTTCGGCTGCGGGGACGAGGGGGATCATTGTGCCGGAGGAGATGAGCATGGCCTTCGGCATCCGCGCGGCTCTCGTCCGGGAAGCCCTCCGGGGCCTGCCCGGCGGGCACGCTGCCGTACGCCGCTCGATACCAGAGGTCGAACTCCGCTTCGATCTCCGCGTCCGTCAGATGGGGGATATCGCCCGCGCCGGCGGGCGCATACTGCACCACGGCGTACCAGTCGCCCTGCGCGAACAGCGCCTGCGGTGTCATGCCGGAAGACAGACTGCCCGCGGAAGCCTGCCAGTCGATCTCGGCGGGGCTGTCCGTATCGGCGCGATACAGCGCGGCCGTCAGCCCGTCCGGAAACGACGCCGGATCGTAAGAGATCGACCAGTACGTCTGCGCCGCGCGCGAAAGCGGCAGCTGTCCGCATAACAGCGACAGCGCCAGGATCAGGGAGATCACTCTCTTCATTCTTGCCATGCAGGCACCTCCTTGCAGCTTGAAACAACGGCTAAAGCACAAAACGGCGATGGGTCAGGCGCGAAGATACTATTTTACTATATTCTACCATGGATCAGACTGTTAGTAAAGGGCGCTTTATCCAGCTTTTGCAGGGTCTTTTCGCCGCGCGGTGCCTGTGGTATACTGAGGATGGGGGCCTGGCTCCCGCGACAACGTGCGCTGAGAGGTGTGGGAAGAGACATGAGGTTTCATCACACGAACAGACCGGGATTTCTCCTCGGCTTCATCGATTTTTTCACGGCAGGGCTGTTTTTCCTGCTGTATATGCCTCTCGGCGGCCTGCAGGACGAGCTCGACGCGATCCTCGGCCGCCGGACCCAGCGGTACTGGGTCGCGTATCTGTGGGGCGTCCCGACGCTGTTCCTCTACACCCTCGTCTGGATGGCGCGCATCGCCGAGGAGCTGAAAGCGAAGGCCGTCGAGCTGGGGCTGGAGGGGCCGTACACGTCCTGGCGGCACATGTTTGGCTGGAACGTGTTCGGCCTGCTGCTGTGCGGCCCCATGGTCGCCACCCACCGTTTTTTCGATACGCTCAACCGCGTGGAGCGCGAGCTGAACCGGAGAGGGGCGAGCCTGTGATCTGGAACGCGAATAACGGCGCCGCCGCGCTTGACGGCGACACGATGCATTACGTCAGCTTCGGCCGCGGAGAAAAGGCGCTGGTCCTCCTGCCCGGCCTGTCCGACGGTCTCGCCACAGTAAAAAACAAGGCGCTGCTGCTGGCAGCGCCCTATCGGGTGTTTTTCGAGAATTATACCGTTTACATGTTCAGCCGCCGGGATCATCTGCCCCGGGGCTGCACGATCCGCGATATGGCCCGGGATCAGGCTGCGGCGCTGGATGCGCTTGGCATCGGTCACGCTTCCGTGCTGGGCGTGTCTCAGGGCGGGATGATCGCCCAGTACCTGGCCGCCGATCACCCGGACAAGGTGGACAATCTCGTGCTGGCCGTCACCGCGCCGCGGTGCAATGAGATCGCGGCGGGCTGTCTGCATCGATGGATCGGCTTCGCCGGGAGGGGCGACCACCGCGGTCTGATGATCGACACGGCGGAGCGAAGCTACTCGGAAGCCCGCCTGCGGAAATACCGCAGGCTCTATCCGATCCTCGGCCATATCGGAAAGCCGAAAAGCTACGACCGGTTCCTGACGAGCGCCGAGGCGATCCTCTCGTTCGACGCAACAGAGGACCTGGACCGGATCGTCTGCCCGACGCTGATCCTCGGCGGCGGGGAGGACAAAGTCGTCGGGGCGCAGGCGTCTTACGAGCTGAACGCCCGCATCCGCGGCAGCGCGCTGCACGTCTATCCCGGCCTCGGCCACGCCGCCTACGAGGAAGCGCCCGACTTCGACCGCCGCATTTTTGCGTTTCTGGAGGACTGACATGGAAAAGCTCATACGGGAATATGAGGCGATGTACCGGGCCGCGCTGACGGTCCATGGCGCAGACGACACAGCACGCCTGACGGAAGCATACATCAGCCGCCTCCGGGCGATGCTGGCTTCCGACGACTTCCGGGCGTACGACGTCTATCCCTCCATGCGCACGGACAAGGTCTTCGCCGTCATCGCCATGTGTCTTGAACTGAAGGAGCAGGGGATGGAGGAGCGGGAGATCATCGAGTTCGTCAACGGTGCCTTCGAGACGCGGCGGAAGCCGCTGCGCAGGCTGCTGAAGCTCATCGACCGACTGCCCTTCTGCTACCGCGTCGCGGAGAGATGGAACCTCTCCGACCATGAAAGCCGCGTCCGGGACGGCAGCATCACCTATGACTCCTTTAAAGTCACGGACGGCAGGATCGAGTACGTCATCACCGGATGCCGCTATATCGACATGTTCGAGCGCTATGGCATCCGCTCTCTGTGTAAGATCTTCTGCCTGACCGACGAGTTCGCCTACGCCCAGCTGCCCCGCCACGTGCGCTTCATCCGCCACTCCGACCTGTCGGACGGCGTCTGCTGCCACGACGAGATCATCCGGAAATGAAAAATCCCCGGCCGCATGGCCGGGGACTGTGTTTTTATGACGTTTTACGCGGGCTGCGTGCCGTCCCTGAGGACCATATCGAGGTACTTCTCCTCATACTGTTTCGACCAGGTGGTGCTGAGGGACTGGTTGGCCTGATCGACCATCTTGCGGTATTCGTGGATGTCGAAATCGTTGGTCCGGTCGTTGAACATCAGCACGTAGATGCCGATATTCGAGCAGTGGTCCGCGATCTTCTCCAGATTGTGGATGATATCGAGGAAGGGGATGCCGTTCTTGACCGTGCACTGACCGTTCTGCAGGCGGATGATGTGCTTGCTCTTGAGCGTCTCCTTCAGCGCGTCGATGACCTCCTCCAGCGCCTCGATGCGGCTAATGAGGCCGCCGTCCGCGGTCTCGAAGGCCTCGACGGTCAGGGAGATGATCTCCTCGGCGGCGTTCGCCATGACGCCGATCTCGCACAGGGCGTCGTCGGAGAACTGGACATTGTTGTCGACGATGTAATTGTACTGCTCATACAGGTTCTCGGCGTAGTCGCCCACCTGCTCGAACTCGCCCACGGCGTGCATGATCTCGCTGTAGTTGCGCTTGTTGAGCTCCGACAGGTCCTGATCCTTGAGCCCCAGCAGGTACGTGTTGACCCGCGCCTCGCACAGGTCGATGAAGTCCTCGTTCTTCTCGAACTGCTCGCCGTCCAGCTCCGTGTGGTCCACGATGCCGAAGATCGTCATGCGCACGTTCTCCAGCGCCAGCGCGCCCATCTCGTGGATCACCTTGTGGCACTGCTCCAGCGCGACGGTGGGCGTGGCGTAGAAGCGGGTGTCCAGGATGTTCAGCAGCCGCTCCTCGGGCTCCACCTCCGTGGAGCGCACGACGCTCTCCGCCAGCTTGACCAGCTGACCGCGGAAGGGGATGAAGAGCAGCGTGACGGTCACGTTGAACAGCGTGTGGAAGTTGGCGATGCCGGACTTGTTCACGGGCTCGTTCCAGAAATCGAAGCCGACCACGGCGTTGATGCCGTAGATGGCGATGATGAACAGGACTGAGCCGATCAGGTTGAAGAAAAAGTGGATCATGGCCGCGCGCCTGGCGTTCTTCGTGGCGCCCATGGACGACTCGATGGACGTCCAGCAGGTGCCGATGTTCTGGCCCATGATGATGGGCAGCGCGGCGGCGTAGGTGACGGCGCCCGTAGCGGCGGCCGCCTGCAGGATGCCGATGGAGGCGGCGGAGCTGTGGAGCAGGGCGGTGATGAACGCGCCCACGGCGATGCCAAGTACGGGATTCTTCAGCACGATGAACGCCTGCCGGAAGGCGGGCAGCTCGTTGAGCACCGACACGGCGGTCTCCATGGTCGTCATACCGACGAACAGAAGGCCCACGCCGATCAGGATCTCGCACAGCTTGCGCAGCTTTTTCTTTTTGGAAAAGGTCATCGTGATGGCGCCCAGCGCCAGCAGGATATAGCACAGCACCCCAGGCTTCAGCAGACCCATGATGCTCCCCCCGGAGCCGGAGTCCAGACTCAGCAGCTGTGCCGTGACGGTCGTTCCGATATTGGCGCCCATGATGATGCCCACGGCCTGCCGCAGGGTCATGATCCCCGCGTTGACGAAGCCGACCACCATGACGGTGGTGCCCGTGGAGCTCTGGATCACTGCCGTGACGAGCGCGCCGGCGATGACCGCCTTGATGATGTTGCCCGTCATGGCCTCCAGCGTCTTCTGCAGCTTTTCGCCGGCCATCTGCTCCAGCGCGGCGCTCATGGTCGACATACCGAAGAAGAAGATCCCCAGGCCGCCGAAAAACCGGATGGCCAGGGTCAGGTAATCAAACCAGGTCATATTCATTTCATTCCTCTTTCGCCGCAGCCTCTGCGGCCTTATTCATTGATCGCAAACAGCCATATTATACAAGAAGGCTGTTTCCAAGTCAACATTTTATTGGGGTATAACAAACTTTTATGACGCGCCCGGCGTCACGACGTCTGCTGTTGAAATCCCATGTGTTGTCTGCTATAATAGAACAGTTATCTGAGAAAAGCCCGCGGGCTGTTAAAGGAGAAGATCATTATGGTACTCGGAAAACCCATCATCTGCATCAGCAACACCTCTGACGCCCTTGCCACCTTCGGCGACGGTGCGGGAGCCGACAACGTCCAGTCCCTCGGCCAGCGCAAGATCGTCTCGCCCTCGGCCTATCCCAGAGCCATCGAGCTGGCGGGCGGCGTGCCCTTCCTGACCACCGAGAACTGCGTGGAGGAGCTGGCCGAGCTGTGCGACGGCCTGCTGCTCAGCGGCGGCGAGGACATCAACCCCAAGTGGCTGGGCGAGGAAAAGCTCAACGACAGCGTCCGCTACGACGACATCCGCGACGAGTATGAAATGGCGCTGTTCAAGGCGTTCTACGCCAAAAAGAAGCCCATCTTCGGCATCTGCCGCGGCTTCCAGTTCATCAACGTCGCCATGGGCGGCGGTCTGTATCAGGATCTGGTGGAGCAGTGCGGCTTCGTCCATATGAACCGCGAGATCCGCCACCCCCTGCGCACCAAGGAGGGCAGCCTGCTTTACAGACTGTTCGGCGAGAACTTCCGCGTCAACTCTACCCATCATCAGGCGGTGCGCGGTCTGGCCGAGGGCCTGATCGAAACGGCCTGGTCCGTGGAGGGCATCGTGGAGGGCTTCGAGCATGAGAACCTGCCCATCTTCGGCACCCAGTTCCATCCCGAGCGCCTGACGAACATCATGTGGGACGACCGCACCCCCGACTTTGCCCCGCTGTTCAAGTATTTCATCGATCTGTGCAGGGAATACGCGGAGAAATAAGAAGCAGGGATTGCTGATCGCCCTATAAAGATTTGTTATAACGGAGGGAAAACTCATGAAGATCGCCATCGTCTGGTCCAGTCCCAACCGGGACGGCCTCACCGCCGCGGCGAAGAACAGCCTCATGGACGGCCTCAGATCCGCCGGATGTGAGCTGGAGGAGCTGTGGCTCAACGGTCTGCACCTGGAGCACTGCCGCGCCTGCGGCAACGGCTTCGGCCTCTGCCGGGCCGAGGGACGCTGCGTCATCGGCGACGATTTCGCCGGCGCCTACGAGACGCTGCAGCACTGCGACGGCGTCGTTTTCGTCACGGCCGTCTACTGGCACAACATGACCGAATGCCTCAAGGCGTTTATCGACCGCCTGCGCCGCATGGAGAACTCCCACGGAGACCACCGCCTGGCCGGGAAGCCCGTACTGCTTACGGCCTGCGCCGGCGGCAGCGGCAACGGCGCGATCCAGTGCCTGAACGCCATGGAGGAGTGCATGCGCCACATGGAGCTGAAGACCGTGGAGCGCCTGCCCGTCATCCGCTTCAACCGCGGCTACATGCTGCCCGCACTCGCGGAGGCCGGCAGGGCCTTCGCCGCGCTCATCGCGCAATAATCCCTTTTTCCCGGAGCTTTTTTGAATGAACAAGTACGCGACCAAGCTGGCCGCCCTGGCCCTGAGCGTCAGCCTGTTATCGGGCTGCACGCTGCTCCATTTCGACGATCCGGAGGAGGCCCGGGCCGACCAGGAGACCCTGAACAACACAGCCGCCCAGCAGGAGGCCGTGGACTACGCCGCGCTGCTGGACAGCGAGCATCTGCAGCTGGACGATCTCTATAAGGACGACACGGGCGCCGTGCTGGCCCGTTACCGCGTGTCGCTGCCCTGGTTCGGCGAGAGCGAGGACCAGGCCGTGCAGAACATCAACGCCCACTACGAGGAGGAGCTTACAGCGCTAAAGGAGGACGAGGAGAGCCTCTTCGCCCTGGCCGCCGAGATGCCCTCCGCCGTGGTGCGCGAGAGCGTCGTGGAGTATCAGCTGCTGGACGCGCCGGAGGGCTACGTCTGCGCCCTGGGCACGCTGAACGGCGTCGATACCCTGGGCCGGAGCCCCACGGTGTGGTTCGGCGACGTGTTCAGCGCGTCCACCGGCTGGCTGCTGCGCTTCGACGATCTGGTGGAGGACCGCGGCGCGGCCATGGAAAGCCTGACGGAGGCCGCCAAAGACTGGTGCGCCCGGCACGGCTGCGGCGACGAGTGGCTGGCAGACTTCCTCCCCGGCGAGGAGCTGACCTTCGACCGTGAGACGGTCTGGATCGGCCTGCCCGCCGGTACGGCGCCCAACGGCGAGACAGTCATGGAGCTGCCCTTCGGGGTCCTGGAACCTTATCTGAAATAATACATTGTATAAAGGAGAGAGAACGATCATGGACATGATGGAAAGATTTCTGAAGTACGTCGCTGTCGGCACCAACTCGAACCCCAAGTCCCAGACGATCCCCTCGACCCCCGAGCAGAAGGTCCTCGGCGCGATCATCGTCGAGGATATGAAGGCCATGGGCATCCAGGACGCCTTCATGGATGAGTACGGCTACGTCTACGGCACCGTCCCCGGCAACTGCGACGCGCCCACCGTCGGCTTCATCGCCCACATGGATACGGTCATCGACATGCCCTGCGAGAACATCAAGCCCCGCTACGTGGAATACAAGGGCGGCGACGTGGTGCTCAACGAGGAGAAGGGCATCGTCCTGACGCCGTTGGAGAAGCACGTGGGCCACACCCTGATCGTCACCGACGGCACAACGCTGCTGGGCGGCGACGACAAGGCCGGCATCGTCGAGATCCTCGACATGGCCCAGTATTTCCTCGATCATCCCGAGGTCAAACACGGCACGATCAAGCTGGGCTTCACGCCCGACGAGGAGATCGGCCGCGGCACGCTGAAGTTCGACGTTCCCGGCTTCGGCGCCGTCATGGCGTATACCGTGGATGGCGGCGACCCCGGCGCCGTCTCCTATGAGAACTTCAACGCCTGCGCCGCCAAGGTCGAGTTCAACGGCACTAACACCCATCCCGGCGGGGCCAAGAACAAGATGCTCAACTCCCTGTGGCTGGGCATGGAGTTCCATTCCATGCTGCCCGTCAACGAGGCCCCGCAGTTCACCGAGGGTTACGAGGGCTTCAGCCACCTCAACGGCATGAGCGGCAACGTGGAGCACACGCTGATGGAGTACATCATCCGCGACCACGACAAGACCCTCTTCGAGCAGAAGAAGGCCCGTTTTGAGAAGATCGCCGCCTATATGAACGAGAAGTACGGCGAGGGTACCGTGGTGCTCACCCTGAAGGATTCCTATTACAACATGAAGGAGCCCGTCATGGAGCATCCCGAGCTGATCGACATCGCCTACGAGGCCGTCACCGAGTCCGGCTTCAAGCCCTACTCCCAGGCCGCCCGCGGCGGCACCGACGGCGCGCAGCTGAGCTATAAGGGCCTGCCCTGCCCGAACCTGGGCACCGGCGGCCACAACGCCCACAGCCGCTATGAGTACGTCTCCGTCCAGGAGATGCACGCCTGCCGCGACATCCTCATCGCCATCGCGAAGAAGTTCGCGGAGAAGAAGTAATCGAAACGCCGCGCAAAAGGCCGCTGACTCGCATCGAGTCAGCGGCCTTCTTTCATTTTCCGATGATTCAGTTGAGGTCATCGAGGAATTGTTCGATCAGCCGGTCGACCTCCTCGGCACGGTCCGTGTTGGCGTTGTGTCCCGCGCCCTCGAGCCAGACGATGGGGATGCCGGTCTTCTCGTGCCAGGCGCGGTTGTACCGCTTCGCCGAGCCCGCCCGGTCCTTCTCGCCGCAGATCAGCAGCGCCGGACAGTCGATGCGGTAGGGGAGATCAGCCTCCACGGCCTCGGCCAGTATGCGGAAGCCGTGCCCAGCCAGCAGGGCGTATTCGTCCTGGCGGCCCTCAAAGGAGCGCATCATCCGGCGCATGAGCGCGCGGCCGTAGGCCGTCACCGCGACGCCCTCGGTGCCGGAGCGCAGCAGCAACTTCCAGGGATACCGGCGGTAGACCGGCTCCATGCGCTTGAGCGCCCAGAGTTCCGCCGCCGTTATGTACGACCGCCCCAGCGGCGCGGAGTCGATGGAGATGAACCCGCGCGCCCAGCCGGGAAAATGCTGCAGGAACGACTGGGCCACATAGCCGCCCATGGACTGCCCCACCAGCACAGGCTCCATGATCCGCTCCCGCTCCAGGATGTCGCCCAGCCAGAGCGCTTTGTCTGCCAGCGTGAAATCGAGCCGGAAGGGCCGCGACGCGCCGTGCCCCGGCGCGTCCCACACCAGCAGGCGCGTCTTCCCGGCGAAATGGGCGATCTGGCGCTCGAACAGGCGGTGATCGGCCGTCAATCCGGGGAGGAAAACGAGGGTATGGGTCGTCTGCAGGTCGTTCATCCAGTAGTGAATGACGCCGCACGGCGTCTCAAAGGTCCGTTCAACCATGGCGCACCTCCGGTGATAGTGTAAAGAAAAAAACTTTACAGTGTAATGCTGGTACGGGGCGGCTGGATCAGACAGTCGATCTGATGGGCCTCGCAGTACCGTGCCAGCTTATAGAACACCACTTCGGTCTTCTCCACGGGCCGGATCATCCCGCGCACGGGCTTCGTCAGCGGGGAGAAGAAGTTGTCCCAGTGCAGCGGGATCACCACCCGGGGATGCACCTTGTCAACGGTCTCCGCGAAGAACCGCCGCTCGGTCTCGCCGTCGGCTTTGGCCAGTCCGGCCACGCCCAGGAACAGAACGTCTCCACGGACATCGTCCAGCTGACCGGGGATGTAGTTGAAGCTGGGCCGGATCACGAAGGTCTTGCCCTCAGCCTTGACGATGAAGTCGAAGGAGCCGCCTTCCTTGTAATCCCGCAGCCGCGCGGGCTGACGCAGCGGCGCGTCGATGGTCTGGCCCAGGTCGTTGTTGAGGATCGTCGGCTTGGAGTGGATGGAGGGGATCACCCTGACGCTGAAGCCGCCCGCGGTGAACGTCTCGCCGCCGCGGAACTCCGTCAGCCGCGCCTCGGGCACATCGCCGCCCCGGGCCACGTTCAGCGCCGAGGAGGAGCCGTAGAGCTGCGCGCCGCAGCAGTTGACCACGTAGGGGGCGTCCATGACGTGGTCGTGGTGGGTGTGGGAGATGAACGCCGCCCGCAGGCGATCTACATGGTGCGCCGCCAGCAGCCTGTCCGCCAGCGCCGTATCCGTGCCCTGGCTGCCGAAGATGTACTTCATCAGGGACGGCCGCGTGAAGTGGACGTCGAAGAAGATCTGATCCTTCCCGTCGTCGAAAAGCAGCGTCGTTGTGCCGAAAAACGTCACTTTCATCGGTGTATCCTCCGTTTTGTAAAGGAATTGAAAACAATCACCGCGATTCCTTGACTTGAACCGCGGTCAAAGGCGTACAATAAGCTATCACTCACGCACGCTGATCCCCAGCGTACGGATCAGCATGACCGCCTGCTCCGGGGAAAAGACCGCCCCGCGCAGCTCGTTCAGCGCGAAATACGCGCCGCTGATGTTGCTGGACGTGAAATCCATACCGCGAAGCCCCGCGTGCATGAAGTCGCACCCGCTGAGGTCGCAGTCCTCGAAGGCGCAGCTTTTGAAAGCCGTTTCGCTGAAGACGCTCTCGCTCATGCGCCCCCGGCGGAAGATCGCGCGCTCCGCGCGTCCCCGGTCCAGATGAACGTAATTCATCAGGCAGTCCTCGAATAGAACGTTGTTCAGTCCGCAGGCGTCCAGCCGCGCACCGGTCATGCGGCAGCCGAGAAAGGCGACGCGGCGGAAGTAGCAGTCGTCCAGACGGCAGGCGCTCAGATCGCAGTCACGGAACACCACGTCCTCGAAGACGCTTTTCCGCAGATCGGCCCCGCCAAGGTCACAGCGCGTGAACCGGCAGCCGCTGATATCGCTGCGAAGCAGCTCATAGCCGTGTGCAGACTGTCCTGTAAAGTCTTTATCTTTTACAGCCGTTTCGTCCTCCGCAGCCCACTGCAGATCCTGCGGCAACCTCCCGGCGGCGGGTGAGACAGCCGGTCTCGGCATGAAGATCTCCATGAAAACACTCCTTTATTCGGGAAAGAGGGAATACGATGCTCCTTGCGCTCCTCGGGTTCCTGGCCGTTTACGGCGGGACCAACTGGTATATCGCCGCCCACCTGTGGCGGTGGCTGGGCCTGACGTCCGGCGGCTGGCTGTGGGTGATCTGCTTCGCTGTGCTGGCCACCGCGTTTCTGTTCAGCCAGTTCGAGACGTTTATGCCGCTGAAGCTGTCCAAAGCGCTCAATACCGTCGGCGGCTGGTACCTGCAGTCGTATCTGATCCTGCTGCTCCTCGTGCCCGCCGCCGATCTGCTGACGCGCGGCGGACCGGCCATCGCGGCAGTCCTGCTGCTGCTCGCCGCCTGCGTGACGGCCTACGGCGTGTGGAACGCCCGGCGGATCGTCCGCACCGACTACACGGTGGAGGCCGATATCCCCGAACCGCTGACGCTGGCGCTGATCTCAGACGTCCATCTGGGCTGGATCATCGATGCAAAGCAGCTGGCGCCCATGATCGACTCCGTCAACGCGGCGGACGCCGATTACGTCCTGCTGGCCGGAGATACCCTGGACGAGGGGCCCGACCTCGTTCTGGACAAGGAGGCCGCCGGGCGCGAGTTCGCCCGCCTGCGGGCGAAGAGAGGTATCTACGCCTGCCTGGGCAACCACGACGGCGCGTTCAAAGGGCAGGAGGACGCGGCCCAGCAGCTGCTGACGCGCTGGGGCGTCCGCGTCCTGCGGGACGAGGTCGCGCTGGACGGCGCGGTGGCCGTCGCGGGGAGAAAGGACGATGCGGAACGCGACAGGATGCCCTGCGATCAGCTCCTCAAAGAGATAGACAAGGAAAAGACCTTTACAGTATTGCTGGACCATCAGCCGGGCTCTTTCCCGGAGGAAAAGGCGGCGGGCGCCGATCTGATCCTCTGCGGCCACACCCACAACGGCCAGATGTTCCCCTTCGGCCTCGCCACCGGGAGCATCTATCACCCCGATTACGGGCGCAAGACCGAGGATGGCTGCACGATGATCGTCTCCTCCGGCATCGGCACCTGGGGCCCGCGCATCCGCACCGGCTGTCACGCCGAGGTGGCCGTGATCCGGCTGATGCCGGGGAAATGAGGCGTTGAGGCGTGAGCCTGTTCCGTGTGATCTTATCCTGACAGAACGAAAGCCCGGGGCTGCCCGGGCTTTTTCCTTACAGCAGACGCTCCGGCCGCTGCCGCATCCGCACGCCGCAGACGAGACCCAGCGCCGCGAAGGTGGCGACCACCGACGTGCCGCCGTAGCTGATGAACGGCAGCGTGATGCCGATGACCGGCATCACGCCGAGGCACATGCCCACGTTGATCATGATCTGGCTCATCAGCATGCCGCCGATGCCCACGCAGATCAGGTAGGAGAACCGGTCGTGGACCTGTGAGGCGTTGTAGAACAGCCGCCACACGAGGCTCGCCAGCATCACCAGCACTGCGACGGAGCCGATGAATCCCCATTCCTCGCTGATGGAGGCGAAGATGAAGTCCGTATGCTTGGCCGGCAGGACCGAATACTGGGTCTGCGGCCCCTTGAGGAACCCGTAGCCGAACAGTCCGCCGCCGCCCACGGCCACCATGCTCTGGATGCCGTTGTAGGCGATCCTGGGGCTGACGTCGGGGTCGAACAGCACAAGGATGCGCAGCTTGTGGTAATCCTTGAGGAACCAGCGCCACATGGGCGCCAGCGCGCCGCCGCCCAGCGCGCACAGCGGCAGGAAGAACTTCATGGGCAGGCCGGAGGCGAACAGCATCACCACCGTGATCATCATATAGATGACGCACATGCCCAGGTCGTCGGAGAACAGATAGACGAATCCCGCCGTGATCAGCGCGTGGGCCAGCAGCTGCAGCAGCGCCGTGGGGCTGTCCAGCTTGTCGCGCAGGGCGTGGATGTGCCGCGCGAACGTGAAGACGAAGATGATCTTGCCGATCTCCGCAGGCTGGATGCCGATGGGACCGAAGCGGATCCAGCTGTTGTTGCCCGTGGACTCGCCGCCCTCGCCGAGGAACTTCAGCGAAAACAGCAGCAGCAGGTTCAGCACCAGCGCCGCCGGCCACAGGTCCCCGAAGCGGTCCAGGTCGATGAGGCTCACGACGAAATAAGCGCACACCCCGATGAGGATCGCCGCCCCCTGCACGATGAGGAACTTGGGGCGGTGGTAGCTGTAGGTGGCGCTGTAGATGGCGACCATGCCGACGCAGGAGATGACGACAGCCATCCCCAGCAGCAGCAGGTCGCATTTTTTCAGGTATTCTTTGGCGGAACGCAAGAGATTTTTCATGGGAAAGCTCCGGAAAAGGTGTAAAGGTAATAACTTTACTCCTGGCTGTCCATCGTCATTGTGACGATCTTATGCATGATCTCGGCGGACATGGAGCCGCTGAGGTAGCCGTAGATGTTGCCATCCCGGTCGATCATGAAGGTGGTGGGGAAGGCGCTGATGCCGTACTGGGCCAGGGACTGGCCGGAGTCGTCCATCAGCACGGGATAGGTGTACCCGTTCTCCTCCAGAAAGGCGGCGACCTCGTCGGCCGTGCCGTCGTTGGCGTTTGGGTAGCGGTCGGACTTGGGGTTGGCCACGCCGAGGACGATCAGGTCCTCCTGATTTTCGCCGTACTCCTCGTAGAGGCTCTGAATATCGGGCATCTCCGCCCGGCAGGGCGGGCACCATGTGGCCCAGAAGTTGAGGAACACCGTCTTGCCCTTGTAGTCCGACAGTGTGTGGATCGTGCCGTACTGATCCACGAGCGTCATTTCGGGGGCGGGGAAGACCTCCTCCTCCGGCTCCGCGGAGGCAGTCAGCTCCTCCTGAACGGTCGGCTCCTCCGCCGCGGGCTCCCCGGTCGTCTGTGCTGCGGGCTCCGGCGTACCGGCAGAGGCCAGCGTGGCCGCCAGACCGTTCATACGGCCCGTCAGCACCAGCACGCCCATGACGAGCATCAGCGCGCCGCCGGCCTTGACCGTGTATCTGACCACGTCGCCGTGACGGGAGAAGAACCGCAGCAGCGCGCCCGTGAACAGACCCGCCGCCAGGAAGGGCAGCACGAACCCCAGCGTGTACACACCGATCAGCAGCAGCCCCGCCGTCTGGGAGGCGCTGGACCCGGCCATCAGCAGCACGGCGCTCAGCGCCGGCCCCACGCAGGGCGTCCAGGCGAAGCTGAACGTAAAGCCCAGCAGCAGCGCGGTCAGCGGGCTCTCGGGCAGCTTTTCCAGCGGCAGCGGCAGCCGCCGCTCCTTTGAAAGGAAGATCGAGGAGCCGAACAGCCCCAGCTGATACAGGCCCAGCAGAATGATCAGCACGCCGCCGACCTTCGTCAGCACGCCGCGCCAGGCGCTGAAAAACCGTCCCAGCGCCGTGAAGCCCAGCCCCAGCAGGAAAAACGATGCGCTGACGCCCAGCACGAAGCAGACGGTGTTCACCAGTACCCGGAACCGGGGGTATGCGCCGTCATCGCCGCTCATGCCGCCGGACAGATAGCCGAAATACAGCGGCAGCAGCGGCAGCACGCAGGGGGAAAAGAAGCTCAGCAGGCCCTGGACGAAGACCGTGGCCGCCGAGACCTGTACGCCGACGTCCAGCATCAGCGCAGACCGTCGACCTCCCGCAGCCACGAGGCGGCGACAGCGTCGGAGGGCATGCGCCAGTCACCGCGGGGGGACAGCGTCACGGAACCGACCTTCGGGCCGTCGGGCAGGCAGGAGCGCTTGAACTGCTGGGCGAAGAAGCGGCGGTAGAACACGCGCAGCCAGCTGAGGATGAACGCGTCGTCGTAGACGCCTTCAAAGGCCTTTTTGGCCAGCAGATAGACCTTCGCCGGGGTGAAGCCGCAGCGGAGGGTGTTGTAGAGGAAGAAATCGTGGAGGCGATAGGGGCCCACCAGATCCTCGGTCTTCTGGGAGATCTCGCCGTCCGTGGGCGGCAGCAGCTCCGGGGAGACCGGGGTGTCGAGGATATCGCGCAGCACGCGGCTCAGGTCGTCCCGGCCGCAGGTATCGGCCACATAGGCCACCAGATGGCGCACCAGCATCTTGGGAACGGAGGCGTTGACGCCGTACATGGACATGTGATCGCCGTTGTAGGTGGCCCAGCCCAGCGCCAGCTCGCTGAGGTCGCCGGTGCCGATGACCATGCCGCCGCGCTTGTTGGCCACGTCCATCAGCACCTGCGTGCGCTCGCGGGCCTGGGCGTTTTCAAAGGTGACGTCGTGGTCGTCCATGGACTGGCCGATGTCGCTGAAATGCACCTTGACCGACTCGGCGATGCTGACCTCCATCAGCGACACGCCCAGAGCCGAGCAAAGGCCGTAGGCGTTGTTCTTCGTGCGGGAGGTGGTGCCGAAGCAGGGCATGGTGATGGCCACCACGCCGCTCTTGTCGAGCCCCAGCATGTCGAAGGCCCGGCAGGTGACGAGCAGCGCCAGCGTCGAGTCGAGACCGCCGGAGATGCCGATGACGGCCGTTTTGCAGTGCGTGTGCTCCAGCCTGCGCTTGAGGCCCCAGGCCTGCATGGTCAGGATCGAGGCGCAGCGCTCCGCGCGCTTGGCGGGGTCCGAGGGGACGAAGGGATCGGGATCGACGAACCGGGTCACGCGCTCGTCGCTGGCGTGCAGGGGCAGCGTGACAGTTTTGAAGTCATCGGCGGGGGCGAAGAAGGTGTTCATTTTCAACCGGTCGTGGCTGAGATAAGACAGATCGACCTGCCGCAGCAGCAGCGACCCGCCGGAGAAGGGGGCCAGCTCGCCCAGCAGCACGCCGTTCTCGGCCACCATGCTGTGGCCGGAGAAAACGGAGTCTGTGGTCGATTCGCCGTCGCCCGCGCCCGCGTAGACGTAGGCGCACACGTCCCTGGCGCTCTGCATGGTCACGAGGTCGCGGCGGTACTGCTCCTTGCCGACGGTCTCGTTGCCCGCCGACAGGTTGCACATGACGAGAGCGCCGCGGCGGCACAGGTCCGTGGACGGCGGCGCGGGGGCCCACAGGTCCTCGCAGATCTCCACGCCGAAGCGGAACAGGGGATCAATGGACGAGCAGAACAGCAGCCCCGTGCCGAAGGGCACGGTCTGCCCGCAGACCGCCGCCTCCTTCAGTCCCTCAAAGGCGGGCCGGAAGTGGCGCAGCTCGTAAAACTCGCCGTAGTTGGGGATGTACGTCTTGGGCACGAGGCCGCAGATCTTCCCCTGATGGACCACCGCCGCGACGTTGTACAGCGAGCAGCCATAGCGGAAGGGCAGGCCGACGACGAGCGCGCAGGACAAGCCCGCGCCCTCTGTGACGACGCGCTCAAGCGCCTTCAGCGCCTGATCCAGCAGGTGCTCCTGCGTGAACAGGTCGCCGCAGGTGTAGCCCGTCAGGCACAGCTCGGGGAAGACCACCAGGGCCGCGCCCTTCTCGTCCGCCTCCCGGGCCAGTGCCAGCACGGCGTCGGCGTTTGCCATGCAGTCGCCCACCGTCACCTTGGGCACGGCGGCGGCTACCGTGGAGAATCCGTATTTCATAAGAGTTTCCTCCGATCGTTCGTGTTCCGCGCCCGCCGCTTGACAAACGGCGGGGCTTTTTATACCATAATAAATGTATTATACACCGCCTCCCGCCGTCAAGGCAAGAGCGCGGAGGGAGGTTCAGGGAATGACTTACGAAAACTGCCGCCTCTGTCCCCGGGCCTGCGGCGTCGACCGCCGGACCAAAAGGGGCTTTTGCGGCCAGAGCGACATCCTGCGGGTGGCCCGGTACCAGAAGCACCTTTGGGAGGAGCCGTGCATCAGCGGGACGCGGGGCTCCGGCACTGTCTTCTTCTCCGGCTGCACGATGAAGTGCGTCTTCTGTCAGAATTACGAGGTCAGCCGCGGCATGGGCACGGAGATCACCGCCTCGCGTCTGGCGGACATCTTTCTGGAGCTGCAGGACATGGGCTGCCACAACGTCAGCCTCGTCACCGCCACCCATTTCGTCCCGGGCGTCCTGCAGGCCCTGGACCGGGCGTGTGACTTCCTGCACGTGCCCGTGGTCTTCAACTGCGGCGGCTATGAGCGCGTCGAGACGCTGAAGGCCCTGGAGGGGAGCGTGCAGGTGTGGCTGCCGGACTTCAAATACAAGAGCGCGGAGCTGTCCGCGCGCTACTCCGCCGCCCCCGATTATTACGACCGCGCCATGGAGGCGATCGCCGAGATGCTGCGCCAGTCGCCGCGTCTGGTGCTGGATCAGGACGGCATTCTGCAGCGGGGCGTCGTGATCCGCCATCTCGTCATGCCCGGCGCGTACAGGGACTCCATCGCCGTGCTGGAAGCGCTGGCGGAAAGCTTCGGCACAGAGAACTATTATCTCAGCCTCATGAGCCAGTTCACCCCCATGCCCTCCTGTAAGGACTACCCCGAGATCGACCGCCGCATCACCACCTTCGAGTACCGCAAGGTCGCCCAACGGGCCCTCGATCTGGGCTTTCGAGGCTACTTTCAGGACCGGGACGCCTCGAGCCAGGCGTACATCCCGCCCTTTGGTGAAAATGACGTAAAGCCGGAATAACTTTCCGTTGAAAATGCCCTTCAACAAAATGGCAAATCTTTTTTCCAAAGGTTTTTGCACAGCCCGCGGCGGGGCGAAAGCACGGGGTTTTCCACATTATCCACAGGGTTTTCCACAGTTTCGCACATCGCGCGGCGGAAAAGCGGCGACAAAACAAAGAGTAAACCCCCCGGGAAAAACCTGACAGCAGCCCCAAAACATCAGGATGCGTCAGGCCCGCAGAGAAGCGGCTTTCCCGCCCGCCGCTGGCCCGAAAAACGCCCGGCCGGACGATCTTTGTGAAAATTAACGAATCGGTTACAAAACAGCGACAGCGTTGTAACGAAACAAAGCGTATTGACAAATCGGCCGATTTATAGTTTAATATATTAGTACCTTTTTAATACCCGAACGGAGGATCACACCATGAAAAGAATAAAGACTCTCGAGACCCGCGACCTGTGCAAGAGCGCCGTCAAGGGCGGCTGCGGCGAATGTCAGACCTCCTGCCAGTCGGCCTGCAAGACCTCCTGCGGCGTCGCCAACCAGAAGTGCGAGAACAGCGATAAATAATCGCCCACAACCAAACAGACGAAAGGGCCCGGCGATCTGCTTCGGGCCCTTTTTCCTGCCATTTTACGGAGTGATACTATGACACATCAATACAAGCTGGGCGGCTACAACATCGTCATCGACACCTGCAGCGGCGCCGTCCACTCGGTGGACGACGTGGCCTACGACGCCATCGCCCTTTACGAAGACCACAGCCGCGAAGAGATCGTCCGCGCGCTGCTGGAGAAGTACGGCGAGCGTGAGGACGTGACGGAGCAGGATCTGAACGACTGTCTGGACGACATCGAGGAGCTGAAGGGGCAGAACAAGCTGTTCTCCAGGGACATGTTTACCGACCTCGATCTGGACGCCCGGAACATCAAGACCGTCGTCAAGGCGCTGTGCCTGCACGTGGCCCACACCTGCAACCTCAACTGCGAATACTGCTTCGCCTCTCAGGGCAAGTACCACGGCGAACGCGCGCTGATGACGCTGGACGTGGCGAAGCGCGCCATCGATTTCCTGATCGAGAACTCGGGCACGCGGCGCAATCTGGAGGTGGACTTCTTCGGCGGCGAGCCGCTGATGAACTGGCAGGTGGTCAAGGACACCGTGGCCTACGCACGCTCCATCGAGCAGGAGAAGGGGAAGAACTTCCGCTTCACGCTGACGACCAACGGCATGCTCATCGATGACGAGGTCATCGATTTCTGCAACAAAGAGATGCACAATGTGGTGCTGAGCCTCGACGGCCGCAAACACATCCATGACCATCTGCGCAAAGACTACGCCGGAAACGGCAGCTATGACCGCATCGTCCCGAAGTTTCAGAAGCTGGCCGCCGCCCGCGGGGGCAGGGACTACTACATGCGCGGCACCTTCACCCACAACAACGTCGATTTCACCGAGGATATCTTTCACATGGCCGATCTGGGCTTCACCGAGCTGAGCATGGAGCCCGTGGTCTGCGCGCCCGGCGACCCCTACGCCCTGACGGAGGAGGATCTGCCGAAGCTCTTCGAGCAGTACGAGCTTCTGGCCATGGAGATGCTGAAGCGCAGGCGTGAGGGCAGACCCATCACGTTTTACCACTACATGATCGACCTGCAGAGCGGCCCCTGCATCTACAAGCGCATCGCGGGCTGCGGCTCCGGCACGGAGTATATGGCCGTCACCCCCTGGGGCGAGCTGTATCCCTGCCACCAGTTCGTGGGCGACGAGAAATACAGCATGGGCGACCTGTGGAAGGGCGTCACCAATACGGAGCTGCGCGATCGGTTCAAGCAGGTCAGCGCCTACTCCCGCCCCGAATGCCGCGACTGCTGGGCAAGGCTCTACTGCTCCGGCGGCTGTGCGGCCAACGCCTACCACGCCACGGGCTCCATCAACGGCGTCTACGAATATGGCTGCAAGCTGTTCAAAAAGCGCATGGAATGCGCCATCATGATGCAGGTGGCCGAGATGGAGGAGGGGCTTTGATGAGCGCCCCCACGCCCATCTGCGATTTCGTCCGTGACTACGCGGAAAAACGCGGCGTGCGCGCCCACATGCCGGGGCACAAGGGCAAAGCCTTTCTTGGCTGGGAGCCTTACGACCTGACGGAGATCAAGGGCGCGGACTCTCTCTACGAGGCGAGCGGCGTCATCGCTGAGAGCCAGCGCATCGCGTCCGCGCTGTTCGGCTCCGGGGCCACGCTCTACTCCGCCGGCGGGTCGTCTCAGGCTTTGCGGGCCATGGTGATGCTCGTGTGCCCGGAGGGGTCGCTGATCCTCGCCGGGCGCAACGCCCACCGGGGGTTCCTCCACGCCTGCGGTCTGCTGGACCTGCGCGTCCGCTGGCTGATGCCGGAGGGGGAGCGGGCGTCCCTGTGCGCCTGCCCCATCACGGCCGGGGGCGTGCTTCATGCGCTGGAGACGGAGGAGAAGCCTTCGGCCGTCTATCTGACGGCCCCCGATTATCTGGGCTCCTCGCCCGATCTGCGCGCCATCGCCGCTGTGTGTCATGCGCACGGCGTCCCGCTGCTGGTGGACAACGCCCACGGGGCCTACCTGCGCTTCCTGCCCGAGGACAGCCACCCCATGACGCTGGGGGCCGACATGTGCTGCGATTCCGCCCACAAGACGCTGCCTGCCGTCACGGGCGCCGCGTATCTCCATATTGCAGAGGATTACCTGCCGAAGCTGCGCAAATCGCCCATGGAGGCCATGGCCGCCTTCGGCTCCACCAGCCCGTCATACCTGATCCTGCAGTCGCTTGACTTCTGCAACCGGTATCTGACGGACGGCTATCGGGCGCGTCTCGCCGCTTTCTGCGACGAGATGACACATCTCAAGTCATCGCTCCGGGCGCAGGGCTTCCATGTCTGGGACAGCGATCCCCTGCGCCTCACGGTATTCGACGGCGCGGGGGGACTGGCGCTGGCGGAGCATCTGCACCATGATTCGATCGAGTGCGAGTTCGCCGACCGGGACGCCGTGGTGCTGATGCTGACGCCGGAAAACGGCCAGGAGGACCTGCGGCGCATCGAAGCGTCCTTCGCATCCTTCAAGCCGACGCCCTGGCGCGATCCCTGCGAGGCACTGGCCCTGCCGGAGCGCGCCTGCTCCATCCGCACAGCGCTCCTGGCCCCCAGCGAGAGCGTCCTCATATCAAGCGCCGCTGGGCGCGTCTGCTCCTGCCCGTCGGTTTCCTGCCCGCCCGCCGTCCCCGTGGTCGTCAGCGGCGAGATCATCACGCAGCAGGCCTGCCGCCTCATGGAGCGCTACGGCATCGACACGATCGAAGTCGTCAAGGAATAAGAAAAGCCGCCCGGACGGGCGGCTTTTTGCGTAAACAAATCATTGATACAGGGCGTCTATCGACTCCGCCGTGCAGGGGAGCCATCGGACGTCCTTTTTTTCGTTTTGGGCCGCCTCCGCCCGGAGGAACGATTCCCGGTCGGCGGGCAGACCGTTCACGGTACGGCTGTCCCCGCGCTGCCAGAAGACAGGCTCCACCGACATCGCCGCGCCGTCGAAGTGAAGATGCGCGGCGCCGTTGTCGGACGCGCCGCCGGAGGCGAAGAACGTGCCGTCCTCCTTGAGCGACATCATCCCGCGGTAGTTGAACTCATAGCCGTACACGCGGCTCTCCCACCAGCGCAGGACGTAAAAGCCCCGGTAATCGCCACGGCGGAAAACAGCCTCGACGGCGCCGTCGCCGTCCAGATCGAGCAGCGCGAAGGCAGCCTCCTCTGTATCCGCCGTATCATCAGCCGTCAGGCTCCGCAGGGTGAAGAGGCCGTCCACCTCCAGCGCCGCGCGCGTCTGGCTGACGTCCAGCGGGAAGGCGAGCTCGCCGCGGAGCGCCTGCAGCAGCGCCTCCACAGGCTCCGCCGCCGCGCGGGTGCGCAGATGGGACAGGATGTGATAGCCGTCCTCCGTCACACGGAGCCTCAGCACGGCGTAGTCGGCCCACAGCGTCACCACGTCGCCCTCACGCTCGCCGTATCGCGGATAGAAAAATCCCGGTCCGAAGTCGCTGGTGAAGTTGTAGAAGGCGTTGAGGTCAGGCGAATAGATCGTCCTCTCATCGTGACGCCAGTCGACGTTCAGCTCGTCCACCGTGACGCCTGCGTACCGGGTCAGCAGCTCGTCGATCCGCGAGACGCGGTAGCGGTGCACGGGCACGGGCATCTCGATCAGCGACGCCCGGTGGTCGCCGTGCATCCAGCCGTGATCCAGCGCGTCGAACTCGGCGTCGGTGACGTCGTCCTCCGCCAGAGGGCAGTAGGCCAGAAAGGCGATGAGATCGAGGTCGCGGGCGTCGTCGTAAGAGGAGGTAAAGAAGCAGGTGACGGGGTTCACCGCTTTGCCGCGGATCGTTTCGAGCTCCGCACGCCAATCGGTCAGCTCGCCGCCCGTCAGCGGCGTGCCGTGACGCCGGTGCAGCTGGGCGGCGTGGGCGTCCCGATACCAGTCGGCCAGCGCGCCGAAGGCGCGGTCAAACGTGCGCTCCTCGACCAGCTCGGTGCGCAGCCACAGCGCCTGACCGTTCGCTTCCAGAAGCACCCGACGCCCGTCTCGGTAGGCCGTCAGCCGCCGGCCGCCGGCTTCCAGCGCGATGTGGAGGTCCTCCGTTTGCTCGGTGAAGGAGAGCGGCTCGGCTTCCTCCCATGTCAGCGACAAAAGCGCCGCAAGGTTCTCGTCCGCCGTCAGCGCCAATGCGCCGTCAACGTCGTCCTGCAGACCGGTCTCGTCATAATAGTATAAATGTGTCTCCGCAGCGGTGATCCCGGGCGTCAGGACCTGTACGTCGTCTGCGTCGGCGATCCCGTCGGTCTCCGGGATCATGGTCCCCGCGAAGGTGCAGCCTGCGGCGACAGCGGCGAGGCACAGGACTGCGATCACCACCGCGGCAGTCGTTCGCGGCTGACGGGCGATCATCGTCACGCGCTCCCGGAGGGACCTCTTGCCGTTGTACATGGCGGTCGCCGCGCAGAGGAGCGGCGCGGTCCCCGGGCGGCGGGCCGACAGCTCGATCAGCGTCGCGCCGTACCGCGTCCGTTCGTCCTCACCAAGATGTTTCAGCGCGCCCGCGTCAGCAAAGAGCTCGCTGTCCTGCCTGGCCAGATACGCCGCGTACCAGACGAGCGGGTCGTACCAGTGGAGCGCCAGCGCCGCGCACCGCAGCAGCACCCAGATATGGTCGCCGTGACGGTGGTGGCTCAGCTCGTGGGCCAGTACATGGCGCAGCCGTGTTTTGTCGGAGGCCGTCTCCGGGGAGACGTAGATCGTGTTCCCCAGCAGGCAGGAGGAGCCGAGGCCCTCCGCCTCGTACACCTGCAGCGGGCAGGGAACGGGAAGGGGCCTGCGCCGCTTTTTCAGCGCGTGAAGCAGTCTGGTGTTGGACGCGAGGAACACGCCTGCCGTTCCGCAGACGCCTGCCAGCCAGAGCCATTGCAGGAGCTTCCCGACGGTGACGCCGCTGCTCATACGCGCATAGGCGCGGGCGTCGAGGTCGCTCTCGTCCAGGCGGGACAGGTCGAGCCCCGCGGCCTCATATTCGGCCGCCGCCTCCCGGCGCGCCTGCGCAAAGGTCTCCCGGGGCAGATCGTAGCTCGCCGCGGCTGCGGCCAGCGCCCCGGTGTTCGTCTCACTCGCCTGACGTACCGTGGCGGCGACGCTCCAGGGCGCGCTGCCGATGGTGCCGGGGATCAGCAGCCGCAGCAGCACGAGGCCCCACAGCGCGTACCGCAGCCCCGGACGCATACGGCGGCCCAGGAATGCGCGCAGAGCGATGACAGCCAGCAGCATCACGCAGGAGGAAAGCGCCCATGTCACGTTAATCATGTCGGTCCAGGCCCTCCTTCAGAATACGGTATAGCTCGTCGATCTCCGCGTCCGTCAGCTCGCTTTCCCGGGTCATGGTGCTGATCAGCAGGCCCAGCCCTCCGGTCTTGATCTTCGACAGCGTGTTCCGCGCCTCCTGCTGCACGGCGTCGTCCCGGGCCAGCAGGGGATAGAAGAGCTTCCGCGGGCCGGAGGCGTCCACGCGCACCGCGCCCTTGTCGGCCAGACGGCCCAGCATGATGTTGACCGTCGCCTTCGTCCATGCGGTGTCGTCCTTCAGCGCCTCCACTATGCGCCCGATGGTCAGCGGCTGCTCATCCCACAGCAGATTCATCAGCTTCCATTCGCCGTCGGACAGAGAGAGTTTATTCATTTCGATGCACCTCACACAACAGGATAACAGCTGTTATATAGAGCTTATCACAGAGGATAACAAATGTCAACCCTTTATTCGGCATCAAAAAAGCCGCCCGAGGGCGGCTTTCGTTTTTTAATACCCCCGTTCCCGCAGCAATCGCAGGAAGGCGGTGATATAGGCGCGTCTGGGCGTGATGACCTGGGGGTCGGTGTCGGGGTGAAGGCGCAGGTATTCGGCCAGGACGTCGGAGAGGTTCTCGGCGGAACGCATGTAGTCGGCGGCGATGGAATCGTCGGAGTACCCCAGCCGGTGCAGCAGCAGCGCGGACACAACGCCCGTGCGGTCCTTCCCGGCGTTGCAGAAATACAGCACGCCGCCCGGAGCGCCCTCGGCCAGGCCGAGTATCCGCGCCATCTGCCGGTCGCACATGGCGAAATAAGCCTGAGGGACCTCGAAGGGCGTTGCGGGAGCGCGGTCGCCGCCCGTCACGGGCAGCAGATGATAGCGGAACGAGGGATGGCGTGCCAGGGGACAGGGACGCGCGGCGGCCTCCGCCTCCGTGCGCAGGTCGATGACCGTTTGCACGTCATGCGCCAGCAGGAACGAGAGGTCCCGCCCGGTGGGCGCGGTGACGGCGTCGCTGCGGATGTACCGCATGCTTTCGCCCAGAATGGCGCGTGTGTTCCGCGTGCTCTCCAATAGACTGCTCACAGCGATCTCTCCTTATGAAACAGTCCGCAGCAGCGCTGCGGACTGTAGCCGTTTATTTGTCCACGAGACTGATGATATGGACGTCGTCCAGATCGAGGTCGGTGGTGAAGGGGTTGATCTTCTGGTTGATATAATCGACGGTGGCGCGGGGGCTCAGATAGATATACTCCAGCCCCTTCCACGTGCCGGGGGACGTGCCGGGCATGGTGTCGAAGGTGATGGCGTTGTCGAAATCGATCTCCCGGGCCACGTTGATATAGAACCAGATCATATCCTTGACGGGCATGTTCGTCTTGATGCTCTTGGAGACGGTGGTGATGATGTCGCTGGCCTGGCTGATGGTGAACTCGTCCACCAGCTTCTTGCCCACGGCCTTGAGGAAGTCGCGCTGGACCTCCATGCGGCCGAAGTCGCTGGCAGACGTGCCGCGGAAGCGGACCAGCTGGATGGCCTTTTTGCCGTCCAGCAGCTGATAGCCCTTGCTGAGGTTGATGTTGAAGCGCTCGTCGGCGTCCTCGTGATACATGTCGTAGGGCACGTCGAAGTACACGCCGCCGATGACGTCCACCACCTTGATGAAGTCGGTCATGTTGACCAGACAGTAATAGTCCGGATACACGCCCGTCACCTGCTGGAGCTGGTAGCACAGCTCGTCCATGCCGTTGCGGCCGTAGGAGCTGTTGATCTTCTTGATGTTGTTGGGGATGTCGATCATCGTGTCGCGGGGGATCGAGACGACGTTGACGATATCTTTCTCGGTATCCACGCTGCCCAGCATGATGGTGTCGGTGTTGTAGTCGTCGTTGGTGCCGGCGAGGACGAAGGTATAGTAGTTCTCCTTGCGCACCTTGGGCGGCTTCTCGGGCTTGACCTCCACGGGCTCGGTGACCTCGCTGACAGGCGTCTGGGCGTCCAGATCATTGGACTTTTCGGTGCTCGTCTGCTCGCCGTTGACGGGCTGGATCGTGTTGTCCTTGAACTCGGGGGGACGCAGCACGTCCCAGATGGTATATCCTAAAAAGACCACGACCGCCGCGATGGCGATGAGCAGCAGCCGTCTGCGGCGCGCCACGGCGCGTCTGCGCCTGCGGCGGCGCTGGAGCTGCTGCGCGTACTGATCGTTCTGATTGGGGGTTTCAGGCATGATGCTTCTCCTGCAAAGAGATTTGTTGGAATAGGTTATATTATTATAGCATAGCGGGGCAAGATAAATCTATAATTATTTATTAAAATTTGACGGATATTGTAGAGACTCCCGCTGCGGGGAAAAGTTCCGCGCTCCGTCGATTTTTTGGCCGAAAAACGCCCCGCGGCCATGCGCCGCCCTTGATTCAGACGCTGTTTTGTTATATAATATGATATCATTGTCTAAGTATCTTCAATTTATCGAATATCGGAGTGAGAAAAAATGGATCACAACAAACTGGCTCAGCTGCTGTTCCCCCATATCACCAAGACGGCGCAGCAGTACCGCGAGGAGATCTACCCCCGCAGACAGCTGCCCGAGGGGGCCATGGTCACCCGCTTCGCCCCCAGCCCCACGGGTTTCCTGCACATCGGCGGGGTGTTCACCTCTCTCGTCAACGAGCGCTGCGCCCACCAGACGGGCGGCGTTCTGATGCTCAGGATCGAGGACACGGATAAAAAACGCGAGCAGCAGGACGGCATCTCGGCCATCCTGAACGGGCTCGACAGCTTCGGCATCCGCTTCGACGAGGGCGTGCTGAAGGAAGGAGAGCAGGGGGCCTACGGGCCCTACACCCAGAGCCACCGGGCCGAGGTCTATCAGACCTTCTGCAAGGATCTGGTGGAGCGCGGCCTGGCATATCCCTGCTTCTGCACCGAGGAGGAGCTCAGCGAGATCCGCGCCCGGCAGGAAAAGGACAAGGCGCTGCCCGGCTACCACGGCGAATACGCCCGCTGCCGCGACCTGACGTATGAGCAGATCGAGGAGAACATCAAGGCCGGCAAGCCCTACGTCATGCGCCTGCGCTCCCCCGGCAGGCCCGGCGGCCGCGTCAAGTACAAGGACGTCATCAAGGGCCAGATCGAGATGGATGAGAACATCGTCGATATCGTGCTGCTCAAGAGCGACGGCATCCCCACCTATCACTTCGCCCACGCCGTGGACGACAGCCTCATGGGCACCACCCACGTCATCCGCGGCGACGAGTGGGTCTCGTCGGTCAACATCCACCTGCAGCTGTTCCAGGTGCTGGGCATGAAGCCGCCCAAGTTCGCCCACGTCGCCCCCGTCATGAAGGAGGAGGACGGCGGCAAGCGCAAGCTCAGCAAGCGCAAGGACCCCGAGGCGGCCGTCAGCTACTTCACCGAGGAGGGCTATCCCGCCGACAGCGTCATCGAATACCTGCTGACGCTGGCCAACTCCACCTATGAGGACTGGCGCAGAGCCAACCGGGACCTGCCCTATACCGAATACAAGTTCCGCCTGGACAAGATGGGCCAGTCCGGCGCGCTGTTCGACCTGAAGAAGCTGCGTTCCGTCTCGGCCGAGGTCATCTCCCGCTTCGACGCGCAGAAGGTCGCCGCGCTGGCGACGGCCTGGGCGAAGGAGCATGACGGGCAGCTGTATGATTGCCTGTCCGCCGATCCCGCCTACGCCGAGGGATTGTTCGCCATCGACCGCGGCGGCAAGAAGCCCCGCAAGGACATCGCCAAGTGGAGCGACGTGCGCGAGTACGTCTCGTATTTCTATGACGAGTTGTTTGAGCGCAGCGAGACACTGGAGATGGATCCCGCGCTGCAGAAGCAGGTCCTGGAGCAGTACCTGCCCGTTTACGATCCCGCCGACGACCGCGATACGTGGTTCGCCAGAATGAAGACCATCTGCCCGGCGCTGGGCTTCGCCAGCGAGGTCAAGGAGTTCAAATCCGCTGAGCCCGGCACATTCAAGGGCCACGTGGGCGACGTCAGCGCCGTGGTGCGCATGGCGGTCACGGGCCGGAAGAACACCCCGGACCTCTGCTCCGTCATGGCGCTGCTGGGCAAAGAGCGCTGCGAGAAACGCATCCGCGATTATATGGAGACATTATAGGAGAACGATATGGAAAACACAGTTTCGAACTTCATCGATGATTTTATAAAGGAAGACCTGGCGGAGGGCGTCTATGACCACGTCCACACCCGCTTCCCGCCCGAGCCGAACGGCTACCTGCACATCGGCCACTGCAAGGCGCTGTGGATCGATTTCGGCACGGCCAGACGCTTCGGCGGCATCTGCAACCTGCGCATGGACGACACGAATCCCGCCAAGGAGGATGTGGAGTACGTGGACGCCATCAAGGAGGACATCCACTGGCTGGGCTTCGACTGGGACGACCGCTTTTTCTACGGCTCCGACTACTTCGAGCAGACCTATGAGTACGCCGTGGAGCTGATCAAAAAGGGCCTGGCCTACGTCTGCGAGCTGTCTGCCGACCAGTTCCGCGACTACCGCGGCGACCTGACGCATCCCGCCGTCAGCCCCTACCGCGACAGACCCGTCGAGGAAAACCTCGACCTCTTCGAGCGCATGAAGAACGGCGAGTTCCCCGAGGGCAGAATGACGCTGCGCGCCAAGATCGACCTGGCCTCCGGCAACTTCAACATGCGCGACCCGGTGCTGTACCGCATCCGCTATATCGAGCATCACCGTCAGGGCACCAAGTGGTGCATCTTCCCGATGTACGACTTCGCTCATCCCATCCAGGACGCCATCGAGGGCATCACCCACTCCCTGTGCTCCCTGGAGTACGAGGATCACAGGCCCCTGTACAACTGGGTCATCGAGCACGTGTCCGTGCCCTCCCATCCCCGCCAGATCGAGTTCTCCCGCCTGAACATCAACTACACCGTCATGAGCAAGCGCAAGCTGCGCAAGCTGGTGGAGGAGGGCTACGTCTCCGGCTGGGACGATCCGCGTATGCCCACGCTGTGCGGTCTGCGCCGCAGGGGCTACACGCCGGAGTCCATCGTCGCCTTCTGCGAGGGCAACGGCATCACCAAGGTGTCGGGCATCGTGGAGTACGACTTCCTCGAGCACTGCATCCGCGACGACCTCAACAAGAACGCCGACCGCGTCATGGCCGTACTGGACCCCGTCAGGCTGGTGCTGGACAACTATCCCGACGGTCAGACCGAGACCTTCGAGGTGGAGAACAACCCCGAGAAGCCCGAGAACGGCACGCGCAGCGTCGCCTTCTCGAAGAATCTGTGGATCGAGCGCGACGACTTCATGGAGGTCCCCGTGCCCAAGTACAACCGCCTGTACATCGGCGGGGAGGTCCGGCTGAAGGGCGCGTATATCATCAAAGCCACCTCCTGCGAGAAGGATGAGACGGGCCGCGTCACCGTGATCCACGCCGACTGCGACCTGGCCTCCCGCGGCGGCAACGCCCCCGATGGCCGCAAGGTCAAGGGCACGATCCACTGGGTGGACGACAACACGGCCGTGGAGGCCGAGGTCCGCGTCTACGCCAACCTCTTCACCGATCCCGCCCCCGACGCCGCCGACAAGAACTTCCTCGACTACCTCAATCCCGACTCCCTCAAGGTCCTCACGGGCTGCAAGCTGGAGAAGAGCCTGGGCGAGGCGAAGCCCGGCGACAAGTTCCAGTTCATGCGCCTCGGCTATTTCTGCGCCGACAGCAAGGATTCGGCCCCCGGCCATCCCGTCTTCAACCGCACGGTCACGCTGAAGGACAGCTGGGCAAAGAAGGCGAAGTAAATGGCAGTCTATCTCGACAACGCGGCGACCACTGCCGTCCTGCCCGAAGCGGCGCAGGCGGCGCTGGCCGTCATGACGGAAAACTACGGCAACCCGTCCTCCCTCCACGAGGCGGGGCGGGCTGCCCGTGAAACACTGGAAAAGGCAAGGGCTGCCGTGGCCCTTGCCTTGGGCTGTCCGGCCGCCTGCGTCACCTTCACCTCCTGCGGCACCGAGAGCATCAACACCTCTCTCGTCGGCGCGGCCATGAAGAACAGGCACCGCGGCAGGCACATCATTTCCACGGCCATCGAGCACGACGCCGTGCTGCGCACGCTCAACGACCTGAAGAATCAGGACTTCGAGGTGACGCTGATCCTCCCGGAGCGCGACGGCACGGTCAGTCTCGACAAGGTCCTTTCGGCCGTCCGGCCCGACACCATCCTGATGTCCATGCAGGGCGTCAACAACGAGACCGGCGCGCTGCTGCCCTACGCCGAGGCAGCCGCCGCCTTCAAAAAGAGCAACCCCGAGGGGCTGTTCCACCTGGACGGCGTGCAGAACTTCCTCAAGCGTCCTATGCCGCTGAAAAATGTGGACCTGGCCTCCTGTTCGGCCCACAAGATCGGCGGGATGAAGGGCTGCGGCGCACTGTACATCCGGCCGGGGCTCAAGCTGCGCCCGCTGCTGTTTGGCGGCGGACAGGAGTCCGCCATGCGCTCCGGCACCGAGGGCATGCCCCAGATCGCGGCCTTCGCCGCCGCCGTGGAAAAGCGCCTGCCCGCCGTGGAGGAGAACGGCCGCCATATGGCGTCGCTGAAAGACGAACTCATCGCGCGCGTCCGGGCGCTGGGCGGCACGATCAACACCCCGGAGCGCTCCGCCGACCACATCGTCAATCTGTCCATGTGCAGAGGGCGCAGCGAGGTGTACATCCGCGCCCTCAGCGACGACGGCGTCTACGTCAGCGGCGGCTCAGCCTGCGCCAGAGGGAAGAAGTCCCACGTGCTGGACGCCATGCACCTGCCCAAGCGCAACATCGACGCCGCTCTCCGCGTCAGCTTCTGCCCGGAGAACACCATGGACGACGTGGAATCGTTCTGCGCGTCGCTGGAGAAGGCCGCCAAACTGTTTTAAGGAGAAATCACATGCAGGAAGTATTGCTGCTCAAGTGCGGTGAGATCGTCCTCAAGGGCCTCAACCGCTATAAGTTCGAAGAACGACTGCTGCGCATCATCCGCGAGCGCATGAAGAAGATCGGCCAGTTCGACGTCTGGTCCATGCAGTCCACGGTCTACGTGGAGTCCATGGGCGAGCAGGACATGGACGCTGCCTTTGACGCGGCAAAGAAGATCTTCGGCATCAACGCCGTGGCCAGAGGCGCGGCCTGCGAAAAGGATATCGAAGCCATCAAAAGAACGGCCGCGGAGTACGTGGGCGATCGGCTGGACAACGTCCGCACCTTCAAGGTGGAGGCCAAGCGCTCGGACAAGCGCTTCCCGCTGACCTCGCCCCAGATCGGCGTGGAGGTGGGCGGCTACCTGTCCGACCTGCACCCGCATCTCAAGGCCGACATGAGCGACCCCCAGGTGACGATCACCGTGGAGGTACGCGACAAGAGCGCCTATATCACGCTGGACAAGGTGCGCGGCGCGGGCGGCATGCCCGTGGGCTCCAACGGCCGCGCCATGCTGCTGCTGTCCGGCGGCATCGATTCCCCCGTGGCGGGCTACATGATGGCCAAGCGCGGGCTGGAGATCGCCGCCGTCCACTTCTACAGCTACCCTTACACCTCCAAGGAGGCCCGGGACAAGGTGCTGGAGCTGGCCAACATCCTCACGGACTACACGGGGAAGATCACCGTGCTGCTGGTGCCCTTCACCGAGATCCAGCTGGCCATCGCCAGGAACTGCGTGGAGGATTACTTCACGATCCTCATGCGCCGCTTCATGATGCGCATCGCCCAGCGCGCCGCCGAGCTGCAGCACTGCGGCGCCATGATCACCGGCGAGAGCCTGGGCCAGGTGGCCAGCCAGACCATGGAGGCGCTGGGCTGCACCCAGGCCGTGTGCTACATGCCCGTCTTCCGCCCGGCCATCGGCCTGGACAAGGAGGAGATCATCTCCATTGCCCGGAAGATCGGCACCTTCGAGACGTCGAACCTGCCCTTTGAGGACTGCTGTACGGTCTTCACCCCCCGCCACCCCCAGACGAAGCCCCGCCTGGACAAGGTGGAGGAGCAGGAGAAGCGCCTTGACGTGGACGCGCTGATCGAGCGCGCCGTGGAGGGCATCGAGAAGGTAACGTTAGGATAAGATAAAAGGAGCGAAACGATGAACTGTGAAATATTAGCCGTCGGCACGGAGCTGCTGCTGGGCGAGATCGCCAACACCGACGCCCAGATGATCTCCCTCGGCCTGTCCGAGCTGGGCATCAACGTCTACCATCACACCGTGGTGGGTGACAACCCCGCGCGTCTGTCCGCCGCGCTGGAGATCGCCAAGAACCGCAGCGACATCATTATCACCACCGGCGGTCTCGGCCCCACGGCCGACGACCTGACCAAGGAGACCATCGCCGCCTGCTTCGGCAAGAAGCTCTATATGGATAAAGAGCAGCAGGAGCGCCTGCACCAGCGCATGGGCGCGCGCATGACGCCCAACAACGAAAAGCAGGCCATGCTGCCCGAGGGCTGCGAGGTCCTCGTCAACGACTGGGGCACCGCCCCCGGCTGCGCCTTCTACGCTGAGGGCTGCCACGTGCTGATGCTCCCCGGCCCTCCCAGCGAGTGCACCCCCATGTTCAAATACCGCGCCAGACCGTATCTGGAGCGCCTCTGCACCGACGGCCAGATCATCCGCTCCCGGTTCATCAAGATCTTCGGCCTCGGCGAGAGCGCCATGGAGGACAAGCTGTCCTACCTGATGAACACGCTGACCAACCCCACCGCCGCCCCCTACGCCAAGGAGGGCGAGTGCGAGGTCCGCGTCACCGCCCGCGCCGCCAGCGAGAAGGAGGCTTATGCCCTCATCGACCCCGTGGTGGCGGAGATCCGCGGCGTCCTGGGCGACGTCGTCTACGGCGTCGATGTCTCGTCGCTGGAGGAGGTCGTCGTCAAGGGCCTGACGGAGAAGGGCCTCACCGTCGCCACCGCCGAGTCCTGCACCGGCGGCCTGCTGGGCAAGCGCCTGACGGACATCGCGGGCAGCTCCGCCTGCTACGTGGGCGGCGCGATCACGTATTCCAATGAGATGAAGATGAAGCTGCTGGGCGTCAAGAAGGAGACGCTGGAGGCCTTCGGCGCCGTCAGCGCCGAGACGGCCCTGGAGATGGCCCGGGGCGTCCGCGCCCTGACGGGCGCCGACGTGGGCGTTTCCACCACCGGCATCGCCGGCCCCGGCGGCGGCACCCCGGAGAAGCCCGTGGGCACCGTCTATATCGGCCTCAGCGCCGAGGGTCTGGACAAGGTCATCAAGCCCGATCCGCGCTACATGCGCTCCCGCCAGCGCGTGCGCAATTCGACGGCCAGCCACGTGTTCAACCTGATCCGTCAGGAGATCCTGGAGAAATAATATGGCGCATTTTGAAGAACAACTCGATTCCAAAGAGGTATTCAAGGGCAAGATCATCTCCGTCCGTCACGACCGCGTCCGGCAGGACACGGGCCGGGAGACGCTGCGCGAGGTCGTCTGCCACCGCGGCGCGGTGGTCGTCCTCGCCGTGGAGGGCGATGAGATGTGGATCGTCCGCCAGTTCCGCTATGTGACCGGGCAGGAGCTCATCGAGGTCCCCGCCGGGAAGCTGGAGGAAGGGGAGGATCCCCGCGACGCCGCCCTGCGCGAGCTGGGCGAGGAGACGGGCCTCACCTGCGACCGTCTGGAGTTCCTGGGAAAGATCTGGCCCAGCCCCGGCGTCTACAACGAGATCTTCCACATGTATTTCGCCACCGGCCTCCACCACGGCGATCAGCACCCCGACGAGGGCGAGCTGATCGACGCCGAGCGCCTGCCGCTGAGCCGGTTCGACGCGCTCGTCGCCTCCGGCGGGATCACGGACGCCAAGACCATCTGCATCGTGGCCATGGCCCGCAGCAGAGGTCTGCTGTAAAGAACAGGAGTACAACATGAGTACGGTTTTGATCATCGAAGACGAAAAGAGCATCGTCGATCTGATCTCCTACAACTTGAAGCGCGAGGGCTATGACATCCTCGCCGCCTACGACGGTCAAACGGGCCTCGATCTGGCGCTGTCCGGCAAGTGCGATCTGGTGCTGCTGGACGTCATGCTGCCCGTGATGGACGGCTTCGAGGTGCTCAGGCGCATCCGCGAGCGCTCGTCCCTGCCGGTCATCATGGTCACCGCCCGCGAGGAGGAGCGCGACAAGATCTTCGGCCTCGACACCGGCGCCGACGACTATATCACCAAGCCCTTCTCCGTCAAGGAGATGGCCGCCCGCATCAAGGCCAACATCCGCCGCTCCGCGGGCATCAGGCCCCCCGCCGCCGGGGAGACCTACGGCCCCTTCACCGTGGACCGCGACTTGCAGACCGTTTCCCGCTCCGGCCGCCAGCTGGAGCTGACCCAGCGGGAGTATGACATCATGTGCTATTTCTTCAAGGCCGGCGCGCGGGTCGTCACCCGCGAGGAGCTGATGGAAAAGGTCTGGGGCTACGACTACTACGGCGACCTCCGGGCCGTCGACGTCGCCATGCGCCGCCTGCGGGAAAAGCTCGAAGACGACCCCGCCGATCCGAAATATCTGATGACGAGACGCGGCGCGGGCTACTATCTGCAGTTCTGATCTGATGGGCAAGCGGGGGCGTCTTCCCGATTTCCGGCAATTCACTTGCCGGAAATCTATCAAATCAAAAAGGGGACCCCGAAGGACTCGTCCTTTGGGGATGCCGACCCCGCCGATCCGAAATATCTGATGACCCGCCGCGGCGCGGGCTACTATCTGCAGTTTTGATCTGTCCGCTCTGCGGACACGAATCCATGGCCGCCCGTCACGGCGGCACACAGAAGGGAGGTGCCCACTCTGTTCCGCAGCCTTCATATGAAGCTCGTGCTGATCATCGTGCTGATCATGATCTCGGTCATCGCGGTGGTGGGCACCTACATGATCAACTCGGTGACGAGCTACAACATCGACAACTTCCTCTCGCAGATGAACGCCGTTTTCACGCCGGAGTTCATCCTGACGCTGGAGGAGACGGAGAGCAGTGCTGCCGATCCGGCCCAGGAGCTGCGCGGGATACTGGAAGCCTACTCCGGCTCCATCGGCGTGGACAGCTACCGCTCCTTCTACGTCCTCGACGCCTCCACGGGCCGGTATCTGGCCGGGTCCGACGACAGCCTCAGCACCACGCTGGAGCTGACGCCCAACATGCTCCGCGCCATGGAGGGCCAGGTGGGCGACGACGTGGAGCGGCTGGGCCGCTATTTTGACGTGGCCATCCCCATCAACGTCCAGAGCGGGGAGGGGTACATCGTCGGCGTCATGGACACGAAGCAGGAGCTGGACGAGACGAACTGGAACCTGTTCACGATCCTCATCCGCGCCATGCTGTTCGGTGTGCTGGTGGCTGTCGTGCTGGGCTTTTTTCTGTCCAAGACGATCACCACGCCCATCGAGCGCCTGACCGATCAGGCCATCCAGATCGCCCAGGGCGATTTCAGCCAGCAGGCCGAGGTCTACGCCCAGGACGAGATCGGCGAGCTGACCCAGACGTTCAACGAGATGAGCGGCATCCTGCAGGACAACCTGCGCACCATCGAGGACGAGCGCGCCAAGCTCGACACTCTGTTCACCCACATGGCCGACGGCGTCGTCGCCTTCGACACCAAGGGCTACATCATGCACATCAATCCCGCGGCCGAGGATATGCTGGGCCGCTCCTTCTGGCCCCAGGCCCGTTATAACGACGTCTTCCCCGATCTGGAGCTCGACAAGAGCACCATGGACGAGGACGGCAAGTTCATCCGCGCCGATTATTCGGTGAACAAGCGCAGCCTGCAGGTCTTCCTGGCGCCGCTGAAGATCGGCGACGCCAACAGCGGCGTCATGGCCGTGCTCCACGACATCACGCAGCAGAAGCGCCTGGACGATTCCCGCAAGGAGTTCGTCGCCAACGTCTCCCATGAGCTGCGCACGCCTCTGACGAACATCAAGGGCTACACGGAAACGCTGATGGACGCCTTTGACGAGATGGACGCCGAGACACGTCACCGCTTCCTCGGCATCGTCTACAGCGAGGTGGACCGCATGACCCGCCTCGTCAAGGACCTGCTGACGCTGTCGCGGCTCGACTACGGCCGGCTGGAGGTCGATCCCGACTCCACCGTCGATCTGGCCGCCATCGCCCGCAGTACCGCCGCCGCCATCGACATGGACGCCCGCAAGCAGGGCGTCACCGTGACCTGCCATCTGCCGGAGCGCCTCAGCCCCATCCGCGGCGACCGCGACCGGCTGCAGCAGGTGGTCGTCAACATCGTTTCCAACGCCGTCAAATACAATCAGCCCGGCGGCAAGGTGGACCTCTACGCCTCCGAGCGCGACGGGCAGGTGGCGCTGTCCGTGGCCGACACGGGCTTCGGCATCCCCGAGGAGGACATCGGTCGCATCTTCGAGCGCTTTTATCGCGTGGACAAGGCCCGCTCCCGGGAGAAGGGCGGCACGGGCCTGGGCCTCGCCATCGCCAAGGAGATCGTCGAGTTCCACGGCGGGACCATTTCCGTTGTCAGCAAGGAGGGGAAGGGGACCACCGTCACCATCACCCTGCCCTGCGTGACGGAGGAGCAGAGCCATGCGTGAGAAGCTCAAGAGTTTCCTTCTGGTGCTGCTCAGCCTGTCGGCCGCCGCGCTGTTCGGCCTCAATCTGCTGCTGGCGCTTGACAACAGCCGCTTCGCCCGGGTGCGCCGGACGCTGGGTCTGACGGACGAGCGCGGCGCGTCGGTGGTCATCGCCGATGAAAGCGCCGTGCTGACGCCCGCGAGACTGGGCGTGCTGGGCCCCGGCGGGCTCTATCTGGCCGCCGGCACCGCCGCCGACGAGCTGCTGGGCGAGACGCTGCCCATCCTCTCGGAGGCCCTCGGCTCCGTCAGCCGCATCGAGGCCATCCGGCAGCAGCAGTTCCTCGACCGTCTGGAGGGGCAGGGGATCTACTGCTCCTTCACGTACCCGGTCCCGTTTTTCCTGCTCCAGTACTGGTGGACCGGCGAGCTGGGCCTCGCCGACCAGCAGGCAGCCTCCGCCATGGTGCTCACCGTGGAGGACGGGCGCGTGGAGCTTGCCTTTTACGACGGCGCGCAGGAGCGCTTTTACCTGGCGGAAACGGCCGCCGGCTACCAGCGCCTCAGCGCCCTCTGCGCCCGCTACGATTCACCCAACGCCTTTTTCGCCTGTCAGTCCGACGGCTGGCAGATGCTCCCGCTGTGGGAACCCGTGTGGATCGGGGAGGTCTGGTATCCCTCCTACGCCGTCACGGCCCTCGATTTCACCCAGGAGGGCGCGATCTCCAAGGAGATTCTATCCGCTTTTTCGGTCAATCCTTATCTCGCCAAGGTCTATAAGACCACCGAGGGCGACGTGGTCTACGTGGAGGGGCGCACCGCGCTGCAGTTCTCCCGTGACGGGAGCGTCGCCTACACGTCTCAGGACGAGCAGGGTCTCCACCTCGACCTGCGGGAGGGTCTTTCCGAGCGCGAGCTGCGCGCCTATGCCGCCGCCCGGAGCCGGGCGCTGCTGCAGGACGTCTGCTCCGCCGCGTCCACCCGCATGAGCCTGTCCGTGGCCCGCTCCACCGTGGACGAGCGCGGCGTCGTCACCGTCGCCTTCGAGCAGGCGGCAGGCGGCGCCTTCGTCACCGGGGAGGACGGCTACGCCGCCGTCGTCACCGTGGAAAACGGCGCGGTGACGGGCATCCGCATGCGCCTTCTCGCGCTGACGCAGCTCCAGGACGTCAAGCTGCTGCCCTACCGGCTGGCGTCGTCGCTGCTGCCCGAGAAATGCGACGGCGTTTTCGTCCGCTACGGCAGCGGGGACGGGCGGCTGACGCCCGGCCTCTACGTGATGAAGGGAGGGGCGAGCCGTGGAATGGAGTAAGGCGAAGACCATCCTGATCTGCCTGCTGCTGATCGTCAATCTGCTGCTGGGCGCCAACGCGCTGATCACCATCCGCGAGCGCGACACCCGCGAGACCGAGACCGTGCGCAGTGCCGTGGAGCTCGTCCGCTCCCGCGGCGTCGAGCTGCCGGAGGAGAAGCTGCTGACGCTGCCTCAGACCATGACGGGCGCCGTCTTCACCCGCGACGTCGAGCAGGAGCGCGCCGCTGCCGAGGGCCTTCTCGGACCCTGCGGCGAGGTGCAGCCCGGCGGCGGCATCTACGAATATGGGTCGGAAAAGGGACAGATCGTTTTCCGCAGCGGCGGTTACGTCGAGATCGACTGGACGAGCGCGGAGGCGCCCGATCTGACCGCCTTTCTCACCTCCGCCGTCTCCGAGCGGGCCGAGGTCCGGGAGGAGGGCGGCGTCTACCGCCTGTGGCTGGACGGCCTGCCCGCCGCGGGCGCCGTCGTCGAGCCGAAAGGCGACGGCGGCTGGAGCGGCAGCTGGGTCTTCGGCGCGGTCCGCGGCACGGAAGCGTCCCAGGTCTCCCGCGCCTCCATGATCCTGGCCCTGGGCACTGCCGCGTCCGACCTCGGTTACGACAGTCTGGACGACGTGGAGGCCGCCTGCGTCCTCACAGCGCTGCCCTCCGGCGACGTCCGCCTGACGCCAGCCTGGCACGCCGTCAGCGGCAGCGAGGGCTTTTACGTCAGCGCCCTCAGCGGCGAGCTGCTGGCCCAATAATGAAAAGGATGAGCGTACCGCAGTCACGCGGTACGCTCTTTTTCCGCCCGTGGGAGGACGCATTTTCACAAGATTTATTGTTGGCATTTTCCCCAAGATGTGCTATTATAATAGCGTAGTGTTATAAAGGCGAACTATGCCTCCTTTTCTTGCATAAATCCAATCAAGATTGGTGGGTCCCGAATGAGTAGAAAGATCGTCATCCGCGGGGGCAAGCCCCTGTTCGGCGAAATCAATATCAGCGGCGCGAAGAACGCCGCGGTGGCCATCGTCCCCGCAGCCATGCTGGTGGAGGGCGTCTGCCGCCTGGAGAACATCCCCAATATCGTCGACGTCATGGCCCAGCTGGAGATCGTCCGCGGCTTCGGCGCCAGCGTCCGCTTCGTCAATCCCACCACCGTGGAGATCGACAGCACCCACATCAACCTGAGCCACCCGCCCTTCGAGCTGATGCGCAAGCTCCGGGCGTCCTATTACACCATCGGCGTCCTGCTCAGCCGCTTCCACCGCGCCGAGGTCGCCATGCCCGGCGGCTGCAATTTCGGCGGCGCGCGGCCCATCGACCTGCACATCAAGGGCTTTGAGACACTGGGCGCGGAGACCGCCATCCGCGAGGGCGGCTTCATCTGCGTCGAGGCGAAAAACGGCCTCAAGGGCCGCAACATCTTCCTCGACGTGGTCAGCGTCGGCGCGACGATGAACATCATGCTGGCGGCCGTGCTGGCCGAAGGGCAGACAGTCATCGAGAACGCCGCCAAGGAGCCCCACATCGTCGACCTGGCCAACTTCCTCAACGCCATGGGCGCGGAGGTCCGCGGCGCGGGGACCGACGTGATCAAGATCGTCGGCGTTGAGAAGCTCCACGGCGGCTCCTACACGATTATCCCCGACCAGATCGAGGCCGGGACGTATATGGCCGCCGTCACCGCCACCGGCGGCAGCCTGCTGATCAAAAACATCATCCCCCGCCATCTGGAGTGCATCAGCGCCAAGCTGGTGGAGATGGGCGCGGAGGTCGAATACTTCGACGATTCCGTCCGCGTCAGCCGCAGCGGCCCGCTGCACAAGACGAACATCAAGACGCTGCCCTATCCCGGCTTCCCAACCGACATGCAGCCGCAGCTGGCCGTGCCCCTGTGCCTGACCGAGGAGGGCGCCTCCGTGATCACCGAGGGCGTTTGGGAGAGCCGCTACCGCTACGTCGATGAGCTGCGCAAGATGGGCGCGGACATCCACGTGGACGGCAAGGTGGCCGTCATCAACAGCGTGCCCCGTCTGTCCGGCGCGCCCGTCAAGGCCAGCGACCTGCGCGCAGGCGCGGCCATGATCATCGCCGGTCTCGCCGCCACGGGCGAGACGTCGGTGGAGGAGATCGTGCACATCGAGCGCGGCTACGACAACATCGTCGGCAAGCTGCAGGCTGTGGGCGCGGATATCCGCTATGTGGAGGACGCTCCCGACGGCGCCGCGCGCGTCGGATAAGGGATGGCCTTCTTCTGTAATTTCACCAGCGGTTCCCGGGGCAACAGCGGCGTCTACCTGGACGGCAGCCTCCGCGTGCTGATCGACGCCGGGACCAATACAAAATACATCGCGTCCTGCCTGCGCGAGCTGGGCCTCACTACGCAGGACCTCACACACGTGGTGATCACCCACGCCCACTCGGACCACGTTTCGGCCCTGCCTGTGCTGATGAAGCACACGGACGCCCGGCTGGTGTGCACCGAGGGGACGTATTTCCAACTGAAAGTCAGGCAGAGCGACCCCCTTCTGTTCTGGGAGGGGGAGAGCTTTGCTCTGGGCGACCTGCAGGTGCGCACGGCCCCCACGCCCCACGACTGCTTCGGCAGCTGCTGCTATGCCTTCGGCGAGGGGGAGCACGGATTGGCCTACTGCACCGACATGGGCGTCGTCACCGCCGATATCTTTGCGCTGATGCGCTCCTGCGGGAACCTGTTCATCGAATCGAACCACGACGTGAACATGCTGAAAAACGGCCCCTACCCCTGGCCGCTCAAGGAGCGCGTGCTGTCGAAGAACGGCCATCTGTCCAACGCCGACTGCGCCGCCGTCGTGGGCCGCCTGGCCGCAAACGGAACGAGGCGCGTCATGCTGGGCCACCTCAGCGAGACGAACAACCGCCCGGACATCGCCGTGCACGAGAGCGAAACGGCCCTCGATCAGATCGGCGCGCGGCGGGAGGTCCTGCTGGGCGCGGCCGCGGCGCTGCGGATGCAGCGCCCCGTGGAGCTGTAGCCATGGTGGGGATCAGACTGATCGCCGTGGGGCGGCTCAAGGAAAAGTTCTACATCGGCGCCTGCGAGGAGTATCTCAAGCGCCTCAGGACCATGGCGAACGCGGAGATCCTGGAGCTGCCCGAGGAATCCGGCAGGCCCGACGGCCTCAGGCGCGAGGCCGCGCGCATCCTGGACGCCATCCCGAAGCAGAGCTACGTCATCGCATTGTGCATCGAGGGGAAGACCATGGACAGCCCCGGCCTGGCTCGGGTGCTGGCGGACGCCCAGAACCGCGGATACTCTCAGATCGCGCTGATCATCGGCTCCTCCGACGGCCTGGACGACAGCGTCAAGCAGCGCGCAGACCTGCGCCTTTCCATGTCGCCCATGACCTTCCCACATCATCTGGCCCGCGTCATGGTGTTGGAGCAGGTCTACCGTGCCCTGAGCATCAACGCGGGGAGCAAGTATCACAAGTAAAACGGATCGGCGGCGCCGTGGGATCCGTGTCGTGTGTTCGGAGAGGATGAAATGGTCGTTCGGCTGGAGGATACAACGAAAGTCAGGGCGCTTTTCGACGGCTGGGAGGATACGCTGATCGACGCCTGCCTGCAGAAGGTCATGGGGACGGTCTATGTCACAGACTCTCAGGAGCCGCGGGCGGCGCTGTGCTATGTGGGCTGTTTCGGCTTTTTTGCCGGGGAGCCGGATGCGGAGCTGGCCCGATTTGACCCCGGCGGCTTTTCGATCCTCATGCCGCAGAATGAACGGTGGGCCGCGCTGATCGAAGCGGTGCGGCCGGATGCGGAGAAGCTGACGCGGTACGCGATCAAAAAGGACACGCAGTTCGACGCGGACAGATTGCGGCGCTATCTTCGGCTGCTGCCCGAGGGCTATGAGCTGCGCGAGATCGACGGCGCCTTGTACGGGCAATGCCTCGCGCACCCCGTTACACGGGATTTCGTGTCGGTATTCGGCAGTAAAGAGCGGTTCCTGAGGGATGGCCGCGGCGTGGTGATCCTCAAAGACGGTCAGATCGTCTCCGGCGCGTCGTCCTATGTGCGCAGCCTCGAGACGGTCGAGCTCGAGGTCGAGACCCTGGAGCCGGAGCGGCGGCGCGGCCTGGCGCTGGCTGCCTGCTCGGCGCTGATCCTCCGCTGTCTCAGGGAAGGTCTGTATCCCAGCTGGGACGTCGCCAATATGGCCTCCGTCTGTCTGGCAGAAAAGCTGGGCTACGAGCTGGATCATCCGTATACCGCCTACGCCGTTTCCGCGCACAAGCGGACGCATTGAACGGATCGTGAATATGTGAAGCAAAAAAAGCGCTGTCGGCCTTTTGGCTGACAGCGCTATATTATTGTTTTGTGTCGAAAGGGCGGCGGGGCGTCGAGCTATTCCCACGCGTCCAGCAGCTGCCGGGCCTTTTCGCAGACGGCGGGCTCCGTCCGGTATCTGAGCAGCGTCCGCAGCAGCTCCGGGATCCGGTCGCGGCCGGGGAAAGCATCATGACGGTGGGCCTCCAGACAGTTCAATAGCCGCAGGACGTGAAGCGTTTCCTCGGACTCCAGCGCGTCGTCGATGAAGACGTCGCCGTCCGCCACGATCAGCTCCTCCAGCGTGCCGAAGGCGTCGCGGAAGGGGCCGTAAGGCCCGCCGACGTCCTCGAGGATCTCCACGGACCGGATGTCGTCGGGGTAGAACAGAAAGGCCCCGATCTGCAAACACTCCTCCTCACGGCCCCAGGAATCCAGATTGTACTCCGGGCTGTTCCACGCGCAGAAGCCGTCGAAGACGTCGCCGCGGCAGTCGATGATCCGCACGCACTTGCTGTCGAACTGTCTCAGATCCATAAAACGAAACCCTCCTGTACAAAAAAAGCGGCCTTGCGGTCGCCTTTTTTCAGTAAAGCATTGCTCGCGCCGACCAACTGAGGCGAAGCCGAAGGCGATAAGCGCGAGTATAGTCGGAGAAGGACCCGGCGAAGCGGTCTTCCCCCGAAGCGCGGAACGCTTTTTACTCTTCGAGGATGCCGGCGATCTCGTGCAGGCGTTCGGTGATGTTGATCTGCTGCGGGCACTGAGCCTCGCACTGCAGGCAGTGGACGCAGGCGGAGGCGAGACCGCGGTCCTTCGTCGCCATCTTGTAGCTGGACTTGGCGCCGCGCTCGTTGCCGTACACCAGCAGGGTGTTGTAGGCCGAGAAGATCGAGGGAATGTTGATCTGCATCGGGCAGCCGTCCACGCAGTATTTGCAGGCGGTGCAGGGGATGGTGGGAACGCTCCTGAGGATCCCGACGACCTTGTCGATGGTCTTGTACTCCTCGTCGCTGAGGGGCTGGAAATGCTCCATGTAAGAGGTGTTGTCCACCATCTGGTCATAGTCGCTCATGCCGGACAGCACGGTGATCAGGCCGGGCAGTGAGGCGACGAAGCGCACGGCCCAGGAGGCGACGGAGGCGTCGGGGTTGGCGGCCTTGAACGTCTCGCGGACCTCGGGAGTCATGGTGACGAGGCTGCCGCCCTTGACGGGCTCCATGACGGTGATGGGCTTGTTGTACTTGCGGGCGACCTCATAGCAGCGGCGGGACTGGACGTTCTCGCTGTCCCAGTCGGCGTAGTTGATCTGCAGCTGGACGAACTCCAGCTCGGGATGCTTGCTGAGGATGTCCTCCAGGACCTCGGGCTTGTCGTGGAAGGAGAAGCCGATGTGCTTGGCGATGCCGCGCTCCTTCAGCTGCTTCATGAAGTCCCAGGCGTTGAACTTGTCGCAGATCTCGACCTTGGCGGCGTTCATGGCGTGCAGCAGATAGAAGTCGAAGTAGCCCGCGCCGGTGCGCTCCAGAGACGTCTGGACGAAGGCTTCCATGTCCTCTTCCTTCTTGATGTCGATGACGGGCAGCTTGTCGGCCAGCTGGAAGCTCTCGCGGGGGAAGCGCTGGACGATGGCTTCCTTCGCGGCCAGCTCGGAGGCGCCGCCGCCGTAGACGTAAGCGGTGTCAAAGTAGGTGAAGCCCTTGGCCATGAAGTGGTCGGCCATCTTCTTGACCTGCTCCACGTCGATGACGCCGTCCTTCTGGGGCAGACGCATCAGACCGAAGCCCAGCTTGGGGATATTACATCCCAGATAATTCTCACTCATGTTCGATCACTCCTATTTTATTATTTTTGTTACAGGGTTTTGGGGTCCAGCTTCTCGACCTCATGTCCCGTGACGCGGTAGAGGGAGAACTCCACCTCGTCCTGCTGCAGCATCAGCTCGGCGGAGCGCTTGGCGTCCTCGGCGGGCACCTTGACCGCCATGCCGCAGCTGGCCGAGATCTCCCGCAGCACGGGCATCATCACGGCGTCCATATGCTCCCGCAGCAGCTTGTGGGAATAGATGGCCCCGTGGGTCGATTCGAATGCGTAAAGATAATAGGTTTCCATAATAGATCCTCTGTCGCTTTCATGGATAGTCTTATTATACAACAGTTTCGGGTTTTTTGTCCATACCCTCATAGCGCCGGGATCTTCCGCATATCATGTTCCGAGGTGATCGAACATGTTTATTTATACCGCGAAGTTCTCAAAGAAGAAGGCCGTGGCGCTGCTTCTGACGCTGGCGGTGATCGCGGCGGCCGTGATCATGACGCTGCCCGAGAAGCGGGAGCTGTCGAGCCCGGCCATGGCGGCGGGCGCAGGCGTGAAGACGCGGGAGGACGCCGTCGCCTTCGCCGAAGCGCTGGGCTGCCGAATCGACACGGAGAACGTCACCAGCCGCGAGGTGACGATCCCCGGCGATTTCGACGAGGTCTACGCCCGTTACAACGACATGCAGCGGCAGTGCGGCTACGACCTGCGGCCCTACCGGGGCAAGACCGCCAGCCTGTACACGCTGCCCGTGACCAACTACCCCGGCGCGGACGGCGTGCTGTGCGACCTGCTGGTGTGCAGGGGCAAGGTGATCGGCGGCAGCATCTACACGTCCGCTCTCGACGGCTTCATGCACGGCCTGCAGCCGATCGACGGTTGATTATTTCCTCCGCACGGGTTATACTGTCATCAGTACGATATTTCGACAGACTTTGCGGAGGAAGCTATGGAACATTTGACACTGCTGGTGCTGGCCGCCGGCATGGGCAGCCGCTTCGGCGGCCTCAAGCAGATCGAGCCCCTGGGCCCGAACGGCGAGATCATCATCGACTATTCCCTCCACGACGCCCGCCTGGCCGGCTTCGACCGGGTGGTCTTCGTGGTCAAGCCCGAGCTGCAGGAGACGTTCCGGGAGGTCATCGGCGACCGCGCCGCCGAATCGATGGAGGTGGCCTACGCTTCCCAGGCCGTCGATATGCTCCCGGCGGGCTTCACCTGCCCCGAGGGCCGCGTCAAGCCCTGGGGCACCGGCCACGCCGTCTGGTGCGCCCGGGACGTCATCGACGGCCCCTTCGGCGTCATCAACGCCGACGATTTCTACGGCCGGGACGCTTACGTCCGGCTGGCGGAGTTTTTGAAAAACAGGAAGGCTGGCCGGCTGTGCATGGTGGGCTTCCCGCTGAAAAACACGCTCACCGACAACGGCACGGTCTCCCGCGGCATCTGCCGGGTGGAGGGCGGCCGCCTGCTGACGGTGGACGAGCATACGGGCATCCGGCTGGAGAACGGCAGGATCGTCTGCGATCAGGGCGACGACGTCCCGCTGGACGCCGTGGCGTCCATGAACGTCTGGGGCTTCGGCAAAGAGGTCTTTGACCGCATGGGCGAAGAGTTCGCTCGCTTCCTGCGGGACCTCCCGGCGAACAGAGCGATGAAGGGCGAGTTTTACCTGCCCAGCTTCGTGGACGGTCTGATCCGCGATCAGGAGGCGGAGGTGGCGGTGCTGCCCACCACGGCCAGGTGGTACGGCGTCACCTACCGCGAGGACAAGGAGGGCGTCTCCGCCGCGCTTCGGGCCATGCACGAAAGCGGCCTTTATCCCGCCCTGCGCTGATCCGATTACATGTTGCACCCCTTTTCGGGCAAGCTATCCCGAAAAGGGGTGTTTTTTTATGCTGACAGGGAGCTTTGAGACAGACTGCCGCATCCTCGACAATCTGCTGGAGCCGGACGCCTCGCTGCGGAAGCGGGATCTGCTGATCGGCGGGCGGGCGCGGTGCCGGATCCTCTTTTCGGACGGGATGGCGTCGCAGCAGCTTATCGCGGACAGCGTCGTCAAGCCGCTGCTGAGCTGGCGCGGCCCGCTGCCGGAGCGCGGCGTCCCGGACCTGCTGCGCGAAAGCGTGCTGGAGGCGCCGGAGGTGAAGACGTCGGAGTCGCCGCGCGAGTGGACCGCATCTCTGCGCTGCGGCGACGCGCTGCTGCTGATCGAAGGGGAGCGGTCCTGCCTCATCGTCGGGGCCAGGAGCTTTGCCTTCCGCGCCGTGTCCGAGCCGGAGGACGAGAAGGTGGCCAGGGGGCCCCGGGAGGGCTTCGTGGAGCCGCTGATGGTCAACCTGTCCCTACTGCGCAGACGGCTGCAAAGCCGCAGGCTGCGCACGGAGCTGGTGACCGTCGGCGGGACCGCCTGCGCCCTGTGCTGGATCGAGGGCACGGCGGACGAAAGCGTGCTGGCGGAGCTGCGCGCGCGGCTGGAGCGGGCAGACCCGGACACCGTCCTCGATGCCAACCACGTCCTCGAGCTGATCGCCGATGCGCCCTTCGGCCTCTTCCGCAGGGTCGGCTCCACGGCGCGGCCAGACGCCGCGGCGGCGAAGCTGCTGGAGGGCCGCGTCGCCGTCGTGGTGGACGGCAGCCCCCAGGTGCTGACGGCGCCGTTCGTCTTTCTCGAGCATTTCCAGAGCCCGGAAGATTATTACTCACCGTGGCACAGCGCTCTGACCGCGCGGCTGCTGCGGCTGGCGGGCTTCTTCATCGCCGTGACGCTGGTGCCCGTGTACGTGGCCGTGATCAACTACCATCCGGGCATGCTGTCCACCCGCATGATCTGCGCGCTGGCGCTGGCCCAGGAGGCGACGCCGTTCTCCGCCGTTACGGAGGCGGCGCTTCTGCTGCTGGCCTTCGATCTGCTGCGGGAGGCCGGGATGCGCACGCCCGCCGCCATCGGCCAGACGCTGTCCATCGTCGGGGCGCTGATCCTGGGCCAGTCGGCCGTGGAGGCGCAGGTGGCGTCGCCGCCCATGGTGGTGCTGGTGGCGCTCAGCGGCGTCACGGGGCTCATCGTCATGGAACTCAGGGACCAGATCGTCCTGCTGCGCTTCCCGCTGCTGGTGCTGGCCGAGCTGGCGGGGCTGTGGGGCTGCGTCATGGGGCTGATGCTCATCGGCGCAAGGCTGGCGTCGATCCGCTCCTTCGGCGTCGATTACCTGTCGAGCATGCCCTTCGTCCGGCAGGGCAGCCACGAGGACAGCCTGCTCCGCGTGTCCATGCGCTTCATGAAGCGCCGCCGCTTCCTGGCGGGAGGGCCGCGATGAAGCGCCTTTTCTGTCTGCTGGCGTTGCTGCTGCTGACGGGCTGCGGCGGAGACGAGCTGCAGCGCTTCACCATCGTCACCGCCGCCGCGGTGGACGTCCGGGACGATTTGTACCGCGTCACGGTGGAGGGCACGGGGCAGCGGCTGGACGAGACCGGCAGGCCGGAGCTGCTGGTCGTCACAGGGGAGGGCCGCACCTTGACGGAGTGCCTGTCCGATATCCAGTGCCAATGCGGCCGGTATCCCTACCTGCGTCACACGTCACTGCTGGTGCTGTCGGAGGCCGCCGTCCAGGAACGGCTGGATGCGCTGTGCGAGCGGATGCTGGGCGACCACAGCCTGCGGATCAACACGCGGCTCATGGTCTGCCCCGGCGACCCGGCGGAGCTGTTCGGGGAAGAGGAGGAGCACAGCCAGACGCTGCTGAGTCGGTCGGCGGCGGAGGCCGACACGCTGACCACCGACGAGCGCACGCTGAACGAGCTGCTGTACGACGTCTTCGCCGAGGGCGTGGACGTCACGCTGCCGCTTGTGGAAAATGACCGCTCCGGCGGTCTGCTGCTGCTTCACGGTGAGAATGTCGCCGGGACGCTGGACGAGCGCCTGACGCCCGCGTTCCTGCTCGCCTGCGGCCGCGCGCGGACGGGCAGCGTCACAGCGTCCGCAGGCGGTCGGGAGACCTCCTTCCGTCTGCTGGATGCCGAACGGGACTTTTCCGTGACGCTGGAGGACGGCGTCCCCGTGCTGCACCTCAGCCTGCGCCTGGGCTTCCGCGCTGAGCGGGAGACAGACGGCGAAGCGTCCCTGCGGGACACGCTGAAAGATCAAACGAGGGAGATGCTGGACGTCCTGCGGAAAAGCGGCTGTGACGCGCTGGGGGCCGGACAGTACCTGCGCCGTCACGCGCCGGATGATTGGGCGGCGGTGCGTGAGGAATGGGCCCGCCTGTACGCCCGGAGCCGTGCGGAGGTGGACGTACAGGTGACCGTGGAGAGCGCGGGACGCGCGGAGGAGATGCGATGAAGCGAACTGGGAGAGGACGGAGCGCCGCGATCCTGGCGGTCTTTCTGGGCGCCGCGTCCTTCGACGGCAGCTGGCAGGGCGCGGCGCGGCTGGACTGGCTGCTGTTTCCGCTTGCGTCGCTTGCGGCGGGTTTGCTGCTGCGGAAAGCGGCGGGCCGCGGCGGGAAGCGGGCGCGGCTGGCGCTCCTGCCGCTGGCGGTGACGCTGGCAGGGGCCGATCTGGGGCGGTTGTGCCTGTTCGTCACCAGCCACAACGACTTTCACCTGTCACCGCGCCTCATCGTGCTGATGGCCGCCGGGACGCTCTGCCTGCTGGCGCTGACGGACGGCGGCGGGTACGGGCGGCTGTTCGACCTGACGGTGTTTTGGATCGCGGCGCTGACGGTCCTGTGGTTCTGCACGGGCGGCCTTCATTGGGACGTCGGGCGGCTGCTGCCCCTGCGGGCGGGCGCAGAGGAGGGGAGGAGGCTGCTGACGCTCCTCGCCGCGCCCTTCCTGCAGGGGCTGATCGCCGTGAGCCTCCCGGACGGGGAGACGCGGGAAGACGACCTGCGATGCGCGGTCCTCCCCGGCTGCCTGCTGGCGGGAACGGCGCTGGGCCTCGAGCGGCTGCGGCTGACGTGCACGGTGGGCTTCGAGGTCGCCTCGAAGCTGGCGTTCCCCACCTACGCTGCAGCCTCCGTCCAGTACGCGGGCAGCTACGGCTTCCACGTCGAGGAGGCGCTGCTGTGCGCCGTCTTCGCCGGGCGGCTGCTGCGGGACACGCTGCTGCTGCGCTTCTGCCGGGAGACGCTGAGAGGGAAGGGGAGCGGCGTCCCTGCGCTGCTGGTCTGTGCGGCCGCGGCGGCGATCATGGGCGTCACGGCGCTGTCCACGGTCGGCGGCGCCGGGCGGTGGAACGCGCTCATGCCGTACGTCACGCTGGGATCGGCGGTCCTCTGGGGCTGCTGCGTGCTTCTCGACCGGAGAAAAAAGTCAAATTAGACAAAACAGGGCGGCCGTTTTCTGGCTGTTTTTCCGAATCGGCAGTTGCGTTTGCTTTTTTGCCATGGTAAAATAAGACGTTAAAACTAACGATGTAAGGGGATATATATGTTAAGAGAAGACCTCAGAAATATCGCCATCGTCGCCCACGTCGACCATGGCAAGACGACGCTGGTCGATCAGATGCTGAAGCAGAGCGGCACCTTCCGCGAGAATCAGGCCGTGGCCGAGCGTGTCATGGACAGCAACGATCTGGAGCGCGAGCGCGGCATCACGATCCTGGCGAAGAACACCTCCGTCTGGTACAAGGACGTCAAGATCAACATCGTCGACACCCCGGGCCACGCCGATTTCGGCGGCGAGGTGGAGCGCGTGCTGAAGATGGTCAACGGCGTGCTGCTGCTGGTGGACGCGGCCGAGGGCCCCATGCCCCAGACCCGCTTCGTGCTGCAGAAGGCGCTGGAGCTGGGCCACAAGGTGGTCGTGGTCATCAACAAGATCGACCGCCCCGACGCCCGCATCGACGAGGTCATCGACGAGATCCTCGACCTGCTGATCTCTCTTGACGCCAACGACGATCAGCTCAACTCCCCGGTCCTGTTCTGCTCCGGCCGCGACGGCACGGCCGCGCTGTCTCCCGACGGCCCGCACAAGGACCTGACCCCGCTGTTCGACGCCATCCTCGAGCACATCGACTGTCCCGACGTGGACGACGCGGGCGAGACCCAGATGCTCGTCTCCGCCATCGACTACAACGACTACGTGGGCCGCATCTGCATCGGCCGCGTGGAGCGCGGCGTCCTGCGCAAGAACCAGGACGTCACGGTCTGCCACTACCACGGCAACCACGAGCCCTATCGCTCCAAGGCCGTCAACCTCTACTCCATCGAGGGCCTCAACCGCGTGCCCATTGAGGAAGCCCACGCCGGCGAGATCGTCTGCCTGTCCGGCATCTCCGACATCACCATCGGCGATACGATCTGCGACCCCAAGCGCGTGGAGGCGCTGCCCTTCGTCAAGATCTCCGAGCCCACGGTGGAGATGACCTTCTCCGTCAACAACAGCCCCTTCGCGGGCACCGAGGGCAAATACGTCACCTCCCGCCACCTGCGCGACCGCCTCATGCGCGAGCTGCTGAAGGACGTCTCCCTCCGCGTCACCGAGACCGACACCACCGAGAGCTTCAAGGTGGCCGGCCGCGGCGAGATGCACCTGTCGATCCTCATCGAGACCATGCGCCGCGAGGGCTATGAGTTCGCCGTCGGCGCGCCCCGCGTGCTGTTCAAGGAAGAGAACGGCGTGCGGATGGAGCCCGTCGAGCTTGTCGTGTGCGACGTGCCCGCCGACTTCATGGGACCCGTTATGGAAAAGCTGGGCTCCCGCAAGGGCGAGCTGGTCCAGATGGCCCCCGCGGGCGACCGCATGCGCCTGGAGTACAACGTCCCGTCCCGCGGTTTGTTCGGTTACCGCAACGAGTTCCTCACCGACACCCGCGGCGAGGGCATCATGAGCACGGTCTTCGCCGGGTACGTGCCCTATAAGGGCGACATCCTCACCCGCACCACCGGCTCTCTCGTCGCCTTCGAGAGCGGCGAGGCCGTCACCTACGGCCTGTTCAACGCCCAGGACCGCGGCGCGCTGTTCATCACCCCGGGCACCAAGGTCTACGAGGGCATGGTGGTCGGCGTGTCCCCGAAGAACGAGGACATCAACGTCAACGTCTGCAAGAAGAAGCACGTCACCAACATGCGCGCCGCCGGCAGCGACGAGGCCATGCGCCTGACGCCGCCCAAGCAGATGAGTCTGGAGGCCTGCATCGAGTTCATCGCCGACGACGAGCTGATCGAGGTCACGCCCAAGAGCCTGCGCATCCGCAAGACGATCCTGTCGAACCAGCTGCGTGGCAAGGCGAAGGGCGCCGCCAAGAATAAATAATTTTTATACCAAGGGGACCTGCACCTGCAGGTCCTCTTTTGTCGCCTTTTGTTTTATATTTCCACAGAGGCGGTAACAAAACGGTTAAAAACTGTCTGTTTTTCTGTTGACAAACAGGGATAATGGCTATATGATTGATATGTGTGCAAAATGCTCCCAATAAGAAATCATTATAAGATTAAGGAGAGTACGGATCAGATGAAGAAATACGAGATCGCACTGAAAAAGCCTCTCAAACCTGACATCACCATGATGGAGATCTACGCCCCCCTCATCGCCAAGAAGGCGAAGGCGGGCCAGTTCATCATCTTCCGCGTGGATGAAGAGGGCGAGAGAGTGCCTCTGACGATTGCCGGCACCGATAAGGAAAAGGGCACCGTCGCTATCATTTTCCAGAAGGTCGGCGGCTCCACGCTGGCGCTGGACGCCCTGAACGAGGGCGATTGCCTGCATGACTTCGTGGGCCCCCTGGGTGTTCCCACCAACATCGCCGAGATGGGTAAGAAGGTCGCCGTCGTCGGCGGCGGCGCCGGCTGCGCCATCGCTTACCCCATCGCCAAGGCCCTGCACGAGGCCGGTGTTGAGGTCGACGTCATCGCCGGCTTCCGCAACAAGGATCTGATCATCCTTGAGGACGAGATGAAGGCCGCCTGCACCAACCTGTATATGTGCACCGATATCGGCGACTACGGCTTCCACGGCTTCGGCACCGATCGTCTGAAGAAGCTGATCGACGAGGAAGGCAAGACCTATGATCACGTCGTGGCCATCGGCCCCCTGATGATGATGAAGTTCGTCTGCCGTCTGACTGCCCAGTACAATATTCCCACCACCATCTCCATGAACCCCATCATGGTCGACGGCACCGGCATGTGCGGCTGCTGCCGCGTCACGGTCGGCGGCGAGACCAAGTTCGCCTGCGTCGACGGCCCCGATTTCGACGGCCATCTGGTCGACTTCGACGAGACCATCGCCCGCAACAAGTCCTACATGGAGTTCGAGGCCATGAAGAAGGAAGAACATATCTGCAGATTGAGAGGTAAGACGAATGCCTAACATGTCACTCACCAAGGTCAAAATGGCCGAGCAGGAGCCCAACGTCCGCAACAAGAACTTCTTCGAGGTCGCTCAGGGCTATACCCTGGAGCAGGCTCAGGAAGAGGCCGAGCGCTGCCTGAACTGCAAGAACAGACCCTGCGTCAGCGGATGTCCCGTCAACATCCCCATTCCTGATTTCATCGCCAAGATCCGCGAGGGCGATCTGGCCGGCGCTTACAAGATCCTGAGCACCGCCAACGCGCTGCCCGCCATCTCCGGCCGTGTCTGCCCTCAGGAGAGCCAGTGCGAGAGCAAGTGCATCCGCGGCATCAAGGGCGAGCCTGTCGCCATCGGCCGTCTGGAGCGCTTCGTCGCCGACTGGGCCCGCAACAACGGCGTCACCAACCTGGAGACCGCTCCCGCCAACGGCCACCGCGTGGCTGTCATCGGTTCCGGCCCTGCCGGCCTGACCTGCGCCGGCGAGCTGGCCAGAAAGGGCTATGACGTCACCGTCTTCGAGGCTCTGCATCTGGCCGGCGGCGTGCTGTCCTACGGCATCCCCGAGTTCCGTCTGCCCAAGGAGATCGTCAACGCCGAAGTTGCCAATCTCGAGAAGATGGGCGTCAAGATCGAGACCAACATGGTCATCGGCAAGGTCCTCTCCATCGACGAGCTGTTCGAGGAAGAGAAGTTCGAGGCCGTCTTCATCGGCTCCGGCGCCGGCCTGCCCATGTTCGCCCACATCCCCGGCGAGAGCCTGGTGGGCGTTTTCTCCGCCAACGAGTATCTGACCCGTATCAACCTGATGAAGGGCTTCCGCGGCGACCATGGTTCCGAGACCCCCGTCATGCACAGCAAGAACGTGGCCGTCATCGGCGGCGGCAACGTCGCCATGGACGCCGCCCGCTGCGCCAAGAGAATGGGCGCCGAGAACGTCTACATCGTTTACCGCCGCGGCGAGGCCGAGCTGCCCGCCCGTAAGGAAGAAGTCCATCACGCCATGGAAGAGGGCATCATCTTCAAGTTCCTGACCGCTCCTCTGGCCATCGAAGGTGATGACAAGGGCCATGTCTGCAAGATGAAGTGCATCGAGATGCAGCTGGGCGAGCCCGATGCTTCCGGCCGCCGTCGTCCCGTTCCCGTTGAGGGCAGCGAGTTCGAGATGGAAGTCGATTGCGTCATCCCCGCTCTGGGCACCTCTCCAAACCCCCTGATCCGCTCTACCACGCCGGGTCTGGACACCAACGCCAAGGGCTGCATCGTCACCGCTGAGAACGGCGGCACCTCCCGCGAGGGCGTGTTCGCCGGCGGCGACGCCTCCACGGGCGCTGCTACCGTCATCCTGGCCATGGGCGCCGGCAAGACCGCTTCCAAGGCCATCGACGAGTACATCCAGAACAAGTAATTGCCGCAAGGCTCAATTATGCAAAGAGCACGGACTGATTTGGTCCGTGCTCTTTTGCGTATATCCGAATATCGGTCAGAGGGAAGCAGCCTTGATCGTGGTGCATTCCGCCGTTTTGACGAAGCCCAGCTTCAAAGCCAGACGGCGCGAGCCCTCGTTGCCGGCGGCGCAGGCCCACACGGGACGTTTGCCCTGCGCGAGCGTGTAGTCGATCATCCGCCGGGCAGCCAGCAGAGCGAGGCCCCGATGCTGATGCTCCGGGGCGGTCTCGACCCCGATGTCGAGCTCCCTGTCGCTGACCGCGGCGGAGAAGGCCCAGGAGGCCGGCTTCCCGTTGTGCAGGAGGCAGTAGCCCTTCCCGCCGCGCAGGAACGCTTCGCTGCTGCCCCAGAAGAGATGCGGCGTGACCTTGCCCTGCACCCGGTCGAACAGCTCACGATCGAAGGGGCAGAGCTCATATCGATCCGGCACGTCGATGCTTTGATCCGCCTGCTGCGGCTGATACGAAAAGAAGTACCGCGTGCCGAAGGCTAGCGCCTCCTTTTCCCGGAAGAACCGCTCGACCGTGGGATCGAAGGCAAACAGGATCAGCCGCCGCGGCGGTTTACCGCCGGGAGCCAGATAGTCCCGGTAAATGCGCTCCAGAAAGCTGCCCAGGCAGTCGCCGTAGAGATAGGCGAAGCCGGAACAGTGCCAGATCAGATACGCGCCGCCTTCCCGGAAGACGTCCCCGGCTTGCTTTGATTGCAGAACGGACAGGGGATAGACCGCGCCGCGTTCATCCGCCTCGACCAGCGGCAGAACATCGGGATAGGATGCGGGATCGATTTTGATCATAAATGGTCGCCTGCCTTTCTTTGTGATCTGAATGAAAACGCCACGGCGCTTTTGCGCCGTGGCGTTCGTGACAGTATCATGCTTCCGGCTCGATGGACCCCAGCAGCTTGTACAGCAGGGCGTAGAGCTGCCCGGCGTCCGCGGGCTCCAGATGGATGCAGCCGGCCATCTGCCGGGGCACCTCGATCGCGCGGTCCCGCAGGGCGCGGCCTTTCTCGGTCAGCCCGGCCAGCAGCACGCGCTCGTCCTCATGGGAGCGGTGACGGGTGATGTACCCCTTGCTCTCCAGATTCTTCAGCACGGGCGTCAGTGTGCCGCTGTCCAGATACAGCCGCCGTCCCAGCTCCTTGACGCTGATCTGCTCCTCGGCCCAGAGGACCATCATGGCAACGTACTGGGTGTAGGTCAGGTCCAATTCGTCCAGATAGGGACGATACCGCTTGATCACCTCGCGGGAGGCGGCGTACAGCGGGAAGCAGAGCTGGTTCTCCAGCAAAAGCGCGTCGTAGGTGTGGTCTTCCATGGTTAACCTCGCTTGGGGATATTATTTGGCGCAGCGCTCGGCAGTCCTTTTGGCAAAGGCGGCCACGGCCGTCAGGTCGCCCTGATCGGGCCTGCCGCGGTGCATGAACAGGAAGCTGCCGGGGCAGTTGTAATACTCGGTGGATACCGGGATGCTCAGCTCGGCGGCCAGCGCCTTGAGCTTCGCGTAGGTGGAGCGCCCGGAGGCCGAGGAGCCGAAGCTCGCCAGCGTGCCGATCTTCTGGGCGTTGTCCGTCAGGAAGCGCCTGACGGCGCCGTCAAAGCTCCCGGCGTACAGGGAATTGCCCAGCAGAAGCAGATCGACCTTCTCGTCCAGGGGGACGCTCAGATCGCAGGCGGTCACGCCCACGGCCTCGGCAGCGGCCTCGGCCAGCTTTTGCGTGTTGCCGCCGCGGGAATAATAACGGACCGCGATGTTCATTCGTTTCGTTCCTTTCTCAGGCGGAATGCGTCTCGTTCCAGGCCTGACGCACGGCGATGGCCAGCTGGTCGGCGCAGGAGGTGGGCTTCCAGCCGCAGGTGTTGCACTTCAGCGTCTCCTCGATCTTGTCGACGGTCATGCCGTCGCACAGCTTGGCGATGGCCTTGAGGTTGCCGTCGCAGCCGCTGACGAAGCTGATGTTGGTGATGTAATCGCCGTTGATATCAAAATTGATCTGTCTCGAGCAGACGCCCGTGGTGTTGTAGCTGTAGCGCATGTCAGATTAACTCCTTGATTTTTTTCTCGATCCTTGCGGCCGGGACGTTGGGCGCGATACGGTCCACGACTCTTCCGTCACGGTCGATGAGGAACTTTGTGAAGTTCCATTTGATGTTGCTGCCCAGCATCCCGCCTTTCTGGGATTTCAGCCAGGCATACAGCGGCGCCTCGTTGTCGCCATTCACCTCGATCTTGGCGAACTGACGGAACGTCACGCCGTAATTGCTTTCGGAAAACGCGGCGATCTCCTGCTCGGACCCCGGGCACTGACCGCCAAACTGATTGCAGGGAAAGTCAAGGATCTCAAAACCCCGATCCTTATAGGTTTCGTAGAGGACCTCCAGCCCCTTGTACTGTGACGTGAAGCCTCAATTGGTTGCGGTGTTGACGATCAGCAGGACCTTCCCTCTGTAATCGGAAAGGTCGACGAGCGCGCCGTTGATGTCCTTCATTTGATAGTCGTACAGACTCATGGCATTGACCTCCTTAACAGTCAATTAGATTGAATACAATTAAATTATAATCCAATCAAATCGATTTGTCAAGAGGGGAGCGCTCCGACCGAGAATGTTTACATCTGCCGCGATTGAACGCCGGGACGTTCTGTGGTACAATACCCCTGTATCAAGCTCCGGAGGTAGAGATCATGGAACATCTCAACAAGGTGATGGCGAACATTTCGGGCATCATCATGGGTCTGCTCATCTTCACGGTGGGCATTCTGACCTTTGACGACCCGTCGGTGCTGTTCCTGAAGAATATATTCGTTTACGGCGGGCTGTTCGTCACCGCGTTCTTCACGTTCTTCAACGTCCGTGAGATCGTCAAGACGAAGGACCCGAACTTTGGCAGCGTCAGCGCCATCTCCCGCCAGACGGACGACTCGAAGCACGCGGCCAACGCGGGGAAGGCCTTCGCCTTCGACCTGACGGGCGCGATGCTGGGCGTTCTGCTGCTGGTATCCGCGGCGATGGAGGCCCCGGTGGCGGTGCTGATGCTGACGCTGGGGTGCTACGTTGCCATGCAGGCGCTGGCCGCGTTAGCCACGGCCCGCGCCTATCGGCAGATGCGGGAGCGCCGCGATTAGAGGGGCTGGCCATCCTTGTTGAACAGGGGCAGCTTCTCCAGATAGATGATGTCGTCGCGCTGCTGGGCGTCGCCCTCGGCCAGGATGGTCATCTTTCCGCATACGATGCCGCCGGCTTTCTCGACCAGCGTCTCGATGGCGTGCAGGGACTCGCCGGTGGAGATGACGTCGTCGATGATCAGGATGCGCTTGCCCTTCATCATGGCGGCGTGCTCGCCGTCCAGATACAGCACCTGCTTCGCGGCCGTGGTGATGGACTGGACCTCCACGCTCAGCACGTCCTTCATGTACAGCTTGGCCGACTTGCGGGCCAGGAACCAGAAGCTGTCCTCGTGCTGGCGGGCCATCTCATAGACCAGGGGGATGCCCTTGGACTCTGCGGTGATCAGATAATCGTAATCGGGGGCCTTCTTGAGCAGATCACGGGCGCAGGCCACGGTCAGCTCCACGTCGCCGAAAATGACGAAGGCGCCGATCTGCAGCTCATCGGAGATGGGACACAGCGGCAGCGCACGCTCAAGACCCGCGATCTTCATTTTGTATTCCATTGCTTTGCACCTTTCCGCGGACCGCAGTCCGCCTGTTATTCCATTTACTATCCTATATCAACCGATCGGTTTTGTAAAGTGTAAAAACCGCGGAGAAAGGGGGTTTTCGCCGTGAGAAGATGGATCATCCCGCTGCTTCTGCTGCTGGCGCTGAGCGCCTGCGGCACCGGGGAAGCGCCTGCCGCGCCGGCGGAGACCGTGGCGGAGGAGCCGGCTCCCGCCCCCGTGCTTCCGGCCGAGGAGGAGCCGGAGCCCATCCCCGTCTACGACGCCGACGAGGTGCGTCTGGCCATGGAGACCGGCGGCCGGCTCGTCAAGCTGGGCGACGACGTCATCGCCTCGGACGGCGCGCATCTGGTGGCGTCCGACAGGGAAACGGGAGAGACTGCCGCCGTGCCCTTCTCCGGCGCGGAGCGCATCTTCTTTGACGGCGATTACGTCTACTACGCCTCTGACGACGGCATTTACCGCACCGATCCCGCAAGCGGCGAGACAGTGCGCCTGTCGGAGGACGTGACGAAGTTCATGCGCATCGACCAGCGCAAGCTCTACTATATCAAGCAGACCGACCCCGAGTCCTACCGCCCCAAGGGCGAGCTGTGGTGCATGGACAAGGACGGCGGCGGGGCCGTCGTCATCCTGCCCGGGGAGGTGGCCGGGAGCTTTGCCATCCGCAGCGGCTGGGTCTATTTTATCTCCGCCGAGGACGGCAAGCTCTACCGTCAGATGCTCTTCGGCTCCGAGCGCAGCGAGCTGGCGAGCCTGCCGGACGCCATCGTCCTTGTCACGGACCGGTATTGCTATTACAGTGAAAACGACGGCGGCAACACCCTGCGCCGCGTCGATCTCAAAAGCGGCGGCAGCGTCTCGCTGGGCGCCTACGGCACCGCCGTGCGCGTGGGGGACAAGGTGTACGTTGCCTCCCGGCAGGAGCGCAGCCGCGTGCTGGACAACCAGTTTTCCCTCTCCGCGGCCGACAGCTCCGGCGAGGTGCGCCAGCTGATGGTTTTTGAAAACCTCGGCGACGACCGCCTCGTCTACGTCTGGGGCGACACCGTCTACCTGCGCCGCCCCGGCGGCGGGATCTGCGCCCTGCGCATGAGCGACCCGGAGCAGGAGAAGCGCGACATCCTCCCCGCCGAGACCGTCTTCGTCGACGGCGCGGCCTGGTATCTGGACGGAAGCGAGATCAAAATGATGGAGTGTGAAGAAGGATGAAAGAGTGTCTGAGCCTGCTGCTGTCGCTCTGCCTGCTGCTGGCGCCGCTGTCTTTGGCGGCCTCAGCCAGTGTGGGCGACCGGCTGCGGTTCACGGTGAACACCCTGGACGGCGGGACGGTCACGCAGGACGATTATCGGAACAAGCTCCTGCTGCTCGTCTTCGTCAAGACCCAGATGTACCCCGACGGCACGCCCGTCTGCGGCCTGTCGATGCGGTGCGCCCAGGCGCTGGCCGACATCTACTGGCTCAACGACCCGGGCGTCGAGGTCCTGCTCCTGGACGCCAACAACTACGGCGAGGAGCCGACCCGTCAGTTCGCCGAATACTGCGACCCCGAGGGCCATCTGACCTTCTGCTGGGGCAGGGGAGCCAACTGGCTGCTGGCGGACGCTTACCGCGACGCCCGGAGCTTCGGCATCTGCGCCCTCGTCAAGGACGGCGTGGTGGTGGACACCTTCGACAACGTCCGCGACGGCGAGACGATCACAAGTCACCTGGCCCCGTATTTCTCCGACGGCCTCCGACGCACCCATGTCGCCGACATGGGCCGCGGGTACTATAACGGCAGCATCAACGCAAAGCTCGACAACGAGAGCGGTACGATCAGGGCGCTGTTCGCCTTTTATGACGGCGGCAGGCTCGTTTACACCCATGAGGAAGAGGTGACGGCGGCCGGCGAGCAGTGGCTCAGCCTCTGGCTCCCCGATGGGCTGACGTACACGGAGGCGAAGCTCTTCCTGCTGGACGGCGCGTCCGCGCCCCTGTGCCCGGCCGCCCGCAGCGCGCCGGATCACTGGGCCGTTCCGCAGTGACGATTTGACTTTTTCGCATGAATGCGGTATCATGCGGAATCATAAACGAACCCGAAGGGAGGGACCGAACGTGAACAACAAAACACGTCTGCTGACGGCGCTCACAGCCGCCGCGCTGGTCCTCGCCTTGCTTGGCTCGGCGTGCTTTATCGTCCATAACGCCGACCATGACTGCACGGGTGAGGACTGCTTCACCTGCCGGGTGCTGGCGCTGTGCGCCGCCGCGCTCAGAGGGCTGACGGTCATCGTCTGCGTGACGGCCGCCGCGCTGAGCATGAACGCGGCCGCCGCGCGTGACGGGCGTTTTTCCGCGCCCGCCGCCGAACGCTGCACCCCGGTGACGCTGAGGGTCAAGCTCTCGAATTGACGCATTTCTGATACAAGGGACAGGTCTGCCGCACCGGCAGGCCGCTTGGCATTTGCCGTCCCTTGTATCTTTTTATGCCCAATTCTGTTAGCTTGACAAACAAAGGAGTAAAAACAATGAAAACAAAGTATATCCTGGCCCTGGCGTTATCTCTCGCCCTGGTCCTTACGCTGACCGCTTGCGGCGGCCGGAACACAGCGTCCGATACACAGCCGGACGCAAAGCTCTCGATCGTCGCCACCACGTTCCCGCTGTACGACTGGACCCGGCAGGTGCTGGGCGACCGGGCAGGCGACGTGGAACTGACGCTGCTTCTGGACAAGGGCGTCGATCTGCACAGCTACCAGCCTACGGTGGACGACCTCGTCAAGGTCGGCGGCGCAGACCTGTTCCTCTACGTGGGCGGCGAGTCCGACGATTGGGTAGACGACGCGTTGGAGACCGCAGGAAGCGGCGATATCCGCACCCTCGATCTTCTGGCGCTGCTGGGCGACAACGCCCGGGAGGAGGAGATCAAGGAGGGCATGGAGCCCGAGGACGAAGAAGGCGAAGAGGAAGAAGAGGGTCCTGAGTACGACGAGCACGTCTGGCTGTCGCTGAAGAACGCCCGGACCTTCGTCGCCGCCATCGCGGACGAGCTCTGCGAGCTCGACCCCGACCATGCGGAGACCTACAATAAAAACGCCGCCGCCTACGATGAAAAGCTGGCGGAGCTGGATCGGCGCTACGCCGCGGCCGTGGCCGCCGGGACGAAGGACACCCTCGTCTTCGGCGACCGGTTCCCGTTCCTCTATCTCGCGGGCGACTACGGCCTCGATTACTACGCCGCCTTCGTCGGCTGCTCCGCCGAGAGCGAGGCGTCCTTTGAGACCGTCATCTTCCTGGCGAACAAGGTGGACGAGCTGGGCCTCGGCTGCGTCATGAAGCTGGAGGGCGGTGACGGCAAGCTGGCGCAGACCGTGGTGGAAAACACGGCGGACAAGACCGCCGCGGTGCTGGAGCTCGACTCCATGCAGTCCACCACCAGCCTCGACGATGACTATCTGTCCGTGATGGAAAACAACCTGCGCGTGCTGGAAGACGCGCTCAAGTAAGGAGAAACGGTATGGCCTATATCACCTGTTATGATCTCGCCTTGGGCTATGACGGCGAGACCATCCTCCGGGGTCTCAATTTTCAGGTGGACCCCGGGGACTATCTGTGCATCGTCGGCGAAAACGGCTCCGGCAAAAGCACGCTGATGAAGACGATCCTCGGCCTTCGCGCGCCCATGGGCGGCAGCATCACGACCGGTGACGGCCTCACCCAGCGGGAGATCGGCTACCTGCCCCAGCAGACGCTTGTCCAGCGGGATTTCCCCGCTTCGATCCGCGAGATCGTCCTGTCCGGCTGTCAGGGCCGCTGCGGCTTCCGCCCCTTTTACAATAAAGAGGAAAAGGCGCTGGCCGCCCGCAACATCGAGAAGATGGGCCTCAAGGGCATGGAGGACCGCTGCTACCGGGAGCTTTCTGGCGGCCAGCAGCAGCGGGTCCTGCTGGCCCGGGCGCTGTGCGCCACCCAGAAGCTCCTGCTGCTGGACGAGCCGGTGTCCGGTCTCGATCCCGTCGTCACCGAGGAGATGTACCGCCTCATCGACGACCTCAACAAGAAGGAGGGCATCACGATCATCATGATCTCCCACGATATCGCCGTCGCCCTGCGCCGGGCCAGCCACATCCTGCACATCGGCCACAGCGTCTTTTTCGGCCCCCGGGACGAGTACGTCAAAAGCGCCGTGGGCCGGCTGTTCCTCAGCGAGGAGAGGGGAGGGGAACAGGCGTGATCGACAGACTGATCTATTACCTCGGCTTCCCCTTTGTGCGCTACGCGCTGATCGTCGGTGTGCTGATCGCTCTGTGCTCGTCGCTGCTGGGCGTGTCGCTGGTGCTCAAGCGCTTCTCCTTCATCGGCGACGGCCTGTCCCACGTGGCCTTCGGCGCCATGGCCGTGGCGTCCGTGATGAAAATGACCAACGAAATGCCGCTGACGCTGCTGATCACCATGGTCTGCGCCGTGCTGCTGCTGCGCACGGGGCAGAAGGCGAAGCTCAGCGGCGACGCCGCCGTGGCCATGCTGTCCGTGGGCGCGCTGGCCATCGGCTACCTGCTGATGAACATCTTCACCCCCGGCGGCAACCTCTCGGGCGACGTGTGCACCACGCTTTTCGGCTCCACGTCGATCCTGACGCTGACGAAGGGGGAGGTGTATCTGTGCATCGTCTTGTCCGCGCTGGTGCTGGCCGCCTTCGTGCTGCTCTACAACAAGCTGTTCGCCGTCACGTTTGACGAGAACTTCGCCTCCGCCACCGGCGTCAGCGCCGGGACGTACAATATGATCCTCGCGATGATGACGGCGGTCATCATCGTGCTGGCCATGAATCTCGTGGGGTCGCTGCTGATCTCGGCCCTCGTCATCTTCCCGGCGCTGTCGGCCATGCGGGTGTTCCGGAGCTTCCGCTCCGTGACGATCTGCTCCGCCGTTCTGTCCGTGATCTGCGCCCTGCTGGGGCTGCTGATCTCCATCGTCACCTCGACGCCCGTGGGCTCCACCATCGTGGCCGTCGATCTCGCCGCCTTCGGGCTGTTCGCCCTCTGGGATAAATTGAAAACAGGAGGTTTCATCCGATGAAAAGAACCATCGTCCTCGCGCTGACCCTCTGTGTGCTTTTGCTCACCGCCTGCGGCAGCGGAGAAACGGCCGCATCCAAGGCCAGCAGTACCAATACGCCCACCGTCGCCGACGTGCTGAACGCCGAAAACGCGAAGCCGGAGGAAAAGACCGGCCTGACCGCCGACCAGCTCCCCGAAGCGTCCGCAGACGATGACGTGGACCTCGACCTGACGCAGATGAACGCCAACATGGTCTACGCCGAGGTCAACAACATCATGGTCAGCCCCGAGGACTATGTGGGCAAGACCGTGCGCATGGGCGGCCCCTGCTACTCCGTCTACGTGGACGAGACGAAGCAGACCTACTACGCCGTCATCATCCAGGATGCCACCGCCTGCTGCTCCCAGGGCCTGGAATACGTCCTCGCGGACGATTCCCTCTACCCGAAGGACGACACCGAGGTCGTCGTCACCGGCACCTTCGAGACCTACGAGGAGCTCGGCGCCCTCTACTGCCACCTCGTCGACGCCACGATCGCAAGGGGATAAAAACAGATAAGATAAAGCAAGCCACCCATCGGACGGCTTGTTCGTTTACAAATCAGACAATTGATGGTATATTAGTATTAACAGGAGGTGTAGAGATGAAAAAAACTATAATCAGCTTTGTGGTGCTGTTTGCTGTTTTGTGTGCATTATTGATGGTCAGCGCTGCTGAAACAGTTGCAGGCATTACTGTTTTAGGCAGTGTGATCCCGGAAGAAGGAAAACTACTTGTAAAAGTAGAAAACGGGGGTGCAGCAAAAAAGGCAATTTGCGCTTTTTATCAGAATCAGCGCCTTGTGGGCTCGTCGTTCAATGATTTGAAGACGGGTACGCAGTGGCTTGAAGTAAAAACACCTACTGAGAACTATACAAATATACGGGTTTATGGAGTAGATGAGCGCTTTAGGCCGGTCGGGGAAGACGGTCTGGTAAAGCCTAGTATAGTACATAGTCTCACCGGGTACATATACATATTACAAGACCGTGGCTACAGCAATTTGTCGACCTATTCAGCTGTTGTGGAGATTCTCTATCTTGATGGCTCTGGTATCGAGGTGCTTCCTTTGCCCACAAGGACTCAAGTTGTTAATGGTGAGAATCAGAGGCAGTTTTATGCGAACAATATTTGGACAAAGGTTGAAGACTCACTGGGGCTTGCAGGGGCTTTTTATGGGTATTATATAAACGAGAACGACGAAATTGTGTTGCTTCCTTTGGAACTTGATAAAGCGGCTGCAATTTACGGTAGTAGAGTAAAGTATAGAAATAGTAACATAGGCAGTTTTGGCGGCAATACTAATTATGTTTTGAGTGGTGGGTCGCAACTTGTTGCTGTGAATAAAGAAAACGGGACAATTAATGTTATTGTAGGATCTAAGAATATTGGAATTGATATGCCTGAAGCAGAAGCATTAATAGTTTTCGATAATAGAATAGTCAAAACGCTCTACGTCCTTGATGCTGTTTTAGAAATAAAAGATACATATGCGTATTTTGCAGGAACTACTTATCAAAACTCAAAAGGTACCTGGATTACTATGTATGTTGACGGTGAGCCAATAGACTATTTATTCTCTAAATCACATATTAATAAAAACCAGGTGATAGCAGAAATGCTTCAAGGGGCTTACATTGTTGAGACAAATGGAGATGAGTTACTGAATTGGTCTAAACTAAAGAATAGTGAAGTCAATCTGGAATCAGAGAAAGTCCTTGTAACCGGTGCAAATGATTTGTTCTTCAAGGCTACTGATGGAGATCACTACTTTGCAGAAGACGCAGAAGTATTTGATATTACAAATAACGGAGCGAAAGGACAGGTTAAAGCGGGGGATTATGTTGTATATGAAAACAGCGAAGTCAATAAAATCCTTGCGACAAAGGTTTGGATCGTTGGAAATGAAAATGATTCATCTGGAGATTCGTATAAAGTCTCATACATGAATCTTACAAACACATCCGTGGATATTATCGCCGAAAACCCAAAAGATCGAATGATTTCTGTAAGGGCTTATCGCATGATCAATAACACTTATAGTAATTATGGTGGCTATACCTTTGATGGCACTACTTTCATGTATATTGGCAAAGAAGCCAATGATCTGTATATAGATGTATATGTCGGTGGTACAAAAGCAGGTCGTTTAGGTCCCTTTGCTTTTGATTCAAACGGATGACTTTTATGCCCTGATTGACGATGCAAGTTCATTAACAAAAACCGGCCGCCCATCCGGGCGGCCGGTTTTTCTCTGCATACGGCGAGCCGCAGTCGCTGGCGCCCTTGACAAGGCTTCTGTCCGATGGCTATACTATCTTTGCAGACAGTCTGTTTGACCGTTGGGAAGGGAAGTCTTATGCACAAATACATTTTAAAGCGCGTTGTCATCTCGCTTGTTTTGCTGTTGACGGCGGTGGGCGTGGTGTATGCGATCCTGTCTCTGGCACCGCGTGACCCGTCCACGGTCCTGCTGGAAAAGCCCGTGATTTATCTCTATCCCGAGACGCCGCAGGAGGTCGTCGTTCGCCTGGATACACCGGGCCGACTCACGCGCACCGAGCCGCTTTACCGTGACGGTTGGCGCGTCACAGCACACCCGGACGACACGATCCTCGACGAGACGGGGCAGTCGTTTGAGTACCTGTTCTGGGAGGCTGAAAGCGATCTGAAGTGGGACCTCACAGAGGGCTTCTGCATCGCAGGGAGCGATACGGCCGCCTTTTTGGAGAACAGTCTTGCCCGTCTGGGCCTCAGCGCCCATGAACGGGAGCAATTCACATATTACTGGCTGCCGCGGATGGAGAACGATCGTTACAATATCATCGCCTTCCAAGGCAGCGCGTATGAGCAGGCCAACCGCCTGACGGTGACGCCTGCGCCGGACACAGTTATCCGCGTGTTTATGACCTGGGCGGTCTCCGACCGCCCCCTCGACCTGCCGCCGCAGACCCTCTCCGCGCCCGAACGCGCGGGCTTTACCGTCGTCGAATGGGGCGGCTGCGAGTTCGCTTTGCAATAGCAAACATCCATTAAGAATATGTTAGCCCTATAAATGATATTTATTCACTGCACAACAAAGAACGGCCGCCCATCTGGGCGGCCGTTTTATATACTTATGTCTTTGAAGATATTCGCTTTACTCCTTCTCCGCCAGCTTCCTGCCCATGAGGACGCCCATGACGCTGGCCATCATGAGGCCGCGGGTCCAGCCGCTGGAGTCGCCGAGGCAGTGGAGGCCGGGAATGCTGGTGTTGAGGCTCGTGTCCATCTTGACCTTGTTGCTGTAGAACTTGAGCTCGGGGGAGTACAGCAGCGTCTCCACGGAGGCGAAGCCGGGGACCACATGCTCCACGGCCTGGATGAAGTTGATGATATTGACCATCGTGCGGTAGGGCATGGCCGAGGTGATGTCGCCGGCCACGGCGTCGGGCAGCGTGGGCTTGACGTTGGAGCGGTCCAGCTCCTTCTGCCAGGTGCGCTTGCCGTCCAGGATATCGCCGAAGCGCTGGACGAGGATATGCCCCGCGCCCAGCATGTTCGTCAGCTCGCCCACCTTCTGGGCGTACTCGATGGGCTGGTTGAAGGGCTCGGTGAAGTTGTGGGAGCAGAGGATCGACAGGTTCGTGTTGGCGCTCTTGCGCTCCTTGTAGCTGTGGCCGTTGACCACGGCCAGATCGTTGTCGTAATTCTCCTGACTGACGAAGCCGCCGGGGTTCTGACAGAAGGTGCGCACCTTGTTCTTGAAGGGCTTGGGATAGCCGATGAGCTTCGACTCGTACAGGACGTTGTTGACGTCCTCCATGACCTCGTTGCGCACCTCCACGCGTACGCCGATGTCCACGGTGCCGGGGCGGTGGAGGATGTCGTGCTTCTCGCACAGGCCCGACAGCCACTCGGCCCCGCGGCGGCCCGAGGCGATGACGGTCTCGTCGGCCTCCACCGCCAGCTCGACGCCGCCCACGGCCTTGTGACACACCACGCCGCGGCATACGCCGTCCTTCATGATGATATCGTCGCAATTGTAGCCGAAGATCAGCTCCACGCCCTGCTCCTGCAGGTAGTTCTGGATGGCCAGATAGATCTCCTGCGCCTTCTCCGTACCCAGATGACGGATGGGGCAGTCCACCAGCTTGAGGCCCGCCTGGATGGCGCGCTTGCGGATCTCCTTGATCTTGTCCTCGTTGCCCAGACCCTCGACCTTCGTGTCCGCGCCGAACTCCAGATAGATGGAATCGGCGTAGTCGATCAGTTCCTCGGTCTGCTTGTAGCCGATCAGCTCCGGCAGGTCGCCGCCCACCTCGGGGCTCAGCGACAGCTTGCCGTCGGAGAACGCGCCCGCGCCCGAAAAGCCCGTGGTGATATGGCAGTAGGGCTTGCAGTTCATGCAGCGGCCCGTCTGCTCCTTGGGGCAGCGGCGCTTTTCCACGGGCTGGCCCTTTTCGATCAGTGTGATGTTCTTCTTTCCGCCCCTGCGCAGCAGCTCCAGCGCGGTGAAGATGCCCGCGGGGCCTGCGCCGATGATGACGACGTCCCGTTTCATTTACTGTCCTCCGTGACCCGGCTTCGGGTTCATTTTCGCCGTGAAGCTGTCCAGCTTCACCTCATATACCTTCACCCGCGCCACCGTCTCCGGGCGGAAGGTGAAATCGTCACGCCCGGTCTGCTGACGCATCAGCGCCCGCAGGGCGTCCATTTTCTCGGTCTCATCCGTCAGCAGCCGCGTTTTGCCCGGCCCCATGACGGAGGCGAAGTAGTAGCCGTAGACGCAGGCGTCGTCGCCCTCTCCCTTGAGCCCCAGCTCGCAGTCCACCTCCGCGAACACCGCGGGGTTCCCCTCCAGGATGCGCACCTTGCGTCCCTCGCCGGCCGAGTGGAAGAAGAAGCGCAGCGCGCCGTCCTTCAGCTCGTACCCGTAATTGAGCGGCAGCACGTAGGGCGCGCCGCCCTCCGTCATGCCCAGATGCATGACCTTTGCGCCGTCCAGGATCTCCCGGACCGTGTCGAGACTCGTGACCTCTCTGTCCTTTCGCCGCATGATCTATTCCGTCCTTTCCTCTTGTTCCTTGATCTCCATTTCGTGATACAGACGCGCGTAGCGCCCGTTCTGCTCCATGAGCTCCGCGTGGGTGCCGCGCTCGACGATCTTGCCGTCCTCCACCACCAGAATGATGTCGGCCGTGCGGATGGTCGACAGGCGGTGGGCGATGATGAAGGAGGTCCGCCCCTCCAGAATATGCCAGATGGCGCGCTGTATGAGCAGCTCGGTCTCCGTGTCGATGGAGGACGTGGCCTCGTCCAGCACGAAGATCGGCGGGTCGGGCAGGATGGCCCGGGCGAAGGAGATCAGCTGCTTTTCACCTGTGGACAGCCGGTCGCCGCCCTCGCCCACGTCGGTGTCGTAGCCGTGCTCCAGCTTGGCCGCCACCACGTCGGCGCTCACCAGCTTCGCCGCCCGCTCCACGTCCGCGTCCGTGGCGTCGGGGTCGCCGTAGCGGATGTTGTCCCGGACCGTGCCGGAGAACAGATGGGGGCTCTGCAGCACGTAGCCGATGGAGGAGTGGAGCCAGAGCTGGCTGCGCTCCCGGTAATCGACGCCGTCGATGAGGATCTGCCCCTTCGTCGGCTCGAAGAACCGGCAGGCCAGATTGACCAGTGTGCTCTTGCCCGCACCGGTCTCGCCCACGATGGCCACGTTCGTCCCCGCCGGGACGTCCAGGGAGAAGTCCTCCAGCACGTTTTCCTCGCCGTCGGGGTATTTGAACCAGACGTTTTTAAACTCGATGTGACCCTTGATAGGCTCCCAGTTTTCGCGTTTGGGGGAGAACAGGTCGCCGTATTTCTCAATGACCGCCGGGCTGTCCTGAATGAGCAGCGGATGGTCGATGAGGCCCGTGACGCGCTCCACGTTGACCTGGGCGGCGATCAGCTCGTTGAAGAGCCGCGCCATCATGCGGATGGGCTCCAGGATCGCCAGCGAATAGCTGATGAACAGCGACAGAGTGCCGAACTCGATGGCGTTCTCCATGGCCATCAGGCCGCCGCGGACCAGCACCAGCGCCACCGCCAGGGAGCTGAGACCCGTGACGATGGGGACGAACAGGCCGTTCAGCCTGGCCGCCCGGAACTGGGCGCGGTACATGGTGCCCGTCAGATCGGCGAAATCGTCGCTGACCCGGTCCTCGATCACGAGGGTCTTGGATGTCTTGGCGCCCGTGATGCCCTCGTTGTAGGCGCCCGTGATCTGGGAGTTGATGGCGCGGACCTCGCGGTTGGCGGCGAGGATGCGCTTCTGGAAGAAGCCTGTGACAAGCGCGATGGGCGGTACGATGGCCAGCACGATCAGCGTCAGCCGGACGTTGACCATGAACATGGACACGAAGGCGAACAGGATGTACGCCAGCGACCAGAAGAAGTCCTGGATCGACCAGCCGATCAGCACGCCGATGCGCTCCGTATCGCTCATGACGCGGGCGAGGATGTAGCCAGTGGCCGTCGTGTTGTAATAGGACAGATCCAGCCGCTGCAGCCGCAGGAAGCTGGCGCGCTTCATGTCGCGGTTGACGCCCAGCTCCACCTTCATGGAGATGCGCGTCAGCAGGATCGTGATGCAGGCCGAGGCGGCGATGGCCGCCAGATAGACGAGCAGGAAGGGCTGCAGCCCGTCAATGCTCTGCGGCACCACGAAGTGGTCCACGGCGTAGCTCTGGAAGCGGGGCAGCGCCACGTCGATGACGGCCGTGACGATCATCAGGCAGATCGTCACCAGCAGCTTATAGCGGTAGGGGAAGACGTAGGGCAGCAGCTTGCGCCAGGTGCCGAGATGGAACCCCTTCGAGACGTCCGGATCGTTTCTCCGCTCGCTCATGCGCGCACCTCCTCTCCCAGCGACGCGGCACTCTGCAGGTCGTAGGTGCGCCGGTAGATGCCGCCCTCTCTGGCGATCAGCTCCCGGTGGGTGCCGGATTCGGCCACGCGGCCGTTCTCCAGCACGAGGATGTTGTCGCAGTCCATGAGGGTGTTGATGCGGTGCGAGATCAGGATGACCGTCGCGCCGCCCGTTTCCGTTTTCAGCGCCCGGCGGATGTGGGCGTCGGTGGACAGGTCCACGGCGGACATGGAGTCGTCGAAGATCATGATGGGACAGCGCCGCATCAGCGTGCGCGCGATGGCCACGCGCTGCTTCTGGCCGCCGGACAGCGTCACGCCGCGCTCGCCCACGATCGTGTCGTAGCCGGAGGGGAACTCGGTGATGTTGTCATCCACGTCGGCGATGGCCGCCGCGCGGCGGATGTCCTCCATGGACGCGCCGGGCGTCGCCGCGGCGATGTTCTCCGCGATCGTCTTGGAAAAGAGGAACGGCTCCTGCAGCGTCACGCCGATGGCCTGCCGCAGCACCGTGCGGTCGATGTCGCGCACGTCGGTCCCGTCCACCGAGATCGCGCCGCAGCCCGGCTCCAGATCGTACAGGCGGTCCAGAAGGTACGACAGCGTGCTCTTGCCTGAGCCCGTGTTGCCCAGGATGCCGAAGGTGCTGCCCGCGGGGATATGGAACGACACGTCCTCCAGGACGTTCGCGCCGTCGTAGGCGAAGGTGACGCGGTCGAAATCGATCTCGCCGCGGATGACGGGCTTCTGCGCCTCGGGACCGTCATGCTCCTCCTCCGCGTGATAGATCTCCGCCAGGCGCTCGGCCGAGACCTTCGTCTTGCTCATGTCGGACAAAATGCGTCCCAGCCTGCGCAGGGGGAAGGCCAACGTGCGGTTGTAGCTGACGAAGGCCAGGAACTCGCCGAAGGTCAGCTGCCCGCGGTAGGCCAGATACGACCCCACGGCGATGATCGTCATCACCTGGAACGCCGTGACGAACTCGCCGATGCCCCAGTAGGAGCCCATCAGGATGCCCATATCGACCCAGAGCCTGTAGTGCTCGCCGTTCCAGCGGTCGAACTTGTCCAGCTCCTGCTGCTCCTGCCCGAAGGCGCGCACCACGCGCACGCCCGTCAGGTTCTCCTGCACCGTCACGGTCAGCTCGCCCTCGGCCTCGTCGGCCACGCGGAACTTCCGGGACAGCCGCTTGAAGAAGAAGCCCGAATACCCGGCCACCAGCGGGATGAACGCCGCGGCGACAAGCGTCAGCCGGACGTTCATCGACGCCATCAGCCACAGGGCCGTGCCGATCAGCAGCGTGATGCGGATGACCTCCAGCAGCTGATTGGCGACGAAGTTGCGGATTACGTCCATGTCGGCCGAGCAGCGCTGGATGATGTCGCCCGTGCGGTTGCGGGTGTGCCAGCGGAAGGGGAGATGCTGGATGTGGCGGAAGATCGAGTCGCGCAGGCGCTTGACGTAGCTCTCCGTGCCGTGGCTCATCAGCAGGCGGGAGCACAGCGTGCACACGCCCTCGATCAGCGTGCAAAAAAGAATGGCGATGCCGATGACCACCAGATGCTGCCGCAGATTCTCCCGTCCGCCCAGCTGCTCCGGCAGCCCCGCGAAGAGCCGGGGCAGGTCGAAGGGCTCGTCGCCGATGACCGAATCGACGGTCAGGCGGATGATCTGCGGCGTCAGGAAGCTGAACAGGATGCTGCCGAAGGTGGTCAGCAGCGCCAGAAAAAAGTACCGTTTGAGACCGTGGGTGTACTGCCAGAAGGTGGCGAACACACCGTGCTTGTTTTGCTCTCTCATAGGTCCTCCTCGTTGTATTCTATACCATATTAAAATATACTCTGCCGCGCGCAAATTGTCAAATGTATCGGCTTTACCTTGACGAAGCGGCGATTCGGTGATACAATCACATTGACCAAGTATTTATACCAAAAGGAGGGCAATTATGAGCAAAATCACAAAACCTGTGGAATTCTTCGGGTTCACCCCCGGCGACGACTGCGAAATGGCGCGGTGGGACAAGATCGTAGAGTACTTCTATCAGCTTGAGAAGGAAAGCGACCGCATCCACGTCTCCGACATGGGCCCCAGCACCATGGGCAATCCGTTCCTCAAGGTGATCATCACGTCGCCTGAGAACTACGCCAATCTGGAAGAGATCCGTCAGACCAGCATGACCCTGGCCGATCCCCGCGGCCTGTCTCAGGAGGAGATCGACGCCCTGGTCAAGAAGGGCAAGGCCGTCTCCGTGCAGAGCATGAGCATGCACGCCACCGAGATCGGCGGCACCCAGATGGCCGTCAATCTGGCCTATGACCTGTGCCAGAAGGACGACGAAACGACGCTGAACATCCTGGACAAGGTCGTGTTCGTCATGCTGCCCTGCGTCAACCCCGACGGCCAGATCATGGTGACCGACTGGTATTACAAGACCAAGGGCACGCCCTTCGAGGGCAGCAACTACCCCATGCTGTACCACAAATACACCGGCCACGACAACAATCGCGACGCCATGGCCTGGAACATCATCGAGTCCCGCTACATGGGCGAGGTCATCTTCCACGAGTGGATGCCACAGTCCTATCAGGACCACCATCACATGGGCAGCTACGGCGCGCGCATCTACATCGCCCCGTACAAAAACCCCCTGCGTCAGTACGTCGATCCCCTGGTCTGGCGCGAGCTGAACTGGTACGGCGCCAATATGGCCTATCAGCTTGATTCCGAGGGCCTGGACGGCTGCACCTCCGGCTCCCAGTATCCGTCCTGGGGCCATTACGGCTACCACTGGATCGCCAACAGCCACAACATCCCCGGCATGCTGACCGAGTCCGCCTCCGCCAAGCTGGCCACCCCGAAATACATCGATCCGTCCCAGCTCAAGGGCGACGGCGATCTGGTCCAGCCGGAGTACGAGGCCCAGACCAACTTTCCCAGCCCCTGGCCCGGCGGCTGGTGGCGTCTGAAGGACATCGTTGACCGTCAGTACGTCACGGCCTACGCCCTGCTGGACACCATGGCCAAGAACCGCGAGGCCATCCTGAAGAACATGGCCCAGAAGGCCCTGAACCAGACGAAGCGCGGCTGCGAGGATCCCGATTTCGCGTACATCATCCCCGCCGATCAGCACGATAAGGGCGAGGTCGTCCATCTGATCCGCATCCTGCGCCAGCAGAATATCGAGGTCAAGAAGGCCACCGCTCCCTTCACCGTCGACTGCGTCACCTATCCCGCCGGCACCTACGTCGTGTTCCTGGCACAGCCCAAGATGGGCCTGATCAAGAACCTGCTGGGCGAGACCCATTATCCCGACAACCAGTGGTCCAAGGACAACACCGGCGCCTACACCGCCTATGACTGCGCCACCGACACCATCACCGAGTTCATGAACGTCGCCGCCATCCCCGCGGGCCAGAAGTTCGAGGGCTCCTTCGAGATCGTCCAGGGCATGGAGTGCCCGTGGGCGCCCGCCGTCCAGAAGGGCAGCCATGTGGTCATCAGCGCCAAGGAGAACAGCGCCTTCAAGACCGTCAACCTGCTGCTGAAGGAAGGCTTCAAGGTCTACCGCATCGACACCTGCCCGTGGCATGACTTCTACGTGGAGGGCGACGAGGACAAGATCGCCGCGATCCTCGAGAAGGCCCCGACGATCCATCGCCTGGTGGACAAGGCCTTCGACAAGATGACCGAGGTCAAGCCGCTGAAGGTCGCCATGTACCAGCGCTACTACACCGGCAACGCCGACGAGGGCTGGACCCGCCTGATCCTTGAGAACAACTGCTTCGAGTACACCACCGTCTACGACAAGGATATCCAGAACGGCCTGGAGGGCTTCGACGTCCTGATCCTGCCCAGCGACGGCGACGGCTTCATCCTCGGCCCCAAGTACGCCAACGATCCGCGCACGAAGATGATGATGCAGTGGGTCGGCCCGCAGCCGGAGGAATACTGCAGCGGCATCGGCCCCGACGGCGCGAAGAAGATCAAGGAGTTCGCCGAGAAGGGCGGCCGCGTGCTGGCCTTCAACTACGCCTCCGACTTCGCCATCAAGTATCTGGAGCTCGGCGTCAAGAACATCGTCGGCGGCGTTCCCACGCTGCAGTTCAACGACCACGGCTCCACGCTGCGCACCGTCGTCGACAAGACCCAGCAGGTCTGCTGGGGCATGCCCGACAAGACCCTGATCTTCCACTGGAACGGCCCGGTCTTCGCCGTCACCGACACCTTCCACGCCGACGACTACAAGGTCGCCATGCGCTTCGCCGATACGAAGGTCCTGCGCTCCGGTCTGCTGGTGGGCGAGAAGCTCATCGCCGGCCAGGCCTGCGTCGTCACCTGCAAGAAGGGCGAGGGCGAGGTCGTCCTGTACGGCTTCGGTCCCCAGAACCGCGCCCAGACCACCGGCACCTTCAAGCTGGTGTTCAACATGCTGTATCGCTAAACACTATAAAATCGCGGGGCAGGCCTCAACCTGCCCCGCAAATGCGTGTCGGTAGAGCGACACGCTTCGGAGGAAGACCGCTCCGCTGGACCTTCCTCCGAGGTCACTCGCGCTTATCGCCTTCGGCTTCGCCTCAGTTGGTCGGCGCGAGCGCTCGCCTTGCTCGCTATTAAGGTGTTTTTTTGGCGGCGCATGTCCGCCAAAAAAGCAGATTTGTTAAGAAGCGCTGACACGTTCAAATAAAAACTGCCTTTGTTACAGTTGATGCGGGGCAGGCCTCAACCTGCCCCGCAAATTTTTTTAACAGGTTAGCAATGGCTTTTGATTGACTTTTGCAGCGGGATAAAGTATACTAAAAACGTAGATGAAAGGAGGACGTACCATTGAGGATCACACATGAAGCCGATTATGCGGTCCGCATCGTGTATGTCCTCGCGTCTGCGGGGAAGATGCTGCCCGCCCGCGAGATCTCCGAGCGCTCCGGCGTCTCCCAGCGCTTCGCGCTAAAGATCCTGCGCAAGCTGGCCTCCGGCGGCCTCGTCGCCTCCTACAAGGGCTCCAGCGGCGGCTACGAGCTTTCCGTCGAGCCGCGGGACGTCTCCCTGGGCGCGGTCATCGAGTGCATCGACGGCCCGCTGGAGATCAACCACTGTCTCAGCAACGATTTTGACTGCACCCGCGTCATCGACAAGACCGGCTGCCGGTTCCATCAGGTTTTTTCCGAGATCAGCAAGGAGCTTCGCGAGAAGCTTTATGCAATAAAAGTAAGCGACTTTATGCAACCCACTATCATTGAAAACGGAGGAGATTCCCATGAGTAAGTATGTTTGCAGCATCTGCGGTTACGTCCACGAAGGCAACGAGCCCCCCGAGGCATGTCCCATCTGCAAGGCTCCCGCTTCCAAGTTCAACAAGCAGGACGAGGAGATGAGCTGGGCTGCCGAGCATGTGGTCGGCGTCGCGCAGGGCGTTGATCCCGAGATCGTCCAGGGCCTGAGAGAGAACTTCACGGGCGAGTGCAGCGAGGTCGGTATGTATCTGGCCATGGCGCGCGTCGCGTTCCGCGAGGGCTATCCCGAGATCGGTCTGTACTGGGAGAAGGCCGCCTATGAGGAGGCCGAGCATGCCGCCAAGTTCGCCGAGCTGCTGGGCGAGGTCGTCACCGACTCCACCAAGAAGAACCTGCAGATGCGCGTCGACGCCGAGAACGGCGCCACCGCCGGCAAGACCGCTCTGGCCAAGAAGGCCAAGGAGCTGGGTCTGGACGCCATCCATGACACCGTCCACGAGATGGCCCGCGACGAAGCCCGTCACGGCAAGGCTCTGAAGGGCCTGCTGGATCGTTACTTCGGCAAATAATAAAGCACAACGGAGGACACACCAATGAAATACGTATGCCAGGTCTGCGGCTGGGTCTACGACGAAGAGGAAAAGGGCACGAAGTGGGAAGACCTCCCCGAGGACTTCGCCTGCGAGCTCTGCGGCGTCGGCAAGGACCAGTTCGAGCCGGAAGCCTAAGTCAATAAGAAAAAAGGACCGCTTCGGCGGTCCTTTTTTCATGCTATCGGGAGCTGTCGTAAAACGCGCACGGCTTCCCGGTCTGTCATCCCGAGCCTGTCGAGGGTCCTTTCCGCCTGCGCAGATCGTTTGACCGGGGATGAGTCGATGTCAAAAGAGCCGGTTCAGCTCAGCATCATGGCAGGGGAGAGCACGCAAAAAAACCGCAGGGGCCTCGCGGCTCCTGCGGTTTCGTATGCGCAGAGATGATCCTTTACTTTCTCTTGAACAGGTAGAACCCCGGGTCGAAGAGCTTCGTCTCCTCGGCCAGCAGCTCGGGGGCGGCGTAGATCAGCTTGCCGTCCACCTCGACGAGGCCCTTGCGGCCCTCCTCGTCGTACTTCGTGGGGGTCTGGGAGGGGTCGAGGATCGCGTACTTGCCGTCCTCGCGCTTCCAGATGAGGATGATGTAGTGCCAGCCGTGGGTGAACAGGCCGATATGACCGTCCTTGCGGTCGCCGCCCACCTTGGCGACGGCGACGCCGCCGTTCCGCAGCCAGCTGTCCACCTCGGTCAGGTCGTTGGTGCCCTTCCAGTCATAGCCCATCTTCTCGGCGTAGGCGGGGGCGTACTTGTCGTACTCGGTGCCGATGCCGTAGTCCGCGCCGCAGGCGTAGGACAGCTCCAGCGCGTCCACCAGCGAGAAGTCGCTCTCGGGGCTCAGACGGTCGGCGGCCATGACGGCGCAGCACAGACCGCAGCCCGCCCTTGCCACGGTGGCGTTGGAGGCCATGGGCTCCATACCCGGCTTGAACTCGAAGCGGGCGTGGAAGTCCGTCTGATCCAGCCGCTCTTTGTTGGCCAGATAATAGTCGTAGTCCAGCTTGCGGCCGGTCTTGTACAGCATGTGCGGATAGTCCAGCTGATTCAGGTATTTCATGATAAGACTCCTTTATGCATTCGCGGGCTTGACGCCCTTTTCGATCACGGTCAGAACGTACTCCACGGTGGCGCGGACGCCCGTGGTCAGCACGCTTTCGTCCACGTCGAAGCGGGAGTTGTGATGCTCCGCGCCGGTGCCCAGCGCCTCGTTTCTGATGCCCAGATGGGCCATGACGCCCGGCGAGCGCATCAGGTAATAGCCGAAGGACTCGGATGCGTACCAGGGCTCGGCCTTCACCACGCGACCCTCGCCCAGGACCGTCTGCAGCCGCTCGCCGATCAGCCCGGCGTAATAGCCGTCGTTGACCAGCGGATTGCCCACGCGCTCCATGCGGGGATCGAACTCGACGCGGCAGTTGAGGTACTTGGCCGTGTCCGTCGCCACCTCCTTGAGGATGCCCGCGGCCTTCGCGCCCTCATCGCGGTTGAAGAAGCGGATGGAGCCGAGGACCTTCGCGCTGTCGGGGAAGACGTTGGCGGCCTCGCCGCCCTGGATCGACGTGACGCCCAGCGTCACAGTCTCGTTGGCGTCGATCTGGTTCTGGAACGCCACGGCCAGGTTGACCAGATAGTTGGCGGCGCAGAAAACCGGGTTGATCGACAGGTCGGGCCGCGAGCCGTGGCCGCCCCGGCCGATGAAATCGAGACTGATGATCGCCGCGCCCGCCATGCGCGGGCCCGCGCTGACACAGATGGTTCCGGAGGGCAGGGCAGACAGCACGTGGATCGCCCAGAACGTGTCGATCTGATAGTCGTCCAGCGTCTTGAGCATGGGTGCGATGCCCGCGCCGTTTTCCTCGCCGGACTCGAAGGCGAAATAGATGATACCGCACAGGTCGTCCTTGTGAGCCGTCAGCAGCTTCGCCGCGCCCAGCAGCATGGCCACGTGCGCGTCGTGGCCGCAGGCGTGGCAGGTCTTTTCCGGCGTGTCGGAGCGGACAACGCGCTCCCGACTGAGGTTGCAGACGTCCTCCGGCATGGGCAGGGCATCCATGTCGGCGCGCAGGCCGATGTGCGGCCCGGGCCTGCCTGTATCAAGAATACCCAGCAGTCCCGTGCCCTCCATGGTCCGCACGGGGATGCCAAGAGCCTCCAGCGTCTGCTTCACGTAGGCGCTCGTGTTCACCTCATGTCCGCTGAGCTCCGCCATCCGGTGCACCGCCCGGCGGTGCCCGACGACCTCCTGCTCCAGGGCGGCGACCTCCGCCGTCAGCGTCTTTTCATCCAGCATACCGTTCCTCCTTTGCTTTTGATTGCTATGGCCCTATTATATCACACCCGGCCGCCCTTGCAAACGGAAAAACACTTGCCCCGGGGCGCAACATGCTTTATAATGACTGTAACTATCGAATCTGACTCTATGAGGTGACATACGATGAGCAACATGATCAAGCCCCGGACGCTGGCGGGCTTTATGGAGCTGCTGCCCGACCGGCAGCTGCAGATGGAATCCATGATGCAGACTCTCCGCGAGGTCTACGGCAGCTACGGCTTCTACCCCCTGGACACCCCTGTGCTGGAGGCCTCCGAGGTCCTGCTGGCCAAGGGCGGCGGCGACACGGAAAAGCAGATCTACCGCTTCACCAAGGGCGACACGGATCTGTCCATGCGCTTTGACCTGACGGTGCCGCTGGCCAAATACGTGGCCATGAACTACGGCAGCCTGTCGTTCCCCTTCCGCCGCTACCAGATCGGCAAGGTCTACCGCGGCGAACGCCCCCAGCGCGGCCGCTACCGCGAGTTCTATCAGGCCGACATCGACATCATCGGCGACGGCGAGCTGGACATCAAGAACGAGGCGGAGATCCCCTCGATCATCTACAATACCTTCGTCAAAATGGGTCTGACCCGCTTCAAGATTAAGGTCAACAACCGCAAGGTCCTCTCCGGCTTCTTCAACATGCTGGACTGCGAGCTGGAGCCCATGGATATCCTGCGCGTCATCGACAAGCTGGACAAGATCGGCCTCGAAAAGGTCATGGCCGAGCTCAGCGAGATGGGCGTCTCGGAAAAGGACCAGCAGATGATCGCGGGCTTCATCTCCCGCACCGGCGAGCCCGAGGAGATCCTGGAGGGCCTGAAGGAGTACGAGGGCCGGAACGAGCTGTTCGATCTGGGCGTCCGGGAGCTGGGCGAGGTCGTGCGCTATCTGGGCGATTTCGGCGTGCCCCGGGAGAACTTCGGCATCGACCTGACCATCGCCCGCGGCCTCGATTACTACACGGGCACCGTCTACGAAACGACGCTCCTCGACCATCCCGAGATCGGCTCCGTCTGCTCCGGCGGCCGCTATGACGATCTGGCCGGGTACTACACCAACAAGAAGCTCCCCGGCGTGGGCATCTCCATCGGCCTGACGCGCCTGTTCTTCGTGCTGGACGACAAGAAATACATCAGCGCCGCCGGCGCGCCCTCGGCCGTGGACCTGCTGGTCCTGCCCATGAGCGACGACCTGTCGGCCCCCATCGCCTTCGCCCGTCAGATGCGCGAGCAGGGCCTGCGGACGCAGATCTACTACGAGGGCCGCAAGTTCAAGGCAAAGATGGCCTACGCCGACAAGCTCAAGGCCCCCTATGCCGCCATTTTCGGCGATGACGAGATCGCCGCGCAGAAGGTCAGCCTCAAGAACATGCAGACCGGCGAGCAGCAGACGCTGACCTACGACGAGGCGCTGGCCATCCTGCAGGCCTCCGTCGAGAGCCGCAAAAACGCTCGCATCATCGAGGAAGACCATGAGTAAGTTCGCCATCGGCTTCGACCTGGACGGCACACTGTGGAACAGCCTGCAGGCCGTCAGCGACTCTTGGAAGCGGGCCTGTGAGGACATCCCCGACGTTCGCCGCCCCTCTGACGAGGAGATCAAGGGCGTCATGGGCCTGCCTCCGCTGGGCATCGCCACCACGTTGTTCCCGTATCTGACAAAGTCGCGCGCCATGGAGGTCTTCGCCCACCTGACCGAGGTGGAGATTGCCCACGTCGCAAAGGTCGGCGGCGTCCTGTTCGACGGGCTGGAGGAGACCCTTGGCTACCTGTCGGAGAAATACCCGCTGTACATCGTCAGCAACTGCCAGAAGGGCTACATCGAGGCGTTCCTCAGCTATCACGGGTTGGAGAAGTACTTCGCCGACCACGAGGACGCCGAGACCACGGGCCTGACCAAGGGGCAGAACATCCGCCTCGTCATGGAGCGCAACGGCTGGGATGAGACCGTCTACGTCGGCGACACCGTCGGCGACCAGCGCGCCGCAAAAGAGGCGAACGTCCCCTTCCTCTTCGCCGCCTACGGCTTCGGCCGCGCCGAAGACCCCAAGAAGTCCATCCATGATATCCGCGACCTGATGAAGCTGTACTGAGTCAAAGAGCCTCTCCGTGCGAGAGGCTCTTTTTTGTCCAATCTGCCGATAAACTCTTGATAAATGCTCCGCATGTGTGTATAATCTGGATGAAAGCAATTTTATGCTCTAAATCAACAAGGAGGGAAACACCTATGAGTTACGTACAGGATCTGGCTGCTCTGCTGGAGAAGCGGCAGCCGCAGACGCTGGACATCTCCGATCAGATCTGGGGCTTTGCCGAGCCCAGATTCCAGGAGTTCAAGTCCTCCAAGCTGCAGGCCGACTATATGGAGTCCCTTGGCTTCAAGGTCACCAGAGGCATCGGCGGTGAGGACACCGCGTTCGTCGCCGAGTACGGCAGCGGCAAGCCCGTCATCGCGCTGCTGGGCGAGTTCGACTCGCTGAGCGGTCTGTCCCAGGAAGCCGACAACCCCGTCCACACCCCCATCATCGCGGGCGGCGAGGGCCACGGCTGCGGCCACAACCTGCTGGGCACGGCCTCCATGGCCGCCACGGTGGCCGTGAAGGATTACATGGTGGAAAAGGGCCTGCCCGGCACCATCCGCTACTACGGCTGCCCCGCCGAGGAGAACGCCGGCGGCAAGGCGTTCCTGGTCCGCGAGGGCTGCTTCAACGACTGTGACATCGCCATCACCTGGCATCCCGGCTCCATCAACAGCGTCACCCAGTCCGGCTCCCTGGCAAACTTCCGCGTCTTCTATACCTTCCACGGCAAGGCCTCCCACGCCGCCGGCGCTCCCCATCTGGGCCGCAGCGCGCTTGACGCCGTGGAGATCATGGACGTGGGCGTCAACTATATGCGCGAGCATATGATCGACGAGGCCCGCATCCATTACGCCATCATCAACAGCGGCGGCACGGCCCCCAACGTCGTGCAGGCCGAGGCGCAGGTGCTCTACGCCATCCGCGCCCCCAAGGTCACCCAGGTCAAGGAGCTCTTCGAGCGCGTCAGCGACTGCGCCCGCGGCGCCGCCCTGATCACCGGCACCACCGTCGATATCCGTCAGGTGGCCGCGTACTCCGACTATCACGCCGATCCCACCGTCAGCGAGCAGATCCGCAAGCATATGGAAGAGCTGCTGCCCATCGGCTACACCGACGAGGAGAAGGCTTACGCCCAGAAGTTCCATGAGGTCATCACCGATCTGGACGCCATGAACCTGAAGACCATGGCCAAGAACCTCTTCGGCAAGGAAGGCTCCAAGATGGCCGACGAGCCGCTGTGGGACTGCCTGGTCACCCCCAGAGGCGGCGGTAAGGGCTCCACCGACGTCGGCGACGTCAGCTGGGTCGTTCCCACGGGCCAGTTCAACGCCGTGACGCTGGCCACCGGCACCCCGGGCCACGCCTGGCAGGTCGTCGCCCAGGGCAAGGGCCCCATCGCCCACAAGGGCTGCATGTTCGCCGCCAAGGTCATGGCCGCCACGGCCTATGACTTCCTCACCGATCCCGAGCTGGTCAAGAAGGCTCACGAGACCTGGCTGGAGGAGCTGGACGGCGAGACCTATCCCGGCGCGCTGCCCCCCGACGCGAAGCCCGAGATCTGGTAAGAATCTGCTTCAACTCAAAAAGGCCCCCTCGAAAGAGGGGGCCTTTTGCGTGGGAAAAACGTTATCCGTGACGCGCCTCGCGCAGGGGAGCGCTGCGGTCGATGGTCCCGCCCAGTGAGGCGGCCAGACGGTCAAACACTTCCCAGAGCGTCTCCGTCAGCGCGGCCTCGCGCTTCTTCGACCGGCGGCCCTTGCCTTGATACAGCACCTCGGAGGCATAAGCGTCATAGCTGACGGCGAAGTCGGTCTCGTCCCGGTGGGGGAAGAGGGTGACCGTCGCCTCATAGGTGATCTCGCCGGCGTCGGAGGTGGCGGTCAGCGTCACCTTGGCGCCCTTCCGGGCAACGCCGCTGACGACGGCGTCGGCTGCAAAATACTGCTCGTATACGTCGATGACCTTCATGTCATGCCCTCCCTGTGATATCGTCCGATCCTGTGAAAAAGGCCGGCTGCGGGCAATTTAGCCAACAGCCGGCCGTTCTGCGCACCAAAAACTAACAAAATCAGCATTGACCGATTATAAAAAAAGTGATATAATACTAAACTGCATCGATATGTATCCAGCCTGTACCATATCACAAAAATACTGTACCAAATCTTTCGGCGCTTTGCAAGTCAAAAAGCCGAAATAAGAGCGAAAGATACAACGCATCCCGGCGTATCGATCGCTCGCCATACAACGGGCGCGCCGTCATGTTGACGAGACTATGAAGGAGTGAAGCTGACTATGAAGGACATCCGCTGCGGAAGAAAAGTCCGCAAGAGCTTCTCCAGGATCGACGAGGTCCTCGAGATGCCCAACCTGATCGAAGTCCAGAAGAAGTCCTACAAATGGTTCCTCGAGGAGGGCCTGCGGGAGGTCTTCAAGGACGTCGGAGCCATCACCGACTACACCGGCAACCTTGAACTGACCTTCCTGGACTACACCCTCGAGAACAAGCCGAAGTACTCGGTCACCGAGTGCAAGGAGAGGGACGCCACCTACGCCGCCCCCCTGAAGGTGCGCATGCGTCTGCGCAACAGGGAGACCGATGAGATCAAGGAGCAGGAGATCTTCATGGGCGATTTCCAGCTCATGACCGACAGCGGCACCTTTATCATCAACGGCGCCGAGCGCGTGGTCGTCTCCCAGATCGTCCGCTCCCCCGGCATGTATTACAACCTCAACCACGACCGCCCCGAAAAGCCCTCTCTCCAGTGCACCGTCATCCCGTACCGCGGCGCCTGGCTGGAATATGAGACCGACGTCAACGACGTCTTCTATGTCCGCATCGACAAGAACCGCAAGCTGCCCGTCACGTCCCTGATCCGCGCCATCGGCGTGGGCACCGACGCCGAGATCAAGGAGCTGTTCGGCGAGGACGAGCGCATCCTGGCTACCATCGAGAAGGACGCCTCGGTCAAGACGCCCAACGAGGCTCTGATCGAGATCTACAAGAAGCTGCGCCCCGGCGAGCCTCCCACGGTGGACAGCGCCAAGACGCTGATCAACAACCTCTTCTTCGATCCCAAGCGCTACGACCTGTCCGCGGTCGGCCGCTATAAGTTCAACAAGAAGATGGCCATCTCCAAACGTATCGCCGGCCGCGCGCTGACCCGCCCCGTGGCCGATCCCATGACCGGCGAGGTGCTGGCCGTTCCCGGTCAGCCCCTGACCCGCGAGCAGGCCGAGCAGATCGAGCGCCGCGGCGTCAACGAAGCCTGGGTCGACGTGGAGGGCAGGGAAGTCAAGGTCTTTTCCAACGGCATGGTCCGCCTCAGCGACTTCGTCGCGTGCGACGAGAAGAAGCTGGGCGTTCAGGAGCGCGTGCGCTTCAGCGTCCTGCGCGAGCTGATGGACAAGTACGAGGGCGAAGAGCTGCTGGACGCCATCCGCGAGCAGCTGGCCGAGCTGACCCCCAACCACATCATCCCCGACGATATCCTCGCCTCCATCAACTATCTGCTGTGCCTGGCCCACGGCGTGGGCACCTTCGACGATATCGACCATCTGGGCAACCGCCGCCTCCGTTCCGTGGGCGAGCTGCTGCAGAACCAGTTCCGCATCGGCTTCAGCCGCATGGAGCGCGTCATCCGCGAGCGCATGACCATCCAGGATCTGGACATCGTCACCCCCCAGTCCCTGATCAACATCCGCCCCGTCACCGCGGCCATCAAGGAGTTCTTCGGCTCCTCGCCCCTGAGCCAGTTCATGGATCAGACGAACCCGCTGGCCGAGCTGACGCACAAGCGCCGCATGTCGGCCCTGGGCCCCGGCGGTCTGTCGAGAGACCGCGCCAACTTCGAGGTCCGCGACGTCCACTACAGCCACTACGGCCGTCTGTGCCCCATCGAGACCCCCGAAGGTCCCAACATCGGCCTGATCTCCTATCTGGCCACCTATGCCCGCATCAATGACTACGGCTTCATCGAAGCCCCCTACCGCATCATCGACAAGGCCACCGGCCGCGTCACCGACGAGGTCCGCTACATGACCGCCGACGTCGAGGATGAATACACTATCGCCCAGGCCAACGAGCCGCTGGACGAGAACCACTGCATCAAGGCCGAGCGCGTCACCTGCCGCCGCCGCGAGGAGATCATCGAGGTCGACCGCTCGCAGGTGGATCTGATCGACGTCTCGCCCAAGATGATGGTCTCCGTGGCCACGGCCATGATCCCGTTCCTTGAGAACGACGACGCCAACCGCGCGCTGATGGGCTCCAACATGCAGCGCCAGGCCGTGCCTCTGCTGAAGACCGAGGCCCCCATCGTCGCCACCGGTATCGAGTACAAGGCCGCCGTGGACTCCGGCACCGTGCCTCTGGCCATCGGCGACGGCGTCGTCACCCGCGTCTCCGCCGACGAGGTGACGATCCGCTACGACACGCTGGGCGAAAAGACCCACAAGCTGATCAAGTTCATGCGCTCCAACCAGGGCACCTGCGTCAACCAGCGCCCCGTCGTCAACGTGGGCGACCGCGTGGCCGAGGGCGACGTCATCGCCGACGGTCCCTCTACCTCCGACGGCGAGATCTCCCTGGGCAAGAACGCCCTGATCGGCTTCATGAACTGGGAAGGCTACAACTACGAGGACGCCGTCCTGCTGAACGAGCGCCTCGTCAAGGAAGATATCTACACCTCCGTCCACATCGAGGAGTATGAGACCGAGGCCCGCGACACCAAGCTGGGTCCCGAGGAGATCACCCGCGACATCCCCAACGTCGGCGAGGAAGCCCTCCGCGATCTGGACGAGCGCGGCATCATCCGCGTGGGCGCCGAGGTCCGTGCCGGCGACATCCTCGTGGGCAAGGTCACGCCCAAGGGCGAGACCGAGCTGACGGCTGAGGAGCGCCTGCTGCGCGCCATCTTCGGCGAGAAGGCCCGCGAGGTCCGCGACACCTCCCTGCGCGTGCCCCACGGCGAGTCCGGCACCATCGTGGACGTCAAGGTCTTCACCCGCCAGAACGGCGACGAGCTGAGCCCCGGCGTCAACATGGTCGTGCGCTGCTACATCGCCCAGAAGAGAAAGATCTCCGTGGGCGACAAGATGGCCGGCCGTCACGGCAACAAGGGCGTCGTCTCCCGCATCCTGCCGCAGGAGGATATGCCCTTCCTGCCCAGCGGTCAGCCCCTCGACATCGTGCTGAACCCCCTGGGCGTTCCCTCCCGTATGAACATCGGCCAGGTCCTTGAGGTCCACCTGGGCTACGCCGCCAAGGCGCTGGGCATCAAGGTCGCCACTCCCGTCTTCGACGGCGCCAAGGAAGAGGACATCCACCAGCTGCTGGAGCAGGCGGGCCTGCGTCCCGACGGCAAGACCATCCTCTACGACGGCCGCACCGGCGAGCCCTTCGACAACCCGGTCACCGTCGGCTATATGTACTACCTCAAGCTGCACCATCTGGTCGACGATAAGATCCACGCCCGTTCCACCGGCCCGTACTCCCTGGTCACCCAGCAGCCTCTGGGCGGCAAGGCGCAGTTCGGCGGCCAGCGCTTCGGCGAGATGGAGGTCTGGGCCCTGGAGGCTTACGGCGCCGCCTACACCCTGCAGGAGATCCTGACCGTCAAGTCCGACGATATCGTGGGCCGCGTCAAGACCTACGAGTCCATCGTCAAGGGCTACAACGTGCCGAAGCCCGGCGTGCCTGAGTCTTTCAAGGTCCTGGTCAAGGAGCTGCAGTCTCTGGGCCTCGACATTCGCGTCCTGGGCAAGGACAACGAAGAGATCACCCTCATCGACGACGAGGACGACGAGGATTACGAGCATACCGTCCGCGACAACGATCACGCCGATTACGCCTCCGAGCAGGAGTTCGCAAGCGCCGGCTATGCCATCCAGGATGAAAAGGGCGAGCCCGTCAGCGACGACGAGAGTGTCAGCGACATCGCCAGCGACATCATGGGCGACGAGCTCGTCTATGAAGAGGGCTCCTTCGAGGACGACACGTATCCGGAAGAGTAAAGGAAGGGAGATATAAACATGGCTTATATGACATTTGAAGCGATCAAGATCGGCCTGGCCTCTCCCGATATGATCAGGCAGTGGTCCTACGGCGAGGTCAAGAAGCCGGAGACCATCAACTACCGCACCCTGAAGCCCGAGCGCGACGGTCTGTTCTGCGAGCGCATCTTTGGCCCCACGAAGGACTGGGAGTGCGCCTGCGGCAAGTATAAAAAGGTTCGTTTCAAGGGCAAGATCTGCGACCGCTGCGGCGTCGAGGTCACCAAGGCCAAGGTCCGCCGCGAGCGCATGGGCCACATCGAGCTGGCCGCGCCCGTTTCCCATATCTGGTATTTCAAGGGCATCCCCTCCCGCATGGGTCTCATTCTCGATATGTCGCCCCGCCTGCTGGAGAAGGTGCTGTACTTCGCCTCCTATATCGTCACCGATCCCGGCGAGGGCACGCCGCTGAAGAAGAAGCAGGCCCTCACCGAGCGCGAGTATCAGGACATGCGCGAGAAGTACGAGGACGACTTCAAGGCTGAGATGGGCGCCGAGGCCATCAAGAAGCTGCTGGAGGAGATCGACCTCGACGAGCTCAGCGAGGAGCTGCGCGAGGAGCTCAAGGATGCCTCCGGTCAGAAGCGCGCCCGCATCACCAAGCGTCTCGAGGTCGTCGAGGCCTTCCGCGCCTCCGGCAACCGCCCCGAGTGGATGATCATGGACGTCGTCCCCGTCATCCCGCCTGAGCTGCGCCCCATGGTCCAGCTGGACGGCGGCCGCTTCGCCACCTCCGACCTGAACGACCTGTACAGAAGGGTCATCAACCGCAATAACCGCCTCAAGAGGCTGCTGGAGCTGGGCGCTCCCGATATCATCGTGCGCAACGAGAAGCGCATGCTGCAGGAGGCCGTCGACGCCCTGATCGACAACGGCCGCCGCGGCCGCCCCGTCACCGGCCCCAACAACCGCCCGCTGAAGTCCCTGTCCGACATGCTCAAGGGCAAGCAGGGTCGCTTCCGTCAGAACCTGCTGGGCAAGCGCGTCGACTACTCCGGCCGTTCCGTTATCGTCGTCGGCCCCGAGCTGAAGATCTATCAGTGCGGCCTGCCCAAGGAGATGGCTCTCGAACTGTTCAAGCCCTTCGTCATGAAGAAGCTCGTGGAGGACGGTCTGGCCAACAACATCAAGAGCGCCAAGAAGATGGTCGAAAAGGCCCGCACCGAGGTGTGGGACGCCCTGGAGACCGTCATCAAGGATCATCCCGTCATGCTCAACCGCGCGCCTACGCTGCACCGTCTGGGCATCCAGGCCTTCGAGCCCATCCTGGTCGAGGGCCGCGCCATCAAGCTGCACCCCCTGGTCTGCACAGCCTTCAACGCCGACTTCGACGGCGACCAGATGGCCGTTCACGTGCCCCTGTCCGCCGAGGCCCAGGCCGAGGCGAGACTGCTGATGCTCTCCGCCAACAACCTGCTGAAGCCGCAGGACGGCTCGCCCGTCGTCGTCCCCAACCAGGACATCGTTCTGGGCGTGTACTACCTGACCATCGACAGGGAAGAGGCCGGCACCGGCAAGGTCTTCTCCAGCATCGAGGAAGCGCTGCTGGCCTATGACACCGGCGTGGTGGGCATCCATTCGCCCATCAAGGTCCGCGTCCAGAAGGAGATCGACGGCGTCATGCAGAGCAGGATCATCGACGCCACTGTGGGCCGCCTGATCTTCAACGCCCCGCTGCCCCAGGATCTGGGCTTTGTGGACCGCACCGATCCCGAGCACGCCTTCGATCTGGAGGTCACGTTCACCACCGGCAAGAAGGAGCTGGGCAAGATCATCACCGCCTGCATCAAGAAGCACGGCTTCGCTCCTACCGCCGAGGTCCTGGACGACGTCAAGGCGCTGGGCTACAAATACTCCACCAAGGGCGCGCTGACCGTTTCTGCCGCCGATATGTCGATCCCTGAGGCAAAGTATCAGCTCGTCGCCGATACGGAGAAGAAGGTCGCCGTCATCGACCGCCAGTTCAAGCGCGGCATGATCACCGACGACGAGCGCTACCGCCTCGTCATCGAGCAGTGGGATCAGACCACGAAGGACGTCACCAAGGCCATGATCGACAACCTGGACGCCTTCAACCCCATTTATATGATGTCCACCTCCGGCGCCCGAGGCTCCATCAACCAGCTGCGTCAGCTGGCCGGCATGCGCGGCCTGATGGCCAACACCGCCGGCAAGACCATCGAGCTGCCCATCAAGGCCAACTTCCGTGAGGGCCTGTCGGTCCTGGAGTACTTCATCTCCTCCCGAGGCGCCCGTAAGGGTCTGGCCGATACAGCCCTGCGTACCGCGGACTCCGGCTACCTGACCCGCCGCCTCGTCGACGTCTCTCAGGAGGTCATCATCCGCGAGGACGACTGCGGCACCGAGGACGGCATCTGGATCCATGAGATCACCGACGGCAATCAGGTCATCGAGCCCTTCGCCGACCGCATCATGGGCCGCTATCCCGTCTACGACGTCGTTCATCCCGAGACCGGCGAGGTCATCGTGCCCAAGGGCAAGCTGATGAACGAGGACGACGCCAATAAGATCATCGCCGCGGGCATCAAGAAGGTCTATATCCGCACGGTGCTCAAGTGCCGCGCCAAGTTCGGCATCTGCGCCAAGTGCTACGGCTCCAACCTGGCCTCCGACGAGGCCATCGGCATCGGCGAGGCGGTGGGCATCATCGCCGCCCAGTCCATCGGCGAGCCGGGCACGCAGCTGACCATGCGTACGTTCCACACCGGCGGCATTGCCGGCGGCGACATCACACAGGGTCTTCCCCGCGTCGAGGAGCTGTTCGAGGCCCGCAAGCCCAAGAAGGCCGCCGTTCTGTCGGAGATCCCCGGCACGGTGCGCATAGAAGAGGGCAAACGCGGCACCATATTCAACGTGACCGTCACCGACAACGAAAACGGCGACTCCAAGACCTACCCGATCCCCTCCAACGTGCCTCTGAAGGTGGCCGACGGCGACGTGATCGAGAAAGGCAAGGAGCTGACCGAGGGCCCGCTCAATCCCCATGACGTGCTGCGCACCCGCGACGTGGCCGCCGTTCACGACTATCTGATCCAGGAGGTCCAGAGGGTCTACCGTCAGCAGGGCGTCGATATCAACGACCGCCATATCGAGGTCATCGTCCGCCAGATGATGAAGAAGGTCCGCGTGGAGACCGCCGGCGACACCGAGCTGCTGCCCGGCACCGTCCTCGACCTGCTGGAGTTCGAGGCCGCCAACGAAGAGCTGGCCGCCAAGAGCCAGGCCACGGGTCTCGAGATGGAGCCCGCCACCTGCTCGCCGATGCTCATGGGCATCACCAAGGCGTCTCTGGCCACCGACAGCTTCCTGTCCGCCGCCTCCTTCCAGGAGACCACCCGCGTGCTGACCGAGGCCGCCATCAAGGGCAAGGTCGACCCGCTCCACGGCCTGAAGGAGAACGTCATCATCGGCAAGCTGATCCCCGCCGGCAGCGGCGTCAACATGTACAGCGAATCCTCCTACGAGGAAGTCGTCGATCTCGACTGAAAATAACCCGAAAACGATCCCCAAATGGCCTCTTGGAGGCCATTTGGGGATTGACTTGTTATTATTTTTATTGTATAATGTCTAACTGCAGGCATATAGGAGGAACTATGCTTTCTGAGCTTGCAAGGGGCAAAAAAGTCACCGGTCTGAAGCAGACCAAACGCGCTGTGGCAGAGGGCCGGGCCGCTGTGGTCTACATCGCGGACGACGCCGAGGAGCGCCTGCGCCGCGACCTCACCGCGCTGTGCAGTGCCCATGACGTTCCTGTCGCCGCGGTCAGCACCATGCTCACCCTGGGCCGCGCCTGCGGCATCCAGATCGGCGCCTCCTCAGCCGCCCTGCTGAGGGAATAACAAAGGCTTTACCGGGCATCGCCCGATATCATAAAGCAAAAAATAAACTTAGAAGAAGGAGGAAAACCAATGCCGACATTCAACCAGCTTGTCAGAAAGGGCAGAGAGACGTCCATCTACAAGTCGACCGCACCTGCTCTGCAGAAGGGCTACAACACCAAGAAAAAGGCCCAGATCGATCTGTCTTCTCCCCAAAAGAGAGGTGTCTGCACCACAGTCAAGACCATGACGCCCAAAAAGCCCAACTCCGCGCTGAGAAAGGTCGCCCGTGTTAAGCTGACCAACGGTATGGAAGTCTGGGGCTATATCCCCGGCGTAGGCCACAACCTGCAGGAGCACTCCGTGGTTATGGTCAGAGGCGGCCGTGTCAAGGATCTCCCCGGCGTCCGCTATCACATCATCCGCGGCACTCTGGATACCCAGGGCGTGAGCGGCCGTATGCAGGCCCGTTCCAAGTACGGCGCCAAGAGGCCCAAGGCCGGCAAGAAATAAGCCGACAGCCACAATCGCATTACCCCACTGAATAAGGAAAAAAAGTCGCAAAGCAGACGCTTGACCGACGTTTATATATATGTGTAAACGGGTCATGGCGCTGACAAAAGCATGAGTTACTTTTGAGTACCTATGAAATCATTTCTATGAAGGAGGGAAGCAAAGTGCCCAGAAGAGGAAATGTACCCGTCAGGGATGTTCTTCCGGATCCGCTTTACAACTCGAAGCTTGTGACAAAGCTCATCAACAACATCATGCTCGACGGCAAGAAGGGCGTTGCCCAGAAGATCGTCTATGATGCATTTGAAATCGTTAAGGAAAAGACCCAGAAGGATCCTGCCGAAGTCTTCCAGCAGGCCATGGAGGCTGTTATGCCCGCTCTGGAGATCAAGGCCCGCCGTGTCGGCGGCGCCACCTACCAGGTTCCTATGGAAGTCCGTCCCGAGAGACGTCAGACTCTCGGTCTGCGCTGGATCACCACCTTTGCCCGCAACAGGAACGAGCGCACCATGAAGGAGCGCCTCGCCGGCGAGATCCTCGATGCCATCAACGGCACCGGCGGCGCCGTCAAGAGGCGTGAAGATACCCACAGAATGGCTGAGGCCAACAAGGCTTTCGCCCACTTCCGTTGGTAGTCCGCGGTTCATCGTTGAGAGGAGAATGAGATGCCAAGGCAATATCCTTTGGAATTGACAAGAAACATTGGTATCATGGCTCACATAGACGCCGGTAAAACAACGACGACGGAACGTATCCTGTTTTACACCGGAGTAAACCACAAGATCGGTGAGACCCACGACGGCACTGCCACCATGGACTTCATGGAGCAGGAGCAGGAGCGCGGCATCACCATCACCTCTGCCGCCACCACGTGCGTGTGGAGGGGGAACAGGATCAACATCATCGATACGCCGGGTCACGTCGACTTCACAGTCGAGGTTGAGCGTTCGCTCCGGGTACTCGACGGTTCTGTAACGGTTCTGTGCGCCAAGGGCGGCGTCGAGCCCCAGTCTGAGACCGTCTGGCATCAGGCTGACAAGTACGGTGTTCCCAGAATGGCCTACGTCAACAAGATGGACATTATGGGCGCCGACTTCTACAGGGTCATCGACATGATGAAGGACAGGCTGAAGTGCAACGCCGTCCCCATCCAGCTGCCCATCGGGTCCGAGGATACCTTCAAGGGTATCGTGGACCTGGTCGAAATGAAGGCTTATGTTTACTATGATAACCAGGGCAAGGACATCAGAGTAGAAGAGATCCCCGAGGACCTCAGGGAGAAGGCGGAGGATTACCGCACCAACCTGCTGGAGGCCATTTCGGAGTTCGACGACGAGCTGATGATGAAGTACCTCGAGGGCGAAGAGATCCCCGAGGAGGACATCAAGAAGGCCATCCGCGCCGCCACCCTGGCGGTCAAGGTCGTGCCCGTCACCTGCGGCACGTCTTACCGCAACAAGGGCGTACAGAAGCTGCTGGACGCCATCGTCGACTATATGCCCTCGCCCCTCGACAAGAAGGCCATCGAAGGTATCGATCCCGATACCGGCGACGAGACTGCCCGTCATCCTTCGGACGACGAGCCCTTCTCGGCTCTGGCCTTCAAGATCATGACCGATCCCTATGTCGGCAAGCTCTGCTTCTTCAGAGTCTATTCCGGCAAGCTGGCCACCGGTTCCGCCGTGCTCAACTCGTCCAAGGGCAAGCGTGAGCGCATCGGCCGCATCCTTCTGATGCACGCCAACCACCGCGAGGACCTGGATATGGCCTATTCGGGCGATATCGCCGCCGCCGTCGGCCTCAAGGAGACCACCACGGGCGACACGCTGTGCGACGAGAAGGCCCCCATCATCCTGGAATCCATGGAATTCCCCGACCCCGTTATCCGCGTCGCCATCGAGCCCAAGACCAAGGCCGGTCAGGAAAAGATGGGCCTCGCCCTCGCCAAGCTGGCGGAGGAGGACCCCACCTTCAAGACCTACACCGACGAGGAGACCGGACAAACCATCATCGCCGGCATGGGTGAGCTTCATTTGGAGATCATCGTCGACCGCCTGCTGCGTGAGTTCAAGGTCGAGGCCAACGTCGGCAACCCGCAGGTGGCCTACAAGGAAACCATCCGCAAGTCCGCCGACGTCGATATGAAGTACGCCCGCCAGTCCGGCGGTAAGGGCCAGTACGGCCACGTCAAGATCATTGTGGAACCCAACGAGTCCGGCAAGGGCTATGAGTTCATCAACAAGGTCGTGGGCGGCGCCGTGCCGAAGGAATATATCCCCGCCGTTGACGCCGGTATCCAGGGCGCCATGCAGGCCGGCGTTCTGGCAGGTTATCCTGTCGTGGACGTCAAGGTCACGCTGTACGACGGCTCCTATCACGAGGTCGACTCCTCCGAGATGGCCTTCAAGATCGCTGGCTCCATGGCCTTCAAGGAGGCCATGCGCAAGGCTGATCCCGTGCTGATGGAGCCCATCATGAAGGTCTCCGTCATCGTCCCCGAAGAGTATATGGGCGACGTCATCGGCGATCTGAGCTCTCGTCGCGGTCAGATCCAGGGCATGGAAGCCCGCGGCGGCGCGCAGCAGATCAACGCCTTCGTGCCTCTGTCCGAGATGTTCGGCTACGCCACCGACATGCGTTCGCGCACCCAGGGCCGCGGCCAGTACACCATGGAACCCAGCCACTACACCGAGGTGCCCAAGAGCATCCAGGAAAAACTCACCGAAAAGCGCTAAAACAGCGCATTTCGGCAAAAGAAATGATTGCTTTTTTGGAAGCAATCGTATAAAATAAGAGATAGCTGATATTAAAGAAAAACTATTTGGTATTGGTATCATAAGGAGGAAGAACAATGGCTAAGGCTAAATTTGAAAGAACCAAACCCCATGTCAACATCGGCACCATTGGCCACGTTGACCACGGCAAGACCACCCTTACGGCCGCTATCACCAAGGTCCTCGCCTTCTCCGGCAAGGCCAAGTATGAAGCCTATGACATGATCGATAAGGCTCCCGAAGAGAGAGAGCGCGGCATCACCATCAACACCGCTCACGTTGAGTATGAGACCGAGAAACGTCACTATGCCCACGTTGACTGCCCGGGCCATGCTGACTATATCAAGAACATGATCACCGGTGCTGCCCAGATGGACGGCGCTATCCTGGTCATCGCTGCCTCCGACGGCCCCATGGCTCAGACTCGTGAGCACATCCTGCTGGCCCGTCAGGTCGGCGTTCCCGCCATCGTTGTCTTCCTGAACAAGTGCGATCAGGTCGACGATGAGGAGCTGCTGGAGCTGGTCGAGATGGAAGTTCGTGAGCTGCTGAGCACCTACGAGTTCCCCGGCGACGAAATCCCCATCATCCGCGGTTCCGCTCTGAAGGCTCTGGAGTGCACCTCCACCGATCCTTCCGATCCTGCTTACGCCTGCATCCTCGAGCTGATGGATGCTGTCGACAATTATATCCCCACCCCCGCCCGTAACGACGAGCTGCCCTTCCTGATGCCCGTCGAGGACGTCTTCACCATCACCGGCCGCGGCACCGTCGCTACCGGCCGTGTTGAGAGAGGCCGTCTGAACATGAACAACGAAGTCGAGATCGTCGGCCTGACGGATGCTCCCAGAAAGACCGTCGTCACCGGCATCGAGATGTTCCGCAAGCTGCTCGACTTCGCCGAGTCTGGCGACAACATCGGCTGCCTGCTCCGCGGCATCAACAAGACCGACGTCGAGAGAGGCCAGGTCCTGGCTAAGCCCGGCTCCATTCATCCCCACACCAAGTTCGTCGGCCAGGTTTACGTTCTGACCAAGGATGAAGGCGGCCGTCATACCCCCTTCTTCAACAACTATCGTCCTCAGTTCTACTTCCGCACCACCGACGTTACCGGCGTCATCACCCTGCCCGAGGGCGTTGAGATGTGCATGCCCGGCGACAACGTCGATATGCATGTTGAGCTGATCACCCCCATCGCCATCGAGAACGGCCTTCGCTTCGCTATCCGCGAGGGCGGCCGCACCGTTGGCTCCGGCGTCGTCATCGAGATCGACGAGTAATTAACAGCCTTATAAAAGCCCGGGCCCTTGCGGTCCGGGCTTTTTTCGTTTATACTGAGGGTAACAAATCAACACGGAGGTTTCGCTATGCTTGCTCTTACCAATTGCAAAGCCGTCACGGTCAGCGACGGCATTCTGGACAACGCCACGATCCTCGTGGAGGACGGCGTGATCAAGGCCGTGGAGGTGGGCGCCGAAATCCCTGCCGATGCGGAGATCATCGACCTGCAGGGCAAATGGGTCACGCCCGGCTTCATCGACGCCCACACCCATTTCTCCGCCATGGGCGAGCCACGCGCCCGCGGCGCCGGCGACGACGGCAACGAATCCACGAACCCCGTCACGGCCCACGTCCGCATTGTCGACGCGCTGGATCCCTTCGGCATCGCCATCCCGCAGGTTCGTGCCGCCGGCTTCACCACCTGCTACACCATGCCCGGCTCGGCCAACGTCATCGGCGGCACCGGCATCGCCTTCAAGCTCAAGGCCGGGAAGTGCATCGAGGACATCATTATCCCCGGTACTGAAATGATGAAGATGGCCCTGGGCGAGAACCCCAAGGGCGCTTACGGCTCCAAGGGCGTCATGCCCAAGACGAGGATGGGCACGGGCGCCGTCCTGCGCGAGACGCTGTTCAACGCGCTGGAATACGCCAGACAGAAGGAAGAGGCCGAGAAGGAGAACAAGCCCTTCAAGCGTGATTTCAAGCTGGAGCCTCTGGTGCCTGTCGTCAAGGGCGAGATGCGATGCCGCATCCACTGCCACCGCGCCGACGACATCATGACCGCCGTCCGCATCTCAGAGGAGTTCGGCCTCGACTTCGTTGTGGAGCACGTCACCGAGGGCTTCAAGATCGCCGATATCCTGGCGGAGAAGAAGGTCAGATGCGTGGTCGGCCCCATGCGCATGGTCCCCGCCAAGATGGAGATCTGGAACTGCACTATGGAGAACCCCGCGCTGATGGAGAAGGCCGGATGCGACATCGCCCTGACGGCCGACGCCGAGTCCGCCACCCGCTGGCTGCCCGAGGAGGTGGGCGTCGCCATGGCCTACGGCCTCAGCGAGGAGACCGCCTTCAAGGCACTGACCATCAACCCCGCCCGGTTCCTGGGCCTCGACCACCGCATGGGCACGCTGGAGGCCGGAAAGGACGCCGACCTCGCCGTCTTCGACGGCCACCCCTTCAGCAACTTCACCCGCTGCAGAGCCACGATGATCGACGGCAAGTTCGAGTTCTGCGAGCTGTAAACAGTGATCAAAAAAGCGGAGGCTTTTGCCTCCGCTTTTTTCTACCAAACAAACGGGATCAGACGGTATCTGACGCGCTTTTTGTAGTCAGTATAGCCCGCCAGCCCGCGCTCCAGCACCTCCTCCTCGTTGCGGATGCGCCTGACCAGCAGCAGGGGATAGACGCAGAAGACCAGCAGGCAGGGGAGAGACCGCAGGATCAGCGGCATGGATAGGAACAGGATCACCGTGGCGCTGTACATCGGGTGCCGCACGATCCCGTACAGCCCCGTGTCCACCACCTTCTGCCCCTCCTGCACCGCCACGGTGCGGGACAGGTATTCGTTCTCCCGCAGCACCTCACCGAACATGGCGTAGGCCAGCAGGAACGTCACGGTCCCCAGCATCGACGCCCATGCGGGCATCATATGCCAGTGAAAGCGGACCCCCAGCCCCGCCAACACAAAGCCCGCGATGAACATCACGCCGCTGCCGAGGATCACGCCCTTTTGCTCCGTTTGCTCCTCTTTGGCGTTGAGCCTTCGACGCAGCAGCTCCGGCGCAAAGCGCATCATGACGAACCCTGCCAGCACCATGGGCACGAACAGGACGATCATCAGCCGCCGTCCCTCCGGCCACTGCAGCGCCCCCGCAGGGAGAAACAGCAGCGCGGCCATCAGCAGGATACCGGCAGCGAGCTTGACCACGGCCTGACGCAGCAGCTCCTTCGTCATAGCTTATTCCTCAAAATCGATGGGGATCAGCCCCTTGGGGAACTCCATGATACAGCCCTTTTTGGGGTTGACCACCTGGCTGATGCGCAGGTTGCCCTGCAGCGACAGCAGCATGCCGGCCTTCGCGGCGTCCAGATGTCCGTGCTCCATGAGGAACCGGTGCATCTTCCGCGCCGCCTGCACCGAACAGACGTCCAGGGACGCGTCCGCCGCCGTGGTCATGTAATGGGTGGGGGAGACGAGGAACGGCGTGGGCACGCTGCGGCTTTTCAGCACCGTCAGACGCACGGTCACGCGCCCCGGCGCCTCCAGCGCGCAGATGACGGTCTCGCCGTCGCCCTGAACGCCGTGGAGGTCGCCCATGCTCAGCAGCGCCCCGGGGACGTTGACGGGCAGATAGAGCGTGTTTCCGGCGTTCATGTTTCGGATATCCAGATTGCCGCCGTGCTCGCCCGGGGTTTGGGTGGACTCCGGCTCGCCCGCAGGCGCCGTGCCGATGACGCCGATCATGGGCTTCAAGGGGATCAGCACGCCGTCGATGTCGCCGCAGCCGTCGTGGATGGAGAAGGTGCGGCAGACGGGAGCGTCGATCTTGTAAACGCCCACGCCGGGCCGCGCCGACATGCATCCGTGGTCCGCCAGATCGATGGACAAAATCTCCACCTTCAAAACGTCCCCCGGCTCCGCGCCCTCGACGTACAGCGGCCCCGACGCCGGGTTGTTGTTCTTCACGTTGATCTTTTTGAAGTCAAAAAAGTCGTGAGCGATCTCGCCGTCGTAGCAGTCCCGGCAGACGAACGTCGCCAGATCGCCGCTGCACGCCCGGGCCACAGGCGCAGCGTCCTTGTCGAAAAACACGTGGAACACAGAATCGTCCACAAGCACATGTCCCATAGCAAAACCTCCTTGGAAGTTGTTGACTGTATTGTATCACGGGTGAGCGCACAAGTCAAAAGTCAGGCGCCCGGAACGCAGCCTTCCGTCCTTGCGCAGAGGACCATTCAGTGGTATAATCAATTGTAACAAGACCTGATAAGGAGGGCACCCCCTATGAAAATGGTACGACTGGGCAAGACGGAGCTGATGGTCACGAAGACGGCCTTCGGCGCGCTGCCCATCCAGCGCATTTCCAAGGCTGACGCCGTCAAGCTGGTCCGCCGGGCCCTTGACAACGGCATCAATTATTTCGACACCGCCAACGCCTACACCGACAGTGAGGAGAAGCTGGGAGAGGCCTTCGACGGCATCCGCGACAAGGTGGTCATCTCCACCAAGAGCGGCGGCAAGGACAAGGCAACGGTCGCCAAGCATATCGAGCTGTCCCTGCAGCGCCTGCACACCGACTATATCGACCTGTTCCAGTTCCATAATCCCGCGGAGCTGCCCGACATCAACGACCCCGACGGCCCCTACGCCGCTGCGCTGGAGGCCAAGGAGAAGGGCTACATCCGTCATATCGGCATCACCAACCACCGCTGGTGGGTGGCTCAGGAGGCCATAGACAGCGGCAACTTCGAGACGCTGCAGTTCCCCTTCTGCTATCTGGCCACCGACGTGGAGCTGAAGCTCCTGCGCAACGCCGAGGCGGCCGACATGGGCTTCATCGCCATGAAGGGCCTGTCCGGCGGCCTGCTGAACAACGCTGCCGCCTGCTATGCCTTCATGCAGCAGCACCCCAACGTGGTGCCCATCTGGGGCATCCAGCACGAGTGGGAGCTTGACCAGTGGCTGGAGCTGACGAAGAATGACCAGCAGATGACCGACGAGCTCAAGGAGGTCATCGAGAAGGACCGCAAGGAGCTCGTGGGCAACTTCTGCCGCAGCTGCGGCTACTGCCTGCCTTGCCCCGCCGGCATCGACATCCCTCAGTCCGCCCGTATGGCCCAGCTGCTGCGCCGTTCGCCCTACAAGCCCTACATGAGTGACGAGTGGTACGCCAAGATGCACAAGATCGAGGGCTGCCTGCACTGCAATTCCTGCTCCAGCCGCTGTCCCTACGGCCTCGACACGCCGAGCCTGCTGCAGCTGATGCTGAAGGACTACGACGAGTTCTACGCCATCCACAAGAATGACTGAGGTGTTTTGATGGATAAGGTCGTAAAATACTGCAAGAAATACCGCGACATGGGCTATACCTGCGCGGAATCGACGCTGATGGCCGCAAACGACGCCTGGGGCCTCGATCTGGACGCGAAGGAGTTCCGCATTCTCGGCGGCTTCGCGGGCGGCTACGGCCTCGGCGACACCTGCGGCGCCGTCAGCGGCGGCGTGGCCGCGCTGAGCTACAAGTATCTGGAGGTCAACGGCCATGAGAGCCCGCTGATGATGGCGAAGGTCCGTTTGTTCGTCTCCATGGTGGACGAGATGCTGGGCATGCGCAACTGCCGCGATCTGGGTCCCGTCTACCGCAATCTGGAGGAGAACTGCACGCCCACGGTCTGGGCCATCGCCGAGATCCTGGACGACGTGGAGTCCCTGGACATGAGCGACATTCCCGCCCATTCGGACTACGACCTGCGCTTCCCGCCTCCGGGCAAGCCCAATGGCCGTGAGATCGTCGATATGGACAAGCTTAAGGAGCGCTTCCGCGCGATCTACAAGGGCGAGTACAGAAAGACAAAGGCATAACGAAAACGCCCCGCAGAGACCATCTGCGGGGCGTTTTATGTCATTTCAGTTATTCCTGCGCGCCGAAGTCGTAGGCTTCCTTGAGACATCCGCTGACGTCGAAGTCCTTGGCGGACGTGCCGTGGACCTTGAGGATGCCCTTGTCGATCCAGTGGATGCGGTTGAGGAACACGTCGCGGAAGAACTGCTCGGCGTTGTTGGTCATGTCGTCGCCCTGACCGCCGGAGACGAGGATCAGCTTCATCTCCTTGCGGGGGAAACGGCCCATGACGTACAGCGCGTACAGACGGTCGATGAACGATTTCATCTGCGCCGTGATGTGCCAGAAGTAGATGGGGGAGGCGAAGACAATCATATCGCAGCTTTCGATCTCGGGGTACAGGGCTTCCATGGCGTCCTTCTGGGAGCAATAGCCGTTCTTGCCGCAGCCCATGCAGTGGCGGCACGGCGCGACGGGCGTCTTGGCCAGGCTGAACTTGATCACCTCGTGACCCTTGCTGCGCGCGCCCTCGGCGAAGGCGTCGGTCAGCTGGTCGGTGTACTTGCCCACGCGGGGGCTGCCGTCTACAACGATGATTTTGGACATGTCGTGGACCTCCTTGATATTAGAAGTATAAAAGCGCGCACGGGCCCGCAGGCCCGTGCGCAGTATCGGGGTGCCGATTGGCGATCCGATCGATGATAGGGGAGTGAAGTATAATTACTTCAGCTCGCACTTGGCGCCGGCTTCTTCCAGCTTCTTGACGATCTCGTCGGCGGCAGCCTTGTCGACGTTCTCCTTGACAGCCTTGGGAGCGCCATCGACCAGCTCCTTGGCTTCCTTCAGGCCCAGGCCGGTGATCTCGCGGACGACCTTGATGACGTTGATCTTCTTGTCGCCGATCTCCTTCAGAACGACGGTGAACTCGGTCTGCTCTTCAGCAGCGGCAGCAGCGCCAGCGGCAGGACCGGCGGCGACGGCAACAGCGGCGGCGGCGGAGACGCCGAATTCTTCTTCAAGAGCCTTGACGAGCTCGGACAGCTCGAGAACGGACAGAGCCTTAACTTCTTCGATCAGCTTGGTTACGTTTTCGCTAGCCATTGTGATTTACCTCCAAATTGAATCTGATAGATTGAATTGATTTTCTTGTTTTGACTTAGGCCTCGGCGGGAGCCTCGGCAGCCTCTTCCAGAGGACCGCCGTTCTGCTTCTCGGCGATGGCGTTCAGGACGCGGGCCAGAGCGGCGATGGGCGCGTTCAGGGTGCCCAGGACGGTGGCGATCAGCTGTTCCTTGTTGGTCAGCTCGGACAGAGCCATGATGGTGGCGACGTCGACGACCTTGCCCTCGACGAAACCGCCCTTGACGGTGTAGGGGAGTTTGGGGTTGTTCTTGATGAAGTTGCCGACCATACGGCAGGGAGCGATGGGATCCTCGGTGCTGAGAGCCAGAGCCGTGGTGCCGTTCAGGATGGGATCGAGCTCGTTGAAGCCCAGCTCATCCGCGGCGCGGCGGGTCAGGGTGTTCTTGATGACAGCGTAGTGGACGTTGTTCTCCCTCATATCGGAACGGAGCTTGGTGTCCGCTTCGACGGTGATGCCCTTGTAGTCTACGAAAACGCCGGCCTTTGCATCGCGCATCTGCTGGACCATAGCGGCGACGACGGCCTGCTTTTCAGACAGAACCTTTGCGTTAGGCATGCTTGGATTTCACCTCCATATAGAATAAAAAGTGCCTCCGCATCCAAAGACGCGAAGGCACACGAAGACATTTCAAGTGCGATCCTCGGCAGGACGGCTGAGCCGTTTACGTTTCTCCTGCTGTCTTTGGACAACGGTGATATTATACCAGAAGCCTGCGCCCCTGTCAACAGGGAAAGGGCGCAGATTCGATATTTTTTAGTAAACCAGCTTGGCGGGGTTGACCTTGACGCCAGGGCCCATGGTGGAGGCGATGACGCAGGAGCGGATATACTGGCCCTTCGCAGCGGCGGGCTTGGCGCGGACGATGGCGCTCAGCAGGGCGTTGAAGTTCTCGACCAGCTTCTCCTGACCGAAGGAGACCTTGCCCAGCGGGCAGTGGATGATGTTGGTCTTGTCGAGACGATACTCGATACGGCCGGCCTTGGATTCCTTGATGGCCTTGGTGACGTCCATGGTGACGGTACCGGCCTTGGGGTTGGGCATGAGGCCCTTGGGGCCCAGCACACGGCCCAGACGGCCGACGACGCCCATCATATCCGGGGTGGCGATGACGACCTCATAGTCGAACCAGTTCTCGCCCTGGATCTTCTGGACCATATCCTCAGCACCGACGTAATCGGCGCCGGCAGCCTTGGCTTCCTCAGCCTTGTCGCCCTTGGCGAAGACGAGCACGCGGATCTTCTTGCCGGTGCCGTTGGGCAGGACGATGGCGCCGCGGACCTGCTGGTCGGCGTGACGGGAGTCAACGCCCAGCTTGACGTGGACCTCGACGGTCTCGTCGAACTTGGCCTTGGCGGTCTTCAGCATGACGTCGATGGCTTCATCTGTATCGTGCAGCTTGGTGCGATCATAAAGTTTTGCGCTTTCTACGTAATTCTTTCCTCTGCGCATGATGTGTTATCCTCCTTATAGTGGTTATGCGGAATGTTCCTCCCACATTGCGGCCTGTGAGCCGCTTCTATTTGTAACAGTCGTGATCAGGCTTCAACGGTGATGCCCATGGAGCGGGCGGTGCCGGCGATCATGCTCATGGCGGCCTCGATGCTGGCGGCGTTCAGGTCGCGCATCTTAAGCTCGGCGATCTTGCGGAGCTCTTCCTTAGGCAGCTCGGCGACCTTCTGCTTGTTGGGCACGCCGCTGGCCTTGTCGAGCTTGCAGGCCTTCTTGATCAGAACGGCTGCAGGAGGGGTCTTGGTGATAAAGCTAAAGGAACGGTCAGCGTAAACGGTGATGACGACGGGGATGATCAGGTCGCCCTCATTCTTCGTTCTCTCGTTGAACTCCTTGGTGAAGGCTACGATATTGACGCCGTGCTGGCCGAGAGCCGGACCTACAGGGGGAGCCGGAGTCGCCTTGCCGGCGGGGATCTGAAGCTTGATTAAACCTACTACTTTCTGTGCCACTTTCGTTGCACCTCCTATAAAGAATGTGGTAAATGTGGGTCTTTGACCCTCCCACTTGGAACGCCTCGCTTACTTTTCCAGCGAAGCAACCTGGTTGAAATTGAGCTCGACGGGGATCTCGCGGCCGAACATGCTGATGTTGATGCGGACCGTGCCCTTGGCCAGGGAGATCTCGTCCACCACGCCGATGTTGCCGTCGAAGGGTCCGTCGATGACCTTGACGTTGTCGCCGACCTCAAAGGAGAGCTTAATCTCCATCGACTCGACGCCGAGGGACATGACCTCCTGATCGGTCAGAGGGACCGGCTTGGAGCCCGGGCCCACGAAGCTCGTGACGCCGCGGGTGTTGCGTACGATATACCAGCTCTCGTCGGTCATGTACATCTTCACGAGGACGTAACCGGGGAAGAGCTTGCGTTCGACCTCCTTGGGACCCGTATCCCGGATCTCCGTGACCGTCTCCATGGGGACGCGCACGTCGAGGATCAGATCCTGAAGGCCGCGGTTTTCAACGCTTTTCTGAATGGTTGCGGCTACCTTGTTCTCGTAGCCGGAGTATGTGTGGACCACATACCAGTTTGCGCCGTCAGACATGCTCGACACCCGATTACAGGAGCCGGACGATGGTATCCCGGACGAAACCGAAGGACACATCGAGAACGTAAACGAACAGGCTGACGATGATGGCGACCACGATAACGACGATCGTGTTGTTGATCACCTGCTTTTTCGTGGGCCAGACGATCTTCTTGCATTCGCTGCGGAAATCTCTGAACCACTTGGAGATCGACTTGCCTACGCGCGTGAAGAAACCGGGCTTTTCAGCCTGCGTCTTCTCTGCCTTCTGCGGCAGGTTCTTGTTGTTCTGCTCAGACATTTTGCACCTCGCTTCTCAGATGTGAACGGAAACTATCTGGTTTCCCTGTGTAAGGTGTGCTTCTTGCAGAAGGGGCAATACTTCTTCATCTCCAGACGATCGGGGTCGTTCTTCTTTTCCTTGACCGAATCGTAGTTCCTCTGTTTGCACTCCGTGCAGGCAAGCGTGATCTTAACTCGCATCTTTGCGGCACCTCCTTAATTTAATGTTGCCTCCCTGATCAGCGTCTATTTTTGCGCAACAAAAAAGACCTTCACAGGTATTGTCAAGTATAGCACAAGAATACCGTGAGGTCAAGCATTTTTTTACCAAAACAAAGGGGACTTTCGCGCCGATTTCCGTTATGTTATAATAACGACAGCTCATTCACTCTATCATGGAACAGGTGATTTGTCAATATGGATCATGAACCGGTGCGGATCAACCGCAAGCTGGCCTTCGCGCTGCTGCCGCGGCGGGACGAGGACGGGAACAAGGGCACCTTCGGCTGCCTGCTGACGCTGTGCGGCAGCAGGGACATGACGGGCGCTGTGGTGCTGTCGGGCATGGCAGCGCTGCGCTGCGGGCTGGGCCTGCTGGCCGTGGGCGCGGTGGCGCCTGTGCTGCAGGTGACGAAGCCCATTTTGTGGGAGGCGGTCAATCTCCCGCTGCCCGAGACGGCTGACGGCCGCATCGCCCCGGAGGCGGCGGAGCTCGCCGTGAAGTACACCCGGGCGGACGCCATTCTGGCGGGCTGCGGCATGGGCCGGGGAGAGGGCGGCCGGGCGCTGCTGACATCGCTGCTGGAGAAGGACGGACGTCCCATGGTGCTGGACGCCGACGCGCTCAACTGCCTGGCGGACGATTTCCCCGATCTGCGCGGGCGCGCCTGCGGCGTCATTATCACGCCCCATATGGGCGAGATGTCCCGCCTGACGGGGAAGACGATCGACGAGCTTCGCCGTGACCGAATGGGCAGCTCCCTTGCGTTCGCCCGGGAGAAGGGCGTCGTGGTGGTGCTCAAGGACAGCGTCACGTCCGTCGCCGCGCCGGACGGCCGCTGCTGGCAGCTGGACCGGCCCAACTCGGGCCTCGCCAAGGGCGGCAGCGGCGACGTGCTGGCCGGGTGCGTCGGGTCCTTCCTGGCCCAGGGCTGCACGCCCGAGGACGCCGCGGTGCTGGGCGCCGCGATCCACAGCGTGGCCGGCCTCCGCGCCGCCGAGCAGGTGGGCAAATACGGCATGCTGCCCCGTGACCTGCTGGACGCCATCCCCCAGGTCCTCAAGGAAGCGGAGAATTCCATTTAGAACAGCTGTTGTGTACTCCAACCGACGGCGCGGACTGTTTTTCGTCCGCGCCGTCAATTTCTTTTTGCGAAAGACGGCGTTATAATAAATGTATACCGAAATAACAAAGGAGTGTTCATTATGCAATACCGCAAGCTGCCTCACGGCGATGAAATGCTCAGCGTTATCGGCGTCGGCGCCGCCTATATCGGCAATTCCTCCGACAAGGAGATCGAGGAAGCCGTCCATACCGCCGTGGAGGGCGGGATCAACCTGTTCGACGTGGCCTTCGCCGAGGCGAAGCCCTTCAAGCCCTACGGCAATGCGCTGGCCGGATGTCGCGACAAGGTCTACCTGCAGGGTCACTTCGGCCCGGATTACTCCACCGGCAAGTACGGCTGGACCATCGACCCCGAAACGGCCAAGCGCTCGGTGGCCTGGCAGTTGGAGATGCTGAAGACCGACTACCTCGACTTCGGCTTCATCCACTGCCTCGACGATATGTCCGACCTCCACGCCGTGCAGAAGAACGGCATGGTGGACTATATCGCCGAGCTGAAGAAGCAGGGCGTCGTGCGCCACATGGCGCTGTCCTCCCACACGCCCGCCCTGGTCCACGAGATGCTCGACACCGGGCTCATCGACCTCGTCATGTTCAGCATCAACCCTGCCTACGACTACAAGCAGGGCAAGTACGCCATCGGCTCCGTGGACGACCGCCAGTCCCTCTATCGCCGCTGTGAGAAGGAGGGCGTCGGCATCACGGTCATGAAGCCCTTCGGCGGCGGCCAGCTCCTCGACGCGGCCCGCTCGCCTTTCGGCAAATCCCTGACAAAGGCCCAGTGCATCAAGTATGCGCTTGACAAGCCCGGCGTCCTGGCCGTCCTGCCCGGGGCGCAGAACTCCACGGAGGTCCGCGAGTTACTGTCCTATTTCGATACGACGGAGGAGGAGCGCGATTACTCCGTCCTCGGCACCTTCACCCCCGCCGATGCGGAGGGCAAGTGCGTCTACTGCAGCCACTGCCATCCCTGCCCCATGGGCATCCAGATCTCGCTGGTCAACAAGTACTACGATCTGGCGAAGCTGGGCGACGAGCTGGCCGTGGGCCACTATAAGAAGCTGGAGACGAAGGCGAGCGCCTGCGTCCAGTGCGGCCACTGCAATTCCCGCTGCCCCTTCCACGTGGACCAGATGGCCAGAATGGCCGAGATCGCGGAATACTTCGGCGAATAAGACCGGAATATCGTACAGATTCAGCCGCCCGGCGCATCAGCGCCGGGCGATTTTTTATACGGCTTTGGTGATATTCATACGCTTTTTTCGTCATTTTCTCGTCTATCTGCCCGAATGAGACAGCTTTTTCTTGTAAAAGTACACAAAAATCGGGCAAACACTCAATTTGCCTTTGATTTTTCACTTCAAAAGTGATAAAATATTGTTGGAATGATATAAATGCGATATGTACGCCCCTTTGCGGCTGAAGCCGGTGGGGCAAGAAGGAGGGCCAGTTAATGTTCAATATCGGTGATCTGGTGGTTTACGGCGGCTCCGGCATCTGCCGCGTGGAGGATATCTCCACCCTCGACATGGACGGCATCCCCAAGGATCGCGTCTATTATATCCTCAGCCCCGCGGGGCGGGGAGACAGCCGCATTTTCGCGCCTGTTGAGAACAACCGGACGGTCATGCGCAAGGTCCTTACCCGGCAGGAGGCAGACGATCTGATCGACAGCATCCCCGAGATCGAACTGCTGCCCGCCACCGACGACAAGGGCCGCGAGGCCCTTTACCGCGAGACGATCAAAAGCTGCGACTGCCGCAGCCTCGTGCGCATCATCAAGACGCTCTACATACGCTCCCAGGCCCGCATAGAGGCGGGGAAGAAGATCTCCTCGCTGGACGAGCGGTATCTCCGTCAGGCTGAGGAGTTCCTCTATGCCGAGCTGGCCATCCCTCTGGGCGTGGCCAAGGAGGACATGAGCGCCTACATCGCACGGCAGCTGGAAAACGCCTGAGCATCAGCCCTCCGCACCGCGGAGGGTTTTTTCTTGAACCCCTTGCATTCTGCCCGTGACCGTGCTATCCTGTTAGCATTGAACAACCCAATGGAGAATCGATCTATGAAGAAAATCGCCCTTTGCCTTGCGGTCCTGCTGCTCTGCGGCTGCGGCAGGACTGAGCCGGAGCCCGCCGCTACGCCCGATCCGGAGCCTGCCCCCGTGCAGGAGGAGAACTCGATCAGCTTTCTGGCCATGGATACGTATATGACCGTCCGCGCCTGGGGCGCTGACGACGATCAGCTGGGCGCGGTCCGCGACGCCGTTTATGAGTTGGATGAGCTGCTGTCCGTCACCGCGGAGACCAGCGAGATCGCTCGCCTCAACGCAGGCGACACCGTCACGCTGTCGGAGCAGACCCGCACGCTGCTGGAAAAAGCCCTCCAGCTCTGCGAAAAGACAGACGGCGCGCTGGATATCTCCCTCTATCCGGTCGTAAAGGCATGGGGCTTTACAACGTCGGAGTACCGAATCCCCCACGAGACGGAGATCAACGAGCTGCTGCAGAACGTCGGCTTCAGACGCATCGGCCTCAGCGGCAGCGGCGCGATCCTGCCCGAGGGGATGGAGATCGACCTGGGCAGCATTGCCAAGGGCTATGCCGGCGACATGATCGCCTCCATGCTGCGGGAGGACGGGGTCACGTCGGCCATCCTCGACCTGGGCGGCAACATCCACACTGTCGGCGCGAAGCCCGACGGCTCGCCCTGGCGCGTGGGCGTCCGCGACCCGCAGAGCGACGGCTATCTGGGCGCCCTCAGCGTGGAGGACAAGGCCGTCGTCACCTCCGGCGGCTACATCCGCTATTTCGTCGGCGAGGACGGCGAGACCTACTGGCACATCATCGACCCCGCCACGGGCTACCCCGCCAAAAACGGCCTGATCTCCGTGACCATCGTCGGCGACGAGGGCGCGGTCTGTGACGGCTTGTCCACGTCGCTGTTCGTCATGGGCCTCGACAAGGCCACCGACTACTGGCGCCAAAACGGCGGCTTTGAGGCCGTTTTCATCACCGACGACGGGCAGGTGTACGTCACCGCCGGGCTGCAGGACACCTACGAGCCCCGCGGCGCCGCCTGCCGGGTGATCGGGAGCAAGTCATGAGGACCCGCAGACTCACCTGGGACGCGCTGCTGACGGCCATCGCCCTGACGATCTTCATGATCGAGGCGCGGCTGCCCGCGCTGGCCCCGGTCCCCGGCGTCAAACTGGGCCTTGCCAACATCGTCACGCTGTACGCCATGTTCGCCCTGGGGCCTGTGGACGCCCTGGGGATCCTGCTGGCCCGCGTGCTGCTGGGCGGCATGTTCGCCGGGCAGCTGATGACGCTGCTCTACAGCCTGTCCGGCGGCCTGCTGTGCTGGCTGCTGACGCTGTTTCTCAGAAAAGTGATGACCCACCAGCAGATCTGGCTGTGCAGCATCTTCGGCGCCGTTGCGCACAACGTGGGGCAGATCATCGCCGCCATCGCCGTGACGCGCACGCCGTCACTGATCGTCTATCTGCCGATCCTCATGGTCTCCGGCATGATCGCCGGGGCCTTCACGGGCTTCGCCGCTCAGTTCCTCATCAATCACGGCGGCCTGCCCAAGGGCATGAGACGATAAAAAATGAATCCGAATCAGCAAGCGCGGAGCCTCGGCTCCGCGTTTTTTTTGTTGCAAATGCAGCATATAAAAAAGATTTGCAAAATATACTTGACAAATGACATCTTGTAAACTATAATTGTCATGTCGAGAGGAGGGAGCTTGTGAGGAACCTGAAAATGAAGTTCCGCCGGATCGAGCTCAACATGTCGCAGACCGAGCTGGCACAGAAGGCCGGTGTGACGCGACAGACCATCGGGCTCATCGAGGCGGGGGAGTTCAATCCGTCGATCAAGCTGTGCATTGCCATCTGCCGCGCCCTGGGCGTGACGCTGGACGATTTATTCTGGGAGGAAGAGGATCATGAAGAAGCGTAACATGTTGGATGAGCGCCAGGAGCAGGCGCTGCTGAGGATCGAGCACAACGGGTTCTGGCTGCTGTGGGGCGGTCTGCTGGTCGCCATGATGACGCAGCAGCTGCTGTGGCCCGGCGAGCCCCGCGTGATGATGGGCGAGTGGGTCGTGTTCATGGCCGCCAGCCTGTACATGGTGGGCGCGTGCATGAAAAACGGCATCTGGGACCGCAGGCTCAAGGCCGACGGCAAGACGAATCTGCTGCTGTCCCTGGCGGCGGGCGTCATCTGCGCCGCGTTCGTCTTCTTCTATGTCAGAAGGCAAAGCCCGGACTTCGGCACGGCTGCCGTCGTTTCCGGCGCGATCTGCGGCGTGAGCGTGTTCCTGCTCTGCTTCGCTGCGCTGTCGCTGATGGCAAAGATCTACAAAAAGCGCACCGCGGCTCTCGAAAGCGAGCCGGACGAAGAATAACGAAGAATAACGAATGCCCGCCGTCCCCGGACGGCGGGCTGTTTCTATATCTTGATCTGTATCTCCCCGAAATCGAAGGTCCCCGCGCCCTGGAACAGCTTGTTTTCCCGTTCCAGAGAGGCGAACGCGTCCCGGGCGGTCCGGATCAGCGCCGGAGAGACGTCGAGACGATGGTGGCCCGGCAGCAGCCGCCGGACGTCCAGCGCCGCGATCCGCTGCAGTGAGCGGTAAAAGGCCGCGGGATCGGTGGAGGGGTAGAAGGCGTACAGGCAGCCCGCGTAGACCAGGTCGCCGGCGTACAGATGACCACGGTCCGGCTCATAAAAACAGCAGTGACCCGGCGAGTGGCCGGGCGTGTGAAGGACTGAAACTTTACGGTCTCCGAGGTCAAAGACATCCCCGTTCCGGTACGTTTCCGAGGGCTTCCCCTGAAAAACGCGGTAGTTTTTTTCGTCCACCCAGGGCGGCATGGGCGCAAGGTTCATCCGCACGACGTCAGGCGGCAGAGGAAAGGCACCGTCCAGCCAGCCGCGTTCCAGCTCGTGCACGGCGATGCGCTCAAACAGCCCGTGCCCGCCGATATGGTCCGCGTGAACATGGGTCGTCACGACCGTGACGGGCAGCTCTGTCAGCCTGTTCACCTCCGCGCGGATGTCGCAGAAGCCCAGCCCCGTGTCGATCAGCAGCGCCCGCTCCCGGCCGCAGAGGAGATAACAGTGTGTCTCCTCCCAGTGACCGTATTCGCTGATCGCTACGGTGTCGCCGTCGATCTGCTCGACGGTGAACCAGCCGCTCATCGGTCCAGCAGCCATGCGAACGCCTTGGCCGTGCGAAGCGGCGCGTCCTTGAAATGGTTGCCCTCGTTCCATTCGAGGACCGTTTCCACGTTGGGGTCGCTCTCCAGCAGCGCATGCTGGCGGCGGATGCAGTCGCCCACGGTGGCCATGACGCGGTTCTTCGCCTTTTCCTCCCGGTCGCCCAGAGAGAGATAGACGCTCTTCGTCCGGGGACGGCCGCTTTCGGCCTTTTCGATCCAGCCGGGGAACCACACGGAGGGCGATGCGCAGGCGACGCCGGCGAAGGCGTCCGTCTCATAGCAGGCCCAAAGGGCGAAGAACGCCGCCAGCGAGTACCCGCCCAGCAGGAACGTCGCCGCGCCGCAGCCCCGCTGCAGCTGCGGGATCAGCCTGTTTTCGATGGCGGCGAGCGTCTCGGACCCGTGGCCGCCGAATGGGACCTTGCCGAAGACAGGCGGCGCCTCCCAGGGGGACAGGTCGCCGTTCCAGTCAGTGACGGGCACGGCGCACAGCAGGAACGGCCTGTCCGTCCGCTGACGGATGGCGGCCAGCTGCTCCTCCAGCGTCGTATCCTCGCCGTGATCGATGGGCTGGATCAGGCAGACGTCGGCCGTCCGGTCGCCGGTCAGGATGATGTGGTTCAGGTCAAGCATATTCATGCCTCCTCGTTTGCATGGGGTCTGATTCTATGCTATAATCATATCATAACCAAATACTGCGTGAAAGGGGTAATCGCTATGAAATGGTTCATCGCCTCCGACCTCCATGGCTCCGCGCTTTACACGAAGCAGTTGATGGACGCCTGGGAGCGGGAGAAGGCTGACCGGATGCTGCTGCTGGGCGACGTACTGTATCACGGCCCGCGCAACGACCTGCCCGACGGCTACGCGCCCAAGGAGGTCATCGCCATGCTCAACGGCATCGGCGACAAGGTCCTGAGCATCCGCGGCAACTGCGAGGCGGAGGTGGATCAGGCGGTGCTGTCCTTCCCGGCGCTGGCGGAGTACGTGATCCTGTGCGAGGGCGGGCTGTCGATCTTCGCCACGCATGGTCACCGGTACAACAGGACGAACCCCCTGCCCATGGCGAAGGGCGCGATCCTGCTGTGCGGCCACACCCACATCCCCGCCTGGGACCGGCTGGAGGATTTCGCGTACCTCAACCCCGGCTCCGTGTCTATCCCGAAAAACGGGAGCTGGCGCGGCTATATGACGCTGGAGGGCCGCACCTTCCGCTGGAAGACCCTCGACGGAGAAGTCATGCATGAGGAAACTTTTTGAGCATATAAGGAGGTCGATTCCATGAGCAAGGCAACCGTTCAGTGGCTGGGCCACTCCTGCTACCGCATCGAGTGCGGCGGCGCGTCTCTCGTTCTGGACCCCTACGATCATGTGCAGGGCTATCCGGAGCTTCACACGGAGGCCAACTACGTCTACTGCAGCCATAACCACGGCGACCACGGCTACGTGCAGGCCGTGGAGATCAGGCCGATGGCGGGGGAGGACCCCTTCGAGGTCCGCACCGTCAGCACCTTCCACGACGACGTCCAGGGCGCGAAGCGCGGCCCCAACCTGATCCACGTTGTAAAGGTCGGCGGCTTTACCATCGCGCATTTCGGTGATCTGGGCCACCTGCTCAGCGAGGAACAGGTGAAGGAGCTGGGCCACGTCGATCTGGCGCTGATGCCCGTCGGCGGCCACTACACCGTGGACGCCCCCACGGCGAAGCAGGTCCTCGACGCGGTGGGACCCAGGTGGATCGTGCCCATGCACTACCGTCGCGGCAGCTTGGGCTTCGACGTCATCGCGGAGCCGGAGGCGTTCACCTCCCTCTATCCCGCGGAGCAGGTCCACGAATGTGACGATGACACGCTGACGCTGTCCAACGAGCTCCCGGCAGGTGTGTACGTGCTGAGCTTCAAGGGATAAGCGAACAAAAGGAAAGACCGGAGAGCATCGCGCTCTCCGGTCTTTTTCACTGCAATGGGTTATTTCCCCTCGGCCTCCAGCGTCCGCAGCAGCCTGCTGACGGCGTTCAGACCGTCGACCAGGTCCTGCCGGTCGTTGGCGTAGCCGATGCGCATGCTCTTCGACTCCTCGAAGCAGTCGCCGGGCGTGACAAAGGCGCCGGTCTCGTCCAGCAGACGCTTGCAGAAGGTGTAGGAGTCCAGGTCGTATTCGTAATACACCAGCGCCGTGGTGCCCGCTTGGGGCTTGTGATAGTGGATGCGGGGCTCGGACTTCACCCAGTCGTCCAGGATCGCAAGGTTCTCCCGAACGATCTGACGGTTGTGGCGCAGCAGCGTGTCGCTGTGGCTGAGGGCCACGGAAGCCAGCGCCTCGTCGAACATGCCGCAGCTGATGTGGTTGTAGTCGCGGTGGGACAGCAGAGAGGCGAGCAGGTCCCTGTCGTGGGTGGCGATCCAGCCCAGACGCAGGCCCGCCAGCGCGAAGGCCTTGGACATGCTGCTGACGGAGATGCCCTTGTCGTACAGATCGACGATGGATTCGCTCCACTCGTCGCCCTGGGTCAGGTGACGGTACACCTCGTCGCACAGGACGTAAGCGCCGCAGCCTTCGGCGATCTTCACGATCTTCCGCAGCAGCGTGCCGCTCATCAGCGCGCCCGTGGGGTTGTTGGGGTTGTTGATGCAGATCAGCTTCGTCCCCGGCGCCGCCAGCGCGCGCAGCTCGTCGAGGTCGGGCAGGTAGCCGTTTTGCTCCTTGAGGTGCATGATGTGCATGTCGGCCCCGAAGGATTCCGGGATCGAATAGAGCTGCTGATAGGTGGGCATGATGCTGATCACGCGGTCGCCCGGCTCCACCAGCGAGTAAAAGACGTGGTGGTTGGCCCCGGCCGCGCCGTGGGTCGTCACCAGCTCGTCGGGCGTCAGTGTTTTGTACAGGCGGCAGACGCCCTCCTTGAAGGAGGCCGCGCCCGTGATGTCGCCGTAAGTCAGGCGGCGGGCGGTGAACTCGCTCAGAAACGCTTGCTGATCGACGCCGCAGAGGCCGAACAGCTCGTTCATCGACACGGAGTAGACGCACGTCTCCGCGATGTTGTACTTCGCCTGCGTCTCGTAAGCGTTCATCCATTCTTCAACGGCAAAGGGTTTGATCTTCATGGGGTGCTCCTTTAGAAATTGAGGATATCGTCGGCCAGGGTCTGCGCGTCCTCCAGCTTCGTGCACCAGCTGGTGCAGAAGCGCACGGCGCGGTGATGCTCGTCCACCTTGCCCATATCGGCAAAGGCATACTTATCGCGGAAGGCCTCCACCATCTCGTTGGGGAGGATCGGGAACTGCTGATTCGTGGGAGAGGGGCAGAGGAAGGAGAGGCCCTTCTTCTCGCAGGCTTCGCGGATGATCGCCGCCGCCTCGTTGGCGTGACGGCCCAGCTCGTAATAAAGCCCGTCTTCGAAAAGCGTCTCGAACTGGATGCCCAGCAGACGGCCCTTGGCCAGCAGGCCGCCCTTCTGCTTGACGAAGTAGGGGAAGTCCTTCTTCAGCTCATCGTTGAGGATGACCAGCGCCTCGCCGAACAGCGCGCCGACCTTCGTGCCGCCGATGTAAAACACGTCGCACAGGTGGGCGATATCCTTGAGCGTCAGGTCCGTCCCCGGCGCCGTCAGGCCGTAGCCCATGCGCGCGCCGTCGATGAAGAGGTAAAGGTCTCTCTCTTTACAGACCCTATAAATAGCCTCTAGCTCGGTCTTTGTGTACAGCGTGCCAACCTCAGTGGGGTGGGAGATGTACACCAGCTTGGGCTGGACCATGTGGATCTGGGTCTCGTCCTCAAAATGGGCGCGCCAGGCGTCCTCCACCTGCTGCGCGGTGATCTTGCCGTCGTCGGAGGGCAATGCCAGGACCTTATGGCCGGTGGCCTCCACGGCGCCGCTTTCGTGGACGTTGATGTGGCCCGAGACCGCCGACAGCGCGCCCTGATGGGGCCGCAGCGCCGCGGAGATCACGGTCAGGTTCGTCTGCGTGCCGCCCACCAGCAGGTAGACGTCCGCGTCGGGCGTGCCGCAGGCCGCGCGGATCAGGTCCCGGGCGCGGTCGCAGTGGGGGTCGTCGCCGTACCCGGCGGTCTGCTCGAAATTGGTCTCCACAAGGCGCTCCAGAATGCGGGGATGGGCGCCCTCGTTGTAGTCGCAGTTGAAACGGATCATAGCGGTATCTCCTTCACTTCAAAACAGCCGCGCGTCACGCGCGGCTGTGTATTGTTTTAATTTAATATCCGACGACGATCCCGCCGTCGAAGGCGTAGAACGTGCTCAGACCGCCCGTGGGCAGGATCGTGATATCCTCGATGCCGGGGCAGTGCTCCAGGATCTTGCTCTTGAGCTCGATGGCCAGCTCCGGGCAGTTGCAGTGGGAGATGGTCAGCGGCTTGCCGGGACGCCCGGCCAGACGCATCTTCTCCTCCTGCCTGCGGAGGATCTCCACCAGCTTGTTGATGGCGTTCTTCGTGCCGCGGGCCTTTTCGTACAGCATGATGCCGCCCGTGCCGTCATCGCTCATGATGGGGCGCAGCTGCATGAACGTGGCGATGGAGCCGGTGATCTTGCTCATGCGGCCCGCCTTGATCAGCGAGTCGAGACTCTGCAGGATGAAGAACGTCTTCATGTCGCGGATGTATTCCTTGCCCTGCGCCACGATCTCGTCGAAGGACAGACCCTGGGAGATCAGCCAGCCGATCTCCAGCGCGATGCGCGCCTCGCCGGCGCAGGCGCTTTCAGAATTGAAGACGTGCACGCGCCCGGAGCCCTTTTTCAGCTCCAGACCGGCCATGGCCGCTTGATAGGAGCCGGACAGCTCCGCGGACAGCGTGACGACGAAGGCGTCGTCGTCGCCGCTCATGGCCTCGGCATAAGCGGCGGGAGAGGGACATGCCGTCACCGGCAGGACCTTGGACGAGCGCATGGCGTTGAGCAGCCAGACGGTGTTCAGCGAGCCGTCGTCGATATAGGTACTGCCGTCGATGGTGATGCTGAGGGGGACGTTGATCACGGGGATATCGACGCCCGGATACGGCATGCTCTTCGCGTCGCAGCAGCTGTCGACGATGATCTTGAATCCCATGGTGATTCCTCCTGAGTCTGAATGTTTATTTAATGTGTTCGTAGATATTGCCGATCTTCTCGCCCAGCAGCTCCAGCTGCGCCTCGTTGAGGCCGGAGACGCACACCTGCGCCAGCTCGTCCAGCAGCGCCTCGTGGAAGCTGTAGGCCACCAGTCCCGCCGGGGTCAGACGCACGGTAACGACGCGCTTGTCGTCGGGGTCGCGCTGACGCTCGATCAGATCCTTGCTCTCCAGCCGGTCGCAGGCCACGGTCAGCGTTGCCTGGGTGACGCCCAGTCTGCGGGCGATGGAGTTCATTTTCTGGCTGCCCTCGGGCCCGATCTTGTTGATGATGTGCATCTCGGACAGGGAGATGTTGATCTCCAGACCGGTCTCGATGGCGCGCTGCTCGAACTTGGCCAGCCGGGTGGGGAAGTCCAGCATAAAGTCCTTCATCATTTCTCTGGCGTCCATGAAAGCCCCCTGAAAATTAATGAGACTAAGTATTAGATATAAAAAGTATATCACGCCACGGCCCGCGGTGCAAGGGAAAAAAGCAACATTTCCGCGCGTTCACGTTACCTATGGCGCAAGTTCGCGTTTACAACCGTGTCGAAATCGGGTATGATGGAAGCAGAACGGAACAAACCCGAAAAGGAGACTCATCTATGGACTATATCAAAGTGACCGTCACCGTCCGGCAGGGCGACGTGGATCTGCTGTGCGCCCGCCTCAGCGACGTGGCGTCCGGCTTCGAGATCGACGACCCAGCCGTCATCGACGACTTCGTAAACGATAAGGAGAGCCGCTGGGACTACATCGAGGAGGGCCTCTACGACAACCCGCAGCGCGACCCCTCGGTGTCCTTCTATCTGGAGGACGGCGAAGGCTCCATGCGCACGCTGGAGCAGGCGAGGGCCGTGCTGGCGGGGCTCGCGGGCAAGTATGAGCTGACGACGGAAAAGGTGTACAGCAGCGACTGGGAGAACAACTGGAAGCAGTATTACAAGCCCTTCAAGGTGGGCGACCGCCTGTACGTCCGACCGTCCTGGGAGACCATCGACGACGATGAGGGCCGCACGGTACTGATCATGGACCCGGCCTCCAGCTTCGGCACCGGCTCTCACGCCACCACGCGCCTGTGCATGGAGCAGCTGGACGGCCTCGACCTGGCGGGCGCGCATGTCCTCGATATGGGCTGCGGAAGCGGCATCCTGGGCTGCTGCGCCATGCTGCTGGGGGCGAAGGACCTGCTCTACTGCGACATCGACCCCAACGCCGTGCGTATCGCCGGGGAGAACATCGGGATGAACCATATCGACGCATCGCGCTGCACGCCCCTGTGCGGCGACGTCCTGTCGTCCCTGCGGGACCGCGACGCAGTGACGGAGGCGGGCCCCTTCGACGTTATCCTGGCCAACATCGTCTCCGACGTGCTGATGGGCATGTCGTCCTTTTTCAAAACGTGGCTCAGATCGGGCGGGACGCTGATCCTCTCGGGCATCATCGACGAGCGCGCTCAGGAGGTGCGCGGTCACTTCGAGCGCGTCGGCTTCCGGGTGCTGACCGCGCTGCAGCGGGACGGCTGGACCATGTATTCCGTCACCTTTAAGGAGAATTAAGAAATCCCCGCGCAAAAAACCATGGACAATCGCGCTTCCCTTTGATATAATTATCAAGGTATGCTCCGCGCGTTTCCGGAACGCGGCGGAACGCTTGCGCGGTCGCCGCGCACGACAGATATGACGCGTCTGCCTTCACGCGCGGGCGCTTTGGGGTGAGTGGAAGTTGAAAAGAGAGAGAATGAAGAACAACCGCGACACGAGCCGCGAGGATTATATGTCCAACCGCGTCATGGCCGTTTTCACGGCGGCCATTGTGATGCTGCTGGGCCTGACGTACCTGTGGAACGCCTACGACGTGGGCCGCACCTTCTTTGCCGCCCAGCGGATCAACAACATCCTCATCTGGGTGTCCGCCGCCGGGCTGATCGCCTGCATCGTGTGGCTCAGCGCCGATCTGAAGCGCGGCCGCCTGCGCAATACGATCCTCAACGGCGCCATGGGCTCGCTGTTCTTCCTGGTCCTGCTGGGCTCGCTGCTGCTGGTGCGGTACAACTACATGGTGGCCCGCCGGGTGCTGTATATCATCATTCCGGGCATCGCCATCCTGCACCTGATCTACTGCAGCTATCAGCGCGAGTTCTTCGTTCTCTGTCTCACCCATTCGGCCATCCTGTTCGGGCTGTGGATCATGGCCCGCACAGCCTCCGATAAGCTGGCTCTGCTGGCCGCCATCGTCTGCCTCATCATCTGCGCCGCGGCGGTGCTGGTGTTCCTGGCTGCATCCCGCGCGGGCGGGACGCTGCAGCTGGGCAGGGCAAGGCTCCGCGTGCTCGACAGCGACGTGTCCCGCACGGCGGCGTTCGCGGTCTACGGCGTCACGGCTCTTGCCGTCGTCGCGGCCTATATCCTCGGCGCGCCTCTCGCGTACTACATCCTCTACGCGATGGTGGCGCTGCTGGTGATGGCTGCCGTATTCTTCACGGTCAAGCTGATCTGATCAAACAGGGGCGACTGATGGGCGAAGAGCGATCTTTGCCCATTTTTTCTGCCCGGAAAGGACATCATGCGCAATTCGATCGTTACCAGGACCATGGCGCTGGCGCTGGTCCTTTGCTGCCTGCTGCCAGTGCCGGCCGCAGCCGCCCGCGCCGTTTTCGACAACGAGCTTGAAGCCGCCGCGGAGTTCGCCGCTCGGCTGGAGCAGGGGGAGACGCGGATGGACGTCTCCGTCCCCGCGGGCTTTGACTATACGCTGTGCTACCGCTATCTGTCCATGATCTGCCGGGACGCCTACGTCTTCGAGTACGTTCCCTCGCTGGTGGCGCCCTATATGAAGGTCATTTACAACGACGCCGCCAAGCACGACGAGGCCGAGCGCGAGGCCGCACGGCTGGCGTCGGAGCTGATCGACGGCGCTATGAGTCCCCGGGAGAAGTACGCCGCCGTCTACGGGTATCTGACGGACACCTGCACCTACGACCACCGCGCCGCCCTCAACCAGTCCGCGGAGATCGGCGACGCCTTCTCGGCCTACGGCGCGCTGATCGGGCACGAGGCCGTCTGCGACGGCCTCAGCGCCGCCTTCGCCATGATCTGCCGCCGCGCAGGCCTGCCCTGCGTCTACGTGGCCAGCCCCGAAATGAACCACTCCTGGAACGCCGTGCTGTACAAGGGCGAGGTGCGCTACGTCGACCTGACGTACGCCATCACCGCCGGCGACGCCGACCGGTATTTCCTGGTGGACGAGGGCACGCTGCTGCAGGATCACACCTGGGACCGCGACATGGTGACGCGCCTGGCGGACGCGCTGTGGGACGACCGGTTCCTCAGCGCCTATTCGCTCAATCAGCTGGGCGGTCTGTTCCGCGGCAGCGACAAGGGCTGGGAGCTCGACCGCGCGCCCACCCGCGTGGAGGCGGCTATCATGCTGGTGCGCTTCCTGGGCCTGGAGAGCGAGGCCATGGCGCTGACGGAGACCACCTATCCCTTCGAGGACGTCAACCCCCTGTTGGGGCAGTACGTGGAGCTGCTGTACCGCCTGGGCCTGACCAACGGCACCTCTGATCTGACGTTTTCGCCCAACCGCGAGATCACTCTCAACGAGTATATGACCTTCATGCTGCGCGCGCTGGAATACTCCGAGGAGCGGGACCAGTTCGCCTGGGAGAGCGCCGCGGAGGACGCGCTGGGGCTGGGCGTGCTCAGTCAGTCTCAGTACGACCGCCTGACGTCCGGCGGCTTCGACCGCGGGCTGATGGCCTACGTCAGCCTGCTGACGCTGACGGCCGAGGACCCCATGGGCGTGCCCCTGTGGGAGCGCCTGTGCGATGACGGCGTCCTCGACAGAAAAATTGTTGAGGATATCCTGTTTTGACTCTTGACAAAGAAATAGGACTTTGCTATAATCTAAGTCGCCCCTGAAAAACGGGGGCGGAAATGGCGGCATAGCTCAGCTGGCTAGAGCATCCGGTTCATACCCGGCAGGTCGTAGGTTCAAATCCCACTGCCGCTACCATTTCGGCCCGTTGGTCAAGCGGTTAAGACACCGCCCTTTCACGGCGGAAACATGGGTTCGATTCCCGTACGGGTCACCAACGAAGCAAGGGTCATCGGGCCCTTGTTTCGCTATAGGAGGAGACATAGCTCAGCTGGTTAGAGCGTTCGCCTCACACGCGAGAGGTCATGGGTTCGAGCCCCTTTGTCTCCACCATTAAAAAACAGACGCCCTTCGGGCGTCTGTTTTTTAATGGTCGCCGTGAGAATTCAATAGATTTGCGGCGAGTGAATCGCCGCAAATCGTTTCGCCGGACCCCCGGCGCGGCATTTGATACGCCGTTTCAGAGAAGACGCCCTTCGGGCGTCTTTTTTGTTTTGTCGGAAAAGAGTGTGGAAAAGCGGAGACGGCCGTAATATAATAAATCTGTATATACGATCCGGCAGAGCTGAAGACAAATGTATATCGGGGAGGAATACGGATGGGTATTTCCAGATACGAAGGCGGCGATTTCAAGGGTAAGCATGAGAAAGGCGAGGAGCCTAGGCGGTACAACAGCCTGGAGGAGCTGAACCGTCTGAGCGAGCGCAAACAGACCTCGGTGGATGACGCCAGTCCCGCGCTGTTTCCGAAGCTGACAACATATACAAACGTGCGCTGGCGTCTCGGCATCGTGGAAGGAAAGGACGGCAGTATCCCGAAGACCGAAGGCGTCCCCCGCATCTTCGTCATGGGCAAGGGCAAGGACGGTCACGATACCATGATGAGCCTGAAAGAAGCCGGCATTGACTTCGGCAGCAAGGAGTTCTGGCGGCAGTCTCAGATGGGCAATGTCTTTGCCTATCCCGCCGGGGGAGACAAAGCCCGTTCAGATGAGGCCGGCGCATCCGTTACCATTTGCTTCCCGGTCCCGAATGTGGTATACTGATGATGGTTTAGTATGTTAAAGGGGGCATTGTGATATGAAACGGTTTTCAAGGCTGGCGCTCGTTCTGGCGCTGATCCTCAGCTTGGCGGTCTCGCTCGATGTCTCGGCGGCGGAGACCGCCTCCGGGACCTGCGGCGAGGGGCTTACCTGGACGCTGGACGACCAGGGCACACTGACCGTCAGCGGCAGCGGCGCTATGGATGACTACCGGAGCGGCGCGTCGCCCTGGAGCGGCAAACGCAGCAGCATCACAAAGGTCGTCGTGGAGGAGGGCGTCACCTACCTGGGCCGTTATTCCTTCAGCATTTGCAGCAGCCTCACCGGGGCAACGCTGCCTGACAGCCTCACCGGGATCGGCGCTGGCTGCTTCGACAAGTGCCGGAAGCTGACGTCGATCAGCTTCCCGAAATACCTGCAGACGATCGGCGATGAGGCTTTCCGGGATTGTGAGAGCCTCCGGGAGGTCATCCTTCCGGACAGCTGCACGGAGGTCGGACAGCAGGCGTTCAGAGACTGCGGCGCCGTGACGACCCTTCGCCTGTCCAAAAGCATGACGAAGATCGCCTACTCGTCCTTTAACGGCCTTTCGTCTCTCACGTCGCTGGAGATCCCCGACGGCGTCACGGTCATCGAAACGGCCGCTTTTGAAGGCTGTTCGAGTCTGAAAAAGGTCGTCATGCCCGCAAGCGTCGCGGAGCTGTACAGCACGCCCTTCAAGGGCTGCAGCGGCATCACAGGCGCCGGACCGCTGGGCAGCGGCGCATCCTATGAGTTCGGCTGGACCGAAGCGATCCCGCCTTACGCCTTTGCCGGGATGAGCGGACTGGCGGAGGTCACGCTGCCCGAAACGATCACGGCGATCGGCGATTACGCCTTCAACGGCTGCGGCAGTCTGCAGAAGATCGCTCTCCCGACCTCGCTGACGACCGTCAACGAGTACGCCTTCGGAAACAGCGGCCTGACGTCCGTCAAGCTGCCCGACAGCCTGGCAGAGATGGGCAACGGGGCCTTTTACGGATGCGCTTCGCTGGCCTCCGTCGAGGTCCCCGGCAGTCTGAAAGCCGTGCCGGATCGGGCGTTCTCGAACTGTCCGGCGCTCCAGAGCGCCGCAGTGCAGCCGGGCGTCGAGACGCTGGGCGCCAGCGCCTTTTCGCAGACTGCGCTGACCGAGGTCAGGCTTCCAGACACCGTGACGAGTATCGGCGATTACGCCTTTGAAAACACGGCCCTTTCCCGGGTCGATCTGCCGGAGGGTCTGCTGACCATGGGCAAATACGCCTTTGATCACTGCTTGAACCTCACCGAGATCGACCTCCCCGAAAGCCTGACGTCCATGGGCGAATGCGCGTTTCTAAACTGCCGGGAGCTGACGGCCGTCGATCTCCCGGCAAGCCTTGAATCCATGGGGCTCAGAGCCTTCGAGGGCTGCTGGAAGCTGGCGTCTGTCACGGCGAGGTGCAAGATCATCGGCAAGGACGCCTTCAAGGAGTGCACCAGCATCACCAGTCTAACGCTGGAGGACGGCGTCGAGTCGATCGGCACGTCGGCCTTCTACGGCTGCACGGGGCTGACGAGGCTGACGGTCCCCGGCAGCTGCACGCGTCTGCTCACCAGCGCCTTTGAGGGCTGCAAGAATCTCGAAGAGGTGATCTTCGAGGACGGCGTTCAGCAGCTCAACGCCAGCTGCTTTGCCCGCTGCGACAGCCTGACGCATATCGTCGTACCGGCCAGCCTCACCGATCTCAAGCTCCAGGTCTTCCGCGCCACGGGTCTCAAAACGGCGGGTCCCATCGGCAGCGGCTGCGACTATGAGTTCGGCTGGAAGGAGACGATCCCCGACTACGCCTTCGACTGCACCGGTCTCGTCGAGGTCACCGTCCCCGAGGGCGTCACATCCATCGCCCGCAGTCAGTTCGCCACTTGCTCGCTGCTGGAGACCGTCACGCTGCCGCAAAGCGTCACTGCCATCGGCTACGAGGCCTTCAAGGGCTGCGGCGCGCTGAAAAGCGTCAATTTGCCGGACGGTCTGACGGAGCTTGCGGGCTTTACCTTCTCCGGCTGCAAAAGTCTGCCGGAGATCGACATCCCGGACACGGTCACGTCCATCGGCGAAGCTGCCTTCCGCGACTGCGCGGGCCTGACGAGCGTCGACATTCCGGACGGCGTGACGTATATCGGCAACTCCGCCTTCCGCGGCTGCACCTCCCTGCGTGAGGCCGAGCTGCCGGATGGCCTCGAGGCGCTGTGGGACTTCGCGTTCCAGGAGACGGCGCTGGAGTACGTCGTCATCCCCGATGGGCTCACCAAAGTGGCTCGCGGCGCGTTTTACAAGATCCCCACGCTGAAGGAGGTCGTGATCGGCCTCGGTGCGGAGACGATCGAGCCTTACGCCTTCGCCGCCTGCGACGCGCTGGAGACCGCCTGGTTCAAGCGCAACTACAATGCCATCGAGCGCGATATGGGCAAGAACGGCAGCGCGTCCTTCCCCTATCAGACGGTGTTCAAGAGCTACTGGGCCAAGTACCCCGACCCCGACCTTAAAAACTTCGAGCTGTGGGGCGACGACATCGCGGTGGAGGTCTTCCTGTTCACCGACACCGGCGACCTGCGCCTCTACGGCGACGACAGCCGCCAGAAGCCCGCCGTGGTGGCGTATTACGGCGAGGGCGGCCGGTTCATGAGCGCCGTCTTCGTCACCTCCGGCGCCTGGTCCGCCCAGCTCCCGGAGGACGTGAAGTCGCTGAGCGTCTTCTGGCTGGATGAGGACCGCTGCCCCATCGACATGGCTTTTGAAACGACAATACATTAATATCGCTCGAAAAGGAGGCATTCCCATGAAAAAACGGATCGCGACCATGGTGCTCCTGCTGCTGTGCGCGTCTCTCGCCGCCTGCGGAGAAAAGGAGGAGACCCCCGTGACGGGCGGCTGGACGCTGACGGCAGGGGAGACTGCCGTGCAGCTGCCGGAGGAGGCGCAGGACGCCTTCGACAAGGCATCAGACAGCAAGCTGACCCCCATCGCCCTCGTCAGCGAGCAGGTGGTGGCAGGCAAGAATTACCTGGTCCTCTGCGCCGAGGACGGCGCCTACCGCATGGCCGTCCTCTACCGCGACCTGCAGGGGAACGCGCAGCTGACGAACACTGCCGATTTCGACCTTGGGAACTACACCCAGGGCGAGAGCGCCGCGCCCGCGGAGCTGATGCCCGGCGGCTGGTACGGCCCCGACGAGACGACGGTCCTGCCCCTGCCCGAGGACGCCCGGAAGGCCTTCGACAAGGCGATGGAGGACCTTGACGGCAGCTCCGTCGAGCCCATGGCGCTGCTGGGCACCCAAGTGGTGGCGGGGACCAACTACGCTGTCCTCTGCCGCGTGACCCCCGTCACGCCGGACGCCGTCTCCACTGTGCAGGTGGCTGTGGTGTACGCCGACCTCCAGGGCGGCGCGTCCTTCCGCAGCTTCGTCCTCATCGATCCTGCGGACTTCAACCATTGATCCGCCCCTTTGCGTTCTGACACGCCGGCGCCGGGAAGCCTTGCTCCCCGGCGCTTTTCTTACCCGTTCGCCGTTGCAAACCGACGCCTGCTGTGATAAACTGAGAGCAGAGGGGGTACGGTCATGGATATTTACGCGGCGTTCGCGTTGTTCGGCGTGACGATCATTCTGTACTGGGTCATCACGGAAATGTTTGCGATCCTGTTTCGTTTCACGGGGCTGCCCGACGAAAAGGCCCGGTTTCAGGTGATCTCGCTTCTGACGGGCTGCGGCTTCACCACCCGGGAGAGCGAGATGTTCATCTCCAGCCGCTCCCGTCGCAGGCTGGCCCGGGCGACGATGCTGTTCGGCTATGTGTTCAACATCACGTTCCTTTCCTCGTTCATCAACGTCTTCTTCTCCATGCGTCTGACGCAGGTGGAGCATTACTTCCTCGGCCCGCTGTTCCCGCTGGTGGCCGTGTCGCTGATCATGATCAGCATGCGCGTGCCCGCGGTGCGCAGCTGGATGGACGACAAGCTGTTCCGTCTGGCGGAGCGCGTCTTCCGGCAGGGCACGGAGAACTCCGTGCTGCTGATGGACTACATCGGCCGCGACATCATCGCTCAGGTGAATCTTCACGAGGTGCCCGAGGACCTGCAGAACAAGCCTCTTGCGGAAACGGGCCTCAAGCCCGACCACAACATCCTCGTCATGCTGGTGGACCGCGGCGGCGCGCAGGCCGAGCCTGCCGCGGCGGACACGGTCTTTCGGCCCGGCGACAAGCTGACCGTCTTTGGCGATTACCAGACGATCTGCCGTGTCTTCCACGCCCGCGAACGCTTCGATGACGAGGACTGAACGCAAAAAAGACCCGCTTCGGCGGGTCCTCTTTTTTAGATCATTGAGGCAGCGCCGCTTCGATGCGCCTGCGGCACTCGGCCTGCATCTCCAGCACGTGCGCCAGACCGGAGCGGGAGAAGGGGTCGCCGTCCCGCAGCTTGACGTAGAACAGCTGCTCCGATTCCTGATACATGCGCAGCGCCTCGTCCATGTCGGGCTCCGTGCCGATGCCGTCCAGCAGGCAGTCGCCCAGTCTGCGGTAAACGTCCGCGCCCACGCGGCGGCGCTCCCGCTCGGAGAGGTTCTTCTCCGCCTGCCGGTACAGCCGCCAGGCGGCGGCCTCGTCCTTTTCGACGAACTGCCCGTACCGGTACATGTCACCCGCCTTGTACAGGGCGTTGGGCATGCCGGTCAGCGCGCACTTGACGAAGCACAGGAACGCCTTTTCGTGATCGACGGGGATCGAGCGGCCGTAGTAATGGCAGTAGCCCAGATTCTCCAGTGCGATCAGATTGCCCAGTGAAGCGGCGCGCTCGTAGTATTTCACGGCCTTCTCATAGCTCTGCTCGCCCGCGCGGCCGTCGTAGTACAGCGCGCCCAGATCGAGCAGCGCCTCGTCATTGCCGCGTTCACCTTCGTAGGAAAAGACCATGATCAGCAGATCGGCGACGCTCTTCGCCATGGGCTGCCCGCGGTCACAGTCCATCAGGGCAAAGGCCGCGTCGATCGGCTCCTCCATATATTCCGCCATCCAGGCGGCCGTCTCCACGGTTTCGGGATACTGCTCCTCGTCCAGCTCCTCGGCGATGGCGTTCAGCGACGCCAGCACGGTCCTGCGATACTCCTTCGGGTCCATGTGATCCGCTCCTTTTCTCTGTTTTCGAGCTGATCATAGCAAGAAGACAGACCAATATACCGGATAGAAAAAGCCCTCCGGCAGCTGCCGGAGGGCTTTTGACTTTAATACAGGGAGAACATCCTTTGGATCTCGTCGTGATCCGCGCCGCTGGCGATGGCCAGACGCAGGAGGATCGCGGCCTTCTGGGGCGGGAGATTGTCGGCGGCGATGGTGTTGGCGCACAGAACGGCGCTCTGGGTGATCACACCGTCGTCGATGCGGGAGCTGATGATCACGGGCTTCGTCACGGTCTCGATGGCCCGCTTGTACCCCAGACTGTATTCGCCCGCGCCCGCCCCGGCGATGACGATGCCGTCCGCGTGCTCTGCGGCGTACAGCAGCAGGTTTGGGTCGGCGTCCACGGAGAAATAGAGGATCGACACCCGCGGCAGATGCGTGAGCTTCGACACATCGAAGGGCGTGTCGAGCGTGTGGAGCTTCTGGGGCAGCTCGTAAAAATACACCTCGCTGTCGCGGACGATGCCCGACGCGCCCATCTCACCGGCGGAGATCGCCATGACGTGATAGGTGCTCGTTTTCGTCACCGACCGGGCGCTGTAGATATGATCGGCGAACACGGCGAGGACGCCGCGGCCCATGGCCGTCTTGGACGCTGCCACGCACACCGACTGGAACAGGTTCATGGGCCCGTCCGCCGACAGCGACGTCGCCGGGCGCATGGAGCCCGTCAGCACCACGGGCTTGTCCGTTTTGACGGTCAGATTGAGGAAATAGGCCGTCTCCTCCAGCGTGTCCGTGCCGTGGGTGATGACGAAGCCCGCCACGTCGGGGTCCTTCGCCATCTCGTTGATCGTGTTGGCCAGCCGGATCCACAGGGCGTCGGTCATGTCGTCGGAATTGACGTTGCAGATCTGCATCGTGCGGATGGGCGCGATGTCGCTGAGGACCGGGATGGCCGCCAGCAGGTCGTCCACCTTCAGCGAGCCCGAGTGATAGCCGATGGTCTTGCCGGCGTCGCCCACGCCCGCGATGGTGCCGCCCGTGGCGAGGATGACCACTGCGCCCTGACGGTTCTGATCGTGATTCATGAATACCGCTCCTTCCGTGTCAAAATCAGTTCCGCAGCGCGGCGCGCATGCGGTCGGGCTTCAGCAGCAGGTCCAGCGCGTCGGCGGAGGCGCGGACGAGGATGTCGGCGTGCTGCAGCAGGCCGGCATACATGCCCTCGCCGTCCAGCACGGCGATGCCGAGGGTGGCCAGCTTCGTCATGGGGATGTCGTTGAAGCCGTTGCCCACGGTGCACACATGCCCCTGCGCCAGCAGGCCGCGGACGATCTCCTCCTTGCAGGCGCCCGCCCCGGCGTGGGGGAAGGTCTTCACCTCCGCGCCCAGGCCTTCGCACTGGCGGCGCACCGTGCCGTAGGTGTCGGCCGTGAGGATGTACACCGGCAGCAGCTCCGTCAGCGCGCGGATGCGCTCCGGCACGCCCTCGATCAGCGCGCCGTCCACGGCGATGGTGCCGTTGTAGTCCAGCACCAGAAAGTCGATGGTCAGGGGCTCGCGCCCCGGGATGTCGAATCGGATCATAGTCTCTCCTTTATAAATGAACGTCCCGCTCGCCGCACCAGCGGCGCATATATTCGAGACAGTCGTTGGTCAGCAGTACATCGGACAGCGCCCGGTGGGCCCGCCGGTTCTTCAGCCCGAACCGCGCCTCCAGGTCGCACAGACGGTGGTGGCGCTCCTGGGGGAAAAGCCTGCGGCTGAGGCGCATGGTGTCCACATAGTCGTTCGTGAAGCCGCAGCCCAGGACCCTTTGGCTCCAGGCCCGGAGAAAGCGGATGTCGAAGGTGACGTTGTGCCCGGCGACGATCCCGTCCCCGACGAAATCGAGGAAATCGGGCAGCGCCTGCTCAATGGGCGGCGCGTCCGCCACCATATAGTTGGAAATGCCCGTCAGCTGTGTGATGAAGGGGTTGATGGGCGCGGACGGGCGCACCAGCAGGGAATAGGTGCGCGTCACCTCGTGACCGCGGACCTTCGCCGCGCCCAGCTCGATGATCTCGCACCGGTCCGCCGAAAGCCCCGTGGTCTCCAGGTCCAGCACCACGTAGTCCTCCGGGAAGCCCATGATGCAGCGCCCGGCCTCCGGCGCATGTTGTTTGTTGCTCATGCAGTCGGTTCCTTTCGTGTATTCGGTCCGATCCGACACCGCAGGATGCGCCATTGTCCGGACTCCTGATATGAGTATAACACATTCTTTGGAATAAAGAAAGCCGGGAGTGAAAACTCCCGGCTTGTCGATGTGATTCTTTTATGCCAGCCCTAATGCTTCCTTCGCCAGAGCAATCTGCTTTTCCACCGAGGCGACGCTGGCGCCGCCCTCGCTGACGCGCCGCGCCACGCACTTCTGCAGGTCCACGGCGTCGTAGACGGTCTCGTCGGTCAGCTCACAGACGGAGCGGTAGTCCTCCAGCGGCAGCGTCTCCAGCACGAAGCCCTTCTCGGTGCACAGCGCCACGGTCTCGCCCGCGACCTTGTAGGCGGCGCGGAAGGGGAGACCCTTTGACACGAGGTAATCCGCGTAGTCGGTGGCGTTGATGAAGCCCGTCTGCGCCGCATGGAGCATGTTGTCCGGCAGGACGGTCATGGTTGAGATCATGCCCGTGAAGATGTTGAGGCAGGCCTTCGCCGTGTCGCAGGCGTCGAACAGCCACTCCTTGTCCTCCTGCATGTCCTTGTTGTAGGCGAGGGGCAGGCTCTTCATCGTCGCCAGAAGCGCCATCAGCGCGCCGTAGACGCGCCCGGTCTTGCCGCGCACCAGCTCGGCCATATCGGGGTTCTTCTTCTGGGGCATGATGGAGGAGCCTGTGGTGTAGGCGTCCGACAGACGCACGAAGCGGAACTCCCAGCTGGACCACAGCACCAGCTCCTCCGCGAAGCGGGACAGGTGCATCATCAAAATCGAAAGGTCGCTGAGCAGCTCCAGGCAGAAGTCGCGGTCCGAGACGCTGTCCATGGAGTTGGCCGTCACGCCGTCGAAGCCCAGCAGGCCCGCTTCAAAAACGCGGTCGGTGCCGTAGGTCGTCCCGGCTAGCGCGCAGGCGCCGATGGGGGAGACGTTGAGCCGCCTGCGGCAGTCGCCGAGACGGTCCAGATCGCGCAGCAGCATGGAGACGTATGCCATCAGATGGTGACCGAAGGTCACGGGCTGCGCCCGCTGCAGATGGGTGTATCCGGGCAGGATCGCCGCCTTGTTCTCCTCCGCGCGCGCGATCACGGCGGCGGCCAGCTCCTTTGCCAGCGATGCGATCTCATCGATCTCCGATCGCAGGTACATACGCATGTCCAGCGCCACCTGATCGTTGCGGCTGCGGGCCGTGTGGAGCTTTTTCCCCACGTCGCCGATACGGGCGGTGAGGACCTCCTCCACGAACATGTGGATGTCCTCGGCGTTGGGATCGAGCTGCAGCGCGCCGCTGCCCAGATCGTTCAGGATGCCCTGCAGTCCGTCGACCAGCTGCCCGGCCTCCGTGTGGGTGATGATCCCGCATTTGGCCAGCATCTGCGCGTGGGCCATGGAGCCGGTGATATCCTCCCGGTACATGCGGCCGTCAAAGCCGATGGATGAATTGAAGGCGTCGGCGGCGGAGGCCGTGTCGGCCGCCGTGACGCCCTGCCATAATTTCGCCATGATGCGCTCCTACAGGCCCAGCTTCTTGTTCAGCGCCGCCTGGACGGCGATGGGCAGGCCGTAGAGGTTGATGAAGCCCGCGCTGTCCTTCTGGTCGTAGTCGCTCTCGCCGAAGGAGGCGAGGTCCTCGTTGTACAGCGAATAGTCGCTGGTGACGCCGGCCTTGATGATGTTGCCCTTGTAGAGCTTCAGCTTCACGGTGCCGGTCACGTGCTCCTGAGTCTTGTTGACGAAGGCGTCCAGCGCCTCGCGCAGGGGGGTGAACCACTGGCCGTTGTACACCAGCTCGGCGTAGGTCAGTGCCAGCCTCTGCTTCTCGTGCAGCGTCAGCTTGTCCAGCGTGATGGACTCCAGCGCCTCATGGGCACGGTAGAGGATCGTACCGCCCGGGGTCTCGTAAACGCCGCGGCTCTTCATGCCCACCAGACGGTTCTCCACGATATCCGTGATGCCGATGCCGTTCTTGCCGCCCAGCTCGTTGAGCTTGAGGATGATGTCGCGGGCGCTGAGCTTCTCGCCGTTCAGCGCGACGGGCGTGCCCTGCTCGAAGTCCAGTGTCACCAGCGTCGGCTCGTCGGGCGCGTCCAGCGGGGACACGGACATTTCCAGGAAGCCGGGCTTCTGGTACTGCGGCTCGTTGGCGGGCTCCTCCAGATCGAGGCCCTCATGGGACAGGTGCCACAGGTTCTTGTCCTTGGAATAGTTGGTCTCGCGGTTGATCTTCAGCGGGATATTGTGCGCCTCGGCGTAGTCGATCTCTTCCTCACGGGACTTGAGCTCCCACTCGCGCCAGGGGGCGATGATGGGCATCTCGGGGGCGAAATGCTTGATGGACAGCTCAAAGCGCACCTGATCGTTGCCCTTGCCGGTGCAGCCGTGGCAGATGGCGTCCGCGCCCTCCTTCAGGGCGATCTCCACCAGGCCCTTGGCGATGCAGGGACGGGCCGTGCTGGTGCCCAGCAGGTAATCCTCATAAATGGCTCCGGCCTTCATGGTGGGGATGATGTACTCGTCCACGTACTCGTTCGTCAGGTCGAGGACATACAGCTTCGACGCGCCGGTGGCCAGGGCCTTTTCCTCCAGACCCTCCAGCTCGTCGGCCTGTCCCACGTTGCCGGAGACGGCGATGATCTCACAGTTGTTGTAGTTCTCCTTCAGCCAGGGGATGATCACGGACGTGTCGAGGCCGCCGGAATAGGCCAGTACGACTTTCTTGATCTTGCTTTTATCGAGCTCTTTCATGCTTATACACTCCTTGAGGAATATTTATGAGTCAAAGATACAGCAGAACGCGGGAATTGTCAAGGCTAAAATGAAATATTATTCAGAAATACTCAAAAATATGCTTTTTCATCCGCTCTTTTCTTTCGCGCGGCGCAGTGGTATGATAGAGGAAGAAACAAAAGGGAGGTCTGCGACCATGACTTCATTGCGATCCTTTGACGATACAGGCGCCATGATCCGCACCGGGCGCGGGTGCGTGGGGCGCCGCGGCGTCGTTTCCTCGGGCCGGGCGGAGGCGTCGGAGATCGGCGCGTCGATCCTGGAGCGGGGCGGCAACGCCATCGACGCCGCCGTGGCGACGGCGTTCGCGCTGGGCGTCTGCGAGCCCAACGCCTCCGGCATCGGGGGCGGCGGCTTCATGCTCCTGCGCGACGGCAGGGCCGGGGACGTCGTCTTCCTCGACTTCCGCGAGAAGGCCCCCATGGCAGTGACGCCGGACTTTTACCCCCGGCCGGAGGACGGCTCCAACGTGGCCGCCGACCAGTCGAACATCTACGGCGGCAAGTCCGTGGCCGTCCCCGGCGACGTGCGCGGGCTGCTGTACGCGCTGGAGCGCTACGGCACCATGACGCCCCGGGATGTCATCGCCCCGGCGGTGAAGCTGGCGCGGGAGGGGTATCTGGTGACGCCGCTGCTGCACGAGGACATCAAGGCCCACCGGGAGCAGCTGCTGCAGTACGGCGACGGCTGGCGCATCTATTTGAAGGACGGCGCGCCTTATCCCGTGGGTGCGGTCCTGCGGAACCCGGACCTCGCCGACACGCTGGAGCGCATCGCCGAGGGCGGTGCGGATGTCTTTTACAAGGGAGATATCGCCCGGCGCATCGTGGAGGCCGTGCAGCGTGACGGCGGCGTCATGACGCTGCAGGACCTGGCGGATTACGCCGTCCGCGTCCGGGAGCCCGTCCGCACGGTCTACCGCGGCGTCGAGGTCGTCTCCTCGCCGCCTCCGTCCTCCGGCGGGACCCACGTGGTGGAGATCCTCAACACGCTGGAAAACTTCGACGTGGGCGCGCTGACGGTCAACAGCCCCGTGTACCTCCACCTGTTCTCGGAGGTGTTCAAAATGGCCTACGCCGACCGCGCCGCCTACATGGGCGACCCGGCCTTCGTGAACGTGCCGCTGACGGGATTGCTGAATAAGGATTACGCGAAGACGCTTGCCGCCCGCATCGATCTGACGAAGGCCCACGCGCCCGCCTGCGGCGACCCGAAGCAGTACGAGAGCATCAGCACCACCCACTTCTCTATCGGCGACCGGGAGGGCAATCTCGTGGCCGTGACGAAGACCATCAACCACTTCTTCGGCTCCTGCGTGGTGCCGGAGGGCCTGGGCTTCCTGCTCAACGACCAGATGTGCGATTTCTCCATCGATCCGTCCTCGCCCAACTGCGTACTCGGCGGCAAGATCCCCCTGAGCAGTATGTCGCCCACGTTCCTGCTGCGGGACGGCAGGCCCATGGCCGTCGTCGGCAGCCCCGGCGGCATCCGCATCATCTCCACGGTGGCGCAGGTGGTGTCGAAGCTGGCGGACCACGGCATGACCGTGGAGGAGGCCGTCTGCTCGCCCCGCATGGCCGACGCGCTGGACGGCGTGCTGCTGTGCGAGGGCCGCGTGCCCCGGGAGACGACGGACGCGCTGGAGGCCATGGGCCACAAGGTGCGGCGGCTGGACGACTGGGACCGCGTCATGGGCTCGGCCAACAGCATCCAGTATACAAAGGACGGCATCGTCGGCCAGGCCGACCCACGCCGCGACGGCTTCGCAAAAGGCATATAGAATAAAAAAACAGGGGCTATGGCGTCAGCCACAGCCCCTGTTCATCATAAGCTTATTTCTGTTCCGCGTCCGTCATCAGCGACGTGCCGCAGTACTCGCACACCATGCCCTTGGTCGTCGCGCCGCAGGCGGGACAGACGCGGGGCTTGTTGAGATACGCTTCCCACTGCCGCCGCTTTTCTTCGTGTATGTCGGCGCGCTCCGCGGCAGCCTGCTCCCGCTGAAAGGCGATCGCGTCGGCGCGCTCCAGCTCTGCCTTGTGCTTTTTGGCACGCAGCTTCGGCATCAGGCCCCACCAGACCATACCCAGTCCGAGGATGAAGCCGACGAACATCCCCGCCCAGTCCGTCTCAATGTCCATATCGGCCGCGGCGGCGATCATGACCAGACCGATCACGATCTTCAGGATCATCATCCCCGTGGACTGGCGCATGCCGGTCTGCCGTTCTCTCTCACTTGCACGTTTGAACACAGGCGCACCCCCTCTTTCATCATTGCACATATTATACCAGAGATGAATCACAGATGCAACACGCACTTGGCTCTTGGAATCGTGGGAGTGTTATGGTATAATAAAAAATAATCATAACAGGAAAGGATGATCTTCTATGAAATATCAGGAGCTGGGCAAGAGCGGGCTCAAGGCGTCCGTCGTCGCTTTTGGCGGCTGGGGCCTCGGCGGCGGGTCCGTCTGGTCCGACATGCTGCCCAAGGTCAATGAGGTCGAGCGTCTGCTGGACGAGGCGCACGAGCTGGGCATCAACTACATCGACACGGCCCCCGTCTACGGCACGGGCCAGAGCGAGCTGGTGCTGGGCGAGGCGCTGAAGGGCAGGAGAGACCGCTTCCTGATCCAGAGCAAGTGTTCCCTGAACTGGCGCGGTGAGGGCGGCAACTTCCATTACGCCCGCGACGGCGCCACCGTCAACAACGACACCTCCGCCCCCGCCGTCAAAAAGGACGTAGAGGACATCCTGCGCCGCATGCAGCTGGACTATCTCGACCTGCTGGTGGTCCATTACGTCTGCAAGAGCTGGCCCGTGGAGGAGACCGTCTCCGCCTTCAAGGACATGATCAAGGAGGGCAAGATCCGCGCCTTCGGCCTGTCCAACAGCCAGCCCGCCGATCTGGACGAGTACCAGCAGTACGGCGACGTGGCCCTGGTGCAGGAGCAGTACAGCCTGCTGGCCCCCTATCACGGCCAGGATTACTTCCCCACCTGCGACAAGTACGGCACCACCTTCCAGGTGTACGGCGCGCTGGAGGAGGGCTACCTGACCGGCCCTCAGTCCTTCGACCGCACGTTTGAGAAGGGCGACATCCGCGCCCGTCTGCCCTGGACCGAGGAAGCGCGCAGGAACGAGATCCTCCGCCTGTACAGGGAGGTCTGGACGCCGCTGTGCGAGAAATATGGCTGCTCCTATTCCAACCTGTTCCAGGCCTTCACGCTGAGCCAGTACCCCAACCTGAGCCTGCTGACCGGCTTCCGCCGCGTGGAGTCCATGCGCGACACGGTCAAATGCCTGGATCTCAAGCTGGAAGACGCGGATATCCGCCTGCTGGCCGAGACTGCCAAGCCCGCGCAGGTGCGCGTGCTGGATAAATAACCCCCCGGATAAGGAGGCACACTATGGAAATGAAGTTCTATCGCTGCGCCCATTGCGGCCAGATCATCGCCATCGTCAAGGGCACGGGCGTTCCCGTGATCTGCTGCGGCGAGCCGATGAAGGAGATCGTCCCCGGCACCACCGACGCCGCCGTAGAGAAGCACGTCCCCGTCTTCGAGGTGAAGGACGACCGGGTCTACGTCACCGTCGGCGCCGTGGAGCATCCCATGCTGCCCGAGCACTACATCGAGTGGGTCTCACTGCAGACGAAGTTCGGCAACCAGCGCAAGCCCCTGCATCCCGGCGACGATCCCAAGGTCGTCTTCCCGCTGCTGGAGGGAGACGAGGTGCTGGCTGTCTATGCCTACTGCAACCTGCACAGCCTCTGGAAAGCCTGAAAAAACCAACGCGGAGCCCCTCGCGGACTCCGCGCAGCGTGTCGACAAACGCGACACGCTTCGGATGAAGACCGCTTCGCTGGGTCTTCATCCGAGGTTGCTCGCTGTAAAGGAGTTTTTTGGCGGCACATGTCCGCCAAAAAACAGATGCATTATGAATCGCTGACGCGCTCATTTGAAAGCTGCCTTTATCTGCAGTCTATGCGGAGCCCCTCGCGGGCTCCGCGCTTATTTGGAGGAATCATATGAAAGCGACCGTTTTGGTGGACAACACCGCATGGCCGGGCCTCAGGGGCGAATGGGGCCTGAGCATCTACATCGAATACGGCGACAAGATCGTGCTGCTGGACGCGGGCGCGTCCGGGCTGTTCGCCGAGAACGCCGAAAAGCTGGGCCTGCCCCTGGAGCGCGTCGATTACGCCGCGCTGTCCCACGCCCATTACGACCACGGCGACGGCATGGAGGTCTTCTTTCAGAAGAACCGGAAGGCCAGCTTCTACCTGCGCCGCACGGCGGAGCAGAAGTATTATTCGAAGGAGCTCCTGTTCTTCCGCCGCTACATCGGCGTGCCCCAGCGCGTGCTGAAGGAGTACGCGGGGCGTATCGTCTACGTCTCCGGCGACTACGAGCTGACGCCCGGCGTCCGCCTGCTGCCTCACGCCGCCCCCGCCCCGGAGTCCATCGGCAGGCGCGACAATCTCTACGCCGTCCGCGGCAATAAGCTGATCCCCGACCCCTTCACCCACGAGCAGAGCCTCGTCTTCGACACGCCCGAGGGTCTCGTCGTCTTCAACAGCTGCTCCCACAGCGGTGTGGCCAACATCATCCGCGAGGTGGGGGAGGCTTACCCCGGCAAGCAGGTCCGCGCCATGATCGGCGGCTTCCACCTGCACAACAAGACGGACGCCGAGGTGACGCAGGTGGCCGGCCTGCTGAAGGAGACCGGCGTACAGCAGATCGTCACGGGCCACTGCACCGGCGACAACTCCCTGGCCGTTCTGAAGCGCGAGCTGGGCGACCGCGTCCAGGCCATGCACAGCGGCCTTGTGCTTTCGTTCTGAAAAAACAGTAATTGCGCTTGTAACGCACGTTAGATTCGTGTATGATGGGACAAGTGACAATCGATCGGAGTGAATCATTTGGACCTGATGTTCGTTTTCAACAGCATCCTGCTGGGTGTGGGCCTCGCCATGGACGCCTTCTCGGTGTCCGTCGCCAACGGCATGAACGAGCCGCGCATGCGATGTCCCCGCATGTGCGCCATCGCCGGGACCTTCGGCGGGTTCCAGTTCATCATGCCCATGCTGGGCTGGTACTGCGTGCGGGCGTTCCTGCGTGCGTTCTCGGCCTTCGAGCCGTATATCCCCTGGATCGCGCTGGCGCTGCTCAGCTACATCGGCGTCAAGATGATCTACGAGGCGCTGGAGCACAAGACCGACGATGAAAAGCCCGCCGTGACGGCTGCCGACCTGCTGGTGCAGGGCGTCGCCACGTCCATCGACGCGCTGAGCGTCGGGTTCACCATTGCGGAATACGACCTGTTCCGCGCCGTCACCGCAAGCCTTCTCATCGGCGTCGTCACCTTCGCTGTCTGCATGGCCGGTCTGCGTCTGGGGCGCAGCGCGGGCATGAAGCTGGCGGACAAGGCCGGGATCCTCGGCGGCGTCATTCTGATCCTCATCGGCCTCGAGATCTTCATCACCGGGCGCATGTGAGCTTGCGCGCATCGGGCAAACGTGATACAATTTTGTCAGAAACATAGAAAGGAGCGTGCGATATGTACGCATTTGACGAAAAATACTGCCTGCAGCAGTTCCAGAACCTGCTGGCCATCGACAGCACCCTCGGCCAGTTCCGCGAGATCTCCGATTACATCGAGCAGGAGATGGACCGCATGGGCTTCCACTGGTTCGAGACCCATAAGGGCGGCGTCATCGCCACCTTCGGCGGCGAGAAGGAGCCGCTGGTGATCACGGCCCATCTGGATGACATCGGCCTCATGGTCCGCAAGATCAACGCCGACGGCACGCTGAACGTCTGCCCCGTGGGCGGTCTGGCCCCGTTCTACGCCGTCATGGAGAACGTCCGCGTCCACACACGCGACAACAAGGTCTATACCGGCACCATCTGCCGCACGCCCAACTCCATCCACGTCACCGAGGAGGAGCTGCGCCAGGTAGCCCCCGACTTCCGCAAGAACGTCTGCGTCGTCCTCGACATGCCCGTCAAGAATCCCGCCGACATCCGCGCCCTGGGCATCGAGACCGGCGACATGATCGCCCTGGAGCCTCGCTTCACCATGAGCGGCGGCTATCTCAAGTCCCGCTTCGTGGACGACAAGGCCTGCGTCGCAACGCTGCTGACCGTCATGAAGTACATCAAGGACAACAACATCAAGCTGGAACGCAAGGTCTACGCCTACTTCTCCTGCTATGAGGAGCTGAACCACGGCACCTCCTGGGTCCCTGCCGACACCCGCGACATCATCGCCATCGACATCGCCCCCACCGGCCCCGACCAGAACAGCGAGGAGCACAAGGTCTCCATTTTCTGCAAGGATTCCCGCCATCCCTATCACTGGGATCTGACCAACGAGCTCCGCGCCGCCGCCATGGCCGGCAAGGTGGACTTCGTCATGGACGTCTTCACGCCGCACTACGGCTCTGACGGCAACACCGCCGTCATCGCCGGCCACGACGTCCGTCACGCCGCCATCGGCCCGGGCACCTCCAACAGCCACGGCTACGAGCGCACCCACATCGACGGCCTCAACAACACCTATCAGCTGGTGCTGAACTACCTCAAGGCCGCTCAGCCCGTCCAGATGGGCGTGGCCGAATAAACACATCTGTCATTCAAAGCGGAGACTGTCTCTTGACAGCCTCCGAAGCGTGCCGGTTGAAGCGGCACGCTTCGGGTGAAGACCGCTTCGCTGGGTCTTCACCCGAGGTTCCTCGCGCTTATCGCCTTCGACTTCGTCTCAGTTGGTCGGCGCGAGCGCTCGCTTTGCTCGCTGTAAAGGTGTTTTTGGCGGCGCATGTCCGCCAAAAAACAGATCCATGATCTGGTACGTTCACATTTGTGGAGAGCGATCAATGCAGCATCCGTCATTCAAAGCGGAGACTGTCTCTTGACAGCCTCCGCTTTTTTGATGCATAATGGTTAGCGAAAGCAAACTCTGGAGGGAGACGTATATGGCCGGACAAAAACACACGCTGGATTTCACCGAGGGCGCCATCACCGCCAAGCTGGTGCGCTTCGCGCTGCCGCTGCTGGCGGGCAGCCTGATCCAGCTTCTATACAACACCGTCGATCTCATCTTCGCCGGGCAGTACATCGGCAAGGAGGCCTCCGCCGCCGTGGGCGCCAGCAGCATGCTCGTCACGCTGCTGGTGGGGCTGTTCACGGGATTGTCTGTGGGCGGCGGCGTCGTGGTGGCCAAGGCCTTCGGCGGCGGGGAGCAGGACCGCGTGCTGCGCACCGTGCGCACGGCCGTGGGCATGAGCGTTTACGGCGGGCTGATGATCGCCGCGCTGGGCTTTGCCGCGGGGCCGTTCCTGCTGCGGCTGATGCACACGCCGGAGTCGATCATGGCGCAGGCCACGGATTACGTGCGCGTCTACTTCCTCAGCGTCGTCTTTTCGATCCTTTATAATATGTGCTCCGGCTGCCTGCGGGCGCTGGGCAACTCGCGCTTTCCCATGCTGGTACAGCTGGGCGGGGGACTGCTCAACGTGCTGCTGGACTGGCTGTTCATCGTGCGCATCGACAACGGCGTGCTGGGCGTGGCCTACGCGACGCTCCTGTGCCAGCTGGGCACGGCCGTCTTTTCGCTCCTGCTGCTGACGGTCAGCCTGCCGGAGCTGCGGGAAAAGCCCCTGCGCCTGCTGACCGTGGAGCCCGCCGTCCTCGCCGAGATCCTCCGCGTGGGCGTCCCGGCCGGACTGCAGAGCATGGCCGTCACGCTGTCAAACGTCCTCGTCCAGTCGCGGATCAATTCCCTGGGCGTCGACGTCATCGCCGCTTTCACGGCTTATTACAAGGTGGAGCTCGTCATCTACCTGCCCATCATGGCCTTCGGCCACACCATGACTACCTTCTCCGGCCAGAACATGGGCGCGGGCAGGCCCGACCGCGTGCGGAAAGGGCTGCGGATCTGCACGGCCATGAGCATGGCCTGGGCGATCCTCGGGGCGCTTTTGTGCCTGACGCTGACCGGTCCCTCGATGTTCGGCTGGTTCAACCGCGAGCCCGAGGTCATCGCCCTCGGCATGGCGATCATCACCGTCACCTTCCCGTTATACTGGCTCTATTCGATCCTCGAAAACCTCTCCGACACCATCCGCGGGGCAGGGAACACCCTGAGGCCCATGCTGATCACCCTGTGCAACATCTGCCTGCTGCGCACGGCGCTGCTGTACCTCATCACCTCCCGCTGGACCACTGCCTCCGCCGTCGCCGCCGTCTACCCCGTCACCTGGTCCTCCACCGCCCTCTGCCTCCTCCTCTACTGGCTCAAAAGCCCCTGGTCAAGACGGACGTTCCGGCCGGATAAAACATGATTTCTCTCAAAAGATGCCCCCGCGCCGTTCGGACGCGGGGGCACAGTATTAGCCTGGAAATTGGTCTCTGGTAATTGTTTTCGGCACAAAATTGCCTGAAGGAACCGAATAGAGCGTATAAGTAATGGATGATAATCCATCCTTAACGCGTGCCAGTGTCAGGTTTTCTGAATCCATGGAGATGGCTGTATTATCTCCAAACAGTTCCTCTTTTCCGTACCAAATTTCGCCTTCAGCAAAGTAAACTGAATAAGTTCCGCTTGGCACTTTCATTGTAGTTGATTGCCCCTTTTCGACATAAAAAGAAAAACTGTTGTAACTGTAATCGTGGTTTAAGCAATAGACATAACAATTTTCGGTAAATGAAGCATTAACAGTAATTTTGAAATCATCATAGTATCTCGGATAAATAATCATTTCGCCGTTGTCGATGGGGACAGGAGTAAGAGTCGTAGAGTTGTGGTATGGCTGTGAAGGCTTGGAACCAGCAGCAGTGCTGGTCTCTTCTCTTGCCAAAACTGTCAGATGGATGGTTTCTTTTGTCTCACCGTAAAGCTTTGCCTCGATGGTCGCTGTGCCTGACGATACAGCCGTTATCAATCCAACGCTGGACACCTTGGCAATAGAGGGATTTGATACGGTCCATTCGACTCTCGACAATGCGGATTGAGGATCGGCAGTGTAAAGAATCGCGTGCGTCTGACCGGCACGAATGGTCAGATAATTGCTTTCGTTGAGTATCACGTCTGCATCTGGCTTTTGATTAAAAATATGAGGGAGCATAAAGAAGCCAATAATAAGCAGCGCGATAAGCAGGGGAAATGACCATTTTTTGGAGAAGCGATCTTTTATCCTGTCGAACTTGCTTTTTGACGGTTCTGGCGAAGCAGCTGCAGGCTCTGGCGTATCCTGCGCAGGATTTGTGCGGGGTGTAGAAATGCCTTTTGAATCAGGAAGGACAACACCGCATATATGGCAGTAAGCGGCACTTGCAGATACTTTGCTGCCGCAGCGCGGACAGTACCTGAATGCATTCGAACCCGAACCGTTTGCGGCACCGCCGGAATGGGCGGCGCGTGAACGATTCTGGAGCTCTTCAAATTCTCTGCGCTGAATATCCAGTTCTACGATATGATCGACAGTGCAGCCTTGTTTCTGCGCGTTGATCTCTGCTGTCTGATAATAATCAGACACGGCTTTGCCTGCCCAGTTGTAATCTATCACAACGAAGTTTGATTGCTCTTGCCCCAGCAATTGTTTGAACAGCAGATTTGTATTCCGGTATTCTTTATCGGCGATATCGAATTTGTAGCTGGCGCCATTTGAATCGAAAAGGATCAAGTGCTCGTCTTTTTCATAGCGAGTATAATAGATCGCATCTTTTTTCAACCGAGGATTGTTCTTTGAATAATTACGATATGTAAGTTGTTTCATCAACTCAATGACACGATCATCACGCCCGGCTTCCAGAATCGCTACCTTTTCCTGAAAATCAGCATTGCTTGTCACGACACGGGTCATGTAGCCTTGCGGCACAGCGGAGGCCCGGACAGAGTCCAGCTTGGATTTGTAATCTGCCGATGGATGAATGACTTGAATGATTGCTTTATGAACGGAGTCAGTATAACGGAAATCGTACTCCAACTGTGAAACACGATTGCAGTATGGGCAGGTTGAATTAAAAAAACGCCCCGCCGTGATGTTCTTTGTTAAATCGGGAGAGAGACCTGAATCAAGAGTTTTCCATGCCATTGTTACGTATGATGTTTTGCAATGAGGACATACAACGGTCATCTGACGGGGTATCGACATATGAGGCCCTCCTTCAATATCAAGTCGCCTGGATTCAACAGTATTATACCTTACAGTGTTGGGAATATCAACCAACAATAGGATCGTACTCATTATTCCGGAGACGCCCCGGCGTTCTTTTTTATGGTTGAAAACCATCACTGGAATTGGTATAATAAAATGTATTTTAATGCGGCCTTACGCCATTTGGGAAAGGAGGGGCCCGTTTGTATCTCAAATCCATCGAAATTCAGGGCTTCAAGTCCTTCCCGGACAGGACGCTTCTGACGTTCAGCCAGGGCGTTTCGGCCATCGTCGGGCCCAACGGCAGCGGCAAGTCGAACATCGCCGACGCCATCCGCTGGGTGATGGGCGAGCAATCGGCCCGCACGCTCCGCGGCGGCAAGATGGAGGACGTCATCTTCGGCGGCACGAAGCGCCGCAGCCCCATGGGCTTCTGCGAGGTGTCCATCACCGTGGACAACAGCGACCGATCCGTCGCGCTGGAGGTCGACGACGTCACCGTCACCCGCCGGTACTACCGCTCCGGCGACAGCGATTTCTTCATCAACCGCAGGCCCGTGCGCCTGCGCGATGTGCGCGAGCTGTTCATGGACACCGGCCTCGGGCAGGACGGCTATTCCATGATCGGTCAGGGCAGGATCGACGAGATTCTCTCCGTCAAGAGCGCCGAGCGCCGCGAGATCTTCGAGGAGGCCTCCGGCATCAGCAAGGTGCGCCACCGCAAGGAGGAGAGCCGCCGCAAGCTGGAGCAGGCTGAGGACAACCTTGTGCGCATCCGCGACATCATCACCGAGCTGGAGGACCGCGTCAAGCCTCTGCAGAGGCAGGCCGAGAAGGCCAGGCGCTTCCTGATCCTCCGCGACGAGCTGCGCGTGCTGGAGGTGTCCGCCGCATTGGACAGTCTCGACCGTCTGGCCGAGCAGATCAAAACGGCGAAGATCGACTTCGACAACGCCGAGCGTCTTCTCTCCGCCCGCAAGGAGGAGCTGCAGCAGCTCCGGGAGAAAAGTGAGACGCTGGCGTCCCAGCTCCGCGGGAAGGACGAGGAGAGCGAGCAGGCCCGCGCGCGCATGGAGGCCGTGCGGGAGGACCTTGCTGGACTGCAGTCTCTGGCCGCCGTGGCGGAGACGAACCTGCGCCACGCGGGCGACGACCGGCAGGCGCGGGAGGCTGAGGCGAAGGCCCAGCAGGAAAAGATCGATTCTTTAGATACGCAAATATCCGAAAAGGACCGCCGTTCCGGCGAGATCGACCTGATGCTGGAGCGCTGCCGCGCCCAGCTGGAGCAGCTCACCGAGGAGATCGAGGAGGCCGGCCGTCAGGCGCGTGACGTCATCTCGAAGATCGAGAGCCGCCGTGCCCGCGCCGCGCTGCTGCGTGATCAGAAGCAGGAGAAGCTGGCCGAGATCATGGCGCGTGAGACCGCGCTGACCGAGATGTCCCAACGCCGAGACGCAGGCGAAGAGCAGCGGACCAGGGACGGGGAGAAGCTGCAGGATCAGAACCGCATCCTCGCCGCCCTGGACGAACAGCTGGAGGAGGCGCGGGAGAGCCGCACCTCGGCCCTGAACGCCCTGAACGGCGCGTCCATGATCATCGACGCCCGCCGCGGCCGCGTGGAGAAGGCCCAGGCCGCGCTGGACGAGGCCCGGCGGGAGCTCAACGCCCGCAGCGACCGCCTCGCCATGCTGGAGGGCATGGAGCGCGATATGGAGGGCTTTTCCGGCGCCGTGCGCCGGGTGGTCCGCGCGGGCAGCGGCCTGCGCGGCATCCACGGTCCGCTGTCGTCGCTGATCGAAGCGGAGGACCGCTTTTCCGCCGCGATCGAGACGGCGCTGGGCGGCGCCATGCAGAACATCGTCGTGGACGACGAGAACAGCGCCAAGGCCGCCATCGGCTACCTGAAGGCCAACAATCTGGGCCGCGCCACGTTCCTGCCGCTGACGGCCATCCGTCCCCGGTGGAACTCCCGACGGAATCTGGATCGGGAGCCGGGCTTCTGCGGCTACGGCAGCGATCTGACGTCCTGCGATCCCATCTATAAAAACATCGTTTCCTACTTCCTCGGCACTACCGCCGTCGTCGATCACATCGACAGCGCCATCGCCATGGGGAAAAAATATAACTACGGCTTCCGTATCGTCACGCTGGACGGCCAGCTGATCAACGCCGGCGGCGCCATGACGGGCGGCAGCCTCAACAAGAGCGTGGGCGTGCTGTCCCGCGCCAACGAGACCCGCAGGCTCCGGGAGGCGCTCAAGGAGCTGGAAAGCGGCCTCGCCGAAAAGCGGGAGGCCGCCGAGAAGGCGTCCCGGGAGCTGCAGGCCGCCGAGTACCGCAGGCGCACCGCGGACGAGGACGTCCGCGCCTGCGACGAGCGCATCGCCGACATGAATGCCCGCCGCAGCAGGGTAGAAGCCATCGCCGAGAGCCTGCAATCGTCGCTGGACGCGCTTGCCGACGAGGGCAGAAAGGCCGACGAGCGCATGACGTCTCTCAAGTCGGAGATCGAGGCGCTGCGCAGAGAGGCCGACGCGCTGGAGCAGGAGGCCGCCGCGGAATCCGACGAGGCCGACCGCCTCAGCGAGGAGTCGGGCCGCCGCAGCGGCGGCGGCCAGTTGGAGCAGCGCCTGACCTCCGTCCGGTTGGAGATCGGCAGGCTGGAGTCCGAGAGCGCGTCCGTGGAGGAGTCCCGCGCCATGCTGGACGACCTGCGTCAGACGGCCGTGCGGGAGTACGAGCAGAAGCGCCGCGACGCGGAATCCGCGGGCGCAGATATCGAGCGCCTCCGCGCCGATCTGGACGGCTACACGGCACGGTCCGCCGCGCTGGAGACCGAGAGGAGCGAGCTGGAGAAGACCGTCGCCGCGCTGGCGGAGTCCCGCCGGAAGCTGGACGAGCAGAAGGAGCGCACCGACCGCGACGTGCAGGCCCGCAGCGACGAGCTGCTGAGCCACGAGCGCGAGCGCATGCGCCTCGACAACCGCCGCGAGCAGCTGGAGGGCGAGCAGACCGCCCTGCTGGACCGCCTGTGGGAGGCTTACGAGCTGACGCCCTCCACGGCCCGGGAGATCTATCAGGAGCCCGCGGACCGTCAGGCCGCCGCCCGCCGCATCTCCGAGCTGAAGGCGGGCATCAAGGCGCTGGGCAGCGTCAACCTCGACGCCATCCAGGAGTTCGAGGAGGTCAACGAGCGCTACACCTTCATGACCGCCCAGCGGGACGATCTGGAAAAGGCGAAGACCGATCTGGAGCAGGTGATCTCCCGTCTGACCGCCACCATGGAGGAGGCGTTCGCTTCGAAGTTCCGCCAGATCAACGAATCCTTCGGAAAGACTTTTGCCGAGATCTTCGGCGGCGGCAGCGCCTACCTCAAGCTGGAGGATGAAAAGAACATCCTCGAATGCGGCATCGACATCAGCGTCGAGCTGCCCGGCAAGGGCCGCCGCGCCATCTCGCTGCTGTCCGGCGGCGAGAAGGCCTTCGTGGCCACGGCGCTCTATTTCGCCATCATCAAGGTCAGCCCCACGCCCTTCTGCGTCATGGACGAGATCGACGCGGCGCTGGACGAGGTGAACGTCGGGCGCTTCGCGTCCTATATGCGCTCCCTGTGCGAGCGCACCCAATTCATCGTCATCACACACCGCCGCGGCACCATGGAGCACAGCGACATCCTCTACGGCGTCACCATGCAGGAGCACGGCGTGACGAAGCTGCTGAAGCTGGACATCCGCGAGGCGGAGAGCAAGCTCAATATAAAACTAAGCTGATCGGAGGAGAGTTCCCATGAGCTTTTTTGACAAGATCAAAGAGGGCCTGAGAAAGACGAAGGAATCGGCCCAGAACAATCTGAACGCCGTTCTCGCCACCTTCCGCACCGTGGACGAGGACATGCTGATGGAGCTGGAGGACAGCCTCATCCTGGCCGACATCGGCGCGGAGCTGTCCATGGAGACCGTGGACGAGCTGCGCGACCGCGCCAAGCTCAAGAACCTGCAGGATCAGGAGAGCATCAGGCAGGAGCTGTGCGCCATCCTGACGGAGAAGATGAAGCCCAACAACGGCCTCGATCTGAGCACGAAGCCCTCCGTCATCCTCGTCGTCGGCGTCAACGGCGTCGGCAAGACCACCAGCATCGGCAAGCTGGGGCAGAAGCTGACGGACGAGGGCAAAAAGGTCCTGTTCGCCGCCGCCGACACCTTCCGCGCGGCCGCCGCCGACCAACTGACCATCTGGGCCGACCGCTGCGGCGCCGACATCGTCCGCCACGCCGAGGGCGCGGACCCCTCTGCCGTCATCTTTGACGCGGTCTCCGCCGCCAAGGCCCGCGGCTGCGACGTCGTCATCTGCGACACCGCCGGCCGCCTGCACAACAAGAAAAATCTGATGAACGAGCTGGCGAAGATGAACCGCGTCATCGACCGCGAGCTGCCCGACGCCGCCAAGGAGACGCTGCTCGTCATCGACGCCACCACGGGCCAGAACGGCGTCAATCAGGCCGAGAGCTTCAACGAGGCCTGCACGCTCACCGGCATCATCCTGACGAAGCTGGACGGCACCGCCAAGGGCGGCATCGTCATCAACATCTCCAACAAGCTGGGCGTCCCCGTCAAGTTCATCGGCGTGGGCGAGACCGCCGCCGACCTGCTGGAGTTTGAGCCCGACGCCTTTGTTCAGGCGTTCTTCGAGTAAGGAGAGACAGTTATGAGAACAGACGGCAGAACGCCGGAGCAGCTTCGCCCCGTGAAGCTGACCACCGGCTATATCAAATACCCAGAGGGCTCGGTCCTCATCGAGTGGGGCAATACGAAGGTCATCTGCAACGCCAGCGTCGAGGACCGCGTCCCGCCGTTCCTCAAGGACAGCGGCCAGGGCTGGATCACCGCGGAGTACAGTATGCTGCCCCGGGCCACCGAGACGCGCTCTCCCCGCGACATCGGCAAGCTGAAGCTCTCGGGCCGCAGCGCCGAGATCCAGCGCCTCATTGGCCGGGCCCTGCGCTCGGTGACGAGTCTGGAACTGCTGGGCGAGCGGACGATCACCATCGACTGCGACGTCATCCAGGCCGACGGCGGCACCAGGTGCGCCTCCATCACGGGCGGCTTCGTGGCGCTGGCCCTGGCCCTGCGGAAGCTGCAGCGGGAGGGACTGCTGGAGCAGTGGCCCCTGCGGTCCCACGTGGCGGCCGTCAGCGTCGGCATCGTCCACGGCGAGCCCCTGTGTGACCTGTGCTATGTGGAGGACAGCGGCGGCGAGGTTGACTTCAACTTCGTCATGAACGAGGACGGCGACATCATCGAGCTGCAGGGCACGGGCGAGGAGCGCCCGTTCTCCAAGACCGAGCTGGACGATATGTACGCGCTGGCCCGTCAGGCCGCGACGCAGCTGATAAGCCTGCAGAAGCAGGCACTGGAGGAATGACCATGGAGTTCATCCTCGCCAGCAACAACAAAAAGAAGCTCCGGGAGATGGAGCAGATCCTCTCCCGGGAGGGCTGCACCGTGATTTCCATGGGGGACGCAGGGATCGAGAGCGCCCCGGAGGAGACCGGCGCCACCTTTGAGGAAAACGCCTGGATCAAGGCAAAGGCCGCCATGGAAGCGTCCGGGAAGCCCTGTATCGCCGACGACTCCGGCATCGCCGTGGACGCGCTGGACGGCGCGCCCGGCGTCCGCTCCGCCCGCTACTGCGAGGGCACGGATCTGGACCGCGTGATGTTCCTGCTCAAGAACATGGAGGACAAGCAGGACCGGACGGCGCGGTTCGTCTCCGCCGTTGCCTGCGCCTTTCCCGACGGCACGTCCATCGTCGTGCGCGGCGAGTGCGAGGGTCAGCTCCTGCGGGAGCTGCGGGGCGAGGGCGGCTTCGGCTACGACCCGATCTTTTACGTGCCGGAGGAGGGCTGCACCTTCTCGGAAATGGCACAGGAACGCAAAAACGTCATCTCCCACAGGGCCCGTGCCATGGAGGCCTTCGTCCGGGAGCTGAGAAAGAAACGCGAGGGATAACTATGCTGACAAGCAAGCAGAGGGCCTTTCTGAGGGCCAAAGCAAACGGCCTTGACGCCATCTTTCAGGTGGGCAAGGGAGGCATCACCGAAAACCTGCTCAACCAGATCGGCGACGCGCTGGAGGCCCGCGAGCTGATCAAGCTGTCCGTGCTGGAGACGTCCATGCTCACGGCGAAGGAAGCCTCCGCCGCCATCTGCGAGGCGCTGGGGGCCGACCCCGTCCAGTGCGTGGGCGCGAAGCTCGTGATCTACCGCCCGAACTCCGAAAAACCCGTGCTGATCCTGCCGAAAGCATGAGACGCATCGCCATGTTCGGCGGGACCTTCAACCCGCCTCACGTGGGCCACGTGGCGGCCGCCCGGGCCTGCGTGCAGCAGCTGGCGCTCAACAAGCTGATCGTCATGCCCACCAACATCCCGCCTCACAAGATCCTGCCGGAGGGCTCCGCCACGCCGCAGCAGCGGCTGGAGATGGCGGCCATCGCCGCCTCGCTGATTCCCATGGCGGAGGTCAGCGCCCTGGAGATCGAGCGGAAGGGGGCCAGCTATACGTTCGAGACCATCCGGACGCTGAAATCGCTGTACCCCGACAGCACGCTGTGGCTTGTGATCGGCACCGACATGCTGGCGACCTTCGATCACTGGCGCAGGCCGGAGGACATCGTCGCCTGCGCCCGTCTCGCCGCCGTCGCCAGAAGCGATGAGGACCGCGCGTTCATCGAGCAGCGGGCAAAGGAGCTCCGCCGGAGCCTTGACGCGCAGGTGGATATCGTTTACAACCGCGCCGTGGAGGTCAGCTCCACCGATTTCCGCAGCGGCAAAGCGCCCAACCTCGTCCCCTCGGACGTGCTGCGCTACATCCGGGCCCACGGCCTTTACGGCTATGGCGAATAGCGCGCTGGAGGAGCTGGTGCGGCCCTGGCTCACCGAAAAACGTTTCGCCCACGCCCTGCGCACCCGGGACATGGCCGTCCGCCTGGCCCGGCGCTGGGGCGCGGACGAGGACCTGACGGAGCAGGCCGCGCTGCTGCACGACATCACGAAAAAATGCACGGACGACGAACAGTTGAAACTGTGTAAGAAATATGGCATAATAGTACATTATAGAGAGGAAGAGTTTCACCAGCTCATTCACGCCGACACCGCCGCCTGCGTCGCCCGGGACGTCTTTCACGCCGGCGACGCTGTATGCCGCGCCATCGCGCTGCACACCCTGGGCGCGCCCGGCATGGGCCTGATGGACAAGATCGTCTATCTGGCCGACGCCGTGGAGGAGGGGAGAGACTACCCCGGCGTGCGGGAGCTGCGCGAGGAGGCCTTCCTCGACCTGGATCGGGCCGTGCTCCACAGTCTGGAGCGCACCGTAGACTACGTCCGCGCCTGCGGACGCGAGCCGAATCAACAGAGCGCCGAGGCCGCCGCGGCCCTCCGCGCTGCCATTCAACGAAAGGAGAACATCATGGAGCTGAAAAATCTGGAGCCCAAAGAGCTGCTCATCGAGATCGTCAAGATCGCCGACAGCCGCAAGGCCCGGGACGTCGTTGCCGTCGAGGTGACCGAGCAGACCACCCTGGCCGACTATTTCGTCATCATGACCGGTACCTCCACCACCCACATCCGCGCCCTGGCCGACGAGATCGAGTACAAGATGAAGGAAAACTTCGGCATCTATCCCCACCACACCGAGGGCATCACCTCCAACTGGATCCTGCTGGACTACAGCACGGTGGTCGTGAACATTTTCCTCAGCGACTCCCGCGAGATGTACGCCTTGGAGCGCATGTGGGGCGACAGCCATCCCGTGGACATCAGCAAGTATCTCACCGCAGAATGATCAAATAAAAGGAAGTGCAACCAGTGAAGTACGACTTTAAAGCCATCGAGGCAAAATGGCAGAAGCGCTGGGACGATGAAAAGTCCTTCAAGGCGTATAACGACTACACCAAGCCCAAGTATTACGCCCTCGTCGAGTTCCCGTACCCCTCGGGCGCGGGCATCCACGTCGGTCATCCCCGTTCTTACACGGCGCTTGACATCGTGGCGAGAAAGCGCCGCATGGAGGGCTACAACGTCCTGTATCCCATGGGCTGGGACGCCTTCGGTCTGCCCACCGAGAACTTTGCCATCAAGAACCACATCCATCCGGCCATCGTCACCGAAAAGAACGTGGCCCGCTTCAAGAGCCAGCTGCGGATGCTGGGCCTGTCCTTCGACTGGGACCGCGAGGTGAACACCACCGATCCCGCTTACTTCAAGTGGACCCAGTGGATCTTCCTCCAGCTGTTCAAGAAGGGCCTGGCTTACAAGACGACCATGCCGGTCAACTGGTGCACCTCCTGCAAATGCGTCCTGGCCAACGAGGAGGTCGTCAACGGCGTCTGCGAGCGCTGCGGCAGCGAGGTCATCCGCAAGGAGAAGAGCCAGTGGATGCTGGCCATCACCAAGTACGCCCAGCGCCTGATCGACGATCTGGACAAGGTCGATTACATCGACCGCGTCAAGGTCCAGCAGCGCAACTGGATCGGCCGCTCCACGGGCGCCGAGGTGGAGTTCGAGACCACCGAGGGCGACAAGCTGCTGATCTACACCACCCGCCCCGACACGCTGTTCGGCGCCACCTATATGGTCATGTCGCCCGAGCATCCGTATATCGAAAAGTGGCATGACAGGATCGAAAACATCACCGAGGTCGAGGAGTATAAAGAGGCGTCTGCCCGCAAGTCCGACTTCGAGCGCACCGAGATGCAGAAGGACAAGACCGGCGTGATGCTGCAGGGCGTCCGCGCGATCAACCCCGTCAACGGCAATGAGATCCCCATCTTCGTCTCCGACTACGTCCTCATGGGCTACGGCACCGGCGCCATCATGGCTGTCCCCGGCCACGACACCCGCGATTGGGAGTTCGCCAAGAAGTTCGGCTGCAGGATCGTCGAGGTCGTCAAGGGCGGCGACGTGGAGAAGGAAGCCTTCACCGACTGCGAGACCGGCGTCATGGTCAACTCCGGCTTCCTGGACGGCCTCAGCGTCGAGGAGGCCAAGAAGGCCATCACCGAGTGGCTGCAGACAAACGGCAAGGGCCATCCCAAGGTCAACTACAAGCTGCGCGACTGGGTCTTCTCCCGTCAGCGCTACTGGGGCGAGCCCATCCCCGTGGTCCACTGCGACAAGTGCGGCTGGGTCGCGATCCCCGAGGAGCAGCTGCCGCTGAAGCTCCCCGAGGTCGAGAGCTACGAGCCCACCGACAACGGCGAGTCCCCCCTGGCCAAGTGCGAGGACTGGATCAACACCACCTGCCCCTGCTGCGGCGGTCCCGCCCGGCGCGAGACAGACACCATGCCGCAGTGGGCCGGCTCCAGCTGGTACTTCCTGCGTTATATGGACCCCCACAACGACAAGGCGCTGGCGTCACCCGAGGCTTTGAAGTACTGGGGCATGGTCGACTGGTACAACGGCGGCATGGAGCACACCACGCTCCACCTGCTGTACAGCCGCTTCTGGCATAAGTTCCTCTACGACATCGGCGTCGTGCCCAATCCCGAGCCCTATGCCAAGCGCACCAGCCACGGCATGATCCTGGGCGAGAACAACGAGAAGATGAGCAAGAGCCGCGGCAACGTCGTCAACCCCGATGAGATCGTCAACGCCTACGGCGCCGACACCATGCGCCTGTACGAGATGTTCATCGGTGACTTCGAGAAAGCCGCGCCCTGGAAGACCGACTCCATCAAGGGCTGCCGCCGCTTCATCGAGCGCGTCTGCGCCCTGCGCGACAGTGTCAAACCCGGCAGCAGCTACAGCGAGAAGAACGAGGGCGAGGTGCACCGCACCATCAAGAAGGTCTCTCAGGACATCGAGAACCTCAAGTTCAACACCGCCATCGCCGCGCTGATGAGCCTGCTGAACGTCTTCTATGACAACGGCGTCAACGAGGCCGAGTTCATGACCTTCCTGCAGCTGCTCAACCCCTTCGCGCCCCACATCACTGAGGAGCTGGCCGAGACCATGGGCGTCAAGGACACCCTGGTCCGCAAGCCCTGGCCGCAGTACGACGAGAGCAAGACCGTTGAGAACACAGTCAACGTCGGCGTCCAGGTCAACGGCAAGCTGAAGAGCGTCGCCCTGCTGCCCGTGGACTGCGACGAGGACACCGCCCGTCAGATCACCATGGCCGACGAAAAGATCAAGGCCGCCGTGGAAGGCAAGACCGTGGTCAAGTTCATCTTCGTCAAGAATAAAATCGTCAATATCGTTGTCAAGGGTTAAATGCCTCTTGACAGATTGACGTTCAGGGCATATAATCTAATATGTTAATTAGGTTTATTTTTAGGTTTTATCTACGGAGGGAGGGAAATAAAGATGTCAGAGATTCATGTCAAGCCTGATGAATCGCTGGATAACGCGCTGCGCCGTTTCAAGCGTTCCTGCGCCAAGTCCGGTGTGCTCTCCGAGCTCCGTAAGCGCGAGCATTATGAAAGCCCCAGCGTAAAGCGCCGCAAGAAGAGCGAGGCCGCCAGAGCCAAGAAAAAGATGTACAGATAATCATCGTTTTTCGGTGCCGTCCCCATCGGGACGGCACTTTTTGTTTCCGTGTGAGTTTCTACGAATCTAATTTTCGAAAAAGTAACACTTTCAGCGGTTTTTATGATGCAACGATGCGTAAAACGTGATATACTTAAAAGCATCAAAAACCGATACTATTCTTGCAAAGGATGAAGAAGATGGACAGGAATACAGAACTCAAGACCATGATCCATTCCGTGGTCACGCCCGCCACCGGATGTACCGAGCCGGTGGCCATCGCCCTCAACGCCTCCACCGCCCGGGCCGAGCTGAAAGGCGAGCTCAGAAAGGCAAGCGTCAAGATGGACATCTGCCTGCTGAAAAACGCCCTCGGCGTCGGCATCCCAGGCTTTGACGAGCGAGGCGTCGTGGCATGCGTAGCCATCGGCATCGCGGCCGGCGACCCCAAGGCCGGTATGGACGTGCTGGGTTCCATCACGCCCGACAAGGCCGAGATCGCCAAGACACTGATCCCCCTGATCACCGTCCAGCTGGACGGCACCCGCAGCGGCCTCTTTATCGAGACCATCCTCGAAAGCGACGAGGATAAGGTCCGCGTCGTCACCGACGGCGGCCATGCCAACATCACGCTGGTCGAGCACGGCACGGAGTTCCCTCACTACGAGACTGTGGAGGGCAGCTCCATCGACGGCGTCGAGAAGTACGGCCTCGCCGACTTCCGCGACTTTGCCGACACCGTGGACGACGAGTTCCTCGCGTTCCTCAAAGAGGGCGTCGAAATGAATCAGCGCATCAGCGACGCCGGCGCTGAAATGGCCATCGGCCAGTGCTACGACAAGCTGACGGAAAAGTCCTTCTTCGACCATTCTCTGATCTTTGAGGTGCAGCGCGCCACGTCCTGCGCCTCCTTCGCCCGCATGAGCGGCGTCCAGCTCCCCGTCATGACCGTCACCGGCAGCGGCAACCAGGGCATCAGCCTGTTCCTCACCGCCGCCAAGGCAGGCGAGCTGCTGCACGTCCCGCAGGAGAAGATCCTCCGCGGCATCGCCTACGCTCAGGCGCTGAACATCTTCATCAAGCACAGCCTCGGCACTCTGTCCTGCCTGTGCTCCGCCTCCGTGGCCTCCGGCCTGTCGGGCGCCTGCGGCGTCATGTACATGCTGGGCGCGACGGACGCGCAGATCTCCGCCTGCATCAAGACGGTCCTCGGCTCCGTCACCGGCATGATCTGCGACGGCGCCAAGGAGGGCTGCGCCAACAAGGTCGGCCTGTCCTGTGCCAACGCCATCACCGCGGCCATGATGGCCATGGAGGGCTTCGGCATCGAGGTCGGCGGCATCGTCACCTCCGACGACGTGGAGACCCTGGTGGCCAACCTCAGCCGCGTCGCCAACGTCGGCATGACCCCCGCCAATGCCACCATCGTCGATATCATGATGGGCAAATAAAAGGCATCCGATCAAAAACGGGCTCCTTCGGGAGCCCGTTTTTTCTATGCCTGTTCTTCTTTTTTCGCGTTGATCCTGTCGATCTCCTGCCGGATGATCTGACCGAAGCCCGCTTCGTCCAGCTCCAGGCTCTGCTCGGCGGCCGTCGATTTGTCGGCGAAGGCGTCGAAAACAGCCTGCTTCTGCTCCAGCAGCTCCGTGATGCGCTCGTCCACGGTCTCCTCGCACAATAAGCGGTAGACCAGCACGCTGCGCGCCTGCCCCATGCGGTAGGCGCGGGAGATGGCCTGGTTCTCGATGGACGGCTTGAACTGCGGCTCACACAGCACTACCACGCTGGCGGACTGGATGTTGAGTCCCGTGCCGCCCGACTGGATCTGCGCCAGCAGCACGGACCCCGCGGGGGCCTTGTCGAAGTCGTCGATGATCTCCTGCCGCTTCGCGGGCGGCACGGACCCCGTGATCGGCCCCAGGCACCGCTCGCCCAGCAGCGCGCGCAGGTCGGAGATCGTGCTGAGGAAGAAGGAGAAGACGATCAGCTTCCGCTCCTCGCTCTCCGCCTCGTCGATCAGCTCCCGCAGGCGCGACGCCTTGGAGGACTGCGCCAGGTCGCCCACGTTCCAGGACACCCGCCGCACGGCGGGGAAGCTGCCCGTCAGCAGCGTCTGCTCGTACACCTGCTCCTCGGCGGGGGAGAGGGCGCACCATTCCTTCGACTCGATCAGCTCCGGCAGCTCCGTCAGCACGTCCTCGCGCTTGCGGCGGTAGTAGACCGGCGCGACCTTCTCCCGGAACTGAGGTGCGGCGGCCATGAACGTCATGCCCTGCACCGAGGACGCGATCTGCGGCTGCAGCACCGTCAGCAGGGAGATCATCTCGTCCACGCGGTTCTCCAGCGCCGTGCCCGTCATGAACAAAAGTCGGTCCGTGTGCTCGCACAGCCGTTTGACGTTCTTCGACCGCTGAGCCTCGGGATTTTTGATGTAATGCGCCTCATCCACCACCATCATGTCGAAGCGGAAGTCGTCCGCGGGCTTGAAGAAGCCCGTCGTCTCGTAGGTCGTCACGGCGACGCCGCCCATTTTGATCCAGGAATCCAGAGCCGCGGCGCGGCCTGCGCCGTGGACTTTCGTCACGCGCAGCCTGCTGTGCCTTTGCACCTCGTGGCACCAGTTGGACAAAACGCTGGCCGGGCACACCACCACGAAGTGCGTCGCGCCCGTATTGCGCAGCGACACCATGGCCGCGATGGCCTGCACCGTCTTGCCCAGGCCCATTTCATCGCCCAGCAGCACGCGCTTTTGATGGAGGATGTATTTGACGCCCCACTCCTGATAGCGCCTCAGCGTGCACAGCAGCCCGTCGGGGAAGAAGTCCTCCTCCCGGATCTCCCGGGCCAGCTCCTCCGGCAGACCGTACAGCTCGTCGCCGCCGCCCAGCAGCCCCGGCACGAGCTCCTCCAGCGTCGTGAAATAGGCGATGCTGTTCCGCTCGAAATCCTTCCACACCTGATCGGCCGTGAAGGCCCGCAGCGTGTTCAGCTCGCGGATATATTCGCCCGCCGTATGGCCGTAGTCGCCCTCCAGCAGGTCGTTCAGCTCAAAGTAAGCCTCCCGGATCTGCACCCGCTTCTGCTCGTCGCAGAAGAGCCACCCCGCGCCGGAGGCGTCCTCCAGCAGGCGGCGGTCGCGCCCGATGCGCGGCCGTCTCGCGTTGGCAAGGTCCGTCAGCTCGCCCGTCAGCCGCTGTCTGCGGCGGTAGGCGTACAGGGACGTCACCAGCTCCGTGGAGCTCTTGTCGCGGTTGTCGGCGGACAGGCGCACCCGGACGCCCTGCCGCGCCTGGACAGCATACTCGGCGGCGATGGCCTTGACAGCCGCCGCACCCTCGTCGCTGATGCCGTTGATGGACGAAAGCCGGTACTCCGTCGCGGCGCAGACGTCGGCCACGGTGACGATGCCGTTGTCCCGCAGCGTTTTGACGCGGATGCCGCCCTTATTGCGGTTCAGCTCCTCCACGGGCACGTCCCGCAGCGTCGCCATGGCTGCGGCGGCCGTCAGCCTGTCCGCGGCAGCGGCGACGCGATCGGCGGCCTCCTGCTGCGCTTCTTCGACGTCCTTGATCTGACGCTGCAGCGCGTCCAGCTTTTTCGTCAGCGCTTCCGTCAGGCGGGAGTGTCTGCCCGTCTCTTCCGGCAGCAGCTGATGGAATATATCGCGGTACCGCTCCGGGTCCCGGGCGAGCTCCGCAGCCATCTGGGAATAGGGGACGTTCCGCGCCCGCTCGGCCTGCTCCGCGAGAGTGCGCGCCTCGTCGCCGTAGCCGGACAGCGACAGCCGCGTCAGCGCGCGCCAGGCCTTCTGCGCGGCGTCCTTGCTCCTCCCGGAGGAGAACAGCCACGTCAGCGCGCCCGCCGCGGGGCGCAGCGATTCGACGGCTGCCCGGATCTCCGGACCGTCAGTCTCCAGCAGCGACCGGGCGGAGGCGGCCGGGCCCGCCGACGCTTCATGACGGTACAGCGATGCGATCAGCTTTTCCGCCCCGGCCGTCGGATCGCTGTCCGGCCTGCCGCGGAGGTACCGGTCCAGACTTTCGCCGCAGACGTTCCGCGCCGCCATCATCCGCACCGCGCGGCCGGCCTCGTCCCGGTCGGTATCGGGCAGCGACGCCAGCTTCGCCAGCGTCTGCAGCGTCTCCTCGAACGCCCGGATCAGCTCCTTTGCCTCACGGGCCGAAAACTCCCTTGCCATGCAATCCCTCCGTTTCTCTGAGACAAGAATACCACGTCTGCCGCCGCAAGGTCAATCCAATAAAAAAGCGGCCCGTTTCCGGGCCGCTTTCGCGTTGATGTACGTTTTTTGCTGACTTAGAGCTTCGCGCCGCACTTGTCGCAGAAATTGTTCTCCGCGGGGTTCTCAGCGCCGCAGGTGGGGCAGGTCTTGACGGCGGGCTCTTCGGGGACGGGCTCCTCTTCGGGCTCGCAGGTGCAGGCTTCGCCGCACTCGCAGGTCTTTTCCTCAGCACACTCACATGCGCACTCGCACGCTTCGGGCTCCTCGGGCTTTTCCTCCTTCAGCTTGGTGCCGCAGTTCTTGCAGAACAGGGCGTCCTCGGCGTTGGCGGCGCCGCAGGCGGGGCAGGTCTTCACGACGGCGGCAGCGGGCTCGGCCTTCAGGGCGGCCAGCTGAGCCTTCAGGGACTCGATCTCCTCGGTGTACTCCTTGATGGTGTTGCACAGCACGACGGCGTCGTCGTCCAGGGTCTCGCCGCTGACGAACTTGTTCCAGTAATGGTCGCCCAGCTGGGTCTTCAGTTCTTCGATGGAGTTGTTGGAAGCGCCGATCTGAGCGTTGAGCTTGCCGATCTCCAGCATATCATTGGTCTTGTCGCCGACCTGCTTGGCGATCTCGGCGGTCTTGTCGGTCACCTGCTTGGCGATCTCGGTCAGTCTGTCAAAAAGGGCCATGTGGAATTACCTCCTTCTAAATTGGGCGCGGCCGGGCGGCCCGCCTTGCTATGTCACTATTATAGCGCAATCCGCGCCGATTGTGTATTAAAATTTACTAAAAAATGTCGTGTTTTTTTAATCTGCAACGATGACGCGCACCGTGCCGCCCTCCTCATAGGGCCGGTCGAGGTACAGGGTGAAGCTGGTGAAGTTCGCCCGCGCCTCGGAGAGGGAGGGGGAGAAGGTGTTGGTGGAGGAGGAATAGATCACGACGTCGTCCGCCACGTCGATCCAGTTGATCCCCACCTTGACGCCCTGATAGGCGTCGAAGGCGTCGCGCTTGACCGTGGCAGTCTTCGTCAGGGAGAAGATGGGCGCTGAGTTGTTGTGGGCGCGGGCGCCGTCGCCCACCAGGTCGGCCGAGATGGCTGCGGGGACGTAGGCAGTGCCTGTGGCGCGGAAGTCGGGGGACTCCATAACGGTGCTGCAGGTCAGCGTGCCCTTGGCCGTGCGGATCGTGTACTCGTAGGAATCCGCGGTGATCTCCTCGCCGTCGAGATTCGTGCCGACGCTCACCGAGCCCGTCTTGCGGGAGATCATGCCGTAGACGTAGCGGTCGCCCGTCACGTCCTCCAGCACCATCAGATCCACCTGACCGGCGCTGTTCGTCTCATAATGGAGGACCTTGGAGGCGTCCACCTTCGACGCCGGGATGTCGTCCACGGCGATCTGGTGCAGCGCCATGCCGGCGCGGCAGCACTCGTAGAGCTTCACGCCCGGGGCCACCGTGCGCTTGCCCAGCGTGGAGGCCTTCACGTCATAGTCGTCCTTGACGTCCTTGAGGTTGACAGCCTTGAGCTCGAACAGACCGTCCGTGTTCTGGCTGACCTCCACCAGCTGACCGTCCAGCTTATAGATGCCGCTGACGCGCTGGCCGCCCATGGCGACGCTGCCCACGCCCTTGAGGGACGGGGTGCCCTCCAGCTTGATCCCGCACAGCAGGTCGACCGTGCAGGACGTCTCGCTGACCGAGGTCAGCACGCCAACGGCCTTGGCCTGCAGCGTCTTGGTGGGCAGGACGGCCGCCAGCTCGCCGCTGTAGTCGAACAGGAGCGTCATCTTACTGCCCAGCTTGATGCCGGACTTGGAGAAATACTTCCCGGCGCTCTCGCTGACGCGGAAGGTGCGGTTGCCCGCCGTGATCGTGGAGGGATTGGCGTAGACTGGCGAGCCGCTCTGGTACACCAGCGTCACGCGGCTGTCGGAGACGTAATACGTATTGTTGGCCGCGGAGTAAGACACCACGTCGTACTCCCGCAGGTCGCTCTCTTTGCAGGGCGCGCCGTTCTTGACGATGGCCGCGCCGGTGCGGAAGCTGACGGCGTCCACGCCGTAAACGGCGGAAGCGCCCAGGGAGACAGCCGCCTGCGTATGGGCCGCAATCAGCTCCAGCTCGCCGTTCTCGTCGTAGTAGAGGCTGATCTCGTCGCCCTCCTTGAGGTCGAACCAGTGGGTGATATAGGAGCCGATGGAGCCGCCAGCCATGGTCGGCACATCGCGGCCCACATTGATGCGGCCGGACTTCGTGTTGATGGCCGTGGAGGTGGCGGAGACAACGGTCTCGAGGCTCGCCCCGCCCACGTTGGCGATGAAGCCCTTCAGGCGGCTCTGGCTGCGCTGCTCAAAGACAGGCAGGCCGCGCAGACCGCACAGGACGCTGCTGACGGGACCAGTGGTGGCATAGGTGCGGCTGTCGCCACCCAGATACAGCACCGCCTGCGAGGCGGACAGCGTGGGGTTCGTCTCCGTGGTGGACAGCAGGATCGTGTCCATCGTGCCCACGGAATGGCCCTGCGCCGCGTACAGCGCGCCGTCCTTGGTGTCGTGCAGCAGGGTGTTGCACATGAGGATCGCGGCCTGACCGCGGCTGACGGCCTCCCGCGCGCCGTATTGCTTCATCCCGGCGTTGAGACCGATAGACTGGGCCTTGTTGACGTAGTCCGTAGGCCACATCATGCCCACGTCCGCCGTGGTGTAGCCGAGGATGCGCAGCAGGATCGTCACGCACTCGCCGTAGCTGATGGCGGCGTCGGGGTTGAAGCGGCCCCGCTCGTCGCCCTTGATGATGTTGTACTTGCGCACCGCGGCGTTGACGTAGGGCGCGTACCACGCGCCCGCGGGGACGTCGGGGTAAATGGTATAGTTGCTGTAAAGGCCCTTCTCCTCAAAGCCTGCGGCCAGCACGGCGATCTTGCAGAACTGCGCGCGGGTCAGGCTGCTCTGAGGGTAGAAGAGGTCCACGCTGTCCACGACGCCCAGAGAAGCCAGACTCTCGGCGGCGGCGCGCTCGGCAAAATCGGGGATATCCTCGAAGGCCAGCGCGGCCGGGGCCAGCGTCAGCAGAAGCAGCAGCGCCAGCAGCAGGGAAAGGGTGCGTTTCATAAGTCGATCCATCTCCTTTATGTAATAACGATCACTGATTGTTTCGCAGCGCTTCGACCGGCTGCATCTTGGACGCCTTGTTGGCGGGGTAGAAGCCGAAGAAAATGCCCAGCGCCACCGAGAAGGCGAAGGCGCCGACGGCGATGAACGGCGAGGGGAGGTAGACCCTTCTGAAGATGGCCGAGCTGAGCATCGCCGAGCCCAGCGCGCCCAGCAGGATGCCGATGACGCCGCCGCAGGCCGAGATGACCGATGCCTCGATCAGAAACTGGGTGATGATGTCCCTGCGCCGCGCGCCGATGGACATGCGGATGCCGATCTCACGGGTGCGCTCCGCCACGGACACCAGCATGATGTTCATGATGCCGATACCGCCGACCAGCAGCGAGATGCCCGCGATGCCGCCTACCACGTAGGTGTACATGTTCAGCGTTTCTTCCTCCTGCTTCTGCCAGCTGTTGTCGGAGTAGACGCCCGAGTAGCTGTTGTTCGGGGGCAGCTGCTCCTGCAGCCAGGTGGAGAGGAAGTACATGGCCTTCTTCGTCGCCTCGACGTCGCGGCACTTCACGGTGAAGTTGCCGCTGCTGCGGTCCTGCTGCAGCCCGACAGCCCTGGCGCAGGTGCGCGGGACGGCGATCATGTTGTCCTGGGAGTATTCGAGGTTGTCGTATTTGCTCTTGTAGACGCCGATGACCGTGAAATAGTTGCCGTTGATCTTGATCTGCTTGCCCAGGGGGTCCTCCAGACCGAAGAACTCCTTGGCCGTGTAGCTGCCCAGCGTGCAGACGTGGGTCTTGTTGCGCACGTCGCTGTAGCTGACGGAGCGGCCGGCGGCCAGCTCCAGATTGAGGCAGACGTCGAAGGTGTCGCTGGCCGCGTAGGTGATGGCGTTGGCGAGCGTCTTCGACTTGTATTTGGCGGAGGCGTTGCCGCTCTGGGAGTCGGTGACGCCCATGATGTACTCGCTGAGCCTGGCGCACTCGTTGAAGAAGGCGTCCGTCAGGTCGATGGTTCGGGAGGCCGACTCCACGTAGTTGCCGTTCTCGTCTGTGTAGCCCGAGGACCAGGTGCCGTAATAGGCGGTGATGATGTTGGTGCCCATCTTGGAATAGGCCTCCATGGTCTGCCGCTGCACGCCCTGGATGACGGAGACCAGCGTGATCACCGAGCACACGCCGATGATGATGCCCAGCATCGTCAGAAACGAGCGCATCTTGTTGTGCAGGATGGACTTGAAGGCCATTTTTGCCGTGCGGAAGATGGTCATGAATCCTCACCCTCCTTCAGGACCGCGTCGCGCTCCGCCTGGCTCACCTGGCGGTCGCCGATGATGTGGCCGTCCTGGATCGTGATGATCCGCTTGGCCGCCTGGGCCAGATGGAGGTCATGGGTGATGATGATCACCGTGGCGCCGTTGTCGTTGAGGGAGATCAGCTTTTTCATGATCTCCGCGCCGGCCTTGGTGTCCAGGTTGCCCGTAGGCTCGTCGGCCATGATGATGGGCGGCTTGGCAGCGATGGCGCGGGCGATGGCCACACGCTGCTGCTGGCCGCCGGAGAGCTCCGTGGGCCGATGGTCCATGCGCTTCTCCAGCCCGACCTCCTTGAGCGCCTGGACGCAGAGCTCAAGCCGCTCCTTGCGGTGCATGCCGCGGTAGATCAGCGGCAGCTCCACGTTCTCCAGCGCCGTCAGCCCCTGCACCAGATTGAAGCCCTGGAAGATGAACCCGATCTGGCGGTTGCGGATGGCGGACAGCTTGGAAAGCGGCATGTCGGACACCGCCTCGCCGGCCAGATAATACTCGCCGTAGGTGGGGATGTCCAGGCAGCCGAGGATGTTCATGAGGGTCGATTTGCCCGAGCCGGAGTGGCCCAGAATGGCGGTGCACTCGCCGTAATCGATCTGGAGACTGACATCGTCCAGGGCGCGCACCTCGCTCTCCTTGCCCTCGTTATAGATCTTGCTTACCCGTCGGATATCGATCAGCATAGCGCCCTCTCTTTAATACCAGTAGCCTTCGCCGTCCGACTGCATGGTGCCCTGATAGCACACCGTGCCCTCTTCGATGCCGGAGACGATCTCGGTGTTCTCGGCGTCGGCGATGCCGATCTCCACGCGCACGGCGTAGTAGCCGTCGGGGACGATGCCCTCGCCCAGCTCCACGGGCTCATAGCCGAAGTCCATCTCCTGCTCGTTCTTGACATAGACTACGGGGCCCTCCTCGGTGTTGACGATGCACTGAGAGGGGAGAATCATGCAGGAATCTCGGCTGACGGCGAGGATCGAATAGTTGACGCTCATGCCGGGCAGCAGCTTGCCGTCGTTCTCCAGCGTGATGGTTGCGGGGAAGTAGGCGGAGCCGCCGTCGGAGTTGATCTTCGCCTCGAAGCTGACGTAGCTGACGGTGCCGTAGGCCGTCTGGCTGCCGTCGTTGGTGTCGTAGGTCAGATCCACCGGCATCCCGACGGTGACGGAGGAGATGTCGGCCTCGTCGATGTTGACGTTGATCACCAGGGAGGAGGTGTCGGAGACGGTGACAGCCGCGGCGTCGCCGCCCGCCAGCTTGTCGCCCACCTTGATGCTCACGTTGGACACCTGACCGTCGATGGTGGCATAGAAGCCGCTGTTGTCGATGATCTCCTGCAGCTCGGCGATCTTGTCCTCCACCTTGCGGATGTCGTTCTGGATGTAATCGTCGCTCATCTGCCTGGCGAAGCTCTCCACGTCGTACTGGGCGTCGCTGACCGCGTCGGCAGCCGCGCGGGTATCGACGGTGCACAGGGTCTGCCCCTCGGTGACGCGGCCGAACTCCTGCAGATTGACGGAGCGGACGTCTCCGCTGACGCCCTTGAAGACGAGGTCCTCTCTGCGCCAGTATTCCAGCTTGCCGTCAAGGCTGGGCCGAATCTCGCCGGAGGCGGTCTCGATATAGCCCGTGGCCGCCTGCTCCTCCGCCAGACCGCCGGCGTTGGGCACGCGGACCTCCACGCTGAAGCAGGCCGTGCCGTCGATGGGCCGGGCCTGGTCGTTGATGGCGGAGACCGTGCCAGCCACCTGCACCATGCTGTCGGGGACGGAGACGATCACAGTCTGCCCCACGGCCACGTCGCCTATGTACGCGCGGTTGAAGAAAAGCGTCAGACGCATGGCGGAGTTGTCCACGATGGTGCCAAGCGTCGCGCCGGTGCCCAGATTGTCGCCCACCTCGGGCAGACCGTCCGCCACCTTCAGGATCATGCCCGTGAACGGGGCCTTGACCGTGCATTCGTTCAGCGCCTTGCGGGCGTCGCTGAGGCGCTCCACGGCGTTGTTGTAATTCTTGTCCAGATCATGCAGCTGCTTCTCCAGCCCCGCCAGCTCCGTGCGGGCGTTCAGCAGATCGGTCTTCATATCGGCGGGGTCGATGGTGAACAGCAGGTCGCCCACCGATACCACCTGACCGGCCTCCACGGCCACCTCGGTGACCTCGCCCTTGATGTTCTTGCCGTAATCCTCCTTGGAAACGGGGGAGATGGAGCCCCAGCCCGTGACGTAGGTGGACAGCGAGCCCGTGTAGGACGTGGCCTCGATGATCTCGCCGTTGGCCTTGGCGGTGTTGCGGCTGATGAACTTATATGCGCCGAACAGCACGCCTCCGATCAGCACCAGCGGGATGCCCACCCGGATGATCTTCGGCAGGCCCTTGCGGCCGCCCTTCTTTTCGTACTTGTTGCGCTTGGGCGCCTGCTCGCCGTTCTCCGGGGGAGAAGCGGGAGGAGCCGCGTTCACGATAGTCTCGGACATGACTGTTTTTCCTCCTTGGGTCTTTTTATAAATCAATGTGGATCGTTCCTCGTCTTAGACGCGGGAAAAGAACGGTTTGTTCCCGCGTTCGCGGGAAAAGGGAGAGTTTTTTCGGCGCCGTTGACAAAACCGGGCGCCGCGGGTAAAATGACGGTAAAAGAAGGTGAACTGCATGGAAGAACGTCATCGCCGAACGGCCATGCTGCTGGGCGAGCAGGGGATCGAGCGCCTCAGGCACAGCCGCGTGCTCATCTGCGGCGTCGGGGGCGTGGGCTCCTTTATCGCCGAGGCGCTGGCCAGGGCCGGGGTCGGCCGTCTCGACCTGCTGGATTTCGACGTGGTGTCGGAGTCGAACATCAACCGCCAGCTCATCGCGCTGCACAGCACCGTGGGGCGCAAGAAGGCCGAGGTCATGGCAGAGCGCATCCGCGACATCGGGCCGGAGATCGAGGTCGAAATATTGGACTTTTTCCTCTCGCCGGACAACGTGGGGGAGGTGCTGGACCGCGGCTATGACTATGTGGCCGACGCCATCGATTCCGTGCCCTCCAAGGTGGCGCTGATCGCCGCCTGCCACGAGAGGAACGTCCCGATCATCTCCTCCATGGGCACGGGGAACAAGCTGGATCCCTCCCGTCTCAGGCTGGCCGATCTGTCCAAAACGTCGGTCTGTCCGCTGGCGAAGAAGATGCGGTACGAGCTCAGAAAGCTGGGCATCGTCCACCACCGGGTCCTGTTCAGCGACGAGGAGCCGCTTCACCCCGCAGAGACCGAGGACGGCCGCCACGTGCCCGGTTCGATCAGCTTCGTCCCCTCCAGCGCGGGACTGATGATCGCCGGAGAGATCATCCGCACGCTGGCGCTCAAAGAAGAATAAGCCTGAAAAAGCCGGTCATGTGACCGGCTTTTCCTTAGTCCTTCAGTTGGGGCAGCAGCCCGGAGATCGCCTCGGCCATGGCGTCCGCATACCGCGTCAGACGCTCGTCCAGTAGCCGGTTGTCCTCCTCGCTGCCAATGAAGCCCAGCTCCACCAGGCAGGCGGGCGAGGACGCGTGGCCCAGCACATAATAATTGCCCTTGGGGTTTTCCGCCGTGCCGTATTTGACGCCCCGGTCCTCGCTGATCCCGACGTCCCTGAGGCCGCGGAGGATCGCTTCGGCGAGGGCGGTGTCGTCGCCGTCTCTGTCGCTGCTGCACCAGAGCTCCACGCCGCTTGCGCCCTCGGCACTGTTGCGGTGCAGGGAGACGAACAGATCGGCGTCCGCCCGGCGCGACGATTCGCAGCGGCCCTCCAGTGTGATATAAACGTCGCTGTCGCGGGTCAGCACGGTCTCGATATCGGGCCGCAGGGTCCGGAGCGAATCCCGCAGCGCCAGCGCCAGACGCAGGTTGTCGTCCTTCTCCTGCCGGTCGCCGGACACGGCGCCGCTGTCATCGCCGCCGTGCCCCGGATCGATGCATACGACGAGCTTTCCGTCGCTCTGTGCGTCCCGGATCGTGGACAGTGAGCCGCTGCGGCGCAGCAGCACCGGCCCCGCCATGCACGCGAGGATCAGGACCCCCAGCACCAGCCACAGATTGATGGAGCGATGCTTTTTCTGTTTCATATCAAATCACCCGCTACGTATTGTACCAGACGCGGGCAGCCGGGAAAAGCGCGAAACACTTTAAGAATCCTTAATCTTTCATTAAGTGCGGATCTTCATGTCGCCCTTTTTGACCCAGCCGGCATTGTACAGCAGCCGGTCCACCGCCAGCGCGATCACCGCGGGCAGCGCCACGTGGACGAAGAGCATCGACAGGATCACGGGCATGCTGCCGTAGGTGGGGGCCATGTCGGCATAGGTGCAGATCTGGCCCACGAGACCGCTGGTACCCATGCCCGCGCCCTCGGGCAGGTTCGTCATTTTGAAGAAGACCGAGCTGACGGCGCCGCAGACGCCGGAGGCCACCGTGGGGGCGATCCAGATGCGCGGGTTGCGCAGGATGTTGGGCACCTGCAGCATGGAGGTGCCGACGCCCTGGGACACGAGGCCGGAGAAGCCGTTGTCGCGGTAGCTGATCACGGCGAAGCCGATCATCTGCGCGCAGCACCCGGCCGTGGCCGCGCCACCCGCCAGACCGGACAGGCCCAGCATGATGCACAGCGCCGCCGAGCTGATGGGCAGCGTCAGCACCATGCCGACGATGACGCCTACGATCACGCCCATGGGCAGGGGGGCCATGACGGTGGCCGAGTTGATGATATCGCCCAGCCAGCGCATGAACTGGTTGATGTAGGGCCCCACCCAGGAGGCCACAAGACCGCCGACGATGATCGTCACCATGGGAGTGACGATGATGTCGAAGGGCGTCTTTTTGGACACCAGACCGCCGGCCTCCGCGCCGATGACCGCGCCGACGTACGCGCCTACGGGGCCGCCGGCCGTATAGCCCACCGCGCCGCAGGCGGCGCAGGAGAAGATGACGAGGCTGTCGCACTTCATGCCGTAGGCGATGGCGACGGCGATGGCCGCGCCGATGACGGGCGACGAAGCGCCCAGGACCGCTGTGACCGGGGCGAGGAAGCCCAGACCGGGCAGCTTGGACAGCTGCGAGATGATGAGGCCGATGATCAGGGAAGCGAACAGTCCCAGCGCCATGGAGCTCATGGCGTCGACGAAATACCGTTTGAAGAATCCGGAGCCTTTGTCAGAACGAGCCATAGTGAGATCATTCCTTTCAGACAAATCAATGATGGCGTCCATGCCGAAATGAATATAACACAAGAGGCGTATAAATTCAATTATCGTCCACTTTTTAACGGTAGATTTTTAGAACCGGTTGTTGTATAATCAATTCATTCGCACAGCACTATGACCCAAAAGGAGAAGCCATGAACAAACTCATCCGCAGACTGACCGCCGCCGCGGCGGCCGCCTGCATCACATTGACCTGCGCGCCGCTGACTCGTGCTGCGGGCGACCTGCGCTACAGCCGCACCGACGAGCTGGGCGTCGGCCTGAGCCTGACCCGCGAGATGACGAAGGACAGCACGGGCCGGGGCGGCAGGAGCTATGTTTTCGATTATACCCCCGGCGGCACGGTCGCGCCCATGATCGTCTACGGCGACACCCTCTACGGCAAAAGCGACGTCAACGCCCTCGTCAGCTACTGCGAGAGCCAGGGCCAGACCGTCCTGGCCGCCGTCAACGCCGATTTCTTCAACATCACCAGCGGCGTCCCCACGGGGCTCGTCGTCCGTGAGGGACATCTGATCTCCTCCGACGGCGCGTGGAACGCCGTGGGTATCCGCAGTGACGGCACGATGCTCGTCGGCGCGCCCAAGCTGGACATCTCGTTCTCTGTCAACGGCGGCCAGCGGTTCCCCGTGGCGGGCTTCAACAAGGTCCGCGACCGCTCCGGCGTGTTTCTCTATTCCGATGATTACGACTACAACACCCGCCTGTCGGCCGAGGGTCCCACGGTGGTGCTGGAAAAGCTCAACTACGGCGAGAGCCTGACCATCGGCGGCTCCGTGGCCTTCCGGGTCCGCTCCGCGGGCATGGAGAGCGGCGCGGCGATGCTGGACGGCTACACCATGGTCCTGACGGCCCAGAAGGATGTGGAGACCGGCATCGATCTGACGGCGCTGCAGCCCGGCGACCTCGTCACCGTCTACACCGGCACGCGCTCCACGGGCTGGGACGACGTCTGGTACGCCTGCGGCGCGGGCGACATGATGATCGACAAGAGCGCCCTCACCGAAAAGGCCATGAAGTCCCAGACGAAGAGCCCCCGCACCATGCTGGGCATCCGCAGGGACGGGTCCTGCGTCGTCCTCGTCTGTGACGGCCGCGACGGCGGCGTCGCCGACGGCATGACGCTGCAGGAGGCCGCCATGAAGCTCTACGCCATGGGCTGCCTCAACGTCGTCAACCTCGACGGCGGCGGCTCGTCCATCGCCTCCGTCCGCGATCCCGGCCTGCCGCAGGCCTCCGTGATCTCAGATCCCTCTGACGGCAAGCCCCGCGAGTGCGCCGATTACCTCGTGTTCACGGCCTCCGGCGACGCTTCTGCCAAGGACAGATACGTCACGGTCTACCCGAAGGACGAGCTCGTCCTGGCGGGCGGGACCATCGACCTGACGGCGTATTCCTATAATGAAGATTACTTCCCCGGCAAGGAGATCACCACCGGCTTCACCGTCGAATCCGGCGGCGGCAAGCTCTCCGGCAATACGCTGACGCTGCCCGACAAGGCGGGTGACGTCGTCGTGGGCGTCAAGGCCAAGGGCCTCACCTCGGTCCCGGCCACCGTGACGTCCGTCGCCGAGCCCGCCGTGATGACCGTCGTCAAAGCGGGCACCGCCCGCGCGGTGACGAGCCTTGCGCTGGCGGGCGGCGACACCGTCGACCTCGACGTGATCGTCTCCGACGGCCTGCGGCCCATCCGCTCCTCCGACGAGCAGTTCACCTTCGCGGTGGAGGGCGATATCGGCGAGATCGACGAGCGCGGCGTCTTTACGGCCGCCGAGCTGCAGGGCTTCAGCGGCGCGATCACCGTCGCCTTCGGCAGCCAGACCCGCCGGATCGACGTCACCGTCGGCAAGGCCCCCGAGGCCCTCAGCGGCTTCGAGACGACCGTCGGCTACGGGGTCAACGCCTCTGACACCACGACGGCGAGCGTCAAGATCGACAACACCGGCGACAACGCCCGCTTCGGCAAGGGCAGCCTGTCCATGAAATACGAGACCGGCGCGGAGCCCGACCTCGTCGTCTTCAGCGCCGACGGCGCGCTGACCATCCCCTCCGGCATGCGGGAGCTGACCCTCTGGGCCCGCGGCACAGGCGACTGGCAGATCATGTTCTCCACCAACACCGGCACCGCCGCTCAGCCTCTGACCATGAACGAGGACGAGTGGACCATGAACGTCGTCGAGGTGCCCTACGGCGCCCGGGCCGTCACGGGCTTCTGCGCTTACGATGAGGCGGAGGAGAGCGGCTATGCCTTCATCGACCAGCTGATCGGCCACTACGGCGAGGCGCAGACCGACGATACGGCCCCCGTGATCGCCAACGCCTCTTATGAGGAGCAGCTGCGCGCCACCGTGCTGGACGACAGCGTCTACCCGCTGGAGAAGAACAACATCAGCGTCACGGTGGACGGCGTCGCCATCCGGGACTTCACCTATGATCACTCGACCGGCGCGCTGACCGTCAACGCGGCCGCCGACGGCGCGCTCCACCGCGCCACGATCGTCGCCACCGATTACTTCGGCAACCGCAGCCGCCTGACGCTGGAGGCCGAAGGAACAGCCGCGGGCCCCTACGACGACGTGGCGGGCCACTGGGCCGAGAAGTATATCAACTACCTCTACAACAAGGGCGTCACCGACGCCGCCAGCGAGTTCGGCCCCCGCGTGGGCGCGACGAACGAGCTGGTTGCCACGATGATCTCCCGCTATATGGGCGTTGACGTCAGCAAGTACGAGAGCGTCGAGCTGCCCTACGTCGATCTCGACGAGGCCAGCGACTGGGCGATCCCGCACCTCAAGGCCATGTATGCCCTGGGCATCATGGTCGGCGGCCCCGACAGCGAGGGCAACACCTGGTTCTATCCCGCGGAGAACACCAACCGCGCCCGCGTCATGACGGTCTTGGGCCGCACGATCCCCCGGGGCTACGACTACGCTGACGCAGCCTACAGCGATATGGCCGACGTCCCCGCCTGGGCCTTCGATCACGTGTCCCTGCTGACGCACCTCGGCGTCGTCAACGGCTACGGCGACGGCACCAACCGCATCATGCCCGCCGCCGGCATCACCCGCTCCGAGCTGGCCGCGATCCTGTACAGACTCTACTGAGTATAAAAAAGGCGCTCCCGCGGGAGCGCCTTTTTTCGATGCGTTATTTTTTGTGCGTATGGATGAAGTTCCAGATCAGGTCGGACGCGATGGAGATGTTGGTGGCGGGGGGATCGATCTCCTCGGGCAGGAGCCACTTGGCGTCGGCGATCTCGGAATCCTGCAGGTGGAAGGGAAGAGGCTCGCCGTCGATGCGGCAGGTGAAGCCGATCATCTCCGTGTCGGAGAAGCCCCAGGGCTGGCTCTTGAAGTATTTGACGTCGGTGACGTGCTGCCCGACCTCCTCGAAGACCTCGCGCTTGACCGTCTGCTCGAAGGTCTCGCCGATCTCCACGAAGCCCGCGATCAGGCTGTAGCGGTTGCCGCGAACGTTCTTCGCCATCAGAAGCCTGCCGTCGTGCTCCACAGCCGTGATGATGGCGGGGCAGATCTTCGGATACTCGGTCAGCCCGCACTCCGGGCAGACCATGGCGCGCTCGATCCTGCTGCGTTCGGTCTTATGGCCGCAATGGCCGCAGAAGCGGCGGCTCTGCTCCCACTTGGACAGCTGCCACGCCGTCACGATGGCGAAGGCCGTCTTCTGGTCGGGATGGCTGCGGGCGATGGCCGGGGCCTTGAGGTAGAAATACCCCTCCGGCGCCTCCATCATTTCCTCGGAAATATAACATCCTCTGCCCTCCATATAGAAAATATGGTGGCACACAGGCGTCAATTGGCCGTACACGGGCAGCGCGGGCGCATGTTCGTCGCCGCAGAGAAGGATGTCGTCGCCGTTGAAAATAAAGAGCTTGTCGCCCTCATGGGCGGGTTCGAGGGAAAATGCGTTGGAAAACACGCCCTCGCCGATGTCCTGGATCATGGCAGGTCCTCCGTTTCAACTTGATTCGCCGACATTCTACCATAAAACGGGGAAAGGGGCAAGTGCCATTTGCGGCTGAGCGGGAAATCGTACATTTTTGTGGTTGCAGATAACAGATAAACGTGATATAATAACTAAACGTGCTGTAATGGTATTCTTTTGAAATCGATATAGTGCAGAATAAACGCGTTGGGAGTCCGGTTGAAATGCAATTCATCAAGTTTTTACTCAAGCGTATCATCACGATCATCCCTGTTCTGTTCGGCGTCACCTTCCTCGTCTACGTGCTCATGACCGTCGCTCCCGGCAACTCCGAGCGCACGGCCCTCAACAAGGCCCGCACGCCAGAGGAACGGCAGGCCGTCATCGAGCGGTACGGCATGGACGACCCCATGATCGTCCGCTATGCCCGCATGATGCGCAGCCTCTTCCGCGACGATTCCGGCAGGGCCAGCCGCATCATCACCAAGATGCGCGTCCATCTGCCCCATTCCCTGCGCCTGTGCCTGACGGCGCTGGCCGCCTCCATCGTTCTTGCGCTGCCCCTCGGCATCTTCGCCGCCATCAAGCAGAACACGTTCTTCGACGGCATGAGCATGCTGATCTCGCTGCTGGGCGTGTCGATGCCGAACTTCTGGCTGGGCATCATGATCATGCTTGTCTTCGGCCTGCATCTGGGGTGGTTCCCCACCTCCGGTTCCTCCGAGCCGATCCACATCGTCATGCCCGCCGCCACGCTGGCCTTCATCAACATGGCCGCCATCGCCCGCATCACCCGCTCCTCCACGCTGGAGGTCATCCGTCAGGATTACATCCGCACCGCCCGCGCCAAGGGCGTGCCCGAGCATAAGATCATCTGGCGCCACGTGCTGAAAAACGCCCTGATCCCCACGATCACCGTGGCGGGCGTCCAGCTGGGCGAGCTGCTCAGCTCCACCATCATCATCGAGAACATCTTCGCCTGGCCCGGCGTCGGCCGCCTGCTGATCCAGGCCATCAACAGCCGCGACATGTCCATGATGATCGCCTGCGTCATGGTCTTCGCCGTCTGCGTCTCCGTCATCAACCTCGTGGTCGACCTCCTCTATGCCGTCATCGACCCCCGCATCTCTCTGAACTGAATGAGCATCAAAAAGAGCCTCCCGGACGGGAGGCTCTTTTGACGTTGAACTGTTGTTTAGAACGCGCGCTCCAGCATGATGATCTGCGCGTCGGGGAAGACGAAGCCGTATTTCTCCAGGGCGGCGCGCAGGTCGTCGCGCTCGGAGGGGATCATGCACACGAGCTTGGGCAGGCCGGAGGCCTTGAACTTTTCGATGGCGAAGCGGATGCACTCGTCCGCGTCGCCGCCCATGAAGCCGATGTGCAGGCCCTGATCCTTCAGGAACCGGGCGCCCACGGTGACGACGCTGTCGCCCTTGCGGTAGACGATGCCCTCGCCGCACAGACCTTCGTACAGCGCCTTGTTGAGGCCGTAGTAGGTGCGGTTGGTGCAGAAATAGTTGTGATAGCCCTCGGCGTAGGGGGCGAACAGCTTTTCGCACTCGGCGGGATCGGTGACGGGGACGAAGCCCTCCGCGGGCTCGACGGCGGGGATGTTGTCCTTCAGCAGCGTGCCCTCGCGGGTCTGATACGCCACATGCAGACCGTTGCGCTCGCCCAGCACGCGGGAGGCGTAATTGGTCAGACCCGTGTACATGCGCACGAAGGGCACGTGGTAGATATCGCACAGCTCGATGAAACGCTTCCAGATCACCGCGCCGCAGCCCTTCTTCTGATGGTCGGCGTGCACGCGCAGACACTCCAGCCAGCCGGAGCCGTCGTACTGGGTGGAGAAGCGGGCGAAGCCGATGGGCTTGCCGTCTTCCTCGGCGACGATCAGCTCGCCGTCCTCATTGTTGAAAAACAGATCCTGAACGCCCTCCAGATACAGCAGCTTCGGCGTCGAATGCTTCTCGATATCCAGCAGGACGGGCAGGTCCTCGATCACGCCCTTGCGGCAGACAATACTCATTTCCATTTCTCCTCCGTTTGGTGTATAATAAGACTATCATTAATGTACCATCAATGCCCGTCAGATGTCAACAGGAGGCGATCATATGACGGAAGAAATGAAGACTCTGAAGCAGTGGGTGGAGGAGAGCGAGCACATCGTCTTCTTCGGCGGCGCAGGCGTCAGCACCGAGTCGGGCATCCCCGATTTCCGCAGCGTCGACGGCCTGTACAACCAGAAATACGACTATCCGCCCGAGACGATCCTCAGCCGCAGCTTCTTCAACCGCAATCCCGAGGCGTTTTTCCGCTTTTACCGGGACAAGCTGCTGCTCAAGGGCGTCAGGCCCTCCCGGGCCCACATCGCGCTGGCGAAGCTGGAGAAGGCCGGCAAGCTGGACGCCGTCGTCACCCAGAACATCGACGGCCTGCATCAGGACGCTGGGAGCGAAGCGGTCTATGAACTCCACGGCAGCACCCGCCGCAACTACTGCATGCGCTGCCGCAGGTTCTACACGGACGACGACATCCGCGGCATGGATCTGATTCCCAAATGCTCCTGCGGCGGGATCATCAAGCCAGACGTAGTGCTGTACGAGGAGAGCCTCGACGGCGACGTCATCGAAAAGAGCGTCCGCGCCATCGAGAACGCCGACCTGCTGATCGTGGGCGGCACGTCGCTGACCGTCTATCCCGCGGCGGGGCTGATCCGCTATTTCCGCGGCAAGCGCCTCGTCATCATCAACAAATCCGAAACGTCTTACGATGAGGAGGCCGACCTTGCCATCTACGACAGCGTCGGCGAGGCGCTGGAATACGCGGTCTCCGATCTATGAGATATGAAGACGTCTCCCGCGCCGTCTTTCTCCGCAGACCAAACCGCTTCATCGCGCAGGTGGAGCTGGACGGCAGGGAAGAGACCGTCCACGTCAAAAACACCGGCCGCTGTGCGGAGCTGCTGACCCCGGGAGTGAACGTCTGGGTCAGCCGCGCCCGCGCGCCGAAGCGCAGGACGCAGTACGATCTGATCACCGTGGACCGCGGCGGATTGATGGTCAACATGGACTCCCAGGCGCCCAACCGTCTGTTCGCCGAGTGGGCGGAGGCAGGCGGCTTCGGCGATGTGACGGACCTGAAGCCAGAGCAGACCTACGGCGCGTCACGCTTCGATTTCTCCATGATGCGGCACGGTCTGCCCACCTTCGTCGAGGTCAAGGGCGTCACGCTGGAGCGCGAGGGCGCGGCGCTGTTCCCCGACGCACCCACGGAGCGCGGCGTCAGACATTTGCGGGAGCTGATCGACGCCAAAGCGGCCGGATACGGCACCGCCATCTGCTTCGTCATCCAGATGAAGGGTCCGGCGGTCTTTCGGCCCAACCGGGCCACGCACCCCGCCTTCGCGGACGCTCTGCGCGAGGCGAGTGCCGCGGGCGTCCGGATCCTCGCGCTGGATTGCGTGATCACGCCCGACAGCGCGCGCATTGACGCGCCCGTCCCTATTGACTTGGAGTAGGGTCCATATGGTAAGATAAATCAAATATAATAAAAAAGGAGCGTGCCTTTATGCAATACCGTCCCCTCGGCAAGACCGGCCTGCTGGTCAGCGAGATCGGCCTCGGCTGTGAGGGCTTCGTCGACAAGCCCGACGAACATTCTGACCGCCTGTTTCAGATCGCCATCGAGCAGGGCGTCAACTACATCGATATGTACAGCCCCGAGCCCACCTTCCGCCGCAGCGTCGGCAGGAACGTCAACCCCATCCGCGACAGGTTCTACCTGCAGTCCCACCTCTGCTCCGTTTGGCAGGACGGTCAGTACAAGGCCACCCGCGACCTGCAGGAGGTCAAGGACGGCTTCGAGGACATGCTGAGGACCATCGGCACCGATTACATCGACGTCGGCATGATCCACTACATCGACTCGCCCGCCGTCTGGGACGAGATCATGCACAACGGCGTCATGGACTACGTCCAGGAGCTGAAAAAGCAGGGACGCATCCGGTTCACCGGCGTCAGCAGCCACAACCCCAAGATCGCGCAGGTCATGGTGGAGAGCGGCCTCATCGACGTGCTGATGTTCAGCGTCAACCCCTGCTACGATCTGCAGCCCGGCGACGAGGACATCGAAAAGCTCTGGGCCGACGAGAGCTACGAGCATCACCTGACCAACATGGATCCCGACCGTCAGCGGCTTTATGAGACGTGCCAGCAGATGGGCGTGGGCATCACGGTCATGAAGGCCTTCGGCGGCGGCGATCTGCTGACCGACGAATCGCCTGCAGGCGTGGCGCTGACCGTGGATCAGTGCATCCACTACTGCCTCACCCGTCCCGCCGTGGCGTCCGTCATGTCCGGCGCGCGCACGGAGGAGGAGCTGCTGCGCTCCCTTGCCTACGAGCGCGCCACCGACGAGGAGCGCGATTACGCCGCAGCCTTTGCCACTTTCCCGCGCATCAGCTGGCAGGGCCACTGCATGTACTGCGGCCACTGCGCGCCCTGTCCCGTGGGCATCAGCGTCGCCGACGTGACGAAGTTCCTCCATCTGGCCAAGGCCAAGGGCGGCCTGCCCGAGACCGTGGCGCAGCATTACGGCGCGCTGGAGCATCACGCGGGCGAATGTCTCGAGTGCGGCGCCTGCGAGGGCCGCTGCCCCTTCGGCGTCCAGGTCATCGAGAACATGAGAGAGGCGGTCAAGGTCTTTGGAGAGTAAACGACTGAGCATCCTCGTCATCGACGGCCAGGGCGGCGGCATCGGCCGTCAGGCCGTGGCGCGGATCAAGGAGCTGGCCCCCTGGGTTGAGGTCACAGCTGTGGGCACCAACGCCCTGGCCACCTCCGCCATGCTCAAGGCCGGGGCGGACAACGGCGCCACCGGCGAGAACGCCGTCCTCGTCGGCTGCCGGAAGGCGGACGTCATCGTCGGCCCCATCGGCGTCGCCATCGCCGACTCCCTCTTCGGCGAGGTCACCCCAGCCATGGCCGTCGCCGTGGGACAGAGCCGCGCCGTGCGCGTGCTGATCCCCGTCAACCACTGCGACAACCTCATCGCCGGCATGGAGGACGTCTCCATGGCGCGTCTGGTGGAAAGCGCCGTCGATCTGGCGCTGGAACAAGCGAAATAAAAGCAAGGGCGCTCCCGCGGGAGCGCCCTTGTTCGTTCTTTCATTGTCAATGAAGGAGTCTGCGGCGTTTGGGACTCGCCGCCGTGCGGAGTCCTTTCCTGTTTTCCCCTTTGTGGGAAGTGCAGGCGATAGGGTGCCGCGTCAGCGGTGGAAGGAGCTGCCGCCCTCTTTTACTTCACGAAATAATCCGCCAGATTGGCCCCTTCGTCGATCACGGCCTCGATCAGCGGCGTCTTGCAGCTCAGAAGCGTCGTCACGCCGGGGCCGTGGCCCGCGGCCATGCAGTCGCTGTGGATCACCACGCCGATGGTCACCGCGCCTGTCTGCCAGGTGCGGCCGTAACGCGTGTCGGCGTCCAGGATCGCCACGATGTCGCCGAAGCGCAGCTTGTCCAGCCCGTACTCGGCCACGAGACCCTTGTCGAACAGCGTGATGTCATAGTCGCCGCTGGCGCTGGGGGAGCCGAGACCCGAGCCCATCAGGCAGCCGGGGACGATCTTCGCAACGCCCACGACGAGCTTGCCGTCCTTCTCGGTGATGTTCATCTTGTGCAGCAGGGCGGGGGAGAGGTTGCGCGTGATGATCCCGGGATAGTCTGTCAGCGCCAGACCCTGTCCGCAGGCCTTGACCAGCACCTTGTCGTCCGGAGCCATCAGCTCCATGGTCTCGTCGTCGAAATAGATCATCAGATGCTCGCAGCCGCCGTGCTTGCCCGTGACGATGCCCTTGCGGCCCTTGGCGTCGCCGCTCATGACCTTCGCCTCGTTGCCGATGCAGGAATAGCACACGTAAGCGTCGTTGTAGGCGTCCACCGGGTTGCGCGTGGTGACGCCCGGCTCCAGATGGTCCGCCGTCCACCCCACGCAGCAGTCGCCGATCTTCGCGTTGTACGTCACGCCGCCCGTGCCCGGCATGAAGATGATGTCGCCGTCCACCGTCATCTTTCCCTTCTTGGAAAAGCTCGGATTCACCACCTGCCCCTGCACGGAAATGATCGGCAGCGTCTTCTCGTTCGTTTTCAGCATGCTCAAACCCTCTTTCATAAGTATTGGGACTTTGCTGGGACTATTGTACCACAGAACAGCCGCGAAGGCAAAAGAAACCGCCGCTCCCCGAAGCTGGTCTAGATGCATGCATTGGACATCATGGAATACATCGACGACGATCGACCGGAAATTGACAACATCACGTCAGCTTGATATAATATCCCAGTCGGCGCTTGTCCGGCGGAAGGGATAGAGAGATATGAAAGTAAGACTGCGCAAGATCCTTCGCATGATGATCGGCTTCGCCCTTTTGGGGCTGGGGACGATGATCTCCAAGCAGGCTGGGGGGCTGAACCCCTGGAACGTCCTGAACGACGGCATGACCCACGTGCTGCCCATCACCATCGGCCGCGCAAACCAGATCGTCGGCGTCATCATCATCTGCATCGATATCCTGGCGCGGGAGCATCTGGGCATCGGCACGGTGCTGAACGCCATATTCATCGGCACGTTTTCCGACCTGTTTTTGAACCTCAACGCGAAGCTGGGCATCGTACCCAGGGTGACGAGCCTGCCGCTGCAGCTGCCCCTGTGGCTGCTGGCCGGCGTGATCTCCGGCTTCGGCATCTATTATTATATGTCCGCCGAGATGGGCTCCGGCCCCCGCGACTCGCTGATGCTGGCCGTCACGCGCCGCGTGCCGTTTCAGGTGGGCATGTGCCGTATGGCGCTGGAGGCCATGGCGTTCCTCGTGGGCGCGCTGCTGGGCGGCGAGTTCAGCATCGGCACCTTCATCTCCGTCGCCATCGGAGGCCCGATCCTCCAGACCATCTGCAAGCTCACCGGCTTTGATGTCAAGAAGATCCACAACGAGAGCTTCGCCGAGACCTGGGCCTTTCTCAAAGGCTGGATGAAGGACCGCAAAAACGCATAACACCGAGGCGTCCGCAAAAAATCGCGGACGCCGATTTTTATCATTGACATTTGCGGCCCGATTGAGTATAATAGAAAAGCGCTGAAATGCTGGAATAGCTCAGTCGGTAGAGCAGCTGATTCGTAATCAGCAGGTCGCGTGTTCAAGTCACGTTTCCAGCTCCAGCAAAACCCGTCGATATCATATCGGCGGGTTTTTTGTTATGTCAAAGTAATACATTGCGGCAATTTGCGTTATCCGGTATAATAAAGATGAATCATGACGATTGGAGGCTTTATACTGATGAAGATGGCTGATCCTCCCAAAGAACAAGGCACTTATTGGCCCACGCCTGATCTGTATTCTGTCAGTTTGACCAAGGAGCAGTGGAAGAAATATCTCGAAGAGGTCGAGCTTCCTTATCATAAGGGCTGTATGCGTATGCTGAAAGGTCTCATGGAACTTGGCGGTGAGGCGAGCTGCAAGAAGCTTGCTGTCACATACGGCGGAAGCCCATATGGTTATGTAGGCTCGGCTGTTAACATAGGCAGACGGGCAAAAAAAACTTTTGATCTGCCGCCCTGCATGAATGAAGACAAGGAAACCTTTTTCGCCATCCCGTTTCTTGGTCGCTGGGTGGAAGAGTGTGACGGCAGTTTTTACGCATACAGAATCAGAGATGAACTATTGGCCGCTTTGAAAGAGCTTGATCTGAGAGACATCGATCCTTATATTGAGAAAACGAGCGGACAGGTCGGATATTGGTGGCTCAACGCAAACCCGAAGATATGGAGCTTTACCGATATCGAGGTCGGAGCAAAACAAGCGTATACGCTGTACAATGATAACGGCAACAAGCGCAGGATATTCCAGAACTTTCTTGATGCAAAACAGGGGGATATTGTGATAGGCTATGAATCAACGCCGGTCAAGCAGGTCGTAGCCATCGCCAGGATCTCCAAGGAGCAGGATGGAAAAGAGCTTGTTATCGAGAAGGTCGAAGGTCTTTTGACGCCGATCGATTATCAGCAGCTCAGAGATCATCCGGCGCTGGAGAATATGGAATACTTCAGCCAGCCACAGGGGAGTCTTTTCCGTCTGACAAAAGATGAGTTCGATGCCGTCATGGATATCATCCGCGAGTACAATCCGCTTCCCGCCAAAAACTCCACGCATATAGCTTACGGAAGGGATGATTTCCTTCGAGAGGTTTATATCAGCGGAAATCAATATGACTCGCTCGTTTCGATCCTCAACAACAAATACAATTTGATCCTGCAGGGTCCTCCGGGTGTGGGCAAGACTTTTGCAGCCAGGAGGCTTGCCTATTCAATCATGGGCGAAAAGGATGACAGCCGCGTCGAGCTTGTTCAATTCCATCAGAACTATTCATATGAGGATTTTATGATGGGCTACAAACCGTCGGGGGATGGCTTTGAATTAAAGCAGGGCGTTTTTTATCGTTTCTGTCTGCGCGCCGCGAACCAGCCGGATAAGAAGTTCTTTTTCATCATTGACGAAATCAACCGCGGCAATATGAGCAAGATTTTCGGAGAGATGCTGATGCTCATCGAAAAGGATTACAGAGGATCGAAAGCGACGCTTGCCTATAATGGGCAGTCGTTCTCGGTCCCGGAGAACGTTTATATCATCGGCATGATGAATACGGCGGACAGGAGCCTTGCAATCATAGACTATGCGCTGCGCAGGCGATTTGCCTTCTGTACGATGATGCCGGGCTTTGAAGCGGATCAGTTCAACCAATACCGGAAAAGCCTGCACAGCGCAGTTCTTGATAAGCTGATTGAGGTTGTCAAGGAACTGAATCAGACGATCGCCAACGACAGCGCGCTGGGCCCGGGATTCTGTATCGGCCACAGTTATTTCTGCGGTCACAACGCGGAAGATGAAGAAAACTGGCTGAGAGAGGTCGTTGAATACGATATTATTCCGCTGCTGAATGAATACTGGTTTGACGATATGGACAGCTGCCGTAAATGGTCTGACCTGCTGCGCGGTGTTTTCCATGGCTAGCATTATTGTTAAAAACATCTACTATATGCTGACATACGCGTTTCAAGTGCTTCATCAGTCGCATTATGATGAAATCGCAGCCGAAACGTTCGATACCGTTCAGGATTTGCTGGCGGCAATTCTGGCAAAAGGCATCGCACAACAGTTGAAACAGGGATTGTATCGTGAGTATATCAGCAAAGAAGAATCGCTTACGGCCATGCGCGGCAAGCTGTTGATTGACGATACCGTTAAGAATAAGATCCAGCATAGAAGGGCGCTTGTGTGCGGCTTTGATGAGTTTTCTGCGAACAATCCTTTCAATCAGGTCTTGAAGACGACCGCGATTCTCTTACTTCAGCAAAAGGACGTCAGAGACGAGACGAAAGCATCCCTGAAAAAGGAATTGCTGCTGTTCTCGGGAATAGACACGATCGATCCGTTCCGGATTCGCTGGGATATGCTTCGCTTTGATCGTAACAATCAGAGTTACAAGATGCTCCTCGGAATATGCAGATTCGTTCTGGAGGGACTCCTGCTGATGACGGAGAAGGGCGAGATCAGACTTGCTCAGTTCTTCGATGAGCAGCGCATGAGCCGCCTTTTTGAAAAGTTTATCCTGGAATTTTACAGAAAAGAAGTCCCGCAGGTTCAGGCAAGAGCATCAAAGATCGAATGGCAGCTTGACGGCGATTCGAGCGCAATGCTGCCCTCGATGCAAAGCGATGTCACGCTGACATGCAGCGGGAAGACACTGATCATTGACGCCAAGTATTACTCGCATGCCACACAGGTGCGGTATGGAAAGCACACGCTGCATTCCAATAATATCTATCAGATATTTGCGTACGTGAAGAATCAGGACGCCGACAATACCGGGAAGGTTGCGGGGCTGCTGCTCTACGCCAAGACGGATGAAGAGGTTTCGCCCGATATGGACGTCGTCATGAGCGGCAACAGGATCGGTGCCAGAACGCTTGATATGAACTGCGAGTTCTCACAGATTTCAATCCAGTTGAAAATGATTGCGAATGAGTTTTTTCAACTGGAGCATGAATAGGGACAGGTGACGATCATGGATTTGAAAGAAGAAAAAGCCGCTTTGCGCAAGGTGATCCGGGCGCGGCGGAAGGAGCTGGACAAGGGGGAGCGGGCGATCTGGGACGCTTCGATCGCGGAGAAGGTGACGGTGATGCCGGAGTATGAAGCGGCACGGACCGTGTTCTGCTTCGTCTCCATGAAGTACGAGCCGCAGACCCGGGCGATCCTGGAGCGCGTCTGGCGCGACGGCAAGCGTCTCGTGGTGCCGCGGTGCCTGGAGGACGGGATCATGGAGGCCGTGGAGCTGACCTCCTTCGACCAGCTGTCGCCCCGCACCATGAACATCCTTGAGCCCGACGACGGCCTGCCGGTGATCCCGTTCCGGGAGATCGACTTCGCCGTGGTGCCCGCGCTGGCCTACACGCCCGACGGGCGGCGGTTGGGGCAGGGAGGCGGCTTCTACGACCGCTTCATGGCCGAGGCGGGCGCCTTCACATGCGGCGTGTGCTACAGCTGCTTCCTGCTGCCCGACGTGCCATGCGAACCCCACGACGAGCGCGTGGACCGCGTCGTGACGGAATAGATAAAAGCTGACTGAAAGAGCGCGCTTATTTGTTTTTCAAATACTTTATTTAGCTAAAGTGAAAACGGTTGACAACCCCCGCCGATGTGCTGTATATTGTAGATGTATGAGAGCCTTTTGTTAAATGCTGTATATCCAAACGGAGGTAGATTAACATGGTTAGAGAAAACATGGACTACATTGCTCAGTTCGATCCCGAGATCGGCGAAGCCCTGAAGGCCGAGTTTGACCGTCAGGTCCGCAACATCGAGCTGATTGCTTCTGAGAACATCGTCAGCCCCGCCGTCATGATGACGATGGGCACCTGCCTGACCAACAAGTATGCCGAGGGCTATCCCGGCAAGCGCTATTACGGCGGTTGCGAGAAGGTCGACATCGCCGAGAACCTGGCCCGCGACCGCGCCTGCAAGCTGTTCGGCGCCGAGCATGCCAACGTCCAGCCCCACAGCGGCGCGCAGGCCAACATGGCTGTTTACTTCGCCCTGTGCAACCCCGGCGACACCGTCATGGGTATGAACCTGGCGCACGGCGGCCACCTGACCCACGGCAGCCCCGTCAACATGTCCGGCAAGTATTACAACATCGTTCCCTACGGCCTCAACGACGAGACCGAGACCATCGACTATGACGAGGTCGAGCGCGTCGCTAACGAGTGCAAGCCCAAGATGATCATCGCCGGCGCTTCCGCTTATCCCCGCGCCATCGATTTCGAGCGCTTCGCCAACATCGCCCACAGCGTCGGCGCTTACCTGATGGTCGATATGGCCCACATCGCCGGTCTGGTCGCTGCCGGTCTGCATCAGAGCCCCGTGCCCTATGCCGACGTCGTCACCACCACCACCCATAAGACCCTGCGCGGCCCCCGCGGCGGCCTGATTCTGTGCCGTGAAGAGCTGGCCAAGCAGATCGACAAGGCCGTGTTCCCCGGCATCCAGGGCGGCCCCCTGATGCACGTGATCGCTTCCAAGGCCGTCTGCTTCGGCGAGGCCCTGAAGCCCGAGTTCAAGGAGTATCAGAAGCAGATCGTCAAGAACGCCGCCGTGCTGGCTGACGAGCTGCAGAAGCAGGGCTTCCGCCTTGTTTCCGGCGGCACCGACAACCACCTGATGCTGGTCGACGTCCGCAACTTCGGCATCACCGGCCGCAAAATGGAGAAGCGTCTGGACGAGGTGCACATCACCGTCAACAAGAACGCCATCCCCAACGATCCTGAGAAGCCCACCGTCACCAGCGGTATCCGTGTCGGCACCCCCGCCGTCACCAGCCGCGGCTTCAAGGAAGAGGATATGGTCAAGGTCGCCGAGCTGATGGCTCTGACCGCTTCCGACTTCGAGAACAAGGCCGATTACATCCGCGAGGCCGTCTCCGAGCTGACCAGCAAGCATCCCATCTACAACGACTAATTTGCTATAAAAGCAGCGGGCCCCTGTGAAAGCAGGGGCCCGTTTTTCGTTTGTTTACAACTTCGCCCTTGACCTTTTCCCGTCTGAGCGACTATGATAGTATCAGAAAAGAAGAGGAACCGACGCGAAGGAGGACGAATATGAAAAGAACCGTTTCCCTGCTGCTGACACTTGCGCTGCTGGCCGCCTGTCTCAGCTCGCTGGCCGCGGGCTACGAGGTCAAGACGAAGACGCTGGAGCACAGCGTCGTGGGCACGCTCAACAGCTCCGGCTGCAGCTACGAGGGGAAGATCAAGCTGCACAACTACATCGGCGCGCTGAAGATCAAGCTGCCCGTTGGCGAGGAGAAGGAAGAGGCCGAGATCGCCGTGGTGCTGGCCGACGCGGACCCCGCCGTGGAGGTGGAGATGAAGCGCTTCAGCGGCCATATCTACGGTGCGACGCTGTCCGTGGACGAGTACCACTATTCCGGCGGCTCCTTCGAGAAATCCGACGAGAAGGCGGGACGCGGCGCCTCCGGCCCGAAGGGCGGCAGCGTCACGCTGGGCGAGACCGGCGGGCTCTACTCCGGCCGCGTCTTTTTCTACTATTCCGTGGACGATATGGGCTATGAGACCATCGAGGACATCCCGGACGCCCAGTGGAGCGACCTGTTCTGGTTCAACCTCGGCAGCACCTACGTCCTCAGCCTGGAGCCGCAGGATGTCAACACCTTCATGGCGACCGGCCGGCTGGAGGGCTACGCCTGGCCCGGCCTCAAGGACCTGCTGGCCCACAACAGCACCGCGGCGCCCTCCGGCTTCGAGAACTTCAAGCCTCATGAGACATACAGCCCCGACCTGTTCACCGACACGGAGAACGAGTGGTTCACCCAGTACGTCAGCCGCGTCTACGAATACGGCCTGATGAAGGGCAAGGGCCAGGGCGAGTTCCTGCCCTACGGCACCATGACCGTGGCCGAGGGCGTGACCCTCAGCGCCCGCCTGCACAACATCTACCGCGGCGGAGACGGCGTCTTCGTCCAGGGCGAGCCCTGGTACCAGGTATACAGCGACTACGCGGCCCGGTACGATATCGCGTCGGCGGATGACTTCGACAGCATGACCAGACCCATGACGCGCCGGGAGCTGGCGCGGCTCATGGTGGCCGCCGTGGACATCACGGAGCTGGAGGCGATCAACAGCGCCGTGAAGATCCCCGACGTGCCCGAGAGCGATCGGGATTACGACGCCGTCATCGCCCTGTATCGTGCGGGCGTGCTCACCGGCGACGAGACCGGCAGCTTCTGGCCCGAGCGCCAGATCACCCGTGCCGAGGTGGCAGCCATCACCGCACGCCTCGTCTGCCCGGAGCTGAGAGTGGAGAAATAAAGCGTATATGCAAATCAAAAGGCATGACTGCGAGGCCATGCCTTTTGACCTGTCGAAAAACAGGTTTTTCGACAGAAAGGACCCGCAGGCAGAAAAAGCATCTGCCTGCTTGGGCCGGTCTGCTGCAGCGCACTCGCTGACGCTCGCACGTTTGCAGACCGGAAGGTGTGTTTTCGTCGGCACATGTCCGCCGAAAACACGGATCTGTTATCGCTCGCTGCGCGAGCACGGCACTGTATCCCGATAAAAGCCTTTTTGACAAACCAGGGCATGGCCGCGAGACCATGCCTTTTGTCTTGCCTTATCAGAGACAATAAAAAAGCTCCGCCGCAGCGGAGCTTTTCCAAGAGGCGTCATTGATCCTTCTTTTCCAGCATGCCGGGGTTCGCGGCCACCATGCCTGTGACGCCGCCGAAGCACAGCTTGCTGATCCAGTTGGTCAGCGTCTCCAGTGACACGCCGTTGTCGTTGCGGAACCAGCTCTGGTACACGGCCACCAGCCCCGCCGTGGAATAATCGCTCATGACCTCCAGCAGCGCGGGGTCCACGGCCACCTGACTGCCGAAGGTCTCCTTGATCTTCACCTTGATGGTGTTGATGATCTTCTGCGTCATGCTCGTGTTGTTGCCGATGAAGAGGCTGGAATAGAGTTTCAGATCGCTGCGGATGCCCGCCGACAGGCGGTAGAAGATCACCTGCGGATTGTTGAGCACCGTGTTGAAATCAACCTCTGCCAGCACGGCGGTGAAGGCGTTGATGATCTCGTCCTCGATCTCCTCCACCACCTCGTACACGCCGCTGTAGTAGTTGTAAAACGTCTTGCGGTTGATGTCGGCGGCGTCGGCGATGTCCTTGATGGTGATGTCGCTGATATCCTTCTGCGCCACCAGCTGGGCAAAAGCGCTGCGGATGGCGCGCTTCGTCTTGATGACCCGGCGGTCGGGACGCTTGGCCTGAGTTTCCATAGGCACCTCCTGATTCGCTACAAAAGTGAAACAAAATGTGGAAAAAGCCACGATGGGACCGAAGCGGAACAGAATAGGGGCAAAGCGCAAATTCTTTGACCATTGATTTCTTTGCCACAGGTATATTATAATAAACACCAGTAGTATAAGTCAAGTATTAAAAATATTTGACGCATGATGCTTTTTAACGAAATATGGCAAAGGAGTATATGTGTGAATAAACTGATCCTGACGGCCGACAGCACCTTTGACCTGACCCCGGCCATGGCCGCCGCGCTGGACATAGAGGTGATCGCCTCCTGGGTCCGCATGGACAGCGACGAGCTGCCCGATTATCCCGACGTGACCATGGACGACCTGTTTGCCTTTCATGACCGCACGGGGAAGCTGCCCCAGACTGCCGCAGCCGCCCCAGCCGAATACACCGACTTTTTCCGCCGCTTTACCGACCGCGGCGACCGCGTGCTCCACATCGCCAAGAGCTCCGGCATGTCCTCCTGCTTCGACAACGCCTGCATGGCGGCCGCTGAGCTGCCGGGCGTCACGGTGTTCGATTCCAGAAATATCAGCAGCGGCAGCGCCATGATCGCCGTGGAGGCCGCGCGTCTGCGCGACCTGGGCCTCGACGGGCAAGAACTCCTGGACAAGCTGGAGGAGTACCGCGGCAGGGTGCAGGGCGCGTTCATCGTGGAGGACCTCACGTACCTGCACAAGGGCGGGCGCTGCTCGTCTCTGGCCCATTTCGGCGCGAACCTGCTGCACCTGCGGCCCCAGATCGTCATCCGCGACGGCGTCATGTCGGCGGCGAAGAAATACCGCGGCCGCTTCGACAACTGCGCGCTGGAGCTGATCGACGACATGCTGGCAGCGCCCCACGAGACCGGTGCGGCTTACGTGGCTCACACGGTCACCGACCCCCAGCGTCTGGACGGCTACGTCCGCTACCTGCGGGAAAAGGGAGGCTTCCAGCGCGTCGTGGCGCTGCCCGCCGGCGCCGCCGTGTCCTGTCACTGCGGGCCCAACACCTTCGGCGTCTTCATCATCAAATCGGTTTAACGCTTTTTCATGTGGTTTTCCTTTCGGCGCAAGGCGCGCGGGGTCCGGCCCCGCGCGCCTTCGCTATTTGGTCTTGCAATCCGATGACAAATCGACGATAATAAGAACAGTAATATGATTAAAGGAGCGTGTTTCTATGTCTTTTGACGTGCGGGCCTTCAAGGCCTTTATGGAAAGTTCCACCACGCCGTTCCAGGCGGTCCTCAGTGCCAGGGCGATCCTCGAGAACGCCGGGTTCAAAAAGCTGGAGGTAGGGGAGAAGTGGGCGCTGGAGCGCGGCGGCCGCTACTTCGTCGTGTCCAACGACTCGTACCTCTGTGCCTTCGAGATCGGTAAAGATTTCGACCTGTCCCAGGGCTGTCACATCGGCGCGTCCCACTGCGATTCTCCCTGCTTCCGCATCAAGGCCGTTCCGGAGCTGAAGGTGGACAAATACCTCTGCCTCGACACCGAGGTCTACGGCGGCGCGAAGCTGGAGTCCTGGCATGACCGTCCGCTGTCCATCGCCGGGCGCGTCGCCTGCCGCTCGAACGACGTCCTGCACCCCGAGGTCCGCTTCGTCGATCTCAGACGCCCCGTCTGCATGATCGCCGACCTGGCGCCCCATATTTCCGACAAGAGCAAGGTCGAGGCCAAGGTCGCATCAAAGATGTATCCCATCCTCGGCGTCTCCGACGGCACGGAGCCAGACAACTGGTTCCGCGTCTTCATGGGCAGGGAGATGGGCGTCGCCCCCGAGGACATCCTCGACTACGAGCTGTACGTCTACAACTGCGCCCCCTGCGCCGAGTGGGGCGACAAGGGCGAGTTCCTCGCCTCTGCCCGCCTGGACAATCTGACGAGCGTCTACGCCCTGATCTCCGCCATCACTTCTTCCGACAATGCAAAGGGCATCAGCGCCGCCATCGCCTACGATCACGAGGAGATCGGCAACCGCTCCAAGTCCGGCGCCAACTCCAACATCACCGAATACATCTTCAAGCGCATCTACAAGGCCCTCGGCTACGACGAGGAGGACTACATGATGGGCATGTCCCGCAGCCTGATCTTCTCCCTGGACGCCGCCCACAGCTTCAATCCCATGTACGGCGAGCGCTACGACAAGAACAACCGCTGCACCCTCAATCAGGGCCTGTGCATCAAGCAGGCGTCCACCCAGTCCTACGCCACTGACAGCGTCATGACCGGCATCGTGGAGCAGCTCTGCGCCAAGTATGACATCCCCTATCAGAAGTTCGCCAACCACTCCGACATCCGCGGCGGCGGCACCATCGGCTCGGTCATTTCGGCCATGCTGCCCGTCAACGCCATCGATATGGGCGTGCCTCTGCTGAGCATGCACTCCGCCATGGAGATGATCGGACAGAAGGACGAGGGCAGCCTCACATCGCTGCTGACCGCCTTCTACAACGAGCAGTAGGATGGCGCGCGAGGTCCGCCCGGCCTTTTACGACCGCTTTGTCTGCATCGCGTCCGATTGCCGCCACAGCTGCTGCCGCGGCTGGGAGATCGACGTGGACGACGATACCTGCGCCTTCTATGAGCAGCTGGAGGGCCCTCTGGGCGACGAGCTGAGAGACGCCCTCCATGAGGAGGACGGCGTCTGGTCCTTCCGCCTGACGGCGGAGGAGAACTGCCCCTTTCTGCAGCGGGACGGCCTCTGCCGCCTGATCTGCGCGCTGGGGGAGGACGCTTTGTGCGATATCTGCGCCCTCCATCCCCGCTTTTTCGAGGACGTGGGGGAGACGGAGCTGTCGGGCGTGGGCCTCTGCTGCGAGGCGGCGGCGTCGCTGCTGCTGGAAGCGCCGCTGACGTTCCTTGACGAAGACGACAACGCGATGACATTCCCGGCGCTGCTTGACGAGCTGGGGATCGACCTGCCCCTTCGCTATGAGATGCTGGGCGACTGGGGCAGCCTGTTCCGGCGCTACCGCGCCTGCGAGCCCATCGACGAAGGCTGGCGTCCGCTGCTGGACCGGCTGGAGCGGACGTTCGACGCGGACCGTGTCCGCGCGTACGCCGCGTCGCTGGACCGTGAGCTGATCGACCGCATCTATCAGTACATCCTTTACCGCCAGCTGGAAAAGCTCCCCGACGCGGGCGCAGACACGCTGATCCGCTATGCCCGGGAGGCCGTCGATCTCATCCTCCTCTGGGCGAGCATCGACGGCGACCTGCCCGAGGCCGTCCGCGCCTGGTCCGCCCAGACCGAATACTGCGACGACAATGTGGCGCTGCTGCTGAACGAATGACGCGAATAAAAAGCCCCGGAAGCTCAGCTTCCGGGGCTTTTGACTGTCACGCTTTCTTTTTCATCTTGATCGTCGCGGCGTAGGCGCTGTTGCACAGGCCCAGGACGGCGGACAGCATGAACAGCGTTTCCACGCCCAGGGTCGTCCAGATCCAGCCACCGAACAGCGCGATGAGGATCGTGATCAGATGGTTGACCGAGACGCCCGTGGAGATCGTGGCGCGCACCTCCTCCGGCGTGTCGGACAGGTCCTGCACATAAACGTTCGACGCCATGGATGCCAGTGAGATCACCGAATCGAGGATGTAGTTGACGCAGCAGACGAGAAACGCGACGTTCATCGGGAACAGATGATGGGCGAAGCCGTAGAAGAAGCAGACGATCACGAGGATCAGCGTATCCGTCACCATCACCAGCTTGTACCCCAGCTTGTCGATGATCCTGCCCACCGTGGGCGCGGCGAAGAACGTGCACACCGACGACACAGCGAACAGGATGCTCAGCACCATGGCGTTGGCGCCGTAGAACCGCACCAGCAGGAACGGCCCGAAGGTGAAGAAGATCTGCTTCCGCGCGCCGTAGAAGACCTCCAGCATGTAGTATTTGCTGTACTTTTTGCGGAAATAGAAGCGGCGCTTGTCGGCGTCCGGGCGGTTCTCATCCGTCAGCTTCAGCGAGGACAGCGCGCCCAGCGCCGTGATGGCCGCGCTGGCGGCGAACACCGCGCGGTAAAGGCCCTGGCTGCCCGGCAGGAAGAAGAATACGCCGATGATGATCAGATACCCCGCCAGCGTCCCGATCTGATGGACCGCGTTCTGCAGTCCCAGCGCCTGGCCGCCGCGGCCCTCTTTGGAGTAGCCCAGCGACATGGTGCTGCGCATGCCAAGCTGCATGTGGTCGCCCAGGGAGTAGATGAAGATGCACAGGATGACCATCACCTTCGTCGGCGGCACCACGGCCTGCATGCCCATGCCAACCAGCATGAACAAAGCGCCCAGCTTGTAGATGCGTTCCGCCGACATCATATAAAGCACCGCGAGGATGAACACCAGCATCAGTCCCGGCAGCTCCCGGAAGAACTCCGAAACGCCCTTGTCGAACTCCGTCATGGAGACGACCTCGGCCAGATAATTGTCGATGACGCCCTTGTACAGGCCGTAGGCCAGTCCGAAGGTCATCACGGAGATGAAAAACGCCTTGAACTTCGACTCGGGACGAAAGACTTCCGTTAACCGGTTCATTGCTGCATCAACTTCCTTTCTGCCGTTCATTCTATCATAGGGACCGGGCAGGCGCAAGGGTGTTGCAATGCGCCGCAAATTATGGTACAATTGTTCTATAAAATGAGAAGGATGGGATCGCCGTGCCGGAAAAGACGTATATCGCCATCGACCTCAAGTCGTTCTATGCCTCCGTGGAGTGCGCCGAGCGCGGCCTCGACCCCATGACCACCCATCTGGTGGTGGCCGATCCCTCCCGCACCGAAAAGACCATCTGTCTGGCGGTCTCGCCGTCTCTGCGCGCCCTGGGCGTGCCGGGCCGCGCAAGGTTGTTCGAGGTGGTGGAGGCCGTGCGGCGCATCAATGCCCGACGCCTGGGCAGGCGTGAGCCCACGGGGAAGTCCTTCGACGCCCCGACGTTGGAGCGGGACCAGACCCTGGCCCTGGACTACGTCGTCGCGCCGCCGCAGATGCGGAAATACATGGCCGTCAGCCGCCGCATCTACGAGATCTACACGGAGTTCGTCGATCCGCAGGACGTCCACGTCTACTCAGTGGACGAGGTGTTCATCGACGCGACGTCTTATCTGAAAAGCACGGGCCTGACGGCCCACGACTTCGCCCGGAGGCTCATCGGCGAGGTCCTGCGCCGCACAGGCATCACGGCCACGGCCGGCATCGGCCCCAACCTTTACCTGTGCAAGATCGCGCTGGACATCGAGGCCAAGCACATCGAGCCCGACGCAGACGGCGTCCGCGTGGCCGTGCTCACCGAGCGCAGCTACCGCGAGCAGCTGTGGGACCACCGGCCGCTGACAGATTTCTGGCGTGTGGGACCGGGCATCGCCCGGAAGCTGGAGCAGAACGGCGTGCGCACCATGGGGGAGCTGGCAAGAGTGTCCGTAGACAACGAAGATCTGCTTTACCGCCTGTTCGGCGTCAACGCCGAGCTCCTCATCGACCACGCCTGGGGCTGGGAGCCCTGCACCATCGCGGATATCAAGTCTTATCGCCCGGAGAACAACAGCATCAGCAGCGGTCAGGTGCTGCCCACGCCCTACCCCTTCGAGAAGGGCCGCCTCGTGGTGCGGGAGATGGCCGACCTGCTGTCGCTGGAGCTGGTGGACAAGGGCCTCGTCTGCGACCAGATGGTGCTCACCGTGGGCTACGACATCGAAAAACTCGCGGACCGCGCCAAAGCGGCCGCGTATCGCGGCCCCGTCACAACGGACCGCTACGGCCGCAAAACGCCCAAGGCGGCCCACGGGTCCCACAATCTCGGCCGTCACACGTCCTCCACGCGGCTGATCGTCGACGGCGTCACCGAGATCTGGGACCGCACGGTGGACCGGAGCCTCACGGTCCGGCGCATGTACGTGGTGGCCAATCACGTGATCCCGGAAAGCGAGGCGCGGGAGAAGGACGACACCCCGGAGCAGCTGGACCTGTTCACCGACTACGGTCAGAAGGCCGCCGAGGAGGCGGCTCTGGAGCGGGAAAAGCGGATGCAGAGCGCCATGCTGACCATCCGCAGGAAGTACGGCAAAAACGCCATCCTCAAGGGCATGAATCTGGAGGAGGGCGCCACCGCCGTCGAGCGCAACAAGCTGGTGGGCGGCCACAAGGCAAGCAAGGAAGGGGAGACGACATGAGCGGCAAATACGACGATATCATCGCTCTCCCACACCATCAGTCTCCGACGAGGAAGCGCATGACCATGACGGAGCGCGCCGCGCAGTTCTCCCCCTTCGCCGCCCTGACGGGCTACGGCGACGAGATCAAGGAGGCAAGACGCGCCACCGATGAGCGCCCTATCCTCGACCGCGACGCCCGGGAACGCCTGGACCGCCGCCTGATCCGGCTGCTCGGCGCGATCAACGACCGGCCGACGGTCGCCGTGTCTTGGTTCGTCCCGGACAAGAAGAAATCCGGCGGCACCGTTCGCAGATGCGAAAGTAAAGCTGTCAAGCTTGACGGCAAAAAGGACCGCCTGCTGCTGGAAAACGGCGAGTGGGTCCCCCTGGCCGACATCCTGAGCGTCGACGGCAGCCTCTTTGACGAGCGGGAAGAATAAAAAAAAACAACGCCCTCTTTCTTGCACGGAAAGAGGGCGTTCGCTGTTCTCTTGTCATCTGCGGAACAGCCGCCGCAGCACGTTGATCACCGCCACCAGCAGACCGACGACGGCGAAGATGCCGCCGATAAAGATAAAGATCACCGTGAAGATCGGTATCCCGTGCCCCTCGCCGCCGCCGCTGAAGATCAGCTGATCGAGGTACACGCCGCCCATCATCAGCCCGACGCCGATCCCGGGCAGCACCAGCATCATCAAAAGCCAGAAATAGACTGAGCGCCCCTTTTTCATTCGACCCACGGCCTTTCCATGCGGCACTCCTCGCACTGCCAGCCCGTATTGCCCGCGTGATGGCAGAAGGGGCAGGTCCAGCTGCCGTCGGGCGCTTTCAGCGCGTCAACGTCGATCACGTTCCCCTCTGTATCCGTCCATGTGCGAGACAGCAGCCGGTCGTCCTCCGCCCACTGCGTCATCAGGCGGCTCAACTCGTGCAGCGCGCCCTCGCCGCCCTTTGGCGGCTGGACGTCGCCGTCGATGACGTAGTATTCCGTCGCTCTGCCGCCGTTGCGGGTGTTGTCGTAATCCAGCTCATAATGGATGGACGGCGCATCCAGGACGATCAGATCGGTTGGGGGCAGATCGACCCACCGGGTCAGATCGAAGCGGTCCACGTGCGCCTGCACCTGCGCCAGCGCGTCGTCGTCTGCCCGATAGACGGTCGTCTTGATCAGCGCGCCAAACCACGGCTGATCCTCAATGGTCAGCGTGATCCCGTCGGCCGTCTGTTTCAGGCGGATATCGCTGTGTCCGCCGGTCATGCCGCCGCCCGAGCTGCAGGAGCACTCGATCAGTGTCCCGACGTCCGCGGGCTTGCGGCTGAACCAGCTTTTGAACGGTCTGAGCATGGCGATCCCTCCGATCACGATCAGAATCATCGCGGGCGCGGCGACCCGCAGGGTAACTCGTTTCATTTCGGCAGCCTCCTCAACAGTTGTGATCCGTTTTCCTTGAGCCAACGGTCGCGTTCGTAATAATCGGGCATCACCCGCAGGACTTCGGCATAAAAGGCAGGGGAGTGGTCCATCACCTTCCGGTGGCACAGCTCGTGTACCACCACGGCGTCCAGCGTCTCCGGCGGGGCCAGCATCAGCAGGCAGTTGAAGTTCAGATTGCCCTTCGTGCTGCAGCTGCCCCAGCGCGTTTTCTGCGCCCGGATCGTGACGCGCCCGTAGTCGACGCCGACCAGCGCAGCATAGTGTTTCACCCGCTCCGGGATGACGTCGAGCGCTTTCTGCGCAAGACTGTAAAGCTCTGAGCTTGACAGCTTCGGCGCTTCGTTCATCAGCTGCTCCCGGGCCTTCCGTAGGTGGTTTTCGATCCAGGACCGCTTTTCCGCGAGGATGGCCTCCACTGCCTGGCGACTCATGCGCCGCGGCGCGCGGACGATCAGACGGCCGTCCCTGATCTGCAGCCCCACCGTTTTCCGGTCGCTGCGGATCAGCTCGTATTCCACGGCGCTCACCCCCTTTTTCTACAGTATAGCACACGGACTGCCGCTTGACAAATCCTGTGAGATAGAGTATGATAGTTTCGTAGGTTAGCGGAGACTAACCATAAAGGAGCGATACCATGCTGACCGTCCTGATTGCGGGTCTCATCGCGGCCGCCGTCTTTTTCGGCATCTGCAGGGAGGTCCGCAGCTTCAAAAAGGGCGAGCTGTGCGACTGCAGCGGCGACTGCGCCCACTGCCGCATCCAGTGCCGCAGCAACCCGAACTATTTCGGCCTGAACCGGAAGGAGGAGTGATCATGCAGATCATCGGCTGGCTCATTCTGATCGTCGTTTTCGTATCTCTGACGCTGGGCTCGTGGAAGGAGCGCCAAAGAAAGAAGAACAGTGCCTTCGCCACGATGAACACCACCGTCGGCGCGCTGCTCAGGCGCGACCCTGGCGTGGCGCAGGTGCTGATCGACCACGGCATGCACTGTGTCGGCTGCCCGTCCTCGGCGGGGGAGACCGTCGCCCAGGCCGCTGCCGTCCACCAGATCGACGCCCAGGCGCTGCTGAGCGATGTGAATCACTATTTCATGACACACAAAAAGGAGGCATAACGCCTCCATGAGCCTGTCGAAAAACAGGTTTTTCGACAGAGAGGGGCCCGCAGGCAGAAGAACGTCTGCCTGCTCGGGCCGGTCTGCTGCAGCGCACTCGCTGATGCTCGCACGTTTGCAGACCGGAAGGTGTGTTTTCGGCGGCACATGTCCGCCGAAAACACGATCCATTACTGCTCGCTGCGCGAGCATGAGAGAAAGTCCTATTATACACGACAAAAGGAGGCATAACGCCTCCTTTTATCGTTCCTGCATCAGCTTTTCCAGAATGACCGCGTCGGCGGGGCAGAAGTCGTATCGGGGTATCTCCGCGGGTGTGATCCACCGCAGATCGACGTGCTCCAGCAGCTTCGGCGTGCCGGAGACGATGGTCGCCTCCAGCAGCGTCAGATGGACCGTCAGGTCGGGATATTCATGGGTCACCTCGAAATAGACGTCCCCGGGCGCGACGGTCACGTCCAGCTCCTCCCTGCATTCGCGGATCAGCGCCTCACGCGCCGTCTCGCCGGGCTCCAGCTTGCCGCCAACGAACTCCCACAGCAGCCCCCGCGCCTTGTGCGCCGGGCGCCGGCAGATCATGAATCGCTCTCCGTCCCGGATCAGCGCGGCAGCGACCTCCGTCATAGTATCACCTCTGCGCATGATTATACAATAGCCGGCGCTTTTTTGCAAATGACAGTAGCGCTTTAAAGCGAGATGTGCTATACTGTTAAGCGATCGAATCGTTTTGAACGGAGGAAACCATCATGTCAGACCTCAAATATATCATCTGCGGCAGGCTTTACGACGGCATTCGCGACGAGCTGCAGCCCGATATGCGCCTGCTCATCGACGGGAAGATCATCGCCGCCGTAGGCCGCGGGCTGGAGCGGCCCGAGAGCGCGCAGGTGATCGACCTTTCCGACGCCGCCGTGACGCCGGGGATGATCGACGCCCACATGCACATGGACTATTTCGACTGGCACACCATCCGCGAGGAGGTCTATCTGGAATCGGAGGAGATGAAGACCCTGGCCGTCGCCCGGTGCGCCGAAAAGGCGCTGCGCCGCGGCTTCACCAGCGTGCGCCACATGGGCGCCATCGCGTCGGTGGGCTACGGCGTCCTGGACGTCCGCGACGCCATCAACAAGGGCTATCTCAAGGGCGCGCGCATCGTCGCCGCGCCGCTGAACCTCTGCTCTCCCGGCAGCCACGGCGACATGTCCCAGGGCTTTTCCCGCAATCCCGCGCTGTCCGGCGTCATGCAGCGCATGAAGCCGACCCTCGGCAGCGGCCGCGATTTCTTCACCAACGCCGTGCGCGAGGAGCTGAAATACGGCGCTGACTTCATCAAGATCATGGCCACCGGCGGCTTCTTCACCCCCAACGACACGCCGCTGCAGAAGCAGCTCAACGACGAGGAGCTGGAGGCCATCATCCGCACCACCCACGAGCTGGGCAGCACCGTGACGGCCCACGTCTACGCCCCCGAGATGATGCAGACCATGGTGAAGCTGGGCATCGACGGCATGGAGCACGGCTCCCTGATGGACGACGAGACAGCCGCCATCATCGAGAGCGCCGGGACGTATCTGGTGCCCACCTTCTGCCCCTACGACGAGGCCGTCCACTACGATCCCGTCAAGCTCAGGGACAAGCAGCCGGAGTTCCGCGCGAAGCTGGAGCAGTACAAGGACGTGCTGATCGCCGGGCGCGAGGCCATCTGCCGCAGCCATATCAAGCTGGGCTACGGCACGGATTTCGTCGCCAACCACCAGAACTATGACAGCGGCTGGGAGTACGCCGCCTGGCTCAACAGCGGCATGGACCCCTTCCGCACGCTCAGGGCCGCCACGGCGACGAACGCCGGGATCCTGCACCTGCAGGACAAGGTCGGCACCCTGGAGCCCGGCAAGCTGGCCGACGTCGCCGCCTGGCGCCGCGACCTGCTCACAGACCCCAAGGCGCTCCTGGACTGCGCCTTCGTCATGAAGGAGGGCGTCGTCTACGACACCGAGATCAGCGACGACATCGACCAGTAGCAAGACCATACACGAAAACGCGGCCGCACGGCCGCGTTTTTTTCACAAAACAGGCTTGACTCTCCCGTCGGGGGAGGGCTTATACTGAGCACAGATCCGGATCAGACATGATGAAAGGAGACTGACCATGCTGCAGATCGGCGCATTTTCAAAGGTCTGTCAGGTCAGCGTCAAGACGCTGCGCCACTATGACAGCATCGGCCTGCTGCGCCCCGCGGAGGTGGACGCGTTCACGGGGTACCGCTATTACGCGGAGGAGCAGATCGACAGGATGAACTATATCCAGCGGCTCAAGCGCTACGGCTTTTCGCTGGAGGAGATCGCCCGGCTGCTGGACGTCTCCGATCAGACGGAGCTTCTGCGCGCGCTGCGGGAGCGACAGGAGCAGCTCACCCGGGACCGTCGGGAAACGGACGTCATCCTCCGTGAACTGCAGACACACATTTCCATGTTTGAAAGGACAGGCGATATGATGACGTATCAGAAGAATTACACGGTGTCGATTAAAGAGTCCCCCGCGCTGAGCGTGCTGGCGTCCCGCCGCGTGATGAGCGTGGACGATTTCGGCCGGTGCTACAGCGCGCTGTTCGAGCGCGTGGCCAGGGAGCATCTGACGCCCACGGGCCTCACCGGCGCCCGGTATTTCGACGAGACCTTCGACCATGACGCCTCGGATATCGAGGTGTTCATCGGCGTGCGGGAGGAGGACAGGGCCGATCAGACGCTGCCGGCGCAGACCTGTGCCATGACGGTCCACCGCGGCGGGTACTCCACCCTCAACGAGGCGTACGGCGCGGTCGTCCGCTGGATCGCCGAAAAAGGCTATGAGATCGCTGGCGCGCCCTTTGACCTCTACGTCAGGTCCCGCTTCGACGCCCCCTCGCCGGAGGACTGGGAGACGGAGGTCTGGTTCCCCGTCGTGAAGAAGTAAAAAAGAGAGGCTGTGCGGACGCGCACAGCCTCTTTTCCTCTGCATAACGGCGGTTCACGACAGGTACACGTCGTTCTCCGACGCCTTCTTGACCGTCTTCGTCGCCACCCAGAACATCAGCCCCACGAACGCGACGAAGATCAGCGAGAAGATCGTCTGGGTGGTGGAGGCGATGAAGTCGTAGGTCCCGTGCAGCAGCACGGGCACCGCCACGGCCAGCGAGCGCGCCGTTTTCGACGCACCGCGGTCGCCGATCAGCGCGAAGCGCTTGGCGATGCCGTACCAGAAGCCCATGAACACGCCGAAGCAGGCGTGACCGGGCACCGCCGTCACGGCGCGAACCACGGCGACGCCGAAGCCGAAGTTCAGCACGTACCCGATATTTTCCCACAGCGCGAAGCCCAGGGAGATGAACACGGCGTACACCACGCCGTCGAACTGGCAGTTGAAGTTGGGCGAGCGCCAAGTCTTCCATTTGAGGACCAGATACTTGAAGCCTTCCTCGCTGAGGCCCACCACGATATAATACAAAATGACGTCGCAGAGGAACCCGCCCCCGGGGAACAGCTCCTCCAGCGCCGACATGCCGAGCTGCTCCGTCACCATGGCGGCCAGCGTCGACAGCGCGCCGAAAAAGACCAGCGAATAGAGGTACCCCATGGGCTCCTTCTCCAGCCGATCGGCGTCGTAGACCTTCTTCATCAGCCACATCGCCGGGATGATGGCGGCCAGGATCAAAACACGCAGGATCATAGTTTTCCTCCGAAATCAGGCGTTCAGGATACTCATGAACTCCTCGCCCGTGATAGTCTCGTGCTCATACAGATAACCGGCCAGCTGATCCAGCTTGGCGCGGTCCTTCGTCAGGATATCGACGGCCTTGTCGTGCTGACGCCGGACGAGCTCTACGACCTTCTTGTCGATCTCCCGCTGGGTCTCGGCGCTGCAGGCGAGAGAGGCGTCGCCGCCGAGATACTGGTTGCTGACGGTCTCCAGCGCCACCATGCCGAACTCATCGCTCATGCCGAAGCGGGTGATCATGGCGCGGGCCAGCTTCGTGGCCTGCTCGATGTCGTTGGACGCGCCCGTCGTCACAGAGCCGAAGACGACCTCCTCGGCGGCGCGGCCGCCCGTGTAGGTGGCGATCTTGTTCTCGATCTCCTCGCGGCTCATCAGGTATTTGTTGCCCTCGTCCACCTGCATGGTGTACCCCAGAGCGCCGGAGGTGCGGGGGACGATGGTGATCTTCTGCACCGGGGCGGAGTTCGTCTGCCGCGCCGCCACCAGCGCGTGGCCGATCTCGTGATAGGCGACGATGCGCTTCTCCTCATCGGTCAGAATGGCGTTCTTCTTCTGGTATCCGGCGATGACGACCTCGATGCTCTCCTCCATGTCGGCCTGGGTCGCCTCGCTGCGGCCGTCGCGGACGGCGCGCAGCGCCGCCTCGTTGACGATGTTGGCCAGCTCCGCGCCAGAGGCGCCGGCGGCCATGCGGGCCACCTGCAGATAGTCGATGTTCGGGTCGGCCTTGATCTTTTTGGCGTGGACCTTCAGGATGGCCTCGCGGCCCCGTAGGTCGGGCAGCTCCACGGGCACGCGGCGGTCGAAGCGGCCGGGACGCGTCAGCGCCGGGTCAAGGGACTCCGGCCGGTTGGTGGCGGCGAGGATCATCACGCCGCTGTTGCCCTCGAAGCCGTCCATCTCGGTCAAAAGCTGGTTGAGCGTCTGTTCGCGCTCGTCGTTGCCGCCGTAGGCGCCGGAGTTGCGCTTCTGACCGATGGCGTCGATCTCATCGATGAACACGATGCACGGTGCCTTCTCCTTCGCCTGCCGGAACAGGTCGCGGACCTTGGATGCGCCCATGCCCACGAACATCTCCACGAACTCGGAGCCCGACATGGAGAAGAACGGCACGTTCGCCTCGCCCGCCACGGCCTTGGCCAGCATGGTCTTGCCGGTGCCCGGCGGGCCGACCAGCAGCACGCCCTTGGGCATGTTCGCGCCGATCTCACGGTATTTTGACGGATCGTGGAGGTAATCGACGATCTCCTGCAGGCTCTCCTCGGCCTCGTCCACGCCCTCCACGTCGTCGAAGCGGATGCCGTCGGAGGACTTGACATAGACCTTGGCGTTGGACTTGCCCAGATTGAACATCATGCTCCCCGCGCCGCCGCCCGCGCGGTCCATGAGCTTTTTCGACATATACTGTCCCACCAGCGTGAACAGAAGGATGGGCACCACCCAGCTCAGCAGGAAGCTCATCAGGGGAGAGGCCTGCTCGACGATGCGGCTGGCGAACTCCACGCCGGCGCCGTGCAGACGCTCCACCAGCCCGGGGTCTTCGATGACGCCCGTGCGGTAGACGGTGGTCTTGTCCTTGTCGGTGAAGAGGATCTGGTTGCTCTGCAGCTCCACCTGACCCACCTCGCCGTTTTCGGTCATGGTCATGAATGTGCCGTAGTCCACTTCCTTGATCTCGCGCTGCTCCATCCAGGGCATGAGGAACGCGTTGACCAGCAGCACCAGCACCAGCATGACCGCATAATAGAAAATCAACGGCTTTTTCGGCCGCTTTACCTCGTTCATGATATCCTCCTTCCGGGAGTCTGTATCCTGTTTTGATTATAGGCATGTGTGAAAACGGTGTCAAGTCGCTCATATTGACAAGCGGCGGCTGGCGGTGTAATATTTTTGTGAACGTTGACCGCGCAATATTCAATTATAATATTAAAGGAGAATCACCATGGACAAGAACGTATTGGTCATGATCCCCGGCCCCACGCCGGTCGTCGATTCCATCCGCACCCAGATGGGCCGTCCCATCCAGGCCTTCGGCGATCCCCGGTTCGTGGCTGACTATCGCGCCCTGATCGACGATTTGGGCCAGCTGTTCAACTGCTCCGGCGTCACCTTCCCGCTGGCCGGCACCGGCACCCTGGCCATGGAAATGGCCATCGCCAACACCACCAGGAGAGGGGACAACGTCCTCATCGTCTCCAACGGCTTCTTCGGCGACCGCTTCATCGACATCTGCGAGCGCAAGGGCCTGAACGTGGACGTCCTCAGTGCCGAGTGGGGCGATTTCGTCACCCCTGAGCAGATCGACAAAAAGCTCAGCGAGAAGCATTACGCTGCCATGACCGTCACCCACGTGGACACCTCCACTGCCGTCGTGGCCCCCATCGCCGAGATCGGCGAGGTGGCGAAGAAGTACCCCGACACCGTCTATATCGTCGACGGCGTCGCCGCCACCGCCGGTGAGTACGCCGACGTGGACGGCATGCACATCGACCTGATGTTCACCGCCTCTCAGAAGGCCTTCGGCGTCTGCTCCGGCATGTTCATCGTCTGGGCCGGCAAGAAGGCGCTGGAGCGCCGCAAGACCCTGGGCACGATCCCCGAGTATTATGTGGACTTCGACAAGTGGCTGCCCATCATGGAGAACACCTCCAAGTACTTCGCCACCCCGGCCGTCAACCTGGTCTGGGCAATGAAGGAGTCCGTGGCCATCATCAAGGAGGAGGGCCTCAAGGCCCGCGCCGACCGTCACCGCAAGAATGCCGACGCCATCGCCAAGGCCGTGGAGAGCATCGGCTGCACGCTGCTGGCCAAGCCCGGCTGCCGCGCCTCCACCCTCAGCGTCATCCTGTACCCCGAGGGCGTGGACGATGCGAAGTTCCGCGCCAACATGCTGCAGGAGGGCGTCGTGTGCGCCAACTCCCTGGGCGCCTATCTGGGCAAGTCCTTCCGTCTGGGCCACATGGGCAACATCACCGAGAACGAGATCATCGTCGGTCTGTCCGCCATCGAGCGCTCGCTGAAGGCCTGCGGCGCCGACGTCAAGCTGGGAACGGCTGTCGGCACCTACCTCGCCGAGATGCACAAATAAGCTGTACGATCTTAAAAAGCCCGGAGGCAAGCGCCTCCGGGCTTTTTGCATCAGATCTATTCTTCGTCGCCGAACACGGCCTGCTGCTCCTCCAGCAGGAGCTCGCTTTTGACCTCCTCGTGGACCTCCAGCAGGAAACGATACAGCGGCATCAGCTTCGTGAACCGCTCCAGCAGCTGCTGCGGCAGCGCTTCGTCGTAAAGCGCCCCGCCGTAGTCGCGCTCGAAGGACACCGAGATGCGCCTGCGGTTGTACCAGGGGTTCAGCTCCGGTCCCACGTCGCCCTTGGGGCGCTTGTAGGGCTCGCCGCTGAGGCTGTAATCGCCCAGCTTTTCCACCGCGTGCACGATCTTCAGGAAACTCTTGGGGTCCTCCCTGATCCTGCGCCGCGTCACGTCGCCGTGGCGGGGCGTCGCCTCCCAGTGTCCCACGCCCCAGGACCAGGAAAAGGCGTCGATCTCGAACCAGAACACCGGCCCCACGGACTTCGGCGAGTCCTTCTGCAGCGTGAACCACAGATGATCCTTATAGGGCCCGCGGCCGAACAGCCGCCGGGCGTCCCGGTAGATGCGGGAGACGTGGACGTAAAAGTTTTCATTGGGGAACTTTTGCCGCATCAGAGCCAGCGTCTGATCGGCCAGCGCTTTGAAGGGAACGTTCAGCGCGCGCTCGAACCAGTCCTTGTGCGCGTTGAACCAGGGGCGCTCGTTGTTGAACGTCAGCTCCATCAAAAACGCCTGGGTCTCGGGGGAAAAGCCGCGGAAATCGGTTTCGCTCATGCCTTGTTGAACTTCTCTTTGCTCTGCCTGCAGCGCGGGCAGCGCCAGTCCTCGGGCAGGTCTTCAAAGGCCACGCCGTCGTGCTCTGCGGGATCGTAGACATAGCCGCAGATCGAGCAGACGTACTTGCCCGTGGCGGCTCCGGCCGCCACGTCCTCGGGCGGGATGGAAACGGGAGGATGGTCGAGGTCGACGACGGCCTTGTTCTCCAGATTCTCAAAGCCCAGCGGCGTGTGGGTGGACAGATAGACCGTGGGATTCTCGCGGATGAACGCGCGCACGCGGTTCAGTGTATCCCGGGCGGCCTTGACGTCCTCGAAGACGACGCTCAGCTTGTTGGCGTACAGCGCCTCGTCGGTGTAGGTGACGTCGCCGTGCATCATATAATACAGCCCGTCACATTCGGCAACGACGATGCTGTTGCCGAGGGTGTGGCCCTTGGCCTCGATGAGGTAAACGCCGTCCGTGATCTTCTCGCAGGCGGGGAAGTTGTGATAGGGGCCGTCCTTGTACTGCACGGGGACGAGCTGCGCGCCGGAGGCGGTCACGCCGGGATCGGCGGCGTCCTCGGGGGAGATGTACACCTTCGCGTTGGGGAAGCTCCTGAGCTCGCCCGTGTGGTCGGCATGCTTGTGCGTGACGAGGATGCGTGTCACCTGCTCGGGGGCGTAGCCCGCGTCCTTCAGCGCCGAAACGTAGTCCTTGATGCGGCTGCCCATGTAGATCGCGGTGGACTCATCGGGCACGGCGTCGGGCGCCTCCAGGGGCATGCCGGTGTCGACGAGGATCACCTCGTCTCCTGTGTCGATCAGGAAGTTCTGCAGGCTCGAGCGATAGCGCACAGCGGGGTCGAAGGCCTGCATGCCGTCCTCGCCGCCCATGGCGAAGGGCTGTGTCATGAAGCCCTTTTCGTACAGCTTGATGGCTTTGATAAGCATGGTTCGTCCTCCTGTTGTTTCATAGCTTAACGTGATTTCATTATGCCATGACGGCAAAGCTCTGTCAACCGACTGCTTTTGCAAGGGGTGTGCCAAACAATTTGTCAATGACAAATAAATGGCACACCCTTTCGCGATGCGAAGAACGTGATATAATGATCCCATCGAAACGAAGGGAGGCAGACTGTATGTTTGCCGAACAGCTCAATCTGCTGATCAGCGTCCTCAACGCAAACAATACGGAGCTGGCGCGGTTCGTCCGCTGCGACCGCTCCAACATCAGCCGCATGCGCTCCGGGGCCCGCGTGCCGCGCCGCGCCGGCATCACCACTGAAAAGCTTGTGCGCGGCCTGTGCCTCTTTGCCGACGACCGCGAGCTGATGCCCGCCCTGTGCAGCTGCATCGGCTGCCCGCCGGACACCGCCGGGGAGGAGCTTCACAGCCGCCTGACGGACTGGCTCTTCCGGGACGCCGACGAGATCCAGCGCGTCCGCCGTCCGTCGAAGCCCGCCTTCCGCTCCTTCGGCGAGCGCCTCAGCGCCGTCATGGAGATGACGGGCCTCAGCAACGTCCGCTTCAGCCGCCTGCTCAGCGTGGACGCGTCCCATATCAGCCGCTTCCGCCGCGGCCTGCGCACGCCCCAGTCGAACCCCAAGACCGTGGAGGCCATCTGCACGGTGCTGTTCCAGCGCGTGCGGGAGCAGGGGCAGATGAGTCAGCTGGCGCGCATGATGGGCCTCAGCGCCGCCGAGCTGGAGAGCGACCCCGACTGCCTCGACCGCTTCCAGAACTGGCTGTGCGACTTTTCGCCCGAGGACAACGGCATCATGGTGGAAAACCTGCTGGAGCACATCGACACCGTCACTGTCAGCGCGATGCAGCAGGGGCCCGACCCCGCCGCCGTCGATCCCGACGCGCTGACGAGCACGGAGACCTCCTACCGCGGCAACGACGGGCTGCGCCGCGCCGTGATCCGCTTCCTCAGCGCCGCGGCGCTGCAGGGCGGGGAGGAGCTGCTGCTCTACTCCGATCAGAGCATGGACTGGATGCTCAGCGACCGGACGTTCCAACGCCGCTGGGCGTCATTGATGATGGCCTGCGTGCGCAGCGGCGTCCGCATCCGCATCATCCACAACATCGACCGCTCCGCCGGGGAGATGGTGGAGGCCATCTCCAGCTGGCTGCCGCTTTACCTTTCGGGCGTCATCGAGTCCTGGTACAGCCGCCGCACCCGCGACAGCCGCTTCAGCCACACGATCTTCCTCTGCCCGGGCCTGGGCTGCATCGTGGGCGATCACGTCGCAGGCTGTGAGGACGACGGCCTTTACCGCTACTGCACCTCGCCGGAGGAGCTGGAATACTACAGCCGCGAGTTCGCGGCGCTGCTGGACGCCTCCCGTCCGCTGGTGCGCATGACCGCCTCCGCCGAGGGCCCGGAGCCCGGCGGCGATTTTACGCTGCTCAGCAACACGCTGTCCCTGGGCACTATGCCCGAGGAGACGATGATGGGGATGCTCCGGCGGCTCGACCCGGCATTGCGCGCGGATGCCGAGTGTCAGTGGCGCAGCGCCGCCGCGTTGTGGGAGCGCCGCCTTGCGGCGGGACAGCTGAGCGAGTGCGTCCCGCTGGCTGAGGACGAGATGCTGTTCGCAGGCCGCGTCCCCGTGGATCTGGAGGGCGTGACGCTCTGCTACGAGCCAGCGGAGTACGACGCGCACCTGAAAAACATGGCGCGGCTGTCGGAGCAGCGTCGGGGCTACCGCTTCTACCTGCTGCCGGAGACGCCCTTCGCCAACACGCGATTGCTGTTGGACGAGGACGAGGTGGCCGTGGAGCGCCTGACCCGACCCCATATCGTCTTCCGCATCAGCCATCCGCTGATGCTGGAGGCCTTCACCGCCTATCTCGACCGCATCAAGGAGCAGTTCCGCGAGGACAAGCCCACCCAGCGCAAGCGACTGGAGCAGCGTTCGCTGTGACGCTTTTTGCGTCATTTTTCGCCCTGAGGCCGGAAAAAGGCTTTACCTGCGCCTGCCTGTCGTGGTATAATAAACGCAATATAACCTTGTTCCGTCGTTTCGACCAAAGAACGTGCGGCCAGAAATGGCTTTTTCGGCGGAGCGCGCGGTTGACAATCGCCGCGGGATGCAATATAATTCATCCAATTATATTTCGTGCATGTCACTGCAGGATCAAAGAGATGGAGGGGTAAACCTATGGTCAACGAAAACGCTTCGCAGAAGTTCTATAAGGAGGGCGTCACCTTTGACGACGTTCTTCTCGTACCGGCTGAAAGCGACGTCACGCCCGACAAGGTCCGTCTGAACACCAGACTGACGAGAGACATCAAGCTGAACATCCCTGTGATCAGCGCCGCCATGGACACGGTCACCGAGTCCCGCATGGCCATCGCGCTGGCCCGCGAGGGCGGCATCGGCGTTGTGCACAAGAGCATGTCCATCAGCGAGCAGGCCGACAACGTCGACCGCGTCAAGCGCTCTGAAAACGGCGTCATCAACAATCCTTTCTATCTGTCGCCCCAGCACACCCTGGCCGACGCCGATCAGCTGATGGCCAAGTACCGCATCTCCGGCGTGCCCATTTGCGACAACGGCAAGCTCGTCGGCATCCTGACGAACCGCGACCTGAAGTTCGAGGAGGACTTCACCAAGCTCTGCGGCGAGGTCATGACGAGCCGCGGCCTCATCACCGCCCCCGTCAACACCACGCTGACCGAAGCCAAAAAGATCCTGCGCGAGCATAAGATCGAAAAGCTGCCCCTGGTGGACGACAACTTCGCCCTCAAGGGCCTGATCACCATCAAAGACATCGAAAAGGCCGTCGTCTATCCCAACACCGCCCGCGACAAGCAGGGCCGTCTGCTGTGCGCCGCCGCCATCGGCGTCACCAACGACGTCCTGGACCGTGCCGGCGCGCTGATCGACGCCGCCGTGGACGTCCTCGTCCTCGACTCGGCTCACGGCCATTCCCATAACATCCTGGAGTGCCTCAAGAAGGTCAAAAAGGCCTACAACATTCCCGTCATCGCGGGCAACATCGCCACCGCCGAGGGAGCCAAGGCGCTGATCGACGCAGGCGCGGACGCCGTCAAGGTCGGCATCGGCCCCGGCTCCATCTGCACCACCCGCGTCGTCGCCGGCGTCGGTGTGCCCCAGATCACCGCGATCTATGACGCCGCCTGCGAGGCCATGAAGCACGACATCCCCGTCATCGCCGACGGCGGCATCAAATACTCCGGCGACATTGTCAAGGCCCTCGCGGCCGGCGGCGACGTCGTCATGCTCGGCTCCCTGCTGGCCGGCTGCGAAGAGAGCCCCGGCGAGACCGAGGTCTATCAGGGCCGTTCCTTCAAGGTTTACCGCGGCATGGGCTCCCTGGGCGCCATGGCCAAGGGCTCCGGCGACCGCTACTTCCAGTCGGGCACCAAGAAGCTGGTCCCCGAAGGCGTCGAGGGCCGCGTCCCCTTCAAGGGCCGCGCCGGCGACACCATCTTCCAGCTCATGGGCGGTCTCCGCTCCGGCATGGGCTACTGCGGCGCCCACACCATCGAGGAGCTGCAGATGAAGGGCCGCTTCATCCGCATCACCGGCGCCGGCCTCAAGGAGAGCCACCCCCACGACATCTACATCACCAAGGAAGCCCCCAACTACTCCACCGGCCACGATCAGTAAGTATAACAAAAAAGCCTCCCTCGCGGGAGGCTTTTTTTCTATATAAGGCAGCGGAGTATAGTATTACGGCAGCCTCGTATAATAGATCGCCTTGGGCTGATCGACGGTGGCGCAGGTGAGGAGGGCGGCCTCCTTACCGTCGGGGGAAAGTGTCAGCGACTCGAAGCTGACGGGCCAGCCGTCGCCCTTCTCCAGCGCAAAGGAGCGGACGACGCTCTGTCCGTGATAGAAATCCGCGCGGCACATCTCGTCGCCCTCGGGATCGGCGACGGCCAGCGCCAGCTGACCGTCCGACGTGACGGCCATGGCGGAGATATAGCGCTCGTCCTCCTCGCCGGGCAGGCCCCCGGGATCGAAAGGCTCAAAGCTCCCGTCGGACACGTCGAGGACACCCGACGGCAGGAGCCGGAAATCGTCGTAGATCAGCAAATGCCCGCCCGTCAGCGGTTCGGCCGACAGGTAATCGTACCCGTCGATATCCGTCCGGCCGCCGGCGGGATCCAGCAGGAACACGTGCTCGACCCACTCCCAGCCCAGCAGCTTGCCCAGCAGCGCGCCGCCCTCCGGCATCCAGCCGATGGCCGTGGGCAGCTTGTAATCCAGCAGCGCGTCGCCGTCCGGGGCCGTGAAGCCCTCGTATCGCGCGATGACGTCCGTGAAGTCAAAGCCCCGGACGACGGTCAGCGCATCGGATGAGGATACCGCCGTCATGGACCGGTCGGGGGAGACGTCCACGTTCCGCACGTCCCGGAGTCCGCGCAGGTCGATCTGCTCGTATTCCAGCGTCTGCGGGTCGATCAGCAGCAGCGCGTCGGCCTCATAAGTTTCGGTGTTCAGCGTCATCACGGGCACCGCGCCGTCGTCCAGCGCGGCGCGGGGGTACTGCCCGACGATGCCCAGCGGCATGGACCTGCCCGTGAACTTGTCACGGGTCAGGGAATAGGTGTAGAGATACGACGTCTCCGACAGTACGCCGCTGCGCACGTGGGACGTGAAGATGAACAGGACATCGGAGGACGCCAGAAAGACGCTGTCCACCGTCATGCCGCGGCTGATGAGGAACGTGGGGTCGATGCGCCGCACCAGTCCCGCGTCATCGGCGGGAACGCTGTCCGGGGCCGTGACCTCGGGCGTTTTCTGAGGTGTGACCGCATGCTCCTGCGGCGGAGCTTCCGTCTGCTCCTCCGGCGGCGCGGGGTCGATCAGAAGCTGCTTTTCGCCGCAGGCGGCGAGGGTCAGCAGGGATATGACGGCCAGCAGAAGGGCCGTCAGGCGCTTAATCATGGTTTTTCACCTTTTGCCAGTATTGCTTCGCCTGCTGCTCGGCCTTGTTGGGACCTTCCTCGTAATAGGAGGCCGATCGCAGGACGTCGGGGAGGTATTGCTGCTCCACGTAGTGATTGGGGTAGTCGTGCGGATATTTGTACGTCAGCCCGTGGCCCAGCTTTGCCGCGCCGCTGTAGTGGGCATCCTTGAGATAGTCGGGGATATCGCCCAGCTTCCCGGCCTCCACGTCGGCCATGGCAGCCGCCATGGCGCTGGATGCCGAGTCGGATTTGGGCGAGGTGGCCAGCAGGATCGCCGCCTGCGCCAGAGGCAGCTGCGCCTCCGGCAGTCCCAGCTGCAGCGCCGAGTCGCAGCAGGCCTTGACGATGGCGACGGCCTGAGGGTAGGCGAGCCCCACGTCCTCGCTGGCCACGCACAGCATCCGCCGGATGGCGGAGGCCATGTCGCCGCCCGCCAGCAATCGTGCCAGATAGTGCAGCGACGCGTTGGGGTCCGAGCCGCGCAGGGACTTGTGGAACGCTGACAGGATATCGTAATGGGCGTCGCCGTCCCGGTCGTACCGGGCGGAGGACTTCTGCGTCACGGCCTTCGCGTCCTCCAGCGTCACGCGGAGGCCCTCATCGGTGTGACTGCCGGCGGAGCACAAAAGTTCCACGGCGTTGATCGCCTTCCGCACGTCGCCGCCGCAGGCCCGGGCGATATGCTCCGTCACGCCGTCCTCGGTGACGAGCGTCGTCTTCAGCTCCCGGGCGCACAGCGTGAACGCCCGCCGTACGGCCTTTTCCACGTCCTTCGGCTCCAGCGGCCGGAACTCGAACACCGTGCTGCGGCTGAGGATGGCGTTGTAGACGTAGAAATAGGGATTCTCGGTGGTGGAGGCGATCAGCGTGATCTTGCCGCTCTCGATGAACTCCAGCAGCGACTGCTGCTGCTTTTTGCTGAAATACTGGATCTCGTCCAGATACAGCAGCACGCCGTTGGGCGCCATGAGCGTGTCCAGCTGGGAGACGATGTTCCGGATGTCCTGCACGCTCGCCGTGGTGGCGTTGAGCTTGTGCAGCGTCCGGCTCGTCCGCGCGGCGATGATCTGCGCCAGCGTCGTTTTGCCGACGCCCGAGGGGCCGTAGAAGATCATGTTGGGGATGCTCCCGCTCTCCACGATCCGGCGCAGGATGCCGTTTTTCCCGATGATATGGCTCTGGCCCACCACGTCGTCGAGGGTGGCGGGGCGTATTTTATCTGCAAGAGGCTGGTACATGCGCTCCCTCTTTTCTGTTCGTTCTCCGTCTATCATACCACATCCCGCCGCCGAGGTACAGTGCGGCCTTGCCCCAAAAGACGTGAAAATCCGCGCTGGCGTCCTGCGGGCGCGTATGGTATGATAAAGAAAAAGTCCCTGTCCGAGATAAAGCGCGTTATAAATACCCATTCTTTTTCAGGCTTTTATGTAAGCCGTCATACCCGGATAAGCGATGATATACGGAGACCCTGAAAAGTGACGTCATTCCGATTGCTTTTCCCGTTTATTGTGCAAAAGAAAAGAGAGGTCATTTTTGACCTCTCCGGCCTTACAAATTGATACTCGTATGGTTATGAAATGGCTTCCCGTCCCACAGTATACGACCATGCTCCATCAGTATTTTTCTGGGCAGTACACTGATTAAAGAAATAAGCGCCTGACCCGCTGCGCCATTTTTGTGCATCAAACGATGTGAGTTCAGGGATTGGATCACCGTCTTTTATAATTGGAAGGTTCCATACGGCATCTTCGTTTGTCTTTATCGTGAAGAACAGCCCATCTTTCCAATAGAGGTTTTGCTTATCAATAAAACCCTGTTCGCAGAGTTCTTCAAACGTTCCCGGGATGTACGGAAGATCACGTTTTGATGCAAATTCGTTCATTACAGTGTCTTTTTCCGCTTCGGTCAAGTGAGAGAGCTCAGACAGATCGATACCGATCTGAGAGATTTCGCTGTTCAAGCCGGGATCAACGTCCCATAGGTCGTCCAATACTTCCAGATATAATGCGCAGACGTCTTCCCGAACAGGTGTCGATCGCTCGTTGTCTGAACGCTCTTCCGCCTGAGGTTTTGTTTCATCTGGTACAGGTGTACGATTGTCTTCTTTGTCGTCAGTCTTTTCAACCTGTTTCGTGGTATCTGTTTCTGTATTGCCTGGCGTTTGTGACTGCGCGCATCCTGCAAGTGCGATCAGCATGGACAAGCAGATTATAAACAATGCCATTTTTCTCATTGAATAAGCACCCCCTGATAATATGGACAGATGATCTGCCGAAACGTCACAAATTGGTTTTCATACGAATATAGACGGATTTTCCGGCAAAATGTTCCCTGCCTTTCAGAACGAGATCAGACAATAGGTTTCTGTTTCTTCTCACTCGCTTTCAGGTAAATCGCCATATGCGATTTGTCTTCTGATATCTGCAGGGATTTGATTCTATTTCAGCACACGTTTTCTCTGAAAGAGACAAGATAAAGGAGGACGAGACCATGACGATCCTGGAATACATCGGCTCAGACTGCCCGGAGCACTGGCGCGAGGCCATCGGGCAAAGCGACTGGAAGGCGGGGAAGATGCTCTGGCGCCTGCTGACGGAGGGGACGCTGGAAGCGCTCTGCGGCGCGGGTGCCCGCGTCCTGCTGCTGACCGAGGGCGGCGCGCTGCTTTCTTTCTGCACGTACGCCCCGCAGGACGACGTCCCCGATGAGACGCTGACGCCCTGGACCGGCTTTGTCTACACGTTCCCGCGATATCGTGGCCACCGGTATATGGGCCTGCTGCTGGACCGCGCCGCCGCCCTTGCCGCGGCGGACGGGCACGAATACCTCCATATCTCCACCAACGAGGTCGGCCTCTACGAGAAGTACGGCTTCACGTACTGGAAAGACATGACCGACTATCGCGGCAATCCCTCACGGGTGTACCGCAGACGATCGCACGACTGAAAAAAAGCCGCCCGGATGGGCGGCTTTTTTATGAATAGTTTTTTACCGATCAGACCTCTTCGCAGGCGTTTCAGCGGACATGGATTCAGCCGATATACGACTTGATCAGCTCGAAGGTGTTGATCAGGCCGTCCACGTGGGTGCGCTCGTAGCCGTGGGAGGCGTAGACGCCGGGGCCGATGAGGCCGTGGCGGACGTTGTAGCCGGCCTTCAGCGTCACCTCCACGTCGGAGCCGTAGAAGTTGTAGACGTCAACGGCGTAATCGACGTCGGCGGCCTTGGCGGCCTTGACGAGGTCGGTGGTCAGATCGTAGTTGTAGGGGCCGCCGGAGTCCTTGGCGCAGATGGACACCATACGCTCGGTGCAGTCGAGGCCGTCACCCACGCAGCCCATATCCACGGAGATGCAGTCCACGACGCCCTCGGGTACGCCGCAGGCGGCGCCGTGGCCGACCTCCTCATAGACCGTGAAGCCGATGACGACGCGGCGGGCGGGGGTTAGGCCCTCGTCCTTGAGGTACTTGGCGTAGGTCAGCAGCACGGAGGCGGAGGCCTTGTCGTCCAGGAAGCGGCTCTTGATGTAGCCCTTGCCCGTCACCGTGAAGCGGGGATCGACGGCGATGAAGTCGCCGTTGCGGATGCCCAGATCGCGGGCCTCCTTGGCGGAGGTGACGAACTCGTCCAGCACGACCTCCAGATTGCTCTCGAAGGTGCGGGGCTTGTTGACGTCGGCGTTGACGTGGGTGGAGGCGTTGGGGATCTGGAACGTGCCCTCGTAGCTGCCGTTGAAGCGGGTGAGGACCTTGACGCAGTTGGTCTCCACATTGTTGGGGTTCAGCCCGCCCACGCGGGAGACGGTCAGTCTGCCGTTGGGCTTGATGGTGCTGACCACCGCGCCAAGCGTGTCGCAGTGGGCGAACAGCATGACGCCGTTGCCCTCGCCGCCCAGCTCGGCGGTGACGCCGCCCTTGTGCAGGCGGTTGGGCGTGTAACCCAGACGCGTCAGCTCCTCGCACAGATAGTCCTGCACCTCATTCGTGTAGCCCGTGGGGCTGTCGATGGAGATCAGGTTCTTCAGCTGCTCCATCATATAAGCCTTGTAAACTTCCTTCATGTTCATTCTCCTTCACAAAAGCGTTAAGAGCGGATATTTCCTCTCTAATCATGCCACATTCCGCGCGCAAAAGCAACAGGAATCCGCCTTGCGGCGACGGCTTTTCGCTGATATACTATAATCATAATAAAACAATAAAGGAGAACGACCATGAGCATCACAGATCTGATCCGCTCCAGACGGAGCGTCCGCACCTTCGACGGGAGACCGCTGTCCGAGGAGGACCGCGGGAAGCTGCAGGCGTATATCGACAGCCTGCCCGAGGCCTTCGGCGCGCCCGTGACTTTCCGCATCCTGGACGCCGGGGAACACGACCTGTCCAGCCCCGTCATCGTCGGCGCGGACGTCTACGTCGCCGTCAAGGGCAAACGGCAGCCGAACGTGGAGCTGGCCTTCGGCTACAGCTTTGAAAAGCTCTGCCTCTACGCCCTGTCCCTGGGCGTCGGCACCGTCATGCTGGCGGCGTCCATCAGCCGCGGGACCTTTGAAAAGGCCATGGCGGTGGGGGAGGATGAGGTCATGCCCTGCGCCAGTCCTCTGGGCTACCCCGCGGACAAGCGCTCTCTCCGCGAGAAGGCCATGCGCCTGGCCCTCAAGGCTGATGACCGCATCGCCTTCGACAAGCTGTTCTTCGACGTCAGCTTCAATCGTCCGCTGACGGAGCAGGCGGCCGGGCGCTTCCGCGACGCGCTGGAGGCGGTCCGCTGGGCCCCCTCGGCGACGAACAAGCAGCCCTGGCGCGCCGTCCTCGACGGCGAGCGCGTCCACTTCTACGAGAAACAGACTATCCCCGCAAGCCCCCTCGGCGATATCCAGAAGCTGGATGTGGGCATCGGCCTGGCTCACTTCGAGCTGACGGCGCGGGAACAGGGGATCGGAGGCGGCTTCGTCTTCGACGATCCCGGGCTGACCGCGCCCGAGGACACGCGGTATATCATCACCTGGGACAGCCAGGCATAAGGAGGGAGATCCATGCGTGACATCGATCGATTCAGAGGCTGCATCGTCGGCGGCGCCGCCGGCGACGCGCTGGGCTACGCCGTGGAGTTTGAGACGGTGGAGCAGATCATTCAGGAATACGGCCGGTGCGGCATCACCCGCTTTGACCTGACGGACGGCGTCGCCCTGTTTTCCGACGATACGCAGATGACGCTGTTCACGGCGGCGGGATTGCTCCACGGTCTCGGCGGCGACCTGCGCGAGGGTGTCCGGCGGTCGTACATCGACTGGCTGGCGACCCAGGTGGAGGATTACCCCATCGATCCGGAACATGAGAGCGTCTCCTGGCTGACGGACCTACCGGAACTGTTCAGCCCGCGCGACCCGGGCAACACCTGCCTGAGCGCCCTGTTCGCAGGCGGTAAGGGCACCGTGGAGGAACCGCTCAACAACAGCCGCGGCTGCGGCGGCGTCATGCGCGCCGCGCCCGTGGGGTTATTGTTCGCGGGCGACCCGGACGTGTCTCAAAAGGTCTGCCGTCTCGGCGCGGAGGTCGCCGCCGTCACCCACGGGCACGAGTTGGGCTGGCTCCCGGCGGCGGTGCTGGCGCACATGGTGTGGACGCTGGCCTCTTCCGAACGGCCCGACGTCCGCGCCGCGCTGAAAAGCGCCGAAGCGGAGGCGCGCCGGACGTTCCCGGACGCCGTTTATCTCGATTCCTTCTGTGACCTGCTGGACCGCGCCGTGACACTGGCCGATTCATCGACGAGCGACCTCGAGGCCATCCGCGCGCTGGGCGCGGGCTGGGTCGGCGATGAGGCGCTGGCCATCGCCGTCTTCTGCGCCGCGCGGTACGAGGGCGATTTTGAACGCGCCTTGATCGCCGCCGTCAACCACGACGGCGACAGCGATTCCACCGGCGCCGTGGCGGGCAACCTCCTGGGCGCGGCCATGGGATACGAGACGCTGCCGCCGTTCTTCAAGGACGATCTGGAGCAGGAGGACGCCCTGCTGCAGGTGGCCGAGGACCTTCACGCAGCCCCCGCTCTCACTCCCGAGCAGCGGCGCCGCTATCGCAGAGACGAACGCTGACCCTTGCATTTTTCGCAAAAACAGCCTACACTTGATATAGAAAAGCACGCTGGGAGGGTGTGACATGAAACTGACCTTTTTGGGCGCGGCCCACGAGGTGACCGGCAGCTGCACGATGATCGAGGCCGGGAGCCATTACGGCCTCGTCGACTGCGGCATGGAGCAGGGGCAGGATATCTACGTCAATCAGGATATCCCCGTGGACCCCTCGAAGCTGGACTTCGTCCTGCTGACCCACGCCCACATCGACCACAGCGGCCTGCTGCCGCTGCTGTATAAGCGCGGCTTCCGCGGCCCCATCTACGCCACCACGGCCACCGCGCACCTGTGCGAGATTATGCTGCGCGACTGCGCCCACATTCAGGAGAGCGACGCCCAGTGGCAGACCCGCAAAAACAAGCGCGCCGGCAACGACCCGGCGGAGCCGCTGTACGATCTGCAGGACGCGGAAGGCGCCATCTCCTGCCTGCACCCCTGCGACTACCGCGAGATCTACCGCATCGCGGAAAACGTGGAGATCCGCTTCGTGGACGTGGGTCACCTGCTGGGCTCCGCCAGCATCGAGGTATGGCTGACGGAAAACGGTCAGACCCGCAAGGTCGTTTTCAGCGGCGACATCGGCAACACGGACCAGCCCATCATCCGCGACCCGTCCTATGTCACGGAGGCCGACTACGTGATCACCGAGAGCACCTACGGCGACCGCGAACACGACAAGGGCGAAAAAAACAGCGTCCGCTATCTGGCGGACTGCATCCAGCGCGTGCTGGACCGCGGCGGCAACGTGGTCATCCCGTCCTTCGCCGTGGGCCGCACCCAGGAGATCCTCTATTTCATCCGTCAGATCAAGCTGGAGAACATGGTCACGGGCCACGGGGATTTCCCCGTTTACATGGATTCGCCCCTTGCCAACGAAGCCACGGGCATCTTCCTCCAGTGCGACCGCGACAACTTCGACGATGAGATGCGCGAGCTGCTGGACAGCGGCGTCAACCCCCTCGTCTTCCCGGGGCTGCAGATCGCCGTGACCAGCGAGGAGAGCCAGGCCATCAACTTCGACACGACGCCCAAGGTCATCCTCTCCGCCAGCGGCATGTGCGACGCTGGCCGCGTCCGTCACCACCTCAAGCACAACCTGTGGCGGAAGGAGTGCATGGTGCTGTTCGTCGGCTACCAGGCCGTGGGCACCACGGGCCGCGCGCTGTTCGACGGCAAGAAGGAGCTGAAGCTCTTCGGCGAGGACATCAGCGTCAAGGCCGAGATCGCCTACCTCCCCGGCACCAGCGGCCACGCCGACAAGACGGGCCTGCTGCGCTGGATCGAAGCGTTCAGCCCCAAACCGAAGATGGTCTTCGTCAACCACGGTGAGAGCGACGTGGCCGACAGCTATACGAAATGCCTCACCGAGGAGCACGGCTTCACCGCCAGCGCGCCCTATTCCGGTGCGGTCTACGATCTGCTGCTGGACCGCTACGAAGCGTTCCCCGACGGCGTCCCCGTGGAGAAGAAGAACGCCAGACAGGCCCGGAACGACACGGTCTTCGGCGCGCTGCTGGACGCCCTGGACCGCCTCACCGCCATCGTGAGATCGCTCAAGGGCATCCCCAACAAGGACGTTGCCCGTCTGACGAACCAGATCAACTCGCTGGCGGACAAATGGAGCAGGTGGAAAGACAAATAAAAGTACGGCGGCCCGTTCCGGGTCGCTCGACAGAAAGACGTAAAAAGAGGTGCGGGCCCGGCGGCTCGCACCCCTTTTCTGTCTCGCTGCTCTTTTTGACAAAGACAAACGGGACCTTGTCACTCTTCTATGTACCGATAACCATCCGGTATGCGGATATACGCACGAATGTGTTCGTTGATCGGTCGCTCGATGATACCGGAGATATTGTTCACATTTCCTTCTGCGGCGAGGATCGTGTGCTCCCGTTTCTCAAGGACGATCCCTATATGGTCGTGCTCTTTGTTCTCGAATACCCTATCATAGAGCACGATGTCTCCCGCCTCCGGAACAAAGCCATCCGTCCCTTTATGGTATTCGATCCGCCGGTCGCCCAAGGCAAACTCCTCCCAGCCAAGGCATCCTGCCAGATGACAGGTTTTGCACTCCACGGGCCTGTATGGGATCACGAATCCCGCTGCTGTGCAGCAGTAATAGACGAACGCCGCACACCACAGTCCGTCGGCTTCCCTGAGATCCCATGTCGGAAACAATCGCACGATCGGCGCGAGATTGGACGCCCTCCCGTCAACATCTCCGTGAAACGGCGCCTGCGCCATGTCCATTGCAGCCGCGGCCAGCCTTTTTCTTGTTGCTTTATCCATATATGCCTCACCAGACTGCGCTTTGCCGCGCCGATGATACGGTCGTTGCTCAGCTCGGTCAGACCGTGCTGTGCAATGCGCTCAGATCTCGACGGGCACGGTGAACTGCCCGTCCTTTACCTCCGTGACGTAGACGGCGCAGTTGCCGATGTTCTTCGACCAGTACGCGCCGCCGGAGCCCGGGGTCAGATACTCCAGCAGGCCCTTCATGGCGATGGCGTGGGTGGAGATCAGAATATCGCCCTCCGCGTTCCAGCGCAGCGTTTCCAGGAAGTCTCCGGCGCGTCTGACGACGTCCGCCAGCTGCTCCATGCCCTCCGGGGCCGGATTGTGTACGAAATCGCGGAAGAAGGTCAGCACCTCCGGTGCGAGGGCGTGAAGATCCATGCCCTCGTAGGGGCCGTAATCCATCTCGATCAGCCGCGGATCGGTGATCACCGGCAGGCCCGGGGCCACCGTCTGCGCCGTCTGCACGGCGCGGATGAGCGGGCTGGAGTAGACGCGGGAGAAGGAAGCGCCCCGCGCCCGGAGCTTTTCGGCCGCCTCACGCGCCTGCGCGAGGCCCGCGTCGTTCAGCGGATGGTCGCTGCGCCCCTGCAGCGCGTGGCTTTTGTTCAGCGCGGTCTGGCCGTGGCGGACGATGTAGATCATCGGCCCAGCACCCACGACACGAGCTCGCCCGCGTTGTGCACCAGCCTTGCGGCGACGACCGACGCGCCGGGGACAAAGGGCGTCAGCTTTTCCGCCGTCTTGCCGATCCCGCTGCCGCCGGAGGTGGCGAAGGCCATCACCTGCTTGCCGGACCAGTCATAGCTTTTGCAGAACGTCTCCACCACGTTGGGCGCGCAGCCGTACCAGATGGGGAAGCCCAGCAGTACCCTGTCGTACTGCGCGAAATCGTCGATCGTCCCGGCGACGGGGACGTCCTTCCTGCCGAACTTCTCACGGTTGCAGCGGGACAGAGGATTCTTCCAGTTGAGATCGGCCTGAGAGTAGGGGACCTCCGGCCTGATCTCAAACAGATCGGCGCCCAGCGCGTCCACCGCCCCCTTTGCCACGGCGGCCGTCGTACCCTCGGCGCTGAAATACGCGATCAGCGTTTTCATATCACGCACGTCCTTTCACAGTTTACTATGCTTCAAATCATAGCAGAAATCATGCGGAAAAGCAAACGGTTGCGGCGTCGGCGCGGATTTGATATGATAAAAGAAAAAACGGGGGAAAGCGTATGCATTACACCGGCACCACCTACCGTCCGCCCTTCGAGGCCCGGTCCCTGCTGCTGCAGGCCACCGTGGGCTGTTCCCATAACCGCTGCACCTTCTGCACCATGTACCGCACCGTCCCTTTCTCCGTTGAGCCCCTCGAACAGATCGAGGAGGACCTGCGGGAGGCGCGGGACCTGCGCCCCAACGTGGAGCGTGTCTTTCTGGAAAACGGCGACGCCTTCGTGCTGTCTGCGGACAAGCTGCTGACGATCGCCGCCATGATCCACGACTATCTGCCGCGGGTGAAGACGATCACCATGTACGCCTCGATCAAAAATATCCGCGACAAGACGGACGACGAGCTCCGCGCCCTGCGCCGGGCGGGGATCGACGAGCTGAACGTCGGCGTGGAGAGCGGCTACGACCCGGCGCTCCGGTACATGAACAAGGATCACGACCACGCGGACGCCGTGCGCCAGCTCGGCCGCCTCCGGGCGGCGGGGATGGAGTACGCCCTCAATATCATCCTCGGCTGCGCGGGCTCCGGTCACGGGGCCGAAAACGCCGCCGAGACCGCCCGGCTGCTCAACGAGACACAGCCGTTCCTGATCTTCACGGGCACGCTCCACTCGGAGCCCGGCTGCCCCCTCCACGACGACCTGCAGTCCGGCGCCTTCGTCGAAAACACCATCGCCGAGTATCTCGACGAGGAAGAGGCCCTCGTCTCCGCACTGGAGCTGAAACGCGATTGCCGCTGGTTCGGCCTGCACCCCTCCAACGTGGTGGAGGTCGATGCGATGCTGCCCCGGGACAGGGACTGCCTGCTGTCGCTCATCCGCCGCACCCGCGCCGAGCTGACACCCCAGCAGCTCGCCTCCCGCCCCGAACGCTTCGGAGAGGGGATCATCGTATTATGACGTACACCATCGACTCTATCGCGGACGCCATGTCGCGGTCCCCGGCGGTCGTCGCCACCATCGGGCTGGACGGCGCGCCGCAGGCGCGGCCCGCCGCGTACCGGTTCATGCAGGACGGGGCGCTGTATTTCGACTGCCTCAAGAGCGAAGGGCTCTACGCGGAGCTGTGCAGGGTCCCGGCTTTACAGCTCTGCATTTCAGCGGAGAGTGAGACGATCCGTGTCTCAGGCGAGGCCCATTTCACGCAGGACGGCGCGCTCCTGGATCGGTGCATGGCGCTGCGCCCGGACCGCGACAGAAACAGCGTCATCGCCTTCTTTCTGACGGGCGTTTCCATAGAACTGCCGGACGGCCCCATCCGCCTGCCGGACCCCGGCGGCGTCCTCATCGGCGTCACGATCATGAAAAAGACCGAGCTGCGCGACCGCATCGCAAGGGTACTGGAGCGCCGGGAGGAGCAGGGCGTCACGCTGACGGGCGACGAGCAGCGTTTGCTGGACGGCGCGCTGTTCGTCTTCGCGGAGGCGGCCAAGAAGCTCTGGCCCCGCATGGACGTCCGGCCCATAGAGCGCGCCGCCGTCTTCGAGACCTACGACGAGCGCGAGCGCTGGACGAACGAAGCCGCCGCGCTCATCGGCAACGCGCAGATCGACAAGCCCGAGGACCTGACCTACTGGCTCAGCACCGACGCGCTGCGGGCGCTGAACGAACAAAGAAACGGAGAAACAACATGATCAAAGATATCCCCACGGGCGGCATTTCCTATCTGGAGCCGCTGACCGGCAGCGACGGCTGGTACTGGGGCACGGACTATACCTCCGGCGACCTCTACGAGGCCGAGGAGCTTTACCGCAGCGGCCACCGCATCAGCCGAAACCGCCTGATCCTCGTCCGCTTCCCCGAGGGACGCGTGGCGGAGCCGATCGAGGCGAAGGAGGGCCAGTATTTCGGCAGGCCCGGCTATGACGGCCGCGACCCGCTGCTCCTGCTGGCCGATTTCCCGGCGGGCGAGGTGCGCCTGATCCGCTATCACGACGAGACGGGGGAGACCTCCGCAGAGGCCGTCCTGCCGCTTTCGGAGCTCGAGGACTGCTACAACCTCATGCCTCACCGCGCGCCGCTGATGCTGACGCGCCAGACCGGCGACCGCTTCCAGATCATCTGGCCCGACCGCGCCGATTTCGCCATCATGCCCCAGGAATCCTTCTGCTTCCGGGAGGGCGACCGCCTCTATTTCAGCCGCTGGTACGAGGATCCCGACTACCGCGAGGAGGTCGTCATCCGCCGCTTCCCGGACGGCGCGGTGATCGATCAGTTCCGCGGCGCGCTGCAGGAGATGCCCGACGGCAGCTGGTACCGTCTGAGGGAGGACCGTCCATGATCCGCCCCATCGTGAAGGACCCCGTCTTTCTCGCCCTGCGCTCCGACGCCGCGGGGCCTGAGGACGTTTCCGTTGCCCGCGACCTGCTTGACACGCTGGAGGCGCACCGCGACTCCTGCGTCGGCATGGCCGCCAACATGATCGGCGTGCGCAAGCGCATCCTCGTTTTTATGAACGAAGACGCGCCAGCCGTGATGTTCAACCCGGAGATCGTCAGCCGCTCCGGCCCTTACGAGGCCGAGGAGGGCTGCCTGTCTCTGCCCGGCCTGCGGAAGGCGACGCGCTTCCGCACGATCAAGGTGCGCTTCCAGAACGACCGCTTCCAGTGGCGGCAGAAGACGTTCCGGGATTTCGCCGCCCAGATCATCCAGCACGAGCTCGACCATTTCAGCGGCATCCTGATCTGATCCGATACCCGTTCCCAAGGGGACGGGTATTGTCCTGTCAAAGGGACAGCAGATGCGGTATCCTCCCGGTATGATGGGAGGAATGATCATGTACAAACGATATCTCCGCTCGCTGACGCTGCCCTCTGGGCCGGAGGAAATCGGCTTTCTCAGCCTCGAGAGGCGCACCTGCTTCACCACCTTCTACCCCTTCGGCCTGTTCCCGGACAAGGGCCTTGCGCACCTGGACTTCGGCCCGATCACGATCCTGTACGGCGGCAACGGCTCCGGCAAATCGACGCTGCTGAACATCCTGGCCGAAAAGCTCCGCGCCGCCCGGCAGACCGCCTGGAACGGCAGCGCCTTTTTTCAGCCTTACGTCGATATGTGCGAGGCGGACTGCGCGCGCCTGCCCCGGGGCAGCCGCATTGTCGGCAGCGACGACGTCTTCGACTATATGCTCAGCGTGCGCACCCTCAACGAGGGCATCGACGCCCGCCGGGAGCAGCTGTTCGAGGACTACACCACGCGCAAGTACGCCCACCGCCAGCTGTCCGGCCTCGACGAATACGACGACTGGAAGAAGTCCATGGACGCCAGGCGCGTCAGCCAGTCGCAGTACGTCCGGGACCGCCTGATGCAGAACGTGGCGCTGCGCTCCAACGGCGAGAGCGCCATCCGCTTTTTCATGGAGCGCATCGGCGAAAACGCCCTCTACCTGCTGGACGAGCCGGAAAACAGCCTGTCGGTGGCACTGCAGCTGGAGCTGAGCCGCTTTTTGTCCGACTCCGCCCGCCACTTCGGCTGTCAGCTGGTGATCGCCACCCACTCGCCCGTGCTGCTGGCTATGCAGGACGCCCTGATCTACGACCTGGACGCGCATCCCGTCGCCACCCGGGACTGGACGCAGCTGGAGAACGTCCGCCTCCTGCGCGGCTTCTTCGAGGAGCATCGGGCGGAGTTCGCCTGACACTTGACATCCGGCCGGGGCTGTTATACCCTTGAATTGAATCAAATCTCAGCTCGGGAGTGTTGCCCCCTATGGATCGGCAGGAACTGAAAACGCAGGCGAAGCAGGTCTGGCGGCTGAGCCTGCCCGCCATTCTGTCCCAGATCACCACCATCGCCATGCAGTATATCGACTCCGCCATGGTCGGCGCGCTGGGCGCGCACGCCTCCGCCGCCATCGGTCTGGTGGCCTCCAGCACGTGGCTGTTCGGCGGTGTCAACTACGCCGTGTCGGCGGGCTTTTCCGTGCAGGTGGCCCACAATATCGGCGGCGGGCGCGACAGGGAAGCCCGCACCGTCGTGCGGCAGGGCCTTCTGACGGCGCTTGTGCTGTCGCTGCTCGTCTGTCTGCTGGCCCTCGCCGTGTCCGGCAGCCTGCCCGTGTGGCTGGGCGGGGGAGAGGAGATCCGCGCGGACGCCTCGGCGTACTTCATGACCTTCGCCCTCATGGTGCCCTTTTCCCAGCTCAACGGCCTGTGCGCCTCCTTTCTCCAGTGCAGCGGCGACATGCTGACGCCCGGCATTTTGACGTCCGTCGTCTGCCTGCTGGACGTCTGCTTCAACTTCTTCCTCATCCCGCGCTTCGGCGTTCTCGGCGCCGGGATCGGCACGGCGCTGGCCTGCGCCTGCGGAAGCCTGATGATGTTCTGGCGCTGCTGCTTCAAAAACGAGCGGCTGCGCCTGAGAAAAGGGGAAAGGAGCGCGTTCCGGCCCGATATCCTCAAAACGGCCCTGCGCATCGGCGCGCCGCTTGCCGTGCAGGAGGTCGCCATGAACGGCGCCATGGTCGCCTCCACCCGCATCATCGCGCCTTTGGGCGCGGTGGCTATCGCCGCCAACTCCTTCGCCGTCACGGCCGAAAGCCTGTGCTATATGCCCGGCTACGGCATCGGCTCCGCCGCCACCACGCTGGTGGGCCGCAGCCTCGGCGCCGGAGACGAGCGCACCGCCCGCCGATACGGCAATATCTGCACGGCCATGGGCGCCGGGATCATGGGCCTGACGGGCCTTCTGATGATGGTCCTGTGCCCCTTCGTGTTCAGGATGCTGACGCCGGTGCCGGAGGTCCGCGCGCTGGCGGCAAGCGTCCTGCGGATCGAGCTGCTGGCGGAGCCGCTGTTCGGCGCGTCCATCGTCGCCGCCGGCGTGCTGCGCGGCGCGGGCGACACCATGGTGCCCAGTCTCATGAACCTCGGCAGCATCTGGCTCGTGCGCATCTGCCTCGCCCTGGCCCTCGTCGGACCCCTGGGCCTCACCGGCGCGTGGATCGCCATGGCCGTCGAGCTCTGCGTCCGCGGCCTGCTGATGCTCTACCGCCAGAAAACGTCAAAGTATTTTGCCCTGGTCAGCCGAAAGAACGCCGACCGTCAGTCATAACAGGGAGGAAACGATCATGCGCATCCTGAATATCGGTTCGCTGAATCTCGATCACGTGTACCGCGTACAGCGGTTCGTGCAGCCGGGGGAGACCATGGCTGTGCGGGAGGTGACCGTTGGCGTCGGCGGCAAGGGGCTCAACCAGTCCATCGCCCTGGCCCGGGCGGGCGCGGCCGTCAGTCACGGCGGCCTCGTGGGCGCGGGCGGAGAGCTGCTGCGTCAGACGCTGGAGGAGAACGGCGTCGATCTGCAGCGTCTGGAGGAGACCGACGTCCCCCAGGGCCACGCGATCATTCAGGTCAGCGACGAGGCGGAGAACTGCATCCTCCTCTACGGAGGCTCCAACCGGGCGCTGACCGCGGCGCAGATCGGCCGCGCGATGGACGGCTTCACCCGCGGCGACTGGCTTCTGCTGCAGAACGAGACGAACCTGACGCGAGAGATCGTAGAAGAAGCCTGCGCCCGCGGCCTGCAGGTCGCCTTCAACCCTTCGCCCTTCGACAAGGCAGTCCTTACGGTCGATTTCGATCACGTCGCCTGGCTCCTCGTCAACGAGGTGGAGGCGCAGCAGATGACGGGCTCCGACGATCCGTTCGAGGCATGGGACATCCTGCACGGCCGCTATCCCGACCTCTGCGCCGTCATCACGCTGGGCGGCGCGGGCGCCATCTGCTTCACGCCCGAGGGCGACGTCCGCCAGCCCGCCTATCCCGCCCGCGCCGTGGACACCACCGGCGCAGGCGACACCTTCACCGGCTATTTCCTCGCTTCGCTCCTGGAGAATCGCCCTCTCAGCGAATGCATGCAGCGCGCCGCCATGGCCGCCTCCATTTGCGTCACCCGCCCCGGCGCCGCAGCAGCCATCCCCACCCTCCGCGAGACCGAAGCGGCCCTCCGGCGAGTGGAATAAGAACAAAAGAGGTATAGATATGAATGGTTCCGCTACAAGAATAATTGAATTGCTGGATGGCGCCGGAAAGCGCTATGTCATTCCAGTGTATCAGCGTAAGTATGATTGGAAGATGGACAACTGCCGTCAGCTTTACGACGACCTGAAAAAGCTGGCCCGCGACAAAAAGCGCAGCACGCACTTTTTCGGCAGCATTGTTTCATCAGTGGTCGGCAATGGGGCAACAATTATTTAGCGCTGGATAAGCATCCCACGCAGAAACAAGTGTCAGACGAAATGGATCGTTGTATGGAGGTTCTTCATAGCTTTGAAGCCGATCTGGAATGCGCTCTGAAGCAGGAAGAAATGACGCCGCCGTTGTCAGAAGCGTCGGTGTAAAAGCGAAAGCTTTACTATATATTACCTAAGCAGCGTTTTTATCGGTTTAACCCGGCGACGGGAAAACCCATGCGATCCATCAGCAAAAGAGCCTCCGGCTCTTTTGTTTTTTACGGGTGAGTTGTTTATAGCTAACTGAAAAGGAAGATGATCCGCGGGTCTTTTGAAGCGGATATGATGCGCGCCGCACGGGCAGCTTTGCGATATCGTTTTGTTTCAGAATGGACTTGTGCAAACGGCGGGGATACCATATAATATAAATTGGTTTATTATATGCAGAATCTACCCGCGGCGGGGCCCTCCGCGCCGCTTTCGCATACCAAGGAGGATACCTGATGTTTGGACAACACTTCCAGCTCAACGAGCAGACGATGCATATCGTGGAGGAGATCGGCCGGCACATGCCAGGCGGCTTCTTCATCTATCAGAAACGCGCGCCCGAAAACCTGCTGTATGCCAACCAGGCGGTGATCGAGCTGTTTGGCTGCGATGATTTGGAGGACTTCAAGCGCCTGACCGGCTTCACCTTCCGGGGCATGCTCCATCCGGACGACTACGCGGCCATCGGCAAATCCATCGACGAGCAGATCGCGCGGAGCGCCGACAACCTCGACTATGTGGAGTACCGCATCGTCCGCAAGGACGGCTCCGTACGCTGGGTGGACGATTACGGCCATTACACCGAGACCGAGGCCTACGGCGGCATTTTCTACGTCTTCATCTCCGACATCACCGAAAAGCGCGAGCGCATGGAGACCGACATGGCCGTGCGTCAGGCCGTCATCGAGGCGCTCAGCGAGGCGTACCACACCGTGTGGCTGATCAACGACGTGGAGACCGAGACCTTCTCCCTCTACCGCGGCGACACCTCCGGCGACACCACCCACGCCGCGTCCATCCGCAGCGCCCTGGGCCAGATGAAGTATTCCACGGCCAAGGAGTATTACATCCGCACCACCGTCGCCCCCATCGATCAGGAGCGTCTGCAGCGCGAGCTGACGCTGCCCGCCATCGTCAGGCAACTGGAGAAGCGCCCCCAGTACACGGTCAATTACCTGCGTCTGATGGACGACGGGTCCGAGCGCTATTTCCGCATCGAGTTCGCCAAGGTCAACATGCCCGGCGGGAAGATCGGCGTCGTCTGCGGCTTCAAGGACGTCGACGCCGACGTGCGCGAGGGGCAGGCCATGCAGCGGGCCCTCCGCGAAGCCCAGCGGGCCGAGGAGGAGAACCGCAGGCTCGTCAAGGAGATGCAGTCGGCCGCGCAGCTGGCGGACCTCATGGGCTCCGTTGCGTCGCTTCTGTCCAACATGCCCGCCATGAGCTTTTCCAAGGACGCCGAGACAGGCCGCTACCTGGCCTGCAACCAGTCCTTTGCCGAATATGCCCACAAGGCCTCCCCGGAGGAGGTCGTGGGCCTGACCGATTACGAGATCTTTGACCGTGCCACCGCCGATCACTTCGCCGCCGATGACAGGCGCGCGCTGGAACAGGACGAACCCTATATTTTCTTTGAGGACGTCCCCGACGCGGGCGGCGTCAACATCCGCAACCTCCAGACGACGAAGCTCAAGTTCCGCGACGCCTCCGGCCGGCTGTGCACCCTCGGCATGTGCGTGGACGTCACCGAAATGACGCGCATCAAGGCAAACGAAGCCAAGCAGCAGGAGATGGAGCAGCGCCTGGCGCTGCAGGACAAGCTGCTGGCCGAGGAGCGCCAGCGCGCCGAGCAGGACCGCCTGATCACGGCCCTGGCCTCCGACTACCGCGGAGTCTACTACGTGGAGCTGGACAAGGACGACGGCGTCTGCTATCAGGTCCACCCCGAGATGATCAACGGCTTCCGCGTGGGCCAGCACTTCGTTTTCAGCCGCGACATCGGCGAATACGGCCGCAAGTTCGTCACGGCCGAGTACCTCAACGAGTTCCTCGACTTCATCAAGCCCGAAAACATCAAATCCCGTCTGCTGTCGGAGCGCGTTATTTCCTACCGCTACAAGATCCTCCGGCAGGGCAAGGAGTCCTATGAGATGCTCCGCTTCGCGGGCGTCCGCCACCCGGAGGACCGCGAGGATCACATGGTCCACGCCGTGGGCATGTGCTTCACCGACGTGGATGTGGAGACCCGCCGCGCCCTGGCCCAGACCCAGGCCCTCAGCGACGCGCTGAACGCCGCCGAGGAGGCGAACCGCGCCAAGACGGCCTTCCTCTCCAATATGTCCCACGAGATCCGCACGCCCATGAACGCCATCATCGGTCTCGACAGCATCGCGCTGAACAACGTCGATCTGCCGCCCGAGACGCGCGATTATCTGACGAAGATCGGCGCCTCGGCCCAGCACCTGCTGGGCATCATCAACGACATCCTCGACATGAGCCGCATCGAATCCGGCCGCATGAGCATCAACAGCGAGGAGTTCTCCTTCGCCAAGGGGCTGGAGCAGGTCAACACCATCATCGGCGGCCAGTGCCGCGACAAGGGCCTTCAGTACAAGTGCCGCGTGCGGGGCAGGGTGGACGACTACTACATCGGCGACGACATGAAGCTCCGCCAGATCCTGATCAACATCCTCGGCAACGCCGTCAAGTTCACCCCCGCGGGCGGCAAGGTCTCGTTCCTCGTGGAGGAGCAAGCCCGCTTCGACGGCAAGACGACGCTGCGCTTCACCATCCGCGACACGGGCATCGGCATGAGCCCGGAGTACCTGCCGAAGATCTTCGACGCCTTCTCCCAGGAGGATTCCTCCTCCACCAACAAATACGGCAGCACCGGCTTGGGCATGCCCATCACCAAGAGCCTCGTGGAGCTGATGAACGGCCACATCGAGGTCGAGAGCGAGAAGGGCAAGGGCACCACCTTCACCGTCACGGTCACGCTCACCGACTCCGAGCGCGCCAGCGAGGTCGAGGAGGACGACGGTGAGCTCCATCCCAGCCAGATGACCGTCCTCGTCATCGACGACGATCCCGTGGCCTGTGAGCACGCCCGGCTGATCCTCGGGCAGGCCGGCGTCAGCTGTGAGGTGGCGTCCTCCGGCGTCGAGGGCCTTGAAATGGTCAAAGTCCGCAACGCCCGCAGGGAGCCCTACAACCTCATCCTCGTCGACTGGCGCATGCCCGGCATGGACGGCATCGAGACCACCCGCCGCATCCGTCAGGTCATCGGGCAGCAGACTGCCATCATCATCCTCACCTCCTACAACTGGGACGACGTGCAGGACGAGGCCCGCGCCGCGGGCGTCGACACCTTCGTGCCCAAGCCGCTGTTCGCCGCCTCTGTCATGGACGAGTTCCGCGAGGCGTTCAAGAAAAAGAAGAGCGCCGCCCAGAGCGCCCGGGCTGACCTTCACGGCCGCCGCATCCTGCTGGCGGAGGATATGACGGTCAACGCCGAGATCATGACCATGGTCCTCGCCATGCGCGACATGGAGGTCGATCACGCCGAGAACGGCAGCATCGCCGTGGACCTGTTCTCCTCTCACGAGCCGGGATACTACGACGCTATCCTGATGGACATGCGCATGCCCGTCATGGACGGTCTCGAGGCCACCAAGGTCATCCGTGCCATGGGCAGGGAGGACGCCAAAGCGATCCCCATCATCGCCCTGACGGCCAACGCCTTCGACGAGGACGTCCAGCGCAGCATGCAGGCCGGCCTCAACGCACACCTGAGCAAGCCCGTGGAGCCCGAAGCGCTGTTCGACACGCTGGAAAGCCTGATCCGCGACTGAGCCCATCGAATCCGATTTCCAAAAGGCATTTATCATGGAAGAGCAAAGAAACACCGCAAAACTTGATCGCTATCTCTCCTCCTTTGATGTGTGGGCGCTCAGCGTCGGCTGCATCATCGGCTGGGGCGCCTTTGTCATGCCGGGCACTACGTTCCTGCCCGTGGCCGGACCTGCGGGCACGCTGATCGCCATGGCCTGCAGCGCCGCGATCATGCTGATCATCGGCGTCAACTATTCCAGCCTCATGAGCCGCCAGCCCGGCGTCGGCGGCGTGTACTCCTATACAAAGGAGGTCTTCGGCCGGGACCATGCCTTCCTCAGCTCCAGGTTCCTGTGCCTGGCGTATCTGTCCCTGATCCCCCAGAACGCCACGGCCCTGGGCGTCATGTGCCGCGTGCTGTTCAGCGACGCCATGCAGTGGGGCTTCCACTACCGCATCGCGGGGTATGACGTCTACGCCGGCGAGGCCGCCGTGGGCGTGCTGGCGCTGCTGCTGATCGGCTGGATGGCTATCCGGCACAAGCGGCTCATGCAGCGGCTGCAGACAGCCTTCGCCGTCATCCTGCTGGCGGGCGTCGCCGTGATCTCGATCATGGCGATCCCTTATATTCATCTCAGCTCCGTCGGCGAGCTCTACGGCACACAGGCCGTCTCGCCGCTCAAGGCCGTCACATCCTCCGCGCGACCGAGCAGGCCCTCCGGCGGGTGGAATAACGGTTGCAAACGCTGCTTCCCGGTGGTAGAATGATATCGATCAGCAGAAGAGCCGACGGCTCTTTTGTTTTTGCGAGGAAGTTGTCTATTGCTAACTATAAGGGAGGACGATCATGGGACTTTTGAAGGGGACGTGCCGCATCGCGGCGGAGGAGCTGGGAAAGGAAACAGCATCGCGCATCGCCGTCGCGGCGCAGCTGCGGCTGGAGCAGCTGCTCAGGGAGAACGCTGACGAACCGAAGGCGCTGAAAAAACACACGGTCCCGCGCATTTATCCGGGCATCGCCGTCTATGAGGCCATGCGGGCCGAGGGCGTCGCGCCGGAGCGCGCCGTCTGGTATCTGCGGGAGTATTACCAGCGCTTCTGCAGGATTCCTGCCGGGGTCATCCGCGCTGCCCTGAAGCTCCCCGGCCTTTATAAAAAGGTCCCCGCGCTGCTGCTGAGTTCATCGAAAAAGAGCTTCAGCGAGGCGTCGGGCTTTGTCTACCGATTCCCCGACCACGCGTCAAACGTCACGTGCTTTGACATCGTCCGCTGCCCTTATTACGAGACCTGCAAGCGCTGCGGCTGCCCGGAGATCGTTCCGGCCTTCTGCGATTCCGACGACGCCAGCTACGGCAATATGCACCCGAAGCTGATCTGGGGACGCACCAAAACAATCGGCCACGGCGGCGACTGCTGTGACTTCAAGCTGACGCTGGAGGACTGATCATGACGGAGTTCACGCTGGAACGCGACGGCTTCGTCGGCGTCTTTTATCCGGGAACGAGGCGGCCCGGCCGCGCAGTGCTTTACGTGGGCGGCGCGTCCTGCGGGCGCAAAACGACGATCGCCATGGGCCGGTATCTGGCGGACGCCGGATTCTCGGTTTTGTTCCTTGGCTTCTACCTGTGGGACGGACTGTCAAAGGACATGTGGCGCATCCCGGTGGATTACGCGGAGCGGGCGGCGCAGTGGCTGACGGCGCACGGTTATGAGGTCTGCATGGCGGGCGCGTCCACGGGCGGCGGCTACACGCTGCTGTCCGCGTCGCTGGTGCCGGAGATCCACGGGGCCATCGGCATGTGCCCCTTCGACCACGTCTTCGAGGGAATGAAGATGCTGGGCAAAGCGCCCCATTGTTCGGTCTATCAGTTCCACGGCAGGGAGATCCCGTATTCTCACTTCGATATCGTGAAGGATGGCTGGCCGGAGGCCTTCCGCACGGCCCGCCGAGCAGGCGTATCGTTGGCCGGCTTCATGCGCTACGGCTACGAATCGGCATTCCTCGACCCCGCGTCCCGTATCCGCGTGGAGGACATCCGCGGCGATATCCTGCTGACCACGGCCCGGTACGATATCATGTGGCCCGCTGACCAGGCGGTGCAGCGCATGGAAAAGGTCCTGCGGGAGAGCAGCAGAGAACACCAGCTGACCGTGAAGGTCTATGACGCCAAAACCCACGGCCTCGGCGTCGGCGAGCTGGGCGGCGGGACGAAGCTGGCCATGCGCCTCATGGGCATCCGCCCGGCATTGGCGCAGCAGGCACGGCAGGACATCATCGCCTGGCTCGACCATTGGGGCGAGGAAAAGGAGACTTGTTGATGCTGCAGCAGCCCTTCGGGGCTGTTTTGCTTTGAACGGACTTGTGCAAACATCGGCAGCGGCATATAATAATATCTGATTGATTCAAGGCAGAATCGCCCTACGCGATCAGACGGATCAAAAGCCGCCATTCAAGGCAGACAGCTTTTCATGTGAGGATACCTATGGATCATAAGGATAAACAGCTGCCCGCGCACATCGAGGTGCGCGGCGCACGGATGCACAACCTGAAAAACATCGATGTGGATGTCCCGCTGAACCGCATCGTCGGCGTGGCCGGCGTGTCCGGCTCCGGCAAGTCGTCGCTGGCGCTGGGCGTCCTTTACGCCGAGGGCTCCCGCCGCTATCTGGAGTCCCTGTCCACCTATACCCGCCGCCGCATGACCCAGGCGGGCAGGGCACAGGTGGACGAGGTGCGCTATGTCCCGGCGGCCCTCGCCCTGCACCAGCGCCCCGGCGTCCCCGGCATCCGCAGCACCTTCGGCACATCCACGGAGCTGCTCAACAGCCTGCGGCTGATGTTCTCGCGTCTGGCCTCCCACCGCTGCCCCAACGGCCATTATCTGGACCCGACCCTCGACGTGGCCGCCGGGCTGGAGCTGACGTGCCCGGTCTGCGGCGCGCGGTTCTACGCCCCCGGCGCGGAGGAGCTGGCCTTCAACAGCTCCGGTGCCTGCCGCACCTGCGACGGCACGGGCATCGTGCGCGCCGTGGACGAAAGCACCCTCGTCCCCGACGAATCCTTGACCATCGATCAGGGCGCCGTCGCCTCCTGGAACGCCTTGATGTGGTCGCTGATGAAGGACGTGGCCCGGGAGATGGGCGTACGCACCGACGTGCCCTTCAGGGACCTGACGGCCCGGGAGCGCGAGATCGTCTTCCACGGCCCCGCCGAGAAGAAGCATCTCATGTACATCAACGAAAAGACGAACACTGCCACCGAACTGGACTTCACGTATTACAACGCCGTCTACACCGTGGAGAACGCATTGAGCAAGGTCAAGGACGAAAAGGGCATGAAGCGTGTGGAGAAGTTCCTCAAGCAGAGCCCCTGTCCCTGCTGCCGCGGCACCCGCCTGTCGGAGGCGGCCCGCGCCCCGCGCCTGCGGGGACTGTCCCTGGATCAGGTGTGCGAAATGACGCTGTCTGACCTCGTGCGCTGGGTGGACGAGGTCCCCGGGAGCCTGCCGGAGCCCATGCGCCCCATGGCGCAGTCCATCTGTGAATCGTTTCAGGACACGGCCCGGCGGCTCATGGACCTGGGCCTCGGCTACCTGACGCTGGAACGCGCCTCCTCCACGCTCTCCACTGGTGAGCGCCAGCGCACGCAGCTGGCCCGCGCCGTGCGCAACCGCACCACCGGCGTGCTGTATGTGCTGGACGAGCCGTCCATCGGCCTGCATCCCTCCAACGTGGAGGGCCTCGTGGGCGTCATGCACGATCTCGCGCTCGACGGCAACTCCGTCCTGCTGGTGGATCACGATACCCAGGTCCTGCGGGAGTCCGACTGGATCATCGAGCTCGGCCCTGGGGCGGGCGCCAAGGGCGGCACGGTCATCGCTCAGGGCAGCGTCGAGCAGCTTGAGACCGACCCGCACTCCATGATCGGCCCCTATCTGGCAGGCAGGTCCGACGCGCCGAGCAGCACCGTCCCCGCGGAGCATCTCTTTGAGCACGGGACCATCGAGCTGGGGACCGGCCCGATCCACACGGTCAAGCCCCTGACCGTCCGTTTCCCGAAGGGACGGCTGTCCGTCGTCACGGGCGTGTCCGGCTCCGGCAAGACGACGATGATCCTCGAAAGCCTGATCCCCGCCGTGGAGGCGCTCTCCGACGGCAGGCCGCTGCCAGACCACGTCCTGCGCGTCAGCGCCCCGGGCATCCGCCGGATCAAGCTCATCGACGCCACGCCCATCGGCATCAACGTCCGCTCCACAGTCGCCACCTACGCCAACGTCCACGACGAGCTGCGCAAGATCTACGCCCGCACCCCGGACGCAAAGGGGCGCGGACGCAAGGCCGGGGATTTCTCCTACAACACCGGCGACCTGCGCTGTCCCACCTGCGACGGCACGGGCCAGATCAGCCTCGACGTCCAGTTCCTGCCCGACGTCAACATCCCGTGCCCGGCCTGCCGCGGCAGCCGCTACAGCCGGGAGGCGTTCTCCATCCTCCGCCACGGGAAAAACGGCGGGAGCTGGTCGCTGCCCCGGCTGATGGACATGAGCGTCGACGAGGCGTTGGAGGCCTGCAGCGATCTGAAGCTCGTCCAGTCCCGTCTGCAGCTGCTCCATGACATGGGCCTCGGTTATCTCACCCTGGGCGAGGAAACGCCGAGCCTCTCCGGCGGCGAGGCTCAGCGCCTCAAGCTGGCCAGCGAGATGGGCAGGGGACAGGTGGACACGATCTTTGTATTCGACGAGCCCACCATCGGCCTTCATCCGCTGGACGTGCGGACGCTGATGGCCGTCTTCCGCCACCTCATCGACCTGGGCGCCACGGTCATCGTCATCGAGCACGACCTCGACGTCATCCGCAGCGCCGACTATGTCGTCGACATGGGCCCCGGCGGAGGCGAACAGGGCGGCCGCATCGTCGCATCCGGCACGCCGGAGGACGTCCGCTGCAGCCCCGGGAGCATCACGGGCCGGTATCTTTAAAGCACAAGCCCCGACGATCGTCGGGGCTTTTCCATATTTATTTCATGGCGACGCACAGGAACGAGAACGGCGAGATCTTTCTGTACCGGGCGCTGCGGAAGCCTGCGTTCCACAGCATGTGCTCGATCTCCCGCCGCTCGTACATTTTCACGTCCCCGCCGGGGAGCAGGGGAAAGACGACGTTCGCCAGCGCGCGGACGGGCCTGACGCAGTCCATGTCATTGAGCAGCAGCGCCCCGCCGGGTCTGAGGATGCGATACATCTCGTTCACCGCGTCCTGAGGGTGGGGGTAGTGGTGGATGCTCATGTTGCACGTCACGGCGTCGTACTGCCCGCTCGCCAGCGGCATATGCTCCGCGTCGCCCACGGTGCACGCGGCCGTTTCGCGCAGCCGCCTACGCGTCACGCCGATCATCTCCTCGGAAAGATCCAGCGCGCTCAGCCGGATCTCCGGGAACCGCTTTTCCACTTCACAGAGGAACGCTCCGGGCCCGCAGCCGATATCGATCAGTTCCCCGGGCTTCAGCCGCGCAAGCTCCTCCAGCGAGAAGCGGTAATCGTGACGCCAGTACCCGCCCCGCGCCAGCCGCGACCCCCGGTGGAGGTTGAAATACGTTCTCGACCTCTCTTTTGCGTCCGCCATGATCATTCCTCCGCGAAGCAGTCATAGGGCGCCGTCTCGTCGAAGACGAACCCCTTCCGTTTCAGGTCCGGGATCACGTCCATGTGCCGGAACGCCCCGGCCGCGTCGTCCGTAAAGCCGTTGTGGGGCGTGAAGACGTACTCGATCCGGCTTAGATCGAGGCGCTCCCGCAGCGTATGCAGGGACCGGATGTTCAGCTGACTGTCGTAATTGAACAGATCGAAGAAGCACCAGCCGCCGTCCTTGTTCAGCGCCAGGGAATCTCCGGTGAACAAAAGCCGGTCATCGATCAGGTAGCACAGGTGCCCCAGCGTGTGCCCCGGCGTCAGCAGCGCCTGCACGCGCAGCCCGCCCACGGTCACGGTCTCGCCGTCCTTCAGCAGCCGATAGCTCGGGCGCAGCGTGACAGAGTTTTTCAGCCCGAAGGGGCCGAGCTGCTTGCGGTGCCAGACGTTCGTCAGGTAATTCTCCTCCCGTTCGCCCAGCCACACCTGCGCGTTGGGGAAGGGATCCTCCAGCCGCGCGTCGATCCCGCCCGCGTGGTCCGGGTCGGCGTGGGTGAGGAACAGCGCCGTGACCTCTCCAGGTTCGATCCCCAGAGCCCGGCAGCCGGACAGCAGCCCGGGATGGCTCTTGTAGCCCGCGTCTATGGCGATCACGGTATCGCCCTTTCTGATAAAGAAAATATCGACGTCGTACTCCCGCACGCACCAGACGTCGTCGGTCAGCCGGCCCGTCTCGGCGGGGTGCAGAGCGCCCTTGCCGCGGTACATCCAGGGGACGATATGCGTAGCAAAATAATCGATCAGCCGCATGATGAATGGCTCCTTTCGCGTTTCACTGAGGCCATCTTACACGAAAAGGCGCACGATGTCTTTCAAAAAGTCGCTGACTTCACAGACCCAGCAGCCGTCTGAGCTGCAGCCCCGTCAGCTTCATGCTGGAGGATGCGATGTGGGACGATCCGGCAAAGCCCGTGTCGAAGGCGGCGTCGGTGATGCTCGCGCCCCGGAGCATACGTCTGCAGGCGCGCTCCAGCCGCTTGTACTGGATGTAATCCTTCAGCGTGATCCCCGTCTGTGCTGAAAACAGGTGCGCCAGCCTGCTCTTGGACAGGTAAACGCCGGAGGCCAGCGCGTCCATGTCGAACGGACAGTCGTCTTCATTCAGCAGCTCGAGGGCCCGCAGTATGGCGTCGTCAAAAGGCCGCGTATGCGCTTCGCCCGACACGAGCCCGATCATCCGCGCCGCCGCCTGCCGGATATCGCCGTCCGGCGAAGGCGGCGCCTCCAGCACGCGCACGCGCTGGTCCCGCAGCGCGTTTTTCGTCAGCGTATAGCCGAAATCGCTCAGCGGATCGATGAACAGCGCGATCCCGTGCTTGCCGCTGTCGGCGATGGCGTGAACGGCGCCCGGCCCGATGGCGATCATCCCGCCCTCCAGCACGCCGCTTTCCAGCGCCACGTGACTGCTGCCGTCACAGGCGGCGTACAGCTCCAGCAGTGGATGGCGGTGCAGCTTCGCCCCGAAGGATGAGGAGGCCCCGCCGATGTAATCGCGCTCCAGAAAGACGACGTTCCCGTCCGTTTCACGCATGCGCATGGCCTATCCGATCCAGCGCACCAGCAGGCCTGCCAGTGCCGCGGGGATCAGCGCGAAAAGGATGCCGGGGAACAGCATGCCCTTGAGGTGGAACCATTTCTGGTGGTATTCCCGGTCCATGTGCTCCGTGCCCTCCAGCCGGAAGCGCTTCATGTTGGCGAACAGCACCCAATCGATGAAAAACGTGTCGAAGACGCCGATCCATACCATCAGCCCGAAGGCCAGCAGGAAGCCCTGGGAAAAGCTCCGCGCCCCGGCCAGACGCGCCATCCCGGCCAGCAGCGCGGCGAAAACGAGCACGGCGACGGCCTTCTTCACGATCCTGCCCCTCGTCAGCGCCTCCTTCGGCACCTGCGGATGGGTCCTGAGGTATTCGTCCCGGATCTCCGGCGGATAATTGTCCAGCTGCACGGTGCTGTTCCGGCCCGTCGTCGCAAAACACATGACCGTGAACAGCAACGCAAACACAGCCATCTCCGCCAAAATCACCATCGTATTCATTGCAAGGCCTCCTAAGTTAGCAATAACAAACCACAACTATCATACCCCGTCGCGCCCGAATTGTCAATCAAATCAGCGCTTGCGCGGGAGGCGGCGAAGCGGTATAATGATCGTAAGCGATGACTAACTAAGGGAGATGAGCGAAAATGATGCCATACAAGGGGACGTATCTGCGTCTGTTGTCGGCGCTGCTGCGAAGGCCGATGATCGAAGAATACGGCAGGGAAGTGACGGACAGGGCGCTGAAGGGAGCTAAATCCGTCTACCGCGAGATGCTGATGAAGGTCGAGGACATCGGGGCCGACAACCCCATGGCGAAGAACATCTACCTGTGCTTTGTCTTTCTTGCGATCTGGAAGGCGGGGGAGGGCGCGATCACCGCGGAGAGCCTGCGTCATGTCTCGCGCGCGCTGATGGAGCGGCCGACGGTGCGGATGGTCATGGGCCGCAGCGACCTGAATCGTCCGAAGGATCTTCTGGCGCTGGAGCAGCGCCTGCACCGGATGAAGGACTGGGCCGACGCGCACCCGGAATACCGGGACAAAACGTGGGACTTCAACTTCGATGAGACGCTCCACCGGGACGGCGTTTATTACCACTTCACCCGCTGCCCGCTGGAGAAGTTCGCCCGAGAGAACGGCTTTCTGGAGATACTGCCCGTGGGCTGCGCGTTCGATCATCTGACCGTGGCGGCCAATCACGGCGTCCTTCACCGCGATCATACCCTTGCCGAGGGCGGCTGCATGTGCGACTACTGGATCGTGCCGGACAGGATCAAAGACCCGAAATAGGACCACACGGCGGGAGCGCGGCTCCCGCCTGTTTTTTGTTGTGCGGCGGAACGGGATGTGATATAATTACTTTATATGAATCTGTATCCTGCCGCTCGGCCGTATCCTTTGAATCAAAGGAAGCGCGGCCCGCACGCACGATACTGACAGGCACGAATCATGGAGCCGCAAGGCGTTGAACTGCGCCGCATAAGGAGAAAACCATGACTTATTCGATCTTCGGAATACTGGCAACGGTCATTCTTCTCATCATCAACCGCGACGTTCTGTGGGAGCGCGGCGAGACGTCCCGCGCCGCTCAGCAGCATTACCGACGCTTCCTGCTGGGCGTCCTGTGCTACTACGTCACAGACGCCCTCTGGGGCATCCTCGAAGCCCGCCGCCTGACGGCGATCCTCTTCATTGACACCACGATCCACTTCATCGCCATGGTGGCCGCCGTCATGCTGTGGACGCGCTACGTCGTCGCCTATCTGGAAAACGACAACGCCTTCGGACGTCTTCTGCTGCGCTCAGGGCAGGCATTTCTCGCCTGCGAGCTTGCGGCCCTTGCCGTCAATCCCTTCGTTCCCGTCATGTTCCGCTTTGACGAGGCCGGCGGCTACCACGCCGCCGCCGGACGGTACGTCACGCTGGCCATCCAGCTGCTGATGTTCACGCTGACGTCGGTCTACACGCTTTTCACCACCGCGAAATCAACGGGCACCAAGCGCCTGCGCCACCGCACCATCGGTCTGTTCGGCGTCGCCATGGTGCTGCTGATCTCGGTGCAGGTCTTCTATCCGCTGCTGCCGTTCTATGCCATCGGCTATATGCTGGGCACCTGCCTGCTGCACAGCTTCGTGGTGGAGGACGAGAAGGAGGAGTATCGCCGGGAGCTGGAGCACGCGCTGGAGCGCGAGCGTCTGCAGAAGGACGAGCTCACCGAGAGCCGCGAGGCGCTCAAGGACGCCCTCGCCGCGGCGGAGAACGCCAACCGCGCCAAGACGGCCTTCCTCTCCAGCATGTCCCACGAGATCCGCACGCCCATGAACGCCATCATCGGCCTCAACAACATCGCCATGAACGACCCCACGGCCACCGACAGGGTCAGGGAGTATCTGGAGAAGATCGGCGGCTCGGCCCATCATCTGCTGGGCATCATCAACGACATCCTCGACATGAGCCGCATCGAGTCGGGGCGCATGACCATCAGGAGCGAGGAGTTCTCCTTCGCCAAGAATCTGGAGCAGGTCAATACCATCATCAGCGGCCAGTGCCGCGACAAGGGCCTGCAGTACGAATGCCGCATCATCGGCAAGGTGGACGATTACTACATCGGCGACGCCATGAAGCTCAAGCAGGTGATGATCAACATCCTCGGCAACGCCGTCAAGTTCACGAGCGAGGGCGGCGCAGTGACGTTCCTCATCGAGGAGGGCCCGCGGTACGACCGCAAGGCGACGCTCCGGCTGATCATCAGCGACACGGGCATCGGCATGAGCCCTGAGTATCTGCCCCATATCTTTGACGCCTTCTCCCAGGAGGACGCCTCCTCCACAAGCCGCTACGGCAGCACGGGTCTCGGCATGCCCATCACCAAAAGCATCGTGGAGCTGATGAACGGCCACATCGAGGTCGAGAGCGAGAAGGGAAAGGGCACCACCTTCACTGTCACCGTGACGCTGGGCGAGTCAGACCGCAGGAGCGTCGGGACGGACGACGACGCGCTGGACCCCCACGAGCTCAGCGTCCTCGTCATCGACGACGACCGCATCGCGCTGGAGCACGCGGAGATCGTCCTCGGCCAGATCGGCGTCGGCTGCGATGTGGCCGAATCCGGCTGGGAGGGCATCGACAAGGCCCGCATCCGTCATGCCCGCCGGGAGGATTACGACCTGATCCTCATCGACTGGCGCATGCCCGAGATGGACGGCATCGAGACCACCCGCAGGCTGCGCTCCGTGGTGGGACTGGAAACGCCCATCATCATCCTCACGTCCTTCAACTGGGACGACATCGAGAGCGAGGCCCGGGAGGCGGGCGTCGACACCTTCGTCCCCAAGCCTCTGTTTGCAGGCAGCGTCATGGACGAGTTCCGCGAAGCCTTCCGCCGCAAGAACGAAGCCCTCGTCCGCCGCACGGTGGACCTCAAGGGCCGCCGCGTCCTGCTGGCGGAGGACGTCAGCGTCAACGCGGAGATCATGATGATGGTCCTCTCCATGCGCGAGATGGACGCGGAGCTGGCCGTCAACGGCCGGATCGCCGTGGACATGTTCGCGCAGCATGAGCCTGGCTATTACGAAGCCGTCCTCATGGATCTGCGCATGCCGGAAATGGACGGTCTGGAGGCCACCCGGACGATCCGCGCCATGGACCGGGAGGACGCAAAGAGCATCCCGATCATCGCCCTGACGGCCAACGCCTTCGACGAGGACGTCCAGCGCAGCATGCAGGTCGGCCTCAACGCCCACCTCAGCAAGCCCGTGGAGCCCGAGGCGCTTTTCAGTACGCTGGAGAGCCTGATCAGATAGATGTGTCGCAGATCCGGGAAAAGCGGCAATGATCGAAGCGAATGAAGCTGCAGGTCATCCTGCGTGAACATAAATCCGAGGATGATGTTCATATATGAGAACGAAGGGAGATATCCGAAAATGAAGAGAGTCGCAGCGATCCTGCTGGTGTGCGCCGTCTTGCTTTCTCCGGCGCTGCAGGCGTCGGCGGAGGAGATCGCCGTCAGCACCGATCAGGGAGAGATGAATCTGCTGCGGAACCAGGGCATGCACTATGTCCGCGGCATCGGCATGAAGGCGCAGCCACCGCAGTCCTTTCTGTACGAGAATGAGAGCGGCGGTCTGACGCTTGTCGAGTTCGTCAGCAAGGAAAAGGGCGTCACCGTGGCCGAGTTCGACAGCGATCTGAACTTCCTCAACACCCGCACGCTGCCGACGCCCGACTGCTATGGCTGGGCCGGCTTCTGCGCCGGGGAGAAGTACAATTTCGTGATCTACTGCATCAGCAAGGCGACCTTCTGCTTTGACCAGTACAGCAAGGATTGGCAGCTGCTGAAACGGCAGACCTACACGCCCGGCAACACAAGCAGCGTGGTCGACAGCGGCTTTGACGTCGCCGAAGGCGACGGCAGCCTGTATATCGTCACCAATCATTATATGTCGGTAGGGCACCAGGCGAACATGCGCCTGCAGCTCGATTCCGAAACGCTGGCTGTCAAGGCCGAGCAGTCGGGCGTGGACACTTACGACGGCTACGTTTCCCACTCCTATGTGCCCGAGGTCGTCTGCGCAGGCGGCACGGTCTACACCTTTGACCGCGTCGATTCGATTCCTGGGCCGGGCCTTTTCGTCACCAGCTTCGGCGGCGGTCTAGGTAAGGGCAGCATGGAAACCGTCTATCCCATGGGCCGTGTGGACTGGGGCAACCTCGGCAACGTCATTCCTGTGGGCAGCACCTATCTTGCGGCCTTCAACTACGCCCCATCCGAGGGCATCAACAGCGACAATACCGTCACGGACGCCTATCTGAGCCTCGGCGGCACGACGACCCGCGTCACGACGACGGGCCAGGTAGGGACGCCGTACGTCGCCAAGATCGACGACACGACGGGCTTCATCATGTGGAACCCCGACCTGTACAACACGGTCGACCCGCAGGACGATCTGTACTATGCGAAGTACACGATCTCCGGCGGCACAGTCACCGTGGGCGAAGTCAGGCTGGCGCCGGGACATTACCTGTCTGACTGCGAGCCCATCGCCTACCGCGGCGGGATCGTCTGGTACTCGATCTGTCCCAAGGCCAATGAAGCGTATGCCAAGAACGAGATCACCTTCCATTGCATCGAGGCGGACGGCACCGTGACCAGCAAGATCATCCACCACCTGGTAAAGGTCGATGCCGTCGCGCCGACGGTCTACAAGGAGGGCACTACCGAGGGGGTCAGGTGCGATCTCTGCCAGGAGTGGTTCGAGGAGCCCGAAACGGTCCCCTGCCTCGAGATCGAGCCGGGGCGCATCTTTGTGAACAAATACGGCTACTATGAGGTCGAGATCCACAGCCGCAGGGAGGACCCCTTCCAGCTGTTTATCGGCTACTATGACGAGGACGGCAGGATGTTCAGCCGCCAGGTCATACCCTGCGAAAAGAACAAGAACACCATGTGGTGGATCAGGATCTACCGCTTCGATGACGTCAAAACCATCCGCGCCATGTTCACCGACCTCGAAGGCCGCCCCCTCTGCGATGTCACCGAATGGACCGCCGAATAAAAACCATACAGCAAAACCAGCGGAGACGATCGTCTCCGCTGGTTTTTTTATGTCCCAAAGCAGAAAAGCGCCCGATGCGCAATAGGAAAATAAGCGCATCGGCAGTTATTTCATGCGCGGCCATCCAACGCGGTGCGGAGCTTCTGGAGCGCGCGTTTTTCGATCCTCGAGATGTAGCTTCTGCTGATCCCGTACCGCTCGGCGACCTCGCGCTGGGTGAAGGGCTCGCCGCCTGCGAGGCCGTAGCGGAGGGTGACGATCTCGCGCTCCCGATCCGTGAGTGCGGAAAACAGATAGCCCATGACCTTCTCCCGGTCGTCCTTCCGCTCCAGATCCTCATCGAGCCGCTCATCGGAGGCCAGGACGTCCATCAGCTGCAGCGATCCGCCGTCGCGCTCACTTTCGATGGGCTCCGACAGCGAGACCTCCTGGGCCTGCTTTTTCAGCGTGCGGAAATACATCAGGATCTCGTTTTCGATGCACCGGGCGGCATAGGTGGCCAGGCGCACGCCCTTGCCGGGCTGATAGGAGCCGACGGCCTTGATCAGCCCCACGGTGCCGATGGAGATCAGGTCGTCGTGGTCCTCACGGGCGTAATACTTCTTGACGATATGCGCCACCAGCCGCAGGTTGTGCTCCACCAGCTTGTCGCGGGCCTGTCGGTCACCCTGAGCGGCCAGCGCCACGTACTTGTCCTCCTCCTCCTTCGTTAGCGTCCGGGGAAAGGCCCCGGTGGGCGTCACCCGCAGAACGAGCAGTGCGCCCGCCGCCAACGCATGCAGAAGCCACAGGATCATATCGGTCCCTCCTTTTTTTGTGTCTCTCCAGTCTATGCGCCGGGACGGACCGCCTTGCCAGTCCCACAACAGGCGGAAATCTATGCAAAACTGATAAAAAAGTGACGATAGAATATTAAATAGTATACAAATGAACCTCGTGACACAGTGGAAAGTTTATGAAAATCAAGGGTTGATTTGATCTCGCCGTTGTGCCAAACTATGATGCTGGAACCTGTTAGATCGCACAAAAAGGATGTGGTCATTTTGTACATTGCGCTGTTGATCCTGTGGATCGTGTTCAACGGCAAAATCACGCTGGAGATCGTCGCCGTCGGCGCTGTGCTGTCGGCGGCTGTCACTTTTATGGCCGTGAAGATCTTCGGCCTGCGGGGCAGCACCGTGCTTGTCCCTCCTGGGGCGCTGGTGCGCTACGCCGGGTATTTCGCGGCCCTCGTCATCGAGATGGTGCGCTCCTGCCTGCAGGTCATGCGCCTCGTCTACCACCCCGCCGAGGAGGTGCGGCCCCAGCTTGTCACCTTCCGGGTGCCGCTGAAAAAGGAAGGACACATGGTGGTGCTGGCCAACTCGATCACGCTGACGCCGGGCACCATCACCGTCGGCGTGCAGGGCGACCGCATGCGTGTCTATGCTCTGGACAAGTCCTTTGCCGACGGCATCGAGGACTGCGACTTCGTCCGCAGGCTGGAAAAGATGGAGGAGGAGAGAGCATGAGTCCGATCCTGCATCATTTTCTCATGGGCTGCTGCATCCTGCTGGGCGTCGGCGTCATCCTCAGCATGATCCGCGCCGTGCGCGGGCCCCGCTTCACCGACAGGATCGTGGCGGTCAACATGATCTCCACCATGACCATCGTCATCATGTGCATCCTGTCCGTCTTTCTCGATGCGGACTTCCTCGTTGACGTCTGCATCACCTACGCGCTTCTGGGCTTCATCGCCATCGTCGTGCTGACGCGGCTCGTCATCATTCGCCGCAGAGGGCAGCAGGAGCGCGAGCTGGCCGAGTCCGGCCATACGACCGGCGAGGACCTGGAAACTGCGGAAGGAGGGGAGCAGGGATGCTGAGAGAGATCATCGGCGGCTGCATGATCGCCCTGGGCGTCGCCGTTTTCGTCACGGCGGTGGCGGGCGTCTACCGCTTCAAATACGTGCTCAACCGCATGCACGCCGCGTCCCTGGGCGATACGCTGGGGATGCTGCTGGTGCTGGGCGGGCTGATCGTGATCTCGGGCTTCACGGCGCTGTCCGTGAAGCTGCTGGCCATCATCGTGTTCTCATGGCTGGCGGGCCCCGTCATGAGCCACCTGATCGCACGGGCGGAGGTCATGACCCACGCCCATATCGAAGATGAATGTGAGGTGATCGAGCGTGTCGATCATATTTGAACTGCTGCTGATCCTGGCGCTGATCATCTGCGCCATCGCGGCGCTGGGCTCCCGCAGGCTGCTGGTGACCGTGGTGATCTTCATGGCCTACAGCCTGATCATGAGCATCATTTGGGCGCTGCTGCAAAGCCCCGACCTGGCCATCACCGAGGCTGCCGTGGGCGCGGGCGTCACGGGCATCCTGTTCTTCATGACGCTCAAAAAGATCCACGCGCTGAAGGGGACGAAGGATGAGTAAGAAAACCGACGCCCTCAGGCGCTTTTCCGGCTGGGTCAACGGTGAGACCGCCGGACACGCCGCCGTCCGCCGTGAGGCGGCCCGGATCGAGCATAAAAAGCTGCTGCCGGAGCTCGACGAGCAACAGCGCATCCGGCTGTTTTCGTGGCAGTACAAGCTGGTCGCCCTGGTGGTCTGTCTGACCGTGGTGGCCGTGCTGCTGTACACGGTCTTCCATCTGCCACTGTTCGGCGACCCGGAGAACCCCGCCGTCAACGAGGTGGTCCAGCGCTACGTGGAGGACGGTCTTGAGGAGACTGGCGCCGTCAATATGGTGGCCGGCATGATCCTCGACTACCGCGCCTTCGATACCTTCGGCGAGTCCTCCGTGCTGTTCCTCGCCGTGACGAGCGTCATGATGCTCCTGCTGCGCGACGCCAGGAACATCGTCCGTGACGAGGACGTCCAGGAGGAGCACGAGCGCGTCATCGAGCGCCAGACGAGCGATATCATCCTGCAGAAGGTGACGAGCCTCGTCATGCCATGCATCATGATGTTCGGCGCCTACGTCGTCCTCAACGGCCACATCTCGCCGGGCGGCGGCTTCTCGGGCGGCGCCGTCATGGGCGCGGGCCTGATCCTGCTGGGCGCGTCCTTCGGCATCGACAAGGTGCGCGCGTTCTTCACCATGAAGACCTTCCGCCGCATCACGTCAACGGCGCTGCTGTGCTACGCCGCCAGCAAGGCGTATTCCTTCTTCACCGGGGCCAACGGCCTCGAGACCGGCATCCCGCTGGGCACGCCCGGCGCGATCTTCAGCTCGGGGCTGATCCTCGTGCTGGACATCTGCGTGGGCTTGGTCGTCGCCTGCACGATGTACGGCTTCTACGTCCTGTTTTCAAGGGGGGAGATCTGATGGACCTGCACGCATTCCTGACCAAGGCGGTCTCCCTGCGGTTCGAGATCGCCGCCGTCATCCTGTTCGGCATCGGATTCATGAACCTGATGCTGCGCCACAACCTCATCAAGAAGATCGTCGCCTTCAACGTCATGGACTCCTCGGTCTTCCTGTTCCTTGCCTCGCAGGGCTACATCGACGGCCGCATCGCGCCCATAGCCCGGGAGGGGATCGTCGGGGCGGAGCATTACGTCAACCCCATCCCCGCGGGCCTCGTGCTGACGGGCATCGTCGTGTCGGTCAGTGTCTCGGCGTTCTTTCTGGCGCTGGTCCAGCGCCTTTACAAGCACTACCACACCGTCGACTTCGACGAGATCATGATCATGGCAAAAAAGAAGGTGGATTGAGTGCTGCCCATCTATCAGAATATCCCGTTCGTCTGTATCTTCCTCTGCATGGTCTGCGGCATCACCATGCCGCTGCAGAAAAACGGCAGAACGGCCCTGTGGACGGCGGTGGCCGCCTGCCTGACCGTGTCGCTGCTGTGCTGCTGCCTGACCCTGATCCTCTATACGGGGGAGGAGAGCTTCGTCTATCAAATGGGCCATTTCCCGGCGCCCTGGGGCAATGAGCTGTACGTCGGCCCGCTGGAGGCCATGCTGGGCATGACGTTCTCCGCCGTCATGGCGCTGAGCCTGCTGGGCGGCCGCCGGACGCTGATGGAGGACGTCCTGCCGCCCAAGCAGCCGTTCTACTTCACGATGATGTGCATGATCATGGCGTCCCTGCTGGCGCTGTCGTTCACGAACGACGTGTTCACGGGCTACGTCTTCATCGAGATCAGCACGCTGGCCGCCTGCGCCATCGTCATGGCCCGCGACACGGAAAAGACCATCGCCGCCACGATCCGCTATCTGGTCATCAGTCTGCTGGGCTCCGGTCTGTTCCTCATCGGCCTGGCCATGCTCTACTGCATCACGGGCCACCTTCTGATGCCTCAGCTGCGCCAGAAGGTCTTCATGCTGCTCGTCATGAACCGCTACCGCGTGCCCTTCACCGTGGTCGTGGGGCTGCTGACCATCGGCATGGGCATCAAAAGCGCCATGTTCCCGTTCTACGCCTGGCTGCCCCAGGCCCACGGCGGAGCGACCACGTCCTCCAGCGCCGTGCTGTCCGGGCTGGTGCTCAAGGGCTACATCGTCTTTCTGCTGCGCATCTTCTACCGCGTGTTCACCATTCAGGAGATCCGCGCGCTGAACATCACCAACGTCATGTTCGCCTTCGGCGTGGCCGGGATGATGGTGGGCTCGCTGATGGCCATTCGTGAGGAGCACATCAAGCGCATGCTGGCCTATTCCTCTATCGCCCAGATCGGCTATATCTTCATGGGCCTGGGTCTGGGCACCGACGGCGGCGTGCAGGCCGCTGTGTTCCAGATCATGGTCCACGCCGTGACGAAGCCCCTTCTGTTCCTCTGTGCCGGACGCCTGTCCGAGATCCGCGGCCACGAAAAGAGCCTCTACCGTCTCCGCGGCGCGGCGCGGCAGGATAAGCTGGCGGGCATCGGGTTCACGCTGGGCGGTCTGTCGATGATCGGCATCCCGCTGCTGGGCGGCTTCGCCGCAAAGGCGTTCTTCGCCGCCGGCGCGCTGACCATGGGCGTCAAGATGTGGGTGGCGCTGCTGGCGCTGGCCGCGTCCTCGGTCCTCAACGCCCTGTACTACATCCCCGCCATCCTCGCCCTGTGGAGCAGGGGAGAGCAGGACCCCTCTCCCGCCGCGCCCGACCGGGGCTTCATGACCTCCGCCAGCGCGCTCATGGCGGGTGTGCTGGCCCTCGGCACCATGGCAGGACCGGTGATCGCCGTGATCCGCATGGGCCTGTCGATGCTGTAGGAGGCGCCATATGACAAATATCCTTCTTTGGCTCCCCATCCTTCTGCCCATGCTGGCGGGCGTCCTGCTGATCGTCCGCCCCGGCCTCAGACCGGGCAGAACGTCCTGCTGCCTGTCGCTGCTGACGGCCGCCGCGACGGCTGCCGCGTTCCTTCACGGCGGCGTCCAGCGCATCGATATCACGGGCGAGTTCTGGCTGATCCTCACCGCCGACCGCCTGGGCTTCTTCTTCGCCGCCGTCATCTGCGGCGCGTTCCTCTGCGCCATGGTCTACGCCACCGAATACTTCCGCGGCGATGGCCGCCGCAGGCTGTTCTTCGCCTTCTGCCTGCTGACCCAGGGCGCGATGATCGGCCTGTGCCTGTCGGGCAATCTGCTGACCTTCTACCTCTTCTACGAGCTGATGAGCCTCGCGTCCTTCCCCATGGTGCTCTATGACGGCACCGAGGAGGCCCGCGCCGCCGCCATGAAGTATTTCGGCTTCTCGGTCTTCGGCGCGGCGCTGGTGCTGATGGGGATGATGCTGTCCGGCCCGCTGGCCGCGGCGCGGTTCGGCGACCTGGCCAAGGAGCTGTCCGTCCGTTCGATCTGGGCGTTCCTGCTGATTGCCGTGGGCTTTTCCTGCAAGGCCGGCATGATGCCGCTGTCGAACTGGCTGCCCACGGCCCACCCCGTGGCCCCGGCCCCCGCCAGCGCGCTGCTGTCCGGCGTCATCACCAAGGCCGGCGTCCTCGGCATCGTCCGGGCGGCTTACTTCGTCTTCAACCCCGCGCTGGTGTCCGGCACCTTCGCACAGACGGTCCTGTTGTGGCTCAGCGTCGCAACGGTCTTCACGGGCTCCATGCTGGCCTATAAGGAAAAGGGTCTCAAGAAGCGTCTGGCCTATTCCAGCGTCAGCCAGCTGTCCTACGTCATTTTCGGCCTTGCGCTGATGACGCCCGAGGGCCTGAGCGCCGCACTGCTGCAGGTGCTGTTTCACGCCTGCGCCAAGGTCGGACTGTTCCTCTGCGCCGGGGCTTATATCCACTACGCGGAGGCGACGACCGTCGATCAGCTCCTGGGCGTCGGCCGCAGGATGCCGAAGGTGACGGCGGCCTTCACGGTATTCGCCCTGTCGCTGATCGGCCTGCCGCCCTTCGGCGGCTTCGTGTCAAAGTGGCAGCTCTGCACCGCCGCCTTCGCCCAGGGGAGCGTCCCCGCCCAGATGGGCGTGATCGTGCTGATGATCTCCGCGCTGCTGACGGCGGGGTACCTGCTGCCCATCGTCTCCCGGGGTTGGTTTCCGGGCTACGGCTTCACCTGCGAGGTCCGCGACGGCGGGAAGGCCATGACGCTGCCGCTGCTGGCGCTGTGCGCCGTGATCGTTCTGCTGGGACTGCTGCCGGGTCTGCTCCCGGCTGCGCTGTAAGGAGGCGATACGATGTTTCTGATGCTGTTTGCCATTCTGTTTCCCATGCTCGCGTCGCTGGCGATCTGCCATAAACGCGTCTCCGGCAGCCTGCGGACGCTCCACATTTACGTTTTCACCGCCGTACTGCTGACGAGCCTCGTCAACGGGGCGGCGATCCTCAGCCCGCGGCTCAACGCCGTCACGCTGCTGCACTTTACCGACACGCTGTCGCTGACGCTGGCCGCAGACGGCCTCTCGCGGGTGTTCCTGACGATCATCGCGATCCTCTGGCCGTTGACGACGGTCTACGCCTTCGAGTACATGAAGCACGAGACGAACGAGCCGCGCTTTTTCGCGTTCTTCCTGCTGTCCTACGGCGTGTCCTCCGGCATCGCCTACGCGGGCAACCCCGCCACGCTCTACCTGTTCTTCGAGCTGCTGACGCTGGCGACGCTGCCGCTCGTCATGCACAAGATGGACGACAGGGCGCGCTACGCGGGCAAGCGGTACTTGCTGTACTCCATGGCGGGCGCGTCTCTGGGCTTTTTGTCCATCGTGTTCATCGACCGCTGCGGCGTCGGTACGACCTTCGCGCTGGGCGGCGTGCTGGGCGCAGATCTCGACGCGCAGACGCTGACGGTCCTGCGGGCGGCCTTTGTGCTGGCGTTCTTCGGCTTCGGCGTCAAGGCGGCGCTGATGCCCATGAGCTTCTGGCTCCCGGCGGCGTCCGTCGCGCCCACGCCCGTCACGGCGCTGCTCCACGCAGCTGCCGTCGTCAAGGCCGGCGCCTTCGCCTGCCTGCGCATGACGTATTACACCTACGGCGCCCATGTCCTCCGCGGCACCTTCGCCCAGTATGTCCCCATGGCGGCGGCGATCTTCACCATCGCCTTCGGCTCGCTGATGGCGCTGCGCATGAACCACCTCAAGCGCAGGCTGGCCTGGTCCACGGTCAGCAACCTGTCCTACATCCTCTTCTCGGCGACGCTGATGACGACGCTGGGACTCAAGGCCGCCTGCATGCACATGCTGGCCCACGCCTTTATCAAGATCACGCTGTTCTTCGGCGTCGGCTCGATCCTCGTGAGCACGGGGAAGGAGTACCTGGACGAGATCGGCGGGCTGGCGAAGCGGATGCCCCATACCTTCGCCTGCTTCTCCGTCGCCTCGGCGGCGCTGATGGGCCTGCCGCCGATGCCCGGCTTCTTCAGCAAATGGGCCATCGGCAGCGCGGCCAACTACTCCGGCAGCTGGCTGGCCATCGTGGGCATCGGGGCGCTGATGGCGTCGGCGTTTCTGACGGCGCTGTATCTGATCTCGATCCTCTCGCAGGCGTATTTCGGCGCCGGAGCGGAGAGCGGCCCGCGCTGTGACAAGCCTCTGATGGCCGCGCCGCAGGCGATCCTTTGCGTGATGATCGTGCTGATGGGGCTGTTCAACCAGACGGTCCAGCACTGGCTCGACCTGTGGCTGTTTTAACGGAGGTGAGCGAAATGGAATATCTGACACTGATCTGCGCCCTGCTGCCCATGGCGGCGGCCGCGCCCGCATATCTGCTGCGCAGACGCGGGGAGAAGGGCGACGCGTTCACCTCGCTCGTCTGCCTGCTGACGCTGGCATGCGCCGCGCTGATCGCCGTTTTCGGCGGCGGACGTCTGACGCTGCCCGGCGTGATGATCCTGGGTCTGTCCTTCGAGGCGGGCGGGTACAAGAGCCTTTTCGGCCTGCTGTGCGCGCTGATGTTCTTCCTCAGCTCCCTTGCGAACACCGCCTACTTCCGCGGCGAGCCCCATTCCGAGCGCTATGACGCGTTCCTGCTGCTGACGCTGGGCGGCGTTCTGGGCGTCTTTTACGCCGGGGACCTGTTCACGGTCTACGTCTTCTTCGAGACCATGTCCGTGGCCTCCTGGGTCTGGGTGGCCCACAACGAGACGAAGGAAGCCCAGCGCGCTGCAGACACCTATCTCGGTATGGCGATGATCGGCGGTCTGACGATGCTGTACGGCCTTATCGCGCTGAACAGCCTGCTGGGGACCCTCGACCTCGCGGCGCTGCCCGAAGCCGTCAAAGCGGCCGACCATGCGAAGGCCTTCGCTTACAGTCTCTGCCTGCTGGTGGGCTTCGGCGTCAAGGCGGGCATGTTCCCGTTCCACGTCTGGCTGCCCAAGGCGCACCCCGTGGCCCCCGCGCCCTCCAGCGCGCTGCTGTCCGGCATCCTGACGAAAACAGGCGTCTGCGGTATTCTGATGACAGTCACGTCATTGCTGTGGGGCGACGGCGACTTCTCGCTTCTGCTGCTGCTCCTGGGCGCCGTGACCATGGTCCTCGGCGCGCTGCTGGCCGTCTTCTCCATCGACCTCAAGCGCACGCTGGCCTGCTCGTCCCTGAGCCAGATCGGCTTCATCCTCGTGGGCGCCGCCATGCTGGCGACAGGGGAGGAGACGAGCCTCGCCGCGGGCGGTGTCATGCTGCACGCCGTCAACCACGGCCTGATCAAGACCGTCCTGTTCCTGACGGCGGGCGTCATTTACGCCCATCGCCGCACCCTCGACCTCAATCAGCTTAAGGGCTGCGGCCGCAGCAGCACGTTCCTCAAGCTCTGCTTCCTGACGGGCGCGCTGGCCATCGCCGGCGTTCCGGGCTTCGGCGGCTACGTCAGCAAGACGCTGCTGCACGAGGCCATCGTGGAGCACGCGAACGCCTTCCCGCTGCTGGGCGCGGAGGGGATGGAGGCCGTCGAGTGGATCTTCCTGATCTCCGGCGGTCTGACGGCGGCCTACATGACGAAGCTGTTCGTCAAGCTCTTCGCCGAAAAGCCCGACGAGCCCATGGAGCCCATCCGCCCCGACGGGAAAACGTCCTTCGCCATCGGCCTTCCGGCCTGCCTGCTGGTGATCATGGGCCTCCTGCCCGATCTCACCTATGAAAAGCTGGCCGCCTTTACAGCAGCTTCGCTGAACGGCGAAGCCTTCCGGCTGAGCTATTTCAGCCTCGAAAACCTCAAGGGCGCGGCCATCTCCCTGTGCATCGGCGCGGCTGTCTATATCGTATTCATCCGCGGGCTGCTCACCGAGCACCGCGACGGCTCTTACCGCAAGGCGACCACGGTCCTCGACCTGGAGTCCGACGTCTACCGCCCGCTGCTCGAGCTGATTGCGTTCCTCGGCGCGCTCGCCGCTCGCGTGGCCTTCAGCCTGACGGACTGGTGTGTGGCGCTGTGCACAGGCGTGATGAACTTCCGCTCCTCCGACCGCGTGACGCCCGGCGAGGATCGCCACTTCGGCCGCTATTCCGAGGAATACGTCAAGGTGGGCGCCATCACCCAGACGCTCCAGTTCGAGCTGATGCTCTTCGGCCTCGGCGTCGTATTCACGCTGCTGTATCTGCTGTTCTTTTGATCAAAGACCAAGCCGCAGGCCTTCGCCTGCGGCTTTTTGCAACCGATTATAACAAATAAGGCTCATTTCTGCCACCTTTGCTTGCTTGACAATAGAACCGGCGGCGCTATACTGTTATCGAAAGTAGCAAAGGTGGGAAACGCATGAGAAAAGCATACCTCGACAATATCCGCTGGTCCGTCGGCGTCTGCGTGGTGCTGTACCATGTGGTGTACATGTACAACGGGATCGGCATCCCCGGCGTCGTCGGTCCGTTGACGGCGAAGCAGCCGCAGTTCATCGACCTGTTCATGTACGCGGTCTACCCATGGCTGATGATGATCCTGTTCCTGGTCTCCGGCGTCAGCGCGCGTCTGGCGCTTGACAGGCGCACGGCGGGCGCGTTCATCCGCGCGCGGACGAGACGGCTGCTCGTGCCCTCCACCGTCGGCCTGTTCACGTTCCAGTTCCTGCAGGGGATCGTCAACATGAAGCTCAGCGCGGCGTTCGGCGAGATGAGCGCCGTTCCGCTGCCCGTCCTGCTGCTGATCGTGGCGGTCTCCGGCACCGGCGTGCTGTGGTACATCCAGCTGCTGTGGCTCTATTCGATGCTTCTGATCCCCGTGCGCCGTCTGGATCGCGACAGACTGTGGACGCTGGGCGGCCGCGCGACGCCTGTCATGCTCGTTCTGACGGCGATCCCCGTATGGCTGGCGGCGCAGGTGCTGAACACGCCCATTATCGTCGTCTACCGCGTGGGACTGTATGGCTTCGCATTTTTCTTCGGCTATTTCGTTTTGTCCCATGACGAGGTGATCACGCGGCTGAAAGCGTGGTTCCCGGTGCTGCTTGCCGCCGCGCTGGCGCTGTGCGCCGTGTTCTGCGTCACGTATTTCGGGGAGAACTACGCGGACGTCCCTGTAAACCGCTCGGTGCTGTTCACCACCTATGGCTGGATCGCCAGTCTGGCGATCCTCGGCGGCGCGGCGCGATACGGCGACCGGTCGAACGCGTTCACCGCCTGGATGGGCGAACGCAGCTTCGGCCTGTACGTGTTCCACTATCTGGGCATCTCGACCTGCGGCCTGCTGATCGGGCAGCAGCGGACGCTCCCGGCGGCCGCCGTCTATCTGCTCACCCTCGCGGCGGGCTTTCTCGGCGGGTATCTGCTGAACGAAGTGATCTCCCGCGTCCCGCTGCTGCGCTGGACCGTTCTGGGGATCGGAAAGGAGAGATAGCGATGCTTCACGACAATCTGCAGCAGCTCCGCAAGCTCCGCGGCCTGACGCAGGAGGACCTGGCGGAGCGCGTGGGCGTTTCCCGGCAGGCTGTCGCCAAATGGGAGAGCGGGGAGACCTCCCCCGATCTGGAAAAGAGCCGCCTGCTGGCGCAGGTCTTCGGCGTCTCGCTGGACGATCTCGTCGACTATGAGCCCTCGTCGAACATGGGCCTCGGCGTGCCGCCGAAAGGAAAGCACCTCTTCGGCCTCGTCACGGTGGGAGACAAGGGGCAGATCGTGATCCCGGCCAAGGCGCGGAAGATCTTCCATATCAGCCCCGGCGACAGGCTCGTCGTACTGGGCGACGAAGGCCAGGGGCTGGCGCTGCTGAAGGAAGAGCAGCTTCTCGGGCTGGCCAACGCGGTCCGGGAGCTTGAATAAACAAAAAGGCATGATGTGCGTCATGCCTTTTTTGTCTGCGTCTGTTGACAGGCGCGGCGATGCGCTGTATTATAATATTCGTTATATAACAAGAATTATATAAGGAGGACAGCCGATGCCGCCGAAGCAGAGGATCACGAGAGACATGATCATCGACGCCGCCGTGGAGGTGGCGCGTCAGCAGGGCCATGAGAATATCAATGCCCGCACCGTCGCCGCGCAGCTTCACTGCTCCACACAGCCCGTCATGTACCATTTCACGACGATCGAGAGCCTGAAAAAGGCTGCTTACACACACGTCGATCAGATGCACACGGACTATCTGATGCGCTGCCCGGAGGGGCGTGACCCGATCCTGAGCATCGGCCTCAACTACGTTCGCTTCGCCTGTGAGCACCCGCGCCTGTTCCGCTTCCTGTTCCAATCCGGCTACACGGAGGGGGACAGCCTGACGGACCTGCTGGAGTCCGACGCGCTGGAGCCGATCCTCGCCGCCATGGAGGCGGGCGCGGCTCTGGATCGCGAGCGGACGAAAAACGTGTTTCTGACCGTCGCGCTGTTCGCCCACGGCTGCGCCTCGCTCATCGCCAACAACGGCCTGCGCTTCGATGAGACGCGGCTGGCGGATCATCTGGCACGCGCCTGGAACGGCGCGGTGCTGGCCGCAAAGGAGGAATCGCTTTGAAGGTGATCCTGTACGACGTCGGACCGGAATACAAGGACATGATCGAGCGCCGCTGCGACCGCGCCTTTGCCGCCGACGGCCGCTTTGCCCCCTGCCAGGGGTGCTTCGGCTGCTGGACCAAGCACCCCGCCGAATGCTTTATGAAGGACAGTCTGCACCGGGTCTGCCGCCTCATCGGCGAGGCGGACGAGCTGGTGATCGTCACGAAGAACCTCTACGGCGGCTGCAGCGCCGAGGTGAAGAACGTGCTGGACCGCTCCATCGGCACCTCCACGCCTCTGAGCGTCTACCGCGGCGGCCAGATGCACCACACGCTGCGCTACGGAAAGCACGAGCTGTGGAAGGTGATCGTCTACGGCGACGTCACCGAAGCCGAGCGCGAAACGTTCCGCCTCCTCGCCCGGCGGAACGCGATCAACGACGGATACCGCCGGGCAGAGGTCGTGTTCCTGGCGGACCTCGCTGAGCTGGAGGGTCAATTATGAAAACGGTCTTCATCAACTGCAGTCCCAAAAAGCGCTTCTGCGCCTCGGCCTACTTCCTCTTCCTGCAGCGGCTGTTCATCGGCGGCGAGCATGTCACGGAGACGCTGCGCACCCCGGCGGACCATGAGCGCATCCTCCGCCAGCTGGAGGGCGCGCAGGCGGTGGTGTTCGCGCTGCCGCTTTACGTTGACGCTGTCCCGTCCCACGTCCTGCGGTTCCTGCAGGTCATGGAGACCCGCTGCCGTGAGACCGGCCTGCGCGTTTACTGCATCGCCAACAACGGCTTTATCGAGGGCCGTCAGAACGAGCCGCTCATGCAGATCTTCGAGAACTTCTGTGCGCGCGCCGGACTCTTCTGGGGCGGCGGCGTCGGCATCGGCGGCGGTGTGATGCTGAACGTCACGCGCATCGTCTTCCTCGTGCAGGTGGCCCAGCTGGCGCTGATCTCCGCGCTCAGCGCGGTCAGGAGCGGCGTAGTCTTCCCGCGGGACGCCTGGATCAGCTTCGGCGAGAACACGGCGCTGCTGCTGTTTTTCAACCTCGGCGTGTTGTATTACCTGGCGCGCATGGGGCGCAAGATCGCAAAAGGCGCGTTCAGCAGCAAGAAATACACGCGCATCCTGATCCCGTCCTTCGTCTTCATCCTCTTCGCGGATGTCTTTTTCTTCATCGTGTCCCTGTTTCAAGGCGGCCTTTTCCGCGGCTGGCTGTCAAGGAAGAGATACGAGGACGAAAACGCGCAATGAAAAACCGGCCTGCTTTGCTGCAGGCCGGTTTTGCTTCATTCATCTATCAGCGTCACGCCGCCGACGTCCGTGATCTGCTCGATCACACCGTCCCGGACGCGCCACACCGCGCCGCGCAGCGTAGCGCGGCCATTCTCGACCAGCAGGTAGCTGCCGTCAGGAATGGCGTAAAAGACGCGCCCCATGCTGTCGGGACGGACGATCCCGTCCGTGACGGGAAGCCCGTCCAGCATCTCGTCGGACGACGGGTCGAAGTGGGGCAGCAGCATGAGCTTTGTCAGCCCGAGGCCACGCAGAAAGCGCGGCAGGGTCCGGTCGCGGGCCTCGCCCTCGCGCTCCGGCCGGGCGTAGACGACGTCCGCGCTGTTCATGCTCCCGGCGCTGATGCCGATGACGACGCCGCCGAATCCGGCCATCAGCGTCTGCAGGCCGATCGCGTTGAAAAAGCGGTTCTGCGTCGGCACGTGGCCGCCGGCCAGAATGATCACGTCATCATTCCCGACCAGCGCAGCCGCCTCCGATGCGTTGCGCCCGTCCAGCACCTGAAATGCGCCGAAACGGAAGCCCGCCTCGCGGAAGCTGCGCTCCACCTCGCCCGCGAAGCGGTCGGTCAGAACGTGCCCGTCCGGGTCGGAGCAGACGAAGAGCGCCCGCGCGCCAGAGGGGATGACGCGCTTCAATTCATCCGTGAACCCGTTGGACGGGTTCAGATCATTCGTCCCGGGGATCACGGGACTGCTCGTCAGAAAACAGATCATACGCTCACTCCTGTTCCGGCAGATTGAACCGGTAGCCCGCGCCCCAGACGGTCTCGATGATCTTCGGGTTCTGGGGGTCCTCCTCGATCTTTTCGCGGATGCGGCCGATGTGAACGGTGACGGTGGCGCTGTCGCTGATGTAGTCGATGCCCCAGATGCGCTCAAACAGCTTCTCGCGGGAGAAGACCTTGTTGGGATTCTGGGCCAGGAACGACAGGATCTCGAACTCGCGGTTGGGCAGCCGGAGCTCCGCGCCGTTGCGCGTCACGCGCCAGTTGTCGGGATAGATGACGAGGCCGCCCACGCGGATCTCGCGCTCCCGGGAGGCGGGGGAGGTCAGCCGCTCGTAACGGCTGATGTGCGCCTTGATGCGCGCCACCAGCTCCGCGGGGTCGAAGGGCTTGGGGATGTAGTCGTCGGCCCCGAGACCGAGACCCGTGATCTTGTCGCTCGATTCGCCCTTGGCCGTCACCATGAGGATGGGGATATCCAGCTTCTCCCGCAGCGCGGCGCACAGCTCGTAGCCATCCATGCCGGGCAGCATGATATCCAGCAGGATCAGGTCATAATGCTTGCCCAGACCCAGCTCCAGCGCCGTCTGCCCGTCGGGCGCGATGTCGGACGAAAAGCCGTTCATCTCCAGATAGTCGCGCTCCAGCTCTGCGATCTCGCGGTCGTCCTCCGCGATCAGGATGCGTTTCATTGCTGCTCCTCCTTTGCCCGCGGCAGGCGGATCGTCATGCGCAGGCCGCCGTCGTTGTCGGCCGTGACGCTGCCGCCGTGGGAATCGATGATGTACTTGACGATGTAAAGGCCGAGACCCGTACTGCTGCCGCCCTCCTGCTGCCGGGCGCTGTCAGCCCGCCAGAACTGGTCGAAGAGGCTCCGGAGCTGATGCTCCTCCACGCCCCTGCCGTTGTCGCGGAAGGTGATGACGCACGCGTCGCCCTCGTTCCGCAGGGCGATATGGATGTGCAGGGGATCGGCCCCCGAGTATTTGACGGCGTTCTCCGTCAGATTGTTGAAAACGCGCCGGAGCATCTGCGCGTCGGCAGAGACGACGCAAGGCTCGGTGGGGAAATCGGTCTCGAATACGATCTGCTGCATCCGCGGCTCCAGAGATGCCTCGTCCACGTAGTACCGCGTCAGGTCGCGCAGGTCGAGAGGCTTCTTGCTGAGCATCATGTTGCCCGTCTCCATATTGGAGAAGAAGAACAGCCGCTGCAGCAGCACGTCCATCTCGCCGGCCTTGTCGTAGGCCGTGCGCAGGTAGCGATCCACCTTCTCGGGCGTGTTGGCGATGCCGTCCTGGATGCCCTTGATATAACCCTTCACCGACGTCAGCGGCGTGCGCAGATCGTGGGAGATGCCGCTGACCAGATCGGTGCGCGCCCGCTCATAGGCGGCGTTTTTCTCGCGCTCGCTCTGCAGGTGGCGCTGCATGTGGTCGAAGGAGTCGCACACGGGCTTGAACTCGTCGTCGCCCGGGTAGTCGATGGGATGGGACAGGTCGCCGTCTTCCACGCGCTGGGCGCCGCTGGCCAGGGCGTTCAGCGGCCGCGAGATGTGGCGCAGCAGGATGCTGGTGAAGATGTAGCTCAGCGCCACGATGACCGCCGCCGACACGCCGCCCACGGACAGGAAGGTGATCAGCAGCTGCTTGAGGCTCCGAGGCTGGCCTGACACGCGCCCGCTGCCCGCCACCACCAGAAGGTAGGGGGAGACGGCGCGGATGACGTAGGTGCTGCCCGAGACGTTCAGCGTCCGCGCCTCCTCGGAGGCGAAGCCGTGGAGCGCCCCGTCCGCGTCAAAGGGCAGGGTGCGGTCGGCAGGGGAGAAGACGTACAGCGTGTAGCCCAGCGACGCCAGATCGTCCGCCAGCTCCTCGGCCGCCTCGCGGTCCTCCGCCGCGTTCAGCAGCTCCGTCACCTTCGCCGCGCCGCGGTCCGCGGCAAACTCCGACCCGCGGCCCCACAGGCCAATGACGAAGCTGCCGATCACCAGCAGCGCGATCAGCGACAGAGGCACCATCAGCGAATTGTAAAGCAAAACCCGCGTTTTGATCTTCATATCCCGCCCTCGCTTTCTGCCTCTATTATAGAAAAAAGCCGCCGGACATGCAAGAAAAAGAAAAGCCCGGAATCACTCGTTCCGAGCAACTCCGGGCAATTGGTGCGGCCGATGGGACTTGAACCCACATGGTTATCCCACACGCCCCTCAAACGTGCGCGTCTACCTGTTCCGCCACAGCCGCCTATGCAGTTCAACAGCTCAATTATCATACCATGGGTGAGTAAAAAATGCAATACTTTTTTGCGCCGGAGAGCAGAAAATATTTTTCCGGAGAATCGAAAAAAGGTGTTGACTTTTCGGGATTTTGTATTATAATAACACATGTTCCTGCGGATGTGGCGGAATTGGCAGACGCGCTAGCTTCAGGTGCTAGTGGGGGCAACTTCGTGGGGGTTCAAGTCCCTTCATCCGCACCACAAAAAGAAAGACACCCTTTAGGGTGTCTTTCTTTTTGTGGCTGCCGCGGGAATTGAATAGATTTGCGGCGAGTGGATCGCCGCTAATCGTTGCGCCGGACTTCCGGCGCGGCATTCGATGCGCCGTGAATAGGAGTGACACCGTTCTGGTTGCCGTGCGCGTATCGCGCATTCTTGTTCTGAGCAGGGGAGACGGAAGAACGCCCTTGTTTCTGCGGACGAAAAAAAGATTGCTTCGGATCGCAAAAAACGCTTGACTTTTTCGGCTTTTGCGGTATAATAACAACTGTTCCTGCGGATGTGGCGGAATTGGCAGACGCGCTAGCTTCAGGTGCTAGTGGGGGCAACTTCGTGGGGGTTCAAGTCCCTTCATCCGCACCACAAAAGAAAACAGACACCCTTTGGGTGTCTGTTTTCTTTTGTGGTTACCGTGAGAATTCATTAGATTTGCGGCGTCCCTCGGGACGTCTTTTTTCGTTTGAAATACCGGGATCGGCACGCGGATAAGCGCGCTGTACCGCACGATTTCTTCTTTCGCGTTTCAAAGCGGTGAATCGGCTGTTTTGGTTGACTTGATGGTGCCCTTGTGCTATAATCAAAACATAAAATATTTTGATGAAAGAGGTAGAGTTTCATTATGTCTCATGTTGATCTCACAAAGTACGGCATCACCGGAACGACCGAACTGATCTACAACCCCAGCAATGACCTGCTGTTCCATGATGAGATGGACCCCTCTCTGGAAGGCTATGAGAAGGGCACCCTCACGGAGCTGGGCGCCGTCAACGTCATGACCGGCATCTACACCGGCCGCAGCCCCAAGGATAAGTACATCGTCATGGACGAGAACTCCAAGGACACCGTGTGGTGGACCTCCAAGGAGTATCCCAACGACAACCATCCCATGAGCCAGGAAGTCTGGGAGAAGGTCCGCAAGCTGGCCAAAGATCAGCTGTGCAACAAGAAGCTGTACGTCGTCGACGCCTTCTGCGGCGCCAACAAGGACACCCGCATGGCCATCCGCTTCATCATGGAAGTGGCATGGCAGGCCCATTTCGTCCGCAACATGTTCATCAAGCCCACCGAGGAAGAGCTGGCCAACTTCGAGCCTGACTTCGTCGTCTACACCGCCTCCAAGGCCAAGTGTGAGGACTACAAGGAGCTGGGCCTGAACTCCGAGACGGTCATCGCCTTCAACGTCACCAGCCGTGAGCAGGTCATCATCAACACCTGGTACGGCGGCGAGATGAAGAAGGGCATGTTCTCCATGATGAACTACTATCTGCCCCTGAAGGGCATCGCTTCCATGCACTGCTCCGCCAACGCCGACATGAACGGCGATAACACCGCCATCTTCTTCGGCCTGTCCGGCACCGGCAAGACCACCCTGTCCACCGACCCGAAGCGTCTGCTGATCGGCGACGACGAGCACGGCTGGGACGACAACGGTGTCTTCAACTTCGAGGGCGGCTGCTACGCCAAGGTCATCAACCTCGATAAGGACTCCGAGCCCGACATCTACAACGCCATCCGCCGCGACGCTCTGCTGGAGAACGTCACGGTCGACGAGAACGGCAAGATCGACTTTGCCGACAAGAGCGTCACCGAGAACACCCGCGTTTCCTATCCCATCGAGCACATCGAGAACATCGTCAAGAAGGTCCGTCCGGTCTGCTCCGGCCCTGCCGCCAAGAACGTCATCTTCCTGTCGGCCGACGCCTTCGGCGTTCTGCCTCCCGTCTCCATCCTGACGCCTGAGCAGACGAAGTACTACTTCCTGTCTGGCTTCACCGCCAAGCTGGCCGGCACCGAGCGCGGCATCACCGAGCCCACCCCCACCTTCTCCGCCTGCTTCGGCCAGCCCTTCCTGGAGCTGCATCCCACGAAGTACGCCGAGGAGCTGGTCCGCAAGATGGAAATGTCCGGCGCGAAGGCGTATCTGGTCAACACCGGCTGGAACGGCACCGGCAAGCGTATCTCCATCAAGGATACCCGCGGCATCATCGACGCGGTCCTGAACGGCGACATCCTCAACGCCCCCACCAAGACGATCCCGTACTTCAACTTTGAAGTGCCCACCGCTCTGACCGGCGTTGACTCCGGCATCCTGGATCCTCGCGACACCTATGCCGATCCCACCGAGTGGGAGAACAAGGCCAAGGATCTGGCCGGCCGCTTCGTCAAGAACTTCGTCAAGTACACCACCAACGACGCCGGCAAGGCCCTGGTCGCCGCCGGTCCTCAGCTCTAAAGAACCGCTTCTCACCCCCGCGGACGCGCTCCGCGGGGGCCTTTTTTATCATAGGACTATTGACGCGCTTTGTATAAAAAGATATAATACAAATGTGTGTAGTTTTTTTCCCAAGTTGAAGCATGTCGATGAGAGGAGAGGAAGGTTCATGATTTACATCAACGGACGCGACCTGACGCTGGAGCAGGTCATTGCCGTCGCGCGCGGCGGCGAGCAGGTAGCGCTGACCGACGAGGCGAAGTATGCCGTCAACAAGGCCCGCGCCTACGTGGACAGGAAGCTGGCCGAGCACGCGGTTATCTACGGTCTGACCACCGGCTTCGGTAAGTTTTCCGACGTATTCGTCCCCGAGGAGGAGACCGCCGCGCTGCAGCGCAACCTGATCATCAGCCACGCCTGCGGCATGGGCGAGCCACTGCCCGCGGAGGTGGTGCGCGCCGCCATGCTGCTGCGCTGCAACGCACTGTCACGCGGCAACTCCGGCATCCGCCTCAGCACCGTGGAGACGATGCTGGCGATGCTGAACAAGGGCGTTCACCCCATCGTGCCCGAGAAGGGCTCCCTGGGCTCCAGCGGCGATCTGGCGCCGTTATCGCACATCGTGCTCGTCATGCTGGGCGAGGGCGAGGCGATCTACGAGGGCGTGCGCATGAGCGGCCGCGAGGCCATGGAAAAGGCCGGCATCCCCACCGTTGCGCTGGCGGCCAAGGAGGGCCTGGCCCTCAACAACGGCACCCAGATCATGACGGCCATCGCCTGCAACGTCCTGTGGGACGCGCTGGCGCTGATGAAGACTGCCGATATCGCCGCCGCCATGACGGCGGAGGCTCAGCTGGGCATCAAGAAAGCATTCGACCACAAGATCCATGACGTCCGCGGCCAGAAGGGTCAGCAGACAGTGGCGCAGAACCTGCTGCAGCTGCTGGAGGGCAGCGGCCTGGCCCATGACCTCAACCCGAACAAGGTCCAGGACGCTTACGCCATCCGCTGCGTCCCGCAGGTCCACGGCGCCAGCCGCGACGCCATTGAATACGTGTACGGCGTCGTCTCCCGGGAGATCAACGCCGTCACTGACAACCCCCTGATCTTCCCCGACGAGGACGAGGTCATCTCCGGCGGCAACTTCCACGGCCAGCCCATGGCCCTCGCCATGGACTTCCTGGGCATCGCGCTGTCGGAGCTTGCCAACATCTCCGAGCGCCGCATCGAGCGCATGGTCAACCCTGCGCTGTCCAACGGCCTGCCCGCCTTCCTGACGAAGCACGGCGGCGTCAATTCGGGCTTCATGATCGCCCAGTACTCGGCCGCCTCCATGGTGTCCGAGAACAAGGTCTACGCCCATCCCGCCTCCGTCGATTCCATCCCGTCCTCCGCCAATCAGGAGGACCACGTCAGCATGGGCACCACCGCCGCGCGCAAGTGCGCCATGATCCTCGACAACAGCCGCAAGGTGCTGGCCATCGAGCTGTTCACCGCCGCCCAGGCGCTGTGGCTCAGGGGAGAGGAGAAGCTCAGCCCCGCCACGAAGGCCGTCTACGACTGCATCCGCACATACGTGGCGCCCATCGAGGAGGACGTCGTCATGTACCCCAACATGAACGCCTGCGAGGACCTGATACGCCGCAACGCCATCACAGCCGCCGCAGAGAGCGTCTGCGGCGCTTTGAGATAACGAGAGAAAGGATAGGAGAGTGAAGAACATGCTGTCTAACAACGAGATCGGGAAGGCCATGACCATCAAGCTGGACAATGAGCTTCCCGCGTACCCCAAGTTCGTCGAGGGCATCCGCCGCGCGCCCGACCGCGGCTACCGCCTGACGCCCGAGCAGACGAAGCTGGCCCTGCGCAACGCGCTGCGCTACGTGCCCGAGGAGCTGCACGAGACCCTGGCCCCCGAGTTCCTGGAGGAGCTCCGCACCCGCGGCCGCATCTACGCCTACCGCTTCCGCCCCGAGGGCCGCATCCGCGGCAAGTCCATCGACGAGTACAAGGGCAAATGCACCGAGGGCAAGGCGTTCCAGGTGATGATCGACAACAACCTCGATTTCGACGTCGCCCTCTATCCCTATGAGCTGGTCACCTACGGCGAAACCGGCTCCGTGTGCCAGAACTGGCTGCAGTACCGCCTGATTAAGAAGTATCTGGAGCAGCTGACACCCGATCAGACCCTCGTGGTCGAATCCGGTCATCCCGTCGGCCTGTTCCCGTCCCGTCCCGAGTCGCCCCGCGTCATCGTCACCAACGCCCTGATGGTCGGCATGTTCGACAATCTGGAGGACTGGGAGGTGGCCGAGGAGCTGGGCGTGGCCAACTACGGCCAGATGACGGCCGGCGGCTGGATGTACATCGGCCCCCAGGGCATCGTCCACGGCACCTTCAACACCATCCTCAACGCCGGGCGTAAGTTCCTGGGCATCGACGAGATGGGCGACCTGCGCGGTCACACCTTCGTCTCCTCCGGCCTCGGCGGCATGAGCGGCGCGCAGCCCAAGGCGGCCAACATCGCCAACGCCGTGGGCATCTTCGCTGAGGTCGACATGTCCCGCATCGAGACCCGACACACCCAGGGCTGGGTGGACGTGGTCAAGACCGATCTGAAGGACGTCTTCGACACCGCGAAAGAATACCTTGAAAAGAAAGAGTCCATCACCATCGCCTATCACGGCAACATCGTCGATCTGCTGGAGTACGCCGACAAGATCGACTTCAAGATCGACCTGCTCAGCGACCAGACCTCCTGCCACAACGTCTACAACGGCGGCTACTGCCCCGTGGGTATGACCTTCGAGCAGCGCACCGAGATGCTCCACACCGACCGCGAGCAGTTCCACAGGCGCGTGGATGAGACGCTGCACCGCCATTTCGAGGTCATCAAGCGCCTGACGGCCAAGGGCACCTATTTCTTCGACTACGGCAACTCCTTCATGAAGGCCATCTACGACAGCGGCGTCAAGGAGATCTCCCGCAACGGCTACGACGAGAAGGACGGCTTTATCTGGCCCTCCTACGTCGAGGACATCATGGGTCCCATGCTGTTCGACTACGGCTACGGTCCCTTCCGCTGGGTCTGCCTGTCCGGCAAGCCCGAGGACCTGCACAAGACCGACGAGGCGGCCATGAGCTGCATCGACCCCGAGCGCCGCTTCCAGGACCGCGACAACTACATCTGGGTCCGCGACGCCGAGAAGAACAAGCTCGTCGTGGGCACCCAGGCCCGCATCCTCTATCAGGACGCCGAGGGCCGCCGCAACATCGCCCTCAAGTTCAACGAGCTGGTCCGCAAGGGCGTTATCGGCCCCGTGATGATCGGCCGTGACCACCACGACGTCAGCGGCACCGACTCGCCCTTCCGCGAGACCTCCAACATCAAGGACGGTTCCAACGTCATGGCCGACATGGCCGTTCAGTGCTTCGCCGGCAACTGCGCCCGCGGCATGAGCATGGTCACGCTGCACAACGGCGGCGGCGTGGGCATCGGCAAGGCCATCAACGGCGGCTTCGGCCTCGTCCTGGACGGCAGCCGGAGGATCGACGAGGTCATCCGCTCCGCCATGATGTGGGACGTCATGGGCGGTATCGCCCGACGCAGCTGGGCCCGCAATGCGCCGGCCATGGAGACCGCCGCACTGTACAACAAGACCTACGGCGACGTGGGCCATATCACCCTGCCTTACACCGTCAGCGACGAGCTGATCGACAATCTGATCAAGGAGTAAACGAACATGGCAAAGATCATTGAGTGCGTGCCCAACATCAGCGAGGGCAGAAGAACGGAAGTCATCGAGGCCTGTGTCGATCAGGTCCGCAACACCCCGGGCGTCACCCTGCTGGACTACAGCTCCGACGCCAGCCATAACCGCACGGTCATCACCTTCCTGGGCAGCCTCGAGGGCGTGGAGAACGCCGCCGTGGCGCTGGCCGTCAAGGCGGCCGAGCTCATCGACCTGACGAAGCACGAGGGCGAGCACCCCCGTATGGGCGCCGTGGACGTCGTGCCCTTCATCCCCATCAAGGAGAGCAGCGTCGCCGAGTGCGTCGAGCTGTCCAAACGCGTGGGCCAGCGTATCTGGGACGAGGCGAAGATGCCCGTGTTCCTCTATGAGGACTCCGCCACCTCGCCCAAGCGCCAGAACCTCGCCACGATCCGCAAGGGCCAGTTCGAGGGCATGGCCGAAAAGGTCCAGAAGCCCGAGTGGGAGCCCGACTTCGGCGGCCGCACGATCCATCCCACGGCCGGCGTCGTCGCCGTGGGCGCCCGCGCCCCGCTGGTGGCCTTCAACATCAACCTGAACACCTCCGACCTGTCCATCGCCAGCAAGATCGCCAAGATCATCCGCAAGTCCAGCGGCGGCCTCGACTACGTCAAGGCCCTGGGCGTCATGCTGGAGGACCGCAACATCGCGCAGGTGTCCATCAATATGACGAACTTCAACAAGACCCCGCTGTACCGCGTCCTCGAGCTTGTCAAGGCCGAGGCGAAGCGCTGGGGCGTCACCGTCGTCGGCACCGAGATCATCGGCCTGACACCCATGAACGCCCTGATCGACACGGCGGAGTACTACCTGCAGATCGAGAACTTCGACCGCGACAAGCAGGTGTTGGAAAACCACATCCTGTAAGGTGATCCTATGCTGCTGATCAAAAACATCGGCGTCCTGCAGACCCCCGTTGGCAGCTTCAAGCACGGGGGAGAGAAGCAGGGCGAGAACCTGAAGCTCAAAAACGCGGCCGTCCTTGCGGAGGGCGGCCGCATCACGGCCGTCACCTGCGACGGCGCGCTGCCCGAGGGCTGGGAAAAGGCCGATCAGGTCATCGACGCCCGGGGCTGCCTCGTGACGCCCGGCCTCATCGACTGCCATACCCACATGGTCTTCGGCGGCTACCGGCAGGGGGAGATCCCCCTGAAGCTCCGGGGCGCAGGCTACCTCGATATCCTGCGCGCAGGCGGCGGCATCCTCGACACCGTGGGCAAGACCCGCGCCGCCACGGAGGACGAGCTGTACGAAAAGACCCGCGCCTTTATGGATGAGATGCTCGACCTGGGCGTGACGACCGTCGAGTCAAAGAGCGGTTACGGCCTCGACCGGGAAAACGAGTTGAAAATGCTCCGCGTCAACAAAAGACTCGCCGAGAGTCACAAAATGGAGCTCGTTTCCACCTTCCTTGGCGCCCACGCCATCCCGGAGGAGTACAAGGGCCGCAGCGGCGCGTATATTGACATGCTGTGCGAGGAGGTCCTGCCCGTCGTCAAGGCGGAAAACCTCGCGGAGTTCGTGGACGTCTTCTGTGAGGATGGCGTCTTCGACGTCGAAGAGAGCCGCAGGATGCTGGAGGCGGGGCAGAAGCTGGGTCTGCGCGCCCGCATCCACGCCGACGAGATCGAGGAGATCGGCGGCGCGGTGCTGTCCGGCGAGCTGGGCGCCGTCTCGGCGGAGCATCTGATCGCCACCGGCGAGTGCGGCATGGCCAGCATGGCAAAGGGCGGCGTCATCGCCGACCTGCTGCCCGCCACGTCCTTCTACCTCAACAAGACCTTCGCGCCTGCCCGGCGCATGATCGAGCTGGGCATCCCCGTGGCCATCGCCTCGGACTTCAACCCCGGCTCCTGCCCGTCCCTCAACCTGCAGCTGGCCATGAGCATGGGGTATATCAAGTACCGCATGACGCCAGAGGAGGTCCTGACGGCCGTGACGATCAACGCCGCCGCCTCTGTGGGCAGGGAAGACCGCCTCGGCACGCTGGAGGTCGGCAAGCAGGCCGATCTGGTGCTGTGGGACGCGCCCGACATGGAAATGCTCGTCTACCGGTTCGGCAGCAATCTGGCCCGGACCGTCATCAAAAACGGAGAGGTTGTAAAATCATGAAGCTGATCGAAATGACCGTTGACAAGTACGTCGATACCGTCGCCTCCGACGCGCCCGCTCCGGGCGGTGGGAGCGTTTCCGCTCTCGCGGGCGCCCAGGGCGTCGGCCTCGCCACCATGGTGGCTGCGCTGACCGTCGGCAAGAAGAAGTATCTGGACTACGCCGAGACCTGCAGGCAGGTGATCGAGACCAGCATGCCCTACGTCCAGTCCCTCAAGGAGCAGGTGGACCGCGACACAGACGCCTTCGACATGGTGTCTGCCGCGTTCAAGCTGCCCAAGGAGACGGACGAGCAGAAGGCCGCCCGCTCCGCCGCCATCCAGGCCGGCACCCTCGTCTCCACCCAGGTCCCCTTCGAGACCATGACCATGGCCCTGGAGGCTCTCCGCAACGCCCAGAAGCTGCTGGGCGGCTTCAACACCAACTGCGCCAGCGACCTCGGCGTGGCCGCGCTGCAGCTGAACGCTGCCGTCAAGGGCGCGTGGCTCAACGTGCTGATCAACATCGGCGGCATGAAGGACAAGGAAAAGGCCGCCGAGTATCGCGAAAAGGGCCAGGCGATCGTGGACGAGGCCGAGGGCATCGCTTTTGACATCTATTCCGAGGTGGAGCGGATCGTCAACGCTTGAGCGGCTTTGACCCCGTCTGGTCCGAACGGTCCCGGGCGCTGATCCTCGGCACCTGGCCGTCGCCGAAGTCCTTTGCCTTCGGCTTCTACTACGGCCACCCGCAGAACCGCTTCTGGCCGCTGCTGGCGCGCCTGGCGGGGAAAGAGACGCCCATGGATATCGCGGGCCGCAGGGCGCTGATCCTTGACAGCGGCCTCGCTCTCTGGGACACTATCGAGGACTGCGCGATCACCGGCGCCTCCGACGCCTCCATCCGCGACGTGAAGCCGAGGGACATGGGCGAGCTCTTCGCCCGCGCCCCCATCGAGGCCGTCTTCTGCAACGGCGCCAAGGCCTACGAGCTTTATCAGCGCTATCAATACCCCGTGACGCACATCCCCGCCCGCAGGATGCCCAGCACCAGCCCGGCCAACGCCGCCTGGTCCCTGGACCGCCTGACAGAAGCGTGGAGCGTGCTGAGGGAGTATATGAGCTTATAACAAAACCCGCCCTGCCATTGCGGCAGAGCGGGTTTTCTATCATCGATCCGTTATCCTATGACTTCAGCTTGGTCCAGTAGTCGTTGTACAGCTCCAGCGTGTCGGCGGGCAGGTTGATGTAGGTCTGGCAGTTGCTCAGCACTTCTTCGGAGGGGAAGAGGATGTCGTTCTCGCGGGTCTCCTCATCCAGCTCGGCATAAGCCTCGGCGGACGGCGTGGCATAGCCGGTGACGTCCATGTTGCGCAGGCAGATGTCGGTCTCGCACATGAAGTTGATGAACAGCTCGGCGTTCTTCTTATTGGCGGCGCCCTTGGGGATGCACATGGCGTCAACGAAGAAGTTGGAGCCCTCCTCCGGCACGAAGTACGCCAGATCGGGGTTGTTGTCGATCATGGTCAGGCAGTCGCCGGCGTAGTAGACGCCCACGGCGGCCTCGCCGCCCTCCATCTTGTCGAACATCTGGTCCATCACGTAACCCTGCAGGATGGGCTTCTGCTGCACCAGCAGCTGATATGCCTCGTCCAGCTCCGCCTTGTCGGTTGTATTGACGTCGTAGCCCAGATAGAACAGCGCGGTGGCCATGGCGTCGCGGCTGTTGTCGAACTGGAGGATCTGACCGCTGTATTTATCATCGAACAGCAGGCCCCAGCTCTCCTCGGGATCCTCTACCATGGTCGTGTTGTACACGATGCCCACGATGCCCCAGGTGTAGGGGACGGAGTACTCCTGCTCGGGGTCGAACTCGCGGTACAGGTAGTTGGGATCGATCTTGGACAGGTTTGGGACGTTGGAGTAATCGATCTTCTCCAGCATGTCCTCGGCGATCATGCGCGAGATCATGTAGTCGGAGGGAACGATCACGTCGTAGCTGACGCCGCCCTGCTTCAGCACGGCGTAAAGCTGCTCGTTTGTTTCATAGACCTTGTAGTTCACCTTGATGCCGGTCTGCTTCTCAAAGTCCTTGAAGATGGTCTCGTCGATGTTCTCGCCCCAGTTGTAGACGTTGACGACCTCCTGTTCGGAGCTGCCGCAGGCAGTGAACACCAGCAGAACCGCCATGAGCGCGGCGGCAAGGCAAAGGATTTTTTTCAACTCTCTATCTCCCTTCAGATTAAAAGATTTACTGTTTGAACTCCTCGCGGCGTTTTTTAGCCGCCTTTTCCTGCCGCGCCTCGCGCACGTTGATGATGATCAGCAGCAGCAGGATCGTGACGAAGAGGATGGTTGAGATCGCGTTGATCTCCGGGCTGATGCGCTTTTTCGTCATGGCGTAGATGCGCATGGACAGTGTCTCCACGCTTCCGGCGGTGAAGTAGCTGATGACGAAGTCGTCCACCGACAGCGTGAAGGCCATCAGCAGGCCGTTGACGATGCCGGGCATGATCTCGGGGATGATGACCTTGACGAAGGCCTGCATCCACGTGCAGCCCAGGTCCTGGGCCGCCTCGAAGAGGTTGTTGTCCAGCTGGCGCAGCTTGGGCATGACGGACAGGATGACGTAGGGGATGTTGAACGTCACGTGGGCGATCAGCAGCGTGCCGAAGCCCAGCTCGAAGCCCAGCCTGCGGCCGAGGAAAACGAACAGGATGCACAGCGAGACGCCCGTGATGATATCGGCGTTGATGACGGGGATGTTGTTCACCTGCAGCAGCGGCTCACGCCAGCGCCGGCGCATATTGTAAAGGCCGATGGAGGCGAAGGTCCCGGCGATGGTGGCGATGATCGCCGCCAGCACGGAGACGAGCAGCGTCGTGTAAAGTGCGTTCAGGATCGCGCTGTTGTGCAGCAGCTTGACGTACCAGTCGGTGGTGAAGCCCGTCCAGACGCTGCGGCTCTTGGAGCTGTTGAAGGAAAAGACGATCAGCACGAAGATCGGGGCGTACAGGAAGAACAGCATCAGGAACATCAAGAAGCGGCCCCAGAATCCGTTTTTCTTGTTTGTCATAGCATCACCGCCTGATCTTCACCGTCGCCGAAGCGGTTCATCAGCGCCATGCACACCATGACGATGATCATCATGATCAGCGAGATCGCCGAGCCGAGATGCGGGTTGTAGGCGCCGCCCATGAACTGCAGCTCGATCAGGTCGCCCAGCAGCATGGTCGTGCCGCCGCCCAGCAGCTTCGACAGGATAAAGGTGCTCACCGAGGGGACGAACACCATCGTGATGCCCGACAGCACGCCGGGCAGGCTCAGGGGGAAGATGACCTTGCGGAAGACCGTCACGTCGTCCGCGCCCAGATCCTGCGCCGCCTCGATGGTGGCGCGGTCGATCTTGACGATGACCGAGTGGATGGGCATGATCATGAACGGCAGGTAGTTGTACACCATGCCGAGGATCACGGCGCCCTGGGTGTTGATCATCTGGAAATGGTCGATGGGAACGTAGGAGGACGACAGGGCGGAGCCGATCTTGTTGACCAGGGCGATGAGGCCGATGTCGGAGAACAGCGTGTTCAGCAGACCCGTGTTCTCGAGGATCGACATCCACGCGTAGGTCCTCAGCAGGAAGTTGATCCACATGGGCAGCATCAGCAGCATCAGCGCGATGCGCTGGACGCCTGCGCTCTCCTTGGCCAGCACGTAGGCCACGGGGTAGCCCAGGATCAGGCACACCGCCGTCGCCGCCGCCGACAGCACCAGCGAGCGGACGAAGACCATGGTGTAGCTGCCCATTTCATTGAAATTGGCGGTGGTGAACTGCCCGGCGTCGTTCGTGAAGGCGTAGAACACCACGAGGACCAGCGGGATGACCACGAAGATGGCCATCCACACCACGTAAGGATACGCGGAGAGAGAGGCAAGCCTGCGGTTTTTCATCCTTGCGCCTCCTCTCAGGACTTGTGCATGATGTGGATATCGTCCGGCGTCAGCAGCAGGCCGACCCGGTCGCCCACGTGCGTCTCATAGATCGACTGGATCATCCAGGTGAAATGCTCGGTCTCCACCATGATCTCATAGTGGACGCCCATGAAGATGACGGACTTGACCGTGCCCACCATCTGCACGCGCTCGTCGTCGGGGGGCAGAAGCTCGAAGTCCTCGGGGCGGACGACGACGTCCACGTTCTCGTCGGGGGCGAAGCCCTTGTCGAGACATTCGAACTGCCGGCCGCAGAAGGTGACGAGGTAATCCTTATTCATCACGCCGTCGAGGATGTTGCTCTCGCCGATGAAATCGGCCACGAAGGCGTTTTTCGGTTCGTTATAGATATCGACCGGGGTGCCGATCTGCTGGATCCTGCCCTTGTTCATGACGACGATTGTGTCGCTCATGGTCAGGGCCTCCTCCTGGTCGTGGGTGACGTAGACGAAGGTGATGCCCACCTGCTGCTGGATCGCCTTCAGCTCGCGCTGCATGTTCTGGCGCAGCTTGAGGTCCAGAGCGCCCAGAGGCTCGTCCAGCAGAAGGACGCGGGGGTGGTTGACAAGGGCGCGGGCGATGGCGATGCGCTGCTGCTCGCCGCCGGAGAGGGAAGACACGGCGCGGTCCGCGTAATCGGGCAGGTTGACCAGCTTCAGCATCCGCTGCACGCGCTCCTTGATCTCGCTCTCCTTGACCTTGCTGATGCGCAGGCCGAAGGCGACGTTGTCGTAAACGTTCATATGCGTGAACAGGGCGTAGCGCTGGAAGACCGTGTTGATCTGGCGCTTGTTGGGGGGAACGTCGTTGATGATTTTCCCATCAAAATAGACCACCCCTTGGCTTGGCGTCTCAAATCCGCCCAAAATGCGCAAAGTGGTGGTCTTGCCGCAGCCCGAAGGCCCGAGCAAGGTAACGAACTCCTTGTCTCGTACATATAGATTGATATTGTCGAGGACGACCTTGCCTCCGTAATCCTTGTGGATATTCTCGAGATTGATCAGCTTCTCGGCCATTATCGAACCTCCTTGTCTCCCAGTAGATTATAACAGCAATACTATACATAAAAGACCGTCAAATGTCAATAACTTCGCGCAAAAAAACGCAGAAAACGGGAAGGAGTCGAAAGTCGTTTGAAGAAACCTCCGAAAACCTCTCGTTTTCTGCGTTTTGCTTCGTTTTCCTCGATCGGCAATGATCCGGAAAATCAGCGCCCGTCCACGTATCCGGCAAAGGGGACGTCCTTCACCTCGAAGCTCCTGCCCCTGAGGTAATCCAGCGCCCCGGCGTCGGTGGGGAAGCGGAAGACGAGCCGGTAGGAATACAGCGCCTGATACTTGAACGGCAGGTCCTTGTTGTCCCTGTTGAGCCCGTATTTCGTGTCGCCCGCCAGCGGGTGGCCGAAATGGGCCATCTGGGCGCGGATCTGGTGGGTGCGCCCCGTGTGCAGCAGACATTCCAGCAGCGCCATGCCCCAGCCGGACTTCAGCACGCGGTAATCGGTCACCGCCGTCAGCGAGCCGGGCACCCGGCGGTCGAAGACCGTCACGCGCTTGTCCTTCATATCCCGGGTGATATAATTGGTCAGCGTCCCCTTCGGCGGCTTCGGCACGCCGTGGACGAGGCAGAGGTAATACTTGTCGATCTCCCGGTCCCTGATCTTCTGGTTGAGGATCTGCAGCGCCTCAAAGCTCTTCGCCGCGATGACGATGCCGCCCGTATTGCGGTCGATCCTGTTGCACAAAGCAGGTGTAAAGCTATTTTCCTGTTCAGGGTCCCAGTCGCCCTTTTTCCATAGATACGCCAGGATGCGGTTGATCAGCGTGTCGCTGGACTGGCTCTCGTCCTCGTGGACCACCAGCCCCGGCTTCTTGTCCACCAGCAGGACGTGCTCGTCCTCGTACACCACGTCGATCTCGCCGGAGGCCGTCCGGAAGGCTTCCTCCTTTTTGACGGGCTCGAAGAACTCGTCATTTATATATAAGGACAGCACGTCGCCCTCCGCCAGCTTGTCGCCGGCCTCGCAGCGCTTGCCGTTGCACTTGATGCGCTTGAGCCGAAGGTATTTGTGCATCAGCCCCTGGGGCAGCAGGGGAACGGCTTTGCCCAGATACTTGTCCAGACGCTGTCCCGCGTCGTTTTTCCGAATGATCAGCTCTTTCATGATAATCACCGCTTGCATTTTTTACGACTTTATTGTACCATATCTCAGGAACAAAGGAAAGCGCGGTTTTACATAAGAAAATGCTTGACAAAGGCGATTACAGTTTGTATAATGCTATTTGTATCATTGTGTAAGGAAAGGTTTCTATGAAGATCAGTCTCAGCGAAGTTGCCGCCTCAAAGAGCCAGAAGATCGATTTCGATTACTGTCTCGACCTGTCTCAGGAGGAGGTAGGCTTTGAGAAGCCCTTCCGGGAACCCGTACATCTGGTCGGCAGCGTTGCATCGAAGCGCGGCGCCAGCCAGCTTGACGCCGTCATCGAGGCCCGTTGTACCCAGGCCTGCGCCAGATGTCTGACGCCGGTCACGTACGACAAGCGGCTGGAGGTCTCGCTGATGCTGGTGCGCCGTGTCGACAACGACGAGCTCGACGACATGATCCTCGTCGAGAGCGACGAGGTCGATCTGGACGAGCTGCTGGTCCCCGAGCTGATCCTCGACATGGACATGGTCGTTCTGTGCCGGGAGGACTGCAAGGGCCTCTGCCCGAAATGCGGCAAAAACCTCAACGAGGGCGACTGCGTCTGCGACCGCAGAGAGATCGACCCGCGGCTTGCGAAGCTGCAGACCATTTTGAACAAGTGAAACTTTTTGATTCAAAGCGAAAGTTTATCATAGCGTGAGGAGGCGAAAATCATGGCAGTACCCAAGGGTAAAATTTCCCGTCAGAGAAGAGATAAGAGGCGCAGCTCCCACTGGAAGCTCGACCTTCCCAACATTTCCAAGTGCCCCAAGTGCGGCGAGCCCGTTCTTTCCCACAGGGCTTGCAAGAATTGCGGTACCTACCGCGGACTTCAGGTCATGGCTGCGGCTGACGCCGAGTAAGTAAATGAATGCAAGTAGAGAAGAGGGCTCACGCCGCTTCTCTATTTTGTTTTCCGGACATTTTGTCATAGAAAGGAGTTTTAACGTGAGCAGGCCTATCGTCGCGATCGTCGGGCGGCCCAACGTGGGCAAGTCCCTGCTGTTCAACCGTCTGACCGACCGCAAAAACGCCGCGATCGTCGAAGATACTCCGGGCGTGACGCGCGACAGGATCTATGCCCGCGCCGAGTGGCGCGGCCGCGCGTTCGACGTCATCGACACCGGCGGCATCGAGCCCAAGACAGACGACGAGATCATCCGCTTCATGCGCGAGCAGGCGTATATCGCCATCAGCCACGCCGACGTGGTCATCCTCGTCACCGACGTGCGCGTGGGGGTCACCGCCGCGGACGCGGACGTCGCCGCCATGCTGCAGAAGTCCAAAAAGCCCGTGGTCCTCTGCGTCAACAAGCTGGACACGCCGGGCGATCCTCCGGCTGATTTCTACGAGTTCTACAACCTCGGGCTGGGCGAGCCCGTGGGCATTTCCGCCATGCACGGCTACGGCACCGGCGACCTGCTGGACCGCTGCTTCGAGCATTTCCCGCCCGCCGAGGAGGACGAGGATGAGGACGACGGCATGATCAAGGTCGCCATCATCGGCAAGCCCAATGCCGGCAAGAGCTCCCTCGTCAACCGCGTCGTCGGCGAGGAGCGCGTCATCGTCAGCAATATCCCCGGCACCACCCGCGACGCCATCGACAGCGTCGTCACGCGCGGGGAGGACAAGTTCCTCTTCATCGACACCGCCGGCATCCGCAAGCGCTCCAAGGTCAACGAGGCCATCGAGAAGTTCTCGGTCATGCGCGCCGAAATGGCCATCGAGCGCGCCGACGTCTGCCTGCTGATGATCGACGCCCAGGACGGCGTCACCGATCAGGACACCAAGGTGGCCGGCCTCGCTCACGAGAGCGGCAAGGCCGTCATCATCGTCATCAACAAGTGGGACCTCATCGAGAAGGAGACCAACACCCAGAGCGACTTCGAGAAGGACGTCCGCACGGAGCTGGCCTATATGACCTACGCCCCCGTGATGTTCATCTCCGCCAAGACGGGACTGCGGGTGGAGAACCTCTTCGACATGATCAAGAAGGTCTATGCCGCCAACTCCTTCCGCGCCACCACGGGCATGCTGAACACGATCCTGGCCGACGCAACGGCCCGCGTCCAGCCGCCCACGGACAAGGGCCGCCGCCTGAAGGTCTTCTATATGACCCAGACCGGCGTGCGCCCGCCCACCTTCGTCTGCTTCTGCAACGACGCCAAGCTCTTCCACTATTCCTACCTGCGCTATCTGGAAAACCGCCTGCGGGACGTGTACGGTTTCGAGGGCACGCCCATCCGCATGATCGTCAGGCAGAGGGGAGAGCAGGATTAGCATGTTTGCAGACAAACCCTGGGCATGGCTGCTGGCCTTTGCTGCCGCCTATTTTCTCGGCGCGCTCAACGGCGCCATCACCGTGTCCCGCTTCTTCAATAACGACGACGTCCGCCGCCACGGCAGCGGCAACGCCGGCACCACCAACGTCCTGCGCACCTATGGCAAAAAGGAGGCCGCGCTGACGCTGGGCTTCGATTTTCTCAAGACCGTAGCCGCCATCCTCATCGCGGAATGGCTCGTCGGCCGCTTCGGCGTCGCCGTGGGCGGCGTCGGGGCCACCATCGGCCACGCGTTCCCCGTCTATTACGGCTTCAAGGGCGGCAAGGCGGCCGTCTGCTCCGCCGCGTCCATGCTGATGCTGGACTGGCGCATCTTTCTGATCATCGCCGCCATCTTCTTCGGCAGCTTTTTCATCAAGCGCACGGCGTCGATCTCCACGCTGCTGTCGGCCTTCGTGTTCCCGATCCTGACGTGGCTCTTTTACCATCATGAGCTGCCGGAGCCTCTGGCCGTCAGCTACGTCGCGTTCGCCGTGTATATCCTCGTTTTCGTCACCTGGCTGCACCGCGGCAACATCAAGCGGCTGCTGTCGGGCACCGAAAGCTCGTTTTCAGGGAGGGACAAGAAATGAAGATCTCTGTCATCGGCTGCGGCGGCTGGGGCCTTGCCGTCAGCACGCTGCTGCATGAAAACGGTCACGACGTCACCGTCTGGTGCTTCCTGCAGGAGGAATACGACACCCTCTGCCGCACCCGCGGCAACGAAAAGCTGCTGCCCGGCGTCCGCCTGAGCGAGGAGATCCGGTTCACCATGGACCTCTCCTGCGCGGCGAACGCCGATATCGTCGTGGTAGCCGTTCCGTCCTTCGCCGTTTATTCCACCGCCTGCCGTCTGCGGGAGTTCGTGGGGCAGGACACCCCCGTGGTGCTGCTCAGCAAGGGCTTTGACAAGGAGAACGGCTGGTGCCTGCTGTCCGACAGCCTCGAAAAGGCGCTGGAGGGCAGGGGACGCGTCGTGGCCCTCACCGGGCCCTCCCACGCCGAGGAGGTCTCCCGTCAGGTCCCCACGGCTGTCGTGGCCGCGTCGAAGGACCCTGAGGCAGCGAAGACCGTCCAGCAGGCGTTCATGAACGGCTTCTTTCGCGTTTACACCCATTCCGACATCGTCGGCGCGGAGCTGGGCGGGGCCATGAAGAACATCATGGCGCTGGCCGTCGGCATCAGCGACGGCGCAGGCTACGGCGACAACACCAAGGCCATGCTTATGACCCGCGGCATCGCCGAGATGTCCCGCTTTGGCCAGCATCTGGGCGGCGAGCGCGAGACCTTCGCGGGCCTGTCGGGCGTGGGCGACCTGATCGTCACCTGCATCTCCCGCCACTCCCGCAACCGCCGCGCCGGTCTGATGATCGGCGAGGGCGTGGAGCCCCACGAGGCCGTCAAGCGCGTTGGCGCCACGGTGGAGGGCTGGTTCGCCACCGAGGCGGTCCACTTCCTGGCCCAGGGCAGCGGCATCGAGCTGCCGATCTCCGAGGCCATGTATCGACTCCTGTTCGAGGGCGAGCCCCTGCAGCAGGTGGTCCACGAGCTCTTTGCCCGCCAGGGCAAGCCCGAGTTCTGGGACACCGGCCGCACTGACTGATCCCGGCAAAGCAAAACGAATCGTTTCAAGTCACGAGAGCCGCCCTTCAAGGGCGGCTTTTTTATCGATCATTTGTACGAAAAACCTGCTGTACAATTAAAAATAAATGTGGTATACTAACGGCAGACTGATCATTCGGGAGGACGTTATGGGCGACTTCAAGATCCACGCACCCTACAAGCCGGCGGGCGGCCAGCCGGCGGCCATCGAGGCGCTGTCCAGAGGCGTCGAGCTGGGCCTGCACGAGCAGACCATGCTGGGCGTCACGGGCTCCGGCAAGACCTTCGTCATGGCCAACATCATCGAGCGCGCCCGCCGTCCGGCGCTGGTGCTGACGCACAACAAGACGCTGGCCGCGCAGCTCTGCTCGGAGTTCCGCGAGTTCTTCCCGGAAAACGCCGTTGAGTTCTTCGTCTCCTACTACGACTATTATCAGCCGGAGGCCTATATCCCATCCACCGACACCTACATCGAAAAGGATTCCGACGTCAACTCCGAGCTGGAGCGCCTGCGTCACTCGGCCACCTCCGCGCTCTTCGAGCGCCGGGACGTCATCATCGTCGCCTCGGTCTCCAGTATCTACTCTCTGGGCAACCCCATCGACTACGCCAGCATGGTGGTCTCCCTGCGCATCGGCCAGACCCGCGACCGCGACGAGATCTGCCGCAAGCTGGTGGAGATCCAGTACGAGCGCAACGACATCGCCTTCGAGCGCAACAAGTTCCGCGTCCGCGGCGACACGCTGGAGGTCCGCCCCGCCTACACCGACGACTACGCCATCCGTGTGGAGTTCTTCGGCGACGAGATCGACCGCATCTCCGAGATCAACCCCGTCACGGGCGCCGTCAACCGCTACATCAACCACGTCGCCATCTATCCCGCTTCCCATTACGTCACGCCCAAGGACAAGCTGGACGAGGCCCTCAAGGAGATCGAGCAGGAGATGGAGGACCGCGTCAGATGGTTCGAGGAGAACGGCAAGCTGGTGGAGGCCCAGCGGCTGCGCCAGCGCACCACCTACGACATGGAGATGCTCAGCGAGATCGGCTTCTGCTCCGGCATCGAGAACTATTCCCGCGTCCTGTCCGGCCGCGCGCCGGGCAGCGCGCCCTATACGCTGATGGACTACTTCCCGAAGGATTACCTCCTGTTCGTGGACGAGTCCCACGTCATGCTGCCCCAGATCCGCGCCATGTTCCACGGCGACCGCGCCCGCAAGCAGATGCTGGTGGACTACGGCTTCCGCCTGCCCTCGGCGCTGGACAACCGCCCGCTGAGCTTCGAGGAGTTCGAGCAGCGCATCAATCAGGTCATTTACGTCAGCGCCACCCCCGGCGAGTACGAGACCGTCCGCTCCGGCCAGACCGTGGAGCAGATCATCCGCCCCACGGGCCTGCTGGACCCCGAGATCGAGGTCCGGCCCGTCAAGGACCAGATCGACGACCTCATTGCCGAGATCCGCGAGCGCGACAAGAAGGATCAGCGCGTCCTCGTGACGACCATGACAAAGCGCATGGCCGAGGAGCTGACCGACTACCTGTCGGAGAGCGGCATCCGCGTGCGGTACATGCACCACGACGTCGACACCATCGAGCGCATGCAGCTGATCCGCGACCTGCGCCTCAACGAGTTTCAGGTGCTGGTGGGCATCAACCTGCTGCGCGAGGGCCTGGACCTGCCGGAGGTGTCCCTCGTCGCCATCCTCGACGCCGACAAGGAGGGCTTCCTGCGCAGCAAGACGTCCCTGATCCAGACCATCGGCCGCGCCGCGCGAAACGCCGAGGGCAAGGTCATCATGTACGCCGACACGATCACGCCCTCCATGCAGTACGCCATCGACGAGACAGCCCGCCGCAGGCGCATCCAGGACGAGTTCAACAAGGAGCACGGCATCGTGCCCAAGACCATATACAAGAGCGTCCGCGACATCATCGAGATCTCTCAGGACACCTCCAGAGTCCCGGCCCAGAGCGCCCGCAAGCTGACGCGGGCCGCCCGGGAGGCCGAGATCGCCAAGCTGGAGAAGGCCATGCGGGAGGCGTCGAAGATGCTGGAGTTTGAATACGCCGCCGTCCTCCGAGACCAGATCAAGGAGATGCGCGACCAGCTCAACAAAGAGGACAGAAAGGGTAAATCATAAATGCGCGACAACATCGTCATCCGGGGCGCCCGGGTCAACAACCTCAAAAACGTCGACGTGGAGATCAAGCGCGACACGCTGACCGTCATCACGGGCATCTCCGGCTCGGGCAAGAGCTCCCTGGCCTTCGACACCATCTACGCCGAGGGCCAGCGGCGCTACGTGGAGTCCCTTTCCTCCTACGCCCGCCAGTTCCTGGGCCAGATGGACAAGCCCGACGTCGATTCCATCGAGGGCCTTTCGCCCGCCATCGCCATCGACCAGAAGACCACCTCCAAGAATCCCCGCTCCACCGTGGGCACGGTGACGGAGATCTACGATTACCTGCGCCTGCTGTGGGCGCGCATCGGTATCCCGCACTGTCCGAAGTGCGGCAAGGAGATCCGCCAGCAGAGCGTCGATCAGATCATCGACCAGCTGATGGCCTATCCCGAGGGCACCCGCATGCAGATCCTGGCCCCGGTCATCCGCGCCCGCAAGGGCGAGTACGCCAGGATCTTCGAGAGCGCCAAAAAGAGCGGCTACGTCCGCGTCCGCGTGGACGGCAGCATGTACGACCTCGAGGAGACCATCAAGCTGGACAAGAACAAGAAGCACAACATCGAGATCGTTGTGGATCGCATCGTCATCCGCCCGGACATCCGCGGCAGGCTCACCGACTCCGTGGAGACGGCCTCGTCTCTGGCCGGCGGGCTCGTCATCGCCGACCTGATGGAGCAGGGGGAGGTCATCTTCTCCCAGAATTACGCCTGCCCCGACTGCGGCATCTCCATCGAGGAGCTGACGCCCCGGTCCTTTTCCTTCAACAACCCCTACGGCGCCTGCCCCACCTGCGCGGGCCTCGGCATGCGGCTGGAGATCGACCCGGAGCTGATCCTGCCCAACAAGAACCTCTCCATCAATCAGGGCGCCATCAGGGCCAGCGGCTTTTCGACCACGGACGAAAACAGCGTCGGTCACATGTACTTCGACGCTCTGTCCAAAAAGTTCGCCTTCTCCCTCGACGATCCCGTCAAGACCATGCCCAAGGCGGCCGTGGACGCGCTGCTCTACGGCACGGGCAAGGAAAAGCTGGAGCTGCACTGGAAGCGGCCCGGCGGCGGGGGAGGGAACTACTTCCACGCCTTCGAGGGCATCATCAACAACCTCAAGCGCCGCTATGCCGACACCACCAGCGATTCCGTGCGCGAGGACATCGAGGAGTGCATGAGCGAGATCCCGTGCCCCGACTGCCGCGGCAAGCGCCTGAAAAAGGAGATCCTGGCCGTCACCGTCGGCGGCATCAACATCATCGACTTCACCGAAAGATCCATCGTGGAGGAGCTTGACTTCGTCAACTCCCTGCAGCTGACGGAGCGCGAGCACATGATCGCCGACCGCATCCTCAAGGAGATCCGCGAGCGCCTGGGCTTCCTCAAGAACGTGGGCCTCGAATACCTCAACCTGGCCCGCGCCTCCGCGACGCTCTCCGGCGGCGAGAGCCAGCGCATCCGTCTGGCGACCCAGATCGGCTCCTACCTCATGGGCGTGCTGTACGTTCTCGACGAGCCGTCCATCGGCCTGCATCAGCGCGACAACGAGAAGCTGCTGAACGCGCTCAAGCGCCTGCGGGACCTGGGCAACACGCTGATCGTCGTGGAGCACGACGAGGACACCATGCGCGCCGCCGACTGCATCGTTGACGTGGGCCCCGGCGCGGGCATCCATGGCGGCGAGATCATCGCCGTCGGCACCGCCGAGGAGATCATGAAGAACCCGAACTCCATGACGGGCCAGTACCTCAGCGGTGCGCGGAAGATCCCCGTGCCCGCCCTGCGCAGGCCCGGCAGCGGCAAGTACCTGACGGTCAAGGGCGCGGCGGAGAACAACCTCAAGCACATAGACGTCCGCATCCCGCTGGGCAAGCTGACGTGCATCACGGGCGTCTCCGGCTCCGGCAAGAGCTCCCTGGTCAACGAGATCATCAACAAGCGCCTGGCCGCCGACCTCAACGGTGCCCGCACCCGCGCCGGCAAGCACGACGACATGCTGGGCCTGGAGAACCTCGACAAGGTCATCAACATCGACCAGTCGCCCATCGGGCGCACGCCCCGGTCGAACCCCGCCACGTATACGGGTCTCTTCGGCGACATCCGCGACCTCTTCGCCAAGACCAGCGACGCCAAGGCCCGCGGCTACGGCCCAGGGCGATTCTCCTTCAACGTCCGCGGCGGCCGGTGCGAGGCCTGCCAGGGCGACGGCCTCGTGAAGATCGAGATGCACTTCCTGCCCGATATCTACGTCCCCTGCGAGGTCTGCAAGGGCCGCAAGTACAACCGCGAAACGCTGGAGGTCAAGTACAAGGGCAAGAGCATCAGCGACGTGCTGGACATGACCGTGGAGGAGGCCCTCGCCTTCTTCGAGAACATCCCCAAGCTGCGCCGCAAGCTCCAGACGCTGTACGACGTGGGCCTGGGGTACATCCGCCTGGGCCAGTCGTCCACCACGCTCTCCGGCGGCGAGGCTCAGCGCGTCAAGCTGGCCACTGAGCTGTCCCGCCGCGCCACCGGGCGCACGGTCTACATCCTCGACGAGCCCACCACCGGCCTGCACGCCTTCGACGTCCACAAGCTGATCGACGTGCTGAACGCGCTGGCGGACGGCGGCAACACCGTCATCGTCATTGAGCACAACCTCGACGTCATCAAGGTGGCCGACCACATCATCGACCTGGGACCCGAGGGCGGGGACAAGGGCGGCCGGATCGTCGCCGAGGGCACTCCGGAGGAGGTCGCGGAGATCGAGGGCTCCTACACGGGCCAGTATTTAAAAAATTTTTTACGGTGATTTTCTGTTTTATGTCTTTTCAAAACCCCCGCTTTATATTAGAATAGAATCAAATAATCGTATTGGTGGGAGATAATCATGGAAAGTCCTAAATATAAGCGAGTCCTGCTGAAGATCAGCGGCGAAGCCCTTGCGGGCGACCAGAAGAGGGGTCTCAACTTCGACGTTGTCAACGCCGTGTGCGCCGCCGTCAAGGAGTGCGCCGAGATGGGCGTGCAGATCGGCATCGTAGTGGGCGGCGGCAACTTCTGGCGCGGCCTCAAGGATGGCGGCGACCGCATGGAGCGCACCCGCGCCGACCATATGGGCATGCTGGCCACCACGATCAACGCCCTGGCGCTGGCCGACGTCATGGAGAACAACGGCGTCGACGTCCGCGTTCAGACGGCCATCGACATGACCAAGATCGCCGAGCCCTACATCCGCCTGAAGGCCATCCGCCATCTGGAGAAGGGCAGAGTTGTCATCTTCGCCTGCGGCACCGGCAATCCCTTCTTCTCCACCGACACCGCCGCCGCGCTCCGCGCCGCCGAGATCAACGCCGACGCCATCCTTCTGGCCAAGAACATCGACGGCGTCTACGACGCCGATCCCCGGCAGGACCCCAACGCCAAACGCTTCGATTCCATCACCTACAAGGAAGTCCTCAACCGCGGCCTCGCCGTCATGGACAGCACCGCCACGGCCCTGTGCATGGACAACCACATCCCCGTGCTCGTATTCGCCGTTGAAAACCCCGAGAACATCAAGAAGGTCCTGATGGGTGAGCATATCGGGACCATCGTCGAAGGTTAAATCATCGAAGGAGGTACACACCATGAGTAAAGAATGCGAAGTCTACACGAACAAAATGCAGAAGACCATCGAGGTCCTTAAATCCGATTTTGCCACCGTTCGCGCCGGCCGCGCCAACCCCGGCGTGCTTGACAAGATCACCGTCGAGCACTACGGCTCCACCATGTATATCAACCAGCTGGCGCAGATCAGCGTGCCCGAGCCCAGAATGCTGGCCATCCAGCCCTGGGACGCCAGCGCCCGCAAGGCCATCGTCAAGGCCATCCAGACCTCCGATCTGGGCATCAACCCCCAGGACGACGGCAAGGTCATCCGCCTCGTCTTCCCGCAGCTGACCGAGGAGCGCCGTAAGGATCTGAGCAAGCAGGTGCGCAAGATGGGCGAGGACGGCAAGGTCGCCATCCGCAACATCCGCAGAGACGCCGTGGACACCTTCAAGAAGCAGCAGAAGAAGAGCGAGATCACCGAGGACGACCTGAAGCTGTTCGAGAAGGAGATCCAGGACGCCACCGACAAGTACTGCAAGGATATCGACAACGAGACGGCCCGCAAGGAAAAGGAGCTCATGGAGCTTTAAGCCGTCTGGAAAAGCAGAATAGTTTCAGCTTATTCAATGAGGCGGCGCGGAAGCACCGCCTCATCGGATTGTAAACAGAGATACGTGGCTGCCGCTGTTCGCACGGCGAACAGCGATCGATCCGTGTTTTCGGCGGACATGCGCCGCCGAAAACACACATTCCGGTCTGCAAACGTGCGCCTGACAAGGCGTGCGCTGCAGCAGACCGGCCCGAGCCGGATCATGAAGTGATCCGGCGGGATCTTTTGTCGAAAAACCTGTTTTTCGACAGGAAGTGCGGCGGCGCGGAAGCACCGCCTCATCGGATTGTAAACAGAGATACGTGGCTGCCGCTGTTCGCACGGCGAACAGCGATCGATCCGTGTTTTCGGCGGACATGCGCCGCCGAAAACACACATTCCGGTCTGCAAACGTGCGCCTGACAAGGCGTGCGCTGCAGCAGACCGGCCCGAGCCGGGTCATGAAGTGATCCGGCGGGATCTTTTGTCGAAAAACCTGTTTTTCGACAGGAGGTGCGGCGGCGCGGAAGCACCGCCTCATACTCCGTGATGGGAGAAAAGTTATGCAGAACAACACTACCTTTTCGCCGGAGGAGATCGCCCGGCTGCCCGTGCACATCGCCGCGATCATGGACGGCAACGGCCGTTGGGCAAAAAAACGCGGCCTGCCCCGCACCGCGGGGCACCGGGAGGGCAGCGAGACTTTCCGCCGCGCCGCCGAGTATATGGCGGATATCGGGATGCGATACTTCACGGTCTACGCCTTCTCCACCGAGAACTGGAAGCGCCCTGCCGAGGAGGTCGGCGTGATCATGGGCCTGCTGGAGAAATACCTGCAGGAGGCCATCGACAGCATGGTGGCGAAGAACATCCGCCTGTGCTTCTTCGGCGACCTGACGCCGCTGCCCGACCGCCTGCGCCGCCTCATCGAGCGCACCGACGCGATTTCCCGGGACATGACCGGGCTGCAGGTGAACGTCTGCCTCAACTACGGCGGCAGGCAGGAGATCGCCCGCGCCGCCAGACGGCTGGCCGAGCGCGTGGCGGCAGGCGAGCTGCGCCCCGAGGACATCACCCCGGAGCGGATGGGCGACGAGATGTACTCCGCAGGCGTGCCCGATCCCGACCTGGTCATCCGCACCAGCGGCGAGCTGCGCCTGTCCAACTTCCTGCTGTGGCAAAGCGCCTACAGCGAGTTTTACGTGACCGATAAGCTCTGGCCCGATATGACCGAAGCGGACTTCGCCGAAGCGATCCGCGCCTATATGGGCCGCAACAGACGGTTTGGGGGACTTTGATATGGGTTTACGCCTTGTGACAACCGTGGTCGGCATCGCCGCCGTCATCCTGATCCTTTACTTTCTGCCTTCCTGGGTGCTGTGCGCCGCGCTGTGCTTTCTGGCCGGCGTCTCGGCCTATGAGCTGCTGGGGGAGACGGGCGAGCTGAAGGGCCACCCGCTGCTGTGGGTCAGCGTCGCCTTCGCCGCCGCCGTGCCATATTTCACGGCCTTCGCGCCCTTTGGGGGCTCCGTGACGATGCTGTTGTTCGCCTTCGGGTTCATCGCCTTCGTCATGGGCATCTTCGACTATCGGCGCGTCACCTTCGACAAGCTGGCCATGTCCTTTATGGGCGCGTTCATCCTGCCGTACTTCCTCTCGTCGCTGCTGCGCATCTACGTGGGCACCGGCGAGTTGGGGAAGTATTACATCCTGCTGCCCTGCATCACCGCCTGGGTCAGCGATATGCTGGCCTACTGCGTCGGCCGCCTGTGCGGCAGGCATAAGCTGGCCCCGCACGTCAGCCCTAAGAAGACCATCGAGGGCTCCGTGGGCGGCCTCATCGGCGGCGTGCTGGGTGTGTGCGTCTTCGCTTACTGCATGCAGCATTATTTCGGCGTGCAGCCCAACTGGCCCGTCCTCGTCGTCTTTTCCGCTGTCGGCACCGTCGCCGGGCAGCTGGGCGACCTGAGCATGTCGCTGATCAAGCGCAACGTGGGCATCAAGGATTTCGGACGCCTGTTCCCGGGCCACGGCGGCGTCCTTGACCGATTTGACAGTATTCTGTTCACGGCGCCGCTGTTCGAGTTGTATCTCATCGCCGTGCACATGATCGGAGCATAAAAATGAAGACCCTTTCTATAATAGGTAGTACCGGCTCCGTAGGCACGCAGGCCGTGGACCTCGCCCTGCACAAGGGCTGGGATGTGGCCGCGCTGGCCTGCGGACACAACATCGAAACGGCGGAGCAGCAGATCCGTGCTCTCCGTCCGCGCTACTGCGCCGTCATGGACGAGGACGCCGCGCGTACGCTGCGCGGCCGCGTCGCGGACGTCGGCTGCGCCGTGGAGGGCGGGCAGGAGGCTGTGCTGCGCGCCGCCTCCTTCGAGGAGAGCGACATGGTGCTCAACGCCGCCACCGGCATCGCCGGTCTGCGCCCCACGCTCGCCGCGCTGAACAGCTGTAAAGCTCTTGCCCTTGCCAACAAAGAATCGATGGTCTGCGCCGGGAACGTCGTCACGAGCTTGGCTCGGGAGAAGAACGTACCCATCCTGCCCGTGGATTCCGAGCACAGCGCCATCTTCCAGTGCCTGCGGGCGGGGGAGAAGGGCGAGGTGGACCGCCTGATCCTCACGGCCTCCGGCGGCCCCTTTTTCGGCTGGGACCGTGAGCGGCTGGAAACCGTCACGGCAGCTGACGCCCTCAGGCACCCCACCTGGACCATGGGGCAAAAAATCACCATCGACTCTGCTACCATGATGAACAAGGGGTTCGAGGTGCTGGAGGCCTCCTGGCTGTTCGGCGTCCCGACGGAGTGCATCGACGTCGTCGTCCACCGTGAGAGCATCGTCCATTCGGCCGTCAAGTTCGTCGACGGCTCGATCATCGCCCAGATGGGCAGCGCCGATATGCGCCTGCCCATTCAGGTAGCCGTCGATCACCCGCACCGGACGGAAAACCCGTTCAAAACCCTTGATATCTTCTCGCTGAGCGGTCTCAGCTTCTACCGCCCGGACCGCGAGGCGTTCCCCTGTCTCACCCTGTGCGAGAGCGCCCGCGGCAATACGGGCGCCGTGATCAACGGCGCCAACGAGGTGGCCGTGGCCGCGTTCCTGCAGGGCAGGATCGGGTTCAACGACATCTACCGCATCGCGCGCGAGGCAGTGGAGACGTGCGATCTCATCGCCGACCCCGATCTGGAGCAGGTCTTCGACAGCGACCGGAAGGCGAGAGAGGCGGCGCGCGCGTTCCTTGCGCGGAAAGGAGTTTAAATGTCAGTCATTTACGCGATCCTTGTCTTCGGACTGATCATCACCCTGCACGAGCTGGGCCACTTCACGGCCGCCAAGCTGGCCGGGATCACGGTGTACGAGTTCACCATCGGCTTCGGCCCGGCCATCATCAAAAAGAAGATCGGCGAGACGCTTTACGCCGTGCGGCTGCTGCCCATCGGCGGCGCCGTCGTCATGAAGGACGTCAACGAGGAGCCGCCCCAGGACGTGGACCCCGCCGAGTGGACCGAGGAGGGCAGCTTCCAGCAGGCCAGCTGGATCAGGCGCTTCATCGTCGTCATCGCGGGCTCCGCCATGAACTTCCTCACGGGCGTCGTCATCGTCCTGCTGATCCTCCTGCCCGCGCAGTACGTCGCCACCAGTGAGCTCTCCGGCTTCGCCGAGGGCTTCCCGGAAAACACGGGACTGCAGGTGGGCGACAGACTCGTCAAGGTGGACGATTTCCGCATCTTCACCTATAACGACGTCGTCACCGCCCTGCAGCTGGGCCAGAACGACACTTATGACTTCGTTCTGGACCGCGGCGGGCAGACCGTCCGCCTGCAGAACGTCCATCTGGAGCGGAAGGATTACGACGGCAACGGCCAGCTGCGCTACGGCCTCAGCTTCGGCTACGGCGAGCTCAGCGGCCTCGGCAAGGTCAGATACGCCCTCAACAACTCCCTGAGCTTCCTCCAGTCGGCCTGCAAGAGCATCGGCCTTCTGATCCGCGGCCGCGTCAGCACGAACGACATGATGGGCACCGTCGGCATCGCCAACGAGATCAGCGAGCGCGCGGAGGAGTCCATGGCAGATATGTGGTACTTCGTCTCCTATATCGCCGTCAATTTGGCCTTCGTCAACCTGCTGCCCATCCCCGGACTGGATGGCGGCAAGTTGGTCATGATGCTCATTGAGCTGATCCGGCGCAAGCCCATCGACCCCAAGTGGGAGAATTATATCTCCTACGCGGGGCTGGCGGCCATCATGGTCCTGTTCGTATTCGTCACCTACAACGACATTGTTCGCATCATAACGGGGTAGAGAGATATGATTGACAACAGAGAAGAGTTCGGCGCCGTCCGCGGCGTCCGCCGGTCCCGCCCGCTGAAGATCGGCTCCGTCACCATCGGCGGCGGCAATCCCGTGGCGATCCAGTCCATGTGCAACACCGACACCCGCGACGTCCGCGCCACCCTCGCCCAGATCGGCGCCCTGCGCGACGCCGGGTGCGAGATCGCGCGCCTGGCCGTGCCCGATATGGACGCCGCCTTAGCGCTGCACGAGATCAAAAAGCAGAGCCCCCTGCCGCTGGTGGCCGACATCCATTTCGACTACAGGCTGGCGCTGGAGGCCTGCCGGGCGGGTATGGACAAGATTCGCATCAACCCCGGCAACATCGGCGAAAAGTGGAAGATCCGCGAGGTGGCGGACGCCTGCAGCTCCTGTGGCGTGCCCATCCGCATCGGCGTCAACTCCGGCTCCGTAGACCGCGATCTGCGGGAGGAGTACGGCGTGATCCCCTTCACGCTGTACAAAAGCGCCGTGCGCAACATCGAGGCGCTGACGGAGTGCGGCTTCGAGGACATCTGCGTGTCTCTGAAGGCGTCCAACGTCTTCAACACCGTGGAAGCCTACCGCATGCTGGCCTCCCAGTGCGATTATCCCCTCCATCTGGGCGTCACCGAAGCCGGCTCCCGCCACATGGGCACCATCAAGTCGGCCGCCGCCTTCGGCGCGCTGCTGGCCGACGGCATCGGCGACACGATCCGCGTCTCTCTGACCGACGATCCCGTTCAGGAGGTCTACGCGGCGAAGGACATCCTCAAGGCTCTCGGCATGAACGCAGACGGCGTTACCATCGTCTCCTGTCCCACCTGCGGCCGCACGCAGGTGGATCTGATCCCCATCGCCCACGAGATCGAGCAGCGCGTCAGCAAGCTGCGCTCCCGCATCACCGTGGCCGTCATGGGCTGTGCCGTCAACGGACCCGGCGAGGCCAGAGAGGCCGACGTGGGCATCGCGGGCGGCCGCGGCGAGGGACTGATCTTCCGCAAGGGCGAGATCCTGCGCAAGGTCCCCGAGGACCGTCTGGCCGACGAGCTGATGCTGGAGATCGAAAGGCTCACCGGTGAGAAGGTATGAGTGCCCGGCTCCGCGACGTATTCACCGAGGCTGACGACGGCTCCGCCGTCTTTGACCTCACCATCGAGGAAATGACCTTCGCCGTCTCCGGGGACCATCTGGAGGTGCTGCTGGACAGCGCCGGGACGACCCCTGAGGACCTCCTCGCCGACGCGAAGGACGCCATCGAGCGCAGGTACGGCATCAAAAACCTTCATCTGCGCTTCGCCTGCGGCGAAGAAAAGAGCAGGGAAGAGCTGATCCTCGACAAGCTCCGGGAGGGCTATCCCTCCCTCCTCAAGGCCATCGATCCCGCGACGCTGTCCTGTGACGACGGCCATATCAGCTTCAACATGTCCGAAAACTGGGCCTGCCGCGAGGACGACCTCCGCGCCGCGCTGACGAGCGTCTGCCGCGACCTGGGCATGAACCGCGTGGAGGTTGAGGCGCGCCTGTGCAAGGCCGCCGTCTCCTTTGCCGAAAAGCGTCAGCAGGATCTGGACAGGCTGTACAGCGAGAACCCCATGCCGCCTCCAGCCGCCGCGCCCAAGGCCAAGGCATCGACTCAGAACGGCCAGCGCTCCTTCCAGCGCCGTCAGGCCCCCAAGGGGGAGACCTACGTCCCGCCCGCGGAGGAGGACAAGATCATCTACGGCAAGCCCGTCAAGCGCGAGCTGATCAAGATCGGCGACCTGACGCTGGACAGCGACAAGGTGGCCGTCTACGGCGAGATCTTCTCCACCGAGCTGAAAAAGCTCAATGGCAAGGGCAAGACCGTCATCACCTTCGAGATGACCGACGGCACCGGCTCCGTCCGCGTGGTCAAGGTCCTGCCCGACGAGGAGGTCGCCCCCTTCAAGGACAACATCAAGCCCGGCAAGGCCGTGGTCGTCCAGGGGAAGCTCAGCTATTCCAAGTTCGACAACGACAATATCATCACGCCCTTCGCCGTCATCAAGGACAAGCCCAAGGTCCGGCAGGACAAGGCCCCGGAAAAGCGCGTGGAGCTTCATCTTCATACGACCATGTCCACCATGGACGGTCTGTGCGACACGAAAAAGGTGGTATCGCTGGCCAAGAGCATGGGCCACCGGGCCATCGCCATCACGGACCACGGCGTGGCGCAGGCGTTCCCCGACGCCATGAACGCCGCCAGGGCCGTCAACGGCAAGGACGAGAAGGACCCCTTCAAGATCATCTACGGCATGGAGGCCTACTGCGTCGACGATATCGCGGGCGGCATCGTCCGCGGGACCTGCGGCCGCACGCTGGATCAGGAGCTGATCGTCTTCGATCTGGAGACGACGGGCCTCAACCCCATCCTCTGCGAGATCATCGAGATCGCCGCCTTCAAGGTGAAGGACGGCGAGATCGTCGACCGATATCACTCCTACGTCAAGCCGACGAAGCCCATCCCGCCCGAGATCACGACGTTGACGGGCATCGACGACGAGCGCGTCAGGGACGCCTCGTCCATCGACGTCGTCCTGCCGCAGTTCCTCGACTTCTGCGGCGACTTGCCCCTGTGCGCCCACAACGCCGATTTCGACGTCTCCTTCGTCAAGCGCGCCTGCATGCAGCTGGGCATCAAGCGGGAGTTCTGCTATATCGACACCGTGGAGCTGTCCCGCGCCCTGCTGCCGCACCTCAAGCGGCACAAGCTCAACGATCTGGCCAGCGAGTTCCGCTTCACCTTCAACCATCACCGGGCCGACGACGACACCGAGGTCCTCTGCCGCATCTTCTTCGAGCTCGTCAGCCGCATGAAGCAGGCTGGCCTGCGCATCGGGATCGACACGCTCAACGAAGAGATGAAGGCTTACAGCGAACGCAGCGGCGACCTCGTCCCCAAGGGCAAGTCTTACCATCTGCTGATCCTCGTCAAGAACATGACGGGCCTTATGCACCTGTACGAAATGATCTCGGCCTCTCATCTGAAATACTTCCGCCGCCATCCGCTGATCCCCCTGAGCCTGCTGCTGGAGAAGCGGGAAGGGCTGATCCTGGGCTCCGCCTGCGAGGCGGGCGAGCTGTTCCGCGCCATCGTGGACGGCAGACCCTGGGAGGAGCTCAAGCAGCTCGCCTCCATCTTCGATTTTCTGGAGATCCAGCCCATCGGCAACAACATGTTTATGGTGCGCAGCGGCGAGGCGAAGGACGTGGAGCAGCTGCGCGACTTCAACCGCACCGTCGTCCGTCTGGCGGACGAACTGGGCAAGCCCGTCTGCGCCACCGGCGACGTCCACTTCATCAACCCCGAGGACGCGATCTACCGCGAGATCATCATGACCGGCATGGGCTTCGAGGACGCCTCCCAGCAGGCGCCGCTGTACTTCAAGACCACCGACGAGATGCTGGACGAGTTCTCCTACCTGGGCCCCGAGCGCGCCTATGAGGTGGTCGTCAAAAATACCAACGCCATCGCCGATCAGGTGGAGATCATCATGCCCGTCAAGGACGGCACCTATCCGCCGTCCATCGCTCACTCCGCCGAGGAGATCAACGACCTGGCCCGCGCCCGCGCCGCCGAGCTCTACGGCGACGAGCTGCCGCCCATCGTCAAGGACCGCCTTGAGATGGAGCTGGGCGCCATCATTGGCCACGGCTATGACATCATGTACATCATCGCCCAGAAGCTCGTCAAAAAGTCACTGGACGACGGCTACCTCGTGGGCTCCAGAGGGTCAGTGGGCTCCTCCGTCGTCGCGTACTTCACGGGCATCACCGAGGTCAACGCTTTGAAGCCTCACTACCGCTGCCCCAACTGCAAGCACAGCATCTGGGACATCGAGGGCGACTACCGCACGGGCGTCGATCTGCCCGACCGGGACTGCCCCGTCTGCGGCCATAAGATGGACAAGGACGGCTTCGACATCCCCTTCGCCACGTTCATGGGCTTCAAGGGCGAGAAGACGCCCGATATCGACCTCAACTTCTCCGGCGAATACCAGTCCAAGGCCCATCAGGAGACGATCAACCTCTTCGGCAAGGAGAACGTCTTCCGCGCCGGCACCATCGGCACCGTCAAGTCCAAAACGGCCTACGGCTTCGTCAAGAAGTACCTGGAGGAGAAGGGCATGGTGCTCAACTCCGCCGAGATCAACCGCCTCGTGGCCGGGTGCACGGGCATCAAGCGCACCACAGGCCAGCATCCCGGCGGGCTGATCGTCCTGCCGAGGGACCGCAACATCCACGAGTTCACTCCCGTCCAGCACCCCGCGGACGACGTGAACACCGACATCATCACCACCCACTTCGATTATCACTCCATCCATGACAACCTGCTCAAGCTGGACCTGCTGGGCCACGATGACCCGACGATGATCCGCATGCTGGAGGACCTGTCGGGGCTGGATACGAAAAAGATCCCCCTGGACGACAAGGAGACCATGCGGATCTTCACGTCCATCGAGCCGCTGGGCATCGAGGGCGACGACATTCTGGAGGAGACCGGCGCCGCCGCCATCCCCGAGTTCGGCACGAAGAACGTCCGCGGCATGCTGGTGGAAACGCAGCCCACCACCTTTGACGGCCTGCTGCGCATTTCCGGCCTGTCCCACGGCACCAACGTCTGGCGCAACAACGCCCAGGATTACATCCTCGCGGGCGTCGCCACGCTGGCCGACGTCATCTGCGTCCGCGACGACATCACGCTCTATCTGATGCAGATGGGCATCGAACCCTCCCAGGCCTTCACCATGTCCGAGGCCGTCCGTAAGGGCAAGGGCCTCAAGCCCGACTGGGAGGAGATCATGCGCGAGCATAAGATACCCGACTGGTACATCGAATCCTGCAACAAGATCGAGTACATGTTCCCCCGCGCACACGCCGTGGCCTACGTCATGATGGCCTTCCGCATCGCCTGGTTCAAGGTCCACCGCCCCCTGGATTTCTACGCCGCCTATTTCACCATCCGCGCCAACGGCTTCGACGCCGGGACCATGACGAAGGGCGATCAGACCGTGTGCAAGATGTACCGCTCCCTCAAGGCGCAGCCCAAGCGCTCCGCCGTGGAGGACGACACCATGGGCACGCTGGAGATCGTCCACGAGTTCTACAAGCGCGGCTTCACGTTCTCCAACGTCGATATCTATAAATCCGATGTCAAGCGCTTCCGCATCGAGGGCAACACCCTGATCCCACCCTTCACCAAGCTCCCCGGCGTGGGCGAGCAGGCGGCCCAGTCCATCGTCGCCGCCCGGGAAAAGGGCCCCTTTATGTCGGTGGAAGAGTTGATCTCCCGCTGCGACAAGGTCTCCAAGTCCGTCACCGAGGCCCTCGACGAAGCCGGCGCCCTGAACGGCATCCCCAAAACGAACCAGCTGAGTCTTTTCGACGCGTAAACGGAGGCACCCTATGAATCGACCGATCATCGTCCACGACGCGCATATGCATTTCGGGCCCCGCGGGCCCATCGAGGCGGCGGCGCTGACGTCTCCGCTGCGGGACAGGTTCCCCGCCTACAAAACCATGCAGTTCAGCCGCATGGAGGATTACGAGAGCCAGTTCGAGGCCCATCACGTGGAGAAGGCCGTCCTCGTGCCCTTCGTGCTCAAGGAGCCGGGGCTTGAGACCCAGACGAACTGGTGCCTCGATTACGCAAGGCAGCACCCGGGCCGGTTTTACCCCTACGCCCTGATCGACGACGACGACCCCGGCTACGTCGAGCGCCACTATGGCGAGCTCGTCGGCCTCAAGCAGCACATCATCCTCCATGAGACGGAAGTGACGAGCGCCCGGCGGGAGATGTTCGCCCTGCTGCAGGAGCATGGGCTCGTCCTGCTGCTTCACACCCATTCAGACAAGCGCGTACAGTACGTCACGGAGATCGTCCGCGACTTCCCGCATCTGAAGATCCAGGTGGCGCACATGGGCCGGGCCAAGGCCGATAACGTCCCCTTCATGCGGGAGATCATCGAGACCTTCGCCCCCTTTGAGAACGTCTTTTTCGACACGTCCACCATCCGTATCCCGGAGGTCGTCACGATGGCCGTCCGGAAGATCGGCGCCGAGCGCGTGCTGTACGGCTCCGATTTCCCGTTTTTCATGGACGAGACAGGGGAGGAGGACGTCATGCAGGCCCAGATCGACCACATCCTGCGCGCCGAGATCACGGACCGCCAGCGCGAGCTGATCTTCCGCGAGAACTTCGACCGCCTCATCACCTTCGGCAAATAATCAAAAAAAGGAGATACAACAATGGGACATCTTATCAGCGAGCTCACTTATGAGCAGTGCCAGGATCTGATCAACGAGGATACCGTCGTCATGCTGCCCATCGGCGGCGGCTCCAAGGAGCACGGCGGCCAGCTGCCCATGGGCACCGACTACATCGTCTGCGACTGGATGGCCAGGGAAGTCACCAAGCGCGCCGACGTGCTGACGCTGCCCACCATGCCCTTCGCCTACTTCCCGGCCTTCATCAAGTGGAAGGGCTCCGTCAGCGTCGATTACCAGAACTTCATCAACTATACGAAGGACGTTTTGATGAGCTTCGTGCGCTACGGCGTGCGCAAGTTTCTGATTCTCGACTTCGGCGTTTCCACCCATATCCCCCTGAAGCTGCTGGCCCTGACCATGAACAACGAGTACAACGTCAAGGTAGCGGTCTCCGACTGCACCGGCTGCGGCCGTGAGGTGGAGAAGGAGGTCTGCTCTCAGCCCTCCGGCGGTCACGGCGACGAGGCCGAGACGAGCATGGTCCTGCACATCCGTCCCGATCTGGTCCACATGGACCGCGCGGCGGAGGAGTATTCTCCCAGCTTCCCCAAGACCCGCGGCGCGGGCTTTGAGAAGATCTATTTCCCCAACCGCATGGTCACCCCTCACGGCACAAACGGCAACAGCACGCTGGCCGATCCCGTCAAGGGCGAGAAGATCCTCAACGCGGAGGTCGACGACATCGTCGCCTTCCTGGAGGAGTTCAAGGCCTGGGACATCGGCGACGGCGACTATAAGGGCTAAAATCAAGACCCCCGCTTCACAGTGAAGCGGGGGTCATTTTTTTCATCTATCGTTCGATCGGCAGCACCGCCGTGAAGCGGCTGCCGAGGCCTTCGCGGCTCAGGACCTCGATCCGTCCGCCGTGGCGGCGGATGATCCAGTCCGCGATGGACAGACCCAGACCGCTGCCGCCCGTCTGACGAGCGCGGGCCTCGTCGGCGCGGTAAAAGCGCTCCAGCACGTGAGCCTGATCCTGCTGGGAAATGCCGATACCCTCGTCCTGCACCCACAGTCGGACGTCACTGCCGTCCCGCCGCAGACCCAGCGTCACGGTGGTATCCGCCGGGGCGTACTTGACGGCGTTGTCGCAGAAGATGCGCACGGCCTGCTTGATCATGTCGGCGTCGCCGCGATAGGCGATCGCTTCCTCGGGCAGCTTCAGCTGCCACTGATGGTCCGGGGAGATCATCTCGTATTCGCTCTCCGTCTCCCGCAGCATGTCGTTCAGGGAGAAGTCCGTCACCTTCAGCGGATTGCGCCCGCTGTCGCCCCGGGCCAGGAACAGAAGCTGATCTACCAAGTGACTCATGTGCTCGCTCTCGCTCTTGATGGCGGAAATGCCTTCCTCCAGCACCTGCGGGTCGTCCTTGCCCCAGCGGTCCAGCATGTCAGCATAACCCTGGATCACGGAGATCGGCGTGCGCAGCTCGTGGGAGGCGTCGGAGACGAACCGCGCCTGCCGCGCGTATGACTCGCGCATGCGCTGCAGCAGACGGTTGACCGCCGCCTCCAGCCCCTGCAGCTCACTGTTGCCCGTATGCAGGGTGCCGTCCTGGGGGTCCATGGCCTGGATGGCATTCTCCAGCTGGCGCAGGACTTCGTCATCCTGCTTTTCGCGGCTGATGGCGCGCGTCGTCTCGGCCAGCCGCGTCAGCGGCCGCATGATGCGGTTGAGGGACGCCGAGCCGAACAGCAGACTGAAGATGAAATACGCCTGCTCAAAGAGGAACAGCGGCGTCAGCAGCCGGAGCCCGCGCAGGGGAGCGGTGGGGTCCACCAGACCGATCGTGAATAAGATGCCCAGCACGATGGCGTCCAGGATCAGGAACAACAGCAGCGTGCGCAGCAGCTGCCGCCCGTGGATGCGCCAGACGATGGATTTTGCCCGGGGCGTCTTTTCCTTCTTATTTCTCATGGGGCTCCTCCCGCAGCACGTAGCCCACGGAGCGCACCGTGTGGATCAGCTTCACGCCGAACACGTCGTCGATCTTGCTGCGCAGGAAGCGGATATACACGTCCACCACGTTTGTCTCGCCCAGGTAGTCGTACCCCCAGACCTTCTCCATCAGCGCGCTGCGGGAGAGAACGATCTCCTTGTTGAGCATCAGCGTCTCCAGCAGCAGAAACTCCCGCCCGGTCAGCGTGATCTCCGTCTCGCCGTAGCGCACCTGATGACGGCCGCGGTCCAGCGTCAGCGCCCCGCAGGTGAGAATGTCCTGCTCCTGCGCCCCGGCCTTGCGGTCGCGCAGGGCGGCGCGGATGCGCGCCAGCAGCTCCTCGATGGCGAAGGGCTTCGTGATGTAGTCCTGCGCGCCCATGTCCAGCCCCGCCACCTTGTCCATGACGGCGTCGCGCGCCGTCAGCAGGATCACGGGCATGTCCGAGGTCTTGCGCAGGCGGCGCAGGATCTCCATCCCGTTGAGCCCGGGCAGCATGATGTCCAGCAGACACAGGTCGAAGCGGCCCGACTGCAGCAGCTCCAGCCCGTCGCGGCCGTCGCCGGTCTTTTCCACCTCATAGCCCTCGTGGCTCAGCTCCAGCTCGATGAACCGCGCCAGCTTCTCTTCATCCTCGACGATCAATATCCGGTTGCCCATACTAACACTCCTTGCAAACAGGGGAATAGCCCCGGCGCTTCCGCCGGGGCTTTGCCGTCATCGCTTACTTGTTGTTCCGCATCTCGCGGGCGCTGTCGACCTCGCGCTGGAAGTCGGTCTTGATGTTCTCGGCCACCTCGGCGGCCTTGTCCCAGGCGCGGTTGATCTTGTCGCGGCCCAGATCGGGGCCGGCGAAGCTGTAGCTGCAGCCGCAGAACAGGCCGATCACCAGCAGCAGCGCCGTCACCCAGAAGGCGATGACCGCCGACAGCACGAAGATCGTCACGGGCACGGCGCCGATCAGGTTGTCCTTGCGCCGGATCTGCAGCGTGTTGCGGTTGCCGCGGGCGATCAGGCTCTTGATCCAGGCCACGAAGCCGTTCCAGCCCCAATGCCCGTCCTTTTTGCCCTCCTCAAAGCTCGCCCGCCGGGGCGCTTCCTCCGCGCGCGGCGGGTCCAGCCGACCCTGCTTCTCCAGCAGGATCATCGCCTCCAGCAGGTCGCCGTCCGTCTCGGTGAGCACGGCTTTTGCTTCCTCATAAGAAATATCGGCCTTTTCGCGGAGCCGTTCGACCTTATCCATGAAATCCATTGTAAAGCCTCCCGTTTCTTTTTGATGGCTCTATCCTACACCATCCGTCTTAAAAGGCCACTGAAGAAAGATGAAAAACGCATTAAAACGCGTTTTACAGTTTCTTATACATGAAGTCCTTGCCGCGGCAGACGAACCCCCGGTGAAGGTAAAACGAGTGGCTGGCCTCGTAGCCCGTCCCGCCCAGATGGACGAGAACGCCCGTCTTCCCGAGGGCCCGGACGTACTCCTCCGCCGTCCAGTAGAGGGATGAGCCGATCCCGCGCCCCTGCATATCGGGCTTGACGTAAAACCGATGGAGCCGCACGTCTCCGGTGCCCTCGACAGCGCTGTACCCGACGCAGCCCGCCACCCGGTCCCGATCGTCGATGGCCAGCCAGAACATGTCGCCCTTGCGCAGGTAATTGCCTTCGACGTCCAGCAGGTCCGGGTTCAGCCGCGGCACGTGTCCCAGCGAATCCTTCGTCAGCAGGATCATGAAGATCATGTCGTCCCGGTACCGGGCTTCAAAGGGGATGATCCTCATGCTGTCCATGCTCAGTACGTCCCCGTGATCAGCCGCGCCAGATGGATCGCGTTCTGCCCCGAGAGGCTCACGCCCGCGGTGCAGCGGTTGCAGTACGTCACCACGTCGGGGCAGGGGTACTTCTCTGCCTGCTCCGCGAACAAAAGGCTCAGCTGCTCCGGCGTCAGCCGCTCCAGGGGCGTCTGCTCCAGCAGCAAAAGGTTCTCGGCACGCCGCGGCTCGAAGTGGATGTTGCCGCAGAAGACGCTGTTCTCCCGGTTCTCGGCCATCTCCGCCACCTTGACGTTCATGCGCCGGAGGCACCCGCGCACGGCCTCGTGGATCTCGGGATGGTCCCGGTCGCGCCAGCAGTCCTGCACCGTGACGGTCAGTCCGCCGTAATCGGGCCAGTCGAAATCGTCGCGCGTCAGCAGCCAGTCAAAGAGGTTCCGCAGCCGGAACTGCCCGGGCGCACGCTGCTCCAGCGTGGCGCGGCAGGCTTGACAGAGGTAGATCGCCTCCGCGCCCGCGGGGTATCGGAGCGGATCGACCCGGCAGCACCCGGCCTCGTCCATGTACCGCGCCATGAGCGCGCCGAGGCGGCGGGACGCTTCCGGGTTGGCGGCGGTGAAATTGCAGCTGGGGAAGAAGAGCTGTGTCATAGCGGTCTGACCTCCATTTGTATCTGATATCAATATACAGACAAAAACGTCGAAATGCAACCCCTGTCCGCTCTTGCAAGCGCGGGACGCTCATGGTATGATATGTATATACCGATCCATCAGAAAGGAGACTTTCCTATGAACAGACGCATCCTCTCCGCGCTCATCGCGCTGACGCTCTGCCTGACGCTGTTGCCCGTCACGTCCCTGGCCGACGGTCCGGCGTTCAAGGACGTCAAGCCGGAGGATTATTATTACGACGCCGTCAACTGGGCCGTGGGCGCAGGCGTGACCAACGGCACGTCCGACACGACCTTCTCGCCCGACGACACCTGCACCCGCGCGCAGGTGGTCACGTTCCTCTGGCGCGCCAACGGCAGCCCGGAGCCCGCCAGCAAGCAGAACCCCTTCGCCGACGTCCCCGCGGGCAGCTGGTATGAGAAACCCGTCCTGTGGGCCGCCGAGAGTGGCATCACCAACGGCACCTCTGCTACCACCTTCTCGCCCGAGGAGACCTGCATCTGCGCCCAGATCGTCACGTTCCTCTGGCGCGCCTCCGGCTGGCCCGCCCCCGGCGAGAGCAAGCTCACCGCCGCCTGGCCTGAGAGCTACTTCCGCGATGCCGTCACCTGGGCCGATAACCTCGATCTGCTCACCGGCGCCGGCACGGCCTTCAACGCCGCCGCGCCCTGCTCCCGCGCGATGACCGTCTACTACATCCACGGCGCCGCCTTCGGCATGCGCACCGTCAGAGTCGAGAACATGGCCCAGCTCATCGCCGCCATCGCTCCCAACACGCATATCGTCCTCACGGACGGCGAGTACAACATCACCCGCTGGCTGCATAATCTGCCCGAGGGCACAGCCCCCAGCGCTGCGTCCAACAACCCCTATGTCAGGCTGGAGTACAACTACGACGATTACGAGCTCTGCCTGCAGGGTCTGTCCAACTTCGAGCTGGAGGCTGAGACGAGCGGCAACGTCCACGTGATCACCGAGTGCCCCGTCGCCAACGTTTTGACTTTGGTCGACTGCTCGAACGTGAAGCTCAGCGGTCTCGTCCTCGGCCATGCGGTGGCGGAAGCCGTCTGCACCGGCGGCGTCGTCCACATGGAAGGCTGCACGGACGTCACGCTGGATCATATGGACCTCTACGGCTGCGGCACCTTCGGTCTCACGGCCCTGCGCGTCAATGGCCTGACGGTCACCGACTCTGTCATCCGCGACTGCACCTACGGCATCATGACCCTGAGCGAGGTCCACGACGCCCTGTTCGAGCGCTTGGCCTGCCGCAACTGCAGCCACTTCGACCAGATGGAGCTGCTGTCCAGCGACGTCTTGTTCAAAACCTGCTGGTTCACGGGCAACGCCTGGGACGAGTGGTCCTCCTTCCTCCGCATCGATGACGGCGCCTCCGCACGCTTTGACGGCTGCACCTTCGACGTCGCCGCCTACCGCGACCTCGTCAACAACAGCCGCTTCAACAGCAAGGTGATCGTCCAGAATCAGACACTGGTATAAAAACAACGAACGCAGAAAGCGGCGCGTAAGCGCCGCTTTCTCTTTTTATTGAAATGAAGCACCGGGAATGATATAATCGTTTTAATATGATATGAAAGGGGAAGACCAATGGCAGAATACCCCAACGACGTGATCCGCACCATCGAGGAGCGTTCCTCCGCCCGCGTATTCACGTCCGAGCCGCTGACGGAGGAGGAGCGCGCGATCCTCACCTCCGCCGCGCTGCGCGCGCCCAACGGCGGCAAGATGTCGAAGTTCTCGCTGATCGATGTGCGCGATCAGGCGATCAAGGACCGTCTCGCCGTTTTGTGCGACAACCAGCCCTTCGTGGCGAAGGCCCCGGGCGTCTACGTGATCCTGGCCGATTTCGACCGCTGGTTCCGCCTGTTCCGCAAATATGTCGGCACGCTCGGCGTCCACATCAACTATCCTCATGAGGACGAGATTCTCTTTTCCATCGTCGACGCCGCGCTGGCGGCGGAGAACATGGCCATCGCCGGGGAGTCCATCGGCGTCGGCTCCTGCTTCATCGCCGACGTCGTCACCCATCACGACGAGATCCGCGAGATGCTCAACCTGCCCCAGTACGTCATGCCCATCATGCTGGGCATCTTCGGTCACCCCGTCTCCAAACCGAAGCAGCGCTCGGCGCGCATCGGCGTGTCCGTCGTCCACCGGGACCGCTACGAGCCGCTGCGGGACGACCAGATGCTCGACATGATCGATCCGCTGATCCCCCGGGGCGCGGACGGCGCGCCCGTCATGACGCCGGAGGACTACGTCATCCGGTACTACATCCGCCGTCTGGGCAGCTGGCTGTCCTTCGAGCGCACCAACAGCGTCCGCGCCATGTTCCGCGACTGGCTGAAAAGCCCCTTCGGAGATGAATAGGAGGCAGCCATGAGAGTTTTGTTCATCGGCAACAGCCACACGTTTTTCAACGACATGCCCCATCTGTTCGCCTCCATGTGCCGGGAGCTGACAGGGGAGGCCCCCGAGGCGACGATGCTGGCCTACGGCGGCCGCTCGCTGCAGTGGCACTGCGACGAATACTTCGCCCTGCGCTTTGCGATCCTCTACGGCAATTACGACTACTGCGTCCTGCAGCAGCAGGCTCACCCGTTCCCCGGCGTCGAGACCACCGAGACCTGGGGGACGCGTATCATCGAGCTGTGCAAGGCAAACGGCGTGACGCCCGTCGTCTACATGACCTGGGCCGAAAAGGCGAAGCCCGAGAACTTCGCGGTCATGGAATCCACCTATACGGCGCTCGCGTCGGCTTCCGGCGCGCTCCTGGCCCCCGTGGGCCGCGCCTTTGACCGCCTGCGGCGCGAGCAACCGGAGCTGGAGCTCTATTACAAGGACGGCGAGCATGCCTCCCCTGCCGGGGATTACCTGATCGCCGCGATGCTGGCCGGCCTGCTGACGAAGAAGGACGTCCGCGCCCTCAGCAGCAGCGCCATCGACTTCCGCGTCAGCATCGATATGGAGAACAACCGCGTCTCCGCGCTGGAAAGCGCGGCAGACTGCCGGATCACGCTGGATGAGGCGGAAGCCGCCCTCCTGCGCGCGACCGTACAAGAAGAACTGGAAAAGGAGAAGAGCGAATGAGTGAATCAATCATTCCCATGACCACTGACGTCCTCGTCGTCGGCAGCGGCGGCGCCGGTCTCCGCGCCGCCATCGCAGCGGCCGAGGCAGGGCAGAGCGTCCTCGTCATGGCCAAGGGCAAGGCCGACCGCAGCGGCGCCAGTCTGCTGGCAGGCGCCAACGTCAGCGCCGACGTCATGTGCGACGGCCGGTCCCTCTATGAAATGGGCCTCGACTACGGCGACAAGGACGACAGCCAGGACAAATGGTACCGCGACATCATCCACGAGGGCTTTTACCTCAACGACCGCGACCTGGTGCGCCGCTACGTGGAGCTGGCCCCCAAGGTCGTGCGCGAGCTCGTCGAGAGCGGCATGAAGCTGGCCGACGAGTCTGAGGGAGGCCGTCAGATCGGCGTCCCCGGCGCTTCGATCCTCGATTACCTCTATAAGCGCGCCAAAGCGGAGGGCGTGACGTTCTGCGAGAACACCATGCTCCTCGACCTGCTGAAAAGCGCTGACGGCGTCGTCTGCGGCGGCCTGTTCCTCCGCCTTTACGACGGCGAGCTGGTGCGCGTCGGCGCCAAGGCCGTCGTGCTGGCCACCGGCGGCATGCACGGCTGCTACAGCTTCAACAGCGGCACCTCCGGCCTCTGCGGCGCGGGGCAGGCGTCCGCCATCCGCGCGGGCGCGGCCATGACTCAGATGGAGATGGTCACCTTCTGTCCGGACGTCATCTGCGCCCCCGCCAAGTACCGCGGCAGCATCATCCCGTACATCATCCAGTGCTTCGGCTTCGGCCGCCTGCTAAACGGCAAGGGCGAGCGCTTCCTTCATAAGTATATGTCCGACCGCGCCGTCGATCTGGCCCTTCACACCGAGTGGAACAAGCTGCTGCTTTGCTACGCCATGGACCGCGAGCTGAACGCGGGCCTCGGCAACGCGGACGGCGGCGTCACGTTCTCGCTCAACGATCTGACTGGCAGTGAATGGGATCGCCTTTACACCCTGCTCCCCGAGCTGAAAAAGGGCATGTATAAGGAGATCATGGCCCTCAATGAGCAGAACAGAGGCATCTCCGTCTACGCCGCCGGGCACTATTTCGACGGCGGCATCCTCGTGGACGACAAAATGGCCGCTACGCTCCCCGGTCTGTTCGCGGGCGGCGAGTGCGCGGGCGGCCTCTTCGGCGCCAACCGCGTCGGCGCGGCCACCACGCAGATGCTCGTCCAGGGCCTGCAGGCCGGCGAAAGCGCCGCCGCCTTCGCCGCAGGGAACAGTCTTGCGGAGCCCGATTATGCGCTGCTGGAGCGCGTGACGCAGCAGGCGGTCAGGCCCTTCACCGTTCAGAACGGGGAGGACCCCCGCGGACTGCGCAAGGCCGTCGTGGACACCATCACCCGCTCGGCGGGCGTCGTGCGCGATTACCGCCAGATGATGATCGGCCTCGACAACCTCGAGTGGCTGAACAACATCGACGTTTCCGCGGAAGGCGGCAGAGCGTACAACCGTCCGTGGATCGACTGGTTGGAGGCCAGAGACATGATCCAGTGCGGCAAAGCGATCCTGTCCTCGTCCTTCCGCAGAGACGAGAGCCGCGGCGTCTTCATCCGCTCCGACTGCATGTTCACCGACGACCGCACGCTGACCGCCACGATCTATCAGAACGGCCGCGCCATCATGGCGCCTGTGGAGCAGGGGGACGTTGCGCCCGATCCGGTCAAACGCGACTACTTTGAGAACCTCGAAGAGGTCATCACGCGCCTGAGCTACGGCGGGGAGGAATAACCATGACCTATACGATCAAGATCAGAAGGGGCAGTAAAGCCGAGCCCTTTTACAGCGACTACACCCTCGAGGATACGGGCGTCCTGTCCGTCATGGACGTGCTGCGCCGCATCTACCGCGAGCAGGACGGCACTCTGGCGTTCTTCGACCACGAGGCCTGCCATCAGGCCGCCTGCGGCCGCTGCCTCGTCAGGTGCAACGGCAAGACCGTCCTCGCCTGCGCCGAGACGGCGCCCGCCGACATGACGCTGGAGCCCTGGAACGAAGAGAAGCTCGTGAGGGACCTGCTATGCGACTGAACGAGCATCATCACGCGATCATCCTCGATACCTGCTTCAAGACCCTCCGCGAGCTGAGAGGGGAGCGGGGGATCGAGCTGTTCCGCCTCTGCGCCCGCGCCTACGGCGAGCGCCGGGGCCGCCGTATGGCCATGCGCGCATTGCGCGACGGGAACCCGCTGGACATGACGTCCTACTTCGCCTACGGCGAGCTGCTGTCCACCGAGGGCGCGTATATCGGAACCTATGACGCCTACGAGGGCTTCGTCATCGAGCGCCAGACCCAGTGCCCCTGGTGCACAGCCTTTCGCACCATGGACGGTCATGACTGCGCCGTGTGCTACTGCCGCGTGATCGACGGCGCTATCGTCCGCGGCTTCAACCCCGACCTGGGCTACGAGCTGATCCAGAACATGCACACCGCCGGCTCCTGCGAGTTCATCTTCAAAAGCCCCGAGATCAGGCGCGACTTCATGGAGACGTACTCCGATCGCCTCGACGGCAGGCCCGCGCCCAAGATCGAAATGACGTATCACTGCGCCGACGTCTATCATACCTTCAAGCGTATCACCTCCGCCGTTCTGACGCAGGACGAGCAGGCAGCGCTGCAAAGCGCCCTCCGCGCCCGTCTGGGCGACGAGGTCATGGCAGAGCTGGAAGCCTGGCCGGACGAGCTCTTCGAGACGCCCTACGACAAATGAACAGCCATAACAAAACCCCCGGAGCATCGCTCCGGGGGTCTCTTTTTACGGTTTGACGATCTCATAAAGGATATGCATCATGTCCTTGCCGTGATAGTGCTTGACGAACCGGCGGACGGGGGTCAGGCCGTTTCGTTCGGCCACGGCCTGAGAGGGGAGGTTGTCGTGCTTGATGATCGAGTACATCCGCCCGTATCCCAGCACGCCGAACCCGTAGTCGAGGCAGGCCTTCGCCGCCTCAGTGGCGTAGCCGTTGTGCCAGTACCTGCGTTTGAAGAGGTACCCGACCTCCGGCAGCGTCTGCCCCTCGACCTCCTGCATGGTGATGCCGCACTGGCCGAGGAACGCGCCGTCCGCCTTTCGGAGCACGGCGCAGAGGCTGACGTCGTCCCGCGCCATGCGGGTTTTCATGCGCTCCAGCCAGTCGACGCACTCCTCGTCGGAAAACGCGTGCTCATAGGCGACCATGGCGATCGGGTCCTGCAGGATCTCTTTGAGGTCGTCAAGGTCGCCGTCCTCCAGCGGCCGCAGCAGCAGCCGCCGGGTCTCGAGACGCATCATTTCTCCGTCCTGGTGTCAAAGACCTCCTTGGCGGAGGCGGCCAGACCGGCCAGACCCTGGATCTCGGAGGGGATGATCAGCTTGGTGGACTTGCTGTCGGCGATCTGGGTGAAGGCCTCCAGCGCCTTGAGCTTGATGACGTTGTCGCCCGGGGCGGCCTCGTTCAGCAGCTTGATGGAGTTTGCCAGCGCTGTCTGAACGGCCAGCAGCGCCTCGGCCTCGCCCTCGGCCTCCTTGATCTTCTGCATGCGGGAGGCTTCGGCGCGGAGGATGACGGCCTCCTTTTCGCCCTCGGCGATCAGGATCTGGGACTTCTTTTCACCCTCGGCCTTCAGGATCGATTCGCGGCGCTCACGCTCGGCCTTCATCTGGCGCTCCATGGCGTCCTGGATCTCCCGAGGCGGGATGATGTTCTTCAGCTCGACGCGGTTGATCTTGATGCCCCAGGGGTCGGTGGCCTCGTCGAGGATCGTGCGCATCTTGGTGTTGATGATATCGCGGGAGGTCAGCGTCTGGTCGAGCTCCAGCTCGCCGATGATGTTACGCAGCGTCGTGGCCGTCAGATTCTCGATGGCGGACATGGGATGCACGACGCCGTAGGTGTACAGCTTGGGGTCGGTCACCTGGAAATAGATGACCGTGTCGATCTGCATGGTGACGTTATCCTTCGTGATAACGGGCTGAGGCGGGAAGTCGGACACGCGCTCCTTGATGACCACGCGGTTGGCGATGCGCTCGATCAGAGGGATCTTGAAGTGCAGGCCCGTCTGCCACGTCTCCTGGTACGCGCCGAGGCGCTCCACGATGAAGGCGCTGGCCTGAGGGACGATGACCACGTTGGCGGCCACCAGTGCGATGACAAGGATGATCAGCAGGGCGAGGATGATGAGGGGGCCGATAGAGGCCGCGGACAGCAGAGCAAATGTCATTTTACACACTCCTTTGTTTCTTCATGTATTGCTTCGACGATCAGCTTGACGCCGGAGATCTCTTTGACCAGCACGCGCGCGCCCTGGGGGATGACGACGTCCTCACAGGAGGAGCGGGCCGTCCACACCTGACCGTCCACCGTGACGAGACCGCTGGGGACGCTGTTGTCGATGGTCTCGCCCACCACGCCGTGGCGGCCGATGACGCGGTCGGCGTTGGTGGCCGTGCGATTCGTCTGCAGATGCTTGCGCACGAAGGGGCGAAGCATGATCAGACTTACGGCGGACAGGACCACGAACACCGTCACCTGCAGCCACAGCGGCAGCCGCAGCAGCGCCGTCAGGAGCGCGCCCAGCGCGCCGATGGCGAACCAGATGCACGTCAGCCCCATGGTCGCGGCCTCGATGACCACCAGCAGGATCACCGCCGCCAGCCACAGGAGATAAAGAGGAATAGTGAACATTTCAGACCCTCCTTTTACGATTCTATTATACTACACGGGCAGCGCTATGGCAAAGGAAACATCAGTCAGCCAGCACGCCCGTCAGCTTGTCGTCGGAGGCGCCGGTGACGCGCACGCGCTGCACCCGGCCGCTTTCGCCGCCCTTCGCCTCCACGAGGCAGTACTGCGGGCAGTGCCCGGCGCTGACGCCGCGCTTTGATGTCTCGAACAAAACCTCCACGGTCTGACCCACCATGCTCTCCAGATACCGGCGCCGCAGCGCGCCGCAGACGTCGGCGGCCCGGGAGGCCCGCGCCTGCTTCTCAGCCCGCGTCAGATGACCGGGCATGGAAGCGGCACGCGTGCCGGGACGTGAGGAGTAGGGGAAGATGTGCACCTGCGCGAAAGCGCATTTTTCGACGAAGGCGAGGCTTTCCGCAAAATCCTCCTCCGTCTCGCCGGGGAACCCGACAATCAGGTCGGTGGTGATGGCGCAGCCGGGGAAATACTGCCGCAGCAGCGCGCAGGATTCATAAAAGCGGTCTGGGCCGTATTTGCGGTTCATATCCTTCAGCGTCTTTTCACAGCCGCTCTGCAGCGACAGGTGGAAGTGAGGGCAGAGGTTTTTATACTGACTCAGCCGCTCGCAGAACTCCCGGGTCACGGTCCGCGGCTCCAGCGAGCCCAGCCGGATCCGCGCCCCCGGCGCGCTGCGGCAGATGACCTCGATCATATCGACGGGCGTCGGCTTGTCCGGCAGATCGGGCCCGTAGGACGAGATCTCGATGCCTGTGACGACGATCTCCAGATACCCTTCGTCGCCCAGCCGCACGGCCTCGCTGCGCACCTGCTCCAGCGGCATGGAGCGGCTCAGTCCGCGGGCAAAGGGGATCAGGCAGTAGGCGCAGAAGTTCTGGCACCCGTCCTGCACCTTCAGAAGCGCCCTCGTGCGGCCCATCAGGCTGCCCGCGGGCATGAAGTCGAAGGGACCCTTGTCCAGCGTGTCTTCCACGGTGCAGATGTATGTCCGGTCGGCGTACGCCTGCTCCGTCAGCGTGACGATCCGGCTCTTGTCGCCGGTGCCGCTCACCACGTCCGCACCGCACAGCGCCCGCACCTCGTCGGGCTTGATCTGCGCGTAGCAGCCGCAGACCACCAGCACGCACCCGGGGTTCAGTGTCCTGGCGCGCCGGGCGGCGTTGCGGGACTTCTTGTCGCCCAGCGAGGTGACGGTGCAGGTGTTGATGACGTACGCGTCAGCCGTCTCCTCAAAGGGGACGACCTCGTGGCCCCGGGCGGCGAACAGCTGCTCCAGCGCCTGGGTCTCGAACTGGTTGGTCTTGCAGCCCAATGTATAAAAAGCGACCTTCAAAGTCAATCACCACATTTCGATAATATATACTGTATTTTACCCGATTTTGTTCCGTTTTGCAACGGCGCATCAAAGGCCGCGCCTGCGCATACCTATGAGCGGGAGGTTGAATGACATGAAAAGAGTCTTGTCCATATTGCTTCTGCTGGCGCTGCTGCCCGCGGTCCCGGTCTTTGCGGAGGAGGTCCCGCTGGACGCGCCCTCGGCCATCCTCATGCACCCGTCGGGGCAGGTCCTGCTGGAAAAGAACGCCGACGAGCGCCGCGCCCCGGCGTCCGTCACCAAGGTGATGACGCTGCTGCTGGTCATGGAGGCCATCGATGCGGGCGCTCTCGACTGGGACGAGATCGTTACCGGATCGGCCCACGCCGCCTCCATGGGCGGCAGCCAGATCTGGCTCAGGGAGGGGGAGACGTTCACCGTGCGCGACATGGTCAAATGCGTCGCCGTCGCCAGCGCCAACGACTGCTCCGTGGCCCTGGCCGAGCATCTGGCGGGCAGCGAGGAGGCCTTCGTGGAGCGCATGAACCGGCGCGCCCGGGAGCTGGGGATGGAGAACACGACCTTCGTCAACGCCTGCGGGCTGGAAGCGCCCGGCCACTATACGACGGCCCGGGACGTCGCGTTCATGTCCTGCGCGCTGCTCAGGCACCCCGATATCCTCGATTTCACCACCATCTGGACGGACACGATCCGGGACGGCGCCTTCGGCCTGACGAACACCAACAAGCTCCTGCGCACCTTCCCCGGCATGATCGGCCTCAAGACCGGTTATACGAAAAACGCCGGCTACTGCCTCTCGGGCGCGGCGGAGCGCGACGGCATGACGCTGGTGGCCGTCGTCCTGGGCGGCAGGACCTCCGGAGAGCGCAACGAGGACGTGGCGGCGCTGCTCAACTACGGCTTCGCCAACTACTGCCAGGCGTCGCTGACGCCCGATCAGCCCCTTCTGCCGATCCCTGTCGACATGGGGCGGCAAGAGACCGTGGGCGTCGTGCTGGGACAGATCGAGCCGCTGCTCCTGCGCCGGGGGAGCCTCGAGCGCCTGGAAAAGCGCGTGGAGCTGCCCGATCGCCTCGACGCGCCCGTTGCGGAGGGGGAGCAGGTGGGGACCTTCACGGTGCTGTTGGACGGCGAGACGCTGCAGACGATCCCCGTGGTCGCCGCCCAACCCGTGGAGCGGCTGACGATCATGGATCTGTGGGGCGCGCTGCTGCGGACGCTCTGTCTGCAAGGCAACTGACGTTCAAGCATTGTTCAAAAAAAGGAGGTTGATGGGGCTTGTTTCTTTTCGCTTTTCATGGTATGATGTTAAAAACAAAGGAGGAGATTACTTATGGTTAAGGTTATTATGGGTTCCCGTGGCTCGGGCAAGACCAAGAAGATGATCGACCTTGTAAATAAAGCGCTCACTGAGGAAATCGGCAACGTCGTCTGCATGGAGAAGGGGCAGAACATGCGCCTCAACGTCAAGCCCAGCGCCAAGCTCATCGACGTCACCGAGTATCCCGCCGTCAACGGCTACGACACGCTCATGGCGTTCATCAACGGTATCTACGCCGGCAACTACGACGTGACCCATGTCTTTATCGACAGCCTGTACAAGATCGCCGCCTGCGACGACGCCGATCAGGCCGGTGCGTTCCTGGAAAAGCTGGAGAAGTTCAGCCAGACGACGGGGATGAAGTTCACCATCATGATCAGCGCCGACGTCGCCACGGCTCCTGAATCCATCAGTAAGTTTTTCTAAAGATCAATGCTTACGGCCCCTTGGCGCTGCCAAGGGGCCTATTTGCGGCAGGCAGGTTATGCCTATGCACGACATAGGAAAGAAGTTCATACTGTTGGCCGTCATGCTCCTGTCGGCCTTCGTTTTATCAGGCTGCGCCCTGCTGTATGGCGACGGCCTTTTGGCATTGCCCAGCCTTCCCGCCGAGTACGTGGAGCTGCAGGACGAGATCAACGCCGTGCTGTCCACCGGGGCCGTGTCGGCAGCCGCCGAAAGCGGCGCCAACCGGCAGGCCATCCAGCTGGTGGATCTGGACGGCGACGGCGAGAACGAGACCGTAGCCTTCTTCCGCGAGCCCGACGGCAGCTTCCTGATCAAGGCCTACCGCAGCGAGGACGGCGACTACCGCGAGATCGGCTCCGCCCAGGCCGACGGCCTGACGCTCCACGCCATCCATTATCCCGTCGTCTCCGTCACGGGGCAGAAGTGCCTCGCCGTCTGCTGGGGCATCGATGAGAGCAGCAGCTACGGCCTTGACGTCTATGCCTTCACGGGCGGCGGGATGGAAAACATCCTCAACGTCCAGTATTCCAGCATCCTCGTGGGAGACCTGTCGGGCAATTCCTTAGACGAGCTGTGCGTCGCCGTGCGCGATCAGGTCAGCGGCCAGATGTCCATGCGCATCTATGGCTACACGGGCCGGACCTACGAGCAGGACGTGGAGCTGCTGCTCTGCTCGGAGGCGAAAAGCGTCTCCCAGATGCTGATCGGACGCAGCGGCAGCGGCGCGCGGTCGCTGTTTGTCGACTCCGCCGCCTTCGGCGGCGGCTACGTCACGGATGTGCTGACCTATGACGAGGCGAATGCCCGACCCGTGAGCCTCTCCCGCCGCATGGATGGCGACACGGGCATGCGCACCTGGCGCTCTGTGGACGCGTTTTCCGCCGATATCGACGGCGACGGGATCACCGAGGTCCCCGCGGCCGCCAGCATGATGAGCGCCATTTACCCCGACGAAAAGAACAAGCTGGACTGGCTGGAATACGACGATGACCGCGTCACGGCCAAGCTCCGCACCTGCCATATGCCCTCGGACGGCTGGTATCTGCGCTGGATGGACGGCTGGGACGATAAGGTCGTCATCCAGACCACGCGCTACTCCCGCATGGTCAAGACCGTCTTTTTCCTGCTGCCCGACGATATGACGGTCAGCGCCATCCCGCAGCCCGACGACGGCAACACGCTGCTGACCGTCTACGTCTTCAACGGCGACAACTCCCAGGCCTACATCAGCGTCTATGAGGCCGCTGAGCTGGCCCGCCGCAACGGCCGCATCTACGCTTACGTCCCCGGCTCCGTGTCAAGCTCCCGCTATGCCGTGGATCCCCAGCAGGTGACAGAAGCCTTTACCGCCATCGAAACAGTCTGGTCATTGGAGGCCTATCGATAATGAACAAAAAGGTACTTGTACTGGAAGACGAGGAAAACATCCGCAAGTTCGTCGTGATCAACCTCAAACGCGCCGGCTACGACACGGTTGAGTTCGACATGGGCGAGCCTGTCGTCGAATACATCAAAAACGAGGATGACGTGGCCATCGCCATCCTCGACGTCATGCTGCCAGACATCGGCGGCTTCGAGGTCTGCCGCCGTATCCGCGGCCTCGGCAGCCGCATCGGCATCATCATGCTCACGGCCATGGGGCAGGAGGCCGACAAGGTCAACGGCTTCATGACCGGCGCGGACGACTACGTCGTCAAGCCCTTTTCTGTGGCCGAGCTGGTGGCCCGCGTGGACGCGCTGTACCGCCGCCTGGACGGCGACAGCCTCCGGGAGGACAGCGAGGTCCTCGTCTCCGGCGATTTCCGCCTCAACCTCCGCTCCCGCGAGCTGAGCAAGAAGGGGAAGAAGGTCGAGATCACGCAGGTGGAGTTTCTGATCATCCGCACGTTTCTCAAAAACGTGGGCAAGGCCATGAGCCGCGAGGAGATCATGCGCACCGTCTGGGGCGAGAATTATCAGGGCGACCCGAAGATCGTGGACGTCAACATGCGCCGGCTGCGCATCAAGATCGAGGACGACGCGGCTCAGCCCCGCCATATCATGACAATCTGGGGCTACGGCTACCGCTGGGAGGCGTAACGCGGCATGAAGAAATGGGGCGGCTTTTCCAAGGGGATCAAGCGGCGATGGCTGGTCAACAATCTCAGCATCATCGTCGTTCTCGTGCTGCTCATTTTCGCTATTTCCTCCACGGCGCTCAGCCAATATTACACCAACTCTGTCCGCTCCAGCCTTCAGAACCGCGCCGCCGCCACCTCCCGCATCGTCAACCGCTACATGGCGGAGAGCTACGACGCCTTCTATTACTACGCCGGGAATCTGGTCAACGACTTTTCCGATAAGGACAAGATCGAGATGCAGGTCATCGACCGTTACGGCCGCGTGATGTTCTCCTCCACGGGGCTGTCCGCGGGCTTCGTCCCCACGGCCGACGATGTCAGCCAGGCCATGAACACCGGCAGCATCGCCACCTTCAGCGGCGACGACCTGCTGACGGGAGAGCATATCATGGCCGTCACGGCCCCGGTCTTCACCGAAAACAGCAGCTTCATCGGCGGCGTGCGCTACGTCACGTCCCTGCGTCTGCTTGACAAGCAGCTGACAGAGCTCAACGTCATCCTCTTTTTCGTCACGCTGCTTGTCATCGTGCTCATCGTGATCACCAACCAGTTCTTCATCCGCTCCATCGTCAACCCCGTCCTGCAGATCAACGAGCTGGCCCGCCGCATCGCCCATGGGCAGTACGGCGCGCGGCTGGACGTGGCCTTCGACGACGAGATCGGCGAGCTGTGCACCACCATCAACAACATGTCCACCGAGATCGCCCGCATGGAGAAGGTGAAGAACGACTTCATCTCCTCGGTCTCCCACGAGCTCCGCACGCCTCTCACTGCCATCGGCGGCTGGGCAGAGACCATCGAGAGTGACCTCTCGGACACACAGACGGCCACCGCCGGTCTGGAGATCATCAAAAAGGAAACGAGAAGACTGTCCCAGATGGTCGAGGAGCTCCTCGACTTCTCGCGCATCGAATCCGGCGCCCTCAAGCTGCAGACCGAGCTGTTTGATCTGCGCGGCGAGCTGTACGACGCCGTGTTCACCTACAACGAGATGCTGCGCCAGAACGGTCTTTATATCGAATACAACGAGTCGCCCGAGCCCGTTATGGTCGTGGGCGACCGCAACCGTCTCAAGCAGGTGTTTCTGAACATCATCGACAACGCCGGCAAATATGGCGCTGACGGCGACAGCGTCGGCATTTCCATCACCCGCGAGGGCCCCAACGCCGTGGTCAAGATCGCCGACCACGGTCAGGGCATCCCGGAGAACGAGCTGCCCTTCGTCAAGGAGAAGTTCTATAAGGGCAGCAGCGCCCGAGGCAGGGGAGCCGGCATCGGCCTCGCCGTCTGCAACGAGATCATCGCCATGCACGACGGCACGCTGGACGTCAGCAGCGTCTACGGCGAGGGCACCGAGATCACCATCACCATCCCGGCTGAGACCGGAGAAAGCACAGGAACGATATGAGCGAGATCAAAAAACGCACCACCATCGGCGGACAGGCGCTGCTGGAGGGCATCCTCATGCGCGGGCCGAAGAAGACGGCCATCGTCGTCCGCAAGCCCGACGGCGAGCTGGAGGTCAAAGAGGACCCCGTCGGCACCGGCAGCCACGGCGCCTTCGCCAAGCTCCCCTTCATCCGCGGCGCCGTCAACCTCTTCGATTCGCTGAAATACGGCATTTCCGCCCTGGAATACTCCGCCTCCTTTTCTGAGGACGGCATGGACGAGCTGACGCCCTTCGAGCAGAAGCTCTATGACAAATACGGCAAGGAGAAAATGGACGCCGTGATGATGGGCTTCGCCCTGTTCCTCGGCATCCTGCTGCCCATCGGCCTGTTCTTCCTGCTGCCCACCGTGGTGGCGGGGCTGTTCTCCGGCATCCGCGTGGGCGTGCTGAAGAACCTGCTGGAGGGCTGCGTGCGCATCTGCATCTTCCTGGGCTTCATCATTCTCACCTCGAAGCAGAAGGACATCCACCGCACCTATATGTATCACGGCGCGGAGCACAAGACGATCTTCTGCTACGAAAAGGGCCTGGAGCTGACGGTGGACAACGTCCGGCCCCAGTCCCGCTTTCATCCCAGATGCGGCACCAGCTTCCTCTTCGTCGTCGTCATCATCAGCTCGCTCGTCACTTCGCTGTTCACCTGGCGCACCGTGTGGGTCAGGCTGATCATAAGACTGATGCTCGTGCCCGTCGTCGTCGGCATCAGCTACGAGATCAACCGCGCCGTGGGGCGCATGGACAACGGCCTCAGCCGCGTGCTGACGGCCCCGGGATTGTTCATGCAGCGCTTCACCACCGTGGAGCCCGACGACAGCATGATCGAGGTGGCCATCGAGGCCATCAGGCGGGTCATCCCGCAGGGGGAGGATGAAGACAGATGGTAATCACGCTCAACGACGCGTTTCTCGACGTGCGCAAGGCCCTGCGTCAGCACGGCGTCTCCGGCTGCGATGTGGAGGCCCGAGAGCTCGTATGCAAGGCCATGAATCTCGATGAGAACGGCTTTTACTCCAAGCGCCGGGACTATATCTTTGAGGACAACGTCAAGGAGATCAGGCGCCTGACGGACCTGCGCCTTTCCGGCGTTCCCATCCAGCATATCCTCGGCCAGTGGGAGTTCTACGGCCTGCCCTTCAAGGTGACCACGGATACGCTGATCCCGCGCTCCGACACCGAGACGCTGGTGGACGCCGCCCTGGCCTTTGTCAACGGCCGGACGCGCACCCGCGCCCTCGACCTGTGCTGCGGCACGGGCTGTGTGGGCATCGCGCTGGCGCGCTTTGCCCGCAGCACGATCACCTGTCTGCTGGCCGATATCTCCATGCCTGCCCTGCGCGTGGCCAAGGATAACGTGGCCCTGAACCGCATGACGCGCTCCGTCAACGTCGCTACCTGCGACGCCAAAAAGCCCTGCCCGGACATCTTCGGCTCCTTCGACCTCATCACCTGCAACCCGCCTTACATCCCCACCGCCGAGATCGGCACCCTGGACCCCGAGGTCCAGCGAGAGCCTGCGCTGGCCCTGGACGGCGGGGAGGACGGTCTCGACTTCTACCGCGCCGTGTGCAAAAACTTCAAAAGCGCCATCCGCGAGGGCGGCGCGCTGATGTTCGAGGTGGGCCTGGGCCAGTACGAGCAGGTCCGCGAGATCATGCTGGCCGCCGGGTTCGAGGACATCGCCGTCTTCCGCGACCTCAGCGCCATCGAGCGCGTCGTCTGCGGCACCGTGCCCTATACGATCCCTGAGGAAACGATCGAAGAAAATCGAACAGATGTTGCAAATTCTGTCCCCGTATGATATAATGGTCGTATCAAATCGAATCAATATTTGAGGTGTGACATATGGATAAAAAGACTGCACTGGATACCGCGATCAAGCAGCTGGAGAAGGCTTACGGCAAGGGCGCCGTCATGCGCCTGGGCGACACCTCCAGCCTCAACGTGGAGGCCATCTCCACGGGCTCCATCTCCCTCGACGCCGCCCTCGGCATCGGCGGCGTGCCCAAGGGGAGGATCGTGGAGATCTACGGTCCCGAGAGCTCGGGCAAAACGACCATCGCCCTTCACATCATCGCCTCCGCCCAGAAGCAGGGCGGTGAGGCCGCCTTCATCGACGCCGAGCACGCCCTGGACCCCGTCTATGCCAAGGCGCTGGGCGTCGACACCGACAATCTGCTGGTGGCGCAGCCCGACAACGGCGAGCAGGCCCTCGAGATCGCCGAGGCTCTCGTGCGCTCCGGCGCCATCGACGTCCTCGTCGTCGACTCTGTTGCCGCGCTGGTGCCCAAGGCCGAGATCGAGGGCGAGATGGGCGACAACTTCGTCGGCCTGCACGCCCGTCTGATGTCTCAGGCACTGCGCAAGCTGACGGGCGCGATCTCCCGCTCCAACTGCGTCGTCATCTTCATCAACCAGCTGCGCGAGAAAATCGGCGTCATGTACGGCAATCCCGAGGTCACCACCGGCGGCCGCGCGCTGAAGTTCTATTCCACGGTCCGCATCGAGATCAGGCGCACCGAGCACATCAAGAACGGCACCACCCTCATGGGCAGCCGCACCCGCGCCAAGGTCGTCAAGAACAAGATCGCGCCCCCGTTCAAGGAGGCCGAGTTCGATATCATGTACGGCGAGGGCATCTCCAAGGTCGGCGAGCTGGTCGATATGGGCGTCAAGTTCGGCTTCGTTCAGAAGGCCGGCGCCTGGTTCTCCATGGGCGAGACCCGCCTGGGCCAGGGCCGCGACGCCGCGAAGCAGTATTTCAAGGACCATCCCGACGAGGCCGACGAGCTGCAGCGCAGGATCATGGACAAGCTGCTGAACAAGGACGAGAAGGACGAGCAGAAGGCGTCCGCGCCCGCGGCAGCCAACGCCGTGCCCGCAGAGCCCCGCAAGCCCAAGACCGGCGGCGTAGAGATCTTCGCCGACGATTTCGAGGACGACGAGGTCTGATCCCGTGTCGGAGGACAGCAAAAGCAAGGCGCTGACCACGGCGGCCAACGTGCTGACCTATCAGAACCGCAGCGCGCAGGCCCTCTATGACCGCCTGCTGGAAAAGCAGATCGCGGAGGAGGACGCCGCCTACGCCGTCTCCCGCCTGATCGAGTTGGGCTTTCTCAACGATGAGCAGTACGCTTCCGACCTGATCGCCCAGTACCGCGCCCGCGGCTGGGGCAAGACCCGGGTCAAGCAGGAGCTTCGCAAAAAGAAGCTGGAGCCGGACCTGATCGAGGCCCTGCTGGAGGACTTCGAGCCCGACTACGACAAAATGCAGAGGCTGATCGCCGCCAAGCTCCGGGGGGAGACGGATCCCGACCGGGCCACGCTCAAGCGCGTGTCCGACAGCCTCGCCCGCAAGGGCTTCACCTGGGAGCAGATCAGACGCGCCCTCGACCAATACACCGAGCAGTTGGAGGAGTTTGAATCGTGACCGAGAAAATATTTCTGCTGTCTCTTGGCTGTGCCAAGAATCTTGTCAATTCTGAGCAGATGCTGTCCATCCTCGAAAAGGAGGGCTGCACGATCGTCGAGGCTCCCGAGGACTGCGACATCGCCATCGTCAACACCTGCGGCTTCATCGACTCCGCCAAAAGCGAGGCCATCGACGCCATCCTCAAGCTGGCGCACCTCAAGCAGGAGGGCGTCATCCGCGGTCTGATTGTCACCGGCTGCCTCACCGAGCGCTACAAGGACGAGTTCCTGAAGGAGCTGCCCGAGGTGGACGCCGCCCTGGGCACCGGCAGCTACAACGATATCGCCGAGGCCGTCCGCGCCGTGTCCAAGGGCAATGGGGGAGAGTGGTACAAGCCCGCCGCCTCCTGCGCCTTCGACGGCGAGCGAAAGCTGCTGACGCCCCATTACTACGCCTATCTGCGCATCGCCGAGGGCTGCGACAACCGCTGTTCCTACTGCGTGATCCCCTACATCCGGGGCCGCTACCGCAGCCGCGAGATGAACGGTCTCATCGAGGAGGCCAGGAGCCTCGCCGCCCGCGGCGTCAAAGAGCTGCTCGTCATCGCCCAGGACATCACCCGCTACGGCATCGATCTCTACGGCGAGCGCTGTCTTTACAAGCTGCTGGAGGAGCTGTGCAGGATCGACGGCATCGAGTGGATCCGCCTGCACTACATGTATCCCGACGAGATCGACGACCGCCTGCTGGAGACGATCCGCGACAATGACAAGATCCTCAAATACTTCGACATCCCCCTGCAGCACATCAACGACAAGGTGCTCAAGGAGATGAACCGCCGCGGAAACGGTCAGCTGATCCGCGAGCGCATCGACAAGATCCGCGCCATGATGCCCGACGCCGTCTTCCGCACCAGCATGATCGTCGGCTTCCCCGGTGAGACGGAAGAGCAGTTCCAGGAGCTTTATGACTTTCTGGAAGAATACAGGCTTGAAAGAGCGGGCTTTTTCTGTTATTCTCAAGAAGAAGGCGCCCCCTCCGCCGCCCGGGAGGATCAGATCCCCGAGGAGGTCAAGGAGGACCGCCGCAACCGTCTGTTCGTGCTGCAGGAGCGCATCATGGACGACTTCTCTGCCGGCCTCATCGGCCGGGAGCTGAAGGTCCTGTGTTGCGGTCTCGATGAAAGCGGCAGGCAGTACGGTCGTTCCTACATGGATTCCGCCGACGTCGACGGCGTCGTGTTCTTCGACGACGAGACAATCAAAGAGGGCGAGTTCGTCACCGTCAGGGTCGTTGACGCCGTTGCCAGCGAGCTTTACGGTGAGGTCGTCGCCCGGGAGGAGTAGAGAGATGACCGTAGCCAATATGATCACCCTCGGCAGGATCGCGCTGATCCCCATCTTCATGTATTCCGCCATTTCCGAAGGCGCGCGGGGCAACATCGTCGCGCTGTGTTTGTTCGCCATCGCCAGCTTTTCCGACGCCATCGACGGCTACGTGGCCCGCCGGTTCAACCAGATCACCGACTTCGGCAAGCTGGTGGACCCTCTGGCCGACAAGCTGCTCGTCATGTCGGCGTTGCTGATCCTGCTGGAACAGGGGCAGCTGCGCGCCTGGCACTGCGTCGTGATCCTGGCCCGCGAGTTCACCGTTTCGTCCCTGCGGAGCATCGCCGCCTCCAAGGGCGTCGTGCTGGCCGCCTCCAAATGGGGCAAGCTCAAGACGACGTCCCAGCTCATCTGTATCCTTTACATGCTGGCGGGCTTCAACGACATCCCGCTGTTCGGCGATTTCACGCTCAAGCACATCCTCGTCTGGGTCATGCTGATCCTGACGGTTTATTCCGGTTACGATTATCTCAGACGCAATTTCAACCTGATCAAAGACGGTGTCGTCAAAGGAGATTGATAATATGAAAGTATTCAACACCCTCACCAGAAAGAAAGAAGAGCTCGTGCCCATCACCCCGGGCGAGATCAAGATGTATTCCTGCGGCCCTACGGTCTACAACTATTTCCACATCGGCAACGCCCGCCCCTTCATCATGTTCGACCTGCTGCGCTGCTATCTGGAGTACCGCGGCTACAACGTGCGCTTCGTGCAGAACTTCACGGATATCGACGACAAGGTGATCAACAAGGCGAACGAAGAGAACACCACCTACGACAAGATCGCCGAGCGCTATATCAAGGAGTATTTCACCGACGCCGAGGGCCTGAAGATCAAGCGCGCCACGGTCCATCCCAAGGCCACCGACATGATCGACGAGATCATCGACATCGTCAGCACGCTGATCAAGAAAGGCTACGCCTATGAGGCCGGCGGCGACGTCTATTACCGCGTCAAGGCTTTCCCGGAATACGGCAAGCTGTCCCATCAGCCGCTGGAGGATCTGGAGGCCGGCGCTCGCATCGACGTGCGCGAGCACAAGGAGGACCCCATGGACTTCGCCCTGTGGAAGGGCGCGAAGCCCGGCGAGCCCAGCTGGGATTCTCCCTGGGGCAAGGGCCGCCCCGGCTGGCACATCGAGTGCTCCGCCATGGCCCGCAAGTACCTGGGCGAGACAATCGATATCCACTCAGGCGGCGTCGATCTGATCTTCCCGCACCACGAGAACGAGATCGCCCAGTCCGAAGCGGCCAACGGCAAGCCCTTCGCCCACTACTGGCTGCACAACGCCTTCCTCAATATCGATAACCAGAAGATGTCCAAGTCCCTGGGCAACTTCTTCACGGCCCGTGACGCCGCGGCAGCCTACGGCTATGACACCATCCGCTTCTTCATGGTGTCGGCCCACTACCGCACGCCGCTCAACTATTCGCAGGAGTCTCTGGAGCAGGCCAAAGCCTCTCTGGCGCGCATCAACGCCGCCTTCTCGAACCTGCGCTTCCTCCGCGACAACGCCCGGGACGGCGACATGACCGAAAAGGAGACCGCCTCCGCCGCCTCCTTTGACGGCTACCGCACCCGCTTCTGCGACGCCATGGACGACGACCTGAACACCGCCGACGCCGTGTCTGTCATCTTCGAGCTGGTGCGCGAGATCAACACCGTCTGCGCCGAGAAGGACGTCACCAAGGCCTACGCTGTGGCCGCTCTCGCCATCCTGAGCGAGCTGTGCGGCGTGCTGTCCATCGGCCAGGTCGAAGAGGAAAAGTCCCTGGACGACGAGATCGAGCAGCTGATCGCCCAGCGCCAGGCTGCCCGCAAAGCCAAAAACTGGGCCGAGGCCGACCGCATCCGCGACGACCTCAAGGCCCGCGGCATCATCCTCGAAGACACCCCCCAGGGCGTCAAGTGGAGCAGAGCGTAATCCATCTAATAATAAACAGGTAATAAACAGGCTGTCGCACCGATTTGGCGCGACAGCCTGTTTTATCTGCCTACAATCAAATGTTTTGTTTTGGGTTGTCTGTGAGACCAAGAATATAGTCAACGGATACATGGTACATTAAAGACAGTTTAATTAAAACATCAGTCGGGATATCCCGCTGACCGAGCTCATAGTTGCTGTACACCTGCTGCGAACAGTTCAAATAGTCAGCCAGTTGACGCTGCTTTAAATCGTGGTCTTCACGTAAATCGCGAATACGGCGGTACATGCTATCACCTCAGTCACTAAATGATAACATACCGCATTTTGTTGTATTGACATATACCGCATATTGCAGTATAGTTATCATAAGGAGGGAGCATGATGACGATTGATATTGAAAAGCGGCGCGAAGATCTGAAAAGAGAAGTATTAGGCGGTTTCTTTGTCGGAGGCTTTGGCGCGGCATTGGTGGAGTATTCAGACATAGAAAACGCTACACCAAACGAGTGGCTGGCATTGGCAGAACGATTTGGAATCGACATGCCTGATTTGTGCGCGAAGGGCTTGATATGAAACAGTAGTTTCGAATGATCTGCTATTAGGGGGTGAGAATAATGGCAATAGAGATAAACCTTCACAAAAGATAGCAATTAGGATTAAGGATGCTGATAAGGAATTGATCAAAAAGATAATTCAATATCAGCAGGAAGAAGGTATTCGTTATACTGATGATACAGTGTGATCCCTATGCGAAGATGTTCTCGCAATTATAAAGGCGATAAAATGGGAGGTAAGGATGTTGAAACGTGTTTTTGTGATTTCTTTGGTTCTTGTCTTTGGTCTATTGTTTGTTGCCTGTGGAAACGAGAGTACATCTACTGATAATAGTGCAACGCCAACACAAAAAGAGGACCCCAATGCAATCGAATTGTCAGTTGACAATTACAGCAAGTATCTGAACGTATCAGAACTAATTTACTGTAATTCTTCTCCATTCGAGGGAGGACATGCAGTTGCAGTAGGCGGCTATGGAGTCAAGGTACCTGGGGGAAGTGCACTTTACTTAGGCGACCAATTTGATTGCATTGCTAGAGTATCAGGTGCATCTACTAATTTTAACTATAATGATGTGATTATTAGATTCAAATGCTTTGGATCATATGAAGAGCTGAATGATTTGAAAGGGACTTCAAACGGAAGGAAAGCATTTGATTGTGAGGTTGTTGTTGAATGCAACATCGCAGGTGAAGGTAAAGCAAAAGAAACTATTATAATGCCAAGCGGGAAGTATACACACGAGAGTTACATTGATAGTTTATGGGAAGTAGTTTCCGTAAGCGGGAATATTACTCCATCATAATTAACAGGGAGCGGTTTTCACCGCTCCCTGTTTTTGCGTCACGCCGCGTCGGCGTACTCCTCCGCGGCCTCCAGCATCCGGTCGATGGCGATGCCGTAGCCCCGCGTCGGATCGTCGACGAGGACATGGGTGATGGCGCCGATCAGCCTGCCATTCTGGAGGATCGGGCTGCCGCTCATGCCCTGCACGATGCCGCCTGTCCGCTTGAGCAGCGCTTCATCCGTCACGGTCAGGATGAAATCGCGGCCCGAGCCGTCAGACGCGCCGGTCTTGACCAGCATCGCGTCATACCGCCGCGCGTCCGTCCCCTCCGCGTTGACGACCAGCTCCACGGGGCCCGGCACCACCTCGTCCAGCGGCGCGGTCTCCATGATCTGGGCGCCTTCGTAAACGGTCTCGTCCGTCAGATGCCCGAAGACGCCGCGCTCCGTGTTGGCATACAGTACGCCGCTGTCACGCGTCATGTCGAACTCGCCTGTAAGCTGTCCCGGCGCGCCCGACGCGCCCCTGATGACGCCGACCACCGTCGAGCCCATGACCGCGCCGTTCTCCAGCGGGATCAGCGTCCCGGTGTCCGGATCACAGACGCCGTGGCCCAGCGCACCGAAAACGCCCGTCTCGGGATCGACGAAGGTGATCGTCCCGATGCCCGCCATGCTGTCGCGCACCCACGCGCCCAGACGATAGCCCCACTCCGCGGGCAGCAGACCCGTCACCGTCACGGTCATTTCCGCGCCGTTTCGCCGCACGGTCAGTGTGACCTCGTCCTTCGTCAGCGCCGCCAGTGCCGCCGAAAGCGCCTCGTTCGTTTCGACCGTGTTTCCGTTCACCGCCGTGATGACGTCCCCGGGCAGCAGCCCCGCCGTTCGCGCAGGCGTCCGATCGTCAGGGAAGCCGATCACCATCGCCCCGCCGGAGAAGAGCTTGATCCCCGTCGTCCGCCCCAGCGGGATCACAGACCGACCTGCGGCCAGCGCTGTTCCGCTGACGCAGAGCAGGATCAGCGCCAGACAGACGGCGAACGACGAAATTGAAAAGGAATGTTTCTTGCTTTTCGTCATGCTTCACGCTCCTTTCCGCATCAGTTTGCCCGATCTTCCGGTCAAATTGACGGACAAAACATGTCATTCCGGGAAAGAAGACGCAAAAACGCCGTCTCAGCGCGCTGAGACGGCGTTTTCCAGTTTTTGATCGATTTACAGGCGGTTGGACGAGCCCAGCACGTCGCGCATCTTGTGGGCGACGATGCTCTTGATGGCCTCGCGGCCGGGGGCAAGGAACTGACGGGGATCGAAGTGCTCCGGATGCTCAGCAAGATGCTGACGCACGGCGGCGGTCATGCAGATGCGCAGGTCGGAGTCGATGTTGATCTTGCACACGGCCATCTTCGCGGCCTGGCGCAGCATATCCTCGGGGATGCCGATGGCGTCGGGCATGGCGCCGCCGAACTTGTTGACCAGCGCCACATACTCCTGAGGCACGGAGGAAGCGCCGTGCAGCACGATGGGGAAGCCCTCCAGACGGTTCTGGATCTTCTCCAGGATGTCGAAGCGCAGGCGGGGCTTCTGGCCGGGCTTGAACTTGTAAGCGCCGTGGCTGGTGCCGATGGCGATGGCCAGGGAATCGACGCCCGTGCGTGCCACGAACTCCTCCACCTGGGCGGGGTCGGTGAACTGCGCGTCCTCGTCGGCCACGTTGACGTCGTCCTCGATGCCAGCCAGCTTGCCCAGCTCGCCTTCGACCACGACGCCCTTGGAATGGGCGTAATCGACGACCTGCTTCGTAAGGGCGATGTTCTCCTCGAAGCTGTATTTGGAGCCGTCGATCATGACGGAGGAAAAGCCGCCGTCCACGCAGGCCTTGCAGATATCGAAGTTCTCGCCGTGATCCAGATGCAGTGCGATGGGCAGGTTGGTCTCCAGAATGGCGGCCTCCACGAGCTTGACCAGATAGGTGTGGCGGGCGTACTTGCGCGCGCCGGCAGAGACCTGCAGGATGACGGGGGACTTCTCCTCCAGCGCGGCCTCGGTGATGCCCTGAATGATCTCCATATTGTTGACGTTGAAGGCGCCGATGGCGTAGCCGCCCTTGTAAGCCTTCTCAAACATTTCAGTCGTTGTGACCAGTGGCATGTAGTTTTCCTCCTGACATGATATATTATCCTTATTATACAAGCATTTTGTTATACTTGCAATCGCTGAAACAGTTGTTTTTTGCTTTGCGGTATGATAGACTTAAATTATTAAATTATTATTTATCGGAATGGAGGAGTCATAAATGTCTCTGAAAGGCGCATGCATCTTCGGCCAGTCCGGCGGTCCTACCTCCGTGATCAACGCCAGCGCGTACGGCGTGTTCCGCGAGGCGCTGAAGGATCCCAACATCACCCGCGTCCTGGGCGCGGCCCACGGCATCAAGGGCGTGCTCAGCGATCAGCTCTTCGATATCGGGAAGGAAGACCCCGCGGAGCTGGAGCTGCTCAAAAGTACGCCGTCCTCCGCGCTCGGCTCCTGCCGCTACAAGCTCAAGGATCCCGCCGTGGACGACACGGACTATAAACGCATCCTCGAGATCTTCAAAAAAAACGACGTCCGTTATTTCTTCTATAACGGCGGCAACGACTCCATGGACACCTGCAACAAGGTCTCCAAATACCTGCTGAGCCAGGGCTACGAGTGCCGTGTCATCGGCATCCCCAAGACCATCGACAATGACTTATGGGGCACCGATCACTGCCCGGGTTACGGGTCTGCCGCCAAGTACATCGCCGCCACCTGCGCCGAGATCTACCGCGACGCCACGGTCTACGACACCGGCGCCGTCACCATCATCGAGGCCATGGGCCGCAACGCCGGCTGGCTCACAGCAGCCTCTGCGCTGGCCGGTCTCTCCGGCTGCGCTCCCGACCTGATCTACCTGCCCGAGCTGCCCTTTGACGTGGACAGCTTCATCGCCCGCGTCAAGCAGTGTTACGAGGAGAAGGGCAACTGCATCGCCGTCATCTCCGAGGGCGTCAAGGACAAGGACGGTGTCTTCATCGCCGAGTACGCCAGCAAGGATGCTGCTGCCGACGCCTTTGGTCACAAGCAGATGGGCGGCTCGGCCGCGTATCTTGCCATGCGCGTCAAGGAAGCCCTGGGAGCCAAGGTCCGCCCCATCGAATTCTCGCTGATGCAGCGCTGCGCCGCCCATTGCGCGTCCCTGACCGACGTGGAGGAGGCCGTGCGCATGGGCGCCGAGGCCGTCAGGGCCGCTGTCAGCGGTGTGACCGATAAAATGGTCGCCATCCGCCGCGCCGAGAGCGGGGCGTATGCTGCCGAGACCCAGCTGCTGGAGCTGACCGCTGTGGCCAACACCGAGAAGAAGTTCCCGTTGGAGTGGATCACCCCCGACGGCGCGGGCGTCACGGAAGCGTTCTTCGACTACGCGCTCCCGCTGATCGCGGGGGAGAACCCCTACTGCTGGCAGAATGGTCTGCCGCGCTTCGCTCAGCTGAAGAAGGTCAAAGCCTGAAGGGCGAAAAATGTCGCACTTTGTCGAAAAACAGATGGCGGCTTTCCTCGAAAACAGGTTGATTATTGTGGCATAATATGGTAAATTATTTGTAGACCGAACAAGAAAATAGCATTTCGAGGTGAAAAACATGGAAGGCACGATCAGAGTGGTTGCCGCGACAAGAAAGGAAAGGAAGAGGGTACTGCTCGAATTGCTCCAATCAAGGCCGGAGATCGACGTGCGTGAGATCGTCGACAACGGCGTGGCGCTGGTGGACGCCGTGCGGCGCTTCCGACCGCAGGTGGTCCTGACGACGGCCATCATGCCGCAGCTGGACGGACTGGGCGCGATCCGCGCCATTCGCACCATGCCCGGCGGCGAGAAGACCTTCATCATCCTGACGTCTGATTTCATGAGCGACAGCATGAGGGCCGAGGCGGACGAGCTGGACGTCAATTATCTGATCGCCGAGCCGACGGATCACGACATCCTGCTGGACCGCATCGTCAATTACAGACGCACCGTGGAGAGCGTCCGCCGCCGCAAGCAGCTCAAGGCCAGCGAGCGCCGCGCCCTGGAGGTGCGCATCACGCGCATCTTCCACGAGCTGGGCATCCCCGCCCACATCAAGGGTTATCAGTATCTGCGCTCTGCGATCATCATGGCCATCACCGACGCCGATACGATCAACTCCATCACCAAGGTCCTCTATCCCGAGGTCGCCAAGATCAATGACACCACCGCCTCACGGGTGGAGCGCGCCATCTGCCACGCCATCGAGGTGGCCTGGGACCGCGGCGACGTGGAGGTCCTCAACGATTTCTTCGGCTACACCATCTCCAACACCAAGGGCAAGCCGACGAACGGCGAGTTCATCTCGATGATCGCCGACAAGATCCGTCTCGACATGTGCGATTGATCCGCAGACAAAGCGAAGCTCTCTCCCTTTTATCTTTTCTTTCCATCATGTTTCGTGTATAATGGAGCAAGAAAGAGGTGAGGCTCATGGGCCTGATGGATCTATTCAAAAAGAAGAAAAAGCCCTTCGTGTCGGCGGTCATCGCCGCCGGAGGCTCATCGACCCGCATGGGCGGGGAGAACAAGCTGCTGGCCGAGCTGGACGGCATCCCCGTGCTGGCGCGCACGCTGATGGCCTTTCAGGCCAACGAGAACGTCGATGAGATCGTCCTCGTCGCCCGCGACGATCTGCTGGTGACCTATGCCAACCTCGCCCGCGCCTACGACATCGTCAAAACGAGGCAGGTGGTGGCCGGCGGCGCGACCCGGGTCGAAAGCGTCTGGAAGGGCGTCACGGCCTGCGATCCCAAATGCGATATCGTCCTCGTCCACGACGGTGCGCGTCCGCTGGTGCCCCAGAGCATCATCGACCGCGTGATCGAGGGCGTACAGTCGTCCACCTGCGCCGCAGCCGCCGTCCCGGTCACCGACACCATCCGCCGGTTCGACAAGGACAAGGGCCTCTATCAGCTCATCCCCCGGGAAGAGCTCCGCGCCATGCAGACGCCTCAGGGCGCCGACCGAAAGCTGCTGGCCGCCGCGCTGCAGCACTGCATGGAGAACAAGCTCGAAGTCACGGACGACGTGGCCGCGCTGACGGAGCTCGGCGCGAATCCCGCCCTTGTGGACGGCTCCTACCGCAACATCAAGATCACCACGAAGGAAGACCTGGCCATCGCCGCATCGCTGCTGGGGGTGGAAGGATGATCGATCTCCGTGTGGGGAACGGCTATGACGTCCACCGCCTCAAGGAGGGCCGCAGGCTCATCGTCGGCGGTGTGGACATCCCCTATGACAGGGGCCTCGACGGTCACAGCGACGCAGACGTGCTGGTGCACGCCGTCATCGACGCGCTGTTCGGCGCCGCCGGACTGCCCGACATCGGCGCGCATTTCCCGGACACAGACACCAGGTACAAGGGTGCCGACAGCATCGCGCTCCTGCGGGAGACGGCCGCGCTCGTCCGTCAGGCGGGCTATGAGATCGGGAACATCGACTGCATCATCGTCGCTCAGAAGCCGAAGATGATGCCGCATATCCCGCAGATGAAGCAGAACATGGCGGATGCCTGCCGCATCGACGTCTCCCGCGTCGGCGTCAAGGCAAAGACCGAGGAGCGCCTGGGCTTCACGGGCAGGGAAGAGGGCATGGCCGCTTACGCCGTCGCCCTGCTGTACAAAGAGTAACGAAGCAAAAAGACAGCGCATAGGATAGACCCGAAAGGAGGTCTGTTTTATGGGCTGTCTTATTGTTTTCCGGTCCGTCACCGAGGCCCAGCGCGCCCAAAGAGTGCTGCTGCGCGCCGGCGTGACGTCCGTTATGACGAAGCCGCCCCTGCATCTCTCGGGCGGCTCCTGCGCCTACGCACTGCGCGTCCCCTATGAGCAGACGCCGCCGGCGCTGGCGTCGCTGCGCCGCGCTGGGATCCGGTTGCAGGGCGTCTATATCCGCGAGGACGGGCTCTGGCGGGAGGCTGTACTGTGATCTACCTTGACAACGCCGCCACCACGCTGCCCAAGCCCTCGTCCGTCTGCAGGGCCGTCCAGTCGGCCATGATCGCCGCCGGGAACCCCGGCCGCGGCAGTCACCGCGCCGCCGCGTCGGCTGCGGAGATCCTGTATGACGCGCGGGAGGAGGCCGCCGCGCTGTTCGGTCTCGACGACCCGACGGGCGTCGTCTTCACCATGAACGCGACCCACGCCCTGAACCTTGCGATCAAATCGACGCTTCACAGCGGCGGTCATGCCGTCATCTCCGGCTACGAGCACAATTCCGTCCTTCGTCCGCTGGAGATGATGGAGAACGTCGCCTATACCGCCGCACATTCGCCCCTCTTCGACGAGGACGCGGCCTTTGACGCCATGACCGAAGCCGTGCGCGAGGACACGACCTGCATGATCTGCACCCACGTCTCCAACGTCTTCGGCTTCGTGCTGCCCGTCATGCGGCTGGACGATTTCTGCGCCGAGAGGGGCATCCCGCTGATCCTGGACGCCTCTCAGTCGGCGGGCAGTCTCCCCATCGACGTGTCCCAGTTCAAGGCGGTCACCTTCGTCTGTATGCCCGGCCACAAGGGCCTTTACGGTCCACAGGGGACCGGTATCCTGCTGTGCTGTAAAGAGACTGAGCTTCACAGCCTGATCGAGGGCGGCACGGGCAGCGAGTCCCGCGATCCGCGCCAGCCGGACCGGCTTCCGGAAGTCTTTGAGAGCGGCACGGCCAACGTTCACGGCGTCGCCGGGCTGCTGGAGGGACTGCGCTTCGTCCGCAGATGCACGCCCCGCGCCATCGGAGAGAAGGAGGATGCGCTGACGGAACGGCTGGCGGACCGTCTTGACGGCGTCAGGAGTGTCACTGTCTTTCGCGGCGCAGGACGTCACGGCCCGCTGTCCCTGACGTCCGACCGCGTCCCCTCGGAGGAGCTGTGCGCCCGCCTTGCCGCCCGGGGCTTCTGCCTCCGCGGCGGGCTCCACTGCGCGCCGCTGGCGCATGAAAGCGCCGGAACGCTGGAGGAGGGCACCGTCCGCGTCAGCCCCGGCTGGTTCAGCACACCGCGGGAGATCGATCTGCTGGCCTCCGCTGTCCGGGAGGAAACTTCTTAATAAACTTTAAAAACGAAAAAAAGCTATTGTAAAAAACCCCGCGAATTGTTATTATTATAGGGAGGGGCGTCCGGCCCTCAATAATCGATTTTCGGGTGTCACAATGAACTTTTTGAATATCCTGCAAAACACCAACTTCGGTCAGATATTGGGGCTTGCCACGATCACAGATGTGCTCGACGTCGTGATCGTGGCTGCTTTGCTGTACTATCTGTACCGCATCATCCGAAATACGGCCGCCGCCCGCCTGCTGAAGGGCGTCGTCGTGTTCCTGCTGATCCTCATGCTGTCGGGCGAGTCGTTCCTGAACCTTCGCCTGCTCAACTATATCCTGACGCACGCCATGCAGCTGGGCGCCATCGCCCTGGTCGTCGTCTTCCAGCCCGAGCTGCGCCGCATCCTCGAGCAGCTGGGCCGCGCCAATTTCCATCTGTTCAAGACGAAGACCGCCGATGAGGAGACGACCCGCATGATGATCGTCCAGACCGTCGAGGCCGTCAGCTCCATGGCCTGGAGCAAGACCGGCGCGCTGATCGTCTTCGAGACCGGCGATTCGCTGGAGCACGTCGTCTCCACGGGCACCACCGTCAACGCCGATATGACGGCGGAGTTGATCAAGAACGTCTTCTATCCCAAGGCGCCTCTCCACGATGGCGCCATGATCGTCAAGGGCGACCGCATGCAGGCCGCCGGGTGCATCCTGCCCCTGACGGGCAAGTTCGGCCTCAGCAAGGAGCTGGGCACCCGCCACCGCGCCGCCATCGGCGTCACGGAGAATTACGACTGCATCGTCGTCGTCGTGTCCGAGGAGACCGGCTCGATCTCCTTTGCCAAGGGCGGCCAGCTCAAGCGCCATCTGGCGCCTGAAACGCTGGAGCGTATGCTCATGCAGGAGCTGATGCCCGAAAAGGAGGACATCACGAAGAACGTAGTGTCCTGGATCAAGGGGGTGCTGCGCAAATGATGGAGTGGATCAAAAAGAACGATATCGGCCCCAAGGCCGCAGCGCTGCTCATGGCGTTCCTGCTGTGGCTGTTCCTCGTATCCGGCAGAGACGTCAACATGTCCAAGACCTTCTCACGCGTCCCCGTCGATCTCCGGGGCGTCGACAGCCTGACGGCCAACAACCTCATCCTCACCGGCGGCTCCCAGAGCACCGTCTCCTTCCGCGTCACGGGCAGCAGCGACCGCATCGCCATGCTCAGCGACAATGACGGGCTGACGGTCACGGCCGATCTCAGCGGCATCACGGAGCCCGGCGAATATGACCTCAAGTACCAGGTGACTGCCAGCACCAGCGAGGTCACCATCAGCAAGATCACGGCCAGCGTCCCCGTCGTCGTGGACCGCCTGATCTCCAAGTCCGTCCCCGTCGATCTCGAACTGTCCGGCACGCTGCAGAGCGGCTACGTCTCCGACGGCTATTCCCTCGACCCCGACGCCGTCACGGTGACGGGACCCGCCCAGGTGCTCGACACCATCGTCAGCGCCGCCGCCGACTTTGATATCTCCGACGTGCGCGCCTCCACCCAGACGACGCTGTCCTACACCCTCATAGACGCTTCCGGTGAGGAGGTCAAAAGCAGCCTGCTCCGCGTGGACACCCCCTCTGTCCGCCTGACGTACATCGTCCGCCAGCGTGGCGAGATCCCCCTGATCATCAACGCAACGCCCTACGGCTTCATCAATTCCGATTTGGTCGATATCACGCTGGAGCCCGCCACCATCCGCGTCAGCGGCCTGCCCGACGTCGTCTCCACGCTGAACCAGATCGATCTCGGCACGCTCAGCCTCGAGCAGGTCTTCGAGAACGAGCAGTACGTATACACCCGCCCGCTGGTGCTGCCCAACGGCGTCACCTCCGACGACGCCGTCACCACGGTCCGCGTCACGGTCACGCCCAAGGACGTCGTCAAGGCCAACATCGAGCTGACCCGCGACCTGCTGCCCCAGAGCGAGGACTTCACCTACGCCTCCGACCTGATCGTCACGGTCTGGACCACCGCCGACAGCGCCCGCAGCCTCAGCTCCGGCGACGTCGACGTCACGCTCAGCTATCGCAGCGAGGAGCTGACGCCCGGCCTCAACGAGATCCCGGTCAAGGTGACGCCGCTCAACAATCAGATGATCCTCATCGGCGACTACACCATCGTGGTGGAGGTCCCCGAGGAATGAGCATCATCGTTTCCGGGATCACGCTCCCGTTTTCCGCCACGGACGGCGACGCCGTCCGCGAGGCGGTGCGCCGCACGGGACTGGGGGAGAGGAGCGTGCTGAGCTCCTCGATCCACAAGCTGTCCTTCGACCTGCGGCACAACAATCTTTCCAGAGTCTACTCAGTCGAGCTCCGACTGGATACCGACGAGGCCAAGCTCGCTGACGGGCTTGGCCTTCCGTCTGTCAAGGTGCGCGCCGCGTCTTCGATGGCGTCGCCCACCGGCACGGCGCGCCTGACCCATCGTCCCGTGATCGTCGGCTTCGGCCCGGCGGGCCTCTTCGCCGCGCTGGTGCTGGCGCGGAACGGCTACGCGCCGCTGGTGCTGGAGAAGGGCGCCGCCATGGAGCAGCGCGACGCTGCCGTCGACCGCTTTTTCGGCGGCGGGGCGCTCGATCTCAGCGCCAACGTCCAGTTCGGCGAGGGCGGCGCCGGCACCTACTCCGACGGCAAGCTCACAACGCGCATCGGCGACCCCCGCTGCCAGCTGGTCCTCGATCTGCTGCGGGAGCACGGTGCGGAGGCGGACATGCTTCGCCGCGCCAAGCCCCATATCGGCACGGACAAGCTCAAGCACATCGTCACCGCCATGCGGCGTGAGATCGTCGCCCTGGGCGGCGAGGTTCGCTTTCTCAGCTGCGTCAGCGACGTCCTGATCGACGGAGACAAGCTGAAAGGCTTTACATGTGAAAATGGCGACGCGGTCCCCGCTGAGGTGGCTGTTCTGGCAGCCGGACACAGCGCCCGGGACCTGTTCGCGCTGTTGAAGCGCAAAAACGTCTCCATGACCGCAAAGCCCTTCTCCGTGGGCGTGCGGGTGGAGCACCTGCAGGCAGATATCGATCAGGGCCTTTACGGCCGCTACGTCGGGACGCCCGGCTTGCCGCCCGGCGAATACACGCTCTCGCGCCGTGAGGGCGAGCGCGGCTGCTACACCTTCTGCATGTGCCCCGGCGGTTACGTCGTCGCGGCCGCCAGCGAGCGGGGCGGCGTCGTGACGAACGGCATGAGCTACCACGCCCGTTCCGGGAAAAACGCCAACGCGGCCGTCTGCGTCGCCGTGACGCCGGAGGACTTCGGCTCAGGCGACGTCCTCGCGGGCGTCGATTATCAGCGTCGGATCGAGCAGGCCGCCTTCGCGGCGGCCGGCGGCGATTACAAGGCCCCGGCCCAGCTCTGGAGCGATTTTGAAAAGGGCCGCGTCTCCGACCGTCTGGGCCGCGTGGAGCCGACCTATTCCCGCGGGATCGTCTTTACGGACCTGACGAAGGTCTTGCCCGACGTTGCCGCGGATATGATCCGCCGCTCCATGACGCACTTCGGCAGGAAGATCCGCGGCTTTGACGCGCCCGACATCGTCTTCACCGCCCCCGAGACCCGGACGTCCTCGCCCGTGCGCATCCTGCGCGGAGACGATCTGATGTCCCTCAGCCTCCGGGGCCTGATCCCCTGCGGCGAGGGCGCGGGCTACGCGGGCGGGATCGTCAGCGCCGCCGTGGACGGCGTCCGCGCCGCCGAAAAGATCATGGAGCTTTACGCTCCGCTGAGGTGAACCTATGACACAGGAAGCCATCGTCTACAGCGCCTCCGGCCGTTCGGCCGTCGTGGAGGTGTCAAGAAAATCTGCCTGCGGCGGCGACTGCGGCAGCTGCAAGGGCTGCCATCACCCGGAGCAGGTGATCCGCGTCACGGTCCGCAACGATGTGGAGGCCCGCGCCGGCGACCGCGTCGTCATCGAATCCTCGGGCAGGAAGGTCTTCCGCTCCGCGGCAGTGGCCTATATCCTGCCGCTGATCCTCATGGTGGCCTTTTACTTCCTCGGCTCCTCCGAGGGCGCGCGCATCGCGCTGTCGTTCCTGGGCCTTGGCTGCGGCGTCCTTCTGTGCTGGCTGTACGCCCGCTTCGTCGTGGGGAAGGAGACCTACCGCGCCGCCATCCGCGAGATCCTGCGATGACTTTTGTCCTTTACGCGGGCCGGGATCTATGCTATAATATACTACTGAACTTCGGCCGGGGGACCGGCTCAATGATATACTGTGGGGTGTTTCACAATGCTCAAGAGCATGACGGGCTTCGGCAGAGCGACCTTCGAGAACGAGGACCGTGAGATCAGCGTCGAGATCAAGTCGGTCAACCACCGCTATCTCGACCTCAACATCAAAACGCCGCGTCTGTACGCCTATCTGGAGGACATGATCAAGAAGACCGTCCAGAACGTCATCGTCCGCGGCAAGGTCGATATCTTCGTCAATATCAAGGAGAAGGAGGGCAGCGACGTCATTATCTCGCCCAACTTTGCCGTCGTGGAGGGATACCTCAACGCCGCAAAGGCCATCTCTGACCGTTTCCATATCGAAAACAACAGCCTTTCCATCGTCGATATCCTCCGCCTGCCTGACGCTGTGGCGCTGGACCGCGAGGAGGCGGACGCCGAGGTCATTTCAGCGCAGGTGCTCGAGGTGCTGAAAAACGCCCTGAACGAATACGACGCCATGCGCCAGACCGAGGGCAGGCGCCTCTGCGAGGACATCCTCCACCGCGGCGAGCTGATCGGCAGCTACGTGGATTTCGTCGAAAAGCGTTCGCCGGAGAGCGTGGAGGAATACCGCGCCCGCATCGCCCAGCGCATGACCGAGATCCTCGACGACGTTGACGTCGCGCAGCAGAAGATCCTTTCCGAGGCCGCTCTGTTCGCCGACAAGGTCTCCGTCACCGAGGAGATCGTCCGCCTGCGCAGCCACCTCAAGCAGCTCCACGCCATGGTCAGCGGCGACGCCGCCGTGGGCCGCAAGTTGGACTTCCTCGTGCAGGAGCTCAACCGCGAGAGCAACACCATCGGCTCCAAGGCCAACGATTACGATATCGCCAAAACCGTCGTCGATCTCAAGGCCGAGATCGAAAAGATCCGCGAGCAGATCCAGAATCTGGAGTAAGGAGGAGCCCGGATGAAACTGATCAACATCGGCTTCGGCAACATGGTCTCCGCCAGCCGCATCGTCGCCATCGTCAGCCCCGAATCCGCGCCCATCAAGCGCGTGATCCAGAAGGCCAAGGAGAGGGACATGCTGATCGACGCCACCTACGGCCGCCGCAGCCGCGCCGTGCTCATCATGGACTCTGAGCATGTGCTGCTGTCGCCGCTGCAGCCCGAGACCGTCGCCAACCGCCTGAGCTATGAAGAAGATGACGAGGATGAGGAAGATGAATAAGAAAAAAGGCAATCTCTATATCGTCACCGGCCCCTCCGGCGCCGGGAAGGGCACCGTGCTGGGACGCGTCCTGGCCGAGATGGACAACGTGTTCCTGTCCGTGTCCGCCACTACCCGTCAGCCCCGCGAGGGCGAAAAGCACGGCGTCAACTACTACTTCGTCACCCACGACGAGTTCCGGCAGATGATCGAGCAGGACAAGCTGCTGGAGCACGCCGAATACGTCGGCAACTTCTACGGCACCCCCGCCGCGCCTGTGGACGAGATGCTGAACACAGGCAAGGACGTGGTGCTGGAGATCGAGGTGCAGGGCGCCCTGATCGTCAAGGGCAAGCGCCCCGACGCCACGCTGATCTTCATCGTTCCGCCCTCTTTCGACGTGCTGGCCAGCCGCCTGCGCAGCCGCGGCACCGAGAGCGAGGAGGTCGTCCAGCGCCGCCTGATGAAGGCAAGGAGCGAGTGCGCCCGGATGGACGCCTACGACTACATCGTCATCAACGATCAGCTGGACGACGCCGTGCGCGATCTGTCCTCGATCATCCGCGCCGGACGCTGCCGCCGCGGCAGCGTGGCGCTCAACTTGTTTGACTAATCTGTTTTGATACGAATCCAACACAAAGGAGACGCTTTTCTTATGATGCTTTATCCCTCCATGAGCGATCTTCTCAAGAAGATCCCCAACCGTTACGCTCTGGTCAACGTGGCTGCCAAGCGCGCCAGAGACATCGCCGCCCGTGCCGAGGAGGATCCCGAGCTCCATCTGGAGGAGAAACCGGTGTCCATGGCCCTGGACGACATCATGAACGACCGCATCGTCCCCGCCGAGCCCAAGAAGGAAGCGGAGACCGTGACCGAGCAGGCGGAGGAGACCGCCGAAGACGGCGAACAGCAGTAACAGAGTATCAGCGGGAAAAGGGCGGATCGTCTCGATCTGCCCCTTTCGCGATTTTTTGACGATCGGGAGAGGAGGCGGCTGCGTTTGCCGACTGTCTGTAAGCTCGCAAAGGTCGCCGTTTCCTCGGCCAATTTCACCTTTGACAAGCCCTTTGATTACCGCGTGCCCCCGGAGCTGGGCGACGTCGCGCCCGGCGACCGGGTGCTCGTGCCCTTCGGAAGGCGCAACGCGCAGACAGGCGGGTTCGTCCTGTCCGTTTCCGAAAGCGGGGAGGCGAAAAAAGTCAAGGACGTCCTGTACGTCTACCGCGACGGCCTGCGCCTGACGGAACAGGAGCTGGAGCTCGCCTACTGGATGCGCTCGCGCTACTTCGCGTCCTTCTTCGACTGCGCCGACGCCATGCTGCCGCCCGGCGTATGGGAAAAGCTCACCGAGCGATACGCCCCGGTCCCCGGCGCAAGGCCCGACTGGGACAAGCTGACGCAGGAGGACGCCGCCGTGCTGTCGGCTCTCTTCCGATCGGAGGAGCCGCTGACGCTGCGCCGGCTGGAGCAGCAGACGGAGCTGGACGATCTGCCGAAGCGCGTGCGCGCCCTGGCGGACGACGGCCTTCTGCGCATCCTGCGCGAGCAGTCAGGCAGTGCCCTGCGTCAGAGCATCAAGGCGGTCCGGCCCCGGGTCGGGGCGCTTCCAGAGCCGAAACGGATGGGCAGGGGAGACGCCGCCGCCCGCAGGACAGACGCTCTGGCGGAGCTTCTTCGCGAGGGTCAGCTGCCCGAAAAGGAGCTGTGTTACCGCACGGGCGCGAAGACGGCCGATATCAGCTGGCTCGTCAAAAACGATCTCGTCGAGCGCTTCGCCCTGCCGCGCTATCTGACACAGACGCCGGAGAGCGCCGCGGCGCATCCGTTCATCCTCTCAAAAGGCCAGAAGGCCGTCTACGACGGCGTCCTGCGCCAGATGGAGCAGGGGACCGGCTGTGCGCTGCTCCACGGCGTCACGGGAAGCGGCAAGACAGCCGTCTATATCGAGCTGATCCGCCGCGTGATCAGAGAGGGCAGGTCTGCGCTGATGCTGGTGCCCGAGATCGCCCTGACGCCCCAGATGCTCCGCGTGTTCCGCAGTCACTTCGGCGCGGGCGTCGCCGTGCTTCACAGCGGCCTCAGCGATTCCGAGCGCTACGATGAGTACATGCGCGTGCGCACGGGGCGGGCGAAGGTCGTCGTCGGCACCCGCAGCGCCGTTTTCGCCCCCTGCGAAAACCTTGGCCTTATCATCATCGACGAAGAGCACGAGACGTCTTACCGTTCCGACAGCGGCGTGCGCTACAGCGCCGCCGAGATCGCCAAGTACCGCTGCGCCGCCTCCAAATGCCTGCTGCTCCTGGGCTCCGCCACGCCGTCTGTGGAGACGTATTACTGCGCCGAGCAGGGGAGATACAGCCTCTTCACCCTGGAGGAGCGCTTCAGCGGCGTGTCTCTGCCTCAGACCATCGTCGCCGACATGAAGCAGACGCTCAAGGACGGCGACGGCGCGTCCCTGGGTCCCGCCTTGCGGGAGGAGATGCGGAAGAACCTCGACCGCGGCGAGCAGACGATCCTGTTCATCAACCGCCGGGGCAACGCCCGCATGGCCATGTGCGCCGACTGCGGCTACGTCCCGGAGTGTGAGAACTGCACGGTCTCGCTGACGTATCACTCAGCCAACGGACGCCTCATGTGCCATCACTGCGGCTATTCGATCCCCTTGATCACCGTCTGTCCCCAGTGCGGCGGCAGCCATATCAAGCTCGTCGGCGCCGGCACCCAGAAGATCGAGGAGGAGATCGCCGAGCTTCTGCCCGAGGCCCGCGTTCTGCGCATGGACGCCGACACCACGACCGGCCGCCGCAGTCATGAGGAGATCCTCGACGCCTTTGGCCGCGGCGAGGCCGATATCCTGCTGGGCACCCAGATGGTCGCCAAGGGCCTTGACTTCCCCAACGTCACCCTCGTGGGCGTCGTGGACGCCGATCTGTCCATGAACAGCAGCAGCTACATCGCCGGAGAGCGCAGCTTTTCGCTGATCTCGCAGGTGGTGGGCCGCGCCGGGCGGCGGGACAAGCCCGGCAGAGCCGTCATCCAGACGTACTCGCCCAAGAGTCCCATCATCACCGCCGCTTCGGCGCAGGATTACCTCAGCTTCTACCGCTACGAGCTGGAGGTCCGCGAGCTGACTCAGGCGCCGCCCTTTTCGGACGTGTTCACGCTGCTGTTCAGCGGCGAGGACGAGGCGCACGTCAGCGCCGCGGCCCAACTGGGCGCGGACGCCATGCGCCGCCTGCTGGAAACGAAATACCCCGCCATCGCATCGCCCGTTCTCGGCCCCGCGCCGGCGGCGATCGCCAGGCTCAACAATAAATACCGCTGTGTTGTCACGCTCAAGGGGCGCGAGACCGGCGACCACCGCCGCATGCTGCGCGAGCTGCTGCTCTGGCTTTCCGGCCGGAAGGAGCTCCGCGGGATCACCGTGGCGGCCGACAGAAACGCATATTATTATTGATCTGCATCAATACTCGGAGGAATACACCATGGCTATCAGAAATATCGTCTACGAGGGCGACCCCGTCCTCGCAAAAAAGTGCCGTCCGGTCACCGACTTCAACCCGCGCCTGCACCAGCTCCTCGACGACATGAAGGAGACGCTGGCCAAGGCCGACGGAGCCGGTCTCGCCGCGCCGCAGGTGGGCGTGCTGCGCGCCTGCGCCGTCGTGATGCTGGAGGACGGCAGCTATATGGAGATCGTCAACCCCACCATCGAGGCCGCCTCCGGCACGCAGGAGGGCCCCGAGGGCTGCCTGAGCGTCCCCGGCCGCTTCGGCATCGTCATGCGTCCCAACAAGGTGAAGGTCAGGGCCCAGGACCGCAACGGCGAGTTTTTCGAGTATGAGGCCGAGGGCTTCACGGCCCGCGCCTTCTGCCATGAGATCGACCACCTGGGCGGTCACCTGTTCACTGAGCTCGTCACCGAGTACATCGATCCCGATGAGTATTACGCCGAGACAGAGGAACAATAACATGCGGATCGTTTTTATGGGCACGCCGGAGTTCGCCGTCGTGTCCCTGCAGGCGCTGCTGAGCAGCGAACATGAGATCGTGGGCGTCTTCACCCGCGCCGACATGCCGAAAAACCGTGGGATGAAGCTGACGATGCCTCCTGTAAAGGAATTGGCTTTACAGCATGATATCCCTGTCTGCCAGCCTGCCAGCCTCCGTGAGGACGCGGCGTTCGAGGCGCTTCAGGCTTTTGCGCCCGATATCGTCGTCGTGGCGTCCTACGGACTGATCCTGCCCAAACGCGTTTTGGCGCTGCCGAAATACGGCTGCATCAACGTCCACGCGTCCCTGCTGCCGAAATACCGCGGCGCCAGCCCCATCAATGCCGCCATCCTCGACGGCTGTGAGGAGACGGGCGTGACGATCATGCAGATGGCGCGCGGCCTCGACACCGGCGACATGCTGCTCAGCCGCGCCGTCCCCATCGGCGTAGAGGACACCTACGGCACCATGCACGACAAGCTGGCCGCGCTGGGCGGCGAGCTGCTGCTGGAAGCATTGGAACAAATCGAAAATAATACGGTCAAAGCAGTGAAACAGGACGACAGCCTGTCCTGCTATGCCCATATGATCCAAAAGGAGGACACCGCAGTCTCCTTCCGCCTGCCGGCCAAAGTCGTTTCCTGCCGCATCCGCGGCTACGACCCGGCCCCCGGGGCTTACGGCCTGCTGGGCGGGGAGAAGCTCAAGCTGTTCGGCGCGCGTCTGTACGACGATTCGGCGGCGGCCGACCCCGGCGCGATCCTCCGCTGTGACAAGAAGGGCCTGCTGGTGCAGGCGGAGGGCGGCACCGTACTGATCCGCGAGGTGCAGATCAGCGGCAAAAAGCGCATGCCCGCCGCCGATTGCTTCCGCGGCAGACCGCAGCTGTTGTCCGAGTCCTTCCGGTAAAGGAGTGCTGGTCTATGTATTTCTATGGCATTGATCGCTATATGATCTTTCTGATCCTGCCGGCCATGCTTTTTGCCATGTACGCGCAAATGAAGGTCAACGGGGCCTTCAATGAGTATTCCACGGTCCGCACCCGCCGGGGCGTCACCGGCGCCGACGCGGCGATGGCCGTCCTGCGGGCAAACGGCGTGGAGGGCGTGCGCATCGAGCGCGTTGCCGGTCAGCTCACCGACCACTATGACCCCCAGGAGAACGTCATCCGTCTGTCCCAAAGCGTCTACGGCGCCGATTCGGTAGCCGCCGTGGGCGTGGCGGCCCACGAGGCCGGTCACGCCGTCCAATACGCCATGGGCTACAGTCCCATCAAGCTGCGCGCCGCCATCATCCCTGTCACGCGCATCGGCTCGACGCTGGCCATGCCCCTGATCTTCATCGGCATGTTCATCAACCTGTTCTCGCTGGTCCGCATCGGCATCCTGTTCTTCTTCTTCGCTGTGCTGTTCCAGGCGCTGACGCTCCCCGTGGAGCTTGACGCCTCCAATCGCGCCATCGACGCGCTGGAGGGAACGAGCCTTCTCTATGAGGACGAGCTGCCCGGCGCGCAGAAGACGCTCCGCGCCGCGGCGCTGACCTACGTTGCGGCGCTGCTGGTGTCGCTGGCTCAGTTCCTCCGCCTGCTGGCCATCTTCGGCGGCGGCAGAAGGCGGCGCTGATGGACAACGAGCGTCAGATTGCCCTGAAGGCCCTGCTGTCCTTCCGCAAGGACGGCAGTTGGCCCGACCTGTATCTCAAGCAGCATCTGGACGGCCTTGACGAGAGCAAGGCCGCCCTCTGCGCCAATATCACCTACGGCGTCCTGCAGCACACGTCGCTGCTGGACTTCTACATCGCGCACTACAGCGCGCTGCCCCTTAAAAAGATCGCGCCGCTGGTGCTGGAGAGCATGCGCATGGCCGTCTATCAGATGGTCTTTCTGGACCGTATCCCGGTCAGCGCCGCCGTCAACGAATCGGTCAAGCTGATCAAAAAGACGGGCAACGCCCGCGCCGCCGGCTTCGCAAACGGCGTCTTGCGTGCCATCGGCCGGGAAAAGGACGCGCTGCCTCCCGTGGCGCTGCCCACGGTTGCTGAGACGCTTGCGGTCCGGTACAGCCATCCCCGCTGGATGGTGGAGCGCTTCCTGAAGCTATTCGGCAGGGAAGAGACCGAGCGCCTGCTGGCGGCCGACAACGCGCCAGCCCCCGCCGTTCTCCGCGTCAATACGCAGAAGGGCTCGGCGGAGCAGTTCGCCGCGGACTGCGAAGCGCTCACCGGCGAAGCGCCCGTCCCTGTGGAGGGGCTTGACAACGCTTTCACCGTTACTAAAACTTCTGCGCTGCTCAAAAGCGACCTGTTCCTGGACGGCCGCTTTTCCGTCCAGGACACGTCCTCTCAGCTGGCCGTCCGCGTCCTCGATCCGAGGCCCGGCGACCGTCTGCTCGACGTCTGCGCTGCCCCCGGCGGCAAATCGATGCTGGCGGCGCAGTATATGGAGGACCGCGGCGAGGTGATTGCCTGCGATCTCTACCCCCACAAGGTCGACCTGATCGACGAGGCGGCCAGACGGCTGGGACTCACCGCTGTTCAGGCACTCTGTAAAGACGCGACCCTTGACACCCCGCAATGGGCCGGACGCTTCGACCGCGTCCTCTGCGACGTCCCCTGTTCGGGTCTCGGCGTCATCCGCAAGAAGCCCGATATCCGCTATAAGGACGAAAAGGAGCTGGCCTCGCTCCCGCCGCTGCAGCGCACGATCCTGCGGAACGCCGCCGCCTGCGTCAGACCCGGCGGCAGGCTGCTCTATTCCACCTGCACGATCCTGCCCGAGGAAAACGAGGACAACGTCCGCGATTTTCTCTCAAAGCACGGCGATTTCGCCCTCGTGCCCTTCGCCTGGCGCGGCCGCGAAACGGACGGCATGATCACGCTGCTGCCCCATCGAGACGGTGCCGACGGCTTTTTCATCGCTCTGCTGGAAAGGAGAGCATAGCATGAACGACCTGATCCCCATCAACTCCCTGCGTTTCGAGGAGCTGGAGCGGAAGCTCACGGAGCTGGGCCTGCCCCGGTACCGCGCCGGGCAGATCTTCCGCTGGCTGACGCTGGGCGTCACGTCCTTCGACGAGATGACCGACATCGGCAAGGACCTGCGCGCAAAGCTGGCCGAGGTCTTCTACATCGAAAAGCTCGAGATCATCACGAAGCAGGAGTCCCGTCAGGACGGGACCATCAAATACCTCTTCGGCCTGCGCGACGGCAACAGCATCGAGAGCGTCCTGATGCAGTATAAGCACGGCAACAGCATCTGCATCTCCACCCAGGCCGGGTGCAAGATGGGCTGTGTCTTCTGCGCCTCCTTTGAAAAGGGCCGCACGCGCAACCTGACGGCGGGGGAGATCCTGCTGCAGGTGATCAACGCCCAGAAGGATTCCGGGCGCAAGATCTCGAACATCGTCCTCATGGGCACGGGCGAGCCTCTGGACAACTACGACAACGTCATGGCGTTCCTAGACCTCGTGTCCCACGAAAAGGGCCTCAACATCGGCATGCGCCACATTTCGCTGTCCACCTGCGGTCTCGTGCCGCGGATCTACGATCTGGCGGAGCAGAAGCGCCAGCTGACGCTCTCCATCTCGCTGCATGCCCCCAACGACGAGCTTCGCTCCACGCTCATGCCGGTCAACCGCCGCTATGACGTGCACACGCTCATTAAGGCATGCCGCGATTATTTCGACAAGACCGGCCGCCGCATCTCCTTCGAGTACGCCATGATCGCGGGCGTCAACGACACCCGCGAGTGCGCGCTCCAGCTCTGCGAGCTGCTGCGCGGCTTTCACTGCCATATCAACCTGATCCCCCTCAACCACGTGGAGGGGAGCCCTCTGAAGCCCTCGAAAAAGGAGGATCTGCAAGCGTTCCAGAGCCTCCTGGAAAGCCGTCACTTCACCGTCACGGTGCGGCGTCACCTGGGCAATGACATCGACGCATCCTGCGGCCAGCTGCGCCGCCGGATGGTGCGGGAAGGACTGACTGATCATGCAAACCTGGACCATAACTGACGTAGGCGTGTCTCGCCAGAACAGCCCCAACGAGGACAGCCTCCTGCTGGAGACCATGACGGACGGCAGCCTGCTTGCAGCCGTGTGCGACGGCATGGGCGGTGCCAACGCGGGCGAGGTGGCCAGCTCCATGGCCGCTGAGGCCTTCCGCACCGTGTACGGCAGCAAGTTCTCCCGCTGGGACCAGAAGGACGCCCGCAGGCGTCTGGCGTCCGCCGTGGACGAAGCCAACCGCCGCGTCTTCGACGCCGCGCTGGAGCAGCCGAAGCTCAAGGGCATGGGCACCACTGTAGTGGCCGCCGCCATCCGCGACGACGGAAAGGCCGTCATCTGCAACGTGGGCGACAGCCGCGCCTATCATCTCAACGAGTACGGCATCAGCCAGATCACCTCCGACCACTCTCTGGTCAACGAGATGCTCCTCCGCGGCGAGATCACGAAGGGGGAGGCGCACCGCCACCCCAGCCGCAACCTGATCACCCGCGCCATCGGCGTCGATCCCGAGGTGCAGTGTGACACGTATTACTGCACGATCAGAAAAGGCGAATACATCCTGCTGTGCAGCGACGGTCTGCACGATCAGGTCAGCGAGCCGGAGATCTATTACGAGGTCTTCGAGTCCGGCCACCCCGAGGAGGCCTGCGCCAATCTGGTGCAGGTGGCCAACAACCGCGGCGGCCGCGACAACATCAGCATCATTCTGATCGCAGTATGAGGTAATCGACATGGATAAAATGATCGGAAAAATGCTCGACAACCGCTACGAGCTGCTGGAGGTCATCGGCGTCGGCGGCATGGCGGTGGTCTACAAGGCGAAATGTCACCGCCTCAACCGCTACGTGGCCGTCAAGATCCTCAAGGATGAGTACGCCCGTGACGAGGAGTTCCGCAAGCGGTTCTTCGACGAGTCTCAGGCCGTCGCCATGCTGTCCCATCCCAATATCGTCAGCGTCTACGACGTCTCCCAGTCCGACGGCATCGACTACATCGTCATGGAGCTCATCGACGGCATCACGCTGAAGGACTATCTCGTGCGCCGCGGACCGCTGTCCTGGCGTGAGACCACGTTCTTTTCGCTCCAGATCGCCAAGGCGCTGGAGCACGCCCACAGCCGCGACATCATCCACCGCGACATCAAGCCCCAGAACATCATGCTGCTGCGCGACGGCACCGTCAAGGTGGCCGATTTCGGCATCGCGCACCACGTTTCCAGCAAAACGGATTATTCCAAGGGCGAGGCCATCGGTTCCGTCCACTACGTCTCGCCGGAGCAGGCGAGAGGCAGCATCATCGACAACCGCTCCGACCTCTATTCCCTCGGCGTCGTCATGTATGAGATGCTCACGGGCAGGCTGCCCTTCGAGGGCAATACGCCCATGGAGGTCGCCATCCAGCATATCAATTCCATCCCGCTGCTGCCCAGCGATTACGTCGCCGGCATCCCCAAGGCGCTTGAGGCCATCACCATGAAGGCCATGAGCCCTCAGCCCTCCCGCCGCTATTCCTCGGCCTCCGAGATGATCGCCGACCTGGAGCGCTTCAAAAGCGACCCCTCCATGTCCATCGAGATCGAAAACGCCGTTCTCGACCCGGAGGACCCCGACCAGCAGCCCAGCGAGATGGACGCGACCATCAAGATCGCCAACACCGGCCAGGTGCAGAAAAAGGACGTCCCCGTCACCGACGAGCCGACGAAGCCCGTCAAGCTCAGGCACGAGGCCGACAAGCGGGAGGAGCCGGAGGAGGACGACGATGCGGACGAGCGCCACGGCGTCCACCCCATCGTTTTCGCGCTGATCGCCGTGGCGCTGCTGTTCGGCCTCGCCGTTTTCGGCGCTTACCGCCTGCTGACGCCCTTCGGCGGCACCGATGAAAAGATCGTGCTGCAGGTCCCCGCGCTGGAGGGCAAGCTGTACGCCGACGTGATGAACAGCCCGGAGACGTACTCCGGCTTCGATATCAAGGTCGACGAGGAGATGAATAGCGACGATGCCGTGGGCACGATCCTCAGCCAGAAGCCCGAGGCCGGGAAACCCGTCAGCGAGGGCACGGCTGTCCATATCACCGTCAGCCTCGGCCCTAAAACGCTGACGCTGGATGATTATTCTCAGATGAACGGCCGCAGCGTCATGGTCATCCTCGACCGGCTGGGGCTGAAGGCCACCGAGGAAAAGGTCTTCTCCGACGACGTGGAGGAGGGCCTCGTCGTTGAGACGATCCCCGCCGCCAAAACGGTCGTCAAGGCCGGCAGCGCCGTCACCGTGCGCGTCAGCAAGGGCCGCGAGTTCCCGCCGCTTACCGTGCCCAATCTCGTGGGCATGACGCTGGAGGAGGCGGAAAAGACGCTGAAGGAGCTCAAGCTGACCATCGGCACCGCCACCCAGACCGAAAGCGACGAGCAAGCCCCCGGCTGCGTCATCTTCCAGTCCCTGGACGAGGGGACAGAGGTGGAGGAGGGCGCCGTGATCAACGTGCACGTGGCCATGAAGAAGGACAAGGAGCCCGACGCCACCACGGAGCCCGACAAGCCCTCTCACACCACGAAGCCTGAGGAGCCCTCTACGGGTGAGGAGAAGCCGCCCTTCCTGATCCCCGAGATCAAGGTCGACTACCGCGTCAGGCTCGACGACGAGCTGGCGGGCGACATCCAGCTGATGGTCGCCATCGACAAGACGGTCGTCTACAACGCCGTCCATAAAGCCGATGAGCTTTACGTCACCGTCCCCATCAAGGCCCAGGAGGGCCCGCACACCGTGACAGTCTACCAGAACGGCAAGGTCACCACGCAGGAAACGGTCGAGTTTTATGACAGACACTAACGAATATGGCGTCGTGCTCAAGGGCATCGGCGGCTTCTACTACGTCCTGCGGGACGGCAAGGTCTACGAGTGCAAGGCGGGCGGCCGCCTGCGCCTGGGTGATATCTCGCCCGTGGCGGGGGACCGGGTCACGTTTGAGCTCAGCGGCGAGGACGGCCTGATCACCTCCATCCGCAGGCGCAAGAACAGCCTGACCCGCCCGCCGGTGGCCAACATCGACCGCCTCTTCATCGTCGCCTCCAGCGCCCCGCCGGCTGCCGATCCCACGCTGATCGACACCGTCACGGTCATCGCCCTGTGGCAGGATATCGAGCCGATCATCCTGCTCAACAAGATCGACGTGGACCCCAGCGACGAGCTGTACGCGACGTACACCAGCGCGGGCTTCCGCGTGCTGCGCGTCTCCGCCCTGACCGGAGAGGGAATCGACGAGGTGCGCGCCCTTGCGCGCACGGGCATCTCCTGCTTTACGGGCAACTCCGGCATCGGCAAGTCGAGCATCCTCAACTGCCTCATGCCGGAGCGCGATCTTCTCGTGGGGCGCATCAGCAAAAAGATCGCCCGCGGCCGCAACACCACCCGTCAGAGCGAGCTGTTCCCCTGTGGCGAGGGCTTCGTCATCGACACGCCGGGCTTTTCCGCCTTTGAGATCACCAAGGACGACGACGTCCGCAAGGAGCAGCTGCAGCATTATTTCCCCGAGATCACCGACTATTTCGACAAATGCCGCTTTGCGGGCTGCGCCCATATCAGGGAGCCCGGCTGCGCCGTGCGCCAGCGCGTCAAAGAGGGCCTGATCCCGAAGACCCGCTACCTCAGCTACTGCAAGATCTACGAGGACTTGGCCCGCATCAAGGACTGGGAGAGGAAATGATTTATGGAAACCATCGTCACCGAACGCCTGATCCTCCGCGGCTGGAGGCCTGAGGACGCCCGGGACCTTTACGAATACGCCAAAGACCCCGAGGTCGGCCCCAACGCCGGCTGGAAGCCTCACGAGAGCCTGCAGGAGTCCGTCGGCATCCTCCAGAGCTTCATCAACCAGAACAACGTCTGGGCCATCGAGCTCAGGGAGACCGGGCGCGTCATCGGCTCCTTCGGCGTCCATCGGGACGAGATGCGGAACAATCCCCGCGCCCGGATGCTGGGCTACGTCATCGGCAGGCCCTGGTGGGGCCATGGCTACGCCGTTGAGGCGGCCAACGCCGTGATCGATTATGTCTTTGCCTCCGGCGAGATCGACCTGCTGTCGATCCTTCATTTCGGCTTCAATCCCCGGTCCGGCCGTGTGGCGCAGAAGCTGGGCTTCACCAGAGAGGGCGAGCTGGCGGACGCCCGCGTGCTGTACGACGGCCGCGTCACCTCCGCCGTCTGCTACCGCCTCAAACGGTCCGACCGCGTCAAATAACGCACCCTTCGCCGCGCTCCCGCATAAGATAGACCAGATCACGCGGGGGAGGCGATGGGATGAGATGCGGAGGCGGCTTCCGCCTGCTGGCGATCGCCGTGTTTGCCGCCGTGCTGGCCGCGCTGCTGCCCCTGTGGATGATGTTCTGGATCCTGTGCGGGATCATCGCCTGGATCTGTCTGCTGTAGGGGAGGGCTGCTTCGTGAAGATCGTCGTGATCAAACCGCCGAAGGCGCTGGCACGGCTGATGAAAAAGCTGATCAAATGATCCATTTACCTTGGCCGCGGCCTTGCCGCGGCTCTTTTTTTATGCGAATAATCCGAAATCGGGCCTCATATCCTTCAGTGAAAACAAATCCGAAAGGTTGGGAACAATGGAGGTCATCAAAAATACGCTGGACCACTTCGGCGCCCTGCGCCGCAGCGGTGAGATCATAGAGGAGACGCAGACCGTCATCATCCCCGACGTCAGCCCAGATGTGCTGCAGATCCTCTGCGCCCGGGGCGCCGTGTCTCTGCAGGAAAAAAGCTGTCAGGACGGCGAGCTGCGCCTCAGCGGCGCCGTATCCTGCCGCGTCGCATACCTGTCCACCGAGGGGAAGGAGCCGTATTTCGTCACGTCATCGATCCCATTCGCGTTCAGCCGCCCGATCGAGGGGATGGAGCCGGGCGATCAGGCGCTGTGCGCTGTGCGTCTGCTGTCGCTGACGTCATCGGCAGTCAACCCGCGCAAGTTGTCTCTGCGGGCGCAGCTGCAGGTCTGCGTCACGCTGTACAGCCGCAGAAGCGACGATTATGTGTCCGAGCTACGCTCCGAGGACGGGGACGGCGTCTATTCCCGCACGGCGGGCGACCGCATCTCGCCCGTCGTCGCCGTCTGCGAAAAGCGTATGGTCGTCAGCGACGAGCTGCGCCTCAGTGACGGCGGTCCGGACGAGGGCAGCTTCATCCTCCGCAGCGACGTCAACTGGGTCACGGAGGACGTCCGCGTCCTGCCCGGCAAGCTGATGCTCCGCGGCCGAGCCGATGTGACGCTGTCCACCATGGACCGAAGCGGCGCCTATGAGGGCCGCAGCCACTACGCCGTGCCCTTTTCCCAGATCGTCGAGTGCGACGAGGTCCGCCCCGAGGACCGCGTGGACGTCAGATGCGAGCCTGTCTGGGAGGAGCTGGAGCTGAAAACGGGCCCTGACGGCTCGCCCGTCCTCGATTTCTCGCTGGCCGCCGCCACCCAGTGCGTCATCCGGCGAGAGCTGGCGCTCAGCGCCGTCCGCGACGCCTTCAGCACCGACTGGAGCCTCCGGACGGAGACGCTGCAGCTGGCGCTGCCCCGGCCCGAGCCCACGGTCGTCACGGCGGCTGTGGAACAGACCGCGGAGCTCGATCAGGCTGCTGAGCGCGTGGAGGAGGCGCACGCCGCCGCCCCCTGCGTCGCGCTGACAAAAGGCGAACGCGAGCTCAGGCCGCAGTTCGAGCTGACGCTGATCTGCCGCGGGTCCGACGGCACGGTCTTCACCTGCGGCAGGCGCTTCACCGCGTCCTGCACGCTCCCGGAACCGCCTGCGGAGGACGGCTGGTGCGAGATCGAATGCGGCGAGCCCTCAGCCGCGCTGAACGGGGAGGGCGAGGTCAGCGTGCGCTTCGAGGTCAGACTCAGATGCTTCGGCATCGCGGGGGAGACCGTACCGCTGCTGTCCTCCTGCGCGCTCGACAGATCATCCCCGCGGGAGCATACCGGCCGTCCGTCGCTGCTGGTCCGCCCCGCCGACGGCAGGCAGACCGTCTGGGAGCTGGCCCGCGACTGCGTCACGTCGCCGCAGCTGGTGGCCGCGGCTAATAAAACAGGGCTCGAGGACCGCCTGCCGGAGGGCAGCCTCGTTCTGATCCCCTTCCGCAACCGCTGAAAGAAAAGGAGCCTGACGATGGAAAGAAGCATCTACGAATCGATCGCCGAGCGCACGGGCAAGCAGATCTACCTGGGGATCGTCGGCCCGGTGCGCACGGGCAAATCGACGTTCATCAAGAGCTTTATGGAGCAGCTGGTGCTGCCCAATATCGACAACGTCTATCAGAAGGAGCGCGCCCGCGACGAGCTGCCGCAGAGCGGCTCCGGCCGGACGATCATGACAGCCGAGCCGAAGTTCGTCCCCGAGGAGGCCGTCCGCATCACGCTGGACGACAAGGTCAGCCTGTCGGTGCGGATGATCGATTGTGTCGGCTACATGGTGGACGGCGCAGTCGGACAGTTCGAGGACGACGCGCCGCGGATGGTGATGACGCCCTGGTCGGAGGAGGAGCTGCCGCTGGCCGAGGCCGCCGAGATCGGCACCCGCAAGGTGATCACCGAGCATTCGACCATCGGGCTCGTCGTCACCACCGACGGCACCATCGGCGACATCCCCCGGGAGAGCTACGTCCCCGCCGAGGAGCGCATCGTCCGGGAGCTGCAGGAGATCCGCAAGCCCTTCTGCGTCCTGCTCAACTCCGCAAGCCCCGACGGCGCGCCCGCCCGGGAGCTGGCGGCGAAGCTGAGCGGAAAATACGGCGTCGCCGTCCTTCCCGTCGACTGCACAGCGCTGAAAAGCGACGATATCACATCGATCCTGCGCTCCGTGCTGATGGAGTTTCCTGTCAAGGAGTTCGCCTTCACATTGCCGGACTGGCTTGGCGCACTGCCCGATGACGACGCGATCAAGACAAGCGTTTACGACAGTATACTGGAGACGTGCGGCGCCATCCGCACCATGCGTCAGGTGGGCGAGAAGGCGGGGGAGATCGGCCGGTGCCAGTACGTCGAAACCGTCTCCGTCGGCGATATCGACCTGGGTGACGGCGTGGCGCGGATCACCGTGACATTGCCCGGCAGTCTTTATTACAGGATCCTGTCGGAGCAGTCGGGCATCGAGATCAGAAGCGAGGGCGACCTGCTGCCGCTGCTGTGCGAGATGGCCCGCATCCGGGAGGAGTACAGCCGCATCTCCGGCGCGCTGGAGCAGGTGCGCAGCACCGGCTACGGTATCGTCATGCCCACGCTGTCGGAGCTCAGGCTGGAAAAGCCGGAGATCGTCAGCCACGGCGGACGTTACGGCGTCCGCCTCCGTGCCAGCGCCCCCAGCATCCACCTGATCCGCGCCGATATCGAGACCGAGGTCTCGCCCATCGTCGGCTCGGAAAAGCAATCGGAGGACCTGGTCAAATACCTGCTGGCGGGCTTCGAGGACTCGCCAGAACGGATCTGGGAGAGCAACATCTTCGGCAAATCCCTCAGCGAGCTCGTCAACGAGGGCCTCAACAACAAGCTCTACCGCATGCCCGACGAGGCGCGCGCCAAGCTGCAGGACACACTGCAGCGCATCATCAACGAGGGCAGCGGCGGGCTGATCTGCATCATCCTGTAAGGGGGCGGTCCCATGGCAGTCGATCGCAGAAGACGCAGGAGAGAGCCTGCGGACCCGCGTCCGCTGCTCCTGCTGCTCGTGGCCGTATTCGCCCTGACCATGCGCTTCGCGCAGACGGGCCCGCTGTATGACCTGCGGGAGACGATCTCCAGGGCGATCGCCCGCAACGCCGATTTCGGCGCGGCCGCGGAGACGCTGGGCCGCGTGCTGGGCCGGGAGGAAGGGGAGGAGGACAACGCCATGCTCGTCTTCGGCCGCATGATCCTCGGCCTGGAGCCGGAGGAGGAGACGCCTGAGGAGCTGCCGGAGGTCGGCGAGACGGCCGGCACGTTCGCAGCGGACGCCTGCGGACTGACGGAATCCAGCGCGCCGCAGGTGCGTCTGGCCGATTTCTGCAGCGCCGCGCCGGAGGAAGAGGACCGGGATGAGACGCCCAACGCGCCCTTCCATATACCCAGCCCCGACGTCGTGGATGACGCGCGCTACGCCATCGCCTTTCCCACCTGTCTGCCGCTGGAGAGCTGCCGCGTCACCTCGCGCTTCGGCTACCGCATCCATCCCATCAGCGGCAATACCACGTTCCACTACGGCGCTGACCTGGCCGCTCCCGCCGGGACGAAGGTCGCCGCCGTGGCGGACGGCACGGTCACCGAGACCGGCTGCGGCGAGATCAACGGCAACTACGTCCGTGTCAGCCACGCTGGCGGCTTCGCCACCATGTACGGGCATCTGAAGACGATCTCCGTCAAAAAGGGCCAGAACGTTTCCATGGGCGACAAGCTGGGCGCCGTGGGCTCCACAGGCTATTCCACCGGGCCGCACCTCCATTTCGAGCTGCGGAAGGACGGGAAGATCATCGATCCCTTCTCCTGCTTTGCGCTTGGATAAGCGCGTCATGGCCGCGCTGCTGGGCGCGGCTGTCGTCGCCTTCGACCGGGACGGCAGCATGACGCTGCTGCTTCTGGCCGCGCTGCTGCACGAGCTGGGCCACCTGCTGTGCATCCGCCTCAGCGGCGGCAGGGTAGAGGACGTGCGTCTGACCGTCTCCGGCGCGGACATCCGCTACGGCGGCGGGGCCGACCTGCTGATCGCGGCGGGAGGCCCGCTGGCCAGCCTGCTGGCCGCTGTTACCGCCGTGCGGTTGGGCGCGATGCGCTTCACAGGGCTCAATCTGGCGCTGTGTCTCTTCAACCTCCTGCCCATTTACCCGCTGGACGGCGGCAGGCTCCTCGCGTTGACCCTGGAACGGCTCCTGGGGCCGGACAGGGGAGAGCGTATGACGAAAGCTGTGTCCCTGACGTCTGCGCTGCTGCTGGCCGCTGCCGTGACAATAGCCAGCCTCCGCACCGGCGCGCTGTGGACGCTGTGGCTGGCGTCGTTTCTCCTGTGGAAGCAGCGGGAGCTGTAACCCTCCGGGACAGGTAGGCATAGAATGAAGCGGGGATGATCCCCAAATCATTTTTATTCGGAGGGTATTTCATGGCATTTTTCACGAACTATGCCACGCTTTCTTATAACGGCGTAACCACCACGTCAAACACCGTCACCGGCGAGATCCTGGAGACGATCAGCGTCTCCAAGACTGCGCTGCTGGACACCTACACGCTGAACGACGACGTGACGTACGTCGTCAGCCTCTACAACAGCGGGTCCGCAGACGCAGACAACCTGACGCTGACCGACGATCTGGGCGGCTATCAGCTCAGCGGCCAGACCGTCTATCCGCTCAGCTATCGCCCCGGCTCCATGAAGCTCTTTGTCGACGGCGTCCTGCAGCCCGCTCCCGCCGTCATGGCAGGTCCCGCGCTGACCATCACGGGTCTCAGCGTCCCCGACGACAGCAGCGTGATGCTCATTTACGAGGCCGGGATCACAGGCTACGCCCCGCTGTCCGACGGCGGCAGCATCACCAATACGGTCACTGTCACCGGCGCGGCCGTCGGCGAGCCGCTGACCGCCGGCAGCACCATCACCGCGGCCTCCGGAGCCGAGCTGATGATCACCAAGTCCGTCTCGCCGTCTGTCGTCACCGCCAACGGTCGCCTGACCTACACCTTCTCCATCGAGAACGTGGGCAATGTGGAGGCCGCGGCAGCGGGCGGCGCGGTGCTCAGCGACACCTTTGACCCCGCGCTGACGAACCTCTCCGTCACCTGCGGCGGCGCCGCCTGGACCCAGGGAGTCCAGTACGCCTACGACAGCGCCACCGGGCTCTTCACCACCATGCCCGGCCAGCTGTCCGTTCCCGCCGCCTCCTACAGCCGCAGCGCCGACGGCACCTGGTCCGTCGTCCCCGGCGTCACGGAGCTCACCGTCACCGGCACGCTGAACGCGTAAGAACAAAGGCCCCTTCGGGGGCCTTTGTTATATGGTAACCGCAAAACGGTTGATTTTGGATCGCACCTGTTGTAAAATCAATTTGCAAGAAATGAACAGGAGGATGATCGATATGTATGATTTCAGTTCCTATCCTTTCCCGTCCAAGCGATTCGTAAAATACGCCGTCAACGGCATGTGCGCCACCTCTCAGCATCTGGCGGCCCAGGCGGGCGTCGATATGCTGAAAAAGGGCGGCAACGCCTTTGACGCCGCCATCGCGGCCGCCGCCTGCCTCCCCGTGCTGGAGCCTCAGGCCAACGGCCTCGGCAGCGACGCCTTTGCCATCATCTGGCACAAGGGCAAGCTGTACGGCCTCAACTCCAGCGGCTATATGGGCAAGCGCTTCTCGGTGGAGGCCCTCAGGCAGAAGGGCTTCGACAAGATGCCCATCTACGGCTTCGGCTCCGTGACGGTCCCCGGCGCCGTGGGCGCGTGGGCTGAGATCAACAAGCGCTTCGGCCGCCTGCCTCTCAGCGAGGTCGTGGAGCCCGCCGCCACTTATGCGGAAAACGGCCACGCCATCACCCAGAACCTCTCCGACATGATGACGCTTTTCTCCGGCAGGCTCAAGGGCGCGCTGGATCAGGCGCCGGAATGCGCCGCCTGGTTCGACTGCTTCATGCCCGAGGGCAAGGTCCCTGCGCCCGGCGAGATCTACCGCAACCCTGATCAGGCCAAGACCCTGCGCGAGATCGGCGCCACCGGCGGCGAGAGCTACTACCGCGGTGACCTGGCCGATAAGATCGCGGCCTATTCCGACAAGTTCGGCGGCTGGATCACCAAGGAGGATCTGGAGAACTTCCATCCCGAATGGGTCGATCCCGTCTCCGTCAACTACCGCGGCTATGACGTCTGGGAGCTGCCTCCCAACGGACAGGGCATCGTGGCGCTGATGGCGCTCAACATCCTCAAGAACTTCGAGCCCTCCGCAGGCGACGCCATGAGCTTCCACCGCGAGATCGAGGCCATCAAGCTGGCCTTTGCCGACGCCCAGAAGTACGTCACCGATCCCCGTGCCATGGAGGTCAAGGTCAGCGACCTGCTGTCGCCTGCCTACGGTCTCGAGCGCTCCAAGCTCATCGGCGACCGCGCCATCCTGCCCCAGTGCGGCAAGCCCGTCAACTCCGGCACGGTCTACCTCTGCGCCGCCGACGGCGAGGGCAACATGATCTCCTATATCCAGAGCAACTTCCGCGGCTTCGGCTCCGGCGTCGTCGTCCCAGGCACGGGCATCGGACTGCAGAACCGCGGCCTCGGTTTCAGCCTTGACCCGACCCACGTCAACTTCGCCGTTCCCGGCAAGCGGCCCTATCACACCATCATCCCCGGCTTCCTGACGAAGGACGGCGACGCCGTCGGTCCTTTCGGCATCATGGGCGGCAACATGCAGCCCCAGGCCCACACCCAGGTCATGCTGGACATCATCGACAAGGGCATGAACCCGCAGGCGGCCCTGGACGCCCCGCGCTGGCTGTGGAACGAGGGGATGAAGGTCTCCTTCGAGCCGCACTTCCCCGAGTATCTGGTCGACGCGCTCAAGCGCCGTGGCCACGATATCGCCATCGAGCTGAACCCCGGCGCCTTCGGCCGCGGTCAGATCATCTTCAAGACCGGCAAGGGCTCCCTGATGGGCGCCACCGAGCCCAGGTGCGAAGGTGCCTGCGAGGCCTGGTAAAATCAACTGCACACAAAAAAGAGCAGGCGTTCGCCTGCTCTTTTTCTGTCCCGGGATCAGTCGAACCGCACGTCCAGCGGCGCGGTGAGCGCCAGAAGGTTGTACGTCTTCTGCAGCTGCGCGCCCGTCAGGACGGAGTTCGTATAGTCGCCGCAGTACAGCGGCCCGGTTTCATCATAGACTGCCAGCGTGTACATCGTCTCGCTGTCTCCGTGCATCATAACGCTTTTCGCGGCGGCCACCGCCAGTCGGCGCCCGTCCCAGTCGAAATCGCCGACGGAGGAAAAGCTGCTGAAATTGTCCGTCAGATCGAAGGGCTCGCCGTCCTCCGCCTGTATGAGAAGGGAAGAGACGATGCGCTCATGATACCCGTCGGGCTGCTCCGTCAGGAACGAGAACCGCGCGTTGTCGAAGACGGCGAGCACGCCGCACTCGTTGACGTAAACGCCTGAAACGATCCTTTCCGGCGTATCGAACGTCAGCTCCTGCAGGACAGTCCCCGATTTGTCGATCGCCTGCATCAGAAGATCATTCTCCCGTTTCGTGAACAGCAGCAGCTTGTCGAGCCCCGCGGATATGCTGAGGTGCGACGCCTCGATCCCGTCGTCCGGGAAAGGAAAGACGTTGTCGATCTTGAGCGACCCTGTTTCATTGTCTTGCGTGACCCGGTAGATGCCCGCGCCGCCTTTCACATGACTGAGATCGACCGGCTGCCTGCGTTGCTGCCATGCTTCCGAATCGGGATCGATCACGATGAAGGACGGCGCGAAGGTGAAATAGACCGATTCTTTATCGCTTGCGGCATACAGGTCGATCTGCAGCTCGAGATTCGTCCGGCTCTCCAGCTCCACCACCTTGCCCTCGCCGTTTTTCGTCAGCGTGATCGTCAGCGTATGCTCCGGCAGGACGGGGATGCGGAAGTAGTCGTTCAGCTGTTCCTGGGAGCGGTCGTCCACCAGATATTCCATCCGCCGGGAAAAGAGATGGTACTGAAGGTAATAATAGTCGTAATAGTCGGTCACGCGCACGGTCTCCTTCCGCGTTTCGCCGGGCGCGGTGCGGGAAGCAACGTCGATCGCGCAGCGGAGCATCATGCTCCTGTTTTCGTCTTCCGTCAGATCGGAGCCGGAGGACGTCATGCTGTAATTGCTTTCCAGATACGCCCCCGACCAACCGGTGTCGTAGCGTACCCGTGTTGAGCTGCCGCGCCCCGTCTGCTCGAAGCGGAACGTGCTTTCGCCCGCCGGCTCGCCGCCCATGCGGCACAGCGTGTCCCAATACAGATAACTGTCATAGTTCAGCGCCATCGACACCGAAATGCCCTCCGGCGCCTCGGTCCTGACGTAGGCGCGTGTCTCGGTAAACGTCACCTGATCCTGCTGTGCCCGCAGGTCCAGCGTCGCCCGGACCATCCCGGCCGACAGCGCCAGCAGCAGCGCCAGAAAGAGACACACCTGCCTATACATCATGGTCCTCCTGTTCCGTCAGCTTGTACAGCGCCTCGCCCACGCGGTCGGCGCGGTAGCCGTAAGCGCTCTTGATGAAGTCGGTGAGCCGTACGCCCTGCTCGTCCAGCGCGGAGGACGCCACGTCGGACGCGACCTTGCCTTCACGCAGCACCACGGCCCGGGAGATGAACGGCTCCACCTCCTCGATCAGATGGGTGGACAGCAGGATCGTCTCTGTAGGCTCAAGGATGCCCACGAGGACCTTGTAGAAATCCTCGCGGTTGAAGATGTCGTTGCCCGCGAAGGGCTCGTCCATCAGGATATAATCCGCGCCCTGGCTCAGCGCCAGAATGACCTCGAACTGGTTTTTCTGTCCCGTGGACATCTGCCGCAGCAGGCGGTGCGCAGGCAGGGAAAAGAACTCCATCAGCGCCCTGTACCGCTCGTCCCGGAAGCGGGGAAAATGCATTTTATAGAAATCCCGGTGCCCCGCGGCCGTCAGGTCGGGGAAGAAAGAGTGCTCGCTCGTTGCAAAGGACAGCCGCTCGATATTCTTCCGCGTGATCTTCTCGCTGTCCAGCGTGATGGAGCCGGAGCAGGGAAGAAGTCCCAGGATGCATTTCATCAGCGTCGTTTTGCCCGCGCCGTTTTCCCCGAACAGCCCGACCAGCTCGCCGGGCCCGAGCGTCAGATCGACCTTGTCCAGCGCGCGCTTGAAGCCGTAATTCTTCGTCAATTCTCTGATCTCGATCATTTTGCACCTCCGAACAAAGCGGCCATCAGCTTCTGCAGCTGGCCGGGCCTCAGACAGACGGCCGGCGTTTTCACCATATACCAGATATAACAGGCCGCCGTCAGACCGAGCATGGTCAAAAGGATGATGGCGAGCCCGAACAGCGGGAAGGCCAGACACCGCCGCGGCAGGTCGCCCCGGTCCGGCAGCCTGCGCATCAGATAGATGCTCTTGCTGCCCTGAAAGTGGTACAGTAGGTGATACCCTGCCGCCAGCAGCATCATCGCCGCCAGCACAGCAAACAGAACCTCGCCGCCCTCCAGCTGCAGGTGGAAGTCCTCCATCATCGCGCCCTCGCGCAGCACGCGCCGCGGCAAGCTGTGCCGCTCGAAAAGGACATAGTAATCGTTGCCGTACAAGACTGAAAAGTGCAATAAGAAGTAAACCGCGGACGAGATGAGCCCGAACAGGAAGAACCGCACCTCGCGCTTCCAGCCGAACCCCGCCGGGAAGTACCGCTCCCACTTCATACGCTGCCGCCTCCGTTCCAGTCGATGGCGCAGGCCGCCGTCAGCATGATCAGCATCGCGCAGAGGAACATCCCCGCGCCGAAGCTCCCCATATCCGCAGCGAACATCCGCGCCGCCAGCGCCGCCGCGAGGATGGCCGAATAGGCGATCTTGCCGCTGTAGCGCTGCTTGAAGGAGAAAAACGAAGCGGAGGTCCCGAGACACATGCACAAAACAGCGTTCCGTACCAGCCTGCTCCACTCCTCCAGCGGCACGAGGCTGTGAAGGAAGTCGCTGAGGTAAAACGACAGCATCAGCCCCTGATTCCCCGCTGCGTCGCCGAAGCGCGTGCCCATGAACCACGAACCGAGGAAGCGGCAGAGGACTGCTTCAAACAGCAGCAGAAGCGCGATGCACAGCGCGTTGTACCCGGCCTGCAGCAAGGCGATCATATGGTCATCGACCGCCAGCCGCCCCAGCGTATAACTGCTTTTCCCGGAAAAATCGCACCCGTGGAGATACAGCACCGCGCAGACAAGCAGCAGCGTGACGCTGAAAGCAAGCGACAGATGCGCGTTCTCCACCACGTCCGCGAAGGAGGGATACACGATCATTTCCCGGTAAGACGTCTCATAATAGATCGGGTACGCCCACACGTCCGCGGCGCTCAGCGTGCGGGCGAACAGCGCCGCCTGCGCCGCGCCGGAGATCAGCAGGATCAGCAGCAGCGGCAGCAGCGTCGCGCGCAGCGCCGGATAAATACAGGATAACGCCCGTTTCATGCGTCCTCACCCTCCTTCGGTTCCATGTCCCACAGGCTCGTTATGGCCTCTACGGCGTCCTGACGCGTCATGCCCATCTGCTTCATGGCGGCGATGGCCTCCATGGCCTGATGGAGCGTCAGCTCCTGCCGAACGGTCTCGATGGCCGCCGGCGTCACGGTGACGAGGCTCTTGGCCCCCGGGGTAGAGGCGATCAGCCCCTCGTCCTCCAGCAGCCGGTACGCCTTCTGCGCCGTGTTGGGGTTGACGCCCAGCAGCGCCGACAACATGCGCCGCGACGGCAGCTCGTCGCCGTCCGCGATCACGCCCGACACGACGCCGCGCTTGATGAATAAAATGATCTGGCGATAGATCGGCGTCTCGCCGCTGGGGCGGAACGCGTCGAAGGAGACCATGGCCTCACCTCCCGACTGTATTAGTCAAGTAGTACGGTTTGACTGTATTATACCCATAGTACAGTTTCCTGTCAAGCGCCTTTGAAAGATTAATTTATTTTGAATAACTGATATTTAGCTTGATAAATTAAATGAACTGTTGTACAATACGTTCAGATAAATCTAAACAAAATCTAAACAAGGAGGTGCGCCATGTCTCAGCCCAAGCAGCGGGAGAAGGACCGCGACCCCTATGACGCCATCCGCCCCTGGTCGGCCATCACCCATGCCGTCGGCGCCGCGCTGACGCTTCTGTGCACGATCTGGCTGCTCCGCGGTTCCGCGGGCAACACGCGGAAGCTCGTGGGCTTCGCCGTCTACGGCGCGTCGAACCTGTGCCTCTACGTCGCCTCGACGCTCTATCACTGCCTGCGAACGTCGGTGCAGGGGAGGGTGGCGCTGAAAAAGTACGATCATATCTCCATTTATCTGATGATCGCCGGGACATACACGCCCATCTGCCTCGTGATGCTCGGGACCGTCGGACGCTGGCTGCTGATCGTCATCTGGGCCGTCGCCCTGGCCGGGTCCGTGATGACCCTCTTCTGGGTCACGTGTCCCCGTTGGGTCTCGTCCACGTTCTATATCGCCATGGGCTGGATTGCCGTGGCCGCCATCTATCCCATCTGGAAGGCCGTCGGTTGGAAGGGTGTGTTCATGCTCCTCGCAGGCGGACTGATCTACACCGTCGGCGGCGTCCTCTACGCCCTCAAATGGCCCGGCCGCCACAACCCCCGCTTCGGCTGCCACGAGATCTTCCACGTCCTCATCCTCCTCGGCTCTGCAGCCATGTTCCTCATGGTCGCGACCGTCGTATTGCCCGCGTAAGAAAAAACGCCTGCCGAAGCAGGCGTTTTTTCATTTGCTTGACTTATCTGCAGAACTTCTCCACGTATCGGTCGAAGGCCTTGCGGATGACCTCCACGGCCTCGTCGCGGCCGTGGACGCCCTCGACCTCGGCGTCCTTGTCGGGCTCGAGGTATTTGTACACCGTGAAGAAGTGGCTGATCTCCTCCGACAGGTGCGCGGGCAACTCCGACAGATCGTGGTAGCAGTTGTACATCGGGTCCTCAAAGGGGATCGCGATGATCTTCTCGTCGTGGAAGCCGCCGTCTCGCATGGCGATATAGCCCACGGGGTACACGCGCACGAGGCTCATGGGCCGGATCGGCTCGCTGCAAAGCACCAGCACGTCCAGCGGGTCGTCGTCGCGCTCGAAGGTGCGGGGGATGAAGCCGTAGTTGGCCGGGTAGTGGGTCGAGGTGTACAGGATGCGGTCCAGACGCAGCGCACCTGTCTCCTTATCAAGCTCGTACTTGTTTTTGGAGCCCTTCTCGATCTCGATCACGGCCAGAAAGTCCTCGGGCTGCATACGGGAGGGGCGGATGTCGTGCCACAGGTTCATGCTGATCCATCCTTCCTATTTTGATTTCCCTGGGGTAAGCTATTATACCATACCCGCGAAAAGCGGGCAAGTGGGCCGGACCGTCTTTCCGCGGCTGCGATTATGTGATATACTATCCCCAAAAGAAATCATTATACGGGGAGGTGAGCCCTTGACGACGAAGACACGTGCAGTCCGCACCATCGTGCGGCTGGGACTGCTGTATTTGTTGACGTCGGTGTTCTTCGTGCTTACGTCGGGTACGGTCTTTCTGCGATATCAGTCGACTTTCTGGTTCATGCTCCTGTCTCTCATGCTGCTGCTCTATTTCTCCGAGCGTATCATCGACCCTGCGATCCGCCGTCTGCTGATGGCGGTCGCATCGCTGATGACCTTCTGGATCGTCCTGCGCGGTGCAAAGTATATCGCCTTTACAGAGACGGAGTTCATTGCCCGTCACCTGTGGTATCTCTATTACGTACCGATCCTGCTTATCCCGCTTCTGAGCTTCTTCACCGCCCTGTACGTCAGCGGGCGGCGGGGGAAGAGCTTTCTGATCCCCGTTTGCTCGTCAAGCTGCTTTACCGCCGTATTGCTTCTGTTGATCCAGACGAACGACCGCCATCAGCTGGCGTTCCGCTTTCGGCCGGGCTTTGCGGACTGGGACGGAACATATGTCCGCGGGCCGGTTTTCATACTGGCCTGCCTGTGGATCGCCGTGCTGGTGCTGGCGATGTTCCGCATCCTGTTCATTCACTGCCGCCTGTCGGCCAGCCGCAGGCTGATCTGGGTGCCGCTGCTCCCTGCCTTTTTCGGCAGTTTCTATAGTATCATTTATGCTTTCGGCCTCTGGCCGCAGATCAACGGGGATCTCATCGGCGAGTTCCCGGAGTCCGTCTGCTTCTCCATTGCCGGCGTGTGGATGGGACTCATCCGCATCGGCCTGATCCCCTGCAACCACGGCTACGGCCGGCTGTTCGAGATCAGCGACCTGGCCGCCCAGATCGCCGACCGCAGCGGCCGCGTGATCTACCGCAGCGCCACGGCGCAGGCGCTCGCGCCGGAGCAGATGAAGTCCATCACCACGGTGAGCCTCGATGAGGATACCCGCCTCCACCGCAGACCGGTCCAGGGCGGCTTCGTCTACTGGCAGGACGACGTCAGCGAGCTCAACCGCATCAACCGCAGGCTGGAGGAGTTGGGCGAGCAGCTCAACGAGGAGACGTCGTTTTACCGCCTGGAAAATGCGCTCCGGGAGGAGCGCGCGCAGATCGAGGAGAAGGACCGCGTGTACGACGCCATCGCCGCCCGCGTGCTGCCCCAGTCCCGGGAGATCGCCCGTCTGTGCCGGGAGGCCGGGGAGGACGAGAGCCGCTTCGCGCCTTGCATGGAGCAGGTGTGTCTGCTGGCCTCCTACATCAAGCGCTGCGCCAACCTCTGCCTGCTGGCGGCCCACGAGCCTGCGGTCAGCGGCGCCGAGCTGCAGCTGGCCCTGCACGAATCGCTGATGCATCTGCGAGAGAAGGGCATACCGACCTCCGAGCGGTCCGTCAGTCCCGCGATGCTGCACGGCGGCAGCGTCGTCGAAGCGTATATCCTCTTTGAAACGCTGTTGGAGCAGGCGCTGCCCGGGCTGAAGGGCGTCCAGACGTCGCTGGAGGGCGACCGCCTGCGCATCGCGCTGGAGGGCGCGGAGATACGACTGCCATACGGCTGCATCGCCGATCTGACGACGGAGGACGGCTCCAGCTACGTGACGCTGACGCTGGAAAGAGCGGGTGAGCCGTCATGACGATGCCCTTCGCTTCGCTTCCCGTCCGGCTGCAGAATACCGTCTGCTTCTGGGCGATGCTCGTCTGTCTGATCAGTATGGCGGACGCCATGCTGTTCCGGCGTCAGCGCAGACGCGCGCTGTGCGCCCTGAGTACCGTCCACTTCTTTGCCGGATTCATGTGCGTTTATCTTTGCCTCGCGCTGAGAGAAGCGCGGCTCACGCACGGCTTTACCGCCGAGGCCGCGCTGACACATATCCCTGCGTGGTGCGTCGCTGTGCCGTTGGGCGTGATGACGCTGGCGGGGGCGCTGCTCTACCGGAACGTCCGGCGCTGGCGCAGGGACCATATCACCGCCGCCTCCATCAAGGAGAGCATCGACAACCTGCCCGCCGGCGTCTGCTATTACCTCGACGAGGGCCGCTGTATGCTCGTCAACCACCGCATGAACGAGATCGCTCTGCAGATGACGGGCCGTCAGCTGCAGAACGGCGCGGCGCTCCGGGAGCTCGCCGAAAAGGAGCCGGTCCATCTGCTGCCGGACGATACGGCCGTCACCTTCCGCCACCGTCTGCTGGAGCTGGATGGCGCGCCGCTCCACGAGCTGATCGCTGACGATATCACCGAGCTTCACCGCCGCGCCGAGCAGCTCCGCCGCGACAACGAGCGCGCCCGCCGCCTCAGCGAGAGCGTCCGCGCCTATGGCGAGACCATCGCCGACACCGTGCGCCGCAACGAGATCCTGCAGGCCAAGATCAGCATCCACGACGAGATGAACCACCTGATCCTCGCCACGCGCCGCGCCGTCGACGGCCCCGCCGACCCTGTGGAACGCGCGGAGACGCTGCGTCTCTGGCAGCGTCAGGCGCTGCTCCTGTGCCGCGAGGCTGACGAGCGGGAGCACAGCAATGTCGTCTCTGACCTCGACGTGCTGGCAAAGGCCATCGGCGTCCGGCTGAACTGGCAGGGGAGTCCGGAGACCGACGACCGCGCCGCGCTGACGCTTTTCCTGCTCAGCGCCCGGGAGGCCATGGCCAACGCCGCCCGCCATGCGGGCGCTCAGCAGGTGACGATCGCCGTGACGGAGACGGTGGAGACACTCACCGCCGTATTCACGAACGACGGCGCGGCGCCGTCAAGACCCGTTTCCGAGACCGGCGGCCTGCGCAACCTGCGCTCCCGGCTGGAAAGCGCCGGCGGCGACATGACCGTCTGCAGCGCGCCGCGCTTTTCTCTGACTGTTTCCATCCCGAAAGGAGGACGCGACCATGCCCTATAACGTACTGATCGTCGAGGACCAGGAGATGCCTCGCCAGCTCTTCGAGATCTTCGTTCACTCCGACGCGCGCTTCCGCCACGTCGGCTCCATCTCCAACGCGGACCTCGCCATCGATTTCTGCCGCCTGGGCGGCGTCGATCTGATTCTCATGGACGTCATGACGGGCCTCGGCAGCAGCGGCCTCGACGCCGCCAAAGCGATCAAGAAGGAGTTCCCGGCCATCCGGATCATCATCGTCACCTCCATGCCGGAAAGCTCATGGCTCGCCCGCGCCCGGCGCATCGGCGTCGACAGCTTCTGGTACAAGGAGGTCCAGAAGGAGCCGATCCTGGAGGTCATGGTCCGCACCATGGCGGGGGAGAGCATCTATCCCGACGAGACGCCCACGGTCAGCATCGGCTATACCAACAACCACGATTTCTCCGACCGTGAGCTGGACGTCCTGCGGGAGCTGATCACCGGCGACAGCAACACCGAGATCGGCCAGCGTCTCGGTATCGCGCCCAGCACCGTCAAGTACCACGTGCAGAACATGCTGCAGAAGACCGGCATGCACACCCGCACGGAGCTGGCCGCCGTAGCCAGAAGCCTCGGGATCGTCATCAAATAAACGATCACACCTGAAAAGCCGCCCTTCGGGGCGGCTTTTTTGCGTCCGACTGTCCGAACGGCGGGGGACAGAGGCAGAAGGATCGATATAATAAAACCATAAACTGTGAAAGGAGCACTTGTCATGGGACTTTTCAGTAAAGAAGCCTGCACCTTCTGCGGGAAGGAAGTCGGGGCGATGCACCGCTCCAAGCTGGCCACCAAGGAATACATCTGCAGCGACTGCCGCAAAAAGCTCAACGCCTTTGCCCGGATGGACTACACCTCCAGAGACGCGGCGCTCAGGATGATGGAGACGCTGCCCGCCCAGGCGGCCGCCTACGAGGAGGGTGTGGAGAAGCTGCAGCAGAACAGCCGCTTCGACCAGGGCAGGAACTGGCACGAGTTCGACCTGGGCGGCAAGCGCGTCAATTACCGCGCGTCCGTGCAGCTGGGCGCCTTCCAGCTGCTCAACAGCGAAGCAGAGCACGCCGAGACGGTCCCCACGTTCTATTTCGATCACATGATCCCCTATGAGTTCGCGCCTGAGGGCGACACGTTCTTCGACAATCGCCGCGGCGATATCATGAACGTGAACGCGGAATACGTCACCGTGGAGGAGACGAAGGACATGGACGACAAGGTCACGGGCTATTCCGTCGTCATTCCCTACAACGACGAGTGCATCCGCGAGATCCGCCTCAAGGGCGACGTCAGCGACAAGGTGCAGCGCAAGGGCTTCCAGGTGCTGGCCGACGCCATCAACCGCGACCGCAGGGCCTGGCTGGAGAACGGCATCAATACCGAGCGCCGCAACAACGAGATGCAGCTGAGGAACCTGGGCGATACCGCCGCTGCGGCGCTCAAGGCCGCCGTCAAGGGCGAGGACGTCGGGGAAGTCATCAAGGAAGGCGTCCAGACCGCAAACGATATCGAAGAGGGCAAGGTCAGACGCGGCCTCTTCGGCAAGCTGTTCAAGAAATAGGAGGAACCGGAATGAAACGAGTATTTGCGATCCTGCTGAGCGCGCTGATGCTGCTGTCTCTCGCCGCCTGCGGCGGCAAGGAGGAGCCTGCCCAGAACACGGCGGCCGCGGAGCCCGCCAAGACCGAAGCGCCCGCCGAGCCCGAAAAGACCGTCTCCGCTGACAGCTACGCAAACGGCGACGGCTCCTACCGCTTCCTCTACAGCTGGGAAAACAAAGAGGCGACGATGTACACCCCGGAGCATGCCGTTTCCGAGGGCGCCGGCATCTACGACCCCGATTTCACGCCGAAGGCGAATACGATCCAGGGCAATTCCCTGACGTTCGAGGCTGAGGATGAAAGCTGGTACTGTCAGGCGCATGACTACATGAGCCATCAGGTCACCTCCATGGAGCATCTGGCCCAGTTCTATTTCGACGGCGAGCTGGACAAGGACTCCGATTACACCGATTACACGCAGACCGTCACCGACCTGGGCTTCAAGTGGCTCGATGAGCCGGTCGTGCTGATCACCTCCAACTATAAGTCGGCCTCCGGCTTCGACTATGAGGAGAACTTCGTCGGCGTCGAATACGACAACAGGACTGCTCCCGACGGCGGCAAGGGCCTCGTCGGCGTCAGCTTCCTGGAGGGCGACCTCACGCGGGATCAGTTCGCCTATGTGGCCGGACAGATCTTCGGCGTCGATTCCGGCGTCAAGGGCGATCCCTTTGCGGAGACGGCCTCGGAGCCCGCCAAGCCCTCTGTCGACACTGCCAAAATGATCGGCAAATGGACGGACGAAAACAGCAACTGGGGCACCACTTATGAGTTCAACGCAGACGGCACCGGCGTATACTCCTACACCGTCACGGGCGAGAAGTACCCCTTCACCTATACCGTTGACGGCGATCAGCTGGACGTCAGCTACAGCGACGGTGACAGAGACTGGTTCACGATCAAGTCCGTCGGCTCCACCCTCGCGCTGGTCGATAAGTTCGGCAACGAAGAGGCGTTCACGCCCTTCAAGGACGAGGCCGCGGAGCCTGCGCCGCAGGAGCCCGCAGCCCAGACGCCTGCGCCTGCGGACGAGGGCAATCCCTTCGAGAAGGCGGTCCTCGGCACCTGGATCGATGAAGAGGGCGGCCTGAACGAGGGCTTCACCTTCGAGAAGGGCGGCAAGGGAACGTATTTCATCGATGAAAACGGCGGGAAGACGAAGATGGACATCACCTGGGAGGTCATGGGCACCGATAGGTGCACTCTGAACATCACCTTCGAGGGCGGCAATCTCATGGAATCCATCGCTGAGTTCAACGACGCCGGAGACGAAATGAGGATCACGGGCATCTGGGGCTATATGGATATGGTCAAACAGTAAGTCGCAGCTGCGATAAACAGGGGCAGAAATGCCCCTGTTTCTTTACAGAACGGTCAAACCGTGGTATGATGATACCATCTTGGAGTACAGGAGGTCCGACCATGAACAGAAAAACGATCCTGGCGCTGCTGCTGGCACTGGCGATGCTCTTCACGCTGTCCGCCTGCGGCGATAAGGAGCCCGAGCCTCAGCAGATCGAAGCGAATACCACGCAGCAGACGACGGAAAAGCCCGCCGACAGCGGCCCCGTCCGTGTCAGCTCCGTGCAGGATCTGCTGGAGGCCGTCTGTCCCGGCGCGCACATCATCGTGGAGACGGGCAGCTACAATATGTCCGATTTTCTTGAGGCCGATCTGAAAACCGGGTACGAGAAGTGGAACGAGACCCACGAATACGTCAAGGTCGAGGAGTGCCACGACGGACTTGAGGTGGTGATCCGCAAGCTGGACGGCCTGACGATCGCCGGCGCGGGCGAGAGCCCCACGGAGACAGAGCTCGTCGTCGAGCCGCGCTACGCCGCCGTGCTGAACTTTGTCGAGTGTCAGAACATCGATCTGAGCCAGCTGATGCTGGGCCACACCGAAGCGGGCGACTGCTCCGGCCCCGTGCTGTATCTGAACAATTGCCGCCACGTCGATCTCAGTGCCATGGACCTCTACGGCTGCGGCGTCACGGGCCTTTCCTGCGACAACGGCACCACGAACGTCAGCGTCTACATGAGTGATATCCACGACTGCACGGAAGGCGAGCTGGAGCTCTTCGACTGCAGGGGGCAGTTCTATTTCAACAACTGCGATTTCTACGGATGCAGCTCCATCGGCTATATCGGCACCGAGAATGCGGACGTCACCTTTGAGGAGTGCAGCTTCGACGCCGCCGAATCCTATGACCTGCTGGGACGCGATGATATCGAGTTCCTCAACTGCTACTGGGATCCCGACGTTGTCGGAGGAGATCCGGAGCCTCCCGTATTCGACCCCGAGAGCTGGGAGCCCTGGGACGGCGGTGAGGAGTTCATGAAGGAGACCCTTTGGTACACCTGGGCCAAGGTCGATCCCGAAAACGGCGAGACCGTCGATTTGGACTACGACAGCGACGACGCCATCACGCTCGTCTTCGACGCCGGCGGCACCGGCACTATGACGGAACGCGGCGAGGATCTCGCCTTCGAGTGGGAGATGCTGTCCGAATCCGAGGGCACGCTTCAGGTCGAGGACAGGACGCCCTTGTACTTCACGCTCTACAGCGAGCCCGAAAACGATGAAGCCTACGTTTGGATCATGCTCGAGTACAGCAGCGATATTTACTGGCTGTACTGATCTCACAAGCGCATAACGAAAGGCCCACGGGAAACCGTGGGCCTTTTGTTATAAGTCGAGCGTCATCTGAATATGCGGGATGCCGTCCTCCAGGAACTCGTCGGAGGTTTGCCGGAAGCCCAGGTTCTCATACAGCTTCCGGGCGTAGGTCTGCGCCTCGATGACGATGCGCCGGGCGCGGAACCGTTCCCGCGCCACGTCGATCCCCAGCTGCACCACCTGCGTCCCCAGGCCCTCCCGCCGGTACACGGCGATCACGCGGCCCAGGGAGACGTCCTCGAAGGTCGCGCCGCGGTCCAGCACACGGCAGTAGGCGACGATGCCGCGCTCGTCGCTGAGCCAGACGTGCACGGCGCCGATGTCGTGGCCGTCGGCGTCCAGATAGGCACACTGCTGCTCCACCACGAACACCTTCTCCCGCAGGTGGATGAGCGCGTACAATTCCTCCGTCGTCAGCTGGTCAAATGTCTTGATATGCTTTTCCATGGCGCCCTCCCGGTCCAGAACTGACACTATCATACCACGCCCTCATGCTTGAAAGCAACGGCGATCTATGGTATTTTAAGTATCAGAAACCGAAAAAGGAGCTGATCCGATGAAATATATTAAGCAGCTGACGATCATCCTGCTGATCGCCTTCGCGGGCGAGTTGCTCCACGCGCTGCTGCCGCTGATGATCCCCGCCAGCATCTACGGGTTGATCCTCATGCTGGCGCTGCTGATGAGCGGCGTCCTCAAGGTGGAGCAGGTGGGGGAGACCGCGGACTTCCTCGTCTCCGTCATGCCCGTCATGTTCATCCCCGCCGCCGTGGGGCTGATGGACGCCTGGCCGGTGCTGAAGCCCGTCCTGCTGCCGGTGGCGGCCATCATGTGCATCACCACGGTCGTCGTCATGGCCGTCACGGGCCGTGTTACGCAGCGCCTCATGGGCAAAAAGGGGAGGGACGACAAATGAACGGCTTCCTCTCCGCCTCCTCGTTCTTCGGCGCAGCGCTGTCGCTGCTGTGCTATCTGATCGGTCTGAGACTCAAAGAGAAAACGAAGTGGGCGATCTGCAACCCGCTGCTCGTCTCGATCCTGCTCACCATGGCCGCGCTGCTGATCCTGCGCGTAGACTACGGGACCTACAGCGTCAGTGCCAAATACCTCAGCTATCTGCTGACGCCCACCACCATCTGCCTCGCCGTGCCCCTCTACCGCAAGCTGGCGCTGCTGAAAAAGAACCTCGCCGCCATCCTCGGCGGTATCCTGTCGGGCGTCGTCACCAGCATGGGCTCCGTCTGGCTGCTGTGTCTGGCCTTCGGCCTCGACCATACGCTCTACGTGACGCTGCTGCCCAAATCCATCACCACGGCCATCGGCATGGGCGTTTCCGAGGAGTTGGGCGGCGTCGTGACGATCACTGTCGCTGTCATCATCCTCACAGGTGTGCTGGGCAGCATCATCGCCCCCGCCGTCTGCAGGCTCTGCCGCATCCACGATCCCGTGGCCAGGGGCATCGCCATCGGCACGTCCTCTCACGCCATCGGCACCACCAAGGCGCTGGAGCTGGGCGAGACGGAGGGCGCCATGAGCAGCCTTTCCATCTGTGTCTCCGGCATGATCACGGTACTGCTGGCGTCGCTGTTTGCGGGCCTGCTTTAGGCGCGGAGAAATACACCCCGCCCGGTATCGCCTGGATCCCCCGGGCCAGCAGGAGCTGGCGCACCGTCACCATCCGGAAGCCCCGCTCCCGCAGCGCGGGAACGAGACGCTCCACTGCCTCTGCCGTAGACGGATAAATATCGTGAAGCAGCACGATATCGCCGTCCCGGACATGGGATAGAACGTGCGCTGTCACCGCTTCGGCATCCTGACACTCCCAGTCCCGCGGGTCCACGGACCAGCACACAAGCGGCGCGCCGGACGTCTGCCGCAGCGTATCGCTGACGAACCCGTACGGCGGCCGGACATAAAACGTCTCCTGTCCCGTCATCCGCCGCAGCGCGTCGATCACGGGCGAAAGCTCCCGCAGGACATCCCCGGCGCTCAGAACGGACAGATCGGCGTGGCTCCAGGTATGACTGCCAATCTGGTGTCCGCCCTGCGCCATCCACGAGATCAGCGCGCCGTTCCGCGCCAGCTTTTCTCCGATGACGAAGAATGTCCCTTTAGCCCCTTCGCGCTCCAGCGCGTCGAGGATACGCCCGGTGCACACGGGATCGGGTCCGTCGTCGAATGTAAGGGCGATCAGCTTGTCAGCCATTTCAACAGACGAGACGACAGTCGCCGCAGGCCGCGGCGTCAGCGCCAGCAGCACCGCCAGTGCGGCCATCAGCACCATCGATTTGTTTGTCATGGATAACTCCCGCTTTACAAAGCCGATTCGTTGATTTATAATAGTAAAGACAATGAAACGGAAAGGAGGTCGCTGTGACCTTTTCCAGACAACCCGGGAAAAGGTCTCATCTTCAGGGCAGAGTGTGATTCTCGACTGGCGGTAAAGTCCGCGCGCTTCGGCTGACCCGGTGAAACTCCGGGACCAACGGTTACAGTCCGGATGAAAGAAGATATGAAAAGCGAAAGCTGAATCCAAGTTCATATCTCGTAAGGAGTTCTATGGAAACGAGAAAACTGTCCGTTCGGACGATGGTGTCGGTGGCAATGCTGTCCGCGGTCGCCTATGTGCTCATGCTGATCGATTTCAGCGTCCCTCTGATGCCCAGCTTCATCAAGATGGACCTGTCCGACCTCCCGGCCCTCATCGGCGCGTATGCTCTCGGGCCTGTGGCGGGCGTGCTTGTGTGCTTGTTCAAGAACCTGCTCCACCTGCTTGTCACCCGCACCGGCGGCGTGGGGGAGCTGTCGAACTTCCTGCTGGGCGCGGTGTTCGTATTCATCGCCGGCGCCTGGTACAAGAGCCATAAGACCCGCAAGGGCGCGTTCGTCGCTGCTGTTCTCGGCGCCTGCGCCATGGCGGTGATCAGCGTGTTCACCAACTATTACATTGTATATCCGGTCTACGCGGCTTTTATGCCTATGGAGGGCATCATTGCCGCTTATCAGGCCATCGTCCCGGGGGTCAAGGATCTCTGGCAGGCGCTGCTGCTGTTCAACATGCCCTTCACCTTCGTCAAGGGGATGCTGTGCACGGCGGTCAGCTTCCTGATCTACAAGCGCATCGCCCCGATCCTGAAGGGCACCAAATAAAACACAGAAGGGGAGCCCAGCGCTCCCCTTTTTCAAAAATAGGATGGGAAAGGAGATCAACATGTACGATCTGATCATCAAAAACGGCTTCGTGCTGGACGGCACGGGGGAAAAGGGCTTCAAGGCCGACGTCGCCGTCCGAGACGGCAAAATCGCCCGCATCGCGCCCAATATCGATGAGGACGCCTCCCGCGTCATCGACGCCGCCGGACTCACGGTGACCCCGGGCTTCATCGACTGCCACAGCCATTCCGATTCCGTGGTGCTGCTGGGCACCGACGGCTACAACTTCCTCGAGCAGGGCATCACCACCCAGCTGACCGGACACTGCGGCTCCGGCCCCGTGCCCGCCTATCCCAACCTCTTCGAGGGCGTCCGCCAGACCCACGGCGAGGAGAAGGCGCAGGAGATGTACCGTCTCTGCGATAACTTCGCGTCTTATATGAAGGCCGTCGAGCAGTGCGAGCTGGGCACGAACCTGGCGTTCTACGCCTCTCAGGGCAACATCCGCGGCCGCGTCATGGGCTTCAAAATGGGTGAGCCCAACGATGAGGAGCTGGAGCAGATGAAGGACCTGATGGCCCAGGCCATGGAGGAGGGCTTCCTCGGCTTCTCCACGGGCCTCGTTTACGCCCCGTCCATCTACGCGGGCACCCGCGAGCTGGTGGAGCTGGCGAAGGTCGCCCATGCCTACGGCGGCAACTACACCTCCCACATCCGCGGCGAGGGCCTGCACGTCCTCGACGCCATGAAGGAGGCCATCTACATCGGCGAGCAGTCGGGCATTCCCGTTGTCATCTCTCACCTCAAGGTCAAGGGCCACCAGTACGAGGGCGCGTCCGTCGAGATGCTCAAGCTCATCGAGGACAGCGTGGCGAAGGGGATCACCGTCTGGGCCGACCAGTACCCCTACACCGCCAGCGCCGCGCCCCTGATCTCTCAGATCCCGCCTCAGTTCGCCGAGGGCGGCAACGACAAGCTCGTGGAGCGCATGAAGGACCCCGCCCTGCGCGCCGAGATGGAACGCGCCGTCTTCGAGGATTACGAGACCTTCGAGAGCAACATCTACGGCGCGGGCTACGACGGCATCCTCATCGGCAGCGCCCACATGACGCCGCAGTACGTGGGCAAGTACATCGGCGAGATCGCCCGGGAGGAGGGCAAAAAGCCCTTTGACGTCGTCTGCGACATTCTGATCGCCAACAACGGCGTCGTCTCCGCCATCTACTTCTCCCAGAACGACTCCGACATGCTGCGCATCATCAAGCATCCCCGCGTCATGGCGGGCTGCGACGCCTCCGAGCATGCCCACAAGGACCGCGAGCAGGTGGGCGGCGGTCATCCCCGAGGCAGCTCCACCATGGTCCGCCGCATCGAGCTGATCCGCGATAATCATCTGCTGGAGCCCGAGGCCGTTATCCGCAACCTGACGGGACTGGCCGCCGACGTCGCCCATCTGGAGGGCGTCGGTTACCTGAAAGAAGGCATGGCCGCCGACATCTGCGTCATCGACTATGACCATGTCAAAGCAAACTCCGACTACATCCATCCCTTCCGCAAGAACGAGGGCATCGAATACGTGCTCGTCAACGGCAAGATCGCCGTGGAGCACGGCGAGGCGACCGGCGTCAGAAACGGCCGCGTCCTCAAAAGAGCGAAATAGGACCGCAGCGACAAAAAGCGCCCGCGCCGATACAGGCGCGGGCGCTTTCATATTCAGGCTGTCATCGGATCGTGCAAAGCTCACCGCGGAGCTCGAAGCCCACCTTCTGATAGCAGGCATTTGACGCGGCGTAATCGGCGTCGGTGTACAACACGGGGATGAATCCGGCGTCTTTGGCCGTTTTCGTGACATGGTAAACGAGATTCTGCGCGTAATGGCGCCTGCGGTATTCCGGGCGCGTATACACGAGGTTGACTGACGCCAGCTCCTCGTTGGGGCCGTACTTGCAGCTCGCGACGGGCACGCCGTCCGCGTTCTGCCACAGGTACGCGTATCCGGATGCTATGATCGACAAAGCGTCCCTGCGGTACCGCTCGCGGTCCATCACATCGACGCCCGTCGCCGCGTGGAACCGATCGATGAAATCCACCAGCGTCTCAAGGTCGTCTATCGTGCAGCGCCGGGGAGCGCCATCCGCTTTTTTCTCCGGAGAAACAGGCGCCATACAGGCGTAGGCCTGGAGATTCATGGAGACGGACATCGCGCGGCCCTCCGACGCGGAGCGGCGAATGAAGTATGATGCGAGCCCGCGCTTGAGATTGAAGGAGTGCGCCCCGTCCAGCAGGCTGTGGGCGGCAGTCATATCGTAGACCAGCGCCAGCTCACGCTCATCCATGTCGTCCGCCGTCCAGATCCACACGGGATAAGGCTCCCCGGTGCAGCAGAGGATCACGCGCTCGTGATCCGAAAGGATCAGCTCACAATGCCTGTGCAGACAGCGGCGCAGCACACTGAACGCGAACTTGTCGCGCTCCAGCGCCTGATCGTCTCTTTTGTCGGCATACCGATCCATATGTTGCTCCTTATTTCTTCGGCTTCTGCGCCACCAGGCGATAGATCTTCATTCCCTGGGCGGCGAAGCCGCGCTCGTATTCGGTCATGACGTTGTCAAAATCGGTGGCGTGCAGGTCCAGCGACACCTCCTGCAGGGGATAGCCAAACTGGGAGAAGCTGCATAAGGAGAACTCGAACAGGCCCTGGTTGTCGGTCTTCTGCCAGATCTCGCCGCCGGGCTTCAGAAAGCCGTCGTAAACCTTCAAAAAGTTTTCGTGGGTGAGCCGGCGCTTGTGGCGCTTCTTCGGAGGCCAGGGATCGGAAAAGTTGAGGTAGATGCGGTCCACCTCGTCGGGGCCGAAGACGTCGCCCAGCGTCGCGGCGTCGTTGCTGAGGAACAGGACGTTCTTGAGCCCCTCGGCCTGGAGCTTTTCCATGGCCAGCAGCAGCACGTTCTTGTACCGCTCCACGGCCACGAACATCACGTCCGGATGACGTCTGGCGCTCTCCAGCACGAAATCGCCCTTGCCGCAGCCGATCTCCAGATGCAGCTCGCCCTCCATGCCGAACAGCTCGCGCCAGTGGCCTTTGTGTGTTTCGGGCTCGAACACCTGCAGCTCCGCGCACTTCTCCAGCCGCGCGTCCAGATTCCTTTTCCGTCTCATTCTCATCGCTATCACCGCAGTTTCACAGATTTGCTTTTCAATTATAAGGGGAACGGTGAAAGAAATCAAGAGAAACCGCCGCGTTCCTTGCTTTTTCGGGCCGGACATGATACAGTATTATCGAATCTATGCGTGCAAGGTGACCCTATGACATTCACCTCCTTTTCATATTTCCTCTTTCTGCCTCTCGTCGCGATCCTCTGGTACAGCCTGCCGGGGCAGAGCCGCAAGTGGATGCTGCTGGCGTCGAGTTATCTGTTCTACGGCTGGACGTCCCCGGCCTTCGCGCTGCTGCTGCTGGCGACGTCGCTGCTCTCTTATTGCGCCGCCATCCTGATCGAGCGGGGCGGGGAGCGCAAACGAGCGTATCTGACCCTCGCGTGCCTGATCCACTTCGGCGCCTTGTTCGTTTTCAAGTACCTCAACTTCTTTTTCGGCGCGTTCACCGGCGGCCGCGCGCTGCTGTCCGTCGGTCTGCCCGTGGGCATCTCCTTTTTCACCTTCGCCGTCACAGGCTATTTGTTCGACGTTTACCGCGGCAAGCTGAGCGCCGAGCGCGCGCTCCTCGATTACGCGCTGTTCGTCGCGTTCTTTCCGTGTTTGCTGGCGGGGCCCATCGGCAGGGCGCGGGAGTTCCTGCCCCAGATGAAAAGCGACCCGCGCTTCGACATGACCACGGTCAAGACCGGCTTTCTCCGCTTCCTCTACGGCCTGTTTCAGAAGCTCGTCATCGCCGACACCGTGGGCATCGCGGTCAATCTGGCCTATTCCGGCCAACTCCCGCGGGGGATGTGGTTCGTCATCGTGCTGCTGTACCCGCTGGAGATCTATTTCGACTTCGCGGGCTATTCCAATATGGCCATCGGCTCGGCGCTGGCGCTGGGCTTCCGGGTGACCGAGAACTTCACCGCCCCGTATCTGTCGGTTTCCGTGCGCTCCTTCTGGAAGAAATGGCACATCTCACTGACGTCCTGGTTCCGTGAATATCTCTATTTCCCACTGGGCGGCAGCCGGGAAGGGAAGACGCGCACCTATATGAACATCCTCATCGTCTTCGCCGTCAGCGGCCTTTGGCACGGCGCAGCCGTCACGTACCTCGTCTGGGGCCTGCTCAACGGTCTGCTGCAGGTTTTCGAGCTGCTGCTGGAGCCGAAGCTCGGACCCATGCGGGACAAAGCGCGTCAGACGATGATCGGCAAGACCGTCGCCGCGCTGCTGGGCGCAGGCGTGACGTATGTGCTCATCGCGGTCACCTTCGTCTTTTTCCGGGCCAGCGACGTGGTGCAGGCGCTGGACGTCCTGCGGGCGTCGCTGCTGGAAGCGTCGCTGCATCCCTTTGACCTGCGCATGACGGACCGCCAGCTGCTGGTGATGCTGGTATGTCTGGGCGTCGGGACCATCTTCGACGTCCTCAAGACCATGGGCTGGCAGCCCAGGCACCTGGCGCGCACCGTGACGCCCTATTACCTCGCCGCCGCCGCGCTGATCTTCGCCGCCGCGCTCTTCGGCGTCTACGGCGAGGGCTTCGACATGCAGTCCTTCGTTTACTTCAAGTATTGACGGTGGCGCCTATGAGACGGATCAAACCAAAATATATCAACGAGCTGGCGGCGCTGCTGCTGACGGCGGCGCTGCTGGCGGCGGGGCTCTATCAGGCCGGGATCGCACTGATGCCGGGCCGGGACGACTTCGGCTCCACCTGGGGCGACTTCCTGCAGGAGGACCGCGATTCCATCGACGTTTTGTTCTTCGGCAGCTCCATGGTCTACTGCGACGTCTGCCCCGGCGTCATCTACGATGAAAGCGGCCTGACCAGCTACGTCATGGCGGGGCCGGAGCAGACCATGCCCGTCACGCTGGCCTACGTCCGCGAGACGCTCAGGACCCAGTCGCCCGAGGCGATCGTCGTGGAGCTGACGGGACTGTTCTTCGACGAATACACGGGCTTTTCCAAGGTCAACGTCTGTTATATGCCCTTCGGCCTCAACCGCATCCGCGCTGCGCGCGCCTGTGAAAAAGGGCTTATGACCACGGCGCTGTTCCCGCTGTACGACTTCCACTCCGAGGTGTTCCCGGAGCCGGGCGTCGAACCGCCGTACCAGCATCCGGACGCCCGGATGCTGGCGGGCTACACGCCCGTGGACGGCCGGGAGACCATGGGCGAGCCCTGGGAGCGCACGTTCACCACCCAGTTCGGCGACAGTGTTTACAGCCGCAGCCGGAGCGCGCTGGAGGAGATCGCCGCGCTGTGCGAGCGGAAGGACGTCCGCCTGATCTGCTATTTCGCGCCCTGCTACAATCAGGTGCCCGCCCTCTGGCGGGAGAACGTCGTGGGATCGCTGGACGGCGCGCTCGATCTCAGCGACCTCGGCGAAGTCATCGGCGCCGACAAAAGCGCCGACTGGTACGACGTGCTTCACTTCAATCAGAAGGGCGCGGCCCGCTTTTCCGCCTGGTGGGCAAGCTACCTGACGGAGCAGGGCGTGGCCCATACCCATGATTGCGATCAGGCCCTCTGGCAGCAGCGGGCCGACTATTTCCGCGCAGGACGATGAAAGGGGAGAATCACCGGTGAAAAAGATCATGCGTCGGGCAGCTGCCGCGCTGACGGCGCTCCTGCTTCTGACCGGCTGCGCCGGGACCGAGGGCGAATACTATACCACCCGTCCCCACAGCGAGCGCGAGGGCCTCGAGACCGACGTCCGCGCCGGCGGCGACATCACCAGCTATTACACCCTCAAGGGCGCGTTGCTCAACATGATCAACATGGGCCTCAACGCCGACGTCTTCCGCATCACCAGCTACAACGGCGATCTGGAGGCCGACCTGCTGGCCGTCATCCAGGAGATCACCACCACCGAGCCCATGGGCATCTACGGCGTGTCCTCCATCACCGCCGACCGCACGAGGGTCCTGTCGTATCAGGACGTCTCGGTCCAGATCCTGTACAAGCGCCCGCCCTCCGAGATGCAGGCCGTCGTCAACATCAGCGGCCGCTATGACCTCGAAAACCGTCTCAACGCCATGCTTCGCTCGTTTTCCGGCGCGGCCGCCTATTACATCACAGGCGGCATCGGCGGCAGGCAGGAGATCGAGCAGATGATTTACGCGGCCTGGATGCGCAGCGGTTCCCGCGCCGTGGGTCTGACGCGCACCAACGTCGAGTTCTTCCCGGAGGAGGTCGACAACTGCATCGTGGAGATTACCGCCGACTATGCCGGCATCCCGGAGGAGCTGCGCAGCATGTCGTCCTTCATCCTCCGCGAGGCCGCCGCCGCGGCCATGGGATGCCGCGCCGAGGAAAAGCTGGACCGGCTGATGTTCATCAACGACTGGCTGCAGGAAAACGTGGAATACGACCAGAGCGCCCAGCGCGTCGTCAACGAGACCATGGCGGGTCAGCCCAAGACCGATATCTATTCCGCCTTCGGCGTCTTCGACCGTCACGTGGGCGCGCAGTCCGGCCTTGTGCTGGCGGCGTCCGTGCTCTGCGACGCCCTGAGCCTCGAGCACACGGTCCGCACCGGCGTTCTGGGGGAAGACGTCTATTCCTGGATCACCCTGACCATCGACGGCGCGACCTATGTCTACGACGTCACCGCCGTCCAGAACGGCCGCACCGCCTGGCTCTACTCTCTTGACGCGGCGAAAGACATTTTCATCGAATGGTAAACCTTCGGGGCGTCCCGGCGGCGCCCCGAAGGTTTTTCGCAAAAAGCAAAAATAGGGGTTGACAAAACGCCGCTCCTGCGTTATATTATTACTCGTTCCGATGCGGATTTAGCTCATCTGGTAGAGCGCCACCTTGCCAAGGTGGAGGTAGCGAGTTCGAGCCTCGTAATCCGCTCCATGCAAAGGCACCCGACAGGGTGCCTTTTTTGCTGGCCGCAGGTTCGCTGATTTATCCGGATATCAAATAAAGAATACCTGCTATATTTGATTCTTCAATCTTGAATCGCTGTTTATTGACTTTTCCGAACAATCGGTCTATCTTAATAGAAGATTCTATCAAGTAAAGGAGAATGATCGATATGGTAAATCTGGACGCGATGGGCAAGCCCTGCCCCATGCCCGTCATCATGGCAAAGAAGGAGCTCACCAAGGGCGAGCCGTTCACCATCACCGTTGACAACGAGACCGCTGTCGGCAACCTGACCCGTCTGGCCAAGGCCATGGGCTGCACCCTGGACGTCACCAACGGCGAGGGCAGCTTCACGCTGGCCTTCGGCGCTCCCACCGGCCAGGTCGCTTCCGCCGAGAAGTCCGGCGAGTACGCCGTCTTCATGAACAAGTACACCGTCGGCGCCGGCAACGACGAGCTGGGTCACAACCTGGCGAAGATGATGCTGTACACCCTGACCCAGAGCGACGACAAGCCCGCCTACGTCCTGCTGATGAACGGCGGCGTCAAGCTGGCCTGCGAGGATGAGACCGCCGCGCATCTGAACGCGCTGGTCGATATGGGCTGCAACGTGCTGGTCTGCGGCACCTGCCTGAACTACTTCGGCATCGCCGATCAGTGCAAGGCCGGTATCGTCAGCAACATGTATGACATCCTGACTGCCATGCAGCAGGTGTCCAAGGTCATCACCGCTTAATTTGATTTGACAAAACCATCCGGAGCGTATATAATAAACCTAATCGCATTGATGGGGAGCAGTAAGACGTTTTTGAAGCGCAGAGAGGGCATGGCCGGTGCAAGTGCCCGTGAGAAACCGTCCGAAGGTCGCCCCGGAGCCGCCGGGCTGAAAGCGAGCGATTAGGTTCGGCCGTCTTGCCGCGTTAAGGCATAAAGGGTCTCACGGCCCTTGAGTGCGCGTATATACGCGAATATGGGTGGTACCGCGGATCAGATGATTCGTCCCGTAGCAGTTATTCTGCCGCGGGACTTTTTTTATTCCCGCGAAGCCTTCAATTTGCATAGGAGATGAAGAGATGAGCGAGAGACACGAGCTCCCCAAGACCTACGATCCTCATGCTACGGAAGACGCGCTGTACAAGTTCTGGGAGGACAGCGGCTTCTTCCACGCTGAGGTCGATCACACCAAGAAACCATTTACGATCGTTATTCCGCCTCCCAACGTCACCGGCCAGCTCCACATGGGCCACGCCTTTGACGAGACGCTGCAGGACATCCTGATCCGCACCAAGCGCATGCAGGGCTACAACGCCCTGTGGATGCCCGGCACGGATCACGCCGGCATCGCCACGCAGATCAAGGTCGAGGAGTCCCTGCGCGAGAAGGGCGAGACCCGCTTCGACTACGGCCGCGAGCGCTTCGTCGATCTGTGCTGGCAGTGGAAGGACCGCTACGGCTCCCGCATCCTCAACCAGCTGCGCAAGCTCGGCTCCTCCTGTGACTGGGACCGCCTGCGCTTCACCATGGACGAGGGCTGCTCCCGCGCCGTCAAGGAGGTCTTCGTCAACCTCTACAACAAAAAGCTGATCTACAAGGGCCACCGCATCGTCAACTGGTGCCCCCGCTGCAACACCGCCCTGTCTGACGCCGAGGTCGAGTACGAGGAGCAGAAGGGTCATCTGTGGCACATCAAATACCCCATCGAGAACTCCGACGAGTATCTCGTCATCGCCACCACACGTCCCGAGACCATGATGGGCGACTCCGGCGTCGCCGTCCACCCGGACGACGAGCGCTATCAGCATCTGGTGGGCAAGAACTGCATCCTGCCTCTGATGAACCGCCCGATCCCCATCTTCGCCGACGATTACGTCGAGCGCGAGTTCGGCACCGGCTGCGTCAAGGTCACGCCCTGCCACGACCCCAACGACTTCGCCATGGCAGAGCGCCACGGTCTGGAGCATATTTTCGTCATCGACGCCGAGGGCAAGATCACCGAGGACGGCGGCAAATATTGCGGCATGACCCGCGAGGAGGCCCGCGAGGCCGTCGTGCATGACCTGGAGGAGCAGGGCTACCTGGTCAAGGTCGAGGATTACAATCACAACGTCGGCACCTGCCACCGCTGCCATACCACCGTCGAGCCTCTGGCCTCCACCCAGTGGTTCGTGAAGATGGGCCCGCTGGCCGAGCCCGCCATCGACGTCGTCAGGAAGGGCGACATCAAGTTCGTCCCCGAGCGCTTCTCCAAGACGTATATGAACTGGATGGAGAACGTCCACGACTGGTGCATCTCCCGTCAGCTGTGGTGGGGCCACCGCATCCCGGCCTACTACTGCGAGGACTGTGGCCACATGATGGTCAGCAAGGACGACGTCCACGTCTGTGAGAAGTGCGGCAGCACCCATATCAAGCAGGATGAGGACGTGCTGGACACCTGGTTCAGCTCCGCCCTGTGGCCCTTCTCCACGTTGGGCTGGCCCGACAAGACGCCCGAGCTGGAGTATTTCTATCCCACCGACGTCCTCGTCACGGGCTACGACATCATCTTCTTCTGGGTCTCCCGCATGATCTTCTCCGGCATGGAGCACATGGGCGAGAAGCCCTTCTCCACGGTCTTCCTGCACGGTCTGATCCGCGACAACCTGGGCCGCAAGATGTCCAAGTCCCTGGGCAACGGCGTCGATCCCATCGAGATCATCGACAAATACGGCGCCGACGCGCTGCGCTTCACGCTTGTCACCGGCATCGGCCCCGGCAACGACGCCCGCTTCTACACCGAGCGCGTGGAGGCCAACCGCAACTTCGCCAACAAGATTTGGAACGCCTCCCGCTTCGTTCTGATGAACCTGACCGTCGACGACGCCGCGCTGCCCGAGGAGCTGACGCTGGAGGACAAGTGGATCCTCACCCGGTACAACGAGCTGATCCAGGCCGTCACCGAGAATATCGACAAGTACGAGCTGGGCATCGCCGCCGATAAGCTGTACAGCTTCATCTGGGACGATTTCTGCGACTGGTTCATCGAACTGTGCAAGATCAGGCTCAACGACAAGGAGAACATGAAGCAGAACGAGAACGCCCAGCGCGTTCTGGTCCACGTGCTCAGCGGCACCATGCAGCTGCTGCATCCCTTCATGCCCTTCATCACCGAGACCGTCTGGCAGGCGCTGCCCCACGAGGGCCCGTCCATCATGGTCTCCAGGTGGCCTGCGTTCGATCAGAGCAAGGTCTTCGAGCAGGAGGCCCGCGACATGGAGCAGATCATGGAGATCATCCGCGCCATCCGCAACCGCCGCGCCGAGATGAACGTCCCGCCCTCCAAGAAGGCCGAGCTGTTCATCGTCTCCGAGCGCCCCATGTTCTCCGGCGCGGACCTCTATTTCAAGCGCCTGGCTTACGCCTCCGAGGTCGTCGTGCTGAACGACGCGCCTGAGAACGCTTCCTCCATGGTGTCCGTCGTCACCCCGGCCGCCAAGGTCTATATGCCTCTGAGCGATCTGGTCGACGTCGAAAAGGAGCTGCAGAGGCTCAACAAGGAAAAGGACAACGTCACGGCTCAGATCGCCCGCATCGAGGGCAAGCTGAGCAATCAGGGATTCATCAGCAAGGCTCCCGAGGCCGTCGTCGCCGCCGAGAGGCAGCGCCTGGAGGGCTATAAGGAGCATCTGAACAAGCTTGAGGAGAGCATTCACAACCTGAAATGAAATACGAAGATGCGTTGAGCTATATCCATAACGCGACCCGACAGGGCGGGCACCAGGGCTTCGGCCGCGTGCGCCGCGCCCTGGAGCTGCTGGGCGAGCCGCAGAAGAAGCTGCGCTTCGTCCACGTGGCGGGGACCAACGGCAAGGGCAGCACCTGCACCATGACGGCGCGGGTGCTGCAGCAGGCCGGCTACAGGACCGGTCTGTTCATCTCGCCCTACGTCATCGATTTCCGCGAGCGCATCCAGCTCAACGGGGAGATGATCCCCCGGCAGGAGCTGGCCGACGCCGTGGAAGCGCTGATCCCCGTGTTCGACCGGGTCAAACGCGAGATCTCCGAGTGTACCGAGTTCGAGCTGGACGTGGTGCTGGCTCTGTACTGGTTCGCCAAAGTCGGCTGCGATATCGTCGTGCTGGAATGCGGCATCGGCGGACGTGAGGATAAGACAAACATCATCGATCCGCCCGAGGTCGCCGCCGTCTGCACCATCGCCTTCGATCACATGGGCTCGCTGGGCAATACGCTGGCGTCGATCGCCGGGCACAAGGGCGGCATCATCAAGTCAGGCAGCTCCGTCGTCCTCTACTGGGACCAGCCGGAGGAGGCCCGCGCGGTACTGCTGGACTGTTGTGAAAAGGCAGGCGTCACGCCCAACATCCCCGATCCGGCGCTCCTGACCGTCGGGGAGATGACCATCGAGGGCACGGACTTCACCTACAAGGGCAGACCGTACCACGTCCCGCTGGTGGGCCGCCACCAGGTCAACAACGCCATGACGGTCATCGCCATCTGCGAGGAGCTGAGCAAGCGCGGCTTCTGCGTGCCCTATGAAGCCGTCCGCGACGGTATGAATTTAACGCGCTTCGTGGGCCGGTGCGAGGTCTTGCGCCATGACCCGCTGTGCATCATCGACGGCGCGCACAACCCGGACGGCGCCGCGTCGCTCTGCCGCGTCATCGACGAGGTGCTGACGGGCCGCCGCATCACGGCAGTCATGGGCATGCTGGAGGACAAGGACTACCCCGACGTCATCGCCATGGTGGCGCGGAAGGTCAGCCGATTCATCGCCGTCACGCCCGACAGCTACCGCAGTCTGGACGCGGAAAAGGCCGCAGCGGTCGCCGCGCCGCATTGTGCGGACGTCACCGTGATCGCGGACCCCACCGACGCTATCCGTCACGCCATCGATACCGCCGCGCCGGACGAGGTGATCATCGCCTGCGGCTCCCTGTATCTGATCGGCCAGATCAAGGAAACGGTGCTGGGCGACACGGAACGCTAAAATATGCACCAAAAGAACGATACAATAGCCCCGGACAGATTATTTGTCCGGGGCTTTGCACTGTATAAGCGCGTCAGCGCTCAGCAACAGATCTGTTTTTGTGAGGACATGTGCCTCACAAAAACTCCTTCACAGCGAGCAAAGCGAGCGCTCGCGCCGATCAACTGAGACGAAGTCGAAGACGATAAGCGCGAGAAAGCTCTGATGAAGACCCAGCGAAGCGGTCTTCATCAGAGGCGCGCCGCGTTTCAGTCGGCGCGCCGAGCCCCGGACAGATCATTTGTCCGGGGCTTTTTCCATGTAAAAATGAGGTGATGATACGATGAAGCTCACAAAGGAGCGCCGGGGCCCGCTGCTGATCCTGCGGCCGGAGGGGGAGATTGACCACCACTGCGCCGCCGCACTGACGCAGGAGCTGACGGAAACGATCGACGAGGAGACCGCGCCGCAGGTGCGGCTTGACATGGGCGGCGTGCCGTTCATGGACAGCGCGGGGCTGATGGTCGTCGTCGCCGCCTGTCGCAGGGCGCAGGGCCTCGACGGCGCGTTCGAAGCGGCCAACGTCATGCCGCAGCCGCACAAGGTCCTGCAGGCCGCGGGGCTCGACAGGAAGATACCGTTCGTGGAGGGATAAGATGAAACAGGAGATCAACAGGTTCACCGTGCGCTTCCCCTCGAAAAGCGCCAACGAGAGTTTCGCCCGCTCGGCCGCCGCGGCCTTCTGCGCCCAGCTCGATCCCACGCTGGACGAGCTGGGCGATATCCGCACCGCCGTGTCCGAAGCCGTGACGAACGCCGTGGTCCACGGCTACCGCGACTGCATCGGTACTGTCGTCATGACCGTCCGTCTGCTGGAGGACAGCGTCGTGGAAATCAAGATCGCCGACAAGGGCGTCGGCATCCCGGATATCGAGGCGGCCCGCCAGCCCATGTTCACCACCGGCGGCGCGGAGCGCTCCGGCATGGGCTTCACGATCATGGAGAGCTTCATGGACGAGCTGAAGGTCAAAAGCAGGCCGGGGCAGGGGACGACCGTCACGATGAAGAAGCGTCTCAACACGCGCCGGTACAAATGACCCGGGAGGAGCGCGAGCAGCTCGCCGCGCGCCATACGCCCCTTGTCTGGAGCATCGTCAGACGGTACATAGGACGAGGCGTGGAGACGGACGACCTGTTCCAGCTGGGCTCTCTCGGCCTGCTCAAGGCCATCGACGGTTTTGACGAGAACTTCGGCGTTCAGTTCTCCACCTACGCCGTGCCGAAGATTGCCGGGGAGATCCGCCGTTTCCTGCGGGACGACGGCACAGTAAAGGTCAGCCGCACCCTGCGAGAGCAGGCTTTCGCGCTGGAAAGGTCGCGTCAGGTGCTCACCCAGGAGCTGGGACGGGAGCCATTGCTGTCCGAGCTCGCGCAGCGGACAGGCATGACGGCGGAGGAAGCGGCTCTGTGCGCGTCGGCGCCGCTGACGGTCTCGTCGCTGGACGAGCCCCTGGGCGAGGACGGCGGTACTCTGCTGGACCTCTGCGGACAGGACGAGGAGGACCGCGTCGTTGACCGCATCGCCCTGCGGGAGGCCATGAAGCAGCTGGACGCGCCGGAGCGCGCCGTTCTCGATCTGCGCTACTTCCGCGATATGACCCAGCAGAAAACGGGCGAGGCGCTGGGCCTCAGCCAGGTCAAGGTCTCCCGCATGGAGAAAAAGGCGCTGCAGAAGCTCCGGGCGCTGCTCATATAAAAGAAAGCTGAGAGGAGAGCCTCTCAGCTTTTTGTCTTATTGTTTGCTGTGCTCGATGGTGGAATGAAGCGCCTTCAGCCAGCCGTCGTAGCGCTTTCTGCGCTCCTCGTCGCCCATCTCCGGCGTGAAGATGCGGCTGCTGCGCCGCAGACCGGGCAGGTCCTCCTTCGTCCAGAAGCCGCACTTGAGACCCGCCAGCATGGCGGCGCCCATGGCCGTGCATTCCACGCTCTCGGGCCTGTCCAGCGGTACCGCCAGCAGGTCGGCCTGGAACTGCATCAGTACATCGCTCTGGCTGGCGCCGCCGTCTACACGCAGCTCCTTCAGGGTGATGTTGCTGTCCTTCTCCATGGCGTCCGTCAAATCGGCCACCTGATAGGCGATGGCCTCTATGACCGCGCGGGCGATCTGGGCACGGCCCGTGGCGCGGGAGAGGCCGAACATCGTCCCGCGGGCGTACATATCCCAGTGGGGCGCGCCGAGGCCCGTGAAAGCCGGGACGAGGTACAGCCCGCCGGCGTTGCTGACGGACGCAGCCAGCTCGCTGCACTGAGGTGCGGAATCGACGATCCGCAGATCATCGCGCAGCCACTTGATCACGGACCCCGCGTTGAAGACGCTGCCCTCCAGCGCGTACTCGACCTTGCCGTCGAGGCCCCAGGCGATCGTCGTCAGCAGACGGTTCTTCGAGCGCACACGCTTTTCGCCCGTGTTCATCAGCAGGAAGCAGCCCGTGCCGTAGGTGTTCTTCGCTTGCCCGGGCAGGTAGCAGCCCTGGCCGAACAGAGCCGCGTGCTGGTCGCCCGCCAGACCGAGGATCGGCACACCGTCCACGGCCTCCAGCCCCCGGGTGCTGTGCACCACGCCGAACCGTGCGGAGGAGGGGAGCACCTGAGGCAGGATGTCCATGGGCACGTCCAGCAGAGCGCACAGCTCCTTGTCCCAGCACAGCTCGTCGATGTTGAACAGCATCGTGCGGGAGGCGTTCGTATAGTCCGTGACGTGGCTCTTGCCGCCCGTCATGTTCCAGATCAGCCACGTGTCGATGGTGCCGAAGAGGAGCCGATGCTCCTGCGCCAGCTGACGCGCCTCGGGCACGTTGTCGAGGATCCACTTGATCTTGCTGCCCGAGAAATAGGCGTCCGCGATCAGTCCGGTCTTTTCGGTGATCATCGGCTCGTGCCCCTTGGCCTTGAGCTGTTCGATGTAGTCCGCCGTGCGCCGGCACTGCCAGACGATGGCGTTATAGACGGGCCTGCCCGTCTCACGGTCCCAGAGGACCGCGGTCTCGCGCTGGTTCGTGATGCCGATGGCCGCGATATCCTCCGGCCCGGCGTTCACCGCGCGGCAGCACTCGTCGATGGACAGCGTCTGACTGAACAGAAGCTCCATGGGATCGTGCTCCACCCAGCCGTCCTTCGGGAAGATCTGGGTGAACTCGTGCTGAGCGACGGAGGCGATGTGACCGTCGTGATCGAACAGGATCGCGCGGGAGCTGGTCGTGCCCTGATCCACGGCGAGGATGTATTTCTTATCCATTGACGCTCACCTCGTCCATCCACTGCAGGATGTCGTCATAGACCTTGTCGTTGTCCAGCTCGTTCAGGATTTCGTGGCGCATGCCGGGATAGCCGATGGCCGTCACGTCGCGGCCCTGCTGCTGCAGCTGGTCGCGGATCCAGTCCACGGCCTGCCCGTAGTTGCCTACGGGGTCCTCTCCGCCGGAGATGACGAGGAAGGGCTTGCACTCGGTCCTGAGGGCCCACTCGTCGCTGCGCACGCGGCAGATGCCGTCGAACAGGGCGTAAAAGCCCGCCGCCGTGAACAGAAACCCGCAGTTGGGGTCGCGCTCGTAAGCCTCGCGGACGCTCTTGTCCCGGGTCAGCCAGGAGAACGGGTCCTTCTCGTCGGCGAAATGCTTGTTGTAGCCGCCGAAGGCGATGGAGTTGATCACGCTGCTGGGCTTCTTGCCCAGACCCATATGCATGATGCCGGCCGCCATGGTCTTGCCTGCCGCCGCGCCGGGATTGGGCGCGGGGGAGCCGCACAGGACGAAGGCGTCATACTGCGTCCCGCGGCCCAGCGCCGCCATATCGGAAACGATCAGCGACCCCATGCTGTGGCCGAACAGGATGAACCGGCCCTCTTTGATCTCTTCCCGCATCAGCTTGCCCAGCACCTCGGCGTCGGACACCAGCAGGTCCCAGCCGCCGTCCTCGCTGAAAAAGCCCTTAGTCTCCCGGTCGCCGCAGGTCTCGCCGTGGCCGCGGTGATCGTGGCAGAAAACGGCGTAGCCGTGACCGGCCAGGAACTCGCCGAGTCTCGCATAGCGGGCGCTGTGCTCCGCCATGCCGTGACAGATCTGCACCAGGCCCTTGACCTCACCCTCCGGCAGCCACTGACGGACGAACAGGGGATGGGACAGGCCGTCTACGATATATCGTGTGGAATAGACAGACATGCGCTTGCACCTCCGATGATCATTATGATTCATCATTATATCAAATCTCGCGGCAAAAGGGAACATCTGCATGGAAAATGATATTTCTGACCTTGACAAAAATGATGTTGTGTTGTACCCTGTTAAAGGGTTAGCTTTAAGCAACCTTATTTTACTGCACATAAGTTAGCTATATCTAACTAAAAGGAGTGATCGCCTTGCTTCTGATCAACAAGACCCTGCTGGACATGTCAAAGGGTCTGCGGCGCTACATCTTCCTGATCGCGGCGCTGAAGGTGGTCGTGCTGGCCGCCACGGCGCGGTTCGCCCAGACCATCTCGTCCTTCATGGGCAATATGTTCGAGCCCGTCATGACCAGCACCGACTTCCGCGCCGCCGTGCTGGCCGCGCTGGGCGCGTCCGCCGTCATGCTGGTGGGCGAGGTACTGGTGGGCGAGGTGGAGTATCGCTGCACAGCAAAATCCCGTCTGCTGCTGCGCGAGCGCATCTTTTCCAAGATGCTGGAGCTCGACGTGGGCAATATCGAAAAGATCGGCGCCTCCGCCGCCGTGGCAAACGCCGTGGACGGCGTGGAGCAGATGCAGGTCTACTACAGTAAGTACCTCCCCGGGCTGCTGTACTGCTTCCTGGCGCCCATCTATCTGTTCTTCCGCCTGAAAAGCATCTCCATGCCGGTGGCGACGCTGCTGCTGGTGGTGTCGATCCTGCTGATGCCGCTGAACAACCGCTTCCGCTCGGTCATCGACGCGCTGAAGAAGGAATACTGGGTCAGCTTCCGCAGTCTGACGGCCTACTATCTCGAAAGCCTGCGCTCCCTGACGACCATCAAGCTCTTCAATCAAGACGACCGCCGCTACGCTACGCTGCGTGAAAAGGCCGACGATTTCCGCAGCCGCATCATGGACGTGATGAAGGTCAACTTTTCAGCATTCCTCTTTACCGAAACAGTCATTTATTCCACCGTCGTCGCCTCCGCCGTCATCGTCTGCAGGCAGATGGAGCGGGGTCAGGTGACGCTGTCCCAGGCGCTGATGGTGCTGATGCTGTCCTACAGCTTCTTCTCCGCTATGCGCGCGCTGATGAACGCCACCCACTCTGCGCTGACGGGCATCGCCGCCGCGCAGAACATCGCCGAGACTCTCGACATCGACACCACCCGCCCCTATAAGCCGGCGCTCGAAAAGAAGGGCAGCTTCGAGGGCGTCACCTTCGACGATGTCACTTTCAGTTATGACGGCCGCAAGGACGTGCTGAAGGATCTCGATATGACTTTTGAAAAGGGCAGGATGACGGCCATCGTCGGCCGCTCCGGCTGCGGCAAGAGCACCGTCGCTGCGCTGCTCATGCGCTTCAGCGACCCCGGAAAGGGGAGCATCGACCTGGAGGGCACGGAGTACGTCTCCATGAGGCCCGAAGAGCTGCGCCGGAACATCGTCATGGTGCCGCAGGCCGTCAGCATCTTCAGCGGAACCATCGAGGACAACCTCCGCATCGCCGATCCGGATGCCTCAGAGGAGCGCCTCATGGACGCCCTCGACCGCGTGCGGTTGAAAGAGTGGGTGCTCGCTCAGCCCGCCGGGCTCAAAACCGATGTGGGCGACGGCGGCGCGCGCTTGTCCGGTGGTCAGCGCCAGAAGATCGGCATCGCCCGCGCGCTGCTCAGCGACGCGCCCTACATCATCTTTGACGAGGCCACGTCCTCCGTGGACGTGGAGAGCGAGGGCGAGATCTGGGCCTGCATCGGCGAGCTCGTGCCCAAGCGCACGCCCATCGTCATCTCGCACCGCCTGTCAACCATCGCCCGCGCCGACAAGATCTACGTCATTCAGGACGGTCGGAGCGTCGAGAGCGGCAGCCACGCGGAGCTGATGGCGCAGAACGGCCTTTACAGCCGCCTTGTCAGGGAACAGGATGAGCTTGAGCGCCACGGAGAAAGGAGGCTCGCACATGCGTAAGGAAATGGGCTTTTTCGCCATGTCGGCGCGGCTGTTCCGCATTGCGTCCACCGTCAAAAACAAGCTGATCGTCTCGACGCTGGCCTCTATCGTCGGCAATGCCTCGCATCTGGGCCTCATGGACTTCGGTTCCATGATGGTCCTGTCCTTCGCCGGGAAGATCGAAGCGGGCACGCCCCTGACCTGGGGCGTTCTGATGGGCGTCTGCGCGTTTTTCATCATGATCTGCCGCTACACCGAGGGGCTCGTCTCTCACGCCGCGGCCTACCAGCTGCTGGCCGACATGCGCGTCAAGATGTACAATACTGTCCGCAGGCTCGCGCCCGCCTGCCTCGTGGACCGGCAGAAGGGCGATATCCTGTCCATCGCTGTGGCGGATATCGAGACCATCGAGTTTTTCTTCGCGCACACCATCGGCCCTGTGTTCACGGTGATCCTGCTGCCGCTGATCACGCTGATCATCGCGGGGCACGTGGACAGGCTGTTCGTCTGGGTCCTGCTGCCGCTGTATCTGATCATCAGCGTTCTGCTGCCGTATCTGTCCCTGAGGCTCGGCCGCGACGTAGGCCGCCGCTACCGCGTGCAGGTGGGCGCGCTCAAGTCCTCCGTTCTGGAGAGCGTCTACGGCGTCCGCGACATCCAGATCTTCGGCATCGGCGACATGCGCAAGCAGGACGTCCTCGACAAAACGAAGGACATCAACCGCTCGGCCCATCTGCTGACGATGCACCGTCAGCTTGTCACCTCGGCCCCAACGTTCTTCATCTATCTGGCCCGCATCCTGATCATCGCCGTCGCCTCCTATCTGGCCCTCAGCGGCAGGGGAGACTCGGCGGGCGTCATCGTGCTGTCCTTTATCGTCTCCGCGTCCTTCTCCTCCACCCAGTCGCTGACGATGGTCGTCTCCAGCCTGCTGGAGACCTATGCCGCTGCGGAGCGCCTCTTTGAGCTGGAGGACACCGTCCCCGAGGTCATCGAGGACGAGCATCCCATCGAGCTGAAAAAGATCGAAAAGATCGAGTTCCGTAACGTAACCTTTGGCTATAACAAGGAGTCCGGCCCGGTGCTGAAAAACATGGATCTGACCATCCGGCCCGAGGACAAGATCGGCGTCGTGGGCGAGAGCGGTATCGGCAAATCGACGGTCATCCGCCTGCTGCTTCGCTTCTGGGAGCCCACGGGCGGCGAGATCCTGATCAACGATATCCCGCTGAAGCGCTACAGCCTCGAGAGCCTGCGCGACCGCATCGCGCTGCTGGAGCAGGACACCTTTATTTTCAGTGACACCATCGCCGGAAACATCGCCTTCGGCCGCCCCAACGCCTCTCAGGCGGAGATCGAACGCGCCGCCGCCCGTGCCGGCATCCACGACTTCATCATGACACTGCCCGAGGGCTATCAGACCAACATGGGCGAGCTGGGCGGCCGCCTGTCCGGCGGCGAGAAGCAGCGCATCGGCATCGCCCGCGTCATGCTCGTCGATCCCGACATGCTCGTCATGGACGAGCCCACCAGCAGTCTCGACATCCTCAACGAAAAGGGGCTGCTCAAGACTCTCGACGACGAGTACGGCGACAAGATGATCATGCTCGTCTCGCACCGTCCCTCCACGCTCACGGGCTGCAATCGCATCCTTCGCCTGGAAAACGGCCGCCTCACTGAGCGGGAAGAAGCTGTCGCCAAACCGGGAGCGGCGATATGACATACGGATGGATCGGCAGCTTCGTGCGGCTCGCCTTCGCCAGGACCGCCTTCGACTATATGGAAAAAGAGGCTCCGGGCATCGATATCGCCTCCTACAAGAAGCGCGTCCTGCGGGAGTACCGCGCCATCGTTGAGCGGACGCCGGGCGTCGGCAGCATGAAGGACAACATGTTCGTCATGACCATGTACATGGGCGCGTTCCTCATCGCGCTGTATAAGCAGTCGGGCGGCAGACTGAGCGAGGAGAAGCTCAAGGGCCTGATCCGCGCTCTCACATACAGCCCGCTGATGGTCAAGGCAAAAAAGGGGAAGAGCGCATTCACGCAGCGGGAGATCGAGACCAGAACAAGGCAGTCCCGGTGGTCCCGGGACCACATCGGCGAATACCCGATGAACTGGTATTATTACTTCGAGACCGTCCCCGGGAAAGAGGAGTATTACATCACCCACAAGCAGTGCGGCCTCTGCAAGCTGACCGCGCAGGAAAACTGCGCCGAGATCACGAAGCACATGTGCATGATGGATTACTACATCTTCGAGATGCAGGGTGCCGTCCTCGACCGGACCAAGACCCTCGGCTGGGGCGACGACGAGTGCAACTTCCACCTGATGAGCCGGGCAAGAGCCGAAGAGCTCGGCTTCGTCAAGAGCCCCGACGCAAAATGAATCAAAGGCACGGCCAAGCGGCCGTGCCTTTTTCCGGCTTGATATTGACAAATACAGGCATTCGCCATAAACTAAAGCTATCAGAATAACAGAGAAAGGATCGATACTATGGCTTATACGAAGATTCACGGCGTGCTGCCACCGATGATCACGCCCTTCAAGGAGAACGGCGATGTCGATTACGAAGGCTTTGCCTCCAACGTGCGCAGGTTCAACGAAGCGCCGCTGGCGGGGTATCTCGTCATCGGCTCCAACAGCGAGACGGCCTTCCTCAGCGAGGAGGAGAAGCTGGAGCTGGTTCGCCTGACGAAGGAGAACGCCGCCCCCGGCCGCCAGATCCTCGTGGGCTCCGGCCTCGACTCCGTCCGCGAGACGATCAGGCTGACGAATGCCTGCGCGAAGCTGGGCGCGGACGCCGCGCTCGTGCTGACGCCGTCCTATTACTCCGACGCCATGGGCACGAAGAACCTGATCCGCTACTTCACGGAGGTCGCCGACAACGCAGAGATCCCCGTGCTGATCTACAACGTGACGAAGTTCACCCACGTCAACATCTCCGCCGACGCGCTGGCCGTTCTGTCCCGCCACCCCAACATCGTGGGCATGAAGGACTCCAACGGCAACGTGCCTCAGCTGGCCACCGAGCTGCGCGTGGCCGATCCCAGCTTCCAGGTGATGACCGGCACCTTCGGCGCCTGGTATCCCGCCTTGACCATGGGCATCACGGGCATCATCTCCGCCATGGCCAACTGCTGCCCCGAGCCCATCGCCGAGGTGCAGGCGCTCTACGACGCGGGCAGATTGCAGGAGGCCTTTGACCTCTATCAGCGCTGGTTCCCTGTCAACGCCGCCGTCACGGGCAAGTACGGCATCGGCGGCCTGAAATACTGCGCCGACCGCTGCGGCTACACGGGCGGCTTCGTCCGCAACCCGTTGCTGGACAGCACCGAGCAGGAAAAGAAGGAGCTGGACGCCATCCTCGCCGCTGCGCAGAACTGATCTTCGCATAAAAAAAGCCCTGCACGCTCGTGCAGGGCTTTTGGTACGTGTCTTGATTTATTTCTTCATCAGATCGCGGATCTCGGTGAGCAGCTCCTCGGTGGTGGGGCCCTTGGGCTCATCGGGGGCGGGGGCGGGCTCTTCCTTCTTGTGCATGTTGTTGATGGCCTTGACCATGAAGAAGATGCACAGGGCGACCAGCAGGAAGTCGACGATCGACTGGATGAACGCGCCGTAAGCGATGGCGGATTCGGCCTTGACGACCTCACCGGCGGCGTCCAGCTCAGCGGGGCTCAGCACGACCTTCAGATCGGCAAAATTGACCTTGCCCAGGAAAATGCCGATGATAGGCATCAGCATATCGTTGACCAGCGAGGTGATGATCTTGCCGAACGCGCCGCCGATGATAACGCCGACGGCCATGTCCATGACGTTGCCCTTAAACGCAAATTTTTTGAACTCTTCCCACATAAGTGATTGATTCCTCCTTACGTTTTGACGCCAGCCGCCCCGGGAGGGACAACTGCCTTTTAACGTATTGTAGCATCATCGGCCCTGTTTCGCAAGGGGAACGCGAAATAAATGCTGACTTTTTCGGCAAGATGATATATAATAGCCTCAGACCGTAAATACAGCAGAACGGAGTGATATATGATATGAGCCAGACTTGCGACCACAACTGCGAGAACTGCGCCCAGAACTGCGGCGACCGCACCGCGCCCAACAGCTTCCTCGCTCAGCCGAAGGAATCCACCCACGTCAAGAAGGTCATCGGCGTCGTCAGCGGCAAGGGCGGCGTCGGCAAGAGCCTCGTCACCGCGGCCCTTGCGTCCCTGGCCCGCCGCCGCGGCCTCGAGACGGCCGTCCTCGATTCCGACATCACCGGCCCCTCGATCCCCAAGGCCTTCGGCCTGCACGATAAGGCCATGGGCAATCAGAACGGCATCCTGCCCACGCTGACGAAGACCGGCGTCAAGGTCATGTCCCTGAACCTCCTGCTGGAGGACGAGACCGAGCCTGTCGTCTGGCGCGGCCCCATCATCGCCGGGACCGTCAAGCAGTTCTGGACCGATGTGCTTTGGAACGACGTCGACTATATGTTCATCGATATGCCTCCCGGAACGGGCGACGTGGCGCTGACCGTGTTCCAGTCCATCCCGCTGGACGGCCTGATCATCGTCACCACGCCTCAGGAGCTGGTGGGCATGATCGTCGAGAAGGCCGTCAAAATGGCCCAGCTGATGAACATCCCCGTGCTGGCGCTGGTGGAGAACATGAGCTACGTCAAGTGTCCCGACTGCGGCAGGGAGATCGCGATCTTCGGCGAGAGCCATGTGGAGGAGACCGCGGCGCGTCTGGGCATCCCCCTGACGGCGCGTCTGCCGCTGGATCCCGCCTTTGCGTCCCTCGTGGACGCCGGGCAGGTGGAAGAGGTCCAAAGCCCCGAGCTTTCGGCGCTGCTGGACAAGCTGGAAACGATGTAACGGAGGGTCATGATCATGGAGATTCTTGCGTATTCCTATCGCGGCGAGCTAAGGGACCTGATCTACACCGGCAATATCGCCGTTGTGGACTATCAAGGCAAACTGCTTTACAGCTACGGCAATCCTTATAAGGTCGCCTTCGCCCGTTCCTCCGCCAAGCCCATGCAGGCCATGGTCGCCGTGGAGAGCGGCGCCGTGGACGCCTACGGCCTCACAGAGGAGGAGCTGGCCATTCTGTGCGCCTCCCACGGCGGCGAGGAGTTCCATGTCCGCACGGTCCGCGCCGTGCTGAAAAAGGCCGGTCTGGACGAGAGCTACCTCCAGTGCGGCGTCCACTATCCGCTGTACAAGCCCGACGCCGATAAAATGATGAAGGAGGGCGTGGAGCCCACCGAGGTCTATTGCAACTGCTCCGGCAAGCACAGCGGCATGCTGATCACCTGCAGGTACAAGGGTGAGAGCCTGGACGACTACTACGTCCGCAGCCACCCCCATCAGAAGCGCATCACGCAGATGATCGGCGATATCTGCTGCTACGATCCCGAAAAGATCGTCCTCGGCACCGACGGCTGCGGCGTGCCCGTTCACGCGCTGCCGCTTTACAACTTCGCCTGGGGCATGGCCCGCATGGCCAACGGTGACGTCCTCGGCGAGCAGCGCGGCCCAATGGCCAAGCGCATCACGAAGGCCATGACCGCTTATCCGAAGATGGTCTCCGGTACGGGACGCATCGACGCCGCCATCATGGAGACCTTCGGCGGCAACGTCTTCGCCAAATCCGGCGCCGACGGTTACTATATCGTCGGCATCAAGGACAAGGGCATCGGCATCGCCGTCAAGATCGACGACGGCAACGGCGCCGTGCGCGATATGGTCGTCTGCGAGGTCCTGCGTCAGCTTGGCTATATCAACGAGCAGAACGAAGCTGTTTTCGCTCCCTGGTCAAAAAAGGAAGTCTACAACCACAAGAAGGAGCTGGTCGGTCACACCGTCACCGACTTCACCCTGCACAAGGGAGAATGATCATGGGTAAGAGCTATAAATCCCCCTCGGAGCGCGCCGTCATGGTCGCCGCCGGACTGTCTCTGGGGCTGGCCATGAGTTTCTTTGTCGTCATCGGCAAGGGCGTCATGGGCCTGCTCAAGTCTATCGACAGCCTCAAGGATCACGAATAGCAGCCATATAAAAAACAGCCCTGAGAGACGTCTCTCAGGGCTGTTTCGTCATGTTGTCAAATGAACAGCAGATAGCCCTTGTCGATGGGCTTGAACACGCTGTCGGGCCTCAGGGAGTCGTAGACGCACTGGAGCTCGTCGTTGAGGATCATCAGCCTGCGGTCCTCGGGGACCTCGGGCAGCCTGGACAGTGTGTAGGGCAGGCGGTAAGCCTTGTTCTCCGCACTCTTTTCCCCGAAGCCCTGCCCCTCGTACAGCGGCAGCGTTGCGGCGTCGCGGTAGGTGTAGGAGGCGACGCAGCAGTATTCCACACCGTCACGCAGCTCGAAGATCGGCGTCAGCATGTCGCGGCTGGGGTTGGAGGGCGTGCGGAGGAAGCCCGTGGCGCGGCAGTCGTCGATGGGCTTCACCGTGCCCTCGAACAGCCCGTACACGCCGCTGTCGTCACGGCCGGAGCCGGAGATGACGACCACGCCGTCGTTGCCCGGCAGCAGCGCCACCTTGAAGCCCGTCACCACGTCGGTGACGACGATATCATAGGGGGAGGCGTCCACCACGACGTACTTCTTGCCCACGCGCCCCTTCCACGCCTGCGAGACCGCAGGAGCAGGCTTCGCCTTCTGCGCCATGGGGGCCACGACGCCGTTCCAGGCTGACAGCGCGAAGATATCGTCGCCGTAATGCTCGAACAGAAGCGTGCGCTTGTCGTCGTTGGAGAACTGCTCGCCGTCAAAGTTGAAGGTCTTGAACCAGTGCTTGTGGCCGCCGCGGGTGTCGTCCATGGTGATGGCGCAGTGCGCGCCGAACATGTGCAGGTTGAGGATGCCGCTGGGCACCAGATAAGTCCCGGCGTATTCGTCGGCGTATTCCTTCGGCACGGGCTTGAAACTCCTGTAGATGCTCACGCCCTCGGTCTCCCACATGGCGGTGGCGAACAGCCGCAGGATGCACTCGTTGATGTTCTGGCGGCAGTCGTGGGTCTCGGAGATCGCCAGTACGGCGTTGTACTTGGGGATGACGATGAACTGCGTGTCGAACTGGAAGCTGTTGCCGCCCTTGAGCAGCGCGCCCTCGCCCAGATCATAGTCGGGATGAGCGTAGCACACCGTATCCCAGCCGAGACCGAAGTTGCAGCTGCGCTCGTCCTTTTTGAGGAACGTCGCGCCCTGTTTCTTCGCCATCTCCGCCTTGGAAGCCTCGGAAATGACGGCGCTGTCGTTGAGGAACTGATTGCCGAAGACGCACAGATCGGTCATATCGGTGGTATAGCCCGCGCCGCCCTGGATCAGCAGCAGCTCAGGCGTGCGTCCGCTCTGTCTGACCAGCGGATAGGCGGGGTTTAGGTTGGGAGACAGGCGGGAGGAATGAGCGCCGATAGGCTCCGTGATGTGGTTCATGCAGTAGTCCTCGTACTTCTCGCCCGAGACCTCGGCCACCACCATCTCCGCCAGCGTGAAGCCGTCGTTACAGTAGACGGCGTACTCGCCCGGCTCGGCCTTCAGATAGTTCTTGGACATATAGTCGTAGACGTCGGCGTAATAGTCGGCGTCCTTCACCGACGAGACGGAGAAGCCCTTCCACTGGGTGCCGGGCAGCCCTGAGGTGTGGCTGAGGCAGTGCCGGACGGTGATTTTCTTATACCGCTCGTCGGGCATCCACAGCTTGGGCAGGTACTTGTAAACGGGCGTGTCCAGCTCGACCTTGCCCTGCTCCACCAGCTGCATGACGGCCACGGTGCAGTAGATCTTCGAGACGGAGGCCACGTTGTAGGTGCTGCAGGTGGTGGCGGGCGTCTTGTCCTTGTCGCCCAGATGGCCGATGGAATCGGCGGCCAGCAGCTTGCCGTCCTTCATGATGGCGTAAGAGATGGAGGTGTACTCCTTCGGCAGACCGTAGCGGAGGATCTCCGTCAGTCGATGGGTCAGATTTTCCATAACGATAACGCTCCTTTGTATTCTAATCTCAGATCAGCAGCAGATAGCCGGATTGGACCGGCGCGAAGGGCTTGCCCTCCAGCGAGTCATAGACGCAGATCAGCGCGTCGTTCATGACCAGCGCTCTGCGCCCCGCGGGGACGGCGGGCAGCGCGGAAAGGGGAGAGGCGAGGCGGTACGTCTGCGATGCTTCCGCAAAGCCCTGTCCCGCATAAACGGGCAAAGAATCGACATCCCGGAAGGTGTAGGAGAGGACGGAGACGTACTCCGCGCCGTCAAGCTGCTCGAAAAGCGGCGTCTGGTGGTCGCGGCCGGGGTTCGTCGGCATACGCGTCACGCCCACGGCCTGACTGTCGTTCAGCGGTCTGACGGCGCACTCCGTCATGTTTTCAAGACCGAGCCCCATGCGCCCGATGGTCCGGACGAGCATCAGCCCCTCGACCTCCGGCATGGGCACGAACGTGACGGCGCCGGCCATCTGTCCGGCCAGGACGTCCCGGGGACCCATGTCCGCAACGAGATACCGCTTGCCCATGCGGCTGCGCCAGACGCCGCTCAGAGGCGCGGCGGGCAGCGCCTTTTGCGCCAGCGGCACCAGCAGTCCCTCGACGGTCCGCAGGGCATACAGATCATCGCCGTCGCGCTCAAAGTCGAGGACCGTGCCGTCGTCCGCCGTGAAGCGGTCGCCCGTGTAGCGGTAAGGCTTATACAACGGATACAGATTGCCCTGATGATCCATCGTCGAGATCGAGCAGAACGCGCCGTAAACGCTGAGCTTGAGGATGTTCGTCTGCATCATGTAAACGCCGCTCAGCTCCTTCGCCAACGCATCGGGCACCGGCACGCCGTCCGTCAGGACGTTGACGCCCTCCGTCTCCCACATGGCCACGGAGAACAGCCGGAGGATCGCCTCCATGCAGTCCAGCCCGCAGTCGTCGGTCTGGGAGATCGCCAGCACGGCGTCATACTTGGGGATGATCACCAGCTTCGTGCCGAACTCCAGCGTTTTGCCGCCCTTCATCAGCACATGCTCGCCCAGATCGTAGCCCGGATAGGTGAACGCCATGCTGTCCCAGCCGAGACCGTAGTTGTTCCCGCGCTGATCCTTTATGAGGAACGTCACGCCCTGATGCCTGCCCATTTCCGCCTTGGAATCGTCGGAAAGTATGGCGCTCTCGCGCAGGAACTGCTCGCCGAAGCGGCACAGATCGGTCATGCTGGAGGTGTAGCCGCCGCAGGCACGGATGTACATGATCTCGGGCGGCCAGCCCTTTTCCACCACCATCGGATGGTCTGGGTGATACAGCGGCACCAGACGCGTCGATTCGGCCCCGATGGGGTCCGTGATATGCTCGACGCTGTACTGCTCGAAAGGCTGTCCGCTGACCTCGCTGACCACCATTTCGGCCATCGTGAAGCCGTCGTTGCAGTAAACGGAATAGGTGCCGGGGTCGGCCTTGAGCCGCACCTTCGAGAGATAGTCATAGACGTCGGCATAATAGTCGTAGGGATCGGTCCCCGCCAGCGCGAAGCCCTTCCACTGGGTGCCGGGCAGGCCGGAGGAGTGGCTGAGGCAGTGGCGCAGCGTGATCTGTTTATACCGCTCGTCCGGCATCCACAGCCGGGGCAGGTACTTATAAACGGGTATGTCCAGATCGACCTTGCCCTGTTCGGCCAGCTGCATGACGGCCACGGCGCAGAAGATCTTCGATACGGAGCCGATGTTGTAGGTGCTGCCGCAGTCCGCAGGCGTCCCGGCCTTGTCGCCGATGGTACCCAGAGAATCGGCCGCCAGCAGCTTCCCGCCGCGGCTGATCGAGTAAGAGACCGACGTGTACCCGGGCTTCAGCCCGCAGCGCAGGATATCGGAGAGCTTTTGCGTGAGAGTTGACATACGGTTTCCTCCTTTAAAAGTACAGAATACGGAAGGATCACAAGGTTCACTTGCTTTAACTATACTGTTTTCGCTTTCGGCTGTCAATCTTTTGCCAGCGTCAGATCGCCGCTGTTCGTCGTCACAGTCAGCGCAGTCCCGCCGCTGCCGTAGATATACGTCCGGTACTCCTTTGTGCCGGCCAGTCCGGCCTCCGTCAGTTGCCCGGATACAGTGTCGAACGTAAGGGTGAAGTCCTCCATGGGCGTCCGGATCGAAACGCTTCCGGACTTCGTATTGACGCTGCTCTCACGGTCGATTTCACGTAATGAGACGTTTCCGGAAACGGTAGAGACACGCATCTTCCCGTTCGGCGCCGTCAGTACGGCGCTGCCGGAGATCGTCTCGACCTGCCAGGTGTCGAACTGACCTGCCAAGTCCAGTGAGCCGGAGATCGTCGCCGCGGCGCAGACGCCGCCGCTGAGGTCACGGAACGATACGCCGGCTGAATAGGTGATGACCGTCAATGTATCGAGCGCGCCGCAGAGCTCCTCCGGCAGCGCCAGCGTCAGGAACTTCTCCGGCTGATCGGCCAGGTCCTTTTCTTTCGAGCCGCGTATTTCCATCGCGCTGTTCGCCGCTTTAGTGATGAGGCGGTCGTCCGACTCCAGCGGACTGTAAGACCGCTCTGTCAGTTCGATACTGCTTCCGTCCGTCCGCACGATCTCCACGCTTTCGGCGCCCCATTCGATGACGATCGAGCGGGGCTGAACGTCGTACAGGTCTGTGGTGTAAGCATACCCATCGTCTCCGGTAGGGGCAGCAGGCGTCTCAGCTGCCGGAAAGAACGGCGCGAGGATGTACTTGGCGAAGCGCGGGGCGATCAGCAGCGCCTGAACGAGCAGCAGCACCGCGATGGCCGCCGCGATGCTCTTCGATCTCGCGCACTTCAGGGTAAGCGGCGCAGAGACGCCCTACGATCACATCGATGTCGCCCAGCGAGGCGACAGCTTCGCTTTCGCTCCAACCGTCTTCCATTCTGTCGCGGATCATTTCACGGTAATAGGCGACTTATGTCCTGCGCTCCTTTTTGGGCAGCACACGCAGACTATTGTCCAGCTGTTCCAGAAAAACGCGTTCAGTCATGGGGCTCACCGTCCTTGATAAAGCGATAGATGCCCAACAGCTCGTCCCAATCGGCGATAAACTCATTCAGCCGCGCGCGCCCGGCGGGAGTGATGCGGTAAAACTTGCGGAGACGGCCGCTGTGCTCGACGCTGTAGCACGTCAGATGTCCGGCGCCCTCCAATCGCCGCAGGATCGGGTACAGCGTCGATTCGGAAAGGACGATATAAGGCGAGATATCCTTGATCAGCTGATACCCATAGGAGTCGCCGCGGCTGAGCGCAGCCAGTACACAGCCTTCCAGCAGGCCCTTTTTCATTTGCGGATCGAGCATGCGGCCACCTCCTTTATGACAATACTATACAATACACAGTATAATGCGTCAAGAGGCATAAAGAAACCCCCGCCATACAGCGGGGGTTCAGTCGATGATAGGGTCCTTCGGCTTGACGGATGACAGGCGGTAGGCGGCGAGCGTCTCGTCGACGCCCATGAAGGATGCTGCGTCAGAGATGCGGCGGGTGAGGTAGGGCTGCAGCGCCTCGTCGGAGTAAAGCAGGTCGACGGCGAAGCGCTGGGCCTCCAGCTCGTATTTGCCGGTGATGACGAAGGTCCGGTGATCCATGAACATCCGGTTGAGGCCCCTGTGCAGGAGCATGTGCCCCAGCTCGTGGGCGCAGACGAGCCGCGCCTGCACCTCGTCCAGCGCGTCGCTGATGAAGATGATATGGCAGCGCTTCATATAGCGATAGAAGCCCCGCAGCTCGCACAGCGGCACAAACGTGACGATGCAGCCCATGGCTTCGGCGATCTCGAAGGGGTCGCGGGTATGATGCTTTGTTACGAGACGTTCTGCAGCGGCCTTTGCATCCATGCTTGATTAGTCCTTCTTGTTTTTCGTCGGATCGAAGCGCTCCTTGTTCTTGACCTTGGCAAGCTCCAGTCCCATGCGCACGGCCTGGATGATCGAATCCTTCGCCTCGTCGCTCATGGGGTCGCCGTCGAACATCAGCCCGCCGGAGTCCATATCGGCGATGAAGGCCTCGAGATCACGGGCGATGTCCCGCTGCTCCCGCCGTGTGAAGGCGATGGGGGAAGGGGCCTCGCTGCCCAGCAGGTATTCCACCGTCACGCCGAAATAATCGGCCAGCTTCCGCGCCGTCTCGGCGGTGACGCCCCTGGCGCGGCCCTTGCGCAGCTCTGTCATGAAGCTGCGGCTCATACCCAGCTCCTGGCTCATCCTGGCGCCGGAGACGCCCTTCTTTTTCAGCAGCTCATCGATCCGCAGGTAAAGATCAGACATACAGTCACCCCACACAAAACTCAAAGCAAACAGTCCTCTTTTCATCATTTTAGTACAAAAGATTGTGCAAGTCAAGAGATTTGTACGCCGTTTTGTGATTCTTTAGATGACGGGATCATTGTATCGTTTCTGCAGTCCGAAATACAGGACAGACTTGCATTTTTGCGCGAAGGGAGTATAATGGAGTTAACAATAACTAACCTGCAAAGGAGACTGATTATGTTCAAAGCAACTCTCGGGATCGACGGCATGGCCTGCACCATGTGCGAGACCCACGTCAACGAAGCCATCCGCAAGGCGTTCTCCGTCAAAAAGGTCTCATCCAGCCACAAAAAGGGCATGGCCGAGGTGATCTCCGATACGCCTCTGGACGAAACCGCTCTCCGCGCGGCGCTGGACCCCACGGGCTACCGCCTGACGTCCTTCCGGTCAGAGCCTTATGAGAAAAAAGGCGGCCTGTTCGGCTTCCTGAAATAAGTCTTCACCCGTGCCGGACGGCACGGGCTTTTTTAACAGTTGCAGTCGGGGCGCGTCGATGCTATAATTTTCATAATGAGATCTCAAGAAAACAAATGAGGTGAACAGTATGGAAACGAGACCCTTTGTTCCCTGGAATATGATGAACGACTTTATGGTCGACGTCTTCAAGGCCTACGGCGTGCCCGAGGAGGACGCCCGCATCTGCACGGACGTGCTGCTGGAGAGCGACCGCCGCGGCATCGAGAGCCACGGCTGCAACCGCTTCAAGCCTATTTATCTCGACCGCATCAAAAACGGCACCCTGCTGCCCGTGACGAAGCTCGATATCGTCAAGGAGACGCCCACCACCGTCGTCATGGACGCCAACAACGGCATGGGCATGGTGGCCAGCTGGCACATGATGAACAAGCTGATCGAAAAGGCGAAGGTCTACGGCATGGCCGGCGGCACGATCTTCAACTCCACCCATTTCGGCATCGCGGGGTACTGGACCACCATGGCCGAAAAGGCCGGGATGATCGGTATTTCCGGCACAAACGCACGGCCCTCCGTGGCGCCCACCTGGGGCGTCGAGCCCATGATGGGAACGAACCCCCTGACCTTCACCATGCCCACGGACGAGGATTTCCCGTTCAACTTCGACTGCGCCACCTCCATCGTCCAGAACGGCAAGATCGAGTTCTACCAGCGCCAGGGCAAGCCCACGCCCGCCGGGCTCGTCGTCACGAAGGACGGCGGCACCATGACCGACTCCGGTGCGATCCTGAAGGAGATGCGCGCGGGCAACTGCTCGCTGCTGCCCATCGGCGGCTTCGGCGAGGAGACGGGCGGCTACAAGGGCTACGGCTTCGCCTCCGTCGTGGAAATCCTCTCCGCCGCGCTTTCCGGCGGCCCCTATATGCAGGACCTGACGGGCAAGAACCCCGACGGCACCAACAGGATGTATCGCCTGGGTCATTTCTTCTTCGTCATCAATCCCGAGTTCTTCATGGGTCTCGACACCTTCCGTCAGACGGCGGGCGGCATCTGCCGCGCCCTGCGCGCCTCCGAGAAGGCTCCGGGAGCCGAGCGCATCTACACCGCCGGAGAGAAGGAATGGCTCAACTGGCAGGAGCGCAAGGACAAGGGCGTGCCCGTGGGCGACTCCATCCAGAAGGAAATGATCGCCCTGCGCGACGAGTGCGGGCTCGATTACCGCTTCCCCTTTGAGGACTGAATAAACTGACTTGGGAGAAATCACCATGACTGACGCTTACGCCTATCCGATCGCCGCGGTGATCGGATACCTGCTCGGCTCGTCCAATCTGGCATTCTTTCTCAGCAAACTCAACCGCCGCACCGATATCCGCAATGTCGGTACCGGCAACCCCGGCGCGTCCAACACCATGATGCTCTACGGCTGGAAGGCCGGCGTCGCCGTCGGCGTCCACGATATCGGCAAGGCGATCATCGCCGTACTGGTGGCGGGACTGCTGTTCGCCCGCCTGCCTCTGATCCGTGAGACGGCGGGCGCCGCCTGCGTCATGGGTCACCTGTTCCCGTTTTACATGGGCTTCCGCGGCGGCAAGGGCTTCGCTTCCTACCTCGGCATGATCATCGGTCTCAACTGGCTGTTCGCCCTGGGTCTGGGCGCCGCCATCATCGTGTCGGTGCTCATCACGGACTACATCGTCGTGGGGACCATGATCACCGTGATCTCCTATCCCGTCTACTGTGCCATCACGGGCAACTATGGTGCGGCGGCGCTGCTGTCCGTCGTCACGGCATTCATCATCTACAAGCACCGCGAGAACTTCCGCCGCATCCTGAACGGCACGGAGGTCGGCCTGCGCAAGGCCCATCGCGGCGACATGCGCATCAAAAACGAGCAGGGGAGGGATGACCGATGAGTCAGCAGAAAGCCCCGGCACTCAGGCTCAATTACAGGCGCACCTTCCTCATCGGCTTTGCCTTCTTCGGCATTCTGCTGCTGTGGCAGGTCTATGACTCCTGGTGTCCCACGTTCCTGACGGATATCTTCGCCCGCAGGCTCTACGACCTGTCCTCCGCTCAGCTCAAGGCCTCCGATCCCGCCAAGATCCTCAACGTCCAGTGGATCGTCGGCATCATCATGGCCTGCGACAATCTGGCGGCGCTGATCCTTCTGCCCATCTTCGGCAGCCTGTCGGATAAAACGAAGACGCCCATCGGCAAGCGTATGCCCTATATCCTCGTGGGCACGCTGGTGGCCGCGCTGGCGTTCCCGTTTATCCCGCTGTTCTTCCATCTGAACAACATCGCCGCCATGGTGGCCATGATGGCCGTCGTGCTGATGTTCATGATGATGTACCGCAGTCCCGCCGTGGCGCTGATGCCCGACATCACGCCCAAGCCCCTGCGTGCCCGCGCCAACGGCGTCATCAACATCATGGGCTATCTGGGCGGTGCCTTCGCCACCGTCCTGGGCATTTTCCTCAAGCTCAGTGACTACATCAACGCCCCCGACGCCGGGCGGAAGCTGCTGACCATCGAGGTCCCCTTCGCCGTGGCGTCGCTGCTGATGGTGATCTCCGCCTTCGTCCTTTACGCGACGATCAAGGAGAACCGCATCGCCGAGGAGATGAAGGACGAGCTGGCGCTTGGCGAGCAGTTGGCCGCCGTCGAGACGCCCGTCGACGACGACGCGCCCATGTCCCGCGCCAACCGTGCCATGCTGCTGGCGATCCTCGGGGCCGAGTTTCTGTGGTTCATGGCGGACAACGCCATCGGCACCTATATCGGCAATTACGTCATCTATTACCTCAACGCGTCCTCCGGCGCCACGATGTATCTGACGATCATCGGCGGTCTGGCCTCCGTCATCGGCTTTGCTATCGCGGGCGCCATCGCGGATCGCGTCGGGCGCAAGTGGACCGTGTCCTCGGGCCTTGCGCTGACGGTGCTGGCCGTCGTGTTCATGTGTTTCGTCACGCCCACGGGCCGTGTCGTCGGACAGAACGGGGAGCAAGCGTTCCCCGCAGCTTTGTATATCGTCTGGCTGCTCAAGGGCTTCGGCATGGCGCTGGTGCACAACTGCTCGTTCCCCATGGTGGTGGAGCTGTGCTCCAGCAAGAAGATCGGCAAGTTCACCGGCTACTATTACGCCGCCAGCATGTCGGCGCAGACGCTGACGCCCGTGCTGCTGGGTCTGGCGTTCCGAGTGACGCTGGCCTGGCGCGCGCTGCCTGTGTACGCTGCGCTCCTGTACGCCCTCAGCTGCTTCGTCTTCACCTCCCGCATCAAGAATATCAAGGCAAAGAAGCTGGAAAACGTCAAGGGTCTTGAGGCCCTGGACGTCGATTGATCGGAAAAGAGGCATTCCCGTTGAAAAAACGAACCGCACTTCTCTGCGCGCTGGCGGCAGCCGCCGTCCCCGCGGCGCTGGTCGCCCCCGGCCGCGCGGATGAAAAGAAAAAAGAGCCGTTTCAGAACCGCAACTTCGCCCACCGCGGCCTTCATGCCGAAGACAAGTCCGTACCGGAAAACTCGCTGGAAGCGTTCCGTCTCGCCTGTGAGGCGGGCTACGGTATGGAGCTGGACGTCCAGTTGTCCAGGGACGGCCGCGTGGTCGTCTTCCACGACGACACGCTGAACCGCGTCTGCGGCGTGGATGCCCGTGTGGACGAGCTCGATTTCGACGAGCTGCGCGCGCTCCGCCTCTGCGGCACGGACCATCAGATCCCGCTGTTTTCGGAGGTCCTTGACGTCGTTCACGGCCGTGGACCGCTGATCGTGGAGCTGAAATCCGGCAGGAGGAACCGGGAGCTGTGCGAGAAGACGCTCCTGCTGCTGCGGGGCTACGGCGGCGATTACTGCATCGAGAGCTTCGACCCGACCATCGTCGGCTGGTTCCGCAAAAACGCCCCCGATATTCTGCGCGGCCAGCTGGCTTCGCCGCCCAGGAGCTTCTGGAAGCACGGCGTTCACGCGCTGCGCTCCATCGCCATGGGCAATACGCTGATGAACGCGGTCTCGCGTCCGCAGTTCATCGCTTACCGCATCGGCCCGCGTCCGCCGCTGGTCCGGCTGTCGGAGGCCATGGGCGCCATGAGGATCGGCTGGACGGCCCACGACGCGAGCGCCGAGCAGGGGAGAGACGCCGTGATCTTTGAGTTCTACCGGCCCGAGCCGTTCTACAGATGATCCGTCTGCTGCTTTTCGATCTTGACGGGACGCTGCTGCGCAGCGACAAGACGCTCTCGCCCCGGACGCTGGCGGCGCTGCGTGCTTGCCAGATGAAGGGGATTTCCATCGGCGTCTGCACCTCGCGCAGCGAGCAGAACTGCCTTGACTTTTTGCCCCATCTGTCGCCGGACGCCGTGATCTCCAGCGGCGGCGCCGTGGTGCGGAGCGGGGAGGAGCTGATAAGCACCGCTGCCTTTACGCCCGACGAGACGAACCGCATGATCGCCGTCGCCCGCGCGATCTGCGGCCCGGACGTGGAGCTGACCGTCGATACCCTGGAACGCCATTACTGGAATTACAAGGTCGATCCGCTCCAGTGGGACAAGACCTGGGGCGGCAGCGTCTGGACGGATTACGAGGGCTTCAGCGAGGAATGCCTCAAGCTCTGTGTACAGATCTTCGACGAGACGAACGCCGAAGCGCTCCGTCGGGCGCTGCCGGACTGCGATATGGTGCGGTTTTCGGGCAGCGATTGGTACAAGCTCACCCGCGCCGGCGTGACGAAGGAAAACGCCATTCGTCTGCTGTGCGCCCACAGGGGCGTGGATACTGGCGAGCTGGCCGCCTTCGGCGACGATCTGGCCGATATCGGGATGCTGAGGCTGGCCGGTCTCGGCGTGGCCATGGGCAACGCGCTTCCGGAGGTCAAGGACGCCGCGGATCGCGTCATCGGCACGAACGACGAGGACGGTATCGCAGCCTTTCTGGAAAGCGAATACGACATATAAAATATAAAAAAGGGCAGGAGCCGATGCTCCTGCCTTTTATCATATCGTGTAGTTACCCGACCCAGACGTCGCACAGCGGCTGCCATGTCTTCGGCGAGGCGACGAAGATCTTCACGGTCACGTCCTCGCCCGTGCGGACGAAGCCGTAGCTCTTCGCGCCGTTGGCGCCGACGCAGCAGTGAGTCATGCGGCCGCTGCCGTCATAACCGGCGATGATGACCTTCGCTTCGACGTCAAACTCCCCGCCGAGATAGACGATGGTCGAGGTTTCGCCGAAGTCTGCGCCCGTGATATACAGAAAATCCGGATTCGTGCCCACGACGTTGGACCACGGTGACGTCAGTCCCAGCTCATCGCAGATGATGCAGGCGCGGATCTCCACCGCGGAATCCGCCGTAAAAGCATATTCCTCCGTGGAATAGCCCATATGCCTGCCGTCTGAGATCCATTGCGGATTGGCGATGTCGAAATCGACCCATTCGCCGCCGTCCACGCGGATCTGGGGCTGGATCGTAAAGGGCATGAACATGCCTGCGGCCTCACAGTACAGCAGGTCGCCATAGACGCTGTCGGGGATCGAGAGGAAGAACGAGACCTCCGCGCTCTCGTCCGAATCGGTTTTGACGACCGTCAGCGTGAAATCCGACAGCACCGGCGCCGCGATGCTCTCAGGCTCCGTCAGCGGCTTCTGATTGCCGTTTTTGCCGATGCTCGTCTCGGGGGACCAGTCGGAAATGATCATTTTGGTTTCGCCCTCCGGGTCGTCCATGTATTTCAGCATCAGGCGGCAGCGGACGCCCAGCGTGTGGTTCACAAGGTCATAATGGGAATCTATTTCGCCGTATTCGTCGGTAGAAGGCGTCAGCATGGGGCGAAGGAAGCCGGCGTCGCAGTCGTCGTCATTGGGATCGCAGTTGTCGACGTCTGAAAGCCGGAACTGCTCGAAAGCCGAAATGCCTTGGATCGTTTCCCATGTGCGGAAACGATAATCCGGAAGGCCTTCGATCCCAAAGAAATCCGGATCGTCCCAGTCGGAGCTGTACAGCCAGCTGCCGCCGTCGACGCGGCCGTCGATCTGCAGTACGAACTCGTACCATTCTACGCCGAACCGGTTCTTCGCGGTGTCGGATGAATCGGGGTTTTCCGTCTCCCACAGCTGGGCGGCTGAATTGATTTCGCGGAGCTGAGGGATCGTGGTCGCCCAGATCTGGATCTCATCGCCCCAGAGGCCGTCTTCGTCGACGTCGACGCGCAGGTAGGGTGCCTTCGGCGCGGGAAGCGTCCCTTCGGGGAAGAACTCGGTCATAAGGATCGGCGCCGCCAGTGACGTCACTGGCAGCAGCGCAAGCGCCAGAAAAAGTGAAACAAGCAATGCAGTCACGCGTTTTTTCATATCGATCCCTCCTTATTCACAGCATACCAGAAACAGAAGGAAGTTTCAATGATTGACATGGAAATAACGACCAAAAAACAGCGCCCGTTTTTGGGCGCTGTCGCTATATACATTAATAAGCCGCTTCCCGCAGGCGCTTCCTCACGTAGGCGAACGACGCTTCCATCCCCTCGTCCCTGAGCACGCGCAGCATCTCCTCGATCTCGTCGCTCGTCTCCGGGTGGATCATCAGATGATCCTTCGATCTGACGTAATAGTCGTAGGCCGCACCGTCCGTGTACTTGTCGCCAAGATAGATGCGGCAGGCGGCCACGCGGTCGCAGAACATCTCGGCCACGTAGCGGATGGGCATCCTGTTGCCGCCGAAATAGACGCTTCCGTCCGGAGGGATGCAGTAATCGATCCAGTATTCCAGATGGTGCTTGTTGCGCCCCTTGTGGTGGAGCCAGGCCATGGACACGCCGGTTTCCTTGCGCTCGGCGTCGTTGGGGCTGCGGAAGCCCTGATAATACTTCGCCCCGCGCCAGAACTCCACAGGGGCGTATTTGCTCAGATCGTGGGTCAGCCCCTGCCGGTAAAGCCCGACCTTAAAGCAGTAGCGGCATACCAGATTGCGGTGGCGCGTGATGGTTTTAAAATGTGCGAACGGATGCATAGACGCCTCCCGGATCATTTCATAACGCTTTTGATGCGGCTGATGAGCCGCCCCTTCGTCAGGTCGTCCAGATCGATGACCGAGATGTTCAGCTCGTCGGCCCTCGAGCGCACCATGGCCCCGGCGCGCTCGCCCGTGACGATGGCCGCCCTGGCCATCTGCCCGCCGAAGCGGTCCCGGAGGATCGCCAGCTCGTTGAGCGCCTCTGTGCGCACAAGGGGCGTTTTGCAGCTGATGAAAAGCGGCGTGACACCGCTGGTGCACAGCACGTCAAGCTCATTCGTCACGGCGTTCTGCCGCCCGTCGCCCTCCCAGTCGATGATGGCGCTGAGCCGGACGTCGAAGAAACGGTCCGCGTCGATGCAGGTCTTGTAGACATAAAGCTCCAGCACGCTGCCCACGTCCCGCAGCCACGCGCGGACATGCTTGTCCCGGAACCGGAAGGAGACACCCTTTTCCGGATCGATGGAGAGTGCCGTGATCAGCCCCAGCTCTTCCAGACTGCGCAGCGCGTCCTCCGGCGCGTCGATGCGGCTGCCGCGATCGCCCTTGACCGTATAGGCGCCGTGAGCGTCCAGCGGCACGGGACCTTCGCCGTCGAAGGGGGAGACGCGCTGGATAAACGTGACGATGCGGTTCCACTTGCGTCGGTGGGCGAGATAGACCTTGAAGAACGGGTCGATGATATCGAAATAGTCGCGCAGCACGCTGTTGTCCACACGCCCCGTGCGCACGGACCCGCCCGCCATGCAGACCAGATCGCCCACCGCATACTCCAGATCACAGTGCAGCTTGTCGGCAAAGGCCGCGTTTTTGATGTTGTAAAACCGGTTCATCTTACGGCTGTAGGTGAACACGGGCACGTCGATCTCCGCGCTCAGCAGTCCCGCGGCGAACAGCACGGCGTCGGTGCCGCCCGTGATGTCCACGGCGCAATCGGGGTATTTCCGGACGATATTGCGCAGCGTGCTCAGCACGTGCCCCGCGTCATAGGTATTCGCGTTTGCAAAGGTGATGTCCAGCGCCAGTCCGCGATGCTCGAAATACTCCGCCAGCCTGCGCTGCACGCGCTGGTCGCTGCCGATCTGCTCGGGGCAGACGTATACCACGTGCTCGGGCCGGAACATCTCCACACCCAGCACGTTTTCCAGCGGCCGTTCGTCATAAAGCTCGATCAGTGTTTCCATAATCTCCCGACCTTTTATCCGATAATTCGATTATTAGTCGATAAACCAATTATACGCCGAAAAAGTAAACGAATCAAGACGATAAAGCGCGCTTTTCTAAAGAAAAGCAAAAAAAACGATAACGGTTTTGTAAAACAGTTGTTGACAACGCGATTTCCCTGATGATATACTTACATTCGTAAGTTAATAACTCGGATGACGAAGCCGGGAGAGATCGCCGAGCGCGGCGCCGAAGGGGCAGCAAAAACTCTCAGGCAAAAAAACTGGCTTCTGACGAAACTCTGGAGAGCGCTCGGGGGCGCACCGAAGAAGTAATCCGCCCGTACGTCAGCGGAGAATCTTTCAGGTACAACACGGAGGCACATGATTACAGGGGTGCCTTCGCTTTTTTTTACCCCGGAAGGCACAGAAAGGGAGAATTATGGAACTGAAAACACCGCTCTACGACGTTCATGTGGAAGAAGGCGGCAAGATCGTCCCCTTCGCCGGTTATCTGCTGCCTGTTCAGTACGGCACCGGCGTCATCAAGGAGCATATGGCTGTCCGTGAGGCCTGCGGTATGTTCGATGTCTCGCACATGGGCGAGGTCCGCTTCACCGGCAAGACCGCTCTTGCCACGCTCAATCACATCCTGACCAACGATTTCTCCGACATGACGATCGGCAAGGTCCGCTACACCGTGATGTGCAACGAGCACGGCGGATGTGTGGACGATCTGATCATCTACAAGTTCGGTGAGGAAGAGTATCTGGCCGTCGTCAACGCCGCCAACAAGGACAAGGATTTCGCTCACATGAAGGCGAACCTGCTGCCCGGCACCGAGGCTGTCGATATCTCCGATCAGGTCTCCGAGATCGCACTGCAGGGCCCCAAGGCTCCCGCCATCCTGGCCGAGCTGGTCCCCGCCGATCAGATCCCCAAGGGCTACTACACCGCCAAGCGCGGCGTCATGATCGACGGCATGGAGTGCATGATCTCCAGAACCGGTTACACCGGCGAGCTGGGATATGAGATCTACACCGCCAACGAGAACGTCGTTCGTCTGTGGAAGCTGCTTCGCAAGACCGGCGAGCCTTACGGCCTGATCCCCTGCGGCCTGGGCGCCCGTGACACCCTGCGCATGGAAGCCGGCATGCCTCTGTACGGCCATGAGATGGACGAGGAGATCTCTCCGCTGGAGGCCGATCTGGGCTTCGGCGTCAAGCTGGACAAGGAAGAGTTCATCGGCAAGCAGGCGCTGGTCGAGAAGGGCGAGCTGACGCGCGTCCGCGTCGGTCTCGAGGTCGTCGGCCGCGGCATCGTCCGCGATCATCAGGACCTGTACGTCGGCGACAAGAAGGTCGGCTTCAGCACCTCCGGCACCCATTGCCCGTATCTCAACAAGCCCGTCGCCATGGCTCTGGTGGACGTCGCCTACAGCGAACTCGGCACCGAGATCGAGGCTGACGTCCGCGGCAGGAGAGTCCTGTGCAAGGTCGTTCCTTACGTCTTCTACAAGAGGTCCAAAAAACAGTAATTTATTTTGATGGAGGGTCTTTAAAATGAAAGTTCTTGCTGATCTGAAGTATTCCAAGTCTCATGAGTGGCTGAAGGAAGACGGCGACGTCTGCACCGTCGGCCTGACCGACTTTGCCCAGGAAGAGCTGGGCGACATCGTGTTCGTCAACCTGCCCATGGTCGGCGACGCTGTCACCGCCGGCGAGACCTTTGCCGACGTCGAATCCGTCAAGGCCGTTGTCGACGTGTATTCTCCCGTCACCGGCGTTGTCACCGAAGTCAACGAAGAGCTGATCGACAATCCCGCCATGGCCAACGAGGCCCCCTATGACGCATGGCTGATCAAGGTCGCCGAAGTCACCGAGACCGAAGAGCTGCTGGACGCCGAGGCCTATGAGGCTCATTGCGCGTCTGAAAAGGAGTAAACAGAATGGGCAGCTATATTCCCTCTACCGGGGATGAGCGGCTTGAAATGCTGAAGGCCATCGGCCTCAACACCGTCGAGGATCTGTACGCGGCAGTGCCGGAATCGGCCAGACTGAAGAGCCTGAACCTGCCCGAGGGTCTGTCGGAGATGGAGGTCGCCGCCTGTGTGTCAGCTCTTGCGGAGAAGAACAAGGTATTCCGTTCCGTGTTCCGCGGCGCCGGCTCGTATCGCCACTACATCCCGTCGATCGTCAAGACGATCACCTCCAAGGAAGAGTTTGTCACCGCCTACACGCCGTATCAGGCTGAGATCAGCCAGGGCGTGCTGCAGTCCATCTTTGAGTATCAGACCGAGATCTGCGAGCTGACCGGCATGGACGTCTCCAACGCCTCCGTGTATGACGGCGGCACCGCCGCGGCCGAAGCTGTTCTGATGAACGTCGACAACCGCCGCCGCAAGACCGTCGTGATCTCCGAGACCGTCAACCCCGGCGTCATCGAGGTCGTCAAGACCTACTGCGGCTCCCGCAACGTCCCTGTCACGGTCGTTCCCGCCAAGGATCACGTCACCGATCTGGAGGCTCTCAAGGCCGCTCTGACCAACGAGACCGCCAGCTTCTACTTCCAGAGCCCCAACTATTTCGGCATCCTCGAGGACTCCGAAGCTCTGATCGCCGCTTCTCACGAGGTCGGCGCGAAGGTCGCCATGGGCGTCAACCCCATCTCCATGGGCCTGCTGAAGACGCCCGCCGAGTACGGCGCTGATATCGCCTGCGGCGAGGGTCAGCCTCTGGGCCTGTCCACCGCTTTCGGCGGCCCGTACCTGGGCTTCATGGCCTGCACCAAGGACATGATGCGCAAGCTGCCCGGCCGTATCGTCGGCGAGACCACGGACGCCCAGGGCAGACGCGCCTATGTTCTGACCCTGCAGGCCCGCGAGCAGCACATCCGCCGCGAGAAGGCTTCCTCCAACATCTGCTCCAACGAAGCGCTGTGCGCCATGACCGCTGCTGTCTATCTGGCCGCTGTCGGCCCCGAGGGCCTGCAGAAGGTCGCAAAGAACAGCGCGGCGCACGCCCACTATCTGGCGCAGAAGCTGTCGGAGATCGAGGGCTTCAAGCTGGTGGAGGACAAGACCTTCTTCCATGAGTTCCTCATGACCTGCCCGATCTGCCCGTACTGCCTGAACGAGCGTCTGGCCGAGCACGGCATCCTGGGCGGTCTACCTGTGGATGGCGGCATCCTGTGGTGCGCCACCGAACTGAATACCAGAAGCGAGATCGATAACCTTGTCGCCCTCGTTGCTGAAATCGTAAAAGAGGAGGCGTCGAAATGAAGCTGCTGTTTGAAAGAAGCCGCTCCGGGAGAAAGCAGACGCTGATCCCCGACTGCGATGTGACTGAGTTCGGCTTCGACTCCTCGCTGCTTCGCACGAACAAGCCCAACCTGCCCGAGCTGGCCGAGGTCGATCTGGACCGCCATTACACGGCGTTGTCCCACGAGACCTTCGGCGTCAACACCGGCTTCTATCCGCTGGGCTCCTGCACCATGAAGTACAACCCCCGCGTCAATGAGGCGATGGCTGCGCTGCCCGGCTTCACCGAGCTCCATCCGCTGCAGCCCGAGTCTACCGTTCAGGGCGCTCTTGAGGCGATCTATCGCACCGGCAAGCTGGTCAGCGAGATCACGGGCATGGATGACATCACCCTGCAGCCCGCCGCCGGCGCTCACGGCGAGTACACTGGTCTGATGCTGATCCGCAGCTATCACGCCAGCCGCGGTGAGCTGGGCCAGAGGACGAAGATCATCGTTCCCGACTCCGCTCACGGCACCAACCCTGCCTCCGCCGTCATGGCCGGCTTCACGGTCGTCTCCGTCCCCTCCAACGAGCAGGGCGGCGTTGACCTCGACGCTCTCCGCACCGCTGTCGGTCCCGATACCGCCGGCCTGATGCTGACCAACCCCAACACCCTGGGCCTGTTCGACCCCAACATCCTGGAGATCACCAAGATCATCCACGATGCCGGCGGTCTGTGCTACTACGACGGCGCCAATCTCAACGCCATCATGGGTCACGTGCGTCCCGGCGACATGGGCTTCGACTGCGTCCACGTCAACCTGCACAAGACCTTCTCCACGCCTCACGGCGGCGGCGGCCCGGGCTCCGGTCCTGTCGGCTGCAAGGCCTTTCTGGCCGAGTTCCTGCCCAAGCCCCAGGTCAAGCTGGAGGACGGCGTCTACAAGCTGTTCGATCCCGCTCAGTCCATGGGCAAGGTCCGCACCTTCTACGGCAACTTCCTGGTCGTCGTCCGCGCCCTGTCGTATATCCTGACGCTGGGCAAGGAGGGCATCCCCGAGGCTTCTGCCGGCGCGGTCCTCAACGCCAACTACATGATGAACCGTCTGAAGGACTACTACACGGTCGCGTATCCCGGCCTGTGCATGCACGAGTTCGTTCTGGACGTCGGCCCGCTGAAGAAGGAGACCGGCATCTCCGCCATGGATGTGGCGAAGCGTATGCTGGACTTCGGTTATCATCCGCCCACGATGTACTTCCCGCTGATCGTCCACGAGGCTCTGATGATCGAGCCCACCGAGACCGAATCGAGGGAGACGCTGGACGAGGCCTGCGACGCCCTGATCCAGATCTGGCACGAGGCGCACGAGAACGCCGAGATGCTCCATAACGCGCCCATCACGCGTACTATTGGCCGTCCCGACGACACCAAGGCCGCCCGCGAGCCTGTCCTGAGGTATCAGTTCTGATCCTTTTGAATCGCTGCCGGGCCTTTACCACATCTATGGCAAAGGCCCGGCCTTTTGTGCTGATATGATCGAAAAGCTCTATTTATATCGGGGGATCGGAAATGATCCCTATCATAATTTAGCCGTGGAGGAGACGCTGCTCCGTCAGGTGAAGCCCGGCGAGTGCATCCTCTATCTGTGGCAGAACGCCCACACCGTCGTGATCGGGCGGAACCAGAACGCGCTGGCCGAGTGCGATGCGGCGCTGCTGGAGCACGAAGGAGGCCGCCTGGCGCGCCGCCTGTCCGGCGGCGGCGCCGTATACCACGATCTCGGCAATCTCAACTTCACCTTTCTCGTTTGGGCAGATGACTTCGACAAGTCATTGCAGACGGAGGTGATCCTGCGCGCCGTCAACGCATGCGGGATCCCCGCCGAGCGCAACGGCCGCAACGATCTGACGTGTGAGGGCCGCAAGTTTTCCGGCCACGCCTACTATCAGACGAAAGAAGGCTGCTACCATCACGGCACGCTGATGCTCGACGTTGACACTGACCGGCTGACGCGCTATCTGCGCGTTTCGCCCATCAAGCTCAGCAAGCGCGGCGTCCCGTCGGTGCGCTCCCGCGTGATGAATCTCCGCGAAAAGCGCCCCGATCTGACTGTGGAAGAGCTCTCAAGCTACCTGATACATGCCGCGGAGACTGTTTATGGCTGTAAAGCTGATAGACTATATAGCGACGATTTAGACGGCGATTACCTCAAAGAAGCAGATCGACGTTATGCCGATCCGACATGGCGCTACGGCGACGCCGTCGAGCTGCCGCACTGTGTGGTGCATCGCTTCGACAGCGGCCTGCTGCGGCTCGATTATGAACTGAAGTATACGGGATCGGTCGCATCCTTCGGCAGGGTGATCCTGTCTTCGGATGCGTTGGACACCGATCTTTACCCCGGCTTTACGGATAAGCTGACGGACTGTCCCCTGCGGGACGCGAAGTCTGCGATCCTGGAAGAAGGGGAGACCTCCGGACGGCGTGCGGCCGCGCTGGAGGTTTTGGAATTACTGAAAGAAATCAAGGGAGGAACCCAAGATGAACTTTGATCTTGCGATCATCGGCGGCGGCCCCGGCGGCTACACCGCCGCGGATCACGCTGCCAAAAACGGCATGTCCGTCGTTCTGTTCGAAGCCGATCTGCTGGGAGGCACCTGCCTCAACCGCGGCTGCATCCCCACCAAGGCGCTGCTGCATTCCAGCGAGGCGTTCCACAGCTTCCACAGCACGCCCGGCGTCAAGGCTGAGAACGTCAGCTACGATTTTGCCGCCATGCACGAGTATAAGGCCAACGCCGTCGGCACCCTGCGTTCCGGCGTCGAGAAGCTCATGAAGGGCGACAAGGTCACGGTCGTCAACGCCTTTGCCCATGTGACTGCCTGCAGCGAGCAGGGCGTCACCGTCGAGGCAGGCGGCGAGACCTACGAGGCCGCTCATCTGATCGTCGCTTCCGGCTCCGTGCCCTCCGTCCCGCCCATCGAGGGCAGCAAGCTGCCTGGCGTCTACACCAGCAACGATCTGCTGGAGAACGGCGGCAAGGACCTGAAGTCGCTGATCATCATCGGCGGCGGCGTCATCGGCTGTGAGTGCGCTTCCATCTATCTGAACCTCGGCGCGCAGGTCGTCATCCTCGAGGCGCTGGATCATATCCTGCCTCCGATGGACCGCGAGATCGCCCAGCGCCTGACCATGTTCTTCAAGAAGCGCGGCGCCTCCGTCAACGCCTCCTGTAAGGTCACGGCCATCGAGGGCGAGCCGGGCAATATGACCGTCCATTACACCGACAAGGCCGGCAAGGAGCAGACCTGCACCGGCGAGGGCGTCCTGATTGCCACCGGCCGCCGCGCCAACGTCGTCGGCATCTTCCCCGAGTGCCAAGGTCCCGAGAGCGAGCGCGGCGCGCTCGTCGCCGACGAAGCCGGCAAGACCTCGATCCCCAGCGTTTACGTCATCGGCGACGCCAAGGCCCGCAATATCCAGCTGGCCCATGTAGCCGAGGCCCAGGCGAAGAATGCCGTAGCGGCCATTCTGGGCCATGCGCTGCCTGTAGACATGAACGTCGTCACCAGCTGCATCTACACCTCGCCCGAGATCGCTTCCGTCGGTCTGACGGAGGACGAGTGCAAGGCCAAGGGCATCGCCGTCAAGGCGAAGAAACTGCCCACGGGCGCCAACGCCAAGTGCGTCATCGAGCAGAGCGAGTCCGGCTATGTCAAGATCGTCACTGACGCTGCGTCTGGCAAGCTGCTGGGCGCGCAGCTGGTGTGCCCCCGTGCCACCGACCTCGTTTCCGAGTTCGCCCTGGCGATTTCCCACGGCATGACCGCCGAGCAGATCGCCTCGGTCATCCATCCGCATCCGACTTTCTCGGAGCTCGTCTCCCAGGTCTGCGAGCTGTAACAAGCGTGATCAAGCCCCTGCCTCTGTGGCAGGGGCTTTTTTGTATGACGTCGGAGCTCCTTGTCATTCGCTTGGAAATATGATATCATGAAAACAGTTAATGACAGGTTAGGAGGTGCCGGTATGAGACGGCGGCTGTTATCTTTTGTGTTCGTAGCTGCACTTTGTGTGCTGTTAGCGCCATCGGCCGCGGCGGCGGATGACGTCTGGGCGGATATCCAGATGCTCATCGACTCCCGCGCCGTGCTGATGGGAGAGGATGACGCACAGACAGAAGCGTTTTTCGCATCCTTCTCGGATGACGTCGAGGCGCTTGTCCTCTCCAGAGACGATACCGTTCCCGGGTCTCTGAGGAGAAACGGCGATCAGGTCCTCTGGAAGACGACAGACGGAATCACAAAGGGCTATGACCCTGCGAGTCGCGCATCTCTCGCGCAGGAAATCGCTGAAGAAGACTCGCTTCCACTGCAGGGTGTTCCGATGACATCGGATGAACCACAGCTTTTCAGCGCCGGAGACGTACCTCGTGACGTGGCGATGATCATGCCGTTTTACGGCCTGCAGTGGCAGTGGCGCATCCATGATTACTATCTCATGCTCGACATGGCGGAGGCGACAGGTGGCAGCTGCCGGTGGTACCCGCAGTACGAGGCCACCATTGACGCGCTGGCCCGGTCGCTGGAGTCCTGCTGCTTCGTTTCCGTCTTCACGCACGGCGGCCCCAGCCTCATCACGCTGACTACCGACAAGGGCTTCACGCAGCAGGATTACAACAACTATTGGGTCTATGACGAGGGCCCCTCCGATTCTGCGGGCGGCGGCCATGTCTGGGGCGTCACGGCGGACGCCATCACAGCCCACATGCAGGGGAATATCCCCAACGCCTTCGTCTGGTTCAAGAGCTGCTCTGTTCTGGGCACCGGCGAAATGTGTGAAAAGCTGAGAGAAAAGGGCGCGGCAGTCGTCTTCGGCTGGTCGAAGGACCTTTGGAGAACGGGCGACTCGTACCTTACGTGGTTTGCTTCATCGCTGATGGAAGGGAAGACCGTTGCGGAATCGGCTCTCGATATGAAGCGCGCAGCCTGCCAGGAGATCCTGCAGAATTGGGACGAGTCCATCCTGACCGCGTCGGTGCGCAGCTATCTGGAATCGCTACAGTACGTCAGCTGGAACGCGAACCATCCCAAGCACCCATTGAGCGTCGCGCAAGCCCAGCAGGTCGGTGCGGCATTTATGGTATTCGTTTCCGATCAGGATCCGTATCCTGGCTCGGGTCAGGTCGACAAGCCCCAGACCGTCCGATCCACCTGGAAGCTGCCACTGGCGGAGGAGGGTCGGGAGATCCAAACGGAGGTCGCCGCAGGGAGCCATATGGAGCGTATCTTCTCCGAGGCTGACGATATCCGCGTCATCAGCGGCGCGCTGCCCTCCGGCGTCACGGCGGAGGTGCGGGAATACACGAACAGCAGCAGCGACTACGTCGGCTCCTATGCGTCTGTCAGCGGCACGCCGACGGTCCCGGGCCTTTATCGGGCGCAGCTGAGGCTGTACCTCCGGGACGGCGGTACGAAGACTGTCAAAATCGCTGTTCTCGTCACCAAAACGACCGCGGCGGAGTCCCGGGAATCCATCGAGCTGGAGCCCGGCAAGTCGCAGACCCATACGCTGTCGCTTTCCGTTTCCTCGCCCCTTTACGGCGGTACGCTCTTGAGCGGCGCATTGCCCGATGGCCTTACCTTCCGCGCCGAGGAGGGCAAAGCGCCGTATCTCACCGGCACTCCCGCGCCCGGCCGATTCACGGCAGTCCTGCGTCTATTGTTCAAGGACGGCACGGTCGTGCTGCACACGGTCGATATCCTCGTTCCCGTCTCGATCGTTGAGCTGAACCGCACCATGGCCGGCAGACTTGGCACGCCGCAGGATTTCCCCTTTGATCTGCCCGGCTCGGACCAGCCTGTCTCGATCGAACAGACAGGCGGCAAGCTCCCGCCGGGCATGGATTGGGAATGCTCGTCCGGCGTCGCGCCGCATTTCTTCGGCACGCCGACGAGCGCCGGAAATTACACTTCAAAGTTCAGTATCCAGATGCCTGACGGGCGGCTGATCCGCTATACCGCCACCATCCGCATCTTCTCCTCCGCCGGAGGCGTGAAGAACTATACGATCGACCTTTCGACCGGAGCGTGCGAGATCAATCGGGCGGATTTTGACGCTTATGTTATCAACTCCATCATCGCGGCCATTTCTTCCAAGCAGATCCGTTTCCGGCAAACCTCTGCCGGGTTCACCGTGCTGGATCTGGACAATGACGGCGCCTGGGATATCATGGACGGCAAGTCCGACGCGGAAGGGTATGTCGTGCTTCACACGATGTCCACTTGTTCGCTGACCGGCGACGACTTCGAGCTGACGCTGAACGATGACGCGCTGGCGTGGCTCATATCGGACAACAGAACGCAATATGCGGCCAAGCTGACGTTCCACCTGCTGGATCGCAGCGACCTTTATATCGCCGGGACACAGGTCACCAGCCGCAACCGCAGCGACGTGCTGGGCGACGGCGTATTCAGTTTTGACGGCGTGCACACGCTGACGATCCTGGGCGATTACTACACCGACAGCACAACAGCCGTCATCAGAAGCGCCATGCCGGACCTGATCATCCAGGCGGAGGGCTCCGTCTCGATCTCCGGGAAGGGATCCTGTATCCTGGCGTCTGAGGACCTTACGGTCAAGGGCAGCGGCGAGCTGATCCTGCAGTCCGCCGGGAGCCGGGCCGTGTATATCACGAACGGCGCGCGGCTGCAGGTGAACAATACGACACTGTGGGCCTCCGGCGGTCTCGGCGGCATCTGCGGTATGGGGACGGGCGAGCGGCTCTCGATCGACCGCAGCACCGTCAACGTCCGCTCTTCGAGCGGCGCCGTCAAAGGCTTCGACGGCGGACTGTGGCTGTCGCGCTGCCTCGTTGCGGAGCCGCTGCACGCATCGGCCACCAAGCCGGAGATCCGCAGCGAAACGGGGAGCCTGCTGAAAAGCGTCGCCATCACGCCCTTCGATCAGCGCTACGGCCTGGAGATCAACGGCATCCCCGTCACCGACCGCAACAGGAATGATATCCTCGGAGACGGCGTGTTCTCATACGACGTGTTCGGACGGCTGATGATCCACCGCGATTACACGCAGCCGGACGGCATTCCTTATCCCGTCATCTATTGCAGCAGCGGTATATGCGTCCAGCCGCTGCAGCCTGTGACGATCACAGCTCCGGGCATCTGTCTGGCGGTCGCAAACGACAGCAGGGCAGAGGGGACGCTGACGCTCCGCTCGACGGGCGGCGACGCCGTGACGGTGGCAGACGGCGCGGCCCTGCGCATCTCTAACGCAAGCCTGCAGGTCACCGGCGCACAGACCGCATTTCTCGGCAGCGGCAGCGCGAGACTCATCCTGGAGGATGCCGAGCTGCAGGCATCGGGCAGCCTTGGCGCGATCAGGGGCTTCGGCGGCGGCATCTATACCTACGGCCTCGTTTCTCTGCTCCGGCCCGAAGCCGGCAGCATTTCCGGCGGAGCCATTGTGAACAGCGGCGGCACGACGGCGAAAGAGGTGTTTTTCCGTTACTACAGATCGTTCCCTCTGCGGATCATCGGGGAAGTGGTGACGGAGCTGAACATGGACGATATCCTCGGCAACGGTGTGTTCTCCTTCGACGGGGATCATACGCTCACGGTCCGGGGCGATTGCAGAAGCGAGTTCAACATCATCGACAGCTCGATTGACGGCCTCGTGATCTGTGTGGCGGAGGATTCCGCGCTGATCACCTCGTCTTACGACGAATGGGGGATGTGCATGGGCGACCCGATCCTGGCCCAGGCGGACCTCACGATCACCGGTCCCGGCGTGCTGACGCTGCAGTCCGGGGACTTCTCGGGGATCGCCGCATGCTACGGTGCGACCGTCACGCTGCGCGGCTGTGAGCTGTGCGAACCGGCGGGCGCTTCGCTCGGCGACAGATTGATCGATGCGGAGGGCGAGACGCTCAAATACGCCGTTATCGCGCCGGTTTACCTGAACGTCAGCGGCGGCATGCTGGAATATGGCGTCTGGCTGCCGAAAGCGCCGGAGCCGGCTGTTCTGGTCGCTGCCTGGTACGATACGGCCGGACGCATGACCGGCTGTCACGTGGAAAAGGCCGCCGGCAGCGGCTCCGTCAGAGGGACGATCCCGGCGCCGCCGGGTCAGTCGGAATACCGCTTGTTCGTCTGCGACGGTCAGACGATGGAGCCGCTGGGCCGGGTGCTTTCCTCCGGTTCGTGACATAAGAACAAAAAAAGCCCTGAGCCGCTTCACGGCTCAGGGCTTTTATCATTGGATCCGTATTCGCTTTACTTTCCGGGATCAGACCACGATCTGAGGTCCGGGCTGCTTCTCTTCAACGTTCTGCTTTGCGTCGCCTGCCTGTTTTTCAGCTTCGGCGGGCGCGTTCTTTTTGTCTCTTTCCGCGACCAGATCCTGATACATACCGTCGACGAAGGCGGCAAAGGTCCGTGTGCGATCGGTCTGCATGTTCATTGCGCGAGGCCATTTCTTATCCTGTACGGAAGGGCTCGTCCAATTCTGGCTGACCTTCTCGACCAGCGGATCCTTTCTGAGCTCGAAGACGCGTTTCTGCAGGTCCCTCATATCAAACAACTTGTCCGTACCGCCCAACTGACGTTCTTTTTCGTGCAGAGCGATGGCCGTGGCAATATCATTTACCGCGTTCTTGTAACCTACCTTGAGATCGATCACCTGGCCGATCGTCTTATCCAGGAAACGGTACCCGTTGTCGACGGTCACTTTCACCTCGCCTTTGTTCAGTTTTTCTTTCAGCTTTACGTCTTCGTTGTGCTTGTCGTAAGCGGCCTTCAAACGCTGAGCGATATTGGCGACGGCATACAGGTCTCCGTCATAGCCCTCCTTCTTGGCCATTTTCTTATAGCCGCTGAAGACCTGGCGGATATCCGTATCTTCCTGCAGCATTCTGCCCAGGGACTTGACATAAGGTTCGTTTTTGATGGCGTCGACGCGCTTTTGCAGATCATCGCGGTTAACGGTTATCTCAGAGAACTTCAGGCCATTTTTCCGGCCCTCTGCCTCGAGCTCACGAAGGACGATCAGGGTCGCGGCGACCTCCGCGGACTTCTGTCGCTGTACGTCGGTGTTCAGGTCCTTGGCAAATTCGGATTCAAGCGGATCGGCGTACTTTGTCACTGTTGGCGTGATTTCCTGGTAAACGTCGAATATGAAGGGGTTATTCTTCCTGAACTCGCGCTCAGCCTGTTCCCGCGCTTCCTGTTCCTTTGCCAGGCGTTCCTTCTCTTCCTGTTCCTTTTTCAGCCGTTCAGCCTCTTCCTTCAGCTTCCGTTCAGCCTCTTCCTTTTCGAGCCTGATCTTTTCCTCCCTGCGCTTGATCTCTTCCTGCTTCTGGCGCTCTTCATCGGCGATGCGCTTCCGTTCGCCGTCGATGCGTTTCTGCTGCTCCGCGGTCAGACCCTTGCCGTATCCGTCGATGGTGTCGAGATTATGGCCCCAGGCCATCTCCACCAGCTCGTCTGCGGGTCTCTTCAGGACTTCCTGGAATCGGGGATCCTTCTGGACCTTCTCGATCTCGGCCTGAAGAGCTTCGTGCTCCACGATCAGATTTTCGCCGTCAGTGCTCTTGGCCTGCAGAGATTTCAAAGCGGTCAGGATGGCCAGATCGCGGGGAGCGGGCTGTTTGCCCTCCTTAGCGAGCTCGCTGATGTGCTCGCGCGCCGAGTCATAGACCTCCTTCACCGTGCCAATCTCCTCAGGCACGAAGCAGCGGGGATCCGTCTTATCGAACTCAACGTCGGCCTGCCCCTGGACGATCGTGCTCTTGATGCCGCGCTGCATATTGAGAGCCGTGCAGTAAGCGCGGAAGTTTGCCTCCGGCATCGTCTGCTTGAGAAAGGCCAGTGAACAGGCCATACGTGTTTTGCCGACGTCCGAGTAGGCCTGTTTCAGGTTCTTGGAGACGTACTTCTTTACCGTTTCGCCGGCTTCATACTGATCCGCCTTTGTGGGGTGCTCCATGTTGGAGACGTTCTGCATGGCCTTGGCTGCCGCCTTGTACTCGGCGCTGCTGCCAGCGAGACGCCAGGTGCGGTCCATCTGACTGTAGATACTCCCGGCGCGCTTGCGGGAGTAAGCGATGCTTTCATTCACGGGATCAAGGCTGTTTTCGATCGCTTTGTCTGTGACCAGACCGAACTCTTCCGCTACGGCGTAGGTATCGATCGTATTCTCAATACGTTTGATCTCGGTACCGAAATCATCAGCGGAAAGCGACGCCAGCTCGCCCAGCTGGTCCTTGTTCCGTTCGCTGGTGAAAACCGTCATGAACTTATTGATGTTGTCGTTGACACGATCCAAGTCAAAGGGGACGAGGTTTCCGCGCGTGATGTTGATCTCATGCATATAAGCGGCAGCCTCGGCCAGATTGGCCTGCTTCAGCTTTGCAGAGGTTTTCGGATCGCGGGCACGAGTCAGAAGATCCTGGACTTGCGCTTTCAGTTGCTCAACGGTCATAGCCATGATTGATTCTCCCTTCATATCTGCATATGTTCAATACTGTGACGCGCTTATTATTCATATTATAGCACAAAATCCGAATAGAAGTGTTACACAATTCCGTTTTTTGATTTGCTTTTTTTATGAACGCGGAAATCAAAGGAAAGATCGGCAATACGATCGAGCGGCGGGAGCCTATCCTGCTTCCCGCCGCTGTATTATATAAGCTTACTCAATTTTCAGCATCCGATATCCTATGCCGACGTGCGTTTGGATGAACTGCGGGGAGTCAGGGGTCGGCTCGAGCTTCTTCCGCAGAGTGACCATGAACACGCGAAGAGAGGCGATATCATTGTCCCAGCTTCGCCCCCAGATGCTTTGCGTGATATACGTATGCGTCAGGACCTTCCCTGTGTTTTTCGCAAGGAGGCAGAGCAACCTGAACTCGATCGGCGTCAGCTTCAGCGGCTCTTCGTTCAGAAATGCGCATCCGGCAGGATAGTCTATTTTCAGCTTCCCGTTTGTATAGATTGAGCTTTCGGCGGCGCCGCTGGTATTCATTATGGAAAGGCGACGGATCGTGACGCGGAGACGGGCCAGCAGCTCTTCCACGGAAAACGGTTTTGTCAGATAATCGTCAGCGCCCGCATCCAGTGCGGTTATCTTGTCTTCGTCTTCACTCCGTGCGCTGATGACGATGATCGGCATATTTGACCAGCTTCTGACCTGACGGATCACCTCAACGCCGTCCATGTCCGGCAATCCGAGATCCAGGAACATGACGTCGGGATTGTGTGACGACGCCAGCATAACGGCGTCCCTGCCCGTCGGCGCGGTCAGATACTTGTATTCATGGGTTTTCAGCGTCGTACTCATCAGGTTGCGGACCGGAGCATCGTCCTCAACAACGAGAATGAGCGGTTTATTCATTGATCGTCACCTCTCCAGCGGGCAGTGAAAATGAAAAGCAGCAGCCGGCAGGGACGTTGTCTGTGAGCGTGATCGTCCCGCCGTGGGCCTCTACGATGGATTTGCACAAGGCAAGTCCCAAGCCGATCCCCCTGCGGCTGTCAGAAACGACATTCTGCCCGGTATAAAACATTTCAAAGATATGCGGCTTCATGTCATTTGGAATGCCGGGACCGTTGTCTTCGACGCAAACATGGATGAAGCTGCCGGCCTGTTCACTGCGTATTGTGATTTCAGAACCGATCTGCGTGTTTTTTATGGCGTTATTGACCAGATTGATCAATACCTGCGTGATCAGCCGTGCATCCATCTTTGCGATCAAAACATCGCTGCTCGACTGAACGATGATATGATGCAGGGCGGCATTTTTATCCACATGACGCAGTGCTTCTTCGACGACGTCGTTCACGACCTCAAGGGACAGATGAAGATCCATCTGCCCGTTTTCGATCCGTGAGATCGAAAGGAGGTTTTCCACAAGGTTGATCATCCACTCCGCATCGTCGTAGATATCGGAGAAGATCTGTTTCAGTGTTGCCTCATCCAGATGTTCATAATGCGTCATCAGGTTGCTCGCGTTTCCCGAGATTGACGTCAGCGGGGTGCGGATATCATGGGATATGGACCGCAGCAGATTGGAGCGGAGCTGTTCGTTCCGCACGGCCATTGCCGCCTGTTCTTTCTCCGCTGCGTTTCTGAGACCCTCCAGCGCAAGGGCGCATTCGCCGATGATGGAGGAGAAAACGCTGTATTCAAACGCTTCTAGGCGTTCGCCGTTCAAATAGATGGCTATGACGCCGTAGCAGTATCCGTTTATGCTGATAGGGTAGTAGAGCGATTTTGCGCTCTCAAACTTTTCTGTATGGGCGCCGGCGACGGTTTGGTTGTGAAACGCCCATTTGGCGATCTCGGTCTCATTATCATCCTGTCCGGACGTCCTGATATAAAACGGCGCCGTATTCAGATCTGTGCTGTTTCCGGAATTGCCGCTCTTGCCGATGGGGAATATGACGACGTCGCGATTCAGAAGCGTTTTGATCTGCTGCGCGGTGATACGGAGCACGTCATCTGTGCACACGGCCTTCTGCAGCAGCTGATTCGTATCAAAAAGGACCTTTGCGCGGAAGGCCTCACGGGAGGAGCGCCTCACATTATCCTTCAGCTTGTTTGCCAGTGTCCCGGTGATCAGCGATGATACGAGCATGATGACAAAGGTGACCACGTATTCCGTCTCATAGGTATGAAAACTGAACCTTGGCTCAATAAAGAACCAGTTGAACAGCAGTACGCTTGCCAAGGAGCTGACGATGCTGTGGATCGGGCTGACGGTAAAAACGGCGATGATCATAACGCCCAGGATAAAGACTGTGATGATATTCGCCTCTGAAAAGCCAAAGGCAGTGAAGAGCAGGCCGATCCCGGTGGCGGCCATAAGAAGCAGCAGCGTGATCAGGAAATCCTTCCTTGTCGGATGGATCTGATTGGCCAGGTTGAGCCTTTGGCTTTGCCGCCGGATCTCAACCGAAGAATCCGGAATGATGTAAACGTCGACGTCGGGAGCATTCAATATGATCTGCTCCGTCAGGGAGGCCTTGCTCCAGAAGTGCTGCCGCTTTGCGCCGCTGCGGCCCACAACGATCTTTGTGGTGCCGGAGATATGGGCGTATTCCGCGATCTGGGCAGGTACATCGTCCCCCGCGATCACGATGATCGCAGCGCCGTGCTGCTCTGCAAGCTGTATATTGCTGTGAAGCCGGAGCTTGTCGGCTTCGGGAAGAGAGTCATAATGAGGCGGCTTCACATAGATGGCGGAAAGCTCGGCATGAAAGGCATCCGCCATCCTTACTGCGGCGTCGATGACCTTTTTATTCGATGGGGAGGAAGAAAGACAAACGAGAATTCGTTCGCCGTTTTTCAAAATCGGTTCCATCTCTTTGATCCTCCCTTTTTATCTGATAGTGCTATTATATCACAGGCATCGCCTTGTATCTACTGCCGAATGCTGTATTGAATCACACGACCGCTTTTTTAAGGGATTCAATGATACGAGGATCGACCGTCCCGCAGATAATGATTTCATAATCTCTGTTGTTTTGCAGCAAATCAAGCATCGCGCTGACTTCTGCTGTTACTTCTTCTGCGCTCTTTCCTTTGGTTTCTGCTATGAAGACATTTCTGTCGCGCTCTTCCGACTCAGGATATCTGCGATAATGCTCATCCAAAAACTTTCCAAGGCGACCCATGACGAAGTAACCGAGCGCAAAGAAGGGAAGCAGCAATAAGACAAACAGAATATCTTCCATGCAGGTTCACCTCCTTTTTAGGGCGCTGAAATGCTATATTTTGAAGCACTTCTGCATCAGTTTGTGCTCTCCGAGGACAAGCATCGTCCCGCCTTCGCGCAGGATCGTTTCGGGCGTAACCACAAGGTTCATTTTCCCCTTCTGCTTGATTCCCAGAACCGTGATCCCATAGCGCTTTCGAATGTCGATCTGCCCGATGGATTTCCCGATCCAGTCTGCCGGAACAGTTACTTCGTATATGGCGTGGTCCTCGTCGAGACGGATATAGTCCAGGATATGATTGGAAGCGTACCGTATGGCAGCCCATTCGGCGATCTGCTTTTCGGGAATGATTACCTCATCCGCTCCGTTTTTCAGCAGAAACTTTGCCTGGATCTCTCTGTCGGCGCGTGATACGACAAGCTTTCCGCCCAGCTCTTTCAGCAGCGAGGTGGTTTCCAGCGAGCTTTGAAAATCGCTTCCGATCGTCACAATGCACACATCAAAGTTGTTGATGCCGAGAGACCGCAGGAACGCTTCGTTTGTGCTGTCGCCGATCTGGGCGTCCGTGACCAGCGGAAGCACAGCATTGATACGGTCCTCATCCCGATCCACCGCCAGAACCTGGTGCCCGAGCTCCTGCAGCTTCTTTGCGAGCATGGTTCCGAAATTGTTGATACCGATCAGCAGTATGGATTTCATTTTTCTTCTCCTTTTATCCTACAACGATCTTTTCCAAGGGCCTCTGAGACACGTCGGTGCTTTTGCTGTTGACAGTAGCGTAGATGATTGTAAGGCCGCCCACACGCCCCAGGAACATGAGGAGGATCAGGATCAGGCGTGAGAACAGGCTGAGCGAAGGGGTGATCCCCATCGACAGACCGACCGTTCCGATTGCGGACGCCGTTTCAAAAAGACAGGAACCGAGCGGAAGGGCCTCTGCCATGCTGATGATAACGCCGCCGATCACAGGCAGCGTGAGATACATCGCGAAAAGCGTCGCTGCGTTTCTGATCGTGTTGTCTTCGATCCTTCTTCGGAATAGCTCCGCGGCCTTTCTCCTCCGGAAGACGGCGAAGGCGTTTGCGAGGATCACCGCCGCGGTCGTTGTCTTCATTCCGCCGGCGGTCGAGCCGGGGGAGCCTCCGATCAGCATCAATATGATCATAAGCATGCTTCCCGCTCCCGACATGGAGCTGAGATCCGCCGTGTTGAAGCCTGCGGTCCTCGGCGTTATCGCTTGAAACAGGGAAATGAAGAAGCGGTCTTTTGCGGGAAGCCCGGGATACTCGAACATAAACAGAAGCAGAAGGGGACCGAGGATCAGTACGCCGGTCGTGACAAGGACGACTTTGCTCTGCATCCGGTATTTGCCGAAGTGAAGCCGATTCATCGCGATATCTTCCCATGTGAGGAACCCAATGCCGCCGATGACGATCAGCAGGACGATCGGGATGATGATTCCCGGAACGGCGGCGAAGGAAGTCAGAGAGGAAAACGGCCTGGTCTTATCTCCCATGATATCAAACCCGGCGTTGCAGAAGGCGGACACCGAATGGAATACAGCCGGCCAGACCCCGGAAACGCCGTACCGCCTGCAGAACGCCGGCATCATCAGAAGCGCCCCGGAGGCCTCCACAATCAGCGCGATCTTAAAAATAAATCCGGTCATTCTTACGATCCCGCCGATTTGATGGGCAGAGAAGCTCTCCTGGAGCATGCTTCGCTGGAAGAGTGAGATTTTTCTGCCGGAAATCATGGCAATGAATGCGGCGACAGACACGATCCCCAGGCCGCCGATCTGTATCAGCGTCAGAATGACCGCCTGGCCGAAGCCTGTCCAGTATGTAGCGGTGTCCTTTACGACGAGTCCCGTGACACAGACGGCGGATGTCGAAGTGAACAGGGCGTCTCCGAACGAAGCGCCGTGCCCGTCTCTGACGGATATGGGGAGCATCAGGAGAATTGTCCCCACCAGGATCAGTCCCAGAAAACCGATAATGACGATCTGAAAGGATGTCAGTCTTTTTCCGAAGAATTGTATAGCCATACGGGTTCTCTCCTCATGCACTGTGATATCATTTTATCCAATAAACTGCTAAGATGGTATTAGAATACCGATTCACAGAATTAAGATTGTATAAAGAAACCTGAATCGCCCTCAGGCGTTTTCGACAAAAAAGACTGATTTTAAAAAATTAAAAAAGACCCCGATCTGTCGTCTGACAAATCAGGGTCTTTCTGTGTTAGACGTGCGGGGCCTCAGGCGAAACGGAGCTTATCTGCCGTCCGTCCTTGAAAACCTCTGTTCCGATTGATATAATGGAACACAAGGGAAATCGCTCCGACGAGGTGAAGGCTATGATCATTCAATACAATCGACAAGCCCTGAGCATGGGTGACGATGTTTACAACGGCATTTATAAAATCACAATGCCGGAGGATGCGACGCTCGGCGACCTGATCGAGGTACTCCTGCGCGGAGGAAACGGAAATGACTGGCCCATTCCGATGACGTCCGTGATCGGCTGGACCGTCTACGCGAACATCGGAAAGGTAGCGGACGTCTCAGCCGACAAAAAGCGGATCGTATACTGCATCGCTGACGCGCAGACGAAACTCTTGGAGCTTGGGATCGAATGGGTTTTCGGTGAGCGTGAGACGAGCACGCCGGACATTGACGAGCTCGACCGGATGTTCCGGTTTTTCTAACCGGTATTTATTCTGTAAAACCGAAGAGATACGGCGGTTGTCGGGGGCGTCTTCGGGAAAGCGCACAGGGCCGCTGTGTCGTGAAGATGATATAAAGAAACGCCGCGTCAAATGAATGACGCGGCGTTTCTTTTGTCAATGGAGGAGGGTATAAAAAGATGGATCGGAGGTCTCGCAGGGGAGATTTGTGATCCTGCGGCTATCGAACCCACATCGAAGATACAGCGAAAATGGATTTGCTGCGCGATCCATCCGGGATGACAGAACAGGGGCTGCTGCAATGGTTTTGCAGCAGCCCCATTCTTTCTGTGAGTGCAGTTTACTCGTTTTCGTCCACAGCGGCTTCTTCCGCGGCTTCTTCGTCCTCCTCGGGCTCTGAGCTGTCGTCATCCACCGCTTTTTCCTCTTCTTCGTCCTCGTCCGGGGCCCTATCCATCTCCTCCGTTTTATCGTCTGCCGCAAGGATTTCTTCCTCTGTAGGCCGTTCTGCCTCAATCATCTGCAGGGAGAAGAGTTCTACGCCCTCTTCCAGAACGTCCATGACGGCGATGGCGCTGGTTACGCTGAAGCCGTACTGATCCGTCGCTACGCAGAAGACCTCGCGGCCCGCGCGTGCGGAGGAGAGGGGATAGGCGTTGTAGCAGTCGTCGGTTTCGGAGCTCTTATGCCACGTCTCCTCGCCTGCGTCGCGGTAATACCACTGGTAGCTCACTCCCTCGCCCTCTACGGAGAAGGTGATGGCGGGATACTCGTCCATGTTTCCGGCCCAGCTTGCGGGCTCAGCCAGAATCTCCGGTCCGGTCCAGTCCTCCGGCACGTCAAAGTCCATGGTCACGATGCCTGAGGTGACGCTGAAGCCGTAGGGGTCGGTGACCACGCAGTAGAGCTCACGCCCGGCCCGGCTCGTCGTCAGCGGATAGGAATCGTAGCACTCGTCCTTTTCGGAGCTCTTGTGCCACGTTTCCTCGCCCGCGTCACGGTAATACCACTGGTAGCTCAGCTCCGTACCCTCCACAGAGAAGGTCACGTCGGGATATTCGCCCATCACGCCGGCCCAGTTCTCGGGTTCGGCCAGAATCTCCGGTCCGGTCCAGCCCTCCGGCACATCAAAGTCCATGGTCACGATGCGGGAGGTGATGCTGCGGCCGTAGGGGTCGGAGGCCACGCAGTAGAGCTCGCGCCCGGCTCGGTTCATCGTCAGCGAATAGGAATCGTAGCACTCGTCCGTTTCGGAGCTCTTGCTCCACTTTTCCTTGCCCGCGTCACGGTAATACCACTGGTAGCTCAGTTCTTCGCCCTCCACGGAGAAGGTGATGGCGGGATATTCGTCCATCATGCCGGTCCAGTCCCCGGGCTCGGCCAGGATCGTGGGCTCCGCGTAGTCCTCGGGCAGTTCGTAGTCCATGAGCACGGTTTCGCTCACATCAATGAGACCGTACTGATCCGTTACCACGCAGTAGAGCTCGCGCCTGGCACGGATCTCAGTGAGCGGATAGGAATCGTAGCACTCGTCCTGTTCGGAGCTCTTGTGCCATGTCTCCTCGCCTGCGTCGCGGTAATACCACTGATAGGTGAGCCCCTCGCCCTCGGCCTCGACGGAGACAGCCGGCAGCTCGCCGGACGCGCCGGTCCAGGGTTCAGGCTGGACCGTAATGCGCGGTCCCTCCCAGTCCTCGGGAACGGTAAAGCGCATCACAGCGATATCGCTCGCGGTGCTCTTGCCCTCCGCGTCGGTGACGACGCAGTAGACTTCGCGGCCGTTCCGCATCAGGTTCAGGGGATAGGAGTCATAGCACTCGTCCTGATCGGAGCTGAGTGACCAGTCCGTCTTGCCCGCGTCGCGGTAATACCACTGATAGCTCAGGCCTTCGCCCTCTGCAGTAATCGAAATAGCGGGATAGTCGCCAGGCTGGCCTTCCCAATCCTGCGGCTGCACCGCGATGAGCGGGCCGCCGGAGGAGAAGAGATACGTGACAGTGGCGTATTTGTCATGGTATGAGGTCAGATCGACCACATAGCTCTCGCCCAGGATCGCCGCGCCGGGCAGGACCTTCGCTAGGCACATGTCGTTTTCATCCGGCTCGGAAACGGCGATATCCGGATCCGCGTCCTCGTTGAGCCAGACGGGGATACAATAGGTCTCGTCCAGATATTGCAGGTAGAGCGGCTCATCTTCTTCACCGTCGTTCTCTTCCTCGTCAAAGTCCATCAGCATCGCCGCGGGCTCCTCGATGGACTGCAGGATGGGTCCGAGCTCCGTGGGATCAGAGAAGGCGCCGCTGGCCCAGATCGGCTTCGCCGGTACCTCCGCCGTGCCGGCCGTCAGGTCGATGGTTTCGCTCAGCTGATCGAGGAAGACGGCCTCCACCTTCAGATTGCGCCCCGGCATGGTGAGGTCGAAGCAGGGGTCCCAGTAATCCTCAACGGTGCGATTCCTGCCGTTCACCAGGAACTCGCCGTCCCAATACTTGCCCTCGGGCCAGTCCTCCCTCTCGTTCAGGAAGACGCGCAGCGGGGTTCCTTCCTTTGCCTCCGTGATGAGATGATAATGCTCGTCCAGAATCGTCACGCCCACGGCGCTGATCGGATAGCTGGGGATCTCTGCGAACACGGCGGTGACGTTCACCGCCTCTGCGGGCATACGGAACGTGATCACGCTGTAATCGCCCGCGTTCGCGGGGAGGAGGTCCTCGTTGGCCCACACGCTCACGACGAAATAGCCCTCGTCGGGGATGGTCGTGATCGAGACCTCTTCGTTATAGAAGAAGTTATGAGAATAGTTGTTCATGGAGTCGCCGTAGGAGTAGCTGAGCTTTACGACGCCGTGCTCCGTGCGGCCCTCCGTGGTGAGCAGATATTTCTGCTTGCTCCAGGAGGCCGAAAGCGTCATATCATGGAGGACGGTAAGGGTCGCCCCATCCTCACAGGTCAGCGTCTCCTGCGTCAGATCGTCATAGCCGCGCCAGATGTAGAACTCGTAGCCCTCCCGGTAGAAGGGGCAGAGCGGAAGCGTCACGCTGCTGCCGGTCGGCACCCAGATGGTTTGCTCTACGGGTTCATCGTAGAAGGGCTTGAAGCGGATGCGGCAGAAGCTCTCCGCGCCGCACCAGGCGCAGAGGTGCCCGTCGGCCTCGGCGGAGCTGTGCGCCGCGCAGGGCGCGATCCTTGCGTATTCGCTGCGGCAGGCTGCCTCCTGCGCTGCCAGAACGGCGGGCGCGGCGGACGCTGCGAAATCGCCCGCATCGACCCGGTAGCCCTCGCCGATGCTGAGGCTGCCGGAGTCCACGTTCGCCCGGTTGACACCGATGGCCTGCGCCGCCGTGCCGTTCCCGCCCGCGGGCCCGGCCGTTGCGACGACGATGCCGCCCGTGATGCTCACGCTGCCGCCGGAAAGGCTCTCCGGCTCGCCGGAGACGACGCGGGGCCGCCCCGCGCCGATGCCCGCCGCGGCCTGGCCGTTGTAGCTGCTGCCCGTGGCCGACACGTAGCCGCCGCGGATCTCCACCGTGCCGCCGTCGGAGCCGCCGCCACCGCCAATACCGGCGGAGCCGCCGCCGCCCGCGGCGATCACGCAGCCGTCGGTCACGGTGATCGTGCCGCACGTGCCCACGTCGCCCGCGCCGATGCCCGCGCCCCAGTTGCCGTTCGCGGTGACGATGCCGCCGTGGATCGTCACGTCGCCCGCCGTGGCGCCCTTGCCGCCGCCGATGGCCGCGGCCTGGTCGTCGCCGCTGGAGGCCGTGAGACGGCCCGTGCCCCGGGTGCCGATACCTTCGCCGGGCAGCTCGTACAGCCCGCTCTGGCCGTAGACCGTGAGGCTCGTGCCCTCGTCCACGCCGATGCCCGCAGGGGCGTTCAGTAGGCAGCCGTCCGCGAGGATCAGCTCCACGTCACCCAACAGCGTCAGCCGGGCGCCGAGGGTCGTTTCACCCTGTGCCGCATAGCGGCCGCCGGGCAGATACAGGGTCTCCGCAGTCAGAAGCGCCGCCTCGGCGGTCTGCTCCGCGCCGTTTTCATCCACGTAGGAGATTTCGATAAGCTGGGCCCACTGGGCGTAAAGGGTCAGGTTTTCCGTGACGCTCACGGAGGCGCCGTCCGCATAATAGAGCCCGCTGCCGTCCTCAGCCGTGTTCCAGCCCAGGAAGCGCCAGCCTTCGCGGGTGAAGGCGTTGGGAGCCAGCGCCGCAGTCTGGCCGAAGAGGCGCTCATAGTCCGCCATCGTCCCCTCGCCGCCGTTGGCCTCCAGGTGCAGAAGGTAATGGTCCGCTGCGCCGCACCAGACGCAGGCGCCGTCCACCTTTTCGTGTTCCGCGCAGGGCTCCAGCCGGACCGCCGCGCCGTGACAGGTTTCCGTGAGCGCGCCGGCCCCTACGGGCTCTGCCGCCTCCGCGGAGGGATAGGCCCGCATGTCGATCAGCGTCAGCCGCGGGCCGCTGCTGCTGCCCGTGCTGCTGCCGATGGCCTGGCCGCCCTCCGGCCCCGCCGCGGCATTGACGACCGCGCCGCTAATGGTGACGCTGCCGCCCCAGCTTCCGCCGATGCCCGTGGCCCGGCCCTGTCCGGCGGCGGTGACGACGCCGCCCGTAATGACGATGGTGCCGGTGGCGGCAATGTCTCCGCTGCCGATACCCGTGCCGTCGTAGCCGCCCGTGGCGTTCACGGTGCCGCCCGTGATGGTGATGCGGCCGCCCTCGCCGCTGGCGCCGCCGATGCCCGCCGCGGCGTAGCCGCCCACGGCGGTGACGATTCCGGCGTTGATGGTGATCGTGCCGCCGCCCGCGTTGAAGCCGCCGCCGATACCCGCCGCGGAATAGCCGCCCGTGGCGTTCACGACGCCGCCGTTGATGGTGACGGCGCCCGCGTCCAGCCGCTCGGTGCCGCCGATACCGGCGGCCCAGTCCTCGGTGCCGGCCGCGGTCAGCGTGCCCGTGCCCTCCGTCTGGCCCCAGATCGTGAGGCTGCTGCCGGGCGTGACCTCCACGTTCTGCGTATTGAGCGTGCAGCCGTCGCAGAGGATCAGGTTCACTTCGCCGCTGACGGTGACGACGCTTTCGATGCTCACGCTGCCGCCTGCGGCGTACCAGCCCGTGCGCAGGGCCGTGGTCACCTCGTCAAGCGGCGTATAGGCCGCGCAGACCTTCTCCGTGCCGTCAAAGGGATCATAATAGGTCAGCTCCGAGGTGCAGCACCAGCGGCAGGCCCCGTCTTCCATTTCATGCGCCGTGCAGGGGATGAGCTCCACGAGAGCGCTGTGGCAGTAGTATGGCCGCACGGTGCCCGGGCTCTGGCCGCCGTTGGCCAGCGGCTTCAGCCGCACGTTGCCGAGGCGCAGCGTCCCTTCGCCGATGCCGCCCTCGCCCTTGCCGACGGCCTGATACCCACTTGCCGTCACTTCGCCGCCGCGGAGATTCGCCTCTCCGCCTGCGCCGCCCTTGCCGCCGCCGATGCCCGCGCCGCCGTCCGTGCCCGAGGCCGTGACCGTGCCGCCCAGGATCGTTACCGTGCCGCCGTTGCCCTGCACGCCGCCGCCGATGCCCGCGCCGCCCTTGGCGCCGCCCGTGGCTGTCACGACGCCGCCGTCAACAACGCAGACGCCGCCGCCCGCGAATAGGCCGCCGCCGATGCCCGCCGCGCCCTCGGCACCCGTGGCCGTGACCGTGCCGCCGTGGATCGTCACCGCGCCGCCGGTCTCGTGCTCGTCGCCGCCGATGGCCGCGCCGCCGCTGTCGTAGCGGGCCAGGATCGTGCCCGCGCCGGGCGTCTCGCTCCACACCGTGAGGCTGCTGCCCTCCGGCACGTGGAAGCCCTTCTGCGCGTCGATCGTCACGCCCTCCGCCAGAACCAGGTTCACGTCGCCCACGATCTCAATGCGGTCCGTGACCGTCTGGTTCGCGGAGAGGTAATACCAGCCTCTGCGGTAGCGGCTCACACTGTAGCCGACCTCCTGGCAGTCCCTGGCAGGCTGCACCGTGCCCATCGCGTCCACATAGGTCTTGCGCACGCCCCAGGTGAACAGGCCGTAGAGATCCAGATTTTGGGTGGGCGTGATCTGCTCGCCGCCCGCGTAGCGCGTGCCGGTACCGTCCTCACTGGTGTCCCAGCCGTAGAAAACGTAGTTATAGTTGAAGGGAGGCTCGTAGAGCCGGAGGCTGTGCCCCGGCGTGACGCCCTCATAGCGGGCTGCCCCGTCCCGGCTGGCGTTGTTGTAGCGGATCATATAAAAGCTGCTGTTGCCGCAGAGCATGCATTTGACCGTGGCGCTGCCCTCGGAATTGATGAAAGGCTGGTGGACCTCGCAGGGCTCGAGCCGCACGGACGGCTCCCGGCAGAACACGTCGCGGTCATAGTAATACAGCTCCTCCTGGCCAGCCACGCGCACGTCGCCCAGAGTCACGAAGCCCACGCGGCCGTGATTCCTGTCGTATCCGTTGGGGTACTCGTAATTCCCGGGCCGCTCCGGGTCCTCATCGTAGAAGAGCAGGTTGACGCCGACGGCGTTGGCCGGGTAATTCCTGCCGCCCATATCCTCCGTCCACACGCCCGAGCTCGCAACGACCCAGCCGTATTGGACCGTCAGATTGCCGGATTCGAGGAAGTTCTCCTCCGGATGACCCGTTCCCCCCTGAGGGTTATACAAAAGGGTAAGGTAGTCGGGCGCGCCCGCGCCGATGCCGGGGCTTGCGACCCAGCTGTACACGTAGGCATTCGAATCAATGCGATAAAAGCTTCCGGTTGCCCGCACGAAGCCGCTGACGACCTCCACGTTTCCGCCGTTGCCCTGCACGCCGCCGCCGATGCCCGCGCCGCCGCTCATGGTGGAGGCCTCCAGATAAGCGCCGTTCACGGTGACGAGGCCGGAGGTTCCCTCCCGGCCGCCGCCGACGCCCGCGCCCGTGAAGCCCACCGCGCAGATGCTGCCGCCGTTGAAGGTGATGACGCCGCCGTCCTCGCCTTTGTTGCCGCCGATGGCGGCGTTGTCCCCGCGCTCCCGGCGCTCGGAGGTGGTAAAGCTGTCGGCAAAGAGCTGGCCGCCGCCGGTGACGGTAACGTCCTCATTGGGAACGTAGCGCCGCCCCTCCTGGCCCCAGACCGTCAGGCTGCTGCCCGCGGGCACGTGGATGCCCAGCGGGATATCCACCCACGCCTCGTCCGTGAGAACGAGGTTCACGTCTCCGCGGATCTCCAGGCGCCTGTTCATCCGTACGATGCCGTCTATGGCGTACCAGCCGTCGACCATGATCATGCAGAGCGGGCCGCCCTCCCGGGTGATGTAACAGGTCCGCTCCGTCGTCCGCCCGGTCGTCGAATCTACGTAGGACACCGTTTCCCGCTCGCCCCAGAGGGCGTAGAGGGTCTTGCTCACGCTGCCGAGGAAGAGGCCGCTCTCCGCGTAATAGGTGCCCGAGCCGTCCGTCTCCGTGCTCCAGCCCAGGAAGTCGTGACCCTCGCGGGTAAATTCGCAGGGCTTCAGCGTGCCGCCGGTGGGCGGGATCAGCTGATTCAGCATGGTGCCCTCGCCGCCGTTGGCGTCGAAGCTCACGACGGTATTGTTGCCCTGCAGACCGGGACGATCCGGCCCCATGCTCCAGACGTTCTCAAAGTCCCAGCTCTCAAAGCTCGCGCTGTCCGTAAACTGCGCGGCGCTCAGCGCCTGGGCGACGCCCTCGGCGTCCTCCCCGGAGGCGCCGAAGCCGGAGGCGACGCCGCACGCCGCCGTGTCCGCCAGATAGTAGCAGCCGCGGATCCCGCCCATCTGTCCGACGGCCGAATTCAGCGCGGCCACGCCGCCCGCGAGGCCGAGAGCGGCATTGATGCCGCCGGTGTAATGATAAGAGGTGAACAGCTTGCTGCCCGCGTTGACAACGGCCACCAGGCCGCCGAGATAGCTGCCGCCGCTCACCGTGCCGAGATGGGCGCAGTCCTTCACCGTGCCGCCGCTCATATTGCCCGCGATCCCGCCGACGCCGTAGCAGCCCGACACGTCGCAGAGGGCCTCGCAGCACTCCACGGTGGCGTTGGAAAGGGAACCGACCAGACCGCCCGTGAGAGCGAGCTCACTGTCCGCCCCCTCCTCGTAGGGCTCCCCGGAGACGCTGCCCTCCACCACGCAGTCGCGGATCTCCGCGTAAACGGCCATGCCCGCCAGCCCGCCGACGTACGCGCTGCCCGTTACGTCGCCGTGGAAGGCCACGCGCTCCAGCGTGCCGCCCGTCATGACCCCGGCGATGCCGCCGACGCCCTCGCCGCCTCTGACGCTGCCGACGACCGTCAGGTCCTTCACCGTGCCGCCCAGGGTGCCGAAGAGGCCGGCCTCGTCCTCATAGCCACTGATGACGAGGCCGGTGATGCTGTGCCCGTTCCCGTCAAAGGTCCCGTAGAAGCAGTTTGCTCCCCCGCTCCCATAACCGGAAGCGATCGGCGTCCACTCGACGCCGCCCAGGTCGATATCCGTCTCCAGCCGCACGGTGACGCCCGCGTAACCCATGCCGGAGGCGTTGACCTTTTCCCGCAGGGCGAACAGATCGCCCAGGCTGCGGATCTCTATCGTGCTGTCGAAGCCCGTGACGTTTCTCAGCTTCGGCCCCTCGTCGGTCATATACCAGATGTCGTTGGAAAAGCCCGCAAAGAGACTCATGTCATGCTCGTCGAATTCCTTCATGGAGAAGGCCTTGACCTCCTCGTCGTCGTGGGAGCCGGGGCCGTAGTAGTCGTCCGGCGCGCCGGTATAATCATAGTAATAGTTGTTCCGGATCGGATCGCCTTCCAGGTTCAATATCCAGCGGTGGCCGATGACGAGGCCCGACTTCATGGCACCGTTCACGTGGCCGATGGTGTAGGTCCTGTCAAGCTTCGCCAGGTCGAGCATCCCGACGATGCCGCCCACGCGCCCGGACCCGTTGATATTGCCGGTATTGTAGCAGTCCCAGACGTCGGTATCGTGGGAATAGCCGACGATGCCGCCCACGCTCCAGGGGCAGCCCTCCACGGAGTCTCCGTTGACGTAGCCCGTGTTGCAGCATTCGTAGATGCCGCCGCCGTTGTACATATACCCGATGACGCCGCCCACGAAATCCCCGGTGCCGTGGATCGGGCCCTCGTTGAAGCAGTAACGGAGCACGTGGTGGTTCTGGTTGCCCACGACGCCGCCGACGCTTTGTCTCCCGCTCACGCTGCCCAGGTTGAAGCAGCCGCTGGTGTCGCAGTTATAGACCGCGCCGGCCACACCGGCGACCCAGTGATCGCCCCTGACGACGGAGTCCTCCGTCGTGCCGCAGTCCGTCACGGGGCTTTCGGCATAGCCCGTCACGCCGCCCACGTATTCGCCGCCGTCGGTGACTTCGCCCAGCAGGTTCCGCTGGCCGCCGACCACGGTTCCGGAGTTGACGCAGCCGACCATGGAGCCGGCGTACTGATTGGTGCCGGCCACGCCGCCGACGTAGTTCTTGCCGTTCACGGCGCCTAAGTTCCGGCAGCCGCTCACGGGTCGGCAGGCCGCGCCGGCCACGCCGCCCACGTATTCGCTCTGGCTCTGAACTCTCGCGTGATTCACGCAGTTCATGAGAACGCCGCCGTTTTCGTGATAACCCACGACGCCGCCCACGTATTTCCCGCTGCCGTTCACCAGCCATTTGTTGCGGCAGCCCGAGATGGTATTGTTGGCGTAGCCGACGATGCCGCCCACGTTGCTGCTGCCGCTCACCTCCGCGGTGGAGGAGCAGCCGATGATCTCGCCGTAGCCGCGGCCCACGATGCCGCCCACGTTGATGTCACCGCTCACGGAGCCCCTGACGTGGCAGTTTTCCAGCCGGCCGGTGCTAAACCCCGCCACGAGGCCGAGCACGTCGTTCCCGGATATCTCGCCGTTCACCGTCAGGTTTTTCACCGTGCCGCTCACGAAGCCGAAGAGGCCCAGAAAGCTGTCGCCCGTGTTGATCGTCAGGCCGCTGACCGTATGCCCGCGCCCGTCGAAAACACCGTCAAAGGCGTTGTCCTCATCCGGCGAGATGACGTGCCAATACGGATCCGTCCCCGTGGCGAGCTCGGAAAGGTCCACGTCCGCAGTCATCACGATCCAGCAGTTCTGGAAGCGGTCTCCGTTTCTGCTGCGATCCGACACCCGCTTCAGGTCCTTCGCGGATCTGACGATGTAGGGGTCCCCCTCCGTGCCCGCGCCGGGCAGCGTGACCCCTATGTCGATAACGTCCGCCAGCGCGGGCAGGGGGCTCAGAGAGGCCAGTAAACTAAAGAGCACCAACCAGGCGAGCAGCTTCTTCATCTTCATCTGTTCTCCATCCTTTCTCCGTAAACGGCATACAGCAAACGAGTCTGCAGTATATACCGAGCGTATCGCTGCAGGACTTAAAATGAATTGCGGTAAAATATAATCTTCTACCATGAATTATAATGAATAAACTGTAAACAATCAAGATAGTTCCGTAAACCAGTATGAAAAACCGATGAATAACGGCCCATTCAGGCCAACAGGAAGCGGCGCGGAAACCCATTGGGGTCCTCGTGCTGCCCCAAAGCATGTAGGATCCATCTTTTCGTCCAAAAAAAAGAGAAGACCGGGGCTGAAATCGATCGGCTCTGGTCTTTTCGGCATTTCATATGGGGCAGGTGGAAGAGGCACTGGCTCAAAAAGCCCGCGAATCAAGGCTTTTTGGCCCTTGAGGGCAAAAAAAGGATTGCAATTTCTTGTTGAAATTGCAATCCAGAAATGTGGAAAACCACGGCAATAATAGAATCGCGATGAGGGTTCATTTTGAAACGAAAGGGTTCATTTTGCTTTGTCAAGGGTTCAAGTTTTGTGAGCCAAAGACTCATTTTAACGATAACGCCGGGGAGCGGGCTTGCTCCCCGACACTTGATTTCTCTACGGCTCCATGGTCAGCGCAGCGACATCACTCGTTATGCTGCTGCCGTATTTGTCGGTGACAACACACCAGACCTGCCGCCCGGACTTGGACGGGATCATGGCTACGGAATAGTCAGCATTTTTGATGCGGCTCTTCCAAGGCGTCTCCTGGCCCGGGTCGATGCCGTACCACTGGTATCTCAGCCCCAAGCCCTCCGCAGCGACCCGGGCGGAAGCGACAGCTCCCTGCGGGACGGACGCGCTCTCCGGCTGGGTCGTGATCTTCAGCTCATACCCCTCGGGGATCGCCATATTCAGCGTCGCCGTTTGGCTTTGGACCGTATTGCCGTACTTGTCGGTGATCACGCAGTAGACCTCGCGCCCGGACTTGACGGGCGTCATCTTCACAGAATAGGTGTCACCCTTCAGGCTGCTCTTCCAGAACTCCGTCTGGCCGGGGTCGCGCCCGTACCACTGATAGCTCAGCCCCTCGCCCGCGGCCTCCACGACGGCGCGCGCCATCTCCTCCGCGTCCACGAATGCGTTCACAGGCTGGGTCGTGATCTTCAGCTCATACCCCTCGGGGATCGCCATACTCAGCGTCGCCGTTTGGCTTTGGACCGTATTGCCGTACTTGTCGGTGACCAAGCAGTAGACCTCGCGCCCGGACTTGGCGGGCGTCATCTTCACCGAGTAGGTGTCACCCTTCAGGCTGCTCTTCCAGAACTCCGTCTGGCCGGGATCGCGCCCGTACCACTGATAGCTCAGCCCCTCGCCCGCGGCCTCCACGACGGTGCGTGCCATCTCCCCCGCGTCCACGAATGCGTCCACTGGCTGCCGGGTGATGAGGGGATAAGCGGCGGGGATCTCCTCCGTCATCGTCTCCCCACACGCCACGCACCGGTATGTGACGAGTCCCGGCGTGTCAGGGGTCGGCTCGACCACCGAGACGCTTCTCCAGGCGTGTTTCTCGGAGGCATAGAGCCGGAAGAGGAACGCGTCGGAATTCGGATTGCTGTAGGTCGTGAAGCCATTGTTGAAATATTCTATCGCGGAGCTTCCGTAAGAATTGCCCGCCTTGGAATTGATGATATAAAAGCAGCCGTCACCCGCGTCCTGAAACAGCCAGCCCGAATAATCGTCCGGCTCCTCGCACCAGAGCAGCTTGCCGCCTCTTTGGGGCGTCGTAAGATAGTGTCCATCGTGCGCCAGCAGGAATCCGCCGTCCGCGTCGGCTTCCAGGCAAAAGATCGCGGCATCCTCTCCAGGGATGATCTCGCCCTCGTTCTCGGTCACGCTGACGCCGTTCAGACGGCTGTTGCTGTTGACGACCGGCGTGACCGCTTTGCCTGAGGCGGAGTGGTAAAGCAGAACGTGCGTCCCATCGCAGACCTCTTCCGTCAGCGTATAGGTGCCCGCGAGCATCGTGCCGCAGCGATCGCAGCGATCATTGTGATCCCCGTCGACGTGTCCGGGCGCAGGCGTGGGGGCCTTATGGACGTTGCCGCATTTAGAGCAGGTCACCCGCATCGTGCCGGGCTCGGTGCAGCTGACGCCCTCGCAGGTCGGCTCCCCCCAGCTATGCTCACAGCCCGACCTTGTCGGCGTCTGTATCCCCGCGGGGATCTCCAGGCCGAAGAGTTTCCAGGCCAGCTCCGGATAGTCGATGAATACGTTGCGGTTTCCCTGCAGCTCCTGTGACAGGTCGTTGCGCTGCATCTCCCAGGTATCGACGGGATCGTCCTCGCACCAGGTCAACAGCGTGTCGAGATCCGCGATCACGCGCCCGCCGGTGTTGGTCACCTCATCGGGATCGGCAGCGGGAAGCAGAGCCGAAGCGACGTCCGAGTACAGATTCGGCTGTCCCCAGCAGCAGTAAACGTAGAGCAGGATGCGCGCCACGTCGCCCTTCACGTCGTCCTTCGGCTCGAACACGTCCTTATCCGCGTAAGCCTTGTAGATTTCCTGGCTGTTCAGCATACCGATGTCGTAGCCCGCGGCGAACATCTCATCCACGTAGCCGAAAACGTGGTCGCTTTTGGCCTCGTTCACTTCCTTGACGGCGGGGCGCAGATGGTGGAGGTCTGCGCCCCCGTTCGATTCATGATAGGAGGCGTGGCTCTTCGGCCAGATGTGTTCTCTGTTCATGGTGACCGTATTGCCGGGGTATTCATAAACCGCGTCCGAATAGAACATCAGAAAATGAGAGGACTTGCTGTTGTCCAGATCCGGGCTCGTGTCGGTCGCGTTCCAATAATAAGCAAGGGAGTTTTCCCCGTAACCGCCGTAGACCGGGAGACTGTCCATGCCCAGCGTCGACTGCATCAGTCCCCGGAGCGCGTCGTAAAGGGAATTGTTCTGCGCCGCCGCATAGCTGTCGGAGCGATCCGACGCGCCCGGAAGAGCTTCCAGGACCTCGATCGCGTGATCCCCCGTGTAATACGCCAGCGCGGCGTCCGACAGCTCGCTGCACGCGACGTGCCGTCGGGCCGTGTTCAGACCGGAGAGCTCCCCGGCGAACGCGTTACCCGCGCAGGAAACGATCAGACAGCCTACGATTGCCAGACTGAGCGCCCGACGCGTGACGTTTTGGAATCTGTAGAACATACTCAACTTGCGACAGCCCTTTCTTAGTCGGCCAGATACGCTCCTTCAATAAAAACTTCTTCAATTGAAGAATCATTGCACGAAAGCACGCTGCCCATTTTGTTCCGGATGGCGCAGAATCCGGCTCATAAGCCCGCGACGCAATAATACGCTTTTCAGGCGTTTTGCAGACGATCCATATCGAGCAGAGCCTCCACCGACTTTTTTCATAAAAAATCATAGCATAAACGCCGGAAAAGCACAATATCACTTTTCTGTAAAACACTGTAATCTATTCGACGCAGGCCGTAGCGCAGGAAAGCCCGCAAAACGCAGAAAAGCCGCCTCGGAAAACGCTCCGAGGCGGCTCTACGGATGGGTGGAGCGCCCGAAAAACCGCTTAAATCAAGGGGTTTTCAGGCAAAAAGAAAAGAACACCTATTCTATCAAAACAGGTGTTCTTTTATGGAACTGCAAGTACAAATGGATAGAAAAGCAGCCTTTGGATGCAAATTGATGGTCATGGGTGCAAATGAGGGTGCGTGGGTTCAAAGCAAACGATTTGTATTCTGCGTTGATTTATTCTTTTTTGCGGTCTCTCCCTGCTTTTTGTCCGTTTCGAGCACAGCTTCCG